>JGI26470J50227_1000001_pt1 | contig 510384 bp, 509 predicted proteins | sample FreactTroBogLake_FD_50227 | JGI IMG/M metagenome (IMG submission 50227)
CCGGTCCCATTCCGAACCCGGAAGCTAAGCCTCTCAGCGTCGATGGTACTGCAAGGGGGACCTTGTGGGAGAGTAGATCGCCGCCGGACATCATTTATAAAGAGCGCCAGCGTTTTGATTAAGTTCAAAGCGAGGGCGCTCTTTTTTTGTGCCGTTTTACTTTGCTATTAGTTTGATTAGTCAGTCCGAAAAAGAACAATTCACAACCGTTCCAGCTCCACAGATTTTTGTGGCTCCAGTTATTTCATAGATTCCTATAACTACTCTCACCATTCCATTGATGGTTCACGAGTGAGAGGTTTGTGATGAGTGCAATATCTAAGACAGGTTCCAAGACTGCTCCAAAAACAACTTCAAAGAGTAAGACCAGTGAAAGCGACTCTTCTGATCAGGCAGATCTGATGCGCAATCCGCGCAATGAGGTATTTCTAGAAGGAAGAGTCAGTAATCAACCTCAGGAGCGGGTACTTCCAAGCGGCGATGTGGTTGTCGAATTTCGGATCGTCATTGATCGCTCTCAGAACCGCGGCAAGAAGCGCGAGGTTGATACTTTGGATATTGCAGTGTGGTCCGCTTCAACCAGAAAGAGAGCGCTGCGGTTCAGCGTCGATGATTGGGTCTCGATTGACGGAGCAGTTCGACGTAGGTTTTGGCAGGCACCGACAGGACTTGCAAGTCGTTGGCAGGTGGAAGCGAGCCAATTGCGCAAGTTATAGGTACGGTTATGCCATGAATGAGAACTCTTCAATCGAAAGCTCACAGAACGATCTGGAAGAACTGCGCGAAGCCATTGCTTTGGTGCAAGTTTTAGATCTCAACGAACATGGCGCTGCGTATGAGCAGATCCATGCAAAACTTGAAGAGGCGTTGAAATCGATAGATGGCAAGTAATTAAATTATGAAGACACGTCTTGATGCAGAGCTCGTTCGTCGTGGGCTGGCGCGATCTCGAGATCATGCGGCTGATCTCATTGAGTCGCGAACCGTATTAGTAAATGGAATTCCTGCAAGTAAACCTGCTTCGCAAGTTGATGCTGAAACCTCGATTGTCATTCAAGGCGAACGAGATGATTTTGTATCACGCGGTGGACACAAACTAGCCGGAGCACTCGATCACTTTTCAGAAGTTACAGTTGCTGGCAAGAGAGCGCTCGATGCTGGTGCCTCAACAGGTGGATTTACAGATGTCTTGCTTAAACGTGGGGCGAAGGATGTGGTCGCAGTTGATGTTGGGTATGGACAGATGGCTTGGGAGTTACGGCAAGATCCACGTGTCGTTATTTTGGATCGCACCAATGTTCGCCACCTCACTCTCGATCAAGTTGGAGAACCTGCAGAGATAGTGGTTGCAGATCTCTCGTTCATATCTTTGACTTTAGTTCTGCCTGCCCTTGTTAGCGTCTCCACTCCCAGCGCTGATTTTCTTGTGATGGTAAAACCACAATTTGAAGTAGGACGCGAGCGACTTGGTGCTGGTGGTGTGGTTCGTGATCCCGAGCTGCGCAGAAGCGCCGTCCAAGAGGTCGCTGATTGCGCGTACGATATGGGCCTTGGATGCAAAGGTGTCGTCGCGAGTTCTCTCCCCGGTCCAGCCGGAAATGTTGAGTATTTTCTCTGGCTACGGCGGGGTAGCGATGAACTATCTGCCGTAGATTTAGAGGCGGCAATAGCGGATGGGCCGCAATAGGCTTGGTGTCAGATTGGCCAGCCGCAAGGAACGCTAGAACCAGGTGAGGGGAGTAGAGATGCGCAGCGCCCTACTCGTCGTCCACCCAACTCGACCAGAAGCAACATCGTTTGCAGTTGAACTCATCTCTGCGCTTCATGAAGTCGGGATCTCCAGTATCACCAATTACCCGGGTGGCCTCCCGGGCTCTGAAGGTATGGGGAGCGATCGCCCTTACGAGATTGCAATTGTGCTCGGGGGAGATGGGACGATTCTTCGCGCTGCCGAACTCGTTCTCGGCACGGATGTACCCATTTTAGGAATCAATTTGGGCAATGTGGGCTTTCTCGCTGAGATAAATCGACCCACGGCCCAAGAACTTGCAGCAGCGATAGCAGCAAAAAACTATCGCGGTGAACCACGCCTATTACTTAGCAGTGAGATCCAGAGAGATAACAAGGTCATTGCACAGGGGTGGGCGCTCAACGAATTCACTATTGAACGCAGTCATGCGCAGATGGTTGAACTTTTTGTACAGATCGATGATCGACCACTTTCGCGATGGGGTTGTGACGGCGTTATTTGTGCAACTCCGACTGGTTCCACAGCTTACGCATTTTCGGCCGGCGGTCCTGTTCTCTGGCCAGAGGTTGATGCGATCGTCGTGCTCCCGCTCGCGGCACACGCACTCTTCTCCCGACCAATGGTCATCTCTCCAGAGTCATCCGTAGTTATTGATATTGAATCACGGGAGGCGATGATCTCCGCTGATGGCATGCGCAAGACCCCACTCCTATCTGGAGATCGCATTGTTATTCGTAAATCAAAGCAGCAAATTGAGTTGCTTCACATAGAGTCTGCGGTCTTCACCGATCGCCTGGTAGCGAAATTCAAACTTCCAATCGAAGGCTGGCGCGGTGAGTGAGGATTTTCGCGGCATAGAAGAGATAAGCATCCGCAACCTGGGTGTTATTGAATCCGCTGAAATTGAATTTAAACCTGGACTCAATGTGCTCACTGGTGAGACAGGTGCGGGAAAGACCATGGTGCTCACCGCCCTCTCTCTAATTCTCGGAGGAAAATCTGACACAGAGAAAGTACGTACTGGTGCCGACCGCCTAGTAGCGGCCGGACGCTTTGCGATTTCAGATTCTCTGGCATCAAGCCTTGAAGAAAGTGGGGCAGAGGTTGAGTCCGGATCACTCCTCATCTCGAGGTCAGTGTCTGCAGATGGCAAATCCAGGATTCATGTGGGCGGTGCGCCTACGACCGCAGGGAAAGTGTCAGAGATCGCTGAAGAACTTGTAGAAGTTCATGCTCAATCCAGTACCCATCGGCTTACAAAGCCAGCCTACATTCGTAATAGCGTGGATTCATTCGGGGGACTCCAAGAGTTAGTAAGTCGCTATTCAGCCCTCTACTCTCAGTATCAAGAGTTGTCCGAGCGCATAGAACAACTTAGAAGCGATTACAAGAATCGCGAACGGGAGATTGCAAAACTCACTGAATTCATGGCGGCATTCAAGGCAGTCAATCCCAAGGTGGGCGAGCTGCTTGAGATCGAGGCCGAACTAAAGCGATTAAGCAGCGTAGATGAGTTGCAACAGGCGGTTAGCCAAGCTCTCAATCTACTTGACGGCGAAGATTTCTCAGTGAGTTCTGCTTTAGCAGGTGCTAAGAGAGCACTTGATCATGCAGCGGGTAAAGATTCTCAACTCGATGAAATCTCTGAGAGCTTTGGAGATGCGCTATATGGATATCAAGAAGTTTTTGGTGCGCTCCATCGATACCTTTCAGCACTGGATGCAGATCCAATTCGATTGGAGCACTTACAAGAAAGAAAGAGTGCTATCAATTCCCTCATAAAGAAGTTTGGCGAGGGGAGCGATCGCGAAATTGCATTTGTACAAATGATCGATCGGGCTCGTGAAAGTGCCGACAGAATTGCAGATCTTGAGGGTGGCGAGGATCGGATAGCCGATCTTGAAAAAGAGTTGAGAGTTGTTTTTGATGAGCTCGCTGAAGCAGCGCACGCTCTGAGTAAAAAGCGTCAAGATACGGCGGATATTCTGCAAACAAAGATAACTTCGGAGTTGCGTCTGTTGGCGATGCCACACGCATCTGTGATTGTCGAAGTAATTAGCAAAAGTGGATCCGACATCTCTGAGTATTCCGCTTACGGCTTGGACGATATCAACCTGCTCTTTACTAGCCACGAAGGCGCTCAACCAGGACACATTACAAAGGTGGCCAGTGGTGGCGAGCTTTCTCGTGTCATGCTCGCGATCGAGGTTGTTTTGGCTGCAGTGCATCAAGTCCCTACATATATATTCGATGAAGTGGATTCCGGAGTAGGTGGAAAGGCGGCCATTGAAGTAGGTCGCAGACTCCAGCTCCTAGCAAAAGATGCTCAAGTTATTGTGGTGACACACCTGGCGCAGGTCGCGGTTTGGGCAGATCACCACCTCGTAGTTCGCAAAAGCGAGGGCGGATCGGTAAGCATCTCTGATGTTGTGGCTCTCTCTGAGTCAGAACGAAGCGTGGAGATCGCCAGAATGCTTTCAGGGCAAGAGGAGTCGGCTGTAGCACAAGAACACGCGAGAGAGCTGCTCGAGATGGTGCGGGAAAGCGTGATAAGTTAGTGTCCCATGACCAGTAATCATGTGACAAAACATTTATTCGTAACTGGCGGGGTCGCCTCAAGTCTTGGAAAAGGGCTCACAGCCTCGAGCCTAGGTCGCCTACTCTCTTCACGTGGCCTTCGGGTAACTATGCAGAAGCTAGATCCCTACATCAATGTGGATCCTGGAACCATGAATCCCTTCCAACATGGTGAGGTATTTGTCACCGATGATGGCTCGGAGACCGATCTTGATGTTGGTCACTATGAGAGATTTCTCAATCGCAATCTTGCCGGCTTCGCAAATGTAACGACGGGTCAGGTTTACTCCAACGTTATTGCGCGGGAGAGGCGTGGTGATTACCTTGGCGATACCGTCCAAGTCATTCCACACATCACCAACGAGATTAAAGAGCGCATTCGCGCCATGGCAGGTCCTGAGGTGGATATCGTCATCACCGAAGTTGGTGGAACCGTTGGTGATATCGAATCTCTTCCATTCTTAGAGGCGGCGCGTCAGATTCGACAAGATGTGGGACGTGAAAATGTCTTCTATCTCCACGTCTCCCTAGTGCCATATATCGGACCATCCGGAGAGTTAAAGACTAAACCAACACAGCACAGCGTGGCCGCACTGCGCTCCATCGGTATTGCTCCTGATGCCATCGTTATTCGATCAGACCGTGAGATTCCAGAATCAGTTAAGCGCAAGATCTCAGCTATGTGCGATGTGGATTTAGAGGCTGTCGTAGCAGCTGTCGATGCTCCGAGTATTTATGACATTCCGAAGGTTTTGTACTCCGAGGGGCTCGATGGATACGTGGTTCGCAGGCTCGGACTCAGCGTCACAGACGTGGTCTGGGGGGAGTGGGATTCACTTCTTGAGAAAGTTCATCATCCGGCGCATGAAGTTTCAGTGGCCTTAGTTGGTAAGTATGTGGATCTTCCAGATGCCTATCTATCTGTGACCGAAGCTCTGCGATCTGGAGGATTTGCCAATAACGCTCGGGTAAAAATTAAGTGGGTGCCAAGCGATGAGTGTGAGAGCGATGAGGGAGCGGCTGCACATCTAGGTGATGTGGATGCAATCTGTGTCCCTGGAGGTTTTGGTGTACGCGGAATCAACGGAAAAGTCGGCGCACTCAAGTATGCCCGCGAAAATAAGATTCCAGCGCTTGGTCTTTGCTTGGGATTGCAATGTATGGTCATTGAAGTCGCGAGAAATCTTGCAGGGCTTCCTTTGGCCAACTCAGCCGAATTTGATGAAGAGACTCCTGATCCAGTGATCTCGACAATGGCTAGTCAAGAACAGATTGTCGCCGGCATTGGGGATATGGGCGGAACAATGCGCCTTGGACTCTATCCAGCAGATCTCACCCAGGGTTCTCTTGTCTCAGAACTTTATGGCGCAACGCAAATTCAAGAGCGTCATCGCCATCGTTATGAAGTCAACAACTCTTATCGTGAGGTAATTTCTGCAACCGGAATCGTCTTCTCTGGCCAATCGCCAGATGGTCACCTAGTTGAGTTTGTCGAACTTCCTCGCGAAATTCATCCTTATTACGTTGGAACTCAGGCCCACCCAGAATTCCTATCCCGTCCAACGCAAGCACATCCACTCTTCTCTGGATTGATAGCTGCTGCGCTTAAGGGAAATGAATCGCGCTAACTCGCAACTTCGCGAGTACCTAAATCATTTGATTGTGGAGCGCGGCCTTAGCAAGAACACGATCTCGGCATACTCCAGGGATATTGAGCGCTTTATAACGGAAAGCAGCATAAATGACCTCTCCTCGGTCACTCAAAACGATGTGGAGAAGTTCATCTCAGCGGCTCGAAGCCGAGGACTTGCAGAGAGTTCTATAGCGCGATCAGTTGTGGCAATACGAAATGTTGTGGAGTTCACTTGCAAAGAATCTGGATCTCTCAATCAAGTGAAGGATGTTAAGCCTCCAAAAATTAAATTACGCCTGCCAAAGGCTTTAACGATCGCGGAAGTCACTGATCTCATTGCCGCAGGTAAATCCTCCGGAAATCCGCACGCTCTTCGTGAGAGCGCGATTCTCGAGTTGTTGTATGGAACTGGAGCTCGTATTTCAGAAATTGTGGCGTTGAATGTGAATGACGTAATTAAGTTTGATGGGGGAGAAGTTACAAGTCTTCGACTATCAGGCAAGGGCGGCAAAGAGCGCGTAGTACCGGTAGGAAAGTATGCTCGAGAGGCGCTGGATCAATACTTAGTTCGAGTTCGGCCTAACCTGGTACACGGAGATAGGGAAGCGCTATTCCTCAATGATCGTGGCGGAAGGCTTTCAAGACAATCGATGTGGAAGTCGGTCGCTGAGGCAGCCAAACGGGCAGATATTTCTGTCGATGTATCACCGCACTCACTGCGCCACTCTTACGCAACACATCTTCTAGATGGCGGGGCGGATGTCAGAGTGGTTCAAGAGTTGTTGGGACACTCATCTGTGACCACAACTCAGATTTATACCTTGGTCACTATCGATAAGTTACGCGAGAACTACGCAAACGCGCATCCGCGAGCAAAATAAATTAACGTCCGCGTAATCTACGGGCGATAATCGACTGATCACCCTTTGATTCAAGATCAGCAATGATGATGGCCAACGATTCGCGAACAATGCGGCCACGATCAACTGCTAGGCCCAGATCTCCACGAAGCGCCAACCTTGCCTGCTCCAAATCGTAAAGCTCTTCAGGAGATAGATAGACCGTGATCTTCTCGTCATGGCGCTCTCTACCGCTGGGTGAGCGATCAAAGGTATTAACTCGGCGCCGTGGAGTAGTTCTTACAGCCTTTTTATTGGGAGTTGAAAGTATTGGCGCCTGAGGTTGATCCTCGGCGGGAGTTGGAGTGACAGATGGAACTGCATTTAACGTTGTTGTCTGTCGGAATAGTTCCTCTGCACCAGGAAGGCTGACGCGGCGACTCATTTGGCACCTCCACGTGAAATAAGTTCTCGAGCTAGTCGGCGATAGGAGAGCGCACCAAGTGAACTACTTGCATAAGTAGTCACTGGCTCACCCTTAACAGTCGATTCAGAGAATCGGACTGTGCGAGAAATGATTGTGTCCAGAAGTTCATCGGGAAATTCCTTGTCGATGAGCTCAAGCACATCCTTGGAGTGCCCAGTTTTGCGATCAAACATCGTCGCCAGAATTCCATCGATTACTAGATCTGGATTGGTGTTCTCGCGGATCTTCTCGATTGTCTTCTTCACCAAAGAGAGTCCTAGGACAGCGAAATACTCGCACTCCATGGGGATGAGAACGCCATTAGAGGCAGTCAAAGCGTTGATGGTGAGTGTGCCAAGGGATGGCGAGCAATCAATCAGAATGTCGTCATATTGATCCAAGACCGGCGCCAGGATCTTGCGTAGTTTGTGTTCTTTGGCGATCTCCGTAACAAAGGCAGCTTCAGCGGCAGCGAGGTCTTCATGACCACGGACGAAGTCGAGACCCGGGACATTCGATTTCAAGATGAAATTCTGGATGCCAGATTGTGGATCATTGAGCAGGTACCAGATTGAGCCATATTGCTCTTTGAGTTGGGCCGGCTTAATCCCAAGTCCAGTTGTCATGGAGGCCTGCGAGTCGAAATCGATGAGCAGTACTCGGCGTCCTAGTTCGGCAAGGGCAGCGCCCAAGTTTATGGTTGTGGTTGTCTTGCCAACTCCACCCTTTTGATTGACGATAGAGATCACTCGAGCTGAGCCCGGTTCAGGGGTACTGACAACTGTCGGGAAGTCGATAATCGCTCGGCCGAGAATGCCGGAGGTGGTGGCGAGCTCCTCATCCCGATTTGTCGATTTATCTGCCAGTCGAGAAACCTTTGAAGTGCTATTTGCCATGCGGCGGACTCTACGGCGGTGCGGTCAGCAAGGCAAGCGCGTTATGAGTACCTTTCTCCCCATGAGCGATTTAATTGTTGAGGGGAGCGAGAGCGCTTTCTCGGTTCACTTAAGCAATTTTGATGGCCCCTTCGACCTGCTTCTGCAGCTTATTTCGCGCCACAAGATGGATATCACCGAGATCGCTCTTGGAGTGGTAACAGACGATTTTATTGCTTATATAAAGGCTTTGGAGGGCTCTGAGCAGGGCTGGGATTTAGATCAGACCACAGAATTCCTAGTGGTTGCAGCAACCCTGCTAGACCTAAAAGCAGCCAGACTTTTGCCAAGTGGCGAGATTGAAGATGAGGGTGATTTAGCTCTACTTGAGGCCCGCGATCTTCTCTTCGCCCGCCTCTTGCAGTACCGCGCATTTAAAGAGATTGCCGCTATCTTCCAAGGCCGTATTGAGGTTGCAGATAAGAGCTTCCCTCGCTTAGTGGCCATGGAGAGCCACTTCGCTCAACTTCTCCCCGAGGTTCTCATAGGTGTTGGGGCGAACCGGTTTGCAGCCATTGCTGAGCGGGTTCTGGCCCCCAAGACCGCCCCCGTTCTATCGATCGACCACATCCATCAGCCGCTCGTCAGTGTTACTGAAGAGGCGGCCAAGATTGCTGATGCGCTAAGAGCTCATGGAAGAGCCAGTTTTAGAACCCTGATCGGTGATGCCGATTCAACTCTTGTGATAGTTGCCAGGTTCTTGGCTTTATTGGAGCTCTATCGTGAGGGTGCTCTGCGATTTGAGCAGGTGGTTGCTCTCGGAGACCTTCAGATAACCTGGATCGCAGGGGCAGAGGATGAGATTCAAGTGAGTGATGAGTTTGATCGACCGGTAGAAGTGCTTGATTCTAAGACAAAAGAGGAATAAATGTCTGAACTTGAACTGAATAGATCATTGGAAGCGATCTTGATGGTGGTGGATGAGCCTGTTAATGAGGTCGTTTTGGCCCAGATCACCGAGGTTCCCACCGATGTCGTCACTGCGGCGCTCAAGGCGCTGGCTCAGAGTTACGAAGAACAGGGACGCGGCTTTCAGCTGCGCGAGGTAGCTGGTGGATGGCGCTTTTATAGCCACCCTGATCAATCTCCACTTGTAGAAAAATTCGTTTTGGATGGCCAACAGACCCGTTTAACCCAGGCAGCGCTGGAGACTTTGGCAGTCATTGCCTACAGACAACCGGTCTCGCGAGCTCGTGTTTCTGCTATCAGAGGTGTAAATGTGGAGGCGGTTATGAAGACTCTTCTCACGCGTGGCCTGGTCGAGGAGCGTGGAGTTGAGCCTGAAACCGGCGCAATTCTCTATGGAACTACTAGTTTCTTCTTAGAGAAGATCGGAGTGCGGGGGATAGAGGATCTCCCTGCTCTCGCTCCATTCCTTCCTGATGTCGACGGGCTTGATGAGGTCTTGGCCTCGCTCACCGACTAGCGAGATTTCGCTTCTCTTAACTTAGGGTTTAGACTTCCAAAATAGTCCCAACGAGGACTTCCACGCCCAAATTGGCCGTGATGAGAGGAAGATATGGCTTTAATCCGCCTTCAAAAAGTGCTCGCCGACGCCGGGATAGCAAGTCGCAGAGCAAGTGAACAATTAATTCTTGATGGACGTGTGAGCGTCGATGGAGTCCAAATTACTCAACTTGGCTCCAAAGTAGATCCAGAAATCTCTAAAGTTGAGGTTGATGGTGAGTCTATTTCAACTAAAAAAACTAATGTTTACCTCGCTTTTCATAAACCAATTGGAATTTTATCTACCATGTCAGACCCAGATGGTCGTCCATCACTGGGAGATTACTTCAAGGATCGCAATGAGAGACTCTTTCACGTTGGTCGATTGGACCGGGAGAGTGAGGGGTTAATACTTCTCACGAACGATGGAGATTTGGCACATAGAGCAACACATCCCTCTTACGGGATGGTTAAAAAGTATCTGGTTGAGCTCGAGGGTGTTCTCACCAAGGAACAACTTGCCGCAATCGCCGCTGGCATTCAACTCGAAGATGGATTGGCTAGAGCGCTAGAGGTTAAGACTTTGCGAGAGGTCAATCCAAAGCACTCTTGGGTCGAGATCTCGATACATGAAGGCCGGTATCACATCGTACGTCGCATCTTTGAGTTCCTGGAGCTACCCGTTCTCAGGCTGATCCGCACCGAATTTGGTCCGATCTCCTTGGCAGAGACTGGGGTTGGACGATACCGAAAGTTAAACGAGGTGGAGTTAACTAATTTGTTTAAGGTTTTAAAGTTAAGTCGTTAAATACATTTTACAAATAACAACATAGCGACAATTTGTTTTCCTGCACACACAATAATTAACGTTTTATCGACATTAGTAAGCGTATCACGGTCAATAAATGTCGATTTGCAGGTTTAATGGATGAGTCAAGGGTAGCAACGTGTTGATTGTCGATAATTTGGAAAATAATTTAGCGACTTAAAGTTTCAACTATAAAAAAGTTAAACGTTAATTTCGAAAAGTCAGGCATCTGCGACCATCTGAACGGTAGGCTAGTTATATGAGAGTAAGGGCGATCCGCGGAGCAACTCAGTTAAAGAGCGATGACTCTGAGGAGATGGCCTCAGCCGTCACCGAACTACTTTCAGATATTTTTGCGAAAAATGGACTCTCCAAGGAGAGCCTTATTTCGATCTTCTTCACCTCTACGAATGATCTGGTCTGCGACTTTCCAGCTGCCGCGGCCCGCCGCTTAGATCTAGGGGATATTCCCTTGATGTGCGCCCAGGAGATTCCCGTTGCCGGCTCCCTTCCACGGGTAGTTCGGGTCATGGTGCACGCTCACTCAGAGCTCGAGCACTCGGAGATTAAGCACGTTTACGCACGTGGGGCTGAGGTTCTACGCAGAGATATTGCTCAATAGTGCGCACCTTTGAACGAATTCGGGTGGTTGGAGCCGGATTAATTGGCACATCCATAGCTTTAGGGTTGAAGAGCGCCGGTTACTCGTTGAGTATTGAGGATGAGGATCCTCAGGCTGAGGAGATAGCCCAAGGTCTGATCGGGCAGCGTTCCGAGAGTGAAGATCCTGAGTTAATTATTGTCGCGACTCCGATTTCTACGATCGCAACGCTGGTTCGTGAGTATGGAACTCGCTACCCTCAAGCGACACTTATAGATATTGGTGGCTTAAAGTCTGAAGTTGTATCAGAGGTTGAGCAAATAAAGGATCTCTCGAGGCGTTTCTGCGCTACCCACCCAATGGCCGGGAGGGAGATCTCTGGAGCGCTAGCAGCCAGGGGCGATCTATTTGAAGGTCGGATCTGGATTTACACGCCAACCGAAGATTCTGAAGAGCTTGCAATATCTAGAGCCCTCGAGGTGATCAAGGCCCTAGGTGCAAATGAGGTTCGCCTCAATCCCAAGGAGCATGACGAAGCGATCGCCGGAGTCTCTCATCTGCCACAAATTGTGAGTTCCTTGCTCTCCGCCTCACTTCTAGAGTTGTCAGATCGTGACATCAGATTGGCGGGGCAAGGGCTAAAGGATGTCTCGCGTCTGGCGGCATCGAGCTCTGAACTTTGGTCTGAGTTGCTGCATGCAAATAGGGAAGCGGTAGTGACCCTCATAGAGACCTTCGCTCATAATTTAGAAGATTTATCGACATCTCTACAAAACGATGATTTACGGAAGACCAAGGAGATTCTGGAGCTTGGTCGAGAGAATCACGCTCGGATCCCGGGAAAGCACGGCGGGAAGCGGCGCGACTACTGGTTTCTTCCTATCATCATTGATGACAAGCCTGGCCAACTAGCCAAAATCTTTGATGCTTGCGCCCTCGTTGGGGCAAACGTTGAAGATCTCACCATCGAACATACGCCTGGGCAGGAGAGTGGCCTAGTAACTTTGGCACTTTCGCAGGCGGATTCGGGTCGAGTTTATGATCAGTTGATTCGTGAAGGTTGGAAAGCGCATCAACCTCGAGAATCTATCGGCTGAGTCACTTTCGCCCTGCAAATTCGATATTCAAAATAACTGAGCAAAATTCACTCGTCCTATAAACAGTTAAGGTACTCGTATGTCGACCGTCGTAATCACCATAGATGGTCCAAGTGGAGCCGGAAAATCTTCTACCGCCAAGGCGGTCGCACAGAGGGCGAACTGGCAGTACCTCGATACCGGAGCTCTCTATCGCGCGATCACCTGGTTGGCGATACATGAGGGGCTACAAGACCCGTCTGAGTTGGTAGCTCGAGCCCGCGAAGAGGAAATCACTTTCAATGGCGACCCGATCGAACCTCGCACCTTTGTTGGTGAGGTCGATGTGAGCGCCGACATACGCAGCCAGCGAGTTACCGACCAAGTTTCGATCTACTCGGCCTACCCAGAAGTCCGTGAATATTTACTCGACGTGCAACGAAGCATCATCGATAGTGCGCCTCATGGAATAGTCGTTGAAGGTAGAGATATTGGAACTGTCGTGGTTCCAGATGCTCCACTTAAGATTTTCTTGTACGCAGATCTCCAACAGCGAGCTCTAAGACGCGAACGTGAACTTCCGGAACCCAGCACGACACAATCGGTTTCAGAGTCGCTGGAGGCACGAGATGAGATCGACTCCACGAGAAAAATTTCACCTCTACGCATGGCGGATGATGCACTTGAGATCGATTCGACTCTCTTGGATCTTCCAGAAGTGGTTGATGTCATTTGGCAATGGGCCAAAGAGCGAGCGCTTCTTGGGCTACCTAAGGTTGCCATCATTGGACGCCCCAATGTGGGTAAGTCGACCTTGGTTAATCGCATCATTGGCCGCCGTGAGGCGATCGTTGAAGATACGCCCGGGGTCACTCGAGATCGCGTTAAGTATGAGGCGGAGTGGAATGGCCGGACCTTTGTTCTGATCGATACCGGAGGTTGGGAGGTCAAGCCGGAGGGAATCTCGGAAAAGATCACCGCCGGAGCTGAACTTGCAATCGCTGAAGCCGATGTCATTCTCTTCGTTGTGGATGCTCAAGTAGGGGCACTGGATGAAGATTCTTCTCTGCTCACTCTGCTTCGCAAATCCAAGAAGAAGACAATTTTGGTTGCAAACAAAGTTGATGGTGTTAATGAAGAACAGAATGCGCACGCTTTGTGGAATCTCGGTCTGGGTGAACCGCATTTTGTCTCGGCTTTGCACGGACGTGGCTCCGGAGATCTCCTCGATTTACTAGTTACAGAACTTCCTGAAGTTGGATCTGAATTACCAGATGATGGATTTAGAAGAATTGCGATTGTCGGTCGACCAAACGTTGGAAAGTCCAGCCTTCTCAATGCTCTTGCGGGGGAGTCGCGGGTACTTGTCGATGATGCCGCTGGGACGACGAGAGACCCGGTCGACGAACTTATTGAACTTGGTGGAGATACCTGGCGCTTTATCGATACTGCTGGAATCCGCAAGCGCGCTATCCACGACAGTGGAACCGATTATTACGCCAGCCTTCGGACAGCAGCGGCGCTTGATCGAGCAGAAGTTGCCGTAATCGTTATCGATGCATCTGTTCCACTCACCGAACAAGATTTGAGGATTGTCACGATGGCCGAAGAGTCCGGTCGTGCAATGGTCCTCGTAATGAACAAGTGGGATGTTGTAGATGATGAGCGTAGAGAACAGCTCGATAAAGAGCTGGAAAGAAACTTGGAACGTTATCCGTGGGCGCAACGAGTCAATCTCTCGGCAAAAACTGGATGGCATCGCGATCGACTCGCTCCAGCACTTAGAACTGCTCTGCGCAGTTGGGAGAAGCGAATTCCGACCTCCAAGCTCAACGCATTCTTAGGCGCTTTGGTGGCGGCTACTCCACCTCCGGTGCGGGGCGGAAAGCAACCAAAGATCAGGTTTGCAACGCAAGCCACGATTGCACCACCAAAATTTGTAGTCTTCTCAAGCGAGTGGGTCGAACCGAGCTATCGTCGATTCATTGAGCGACGACTCCGTGAAGAGTTTGGTTTTGAAGGTAGCCCTGTTGAAGTCTCCATTAAAGTGCGGGAGCGAGAAGAGAGAAGGGGCTAAATGCAACTTTCACGTAAGGAAGTTTTAACAATTCCTAACGGTCTCACCCTCATCCGCGCCTGCGGAGTTCCGATCTTTCTTTGGTTGCTCCTGGGCGAAAATCTCAAAGGCTGGAGTTATCTCGTCTTGGCAATCGGTGCCTGGACTGATTACTTTGATGGGAAAGTTGCACGTTGGTTAAATCAAGAATCGAAAATCGGCGCAGCAATGGATCCAACAATTGATCGTCTCTATATTGCCGCAACAGTCATTGGTCTGGCACTGAAGCATTACATTCCGTGGTGGATGGTGGGGATTCTGGCGGCACGCGACCTCTATATGGTCGGGCTTCTAGCTTTCTACCGAAAAAGATCCGGCGAAGTCTTCTCCGTCACTTTTTTGGGGAAGGCGGCTACATTTAATTTGTTGTACGCGTTCCCATTTCTACTGTTGAGCAGCAAGAGCGGTTGGGGCGAATTTGCACATTCCTTCGGTTGGGGTTTCGCAATTTGGGGGATAGGTTTGTACTTGTTAGCAGCACTAGACTATTCAAAAATTGCCCTTGGCCACCGAAGGAGAACCCATGTCTAATGTCCCATCAGATTTGAAATACACAAAAGAGCATGAGTGGGTTCGTGAAGTATCTGCCAACACCTTTCAGATTGGTATTACCGATTTTGCGCAGGGTGCTTTAGGTGACATTGTTTACATTCAATTGCCGAAGGTGGGCGAGAAGGTAACTGCAGGTTCAGTCTGCGGCGAAGTTGAGTCAACAAAGTCGGTTTCTGAAATTTACTCTCCGCTTACTGGAACAGTCACTGCTGTCAACCCCGAGTTAGATAAGGCACCTGAACTTATCAACCAAGATCCGTACACGCAGGGTTGGATTGCGCAGATCGAAGTCTCTGAGAGCGCAACCGACCTTCTTACTGCTGGAGAGTATGAAACTTTAACGGCTTGATTTTTAACCAAGCGGTCAATAGTGTCAGCCTCTAGTCAAGATAGAGATTGAGAGTTAATCTCGCTCTTATTCGGGTTTCAAACTTTATGCAAAAGAGGGGGAGAAGTGAACGATTCAAAAGCCCCTCAGGAACCTTCAGGTAGAGATCTCACCTCAACAATTCACCTATCCGCGCTTCGATCTGTTCCAAAGCCGCGGCCACTAGAGGAGATCTACTCACAACTTTCTACCGAAGAGCGCGAGATCGTCAGTCAGCTTCCCAAGAGTTCGGCGATGTTGATTGTGATTGCTGGCCCAAATAAGGGAGCTCGTTTCCTTATCAACTCAGATGAGACATCAATTGGTCGTGATCCTCGCAGCGAGATCTCCCTCGATGATGTCACTGTCTCTCGTGTTCACGCAAAGATTGTCAGAGGCCAGGATGGCTCTTTCAAAGTTGTAGATCTTGGAAGTCTTAACGGAAGTTATGTGAATGCTCACCAGGTCCAAGAATCTGGGTTATCAATCGGCGATGAGATCCAAATCGGAAAATTTAGATTGACATTCTTTAAGGGGAGGGCGAACTGATGGCAGTTCCAGCACGCGCGTATCTCAGCATTGGAGAGGTACTTGGAAAGTTGCGTGGCGATTTCCCAGATATCACAATCTCCAAGATTCGCTTCCTCGAATCTGAAGGTTTGATTGAACCGCAACGCACCCCTTCCGGTTATCGCAAATTCGCTGGTGTTGATTTAGAGCGCCTGCGTTATGTCTTAACAGCGCAACGCGACCAGTATCTGCCCTTGCGCGTTATCAAGGAGAATTTAGATGCCCTAGACCGCGGTCTTGAGCCTGCAGCGATTCCTGGGGGAGCCCCAACACCTCGTCTAGCTACGGTTGATGGAGAGTTTGCTCCTGGACATTTCGCGGGAGAGAGCGAGCTCAGGCTTTCGCGTAGCGAATTGCTCGAGTCATCTGAGTTGACCGAAGAACAGCTCACCGAAGTTGAATCATTTGGGCTCATCACCATCAGGGGTCGCTATTACGATGCCGACGCCCTTGCCGTGGCCCGCACTATTTCCGCAATCGCAGCCTTCGGAATTGAGGCGCGCCACCTTCGTTCATTTAAATCTGCAGCAGATCGCGAGGTTGGTCTGGTTGAGCAGGTCATTACGCCGATATTGCGCCAAAAGGGCTCTGATGCCAAGGCGCGAGCCGATGAGGTTGCAAACGAGCTCGCCTCCCTCTCGGTTAAATTGCATGCCGCCCTTGTGCGCGCAGGTTTACACCGCGCCAAGTAGGTTATTCCCATGAGTGTTCCTGTTGAGGTAGTCGGTGTTCGAATTGAGATGCCATCGAATCAACCGATAGTGCTTCTCAAAGAGATCGATGGAATCCGTTACCTACCTATCTGGGTGGGGGCTGTTGAAGCTTCGGCGATCGCCTTCGCGCAGCAAGGGTTGGTTCCTGTAAGACCTTTGACTCATGACCTCTTCACTAATGTTCTAAGAATGGTTGATGCTCGGGTAGAGAGCGTGGAGATCACCGATCTGATCGATGGCGTTTTCTACGCTGAACTGCACTTGGCAGGGGGCAGGACCGTGTCGGCCAGGCCAAGCGATGCGATAGCCCTTGCTTTACGGGCAGATGCGCCGATTACCGCGGCTGAATCGCTCTTCTCCAAGGCGGGGATTGAGATACCAGATCAGTCCGATGACGAGGTTGAGAAGTTCCGAGAGTTCCTAGATCAGATCAATCCGGACGACTTCGCCTCGTAATTGTGCGGCGAATTGTTAAGCCTCAAGTAAAGGTTTAAAGTTTCTCGTGTCGCTCATCGCTTTGCGACCCACCCAGTTCTACTCTTTACCTATGCCGAACCCCTTCGGCCTTCCCTGTAGAAGTGAGAAATTATGAGCTCCTCCGAAGTCGGATATAGAGGTGCCACGGCTTGTGTCGCGGCAGGCATTACATATCGCCAACTCGATTATTGGGCGCGCACAGAACTTGTAGCGCCAAGTATCAAGAGCGCAGCTGGATCAGGTTCTCAGCGTCTCTACAGTTTCCGTGACATTCTGGTTCTCAAGATTGTTAAGAGACTCTTGGATACCGGTGTCTCACTTCAAAATATTCGAACCGCGGTCGAACATCTACGTAGTCGTGGGGTAGCGGATCTTGAGAGTATGACTCTGATGAGCGATGGCGTCTCAATTTACGAGTGTGGAAGTCCCGACGAGATTATCGACCTGCTCCAAGGTGGCCAAGGCGTCTTTGGAATTGCTATCAATCGCGTATGGAATGAGGTTGAGGGTTCACTTGCCAACCTACAAGGCGAATCGGTTGAAGATGGGTCCATTGTCACATCCACTCAGGATGAGTTGGCGATGAGAAGAAAGCGCAAAGGCGCCTAAAACTCTTTATCCTTCCCCTAGGAGATTTTTAAGATCCATAAGGGGGATAGGTGTCAATCCGCGAGAACTTTGTAGATCGCCATATTGGACCAGATCAGAGAGAAATTTCAGAGATGCTCGCTGAACTTGGCGAACCATCCCTTGATGCGCTCATTGAGAAAGTTGTTCCAGAGAACATAGTCATGAGGCAGAAGTTGGTTGATCTCCTTCCACATGGAATCTCAGAGGTCGCGACCATCGAACGCCTACGTGAAATAGCTGCCGATAACTCAGTGATGCGCTCATATATCGGGACTGGATATTACGGAACGATCACACCTCCTGTTGTTCTCCGAAACATTTTAGAAAATCCAGCTTGGTATACCGCCTACACGCCATACCAACCAGAGATCAGCCAGGGTCGTCTAGAAGCAATCTTCGCCTTTCAAACTGTTGTCGGCGATCTCACCGGTCTACCGATTGCCAATGCTTCTATGCTTGATGAAGCCACAGCGGCTGCAGAAGCAATGACTCTTGCTCGAAGAGTGTGGAATGGAAGCGATGAGGCGGCATTCTTCGTCGATATAAACCTTCATCCGCATATCAAGGCGGTCATTCACACACGTGCTAAGCCATTAAAGATTTCTATTATTGAAGGTAGTCAAAACACTTTGGTAGATATGAGCGAAGCAATCTTCGGAGGAATCATTGCTCACGCTTCGACATATGGTGAGATCTACGATCTAGCACCAGCAGTCAAAGCAATTCACGATACCGGCGCCATTGCGATCGTTGCATGTGATCTGCTTGCACTGACTCTGTACAAGTCACCTGGCGAATTTGGTGCAGATGTTGCAATTGGTTCTGCGCAACGCTTTGGAGTACCCATGGGATTCGGCGGTCCGCACGCCGGCTTTATGGCGGTGCGTCAAGGACTCGAGCGTTCTATTCCAGGTCGCCTAGTTGGACAAAGTGTTGACGTTCATGGGAATCCAGCATTCCGACTCGCGTTGCAGACCCGCGAACAACATATTCGTCGCGACAAGGCAACATCCAATATTTGTACTGCTCAAGTTTTGCTTGCAGTTATGTCCGCCTTCTACTCCATGTGGCATGGTCCTGATGGTCTTAAGGCAATTGCAGAACGAGTAAGAAAGCAGACACACTCTCTTCGCGAATCCCTTGCTGGAGCTGGAATCAAGGTGGCTGCGGGGGAGATCTTCGATACCGTCGTGATCAGTCAAGTGAATGCGGATGAGATCCTGGCAAAGGCTCGCACTAAGGGAATTAATCTACGTAAAGTTTCAGCAGAGAGCGTCGGAATATCACTCGATGAAACGGTCACTGACAGAGATCTTGCTGATCTTCTAGAAATCTTCAACGCTACACAGGTCCATCATCTCTCAGAGATTCCGGCTAGCGTCCTTCGAAGCTCTAAATATTTAACTCATAGAGTCTTCAATACATATCGTTCCGAAACGGCCATGTTGCGTTACATCCGCACACTCTCAGATCGAGATCTCGCTCTTGATCGCAGCATGATCCCGCTCGGTTCGTGCACCATGAAACTCAATGCCACCACTGAGATGATCCCAGTTACCTGGCCCGAGTTTTCTTCGTTGCATCCCTTCGCGCCTGCCGATCAAAGTGCGGGATACCGTCGCTTGATTCAAGAGTTATCAGATTGGCTCATCGCAATTACGGGATATGACGCCGTGTCTTTGCAACCAAACGCCGGCTCACAAGGTGAGTTTGCGGGACTACTCGCTATCAGAAATTATTTAGATGATCGCGGAGAGTCAGCCCGTGACATCTGTTTGATTCCTTCTAGCGCTCACGGAACAAATGCAGCGAGTGCAGTTATGGCGGGAATGAAAGTTGTAGTTGTTGCATGTGATGAGGCAGGCAATGTCTCCGTCGATGATATGAAAGCAAAGATCGGCGAGTACGGCGATCGTCTAGCTGCGCTCATGGTTACATATCCATCGACTCACGGCGTATTTGAAGAAGCGATCTCTGAGATCTGCGGATTGGTTCACGATGCTGGGGGACAGGTTTATGTAGATGGTGCAAACCTCAACGCCCTAGTCGGACTTGCTCAACCAGGAAAATTTGGTGCAGATGTATCGCACCTAAATCTTCACAAGACATTCTGCATTCCTCATGGCGGTGGGGGACCGGGTGTTGGTCCGGTTATCTCACGGGCACATCTAGCGCCGTATCTGCCTAACCACCCACTAGACCTCACCGTTGGTGCTTCAACTGGACCTGGACCAGTTAGTTCAGCACCATTTGGATCTGCTGGAATTTTGCCGATCTCATGGAGTTATATCCAGATGATGGGTGGAGATGGACTGCGCAGAGCGACTGAGGTGGCAATACTTTCGGCTAACTACATCGCAAAGAAGTTAGATCCACACTTCCCGGTTCTCTACAAGGGAGTACACGGCTACATCGCGCACGAGTGCATCGTTGACCTGCGTGATATCACGAAGCGGACAGGAACGACCGTTGATGATGTTGCCAAGCGATTGATGGACTATGGATTCCATGCACCTACTGTGAGTTTTCCAGTTGCTGGAACTCTAATGATCGAACCGACCGAGTCAGAGGATATTGCTGAGCTTGATCGATTCATTAACGCCATGATCTCTATTCGCGCCGAGATCTCCGATATTGAACATGGCGAGATCAGCATTGAGGAGTCTCCACTCCGTTTTGCTCCTCATACTGATAGCGATCTCTTGCGTGAGGACTGGGACCGTAAATACTCGCGTCAGGTCGCGGCTTATCCATTCGGTGTCGATCCAGAGATGGCTCATAAGGGGAAGTACTGGCCCGCTACGGGTCGGATCGATGGTGTGTATGGAGATCGAAATTTGGTCTGCTCCTGTACGCCTATCGAGGAACTAGCCATAAACGGATGAGCGATTACCTCGCTCGAAAGATTGACCACGATTTCTCTATAGATGGCGCGGTTACCAAGGAAGTTTGGCAACAAGCGACGTGGAGCAAGCCCTTCGTCGATATGGCAACGGGGGAGCAGGCTGAGTTCTGCACCCAAAGTGCGATTCTGTGGAGCGAGACCTACCTCTACATAGCTTTCAAGGCGGAGGAGCCGAATCTTCAAGCGAGCCTCACCGAGAGGGACTCGCTGATCTTTCTTGAGAATGATTTAGAGGTCTTTATCGATGGGCGAGATGCCTATTACGAGCTTGAGGTAAATGCTCTCAACACGGTCTACGAGGTCTTCTTCATCTGGCGCGATGCCTTCAAGAAAGAGGGCAAATTCCCTACTGAGACCTTCGATATCTCTCATCCCGATGTTTATACCTTTGGAGGGGATTACGACCGTACTGGAGCCTCTTTTTGGAGAGGCACCCATCCGCGCGGAACGCGTTGGGCCTTTAGAAACTACGATTTACCGGGCTTAAAGACCGTTGTAAGCCTTCAGGGCACCTTAAACGACCCCTCAACCGTGGACGAGGGCTGGACTCTGGAAATCGCCATTCCATGGGAGAGCCTGGTCTATCTGGCGGATGGGCGAAGTTTGCCTCCAGTAGATGGAGATACCTGGAAGATCTTTTTGGGACGCTTTCAAAAGAAGATCGTCGACGGGGTTGAAGTAACGCCACATCCTGCAAGTTCGCTGCGCTCCCATGGAGTCTATGACACGCATTTGCCGGAGGAGTGGAGCGAGATCACCTTCATAAAGTAAGGAGGGCTGGATTCCTTTTACTTTACATAATGTAGATTATCGGCGATATATAGTACGGCGCAAACCCCACAGGGTCGTCTTTCTCCATGCCTCAAAGACTATTTTGCGGCTCATTTTGGAGTTCCCTGCAACTCTTTCTATAAATGTAATCGGGACTTCTACGATCTTTCGTTTGTACCGAGCTGCAATTTTGACGATCTCTATCTGAAATCCATAACCGATTGTGGTTACTCCAGATTCAAAAATATCGTTAATTAATTGTCGACTTAAAAGGCGATAACCACTCGTTAAATCTCTAAAAGGAAGCCCTAACGCTATTGAGGCATATCGGGTTCCGAATCGAGATATTAATCGCCTGGAAACCGGCCAATTAAGGACCTTGCCTCCAGGCATCCACCTTGTACCGAGTACTAAATCCGCCTCAGATCTCTTCTCAAAGAACCTCGAGAGCTCTTCCGGTTGATGACTGCCATCCGCATCCATCTCAACGAAATATTGATAACCACTATCCAAACCCCAAGAAAATCCCGCTAAATACGCTGGCCCAAGCCCCGATTTGTTAGCTCTGTGTAGAACAAAAGTTTTGGAATCCGCTAACGAATCAGCGATCTCTCCAGTGCCATCTGGTGAGTTGTCATCAACAATCAAAATGTCGACATCTACTTCAGTTGCTCGGATCCTATGAATTACATCGTTGATATTTGCCGACTCGTTGTAGGTCGGAATTATCACGAGCGTTTGAGAAGTTACCAATTAAGTGCCGCAATCATCCGGTCGATCGATGCACCAAGTCCATAGTCTTCCTTGTATTGCCAGATCTTTGACATATCGGAGGGTCTCTTTGGAATCTGTATCGACATGTTTGGGATTGGAACGTCGAGGGCGCAATGTACAAGTTTGGGGGCGATCGCTACATAATCGCTTCCTTCAATAAGTTTCTTACGAAGTGCAGGTGTTAGCCTTTCATCACTTGCATGTGCCGCTGCAAGCGCTTCTTCAATTGATTCAAAGTTGTTGGCAATGAGAGCCGCGCCCTTCTCGCCGATCCCGCGCACCCCGGGTAATCCGTCGGAGGCATCACCACGAATCATTGCGAAGAGAGCGTACCTCTCCCCCGGGATTCCGTACCTAGCTTTAATCCATGCTCTATCAACGAGATCATGATTCGAGATCCCTTTGGCCAAATAAATAATCTTCACTCGCCGTTTGTCATCTACCAATTGAAAGAGATCGCGATCACCCGTTGCAACATAAGTAGGGCCACGTTCCTTAACACTGAAGGTAGCCATAATGTCATCGGCCTCGTAATCATCTACACCCAACATTGGGATCCCAAAGGCTTCCAAGATGTCCAGGAGGATAGGAATTTGAGGCCCTAAGGTATCTGGCTCTTCCTCTTCTCCGGACTCATCAACGCGGTTCGCCTTATAACCTGGAAAGAGCTCAACTCTCCAACTCGGACGCCAATCTCCTTCTAAACATGCAACTAGTCGTGAAGGTTGATATTGCGCGATGAGTCTCGCTGACATATCAAGATAACCGCGGATCGCATTTACCGGCTCTCCAGATGGTGAAAGCAGGGTATCTGGCATGCCGTAGTAAGCGCGGTACCAGAGCGAGGCGCTATCCAACAGTAGAAGTGTCATCCAACTATCCCTGCATACGAGATGATTCCGCGATCAATTCTTCGCAAAGCATTCTCCACGGTTTGCGCAAGGTGTGGCGAAGCATTTCCGATTTGACGCAATAGGTCAATGATTTGTTTCATCGATCTTACAAAATCTCCCACGGTGAGTTCGGTTCCACGCAAGATAGCGGCAAGTGAGTGCCCGCTAGCCCAACGATAAGAAGCCCAACAAAAGGCTAAGTCAGGTTCGCGCATTGGCTCAAGACCGATTTCGATCTCGTTGGCGTGAATGATTGACCATTGATGAATAAGTTCGTTCAAAGACTCCTCAACAGCGCCTTTGGGAATCTTTGGGGATTCATCGCGTCGCGACTCAAAAACGAGAGCCGATAGCACTGAGACCATCTCAGGACCATCTAAGGTGTCGAAACTTCCACGCTTAATTAATTCTGCGATGAGAAGGTCGGTCTCGCCATAGATTTTTGCAAGCAGCGATCCCCACTCTGTAATTACACCGTTTTGCAGGTATCCGCATCGTTCCAACATAACTTGCACACGATCAAAGCGTTTAGCAATGAGATCGGTACGATTGCTGACTCGCTCTTCAAGCCCTCGCGTCTCGCGCACTAAGCGGTCAACTCTCTCTGCGATTCTTGAATGTGTCTCTCTATCACCGCAGGAGTGACAAGGATGCGATCGAAGCGCTTTGCGTGCTGCTATCAATTCATCTTCGGCAAGAATACGTTTGGCCTTAGTTAACTTCGCAAATGATTTCTCGATCGCCTTTATCTCTGATCGAATCTCTGCATACTCCTCGAAATCTCCAGCATGACAGATCATGGTCTCTCGGAGCTCAGCGATGGCGCTCTGATTTCTCTTGATCTGTCTGGCTAAGCCTACGACCGCCTTGTCCGCTTGGTACTGCGCAAATGAAGATTCCAAAGAGTCACGGGCGATGGAGCTTCCGAACCTCTGAATCAGATTGATTGTCATGTTGTAGGTGGGTTTAAAGCTACTTTTGAGTGGATACGTTCGAGTTGATGCAAGACCTGCAACAGATCCGGAGTCGATCTCCTTGCTCCACAAAATAACCGCATTACCCTCAACGTCAATTCCACGACGTCCTGCGCGTCCTGTGAGCTGAGTGAACTCACCGGGGCTTATAGCTACATGAGCTTCGCCATTCCACTTAACCAATTTCTCGAGCACAACTGTTCGAGCTGGCATGTTGATTCCCAGTGCGAGTGTTTCAGTAGCGAAGACGCATTTAACTAGTCCACGTTGAAAGAGTTCTTCGACCGTCTCCTTAAAAGATGGAAGTAATCCGGCGTGGTGGGCCGCAATGCCGCGCTCTAAACCGTCGAGCCATTCCGAAAAACCAAGGACCACCAAATCTTCTTCAGGAATCTTAGAAGTAGCACGAAAGACAATCTCCCGTATCTGGCTCCGCTCCGCGGCATTAGTTAGGCGTATTCCTGCAACGAGACATTGGTGAACCGCAGCCGTACAAGCGTTGCGCGAAAAAATGAAGGTAATGGCGGGAAGCAATCCCTCGCGATCAAGCTTCTCAATTACTTCGGGGCGACTGAGTTGCTTGATGTTGGGTCCGCGATCATTCCAGCCAGAATTCTTACCCTTGTGTCCCCCAGATGCCGTCCGCACACTGCGGTAGCTCTCTTTTTCGAGCCTAATGATCTCGGGATTAACACGGCCGTCATCAACAAAGAGATCCAAAAGGCGATTATTAAAAAGCACATGTTGGTAGAGAGGGACTGGCCGGTTTTCAGAGACGATCACATCTGTATTACCCCGCACCTCGTTGAGCCAATCTCCAAATTCTTCAGCATTGGAGACGGTTGCTGAGAGTGAGGCGACTTGAGTGGTCTCTGGTAGATGAATAAGGATCTCTTCCCAGACGGCGCCGCGAAACTTGTCGGCCAGGTAGTGAACTTCATCCATTACAACAAACTGGAGATTGGCAAGGGTCCGGGAATCGGAGTAGATCATGTTGCGAAGAACTTCAGTCGTCATCACGACGATATTCGCTTCTGAGTTGATGCTGGTATCACCCGTCAGCAAGCCGACATTGGACTCCCCGAACATCTCTTTGAAATCAGAATACTTTTGGTTGGAGAGGGCCTTGATAGGTGCGGTGTAGAAACACTTTTTGCCTTGCGACATCGCGAGGAAGGCCGCAAACTCACCGACAACAGTCTTACCGGCNCCCGTCGGGGCCGCCACAAGCACTCCCCTACCGGATTCCAAAGAGTGGCAACCACTTATTTGAAAATCGTCGAGTGGAAAATCGAATTTTGCTGCAAACTCATTAGTGGCCTTGAAAGAGTTTCTTAGTTTTGCAGCGGCGAACCGCTCGGCGGGGGNACTCACAGGGTGTAAACCTTGATTCCGCTATCTGCCAAGGAGATCTCAATTGGCAATTGACCGATCTTTTCACCATCTGCAAAGGCCTGGGTTTCGCCAGAAATCTGAATTTTGGCGCCTGAATAAAAATGAACTTTGGGATGGTTGATATGGGTGCCGAAGAAGACTCGTGGGAACACCGCGAGTAAGCGGAATGGGTTTACCCGATCGACAACCATTACATTGAGTAGCCCATCATCATTGTGGGCTTGCGGAACGACCTTCATCCCTCCACCGTAACTCTTGCCATTTGCAACACAGACCAACATCGCCTTCTGAATAACTTTCTGCCCATCAACGGTGATCTCGAAATTAATCGCTCTAAAACGCCAGACCTCTAAGAGAACGGCAATTACATACTTAATGCTTCCCTTTATAACTTTGAAATTGTTGGCTCGTTCATTGACCACCGAATCAAATCCAGTGCTCAGAATCTGTACAAAGGGATCTTCTCCCCCCGAATGTTTAATCATCGCGACATCGATCTCCTTGGGGGTCGCGACACTCGGGAGATTCAAAAGCAAATCTAATTTGGCACCGAATAGTCCGAGCGTTCGGGCGAAGTCATTTCCAGTCCCCGCAGGAATAACAAGGAGCGGGATCTTATGGTCCATCACCAGAGGCAAAATATCGTGAATAAATCCGTCTCCGCCCACGCAGATGAGGAGATCAAATCCACCGATCTGGCAGAGGGCGTCAATTTGAGTAAGGGAATCATCTCTGGAAGTACCTTCGACAATTGTGTATTCAAGCGAGCTCTTTGAAAAAAAAGATCGGACTTTCGCTCCGACGCTGGCACCTTTGCCACCACCCGACTTCGGGTTGATGGCTATGAGCGCTTTCACTCTACGATCTTAGAAGCCCGGCGACGATCATTGAGTAACGCAATACCGCCAGCGGCGAAATAGAAACCAACCAAAGGCAGGGCCAGAACGCCCATGGTGAAGGGATCACTTGTAGGGACGAAGGTGGCGGAGAACAAAGTGATTCCGAATACTGCAATCCGCCAAGGCTTCAAGATCCGTTTGCCAGACAAGATTCCAGCAAAATTCAGGGCAACGAGAAAGACCGGGAGTTCAAAGGCGAGCCCGAAGACGAGAATGAGATGTAGAACGAAGGTGAGATAGTCACTAAATTTGATGAGGTTGGTGAGCGTTGTAGGTGTGAAACCTAAGAGGACTTTGATGGCAAGTGGAAGGATCCAGTAAGCCAATGCCGCTCCAGCGATGAAAAATGGAGTTGCAGTCGCGATGAAGAGAATCGAGTATTTCTTCTCTTTCTTATGAAGCGCAGGTGCGATGAAGGCCCATAGTTGGTAGAGCCAGATTGGAGAAGCAAGAATTACACCCGAGACGATTGCTACCGAGATCTGAAGATTAAGTGGGCCGAGCACCCCATCGATATACAAGACTCCACAGTGGTGAGGGGTCGAGGCAGCGCGCGAGAGATCGCAGACTGGCTTGGTGAGGATTCGGACTATCTTTGAGTAGAAGATCCACCCAAGTGTTCCGAAGACGGCAATTGATAGGGCAGAGCGGACTGTGCGCTTGCGGAGCTCTCTAAAGTGCTCCAGTAGCGACATCCGACCACTATCTTCAGTGGCCACCTAGTAGTTCCTAGTTGGAAGGAGTGGAAGAAGGACCGCCATCGGTCTTCTTCTCATCTGGGGACTTCAACTCATCTTTAAAGATGCGAAGTGACTTGGCAACAGATTTTGCAGAATCAGGAAGTCGCTTTGCTCCAAAGAGAACGACAAAGACAAGAACGATGATAACGATGTGCCAGGGCTTAAGGTCTCCCATTTATATTCCAATCTCGAGGTGCCGTAATCTTACTGGTAATTGGCAAGGGTGCTGCTTGTTCTATTGCGCAAAGCTTCAACTAGTTCAGGCGGACTCTGAACCACAACTTTAGTTGGCCATGCCTGCAAAGTGCGCGTAATCCACTCACTTGAGCCGACCTTGACGGTAATGAAGAACTTATCGTCGATCTCGCGAGATGAGGTAACAATTTCGTTATGCTTTTCAACAAAGAAAAGGCCATCTGGACCCATCTCCAGCTCAATTTCCAGCGATCCCTCGAGCGTTCGCTCCTGCGTCAGAGTTCTCTTGAAATCTGGATCAGCCTCCCCCACATCCAACTTTAAGATTCGATCGAGTCGGAAAGTGCGCATTTCGTTCGCATCCAATTGGAAGGCATGAATGTAACCAGACCCCTCCAAGTAAGTGATCTCGAGTGGAAATATTTTCCGAGTGGTCACGGTGTCACTAGTCGCTGAGTTGTATTGAATTGTTAAATATTGACTGGCAGAGATTGCATCCGAGATCTCTTTTGCCAGAGGAGATTCATTCACGCCATCCGCGATTGTTATTCGATTGGAGATATCTGCTGCTAGCAGTTGAGAGATTCTCTCTTTGAGTCCAATGATTGCGCTTCGTTCACTCTCATGGGTGGAGAGTTCCGCGAGAAGTTGCAATCCCAAAACCAGAGTCAAGGCTTCAACTTGGGTGAGAGAACGCGGCTGATCGAGCACCTGAGGGTCATTAACGGCAACATGGTTGGGATCTTCAAAATCGATATTGAGAAGTTCCAAGTGCGTATAACCCGGAAGTCCGCACATGTGAAGGAGTGAGAGATCCTTCGAAATTTGAGCCGGAGTCGAATTAAAGCGTTGTGCCAGTTGCTGAATAGATAGGCCTTGATTATTTAAAATAAAAGGAATTAGATTCAATGCGCGCGAGACGCGATCTAGAGCGTTCTCGTTCATAACTTACTCCGCAATACTTGGACTAACTCTTGAACTTTCTCGTGAGGCTCTTCGAGAACTAGATCCGGACCAAACCAGAGTAATTGCTCAAGCCAATTGTTCCCGAGTGAGATCTCGATTCGATCCCACTCCCCATCTACGCCTGAAACACTTCCCCGAGATCGCAAACTCTGACAGGTTCCTACCCGAACCCGAGCAAGAAATCTGGTGGTGGGCTCAGGCGCCAGCATCAAGAGATGGTCTTCAATGCGGAAATCTTCTGGAATCGCAAAGGCCTCGGGCTTGCTTTCGAATTTGATATCTGAAGTAATTCGCGAAACTTTAAAAACTCTTATCTCTTTCTTTTCTAGGTCCAGGCCGACCAAATACCAGGAGCCCTTCCAAAGAGTTAAGCCATAAGGTGAGATTCGTCGTTGGCTCACATTTCGACTGCGATAGGTAAAGGAGATGTTTCTTAGATTAGATATGGCCTCCCATAGAGATGGAAAGAGCGGAGTCTCATTTTCAAGCGAGAGAGTGCCATGTCCGAAATCTTCTGTCAGGGCTGTTCCCCCGAGAGCCTCAAGCTTCTGAAGCGCTAGATCGCCGCTCTGGGAGAAGAGTTGGTTGCGCCAGATCTTGGCGGCAAGCGAAAGATAGGAAAGTTCTGATGGAGTGAGTTCCCCAAGTTTTAATTCGTAGTCGTCCTCCAGAATTCGATATCCAACTTCATCTTCAAAGAAGATGTCCTGTGGCTTGACTTGGATGATGATTCCAAGAGCCCTGAGATCATCTTTATCCCTTTCAAACATACGCTCTACCGCATCACGTTTTCCGGTGTACCCCGCTACTCGTTCAAAAATCTCGTCCTTACTGAGAAATCGCCGAGTCGCAAGGAGAGCCATCGTGAGATTAATGAGTCTCTCGGTCTTGTTGTCAGCCACGCCCCAACTCTAGGCGTTTGCTAGTATCTCCACCTGATTTCACGCTCAAAAACAAGGAGAAGCTAGATGAATTTCTCGTCCTCACGAACTCTTCAAGTCTCTGCACTGGCATTGATCGCATTAGTTTCTACATCTATTTCGTACTCGGCTAGTGCCACAACTCAGAGCATCGGAAAGGCAAAAGTGAGCGCAACAGTTCTTCCTACCGTCACTGCCCATGCGGGTGTTGCACCTGTCCTTGGTAAGCCCGCTGGCAATCCCCCAACTGTTCTTACTAAGAAAGACATCATCGTGGGCAAGGGCAAGGCAGCGGTCTCTTCCTCGACTGTCACAGCACAATATGTCTTGATGTCATGGAAGACAGGTAAGGTCCTCCAAAGTTCTTGGGTTACACCGAAAACTCCACCAACTTTTTCTTTATCTGGGGTAATCACCGGATGGCAGCAAGGTATTCCTGGAATGAAGGTTGGCGGACGTCGTTTGCTCGTAATTCCACCTGCTCTGGCTTATGGAGCAGCAGGCTCAGGACCCGTCGGCCCGAACGAGACTCTCATTTTCGTAGTAGACCTAGTAGCAGTTAAATAACCGCTTCGTCCTCGGGGAGCCCGTAGGCTCCTTTTGAAGGACGTCGTCTGCGCAGAGGCGCGGTAACTCCTGGAGCCAACCTGCGAGCTTGAATCAAGAAGCCAGTGTGACCAATCATTCGATGCACTGGTCGGACTGCGAGACCTTCATGATGCCATTGCCGAACGAGCGACTCGCTACTTTCTGGTTCGGTGAATCGTCCGCTCTCTTTAATAGCTTCAGCCATTGCCGAAAGCTGTGTCGTTGTAGCTACATAGGCCAGCAGAACTCCACCCGGATGCAAGACATCGTCAGCTAGTTGCACGCACTCCCATGGAGCCAGCATGTCTAAGACCATGCGATCGTACTTCTCATCGGTTGCCTTATCTTGTAAAGAACCGAGAGTGAGCGACCAATTCTCTGGCTTACCATTGAAATATTCAGTTACATTGCGAGTGGCAATCTGTGCGAATTCCTCACGTCTTTCAAATGAATCCACTTGACCAGTTGGACCAACGGCGCGCAATAGAGCGATGGTGAGCGCACCTGAACCTACACCCGCCTCAAGGACTCGAAGACCTGGAGCAATATCAGCGAATCCAACGATGAGAGCTGCATCTTTGGGATAGACGATTGTTGCACCGCGTGGCATTGATAGAACGTAGTCGCCGTAGAGTGGTTTAAAGGCTAAGAATTTGAGTCCTGCAGTTGTCTCAACAACAGATCCTTGAGGCATGCCAACTATCTGGTCATGTATCAACCAGCCTTTGTGAGTGTGGAATTCCCCTCCTGGTTTTAAGGTGATGGTGTGAAGTTTTCCTTTAGCATCTGTAAGTTGTACTCGATCGCCGTAGTTAAATTCTGGTCGCATTAAAATCCTCTTGACTCTCGATGTGGAAAATTTGACGTAGATCATGTGCACCTAATCCAACGAGATCGCGACGCAGGTGCAACCGTGGGCTTGGTGGATATGTAATGATGTGTGGAATTCCTATAACAACTGCTCCGCTTGAAAGCCCTGCATCGATCCCCGTCTTGGAGTCTTCAAGGACAAGACAGTTAGTGATATCTACTTCTAGGTGGGTAGCAGCTTTGAGGTAACTCTCCGGGTGTGGCTTGCTGATTTGAACATCTTGGCTTGAAACACTGGTGATGAAAGTTCCTTCCGGGAGCAACTTTAAGGCAGAGTCAACGAGCAGCCGTGGACTAGCTGAGACCAGCGCCATGGGAACTCCATCAGCAACTAAATTATGAACGAGCTCCTCTGCTCCAGGCATGAACTCCAGCCCATTGAGGAACTGGTCAGCGACTATGCGAACTAACTCAGCTTCAAAATACTCAGGAGCATCTGCGCCATGTGCCAGTTGTGACATGTAAGCCCCCACTTTTGGAAGTGGTCCGCCGATGCAATATGACTGATCTTCGTCGGTCCAGATGTGGTCGTAGCGAGCCATCAGGGCTAGCTCAGCGGCCAACCAATAAGGCTCAGAGTTGATGAGGGTGCCATCCATATCGAAGAGGACGGCCTCTAGTTTGTTGAGCTCCACGTTATACCGCGTTGAAATATTTGGCTTCGGGGTGATGAACAATGATGGCGCTAGTGGACTGCTCCGGATGTAATTGGAACTCCTCGGAGAGAATCACGCCGATGCGTTCTGGTTCAAGTAATTCACAGAGCTGTACCTGTTGTTCAATATCAGGACAGGCTGGATAGCCAAAGGAGTAGCGCGAACCTCGATAGCCCTGATCCAAAATCTCGGAGATATCGGATGAATCTTCATCTGAGAAAGATAACTCCTGACGGATTCTGGCATGCCAATGTTCGGCAAGGGCCTCAGTAAGTTGTACGGAGAGACCATGGAGCTCTAAGTACTCACGGTATTCATTTGCTGCAAAGAGTTTGGCGGTTGCCTGGCTAACAGACTCGCCCATAGTGACGACATGGAATGCCACCGTGTCGATCTCGCCGCTCTCTTTTGAACGGAAGAAATCACTTAGGCACAATCTGCGATCACGACGTTGACGCGGAAAGGTGAAGCGCAGTCGCTCTTGACCCTGCTTCTCGCCCTCGTGGTGCAAAATGACGAGATCGTTACCCTCGCTGTAACATGGAAAATAACCGTAAACGACGGAAGCGTTTAGCCAGCCTTGAGATTGCGCCTCATTGAGGAGAGCTCGAAGTTGAGGACGTCCCTCACTCTCGACCATCTTCTCGTACTCGCCTCGTGCGCCCTTGAGTCCCCACTGTCCCATGAATAGAGCACGTTCATCGAGCATAGGTAGGTAATCACTCAGTGCAATTCCTTTGACAATGCGCGATCCCCAAAATGGAGGTTTCGGGATCTTGTTATCAGCTGCCACATCTGAACGGACAGTGTCGACTTCAACCGGTTCTGTCGAACGAGTCCGAGGTGTCCTTCTTTCACGAAGTGGCGGAAGTTCTGCTCCCTCAACGCCACGCTTCATTCCGATCATGGCATCCATCAGACGGAGCCCTTCAAAGGCATCCTTTGCATAACGAACTGTGCCGGGGAATGCGTTGGATAAATCTTCTTCTACATACGAGCGAGTAAGAGCAGCTCCACCCAAGATAACTGGCCACTTGTGAGTCAATCCGCGAGATTCAAGTTCTTGCAAATTCTCTTTCATGATCACAGTGGATTTAACGAGCAGCCCACTCATTCCAATAACATCAACATCATTCTCTGTGGCTGCATCAATGATTTGATTAATCGTCTGCTTGATTCCGATATTGACTGTGGTGTAACCATTGTTCGACAAGATAATGTCCACAAGATTCTTGCCAATATCGTGTACATCGCCTTTAACGGTTGCAAGCAATATTTTGCCGCGTCCTTCATCATCGCTCTTCTCAATGTGTGGCTCAAGAATTGCAACTGCCTGCTTCATGACCTCGGCGCTCTGCAAGACGAAAGGAAGTTGCATCTCTCCCTTACCGAAGAGCTCACCGACTACCTTCATCCCAGCAAGGAGATGATCGTTAATGATGGCAAGCGCCTTGAGACCAGATTCGAGCGCCTCGTTGAGATCCGCTTCAAGACCGACCTTCTCACCATCAATAATGCGGCGTTCAAGACGCTCTGTCAGAGGTAGAGCCGCAAGTTCAGCAGCGCGTGAAATCTTGGTCGATTTAGTCTCCACGCCATCGAAGAGTTCTAGGAACTTTGTCAGAGGGTCGTAGGCGCACTCCCCTGTTTCATCAAAAGTTCTGCGGTCATATATGAGATCCAAGGCAACCTGGAGAACCTCAGGTTCAATGCGGGCGATCGGAGTTATCTTTGATGGATGCACAATCGCTGAATCAAGTCCTGCTTTGACCGCTTCTGCAAGAAAAACGGAGTTGAGAATGATTCGAGCCGCTGGATTGAGGCCAAAGGAAACATTGCTTACACCCAGAGTAGTTTGAACATCGGGGTATCTCTCCTTAAGAGCCCTGATTGCATTGATGGTCTCTTCGCCATCTTTACGAGTTTCTTCCTGCCCTGTCGCAATAGGGAAAGTGAGGCAGTCAATCAGAATGTCACCAATGTTCATGCCCCAGTTCTCGGTGAGATCCTTAATGAGTCTGGTTGCAACGCGGAGCTTCCACTCTGCGGTACGAGCCTGACCTTCTTCATCAATTGTTAAGGCAACAACCGCAGCGCCATGCTCTTTTACTAATGGCATGATGCGGGCGAAACGAGAGGTTGGACCATCTCCATCTTCATAATTAACAGAGTTGATAACGCTGCGCCCACCGAGTAGTTCTAGTCCTGCTTTGATGACGGCAGGTTCTGTAGAGTCAAGAACTATTGGAAGAGTTGATGAGGTAGCCAATCTGGATGCCAACTCTTGCATGTCTTTAACGCCATCACGTCCAACATAATCAACAGAGAGATCGAGCATATGTGCACCATCGCGAATCTGATCGCGGGCGATCTCTATGCACGATTGCCAATCCTCTTGCAAGAGGGCATCTCGAAAGGCGCGTGAACCATTAGCGTTTGTACGTTCGCCAATAGAGAGATAAGAAGAGTCTTGACGGAAAGGAACAAACTGGTAGAGCGAGCTGGCACCGCGGTCGAGTTGAGGACTGCGTGTAATGACTTCGGAGGAGCCAAGTAGGTCAACAACTTCCTTGAGGTGTGCCGGAGTAGTGCCACAACATCCTCCAACAAGGCTTACTCCATAATTCTTGCGGAACTCCGCGAGGTACTTGGCGAGCTCCGGTCCCGTGAGTGGATACTCCGCTCCATCTTTGCCGAGTATTGGCAATCCTGCATTCGGCATGACGGAAATTTGTGCGCTTGAACCTTGAGAGAGTGCTCGCAGATGCTCGCTCATCTCTGCCGGGCCGGTTGCACAATTGAGACCGATTACGTCGATACCAAGCGGCTCCAGAGCATTGAGTGCTGCTCCGATTTCAGAACCAAGTAGCATGGTTCCAGTTGTCTCCACTGTCACTTGAGCGATCAAGACTATGTCGCGCTCCGCAGCATCAATAGCGCGACGAGCACCATTGACGGCAGCTTTGGCTTGAAGGAGATCCTGCGTCGTCTCAATGAGAAGGGCATCAGCTCCCCCATCGATCAGCCCGCGAGCGGCCGTCTCATAAGCCTCACGCAAAAGTGCATAGGTCGTATGACCCAAAGTCGGAAGTTTGGTTCCCGGACCCATAGATCCGAGGACGAAGCGAGGTTTAGCAGGGGTGGAGTATTCATCTGCGACCTCACGGGCCAGATGCGCTCCGGCTAACGCCAACTCATAAATGCGATCCTCAATGCCGTACTCAGCCAGGTTGGCGAAGTTAGCACCGAAGGTATTAGTCTCGATGGCATCGACTCCAACATCGAGATACTCGCGGTGAACCGCTTTAACGATGTCCGGCCTTGAGATATTCAGAATCTCGTTGCAACCTTCAAGCCCTTGGAAGTCATCGAGGGAAGGGTTGGCGGCTTGGAGCATGGTTCCCATCGCGCCGTCGGCGACGATGGTGCGTGAGGCCAGCGCTTCACGCAAAGGGGAACTTTGCTTCATAAGAGGCTGAGTTTAGCCTAGAAGGCTAGACCCAAAGCGCTATCTAGCGCCCGCGCAAGCTCACCAGTAGAACCGCCGGTTTGGCCCGCTTCTGTCGCTCCTACCCATGCTAGAAGCGAATCTATTGCAACAGGAGTATCGAGGTTTTGGCTCAAGGCGTTGATGATCTGAGATACGACCTGGGCCGTTGGGGCGACTTCGTTTCGAGAAAGAGCCGCTCTAATGCGATCAACATCCGCCTGGCTCTGAATCAATTTCGCCTCACTCCACATTCGATCTTGCGAATAATGATCCCGAAGGAGAGCGAAACGAATAACGACGGGGTCCACCCCCTCGGCGAGCAATTTAGAGACAAAGACTAAATTCCCTTTGCTCTTGCTCATCTTTTCGCCATCGAGACCAATCATTCCTGTATGGACATAGCCCCGCGCGAATTGCTGTCCCGTGATCGCCTTAACTTGTACTGCCGACATAAAGTGATGAGGGAAGATGAGGTCACTTCCACCACCTTGAATATCGATCAACGAAGTTCGCGTTGAATCCCCCGCAAGAAAAATCGAACCTAATAAATATCGCAGACTTATGACGGCACATTCGATATGCCAACCTGGTCGGCCATATCCGTGTGAAGAGTCCCAACCCGGTTCGCCATTCTTATTTGCCAGCCACAATACGGGGTCGAGGGGATGTTCCTTTCCAGGTCTTGCTGGGTCTCCCCCGCGTTCGCCGAAGATACTCAAGCAGGTCTCCAGTGAGTATGGAAGTTCATCCAGGAAGGACTGTGTTCGGAAGTAGAGATCGCCTTCCAACTCATACACATATCCATTTTCTTGCATAGCCGTTATAGCAAGATCCACTAAGTCCATCGTCTTGGTCGCTGGGACGAACCACTCTGGTGCAAGTATGCGTAGCGCCGACATATCGGAGGCGAAGAGATCGGTCTCACGTTGGCCGAGACTCTCCCAGTCGGTTCCATCCCGCTCTGCTCTTTCGAGTAGTGGCTCATCAATATCAGTGATGTTTTCAACAAAATGTACTGTGCCACCACCCAAGGATGTGTAGCGATTGATCAGATCAAAGGTTAAATATGTTGCAGCGTGACCTAGATGAGTTGCGTCGTAGGGCGTTATTCCGCATACATACATCCGCAGATCATTACCAGGTGTGATATCAAAAGATCCACTCGTACTTTTGAGGGTGAGAGCTGGGAGTTCCACACCGAGTAACGAAAGAGCGGGGTTCGGCCAAGGATTTTCTAGGATTTCCATAGGGTGAGAAGGCTACCTAAAAAGGCGGCCAAGGGACGGCTGGCCATTCATCGCTGGGTTCAGGGTAAGTCCCCGCCTCTAGAAGGCGTTCAATACGTGCAAGAAGTGCAGCCGATTCGGCCTCAGTAATAAGACCTTCAACCACCGAAGCAGAAACTATTTGTGCCCGTTTTAAGAGTTCTAACTCAGAAGTGGAAAATTCAACCCCAGATAAATGCCAGAGAACGGTCCGTAACTTAGGATCTTCGTGGAAGGTGACCCCATGGTCACAGCCAAATATCCGACCATCTGAAGTGGGAAGAATATGTCCATACTTCCTATCGGTGTTGTTGATAATCGCGTCAAAGAGTGTCAAAGACCTAATCCTGGGATTATCGCCATTGGCAAGTTCGACCACATCGATAGTTTCATCAATCTCGATCCACTCTTGAACCATGCCAGGTCCAAATGGTCCATCTCGAACGATGGTAAACGGCACGAGATGAAGTTCGAGCGCCTCGGAAAGCAGGTAAGCAGCTAATTCTCGATTGGCCAGGTTTCCATCTGGAAAATCCCAGAGAGGTCTCTCTCCAGCGATGGGTTTATAGATGACCGAGATCTCGTTCTCTTGGTAAATGCATTTAGCAAAGAGAGTGGCATTAGAAGCATCAACGAAGCGACCTTCAACGATGAGCTCCCCTTGAGCAATTGCATCAATCACAGAGGTCAACGGCGATATCCATTTGCCCGTGGACATAAGTGTCCATCTGGATCGACCGGCAGGCCGCAGAATGGACAGGGTTGACGACCCGCCGCCACAACCGCATCCGTCCTGTCGCAGAAGGCACGCGCTTGATGAATACGTAACTTGAAAGATAAGAGATCTGGAGCATCCTCTAACAAGCTCGCCTCTTCATCATCGAGAAGCTCGGTAATTCCTTCATCACCAATCGCCTGTGCTTCAATGAGGATGCGTTGGGTCTCTTGTTCCCAGCTGATTGCAATAACACCGACTTTGAAATCTTCGGTAATTGGAAATTGTAGAGCGGTGTCATCGCGTTCACTTACGATGTTTAGTTCATCGAGACTTGCTAATTGATTGCGACGAAGCTCGCGAATCATGATTCGCAACCTCTCAGAGAGGGCCATGGCTTGAGACTTTTCTATTGCAACACAGGTAGTCTCAAGTGGAGAAATTACCTGCAAGAAGAATTGACGTTCTCCTGGGGCGCCGACAGTTCCAACAATGCATCGAGTCACTGAATCATGTCTATAAACGAATCTACTCATAACTTCCCTTGCCCGCCGCCTAATTGGAATCTATCGCGCCTTCCACCGACCGGGCCCTTAGCGCGACTCAGATGTGAGGTCGAGTTGAGAGTTATTACGTGAGATGCAGGCAATCTGATGATCGAGATGGATGCAGGATCAATGGATATTCGCTGGAAAGAATCTAAGGGCGAGCCCAAGTGGAATGCCGCTATGGCTTTAATTACATCTCCGTGTGAGAGAACCAGAATTCGGTTATATCTCTTCGCTTCATCCAAAATAACTTGGTTAGCCCGCAACGACATCTCGCCGAAGCTTTCGCCTCCCGGGAAGCGAACGGTACTTGGACGGCTCTGAATCGACTTCCACATCTCCTCTTTGGATAAGGTTGATAAGGGCTTTCCTGACCAGTGTCCATACTCCATCTCAATGAGATCCTCGCGAATATTGACCTTCTTCTTGCTCTCTGACAGGTAAGGAGCGAGAGTATCCAAGCAGCGTCGCAGAGGAGAGGAGAAGATCGCGTCAAAGTTCATAGTGCTCAAATGGGCGGCTAGTTCAAGAGCCTCTTCTTTTCCACGAGGTGAAAGCGAGACTCGATTGTCACGCCCTGCCAATATTCCTTTGAGATTCGCCGTTGAGTGTGCGTGCCGGACAAGAACAACTTCACAACCGCGATCCTTTGCCATGTCTGTAGGTTACCGAGAAATCGCCTCTAGAGTTGCTAGGGTCACCTCATGGAGAAGCGCACCCTGGGTAAGTCGGGATTGAAGTTATCCCGCATAGGGCTTGGCACGATGACATGGGGACGCGATACCGACGAACTCGAAGCGGCCAACCAACTTCGCATCTATCTAGATGCCGGAGGAAATTTCATCGATACCGCCGCGGTCTATGGTGATGGCGATGCGGAACGGGTTATTGGTGGCTTCATCGGAACACTGGTGGCGCGCGACGAGATCACGATCGCTTCCAAGGCTGGAGTCTCATTCAAATCGGGCGAGCGGACAATCAATAATTCTCGCGCCTCACTTTTGCAGGATCTAGATGCATCTCTCGATCGTCTTGGCGTTGACTACCTTGATCTGTGGCAGATCCACCAATGGGATTCGGAGACTCCACTTGAAGAAACCCTCTCCGCTCTAGATTTTGCGGTTTCAAGTGGTCGCGTTCGATATGTAGGAGTCTCTAACTTTGCCTCGTGGCAGATTGCGCGCTCAGCAACGATTCAAAATCCCTTCTTTGGCAAGGTTGCGATCAATTCTGCCCAGTCGGAGTACTCACTCCTTAATCGAAAAGTTGAGAGCGAGGTATTGCCAGCCTGCCATGAGGTGGGGGTTGGTTTCATTGCCTGGTCTCCCCTAGGCCGTGGAGTTCTCACTGGAAAATATCGTTCGGGTACGCCATCGGATTCACGCGGGGCAAGCCCACACTTCTCCGGATTCATCGCCCCTTACTTGGAGCAAGGAGCGAGACAGATTGCTGATGCAGTCGCCGTCGCCGCAGAAGGTTTGGGCTATTCACCGGTGGAGGTTGCCCTAGGTTGGGTTCGAGATCGTCCAGGCGTTGCTAGTGCGATCGTTGGCGCTCGTACAGGTGCTCAACTTCGCGGTGCGCTCTCAGTCGAAGAGATCGAAATTCCCGCTCAAGTCCGAGAAGCTTTAGACGAGATCTCTGCTTCTAGAATCTAATTAGCAGTTTTCGAAGAAATTAACCAACGCTCTCACGCCGAATTTAACGCCTTCAACGGGGATTCTTTCATCGACGCCGTGGAAGAGTGCGAAGAAATCGAGATCGGCTGGAAGTTGTACCGGCATGAATCCATAGCCCACAATTCCAAGATCGCTGAGGGCTTTGTTATCTGTTCCGCCACTCATCAAATAGGGAACGGGAATTCCTTCTGGGTCTTGGGATTTAATAGCGGCAATCATGGCTTCTACAAGTGGTCCCGAGAAATCAACTTCTAGCGCCTTGTCACGCACTTGGACAGTGATGTCAGCATCATCTCCAACAAGCGACTTGATCGTTTCGGCAAGTTCATCTTCAAAGCCTGGCAGGAAGCGACCATCAACGACTGCGCTTGCTGAACCAGGAATCACATTTGCTTTGTAGCCGCCATTAATCATTGTTGGGTTCGCAGTATTTTGCGTTGTGGCGCCCATCATGCGAGCCGCTCCCCCAATGTGTTTCAAGAGATCGGTAGCGTGGTCGGGCTGATAAACATCTCCAGTTAGTTCTGCAATCTTGCCAAAGAATTTTGCCCCGGTGGCAGTCTCGCGCTGCGGCCATACATGAGAGCCAATCTTGGTAATAATTCGAGTTAATTTTGTTACGGCATTGTCGTTGTTGATGAAAGATCCGTGACCTGCAGTTCCTTTGGTTGTGATCTCGAGCCATTGGATACCTTTTTCGGCAGTCTCAATGAAATAGAGCCTGTGGCCCCCAGTGATTGTTACCGAGAAGCCACCAACTTCGGAGATCGCTTCACTATAACCATCGAAAAGTTCCGGACGATTCTTCACTAACCAGCGCGAACCGTATGAACTTCCGGCCTCTTCATCTGCAAAGAAAACTAGAAGTATGTTGCGAGGAGGAACGAAACCTGATCTAGCCCATGATCTGGCGATCGCAAGAAACATTGCATCGCCATCTTTCATATCAACGGCGCCACGTCCCCAGATGTAACCATCGCGCATCTCACCGCTGAATGGATCTACTTGCCAATCCGCCGCATTGGCCGGAACAACATCTAGATGGCCATGTACTACCAGGCCCGGGCGGGATTGATCTGCTCCTGCAATTCGAGCTACCACGTTGAAACGCTTTGGGGCGGTCTCAATAAGTTCCGAGTCGATTCCCACTTCGGCCAATTTCGCAGCAACGAAGCGAGCGACAGCCTCTTCGTCACCCTTTCCCTCGCCGTAGTTCACACTTGGGATACGGATGAGCTCCTGAAGGAGTTGGATGCAATCTTCCTCGAGGGCTAAAAGCTGGGTCTGGTCCATATCCTTATTCTGCCGTAGCCATGGCTTCCCCATCCAATTTCTGTTGGTATCCTTACTCACTCAGTCAGACCTTCGAAAGAAGTTCCAGGCTGCACCTGTCCGGGTGGCGGAATTGGCAGACGCGCTAGCTTGAGGTGTTAGTGCCCGCAAGGGCTTGAGGGTTCAACTCCCTTCTCGGACACGCACTATTCGGGTATCTAAGGTACTTTTCCCTCCATGGAATCTCGTGGATATGCAGTACTAAAAGCAAAAGAACCTCTTCAACCCTTCTCTTTTCAGAGGCGTGAGTTACGCCCTCGCGACGTCGCCTTTGATATCTCCTACGCTGGAATTTGCCACTCGGATATTCACCAGGCTCGCGAAGAGTGGGGGTCGGCGATCTTCCCAATGGTCCCCGGCCATGAAATTGTCGGAGTGGTAACCGCTGTTGGCTCGGAGGCCACCAAGTTCGTGGTGGGTGATCGAATCGGTGTGGGTGTTTTTATCGACTCTTGCCGTACCTGTCCCAATTGCCTGGCGGGTCAACAACAGTATTGCGAAGACGGCATGACCGGCACCTATAACGGGTACGAGCGTGATGGAGTTACCGTTGCGCAAGGTGGATATTCCAATAACTTCGTTATCGATGAGGACTACGCAGTCAAGATTCCAGGAAACCTAGATCTGACCGGCGTCGCTCCCCTTCTCTGTGCAGGAATCACCCTCTACTCGCCTTTGCGGCACTGGAATGCGGGACCGGGCAAGAAGGTTGGCATCATTGGACTCGGCGGATTAGGCCACATGGGAGTCAAGTTTGCCGCCGCTATGGGTGCCGAAGTCACCGTCTTCTCTCATTCGGCCAGTAAAGAGGCTGATGCTAAGCGCATGGGTGCGGCCCATTTCGTCGTCACCAAGGATCCAAAGGTCTTTGACGAGGAGTCGGAGAGCTTCGACCTCATCCTCAATACCGTCTCAGCTGAGTTGGATATCAACCAATACCTGAAGCTTTTGAAGCTCAATGGAACTTTGGTTGTCATCGGGTTGCCTGGTAAGCCATACGAAGTCGATGCCTTCAACTTACTAAGACTCCGACGTTCGCTCGCTGGTTCAATGATCGGCGGTTTGCCAGAGATCCAATCAATGCTCGACTTTTGTGCCGTGAAAAACATAGTGAGTGATGTAGAAGTGATTAGCGCTGATTACATAAATGCAGCATACGAGCGAACGATCGCAAGCGATGTTAAGTATCGTTTCGTGATCGATGCGAGCACATTCTAAAAGAGGATCAAATAAATTGATGCGCCACTAGGGCTACTAGTGGCGCAAAGATGAGTGCTGGTAATAGATCGCCAATCGCTATAAATTTCAGATTTAATAACCGCAACCCGATACCAAAGAGCATCACCCCTCCGACTGCGGTGAGTGAGTGGATCTGGTATTGCGAAAGGATATTTCCCAAGAAATAACCGATTGCGGTCCAGCTAAATTGATAAATCGCCACCGGGATAGCTGAGAAAGCCACACCCCAACCGAAGGTCGTTGCAAATGCCATCGCGGCGAATCCATCCAAAGTGCTCTTGAGAACCAGTTGCTGAATTCCAGTATGCATTCCATCGCTAATACTTCCCAATATTGCCAGCGGTCCTATTGCAAAGAGAAGGGATGCAGCCATGAAACCCTCTAAGAATGATCCTTTGTCGTGCGCCCCAAAACGCGACTTGATGGCCGTGCCAAGACCTTCCAATCTATTTTCAATATGTAGTAAATAACCCACTACTCCACCCAAAATAAGGGACGCCAAAGTTCCTAATGTGGTCCACCCCTTTGGTACCGCACTTACAAAGGTGGGAGCCCAAACACTTCTCAAATTATCCGCGGCATTAATCAGAGTTACGCAGCCCAATACATCGGTGATGAGGATTCGCAATTTCTCGGGGAATCGTGCCCCACCAAGAATACCCAGAGTAGAACCAAGGACGATTGTCCCGATATTTATTACAGTTCCAAGACCAACAAACATTAGTTAAAGAAGCCGAACTTGATGATCGAAATCAATCCAGCGATCAGACAGTATGCAGCAAAGGGACGCAAAGAATTACTCTTGAACCACTTTGTGAGAACTTTTACGCTGAAGATTGTGGCAACGAATGCCACTCCAGCGCCGAAGGTGAGTGCTCCATAGGAGCCAGCAAGTGCGCCGTGACCAAGTTTAGGAAGTTTCACGATAGATGCTCCCAAGATCACTGGGAAGGAGAGAAGGAAGGCGAAATCCGCGGCGACAGAACGAGACAACCCTCTTAAAAGTCCAAAAGAGACAGTGACTCCGAAGCGGCTGATACCAGCAAAGAGAGCAGCACTTTGTCCTACGCCTATTACGACCGCTTGGCCAGGAGAGACCCGTTCCACGATTGCCAAGTTCTCATCCGCAGGAACCGTGTGAGGATGGCGGCGCGAAGTTAACCGTTCTGCACCAAAGAGGATCAATCCGTTGAGAGTTAAGAAGATGGCCGCACTCAAAGGTTTTTGAAAATTGCGTTGGAAGAAATTGTTAAAGGCAAAGCCAATCAGCGCGACTGGAACAGTTCCGAGTAACAATAGCCAGAAAATTTTGAAGGCTGAGGAATTACGCTTCCACGTTACAACTGACTTGAGAATTGCGATCCAGCGCGGGGCAAAGACTAAAAAGAGAGCTACAGCGCTGGCAAGATGTAGTGCAACTGCCACAAGTAAATACTGCGGAGTGTTTGAGAATGCACGCCAAGAACCACCAAGCCAGGCGGGAACTAAGACTGAGTGACCCAGACTTGAGATTGGAAATAACTCAGTTATGCCCTGGATAAGTCCAGTAACGGCTGCTTGTAGGAAAGTAAAATGAAACATTGAGCCCTCTATCCTTCGCTGGCGCGGGCGAAGAAGCGCCCGCCATCTTCCTGAATATCTACCGCAATGCCATATGCCGTCGAGAGGTTCGCAGCAGTAAGAACACTTCTCAAATCACCTTGTGCCACAACTAGTCCCTCGCACAGAAGAAGGCAGTGTGTTGTTCCTCGCGGGATCTCCTCAACGTGATGCGTGACAATCACCGTGACAGGGCTCGTAGGATCCTGGGCTAGCGAATTAAGCCGGCGCAATAAGTCCTCTCGACCACCTAGATCCAAACCTGCAGCTGGTTCATCAAGGAGTAAGAGTTCGGGATTTGGCATCAATGCACGTGCGATGAGGGTCCGCTTCTTCTCTCCTTCGCTGAGAGTTCCAAAAGTTCTCTCCTTCAACTCTCGAACCCCGAGAATCGTAAGGAGGCTGAGTGCACGGGATTCGTCCCATAGGTCGTAACTCTCTTGCCATCGTCCAACAATCGCGTACGCAGATGTCATCACAACATTCATAACGCTCTCATCTTCGGGAATCATTTCAACAATCGAGGTTGAGGTGATTCCTATGCGGGGACGGAGTTCAAAGACATCGGTTCTACCTAGTGGTGATTCCAATATCGTCACCGAGCCTTTTGAGGGATGAATCAGAGAACCAGCCAAGGCAAAGAGCGTGCTCTTACCAGCTCCGTTGGGTCCCAGAACAACCCAGCGCTCCCCCTCAGAGACTCGCCAAGAGAGAGGCCCCAAGATGGTTCTTCCATCACGAATAACCGAGACGTCATCAAATTCCAATACGTGGCCCACAGAGGTGAAAGATACCCGCTTGCTAGCCCATACAGGCTAATCTTCCGCTCATGGCTCTCCCCAAATATGACTTCACCGCATTGATTCTTCTCTCCACCGCTACCGGATCTGGCGCCGAAGAGTCCCTTCGTGAAGTGCTAGCCCCGTTCTCTTTGGAAATCCTGGATACTCAGAGGATCAGCCTTAGAGGGAAATTAATTGTGGGCATCCTGATCGGATGTGATCCAGCACATGTTCTCGCAATCGAGGAGGACATCCTCAACTGGAGTACAGCGACCGGATTTGATGCCGCGATTGATTACTCCGAGGGTGGCGCCGCATAGATGACACTTGATCAACGTCTCGTCGTACTCGATATGGACTCCACCTTCATTCAACAAGAGGTAATAGATCTTCTCGCAAGCCATGCTGGTGTGGGAGAGGCTGTCGCAGCCATCACGGAGAGATCGATGCGTGGTGAATTGGATTTCAAAGCCTCACTCAGAGAGCGGGTAGCCCTGCTCAAGGGACTTCCAGAGGAGATCTTCGAGGTAGTGCGTGGTGAGATCTCACTTTCAAAGGGTGCAAGAGAGATGGTCTCGCGGTTACACGAGGGTGGACATAAAGTTGCAATCGTCTCCGGCGGATTCAACAATGTGATTGCCCCTCTTTTAGAGATGGAGAAGATCGACTTTTTTAGGGCAAATACCTTAGAAGTAATTGATGGGAAGCTCACCGGCCTGACGATCGGGGAGGTTATTGATCGCGAGGCAAAGGCAAACTACCTGCGCGAACTATCGACCTTTTTAGGAATACCCCTGGCAGCGACGGTAGCAGTTGGTGATGGCGCCAACGACCTAGGAATGATGGAGATCGCTGGGTTGAGCATCGCCTTTAATGCAAAGCCTATCGTTCAAGAGAAAGCCAAAGCCTCAATAAATAACGGAGATCTTTCCGAAGTGATTCGTCTCATGGGGATGAGTGCGTAAGAAAAGTCCCAAAAGATTAGAGTCTGCAGGCGTGGATATCAGTGACGAGAATTCCTCTCGCACCAACCTTCCACAGATCATCCATGATTCGATTGATATCACTTCTCTTAACCATGGCGCGCACTGCGTTCCAATCACTTCTTTGCAGCGGCGAAATAGTCGGAGATTCAATCCCTGGAGTTAGCGCACAGGCCGCATCAAGAAATTCAGATTTAACATCGTAATCAACGAGAACGTATTGGCGTGCAATGACAACTCCTTGCAGGCGACGCAGAAGAGTCTCTGCCGCCTCCGAACGGTTAATGGACGGGCGTTCAATCACGATCGCTTCGCTATGAAGGATCGGATCACCAAAGATGACTAAACCTGCCTGACGCAAAGTTCCTCCGGTCGAGACCACGTCAGCAATCACATCGGCTACTCCAAGTCGAACAGAACTCTCGACAGCGCCATCCAACCTTACAACTTCAACATCAATTCCTAGTTTTGCGAAGTGGTTAGCGACTAATCCTGGATACGCGGTGGCTACTCGCTTTCCACCTAACTCTGACTCGCTGTAGGAGGATCCAACAGGTGCTGCGAATCTAAATGTGCTCTTTCCAAAATCCAGCGCTAAAACTTCCGAAGCATCAGCTCCACTATCGATGAGCAAATCGCGACCAGTAATTCCAACTTCTAACTCTCCACTTGCAACGTAAAGCGCGATATCTCGAGGCCTGAGGTAATAAAACTCGATGCCATTCTCTGGGTCTATGAGAGTCAGATCTCTTGCATCTGTGCGCTGGCGATAACCAGCTTCCTTGAGTGCAGCTATGGCTGAGTCGGAGAGACTCCCTTTGTTAGGTATGGCCACTTTAAGCATGCTTAACTCCTCGTGATCGTCCGGAAATAATTAAAGAACTTTATAAACATCTTCCGGAGCAATACCCCGCGCTAGCATTAACACCTGCAACCGATAGAGGAGTTGTGATATCTCCAAGGCAAGTGCCTCATCACTCTCATGCTCTGCAGCTAACCAGACCTCGCCAGCCTCTTCAATGATCTTCTTACCCATTGCATGGATGCCGGCATCTAGCGCCTCTACCGTGGATGAACCAGTGGGTCGACTCTTCGCCTTCCCGCTCAGCTCAATCCACAGTTGATCGAATGATTTCATGCACTCATTCTAATTGGAGTGGCGCTCGAGAGGTGCCAGATTAGACAGCGACGGCCACCTTCTCGCGCTGGGCCGTCAACAACCAGGTCACAAAACCCCAGATTACGAAGGCACCATAGAAAATATACATAAAGGCGGTGGGATAGTAATGACCCCGAATATCCAATGGGACACCGACGGCATCAACCGCGACCCAAACTAGCCAGAACTCAACAAAGCCGCGAGCTAGTCCATATGTAGCAAGTGCGGTTCCGGTGAAGATCCAAGAGTCCGCCGCGATATTCCATGATCCACCAATAGCAGTGATGATGAAGAATGTTGCGAAGTAAAAGGCCACAGTGGCAGGTACGAGAATCAATTTCTCTTTACTCGTAGTCCATCGAATCTCAACGGGTGGTTTCCCGTCGTAGTTTGGTTTTCTGCGATTCTGAGTCCAGGTCCACCAACCGTAAAGACTCACAGCGATCAAGAGGAGTTGGCGACCCGCTTGGCCCAACATGATGCGACTAGTTTGATGTGGATCCCAGATGCTTCCAATGAAGAGAGTGAAAAGAAGGACGTTGCCGATGATTCCAATCGGCCAAGCCCACATTTTGCGTCTCATTCCAAGCAGGGCGCTGCCTAGACCGAAAACGTTTCCGATGATCTCTTTCCAATAAATTGCTTGCGTATATTTATTTCCAAAATGCACTTGTGCATTAAATAACCAGTGAATGAATGACACTTGTTGTTCCCCCTTTTTGCGTTAGTTTCAGCGCATACTCCGGGGTAGCCACATGAAGGCAGAGTCCTAAATCGTGTTTGTCTCATGCCCCAGCAAAGAGAGCTGATACAAACTGAATCTAACCTTTACGTGTCCCTCTCATCCGGACTTTAACCGTCGGTTCTGGAATTTCACCAAATCCACCGATAGCTGGATGCCATCGGGTCGCGGACTTTAACCGCCGGTTCGGAATTACACCGACCCCGGAACAACGTGGGCTAATCCTCTCATAGACATCTGAGAAATCCACTTGAAAAACTAGAGAGAAGCGGCAGTACGTAGGGCTGCGATCATCTCTGATGGGCTCTGCGCCTTATAAATGGCGCTTCCAGCTACAAAGGTATCTGCTCCAGCCTGGGCGGCTAGAGCTATCGTCTCAAGTGAGATGCCCCCATCCACTTGTAGCCAAGGAGCGGCTGAGCCAAGTTCCAGGAGAGCTCTTCTGGCTCGTTCTATCTTGGGAAGTTGATCAACCATAAAACTCTGCCCCCCAAAACCAGGTTCGACCGTCATGATGAGAAGCATGTCGATCTGCGCCAGCAATTCAGCAACACTCTCAAACGAGGTCTTTGGTTTGATCGCAAGACCGACTCGAACTCCAGAACTCCTTAATTGCGAGATAGTCCCCAGTGGATCTTTGCTTGCCTCGAAGTGAAAGGTGACACTCGCACTTCCCATCTCTGCATATTTGATAGCCGAAAGATCTGGATCTGCAATCATCAGATGAGAGTCAACCGGAATCTTTGAATCCGAAATTATCTCCTTGCATTCATCTAGAGAGAATGTCTTATTGGGAACAAAAATATTGTCCATGACATCTAAGTGAAGTAGGTCGGCGGTTGCGACGCGATCAATCTCTTCCTTCAAATGCGAGTGATCAGCATTAAGAATGCTGGGACATATGCGAATCGCCATCTGCCTACCTTATCCAAAAGATCTTAACGAGTGAGCAATGCCATAAACATAGAGTCAGCGTCATCGGTATCAGTCCACAGTTGCAAGGCCCCTTGTTCAGTTACTACCCGGGTAGGTACTCCCGAAGGCAAAAACTCTGAAATGTTTAGGAGCTTCAAATCTGGATTGCGGTGAAGCACTTCGATGATCTGCGCCTTAGTTTCAAGCAGATGCGGCGAACAGGTTACGTAAGCCAGCACTCCCCCAGCTTTCAATAACTTAATTCCAGAAGCGAGTAACTCCTTCTGTATGTGCACTAACTCCTTTAAGTCCTGAGGTGTCCGGCGCCATCTAGCCTCGGGTCTACGCCTCAAAGCGCCGAGGCCAGTGCATGGTGCATCAATGATGATGCGGTCATAGGTGACCCCCAAGGCGGGAAGTTCTTGCCCAGGGTGAACAATTACATTCTGCGGAGGAATTACTTGTGATACGAGCCGGGCACGATGCTCACTTGGCTCATTAGCAATGAATTCATCATTGGGTCTGCTCTCATGCAACTCCGTGAAGATCGCTGATGCCTTTCCACCAGGTCCAGCACACATATCTAGCCATGACAAAGTTTCCGCGGAGCCCTTAGCGGTGTTTAAGAAGATCTGAGAAACTAATTGTGATCCCCTATCTTGAACACCCGCTCTTCTCTCTCGCACTGCCGTATACAGCCCAGGCATTTTTGAAGAGAGAACCCCATGCTCAGTCCATTCGAGAATTTCGCCACCTTCTGATAGCAGCTCTTGAGGTGTGCTTCTCCCAGGCCATGCAATGAGGTGAGGCTTTACAGGTCGATTATTTGCCGCAAGTAAATCTTCTACTCGTTGCCAGTCGCGGAGTTGGTCATAAAAAGCTGCGACCTCCCACTCTGGATGTGAATAGGTAAGCGCAAGCCTCTTCTTAACATCCGTGATCTTGGCGAGATCCTCTTCAAAGGAGAGATCTGCAGTGGACTTGCGCAGGATGGCATTCACGAAACTTGCTCTAGATTCACCAATCGTTGCCCTTGCGACCTCAACCGTCTCGCTAACCGCTGCATGGTCAGGAACGCGCATCTCTTTCACTTGATGAATTCCCATGCGCAAAATATCGATGATTCCAGGATCAACCTCTTCGAAAGGTCTATCTATGTGTCTCTTGATGAGCTCGTCATGCTTACCCTGCATTCGAAGCGTGCCGTAACCAAGCTCTGTCGCAAATGCTCGGTCTCGCTCCTCTAGTTTTGACTCTGCCAAAAGTTCCGGCAGGCGTAGGTTCGCATACGCACCTTGTCGATTAACTTGAGTAAGAAGATGAAAGACGAGTAAACGGGCTGGTTCTGCCTTTGGCTTCTTCCCAACATTAGCCACTATTCGAAGCTCTCCCCTGTAGCGAGTCGTGCTCCCCGCGCAAAGTCAGCACCCGACATACGCTTCTTGCCAGCAGGGGTAAGTTCGGCGATCTCTAGAACGCTATCCGAGCATCGGACCAATAGAGCGCCATCCACTAGTGTAATTTCACCAGGTTTCTTCAATGTATTAGCGAGAAGGGACTCATGAACTTTGTGAATCGCAACTCTCTCTGAACGAAATGTGGTCCATGTACCCGGACGGTCATCAAGCGCCCTGATCTGACGGAGTATCGCATCTGCTCCTGTGGACCAATCAATCTTTGCCATCTCTTTGGAGATCTTTGGCGCGAGGGTCACTCCTGCGGCGGGCTGTGGTTTTGGCTTAACTCCCTTGCGAATATCAGCCACCACGTCCATGATGCGGGAGGCAGCCAAGATACTCATACGTTCTAACAAGTCAGTTGTCGTGTCCGAAGCCCCGATCTCAACCTCTTCTTGGTAATAGATAGGGCCAGTATCCATCCCCTTGTCCAACTTAAATATCGAGATCCCGGTAGTTGCGTCACCCTCGAGCAGAGCCCATTGGACTGGAGCGGCACCTCGCCAACGAGGAAGTAACGAGAAGTGCACGTTGAGCCATCCGAACCTGGGACCATGAAGAACTTCGACCGGGATCAATTTTCCATAAGAGGCTGTAATGATGAGCTGTGGTTGCACTGCCAAAAGATGTTGATTGAGGGTCGGGGTGTCGAAAGGTTTAGCAACTATGAAACCTTGCTCTTCACTCCATTTGGCTAGTGGCGTTGGCGTTTCAATTTGGCCGCGTCCAGATTTTCTATCAGGGGTAGAAATGACAGAGGCCAAGGTATGTTCCGAGGCGAGAATTGCTTCGATAATGGGTACAGCTATTAAGGAAGAGGAAGCTACAGATATCTGCAAGGGAACCTATATTCCTAGGCCGCGCGTTGCATGTGGTGAAACTTTAATTACCGGTTCGCGTCCATGCGCTACTGCTGAGCCGAACCAGTCACTCTCTCGGATCTCTTTCATAGCGAGCTTGCGAGATTCTCCAGGCATACGATCAATGAACAAGATCCCATCAAGGTGATCGGTCTCATGTTGAATCGCGCGCGCTAAATACTCAGAGCCTTCGATAACGACTGGCTCACCGTGCATGTTCATTCCACGCGCTACCACTCTGAGAGCCCGAGGGGTGTCATAGTAGATATCGGGAAAAGATAGGCAGCCTTCTTGACCATCCTGCATCTCTTCGCTCAACGAGAGCGAAGGATTGATTAAATGACCGATCACATCATCTACATCCCAGACAAATACACGAAGTGGAACGCCAATCTGGGGTGCGGCAAGTCCAGCTCCAGGAGCGTCTTTCATGGTGTCGGTCAGATCTTTAACTAACTTGCGGAGTTCTTTATCGAAGACTTCAACGGGAGCGGCTGGAGTCGTCAGAACAGGGTCGCCGAAGAGGCGAATGGGCTGTATTGACATGCGTTTAGTCTACTAGGCGTCAACTCAATTCAAAGAATAGGGGTTGATCTGATAGGTCAAAAGAGGTTCTTTACGCATACTTTGTACCCGGTTTACTTGTGTCAAAAGTTGAATCAGCTTTTCTCTCTCAGCAGCAGGCGCCTTCAGAAGCAGAGTTTTCTTCTTATTTCGCAGGAATGGTCCGATCATCTGCACGCTGGGTATCTCATTAAAAATATTGCTCAACGATTCGATGGAATCTCCAGAGACAAGGATTGAAACAAAGCTTGGAGGTAATTGCACGGAGTCTCGCTCTTCAATCTCTCGCTGGGCTGCAAGGAGGGAGTTCCCTCGCAAGATACTTTGCAAGAAAGAGTCACTCGGAAGAAGTGAGAAATAAACGTTTCCACCCGGAGCCAGGAAACTCAGGTTTCTGAAGATGTGTAACCGCAACTCCTCTTTTGCCCTCAAGGTCGTCCTCATTAACTGAACTTCTAAATCTAGAAAGATCTGGGATGAGTAATAGCCTCGAGGTTCGACCCCGGGTGTACTTATCACTAGGTGGTTCCCAGGCGGCAAAGTGGAGACTGCGTTACCAGCACTTGAAGTGATCACGGGATGGCGCGGAAAGGCGCGCCCGAACTCCTCTGCATATCGATGGATTCCAGTACTAACGACTCGCGGCTTACTCTCATGGCACCAGGAGCATTTCCACTCAATCTGCTCCAGAGTGCACGTTGCGCAGCGCGGGTTCTTTCCCTTTGCAGGCAGAAAGAGCTTGCCGCCACAAGAGCATAAGGCGATATTGCGACACTTTTGACATGAGAATGCAGTTACATATCCGGTACCGAGAACACTGATAAGTACCGAACCCTCGCTCAACCCTTTTTGGATTAATGGAAAATAGTTTCTCTCTCGTTCCGTGGATTCAGTGGAAAATTTTGGAGGAGTTGACTGTGGGAATCGGTATAGGGGTATCTCTTTGCGATCGACGCGATCGGCTAATTCCGTACTGACACTAGGACTGATATAGACAACTGAGTTCGCTCCTTCGCGCAACTGCATCAACTCTCGTGTATTCCAGGTTGGCGCTTTACGCTCGAAATGTGATTCATCCAAATCGTCGACAAGAATGATCGAACCATTGGATGCAACCGGCAAAAGGGCCGAACTTCTAGTTCCGAGAATCATTCCGTTCTCAGCCCAGCGAGCTTGTAGGTAATGCGCATATCGCTCGCTCTTAGGATCGCCAGAACGAATGACGATGACTTGCCTTCCTATCTCTTTCAGTTGACCTTCAAAGAGATTAAGTTCTCGCTCATTAGGAACAAGGAGCAAGACCGGGCCTCTTCGTTCAAGTTCCAGAGCTACTTTTATGGCGACATCCCAATATGGAGTAGATATAGGTACTTCTACTGCGCACTTGAGAAGTGGGGTCTTTAGTAAAAACTCACGGAGTGATTGAGGAAGATTTGTCGATCCGGGGGGTGTGATTGAGGAGACTTTCGTACTTATAGGTTTGCGCTCCCCCTGCCGAGAGAACGGTGGAACGGTGCTGCGGATGAAATCCCATTCCGAGGCACCATATAGGAGCGAGGCAGCACCAATGAGAGAGAGTTGCTGTTCAAGAAGATATGGCTCTTGCGAGAGAACTTTTCTAATCTGCTTAAGTTGTCCCGCAGACTCTGGTTTAGGCGAGCGAGCAAGAACTATTCCCTGTGTGAGGTTATGTCCGAATTCAACTTCAACTAAGGAGCCCACTTTGGTGGAGTCACTTAGCAATTCCGGAAGAGAGTATTCGTAAACTCGATCAAGATGTGGCACTTGATGATCGACGAGAACTCGGACGAAAGGATCCTCACTCGCCAAAGCTCGAGTAAGAGGCGCGCTCTGCGCTTTAAGTTTGAGTGGCTTTAACTCAGCCACGACAAACTAGCCTTGAACTGCCTTCTGCAGAAGTGCACTTCGATCACTCTTCTCCCATGAGAATTGTGGAAGTTCACGCCCAAAGTGACCATAGCTCGCCGTCTTTTGGTAGATCGGACGCAGAAGATCCAGATCGCGAATAATTGCAGCTGGACGTAGATCAAAGACCTGCTCGATCGCTGCCTCAATTTGAATAACCGGAACCTTTTCAGTTCCGAAACATTCAACGAAGAGCCCAACAGGTTGCGCTTTTCCAATCGCATACGCCACTTGAACCTCACAACGTGAAGCTAATCCTGCGGCGACTACATTCTTGGCAACCCAACGCATTGCGTAAGCCGCTGAACGATCGACCTTTGAAGGATCTTTTCCAGAGAATGCTCCCCCACCATGGCGAGCCATTCCGCCGTAGGTATCGACAATGATCTTTCGACCAGTAAGGCCGGCATCTCCCATCGGACCACCTGTCACAAAGCGACCAGTTGGATTTATGAGAATACGTACATTCGAGTGATCCAGTTCTAACTCCACTAGAACAGGAGCGATAACTAACCTCTCCACATCTGGAGCTAATTGTGTTGTTAGATCAACATGAGCCGCATGTTGCGAAGAGATGACTATCGTATTGAGAGCAACTGCGCGACTGCCGTCATACTCAATGGTGACTTGCGTCTTTCCATCAGGACGAAGGTAATCAAGTTCACCGCTCTTGCGCACATGTGAGAGTTGCTGAGAAAGTTGGTGAGCCAAAGAGATGGGCAGAGGCATGAGCTCGGCTGTGTCCTGACAGGCATAACCGAACATCAGTCCTTGATCGCCTGCGCCTTGCAAGTCGAGAGGATCTTGCGACGAGGAAACTCGGTTCTCTAACGCCGAATTAACACCTTGGGCAATATCGCTTGATTGTTGTCCGATGGAGAGCGAGACTCCGCAGGAATTTCCATCAAAGCCCTTATCTGATGAGTCATAACCGATTTCGAGAACCGTGTCTCTCACGATGCTCATTACATCGGCGTAGCCCCTAGTTGTTACCTCACCAGCCACGTGAACTTGACCCGTAGTAATGAGTGTTTCTACAGCCACACGGCTCTTAATATCTTGGCTTAAGAGGGAGTCAAGAATTGCATCAGAAATCTGATCAGCAATCTTGTCGGGATGGCCCTCTGTAACGGACTCAGATGTGAAAAGGCGCTTAGTCATTGGGCAAACCTAACTTATTGCGGGCCAAATCCAGAAGTTTGTTGGCGAGTGTCATTTTTGAAGCCACCGGAAATGAATCCCTAAATCCATCTGCTCCGAGGATGACTCCCTTAGTCTCATCCGAGCCAAAAATTTGACCCTGCGAGACATCGTTGAAATAAATATAGTCGAGCCCCTTTGACTGCAACTTATGTGCAGCCAAGGCGACTCCTTCAACTTCCTGGGACTCGGTTTGAGCCGCGAATCCAATAAGAACTTGTTTCTGCTTGCGGGAGGCAAGTTCCTGCGTGATATCTGGATTGCGAACCAATGCAATCTCAGTGAGTTCATCCTTCGAAATTTTTCTCTCGCTCTGGTGAGCTGGACGTGCATCAGCTATTGCAGCCGCCATGATCAGTACATCACTCTCATCAAAGGCAGCCTCGAGCGCTTCTAGCATCTCGCGGGTGCTGCCGACATGTATCGTCTCCACGCCTTCTATATCTGGCAACGAGCTGTTTGCAGCAACCAAGGTAACGCTGGCTCCTCTCTTTGCTGCCGCATATGCGAGAGCGTATCCCTGCTTCCCGCTGGAGTGATTGCCAATGAATCGAACAGGGTCAATGGCCTCTCTCGTCCCACCAGTAGAGATCAGGACTCGCTTACCCTTTAGATCGGCGCGATGATCGAGGGTTTGATTGAGTGTGGAGATGATCGTGTGGCTCTCTGGATATCGACCAACCCCACTGTCACCACTTGTGAGTTTTCCGGTTGCGGGTTCTACGACCAGATATCCACTCTCTTGCAGAGTGCGGATGTTCGCCTGGGTGGCTTGGTTCAACCACATCTCGGTATGCATAGCTGGAACAAAAACAATGGGAGCGCTAGTCGCCAGAATAATGTTGGTAAGAAGGTCATCGGCGATTCCGTTGGCAACTTTTGCGATGAGATCAGCTGTCGCTGGAGCTATAACGATGGCATCAGCACTCTTGGCCAAAGAAATATGGGGCACCTGGTGTACGTTGTTCCAGATATCAACCGGAACTGGGCGACCTGATAGAGCCTCCCATGTTGCAACTCCGACAAAATTAAGGCTTGCCCTGGTCGGAACGACCGTAACGAGATAGCCCTCGTCCTGCAATCGACGGAGCAGATCGCACGATTTGTATGCCGAAATACCCCCAGTTACGCCGAGGAGAATCTCGCGTCCTGGTGGGTACATAAAGGTAATGAGTTAGGCGGAGACTTCTGAAATAGGTGCTTCAGCCACTGGCTCTAGGTTTTCAATAGTCAAGAGACCTTGGTTGATCTCACGGAGGGCGATCGAAAGTGGCTTCTCGTGGACGTAGGTCTCAACAAGCGGACCAACGTACTCGAGTAGGCCTTCACCAAGCTGGGAATAGTAAGCATTAATCTGACGAGCGCGCTTAGCGGCGTAAAGAACCAAGCTGTACTTAGAACCGGCGGCCTCTAAAAGCTCATCGATTGAAGGGTGGGTGATTCCATCAGTTAGTTCAGCAGACATGTATGTCCCTCTATTCGTCAGTTAAGCAGTCGCCAAGGATACCAGTTCGGCAATCAACCCTTCGACACTCTCATTAACAAGGACGGTATCGAACTCACTTGCTGCAGCCATTTCTTGCTCGGCCAGTGCCAGCCTGGCAGCTCGCCTCTCCGGGGAATCCGTGCCTCTGCCCGTAAGTCTTCGAACGAGCTCATCCCAGGAAGGTGGGGCTATGAAGACCAAGGTTGCTTGCGGCTCATGAGCCCGGATCTGCCTGGCGCCAGCGATCTCGATCTCCAAGATCACGTGTTTTCCCAGATTGCGCCACTCCTCTACGGGTGAACGCGGCGTTCCATACAAATTTCCCGCAAACTCTGCCCACTCCAAGAACTCCCCCCGTTCAATGAGTTCCATGAATTTGGCATGAGAGTGGAAGAAGTAGTCGACCCCATCGCGTTCTCCAACGCGAGGTTCACGAGTTGTGGCTGAGACGCTTATCCAAAATCTAGGATCTCCCCTGAGCGCAGATGTGATCGTGCTCTTGCCAACTCCGCCGGGTCCTGAAATCACAATGAGTTTGCCACGGGCGGGATCTCCTTTAGTCAAAGCGAGCTCCTTCCCCAGTGCTTTAAGTTGCAGTTGGCCTAGACCACCAATTCTGCGCGTAAGGGAGATATTACGACGTTCCATGATGAGTGAAGCCCTAGATTTCCCAACTCCGGGAAGAGCCGATAGGAGATCAATCACTTTCATGCGCCTAATGGATTCGCGTGGGTCGTTCATCGCATCAAAAATAGATATCTCGCCGCTAGCAATCGCTCTCTTTACCGCGGCGCGCTCCTGACGAGAGGACTTTGCCTTCTCTAGCGCCGCGCGCCGTTCCTCAATAGAGAGTTGCGGAGGGGGAACCTTACTCAACGGAGAGATTCTCTTATCTCAAGAGCCCGTTCGCGCATAGCTTCCGGTGATTTTTGATAGTACGACGTGATTGGTCGACCAATCACCAAATAGTTTGCTCCGGCAGATAGCGCATCCTGAGGAGTCATTACTCTGCTCTGATCCCCTACTTCTGCATCGAGAGGACGAACTCCTGGAGTAATGAGTTCAATGCTTGGACCCACAGCCTGTCGAATCGCCTCTACTTCAAGTGGTGAACAGACGATTGCGCGAGCTCCGGCAGCAACTGAGTTCTTGGCCAACGCAATTGCATAATCAATCGGTGTCAAGGGCACTCCCATGGCGAGCAATTGCTCTTGATCTAGCGAGGTCAGCACTGTTACAGCGGTGATCGCTATATCCGGTCCTTTATCCACTGCTGCCTGCACCATCTTCGCTCCGCCTGCCGCATGCACAGTGAGGAAACGTGGAGACAGATGCGAAATGGAAGCGACCGCGCCTGAGACGGTGTTAGGAATATCGTGCAACTTTAGATCTAAAAACAACTCAAAATTTGAAGATTCACGTAGATGTTGTAAACCAGTTGCACCATGCTTAAGAAAAAACTCTAAACCCACCTTGTAAATATCGATTGATTCACGAGTTAGCTCGATCCACGACTCCGCTACTGAAATATCATCAGTATCGAGAGCCAAAATTATTGGTGAGAGAGATTTCATTTTAAGACTCCACTCTATGGGCGAATCCAACTGCATCTGAGAATGATGAGAAGCCACGCGTCGTGCAGATCTCTTCCAACTCGTCACGAACCTTTATGACAGCGGAGGGATTACCAAAGGTGGCGGTTCCGACAGAGATAGCGCGAGCACCTGCTAGCACGAGTTCAAATGCATCTCTACCTGATGCCACACCGCCCATTCCAACGATAGGAATGTGTGGAAGAGCAGCATGCACCTGGTAAATAGCACGTACTGCAACTGGACGAATTGCCGGACCAGAAAGACCACCAGTCTTTTGCGAGAGACGTGGAAGCATGGAGTTAGTGTCAATCACCATACCTAAAAGGGTATTTATGAGGGCCAAGCCATCAGCTCCAGCGGCGACAACGCTTTGAGCAATCTCCGTTATATCGGTGACGTCTGGCGAAAGTTTCGCAATAATCGGAAGTTCTCCACCAATATTTCTACGTACCGCTGTTATTGCCTCAGCCGCGGTTACTGGATTGCAAGCAAAAACTTGACCGCGATTTTCTACATTTGGGCAGGAGATATTTACTTCGAGTGCGCTGATCCCAGGCACGCTTCGCAACCGACGAGCTAAAACCGCATAATCATCAACGCTCTCCCCTGCGATGCTGACAATGATGCGCGCGCCTTGCTCCCGTAACCAGGGAATGTCATTCTCTAAAAAGATATCAATACCAGGACCTTGCAGCCCGATCGAGTTGAGCATTCCACTAGGGGTCTCAGCCATCCGTGGGGTAGCTCGACCACTTCGTGGCTTAATCATGATTGACTTGGTTACAACAGCGCCGAGCGATGTAAGTGGGAAGAACTGCGACAACTCTTTGCCCGATCCAGCACATCCTGATGCTGTAAATATTGGATTGGGAAAGAAAGCACCAGCGAGTGAGGTGCTGAAATTAAGAGTCATTTTCCCCACACTCCATCTGGAATCTCGCGTGAATGGGTCCAGAGAACCTTATTTCCATCCATCACTGGGCCATCAATGCATGTGCGAGTCATGCGGATCAGACCATCTTCGCCCTCGACAGGAAGCACGCACGTCATGCATACCCCAATGCCACATGCCATGGATTCTTCAACAGAGCATTGGTGGACAACCCCAAAGCTCTGTGAGATCTTAGTAATTGCCTCAAGCATTGCCATTGGGCCACAGGAGTAGATCACATCCACATCGTGCTCTGTGATTAACTCTGGGAGAACATCACTCACGCGCCCAGTCGTTCCGGCGCTTCCGTCGTCCGTCGTTATCGTCAGTGAGTTAACTGAACGCTTTCCTTCAAGGGGAGCATAAATTTTCCCCGCGGTACTTGCACCTAGAACCATATCGACGCGGCAACCGCGTTGCTTGAGAGTTTCAGCAAGTGCAAAGAGTGGAGCCGAACCATATCCCCCACCAATAAGCAGAGCGTTAACAGGATCTTTAGGAATTCCAAATGCAGTCCCCAGAGGAGCTATTAGATCCACAAGATCGCCCGGTTGTTGGCTCGCAAGCCATTTACTACCGCTTCCCATTGGGGCGACAACCAACTCAAGGAGACCGATTCCATCACTTCGCATGGTGGCTCTATAGATTGCAAAGGCACGACGCAGAATCATTGAAGAGGTTGGGCCACCAACTGAGATTGCGACGAAATTTCCCGGCTTGCAATGAGCTGCAAGGCCATCCACGGCAAAGACCATATGGTTGTAAGAGCCGACGCGCTTGTTGGAGAGAACCTCAGCGTTTATTTGGGTAGCTCTTGAATTCATTATCGTCCGACCAACTTCTGCCACTTCTGAAGTGAACGCACGGAAGGTTCACGATCACTCAAATCAGAGATGCCTGCAACCGCCGCTTTAAAGCCAGCGATCGTAGTGATGATAGGAATTCCACGCTGCACAGAGGCGGTTCTAATCAACCAACCATCATGTCTCGTTCCACGTCCCAGCGGCGTATTGATAACCAGATTCACCTGCCCCGTGTTGATGATATCGACGGCGGATAATCCAGTTCCAGGTTCGGAATTCTTGCGAACAACAGTTGAAGCTACATCGTGCGCAGCCAACAAGGTATGTGTTCCGATTGTCGTGAAGAGCGTGAAACCTAGTTCAGTTAACTCACGTGCCGGTGCGACGCTCGCCGCCTTGTCACGTTCGGAGAGCGAGAGGAATACGTTTCCGCTCTTAGGCAGCGCGCCAAACGAGGCGGTCTGACTCTTGGCGTAGGCCTCTCCAAATGTCTCTGCGATACCCATAACTTCACCGGTGGATCGCATTTCTGGACCAAGTACAGAGTCGACGCCAGTTCCATCTGCTCGACGGAAGCGATTCCATGGAAGGACAGCCTCCTTCACGCAGATACCGAATGGAACACCATCTCCTTGCGATGGAAGTAATCCAGTGCCTCGCAGATCTGAGATGGAGCGCCCGATGGAGATGAGGGCTGCTGCCTTTGCGAGCGGGATACCAGTTGCCTTAGAGACAAAGGGAACGGTGCGTGATGCACGCGGATTGGCTTCCAGCACATACAGAACGCCGTCTGAACGAGATATGGCGAACTGAATATTGATAAGACCTCGGACATCGACTCCGCGGGCAATCTTCTCGGTCGCAATTCGTATCGCCTCAAGTTGATCTTCCCCGAGCGAGATGCTGGGTAGAACACATGCTGAGTCACCCGAGTGAATACCTGCCTCTTCAATGTGTTCCATGATTCCAGCCATATAAAGCTCATGGCCATCAAAGAGCGCATCCACATCGATTTCAATCGCATCATCTAAGAAACGATCGATGAGGACAGGTTGATTAGGCGTAATTTCGGTCGCCTTCTCGATGAAGCCTTTGAGGGATTCATCGTCGTAAACAATCTCCATTCCTCGACCGCCCAACACGAAAGATGGGCGCACGAGCACTGGATATGAGATTTCTGCGGCAACTGCAACTGCCTCTTCGTAAGAGCGAGCCAGACCAAATTGCGGAGCGTTCAAGGAGTTCTCTTGAAGTATCCGACCAAACTCACCACGATCCTCCGCCATGTCGATGGCATGTGGACTTGTGCCAAGAATCGTGACACCTGCATCCAACAATCCGCGAGCTAGGCCAAGTGGGGTTTGGCCTCCAAGTTGAGCGATCACACCGAGGACGGGTCCCGCAGCCGACTCGGCGGCAATTACCTCAAGAACATCTTCAAGAGTAAGTGGTTCGAAGTAAAGTCGATCCGAAGTGTCGTAGTCGGTCGAAACGGTCTCAGGATTGCAATTAATCATGATCGTCTCATATCCGGCATCGCGTAAAGCAAAAGCAGCATGAACGCACGAATAATCAAATTCGAGACCTTGGCCGATGCGATTCGGACCACTTCCCAAAATAATCACCGCTGGTTTAGTGCGCGGTAATACCTCAGTCTCAAGATCGTACGACGAGTAGTAATAAGGGGTACTCGACTCGAATTCCGCTGCACATGTATCAACCATTTTGTAAACAGGGCGAATGTGAGCACTCATGCGCTCATTTCGAATAGATAACGCTGTGACGTTCCGCAACTCCGCTATCTGCGCATCCGAGAATCCATTTACCTTTGCCTTGCGAAGTAGATTTGATTCTAAGTGAGAAACATGGGCAATCTCATCAGCCAGATTATTAATAGCTTGAATTTGAGCCAAGAACCACGGGTCAATCTTGCAGATCTGATGAACCTCTTCAATTGAAGCACCGAGCCACAAAGCGCGTTGTACTTGCTGCAAGCGCCATTCGGTTGGAATTCCAATCTTGGTGAGCAATAATGCGAGGTCATCGCCCTCCTTGCGCCAAGAGAAGACGCTTCCTTTCTTCTCCAAAGAGCGCAGAGCTTTCTGGAGCGCTTCGGCAAATGAACGACCCATGGCCATTGCTTCGCCAACAGACTTCATCGTTGTTGTAAGTCGTGGGTCAGCCTCGGCGAATTTTTCAAAGGCGAATCGTGGAACTTTAACGACGATGTAATCGAGAGTTGGTTCAAAGGATGCGGGAGTGCTCTTTGTAACGTCATTTTCGATTTCATCGAGGGTGTACCCGACCGCCAATTTGGTAGCAATTTTGGCGATGGGGAACCCGGTTGCTTTAGAAGCGAGAGCCGAGGAGCGAGAGACTCGCGGATTCATTTCAATGACGATGATGCGTCCATTGAGTGGGTTAACCGCGAATTGAATATTACAGCCGCCAGTTTCTACCCCTACTTCACGAATAATCTCAATCGAGAGATCACGTAATTTTTGGTACTCAACATCTGTCAAAGTGAGTGCCGGTGCCACAGTGATTGAGTCACCCGTATGCACGCCCATGGGATCAACATTTTCAATGCTGCAGACAATAACGACGTTGTCCTTGTGGTCTCGCATTACCTCGAGTTCAAACTCTTTCCAACCGAGGATGGACTCTTCCAGCAAGACCTCATGTGTGGGGCTGTGACGCAAACCTGCTCCAGCAATAAGTTCAAGTTCCTCTTGATTAAAGGCGATACCCGAACCCAATCCACCCATTGTGAAAGAGGGCCGAACCACTACGGGGTAGTTAAGTTCCACGGCGGCGGCAAGACATTCCTCCATGGAGTGACATATACGCGAGCGAGCAGACTCTCCCCCAACTTTCTCAACGATAGTCTTGAAAATCTCACGATCCTCGCCTCGTTTGATGGCATCAACATTGGCTCCGATAAGTCGGACACCGTATTTTTCGAAGGAGCCACGCTCATGTAAAGCCATGGCTGCATTAAGGGCGGTCTGGCCACCGAGCGTTGCTAGCACGGCGGTAGGTCGCTCGATCTCCATAATCTTCTCAATAAATTCTGGCGTAATTGGTTCGATATATGTCGCATCAGCAAACTCAGGATCGGTCATGATCGTTGCTGGATTGGAGTTAATAAGGATGACTCGAATGCCCTCTTCTTTAAGCACGCGGCAAGCTTGCACACCCGAATAATCAAACTCGCAGGCCTGGCCGATAACAATCGGACCAGATCCAATAACGAGAACGCTCTCGATACTCGTATCTTTAGGCATGCGTACCTCTCGAAGATCGGGATTTAGACATCATCTCTGCGAAGTGATCGAAGAGATAGACAGCATCATGCGGACCCGCCGCTGACTCTGGGTGATATTGAACGCTAAAGGCGGGTCTCTCAAGGAGTTCCAATCCTTCGACAACTCCGTCATTGAGGCAGATGTGACTCACAAAACCAGCGCCGAACACAGTTCGGAAATTGGTATCTAGTGGCGCCTCAACGGCAAATCCGTGATTGTGAGCAGTAATCTCCACTCGTCCGCTCTGAACATTCTTTACGGGTTGATTAATCCCGCGGTGACCAAAGGGAAGTTTGTAGGTTTCAAATCCCAGCGCTCTACCTAAAATCTGATGACCAAAACAGATTCCAAAGACCGGGATTTCATCAATAAGAAACTCCCGAACAATATCTACGACGTGAGTCATGGTTGCTGGATCACCCGGACCATTTGAGATGAACAACCCATCTGGATTGCTGGCTTTGATCTCTTCGGCTGATGTACCCATTGGGTAAACGGTTACCTCCATGCCTCGCTCAGACATCGAACGTGGCGTCGCATTCTTGATGCCGAGATCGATAGCTGCAACGCGATATTTAACGCTCACTCCCGCCGGAGGAGAAACCACGTAAGGCTGAGATGTCGTGACTTCACTTGCTAAGAAGGCTCCCACCATTTGTGAGGTGGCACGAACCTTTACGACCATCTCATCCCTTGAGTACGTAGTACCCGAGAAGATGCCAACCCGCATTGCGCCACGCTCTCGCAAGTGGCGCGTAATAGCTCGAGTATCGACCCCTTGAATTCCAACAACGCCAGCCTCAATGAGTGCAGCTTCGAGAGAGTTCTCCGATCGCCAATTGCTTACGAGAGGCGATGGATTGCGAACCACGAAACCGGCCACCCAAATCTTTGAGGATTCCATATCCTCCGAGTTGACTCCTGTATTACCGATGTGAGGAGCCGTCATGATCACGATCTGCTTGTGGTACGAGGGATCAGTAAGAGTCTCTTGATACCCAGTCATACCGGTGGAGAAGACCGCCTCGCCAAAGGTTTCGCCCTGCGCAGCCCAACTCTCCCCTTCATAAATTGCACCGTCATCTAGAACGAGAAATGCCTTACTCATGCTTCAACCCCGTCAGTTGACCATCTCGCATGACATGAACTCCTCGATAGAAGGTGTGAAGCACCTCGCCAGTAAATGTCAGATCGTGGAAGGGTGTGTTAGAACTCCGCGAGAGCATCTTGGATCTATCTACCTTCCATTGCTTGGTCGGATCAACCAGAATTAGATTTGCGAGTGAGCCAACCGCAATTCTGCCATGATCCTTGTATCCGCCAATCTCCGCTGGTTTGGCTGACATGCGTTCAACCAGAGTCTGCCAATCCATCTTGCCAGACTGAACCATCACGGTATTAACGACTGAAAAGGCAGTCTCCAGACCTGTCATGCCAAAGGCGGCAGCGTTCCATTCACAATCTTTATCTTCGGCTGGATGAGGCGCATGATCGGTTGCAACAATGTCGATTGTTCCATCCGCCAACCCCGCACGTAGTGCCTCAACATCTTCGTGGGTTCGCAGCGGAGGATTGACCTTGTAGATCGGGTCGTAGCGTTCCGCCAAATCTTCCGTAAGCAATAGGTGATGTGGCGTTACTTCTGCAGTAACTGCCATCCCTTGACTCTTAGCCCAGCGAACTATCTCAACTCCGCCCTTAGTTGTGAGATGGCAGATGTGGAGGCGACTTTGCACATAGTTCGCCAACAAGATATCTCTGGCGATGATCGACTCCTCGGCGATTGCGGGCCAACCCTGCAGCCCAAGTCTGCTAGATACCGCCCCCTCATTCATCTGTGCACCGGCCGTCAGGATTGGATCCTGCGCGTGTTGCGCGATGACTCCATTGAAACTCTTTACATACTCCAGCGCACGTCTCATCAGCAATGGATCACTTACGCAGCGACCATCATCGCTAAAGATTCGAACACCCGCAGCTGAATAAGCCATGGCAGAGAGTTCAGCGAGTTGCTCACCTAGGAGACCTACCGTGACTGCCCCAATAGGAAAGACATCGCAGAGTCCAGCCTTCGCACCGAGCCTCGCCACTTGTTCTACGACACCTGCTGTGTCAGCAACGGGAGAGGTATTGGCCATAGCACTTACAGCGGTGTACCCCCCCTTGACCGCGGCCTGACTACCTGAAAGGACCGTCTCAGAACTCTCCTTGCCAGGTTCGCGAAGATGAGTGTGTAGATCAACGAACCCTGGCAGAAGAAGTAGTCCTCGCCCATCTAGCGTCGGAAGATCAGATGTAATTTTTGTTGAAATCGCAGAGATAACTCCTCCACGAATCTCGACATCAACAACTTCACCTTCTGCTAGCCGTACCTTTTTCAAAACCATCTCGGAGCTACTCACACTAAAACCCCCTCTGTTGGAATCGCAGTCCCACCCATAAGCAGATACAAGACAGCCATTCGAACTAACACTCCATTAGCAACTTGCTCCAAGATGACAGATCTTTCTGTGTCGGCACTTGAAGCAGAGATCTCAAGCCCTCGATTCATTGGGCCCGGATGCATAATGATGGCGCGTTCTTTCAGCGCCTTTACTCGCTCTGCTCCCAGACCGTAATCTCTTGCGTACTCCCGTTCTGACGGGAAGAAGGCATCACTCATTCTCTCGCTCTGAACTCGAAGCATCATGATTGCATCAAGTAACTCAATCTCGGCATCAAGGTCATACGAGATCTCTACTGGCCAACTTGAGACACCAATCGGAATGAGAGTTGGGGGCGCAATCAAGACTACTTGCGCACCTAATGAAGTAAGAAGGAGCGCATTACTCCTGGCGACTCTGGAATGCAGAATATCGCCAACGATTCCTATGCGCAGTCCCGAGAAGTCTCTATCGTGTTCTGGGAAATGCTCTCTAATCGTGTATGCATCCAAGAGAGCTTGCGTTGGGTGCTCATGCATCCCATCACCTGCATTTACAACATGAGATCTTATCCAACCCGACTGTGCTAACCGTGCAGCAGCACCAGATGATCCGTGGCGAACAATCACTAACTCCGCGCCCATAGCCTCTAGAGTTTGGGCGGTATCTTTAAGAGATTCACCCTTGCTGACGCTAGAGCCCTTGGCCGAAAAATTTATTACATCTGCAGACAATCTCTTTGCCGCCGCTTCAAAACTTAAACGGGTGCGTGTTGAATCTTCAAAAAAGAGATTCACAACGGTTCTTCCTCGCAGCGTTGGCAGCTTTTTGATTGCTCCATCAGTAATCCGAGAGAGCTCTCGTGCGGTATCAAGTACTTCGAACGCCCCATCGCGAGTTAGGTCATTGATGGAGAGCAGGTGGCCAGACGTAATCACAGCGTCACCTCCACCTGATCTAGAGAATCAATTTCGCGAAGTTGAACTCGAACGCTCTCGCGAGCGTTGGTGGGAATATTTTTTCCCACGTAGTCGGCCCTAATAGGCAACTCTCTGTGGCCTCTATCGATTAAAACAGCTAGTTGCACGGTCTTTGGTCGACCCAACTCCCCTATAGCATCTAGCGCAGCGCGGATGGTGCGACCTGAGAAAAGAACATCATCGACGAGAACTAGATTCTTACCTTCTAAGCCTTCGGCGGGAATCTGGGTAGGTACGAGAGGCCGCGGCGGACGCAGGCGAAGATCATCGCGATACATAGTGATATCAAGTGAGCCCACTGGAACTTGGGTATCAATCTGCGCTAAAAAATTTCCGATTCGTTGCGCCAGAGTGACTCCGCGCGTGGGAATGCCTAAGAGAATCACTGAATCAAGGCCATGATTGCGCTCAATAATCTCGTGAGCAATGCGCTTAAGCGAACGATCTATCTCGCTCTGATCCAAAACAACACTCATACAAGCTCCTTTGCCGCCTCACAGGACGTCAGTTAAAGGATGGGCGAGTTATCTCGCTCCGGCAAGGATACCAGCCCTTTTATGAGAGTGAGATGACCGACTTAAGGAGGATTACTCGGCCTAAAATTCCATTTATGTAAGCGGCTGAATCTTTTGTGGAGAGCTCTTGAGCAATCTCGACCGCTTCCGATACCGCGACCTTGTCGTCAACCTCGAGATTCCACAAGATCTCGTAGAGCGCAATACGAATCAGATTTCGGTCAATGATCGGCATCCGGTCCATATCCCAGCCTTCGGCATAGGTATGGATGATTTCATCGATCTTCTCTCGATGTTCCACCACTCCTAGGACCAAGGCACGCAGATAATCTGCTTGCGATATCTCGTCGATAGGACGCTCTTCCAGAAGCGTCGTGGCAGCTGTATTTCGCATATCAGCCTCGAAGAGAATATCCAGGGCCCGTTTTCTCGCCTTGCGCCGCGCGCTCACTTAACTGATCCCGAACTAGGAATTAGCCCGGCCCAGGTATGCACCTGTGCGGGTGTCAACGAGAACCTTCTCATCTTGCTTGATGAAGAGAGGTACCTGAATCTGAATTCCAGTCTCGACCGTTGCCGGCTTAGTTCCTCCGGAGGAGCGATCACCTTGCAGACCTGGCTCTGTGTAGGTCACGGTCAACTCAACAGAGGCTGGAAGATCGATATAGAGAGGATTCCCGTCGTGAACCGCGACAACTGCCTCCGTGTTCTCGAGCATGTAATCGGCAGCATCGCCCACAACTTCAGGACTAATGGTGATTTGATCGTAGTTCTGGGTATCCATAAAGATGAATCCGTCGCCATCGCGATAGAGGTACTGCATATCGCGCTTCTCTAGCTGGGCTACCTCAACTTTTACACCCGCATTGAAGGTCTTCTCCACAACTTTTCCGCCGGGGACTAACTTCAACTTGGTACGGACGAAAGCTGGGCCTTTGCCTGGCTTGACGTGCTGAAATTCGACAACGGTCCACAACTTGTTCTCGATCTCGAGGGTCATGCCGTTCTTAAGGTCATTTGTAGTTGCCATTGGGGCAGAATACCTGAAGGTTAGATCAACTCTTTCATCGCGGAGAGTGCCAAGGCATAGGAGCTGGCGCCAAATCCGGCGATAGTGCCCTTTGCTACGCCTGAGATGACGGAGGTGTGACGAAACTCCTCCCGCGAGAGCGGGTTGCTCAAGTGAACCTCAATCAGGGGCGCCGTCAACATAGCCACAGCATCGCGAATCGCATAGGAATAGTGCGTAAAGGCGGCGGGGTTAAATATGACTGGGATCCGTTGGTCGGCCGCTTCATGAAGCCAGGTGATGATCTCGGACTCGGAGTTGCTCTGCCGGACTTCCGCGTTCAGGCCGATCTCTGCGGCCTTGGATATCACAAAGGAGGATAACTCCTGGAAGTTCATGGAGCCATAAATCGTTGAATCCCGCAGATCGAGTCGATCTAGATTTGGACCGTTGAGGACTAGGACTCTTTGAGTGCCGTTCATTCTGCAATCCTCTCATAGGTCGCCTGAAGCAGGCCGGAATCTGCAGACTCAATCCAGGCGGGATGGCCAACCGATGAAAGCCCAATAAATCGAATTCGGCCATCGCGACTCTTCTTGTCACCAGCCATCAGCGCCAAGAGTTGATCCCATGGAAAACGTTCTTGGTCAATCTGTGTGGGGAGACCAAACTTTTCAAGAAGAGCTTTGAGCTTGGCGGTTTCAGATGATGGAAAATCCAGAGCTGGCTCACTGAGGAGAGCTGCATAGTGAAGTCCAATCGAGACCGCCTCGCCATGGCGAAGTTGGAAGTCAGCACTCTTCTCAATTGCATGGCCTAGGGTGTGACCGAAGTTGAGGATTTCGCGCAGTTTGCCCTCTTTAAAATCGTTCGAGACCACGTCAGCCTTAACTGCGACACTCTTGGTTACTAGTTCCAAGGAGTGTCTCCGCGCCTCTTTGATATCACGAACCTCCTGAAGAGTTGTCAGGATTGAAGTGTCACGGATATACCCGGTCTTGATTACCTCGGCTAACCCCGCCGCAAAGTCGCGATCTGATAGTGAATCGAGCCAGATGAGATCTTCGCAGACCGCACGTGGTGAATAAAAAGAACCAACTAAATTCTTTCCAGCCTCAGTATTTATTCCTGTCTTACCACCCACTGCAGCATCCACCATGCCGGCGAGAGTCGTAGGAATCGCATACCAAGCGATGCCACGAAGCCATGTAGCAGCTACAAATCCAGCGAGATCAGTTGTCGCTCCCCCACCGATACCAACGATTGCATCAAGTCGCCCGAACTCCAACGAACCTAACTTCACCCAGAGTTGTTCCACCGTTGTGAAGTTCTTCTGGGCCTCACCATCAGGGGTGACAAAGAGTTCGAAGTTAAGACGAGATGACAACTCTGTGAGGCCTGCTAACTGAACAACGTTCTCCGGAGCAACCACTAAGACTTTTGTATGATCAGTTCGTATCGCTTGGAGGAATGGAAGCCATTCTTGACCGACCCTGACCTTGTAATCAATCTCTGCATGTACCGAAATTTCATTCACGAGCTAGCCCCATTCGACTCATCAATTCACGAGCCACCTCATATGGCTTCTTATTGTCGGTCGCAATAACAATCGTAGCCAAGCTCTCATAAATAGGGGCGCGCGCCGCTAGCAGATCTTTCCATTGGCGTTCTGGATCTTGCGCAACGAGCGGCCGGTCTGTCTTATTCGATATTCTGGCAAGAACATTGCCAAGACCAATCTGCAGAAGAATCACCTGGGCTGCGTTTTTACGTATCGCCTCTTGCACATCTTGATCGAGAACTGCACCGCCACCGAGAGATATAACTCCGATATTTGATCTGAGAGCCAGTAAAACTACCTCTTTTTCAATCGCTCTAAACTTTGCTTCACCATCTTCAGCGAAGATTTCGGGAATGGAGCGACCGGTTTTTTCGACTATCAATTCATCGGTATCTTCAAAACTCGTCGACAACTCTCTGGAAAGTGCCTTGCCCACTGAACTCTTTCCAGACCCAGGAGGGCCTATGAGAATTGCTCGTAGCATCTACTTGATTTCGAGAGATTCTATATAGCTCTGATAATTCCTCTTAACTTCAGCGACGGTGTCTCCGCCAAACTTCTCAAGCACTGCATCAGCCAGTACGAGTGCGCACATTGCTTCAGCAACAATTCCTGCAGCTGGAACTGCACAGACATCTGAGCGTTGATTGATCGCCTTAGCTGGCTCCCCCGTCGAAACATCAATAGTATCTAGCGCCCTCGGAACGGTTGAGATCGGCTTCATTGCAGCGCGAACTCGGAGAATCTCACCGTTTGACATTCCGCCTTCTGTTCCGCCAGCACGATCAGTTCTACGTGTGATCTTGCCATCGGGGCCACGTTCAATTTCATCGTGCGCTACCGAACCGCGACGTCTTGCAGTGGTAAATCCATCGCCAATTTCAACACCCTTGATCGCCTGAATACCCATCATCGCTCCGGCCAATCTTGCATCGAGACGACGATCCCAGTGAGTATGAGAACCTAGCCCGGGTGGAAGATGAAAGGCCAAGACCTCAATTACTCCACCTAAAGTATCGCCCGCTGAATGAGCTGCATCGATTTCAGCAACCATGGCGGCACTCGCTACAGGGTCAAAAGAGCGAACTGGATCGGCATCGACTCTCTCGCGATCCTCATATGTAGGCAACTCATAATCCTCACCGCTGCCAATTCCACCGATAGAGAGAACGTGACTCATAATCTGAATGCCAACGGTCTGTTCAAGAAAGGCACGAGCAACAGCACCTAGCGCTACACGTGCTGCGGTCTCACGCGCACTTGCTCTCTCCAAGATTGGTCTGGCATCTTGAAAGTCATATTTCTGCATACCAACCAGATCAGCGTGGCCTGGGCGGGGACGAGTGAGAGGAGCATTTCTAGCCAGAGCTGCGAGTTCATCTGCCGGCACGACATCCGCCGCCATAACCTTCTCCCACTTTGGCCATTCGGAGTTCGCTACCTGAATGGCGATTGGCCCACCTTGGCTCTCGCCATGGCGCACTCCGCCCAAAATAGTGACAAGGTCAGCTTCAAAATTCTGACGCGCTCCTCGGCCATACCCCAACCTACGACGACGCAGATCGCGATCGATCGCCTCAGTGGAGATTAAAACGTGGGAAGGCAAGCCCTCCAAAATCGCGGAGAGTGCAGGACCATGCGATTCTCCAGCAGTAAGCCATCTCAACATATGCGTATTCTGTCAGATCAGGCACCTGCCGCGTCGCACTCGCGTTAAGAGCTCAATATCTGAGCAAATAGGGCTCCCCCAATCAGGGCAGGAGCAAATGGAATCACTCTCTTTCGCTCCACCAATAGCCACACCAGACCCAACAGAGATGCACAGGTCAAAGCTGTGAGAACTTTTGATAGCGAACCGAGGATCAACCCCAAGAGGGAGAAGAGTTTTACATCACCCATCCCTACACGTCCTTTAATAAGAGAACGCATACAGATACCTCCCGCCAGGAGATACATCGCAAAGAGGTTGATGTGGAGAAAACTTGCAGGGCTACTTCTCACATGGACGAGTTCGATCAGAGCCAAAAGTGCCAGCAACGCCTGGTTTGGAATCACGTGCCGCCTAACATCACTTGCAATGATCCAGGGCGATAGGAGTATCAATGGAAGGCATGAGGTCATAATTAAGCCTAGAGAATCGACCAGATCGAGGCTCGTAACTATCCACAACTACCTCAGATGTGCACGACCGACCGCCAGTAACTCAGGACGTAAAGAATCGAACTCAACGGTCAGTCCGCTAAAGAGCGAGATTTGATCGAGGGCCTGCTCGACAAGGAGATCTATTCCATCAAGGACATGACTTCCCATTGAAATCGCCTTGGTAAGCAACTTGGTTGGGTAAGGGTTATAGAGAACTTCAAAGAAGGTCGGGATAGTTGATGCAATCGAATCCACCATGAAATCAGATGCGCCTGCTGGTACGGTAGAAATAACCAGGTCGTAGCCTTCAAGGGAATGATCCATCCCGTAAAAATTAACTGAGCTGGAACTGGCAATTCTGGCCAAAGTCTCGGATCGGGAGGAATTTCGCAATAAGAAATCTATCGTGTGCGCTTCACCATCGAGCGCGCCCAGCGCCGCTCTTGCCGTTCCCCCACCACCAATGACAGCTACTCGATCCTTCGGTACCGAACTCAACAACCGCTGAAAACCTGTCCGGTCAGTTGAACTCGCCCGATAGCTCGACCCGATCTTGAGCAGGGTGTTAGCGGAGCGCATACGAAGAGCGATTGGTTCAATCTCTATTTCTAACGACTCTCTCAAATCGAAGATCGTCTCCTTGAGCGGCATGGTCAATGAAAATCCAGTCCAGTCCTCTTCCAGCGCACCCTTGAAGAAATCGAGCGCACGATCTGGAGTTAACTCTATCGATCCATAACTTGCTGGAACCCCAAGCAATTCGTAAGCCCTTTTGTGGAGAGCCGGTGAGAGGCTGTGAGTGATCGGTGATCCAAGAACTGCCGCCTTGATCATTTAAATGCACCTGCTGCAACATTCTGCTTATAAAGGGTGAACCAATTTTCGAAGGTGTTGAAATTATTGGTGAACCTGGTGTCATGCGGTTTTACCGTTATGAAGTAGAGCCAATCTCCTGGTTCAGGATTGAGAGCACCCGTGATCGCTGCGATGGCTGGGTTTGAAATAGGAGTTGGTGGTAGTCCAGTGTGTAAATACGTGTTGTATGGAGAGTCAACTTTGGTCGCCTTAATACTCAGACCAATCTGGCCTCGTAAACCAAGGGCGTACTGAACCGTCGAATTTAACTCCAATGGCATACCAATAGCTAGACGGTTGTAAATAACTCGAGCAACCTTTGCATAGTCGGCTGGATCCGCTTCAATTTGAACGAGTGAAGCGACCGTAAGCACTTGATAAGGAGTGAAGTGCTCATAACCCTGCCCCAACTTCGTGGCGCTAACTTCATCGCTAAATGATTTCAACATCTCAGCCAAGGCATCATGAGTGGTTGTGTTCGGCGCGAATGAGTATTGAAGCGGAGCCAATTGGCCTTCAAGGGAATTTGTTGGATTGGCGAAGAGAGGTTGAAGAGTATTCAATGAGTCTGATTGAGTGAGAGAAGTAACCAAATGCAACTCTTTAAGAATGTCGGCTTCCGTTGATCCAGGCAAGACATAGATCGAATCAACAATTCTCTTCTGGTCGAGCAGTTCAGAGATCGCCTGATCACTAGGAATCACACTTTGAATGAGATGTACCCCTGGCGCGATTCCCACAACATGACCTGCGATGAGTTTCTTAATGAGAGTGGAAGCCTTCTCAACTACATGCTCGGCTGCCAAATCTTCAGCGATAGCGGTTCCGGTCTCTCCCTTGGTGATGGTGATGCTCACCAAATGTCCAGGGGTTCCCTTTGGATAGTCGGCGCTGCCATTGAGCACCATGATCCGTTGAACTATTAACGTTACAAGCAATAGAAGCAGCACTATGAAGGCTGTGATGAGGTTGCGTTGTTTCGGCCTATTCATCGAGAGCGCCAGCAATTCTCTCGCGCGCAAGAGCGCTCTCCAATATTGCTACCGCAGCCATGGCATCAATTTTGCCCTTGCTCTCCTTGGCATTTAAACCAGTACCGCGTAAAACCTTGGAGGCAGAAATAGTCGACATGCGTTCATCGACGTAATGAATTGGAAGATCAGTAATTGTTTTTAGCAAATCCCCAAAGGAGTGAGCTGCAAGGAGCGATGGATTTGAAGCCCCTGATAGATGCTTTGGCTCACCAATCACGATGTAAATAGGCTCATACTCGGCGAAGAGAGATTTAATCTGTTCGAGTAAGTCGGGAGCCTCTGCCTGAAGAGTTGCAATGGGCGATGCAATCAGTCCTGAAACATCACTCGCTGCCACACCTATTCGAACTTGGCCATAATCAAAGGCGATTCGCCGGCCGTGTCTCATAGCTTAAATGGAACCTATCGCTGCCTTCAGATCAGCTATAGCCGCTGAAATTTTGCTGGAATCGACTCCCCCGCCTTGTGCGAAATCATCTTTACCACCTCCACCGCCACCTAAGACGGTAGATCCGATTTTTACCAATTGCCCAGCCTTTACTCCGGAGGCAATGGCCTGTTGCGAGACCGCAACGACAAGAGTGACTCTATCGGCCTGTGCAGAAAGCAGTGCAACGACTGAATGAGGATCGCGATTACGAAGATCAAGCGCCATCACCCTTAGATCATCGCCTGTAATGCTATCCGCTACTTGAGCGACCAAAACTTTTCGCTCACCGATAATTTCAAATCCCTTTGCCAACTCATTCAACGAAGCCAGCGCTTGGGCGGACTTTATGGCGGCAAGTTCCTTCTCAATATTCTTCATTTTATTAAGTAGATCAGAGATTCTCTCTGGGAGTTCTTCAACTCTTGCGCCTTTAATAATCTCGGTCAGAGAGTTAAGCAGAATATGTTCACGCGCCAGATAAGAGAAGGCATCAGCACCGACCAGTGCCTCAACGCGACGAACTCCAGCTCCGATCGAAGACTCACTCAACAATTTAACGACGCCCAACTCTGCAGAGGAGTGAACGTGAGTACCGCCGCATAATTCACGCGCCCAGTCACCTACGCTAACGACGCGAACTACATCGCCATATTTTTCACCGAAGAGCGCCATTGCGCCGATCTCCTTGGCGCGGGCTTGGCTCATCTGTTCTGCAGTAACTTCCAAATTCTCAATCAGAACCGAGTTAACGCGAGCCTCTACATCGTTGAGAACGCTGGCAGGTACCGCTCCGGCGGCCGGGAAATCGAATCTGAAACGTCCTGGTGCATTCTCTGATCCAGCTTGGGTAGCACTTTCTCCAAGCGCTTCGCGGAAGGCCTTATGCACCATATGAGTCGCGGTGTGAGCGCGAGAGATCGCTTTACGTCTAGTTTGATCAATCTGCGCAAAGAGTTGGTCGTTGATTTGCGCGGCGCCAGAGATGATTCTTCCACGGTGCACATACAGCCCAGGAACTGGAGCTTGAACATCGTCGATAGCAATACGTGCGCCATTGGCCAATTGCAAGAATCCGCCATCAGATAGTTGTCCGCCACCTTCAGCATAGAAAGGTGTGCGATCCAAAACAATCTCTACATCGCCCTCGTAAGCCTCATCAACATTTTCGCCGTCAACCATGATCGCTTGGATCTTGGCCTCACCTTCAAGATGCTGATAACCGATGAAATCTGTCTTGCCGCGTGCATCAACGATCTTGCGATATTCAGATAGATCGGTATGTCCACTCTTCTTCGCCTTAGCATCCGCTTTGGCGCGATCTTTCTGTTCCTTCATCAACTTCCTGAAACCGGCCTCGTCGACTTTAAGGCCAGACTCGGTCGCCATTTCGAGGGTCAGATCAAAAGGAAATCCGTAGGTGTCATGGAGCTTGAAAACGGTATCTCCTGCGAGAGTCGCACCGTTTTGGCTTTTTGCTTCAGAGGAGGCGAGATCAAAGATTTGCGTTCCACTTTTGAGAGTCGAAAGGAATGACTCCTCTTCAGACTCTGTGACTTCAATAATACGTTCACGCTTCTCAAGTAGCTCTGGGTATTGCGGAGACATCGCACCAATCGCTGATAACAGGAGTTCTTTGGAATTGTGATCCGGGGCACCGAGGATGCGCATATTCCGGATCGTGCGACGCATCATGCGTCGAAGGACATATCCCCGACCTTCGTTTCCTGGCAAGACTCCATCTCCGATAAGCATCATTGATGTTCGGGCATGGTCTGCAACTACGCGAAGAGAGATATCGCTCTTGGGATCTTTTCCATATGTGACGCCTGCAAGCTCCGAAGCCTTGGAGAGAATCTGCATGGTGGTATCGATCTCGTAGATGTTCTCGACACCTTGTAGAAGCGCAGCCGTACGTTCAAGTCCAAGTCCGGTATCAATATTCTTTGCAGGAAGCTCTCCGATGATTGGGTAATCATCTTTCGTTCCACCATCTGCACGGATATTCTGCATGAAGACCAAGTTCCATACTTCAAGGTAGCGATCTTCATCAGCGATCGGTCCGCCCTCGCGCCCATATTGTGCTCCGCGATCGTAATAAATTTCAGAGCAAGGACCGCATGGGCCTGCTACTCCCATTGACCAGAAGTTGTCAGCCATTCCTCTGCGTTGAATTCGCTCCTTTGGCACGCCGACCTTCTTATGCCAGATATCAGCTGCTTCGTCGTCGTTGAGATAGACCGTGACCCACAACTTCTCTTCAGGAAAACCGTATCCACCTTGTGCGATTGGCTTGGTCAGCAGCTCCCACGCCATGGTGATTGCGCCCTCTTTGAAGTAGTCGCCGAAAGAGAAATTTCCACACATTTGAAAGAAAGATGCGTGACGGGTTGTCTTGCCAACCTCGTCAATATCCAAGGTGCGAACGCACTTTTGAACCGAGGTCGCTCTTGCAAAAGGAGGTTTAACCTCACCCAAGAAATAAGGCTTGAAAGGAACCATCCCAGCGTTAACAAGGAGAAGATTTGGGTCATCAGCGATCAGAGATGCCGAAGGAACAACCGTATGTTTTAGTCCAAGGGCATTATCGGACTCGAAGAAGCGCAACCATCGCGCTCTGATTTCTGCAGATTCCACCTATTACTCGTGCTCCCGATCGGAGCGCCCAAATTTCTTGCCTGCGAAGGCGGCCATGAGGGAACCAACAACCTTTAAAAATCCGGAATTCTTCTCAATAAGATTCGAGATTGAACCAGTCACCTTCTCGGTGAAGTTCTCCGCGGTCGAGACGATCTTGTTCACGCTCTGAACCGTCTTCTTGACCTCATCAATCAGCTTGCCAATTCGATTGATGGCATAGGCGATCGCAACCGAGACGATGAGCAGCGAGCTCGCCACGATGATGGTTGCAATGCCTCCTGGACCCATACCTTTAGCCTACCTGAACTTATGAGCGTGGAAGGTTATTTATTTGGCTTCAGGCTTGAAGTCAACGCCGGCCTCTTTGCGCTGGGCAGCTGTGATAGGAGTTGGAGCACCAGTCAGCGGATCTCCGCCACTTGCGGTTTTAGGAAAGGCGATCACTTCACGAATCGAATCGGCCCCAGTAAGGAGCGCACAGAGTCGATCCATTCCGAGGGCGATTCCACCATGTGGTGGAGGTCCATAGTTGAAGGCTTCGAGCAAGAATCCGAACTTACTTTTCGCCTCTTCAGGGGTTAAGCCAATCACGTCAAAGACGCGCTGTTGCATCTCGCGCTTATGGATACGAATTGATCCCCCACCGATCTCATTGCCGTTGAGCACAATGTCATAGGCGTAGGCCAGCGCGTTACCGGGATCCTTGTCAAAACTTTCAGCGAATTCAGGTTTTGGTCCTGTGAAGGGATGATGCACGGCGGTCCAACCGGCGCTTGGGTTGTCAGCATCGACTGGTTCAAACATAGGTGCATCTACCACCCATAAGAACTCCCAACGCCCTGGTTCGATTAAGTTGCATCGCGAGGCAATCTCTAATCGCACTGCACCCAAGAGTGATTGTGATGTGCTCTTAGTTCCAGCCGCGAAGAAGATAGCGTCACCGGGTTGAGCCTTCGTAAATGCGGCAATTCCAGCGGCTTCAGATTCTGACAAATTCTTGGCAACCGGTCCGGCAAGGCCTCCATCCTCCTGAACCAAGATGTAAGCAAGTCCCTTTGCACCGCGAGCCTTAGCCCAATCCTGCCAAGCGTCGAGTTCGCGACGAGGAGATGATGCGCCCCCAGGCATAACAACAGCGCCGACGTAATCTGCTTGGAATACACGGAAGGTCGTATCTTTAAAGAAATCCTTGACCTCAACAATCTCTTGACCAAATCGTAGATCTGGTTTGTCAGATCCAAAACGTCGCATCGCCTCGGCATAGGTCATCCGTGGAATCGGACGTGGGATTTGATATCCGACAGTCTTGCGAAAAACCTCTTCCAAGATCTCTTCTGCCACTCGCAAGATATCTTCTTGATCAATAAAGGACATTTCAATATCAAGTTGTGTGAACTCAGGTTGGCGATCAGCTCTGAAATCCTCGTCGCGGAAACAACGCGCAATTTGGTAGTAGCGCTCCATCCCAGCGACCATTAACAACTGTTTGAAGAGTTGTGGTGATTGTGGGAGTGCATACCAACTTCCTGGCTGCAATCGCACGGGAACTAAAAAGTCACGTGCACCTTCCGGAGTTGAGCGGGTGAGGTACGGAGTCTCGATCTCATGAAAATCGAGGCGATCCATCACCGAGCGAATTGTGGATGTGACTTTAGATCGCAAGCGCAGGTTCCGAGCAGGACCTTCGCGGCGAAGATCCAGGTAGCGATACTTCAAACGAATCTCTTCGCTGATATTAGAAAGATCACCGCTATCTACAGGAAATGGAAGCGGAGCAGCCTCGCTAAGCACTTCTAGCTTTTCGCAATCGATCTCAATCTCACCGGTTGCGATATTGAGATTTTCATTTCCAGCAGGTCGTTGACGCACCGTTCCCGTGATCAAAACACACCACTCTGCCCGAAGCGCTCCAGCGATCTCGTCTTTAATAACGATCTGCACCGCCCCCGAGGAGTCACGTAGGTCGATAAAGGCCACGCCCCCGTGATCACGACGTCTGGCTACCCACCCCGCTAGAACAACGGTTGATCCAACATCGGACTTTGTGAGTAAACCTGCATCATGTGTGCGTAGCATGTTAAGAGCGCTCTCCATAGCTTGAAATTCGTGCGTTAAGTTCGTTCACCAAAGAGCCAAGAGTAACCGAGTCCGACTCCCCAGATTTCATATCCTTCAATTTCACAACTCCCGAAGCGAGCTCATCTGCGCCTAGGACCAAACTAAATTTCGCACCGCTCTTATCGGCAGATTTCATTGCGCCCTTGAGCGCCCTATCCCCGAAGGCTAGATCTACACGAATCTGCGCAGATCGAAGTTCCTCTGCCAAGGCCAGGGCTTGCTCACCAGTACCTAGAGGCACGATATAAAGATCTAGGCTCAACTCTTCAGGTAGAGGTATCTGCTCTGCTTCACAGGCTAGAAGGATGCGATCGACACCCAAACCAAATCCAACGCCAGAAAGTTCCTGACCGCCGAGTTGCGCCATGAGCCCGTCGTAACGTCCTCCGCCGCCGATTCCTGATTGGGCACCAAGATCCTCGTGAACAAATTCAAATGCGGTATTTGTGTAGTAATCCAAACCGCGAACCATTCGCTTGTTAACGACGAAATCAATTCCCAACTTGGTGAGCGAACTTTGTACCGCAGCAAAATCGCGGGTGCTCTCAGGAGTTAAGTAGTCCAGTAATACTGGTGCATTGACTAACTGCCCACGAATCTCCGGCCGCTTATCATCAAACAAGCGCAATGGATTTATAGCAGCTCTCCCCCGCGTCACCTCATCAAGAGTGACTCCATCGATATATGTGCGAAGATCTTTCAAGTAGTTCTGACGCGAGACAGAATCTCCAAGCGAGGTAATCTCGAGGCGGTATCGCTTAAGACCCAACTTTTTAAAGGCACGATCAGCAACCGCAATAACTTCTACATCAAGCTGAGGATCTGCGACGCCGATTGCCTCAATCCCAACTTGATAGAACTGCCGATAGCGTCCCAACTGCGGGCGTTCTGCGCGGAAAAATTGCCCCGAGTAATAGACCTTTACCGGTAGCCGTCCGCGATCCAAATTATTCTCAATGACCGAGCGCATCACTCCAGCCGTACCCTCGGGACGCAGTGTGATTGGTCTGCCACCGCGGTCTTCGAAGCTGAACATCTCCTTGCTCACCACATCGGTCGACTCACCAACACCGCGTCTAAAGAGCTCTGTATCTTCAAAGACCGGAAGTTCTATCAACTCGTAACCTGCTACCTTCGCAGAGCGGATAAGAGTTTCGCGAACATATTCGAAGTGCTTGGACCTCTCCGGGAAATATTCACTCACTCCCTTAGGGGCGGCAATCTTTGCCATTAATCAGCACTCCTTAAATATCGCTCCTGCAAATAAGCATTGTTCTTACGCTCTCGCCCAATTGTAGTTTCCGCTCCATGGCCAGGAAGCACAATAAGCTCGTCATTCAGCGGCAAGATGACGTTGCGCAACGTCTTCTTCATGGCAGTCTCAGAGCCAAGTCGCTGGGTGGTGTTGCCAATTGAATTCTGAAAAAGAACATCACCGCTGATCAGGTGTTCATCATCTACGATGAAAACTGTGGAGCCAGGGGTATGTCCAGGAGCGTGGAGAGCCTTGAGGGTAAAGCCCGCTATCTCAATTGATATCCCATCGGTAAGTTCACGAACGTCACTTGGCTCGGCAAAATCACTGACCCCCATCTCCCGCAGAATTGGGATGGTTGGGCCACCGGGGGTCAAAATGCCAAAGGGATTGCCCAGGAACTCTCGATCCTTGGGGTGGATATATGTCGCAAGACCATAGCGAGTATCCAGTGGCTGTACCGAGAAGGTGTGATCCAGATGGCCGTGGGTCACGACAGTCGCGATTGGCTTGAGGTTATGCCGAGCGATTACCTCACTGATAGGTCCCACCATGTCGGGAATCATCATTCCGGGGTCCACGATGAAACACTCGGAATTCTTGTCGCTTGCAAAGATCCAGCAATTCGTGGCGAAATATTGGGCGCGGATCACCTCAAGAATCACATGGAGGCCTTCCCTAGGGCTGGGGTACTAATTTTCCCAGGCACAGGCTTTAAGGGTACCGTTAAGCCCTTGATCGAAGGGTCAAGGAGACCGGCGACGCCCCATGGCGGAGCTTCAAGATAACCGTTAACGAAAAGGTTTGATCTCGAGAAGTTGAGAGAGACCTGACGCGCAACCTAAGGAGCAAGAGATGGCAGAAACAGAGAATCTCAGTGCAGCATCAGCCCTCATCGGTGACCCAGCCAAATTTGGCCGAGTTGGCGAAGATGGAACAGTGTATGTAACCACTCCTGAAGGTGAGCGCGCAGTTGGTTCATATCCTGGAAAGAGTAGCGAAGAGGCACTCGCCTACTTCGTCCGCAAATTTGAAGCGGTCGCTTCAGAGGTAGCCCTTCTCGCCGCACGTATTAAGAGCGGTGCCATGGTTCCGAGCGATGCGCAGATCGCCGTCACAAAGCTTAAAGAGCAGATTGCAAATCTCAACGGTGTTGGAGATTTAGTAACGCTTGCCAAATCCGTCGATCAAATTCCTTCACTCATTGAAGGTCACAAAGCCGCTTACGAAGCCCGCAAAGCCGCAGAGAATGCTGCCAAGGAGGCTAAGCGCGCAGAGGCAACTGCCATCAAAGAGAAATTAGTAGAGGAGGCCGAGTCACTCGCCCTCTCCGAAAGTTGGAAGGCCACGGGCGATCGTCTCAAAGTCCTTCTCGATGAGTGGAAAGCCGCCCCTCGCCTAGAAAAGAAGGCAGATGCAGATCTTTGGAAGCGCTTTTCTAGCGCACGTAATAAATTTGATAAGCGTCGCCGTACCCACTTCGCCCAACTAGAGAATCAGAGCGCTGCTGTCACTCAATCTAAGAGCGCCATCATCGAAGAGGCAAAGAAGCTTGCTGACTCAAAAGATTGGCTAGCAACCGCTAATCGATTCAAGGAACTGATGGATGCTTGGAAGGCTGCTGGTCGTGGCAAGAAGAGCGTTGACACCAGACTTTGGGAAGAGTTCAAAGCGGCTCAAGATGCATTCTTCGCTGCCAAGAAGGCTGACCTGGAGAAGCGCCAAGGAACAATGGCTGCAAATCTTGCCAAGCGTGAAGAGCTGATCGCTCAATTCGAAGCGCTGCTTCCTGTCACAGATGTTAAAGCCGCTCGCAACAAGTTCCACGATCTGCATGAGAAGTGGGATCGCATCGGAATGACCGAACGCAGCAAGCGTGCTGCATTGGAAGCTCGACTCGAAAAGGTGCAAGCCGAGATCGACTCTCTGCATCAAGAAGTTTCACGCCGCAGCGATCCAACTGCAATCGCTCACGCCAATAGCGTTGTGCAAGGTCTCTTGGATGCTATCGAGAACTACGAGAAGCAGGCTGCAAAAGCAGAGGCCGCAGGTCAAAGCGCTAAAGCATTGGTTGCACGCGAAGCCGCTGCCGCTCGTAAGGCATGGCTTGCAGAAGCTCAAAAGGGTCTAGCAGACTTTAAAAAGTAATTAGTTGTTGGTGACTCGGTAAACGTCGTACACACCTGCAACGCTGCGCACCGCCGATAAAACTGTATCCAAATGCAGTGCGTCGGCCATCTCAAAGGTGAAGCGCGAGAGCGCGACTCTATCTTTGCTGGTGCTAACAGCTGCGTTCAAGATATTTACATGTTGATCTGCAAGTGTTCTGGTGATGTCAGAGAGAAGACCTGAACGATCAAGAGCTTCCACTTGGATATTGACCAGGAATAGTGCTCGCGCGCTGTTGTTCCATTTAACTTCAACGATGCGATCGCCTTGGTGCTCTTTAAGATCGTTGACGTTGATGCAATCGGCGCGGTGCACACTCACTCCACTGCCTTTCGTGACAAATCCCGTGATCTCATCACCAGGCACCGGAGTGCAGCAACGTGCAAGTTTTACTAAGAGATCACCTGCGCCTTCAACATCCACTCCAGATGAATTGCGCTTCGCCGCGGTAGGTCTGCGGAAGAGATGATCAATATTCTCCTCCGGAGCATCCTCTTCATTGCCGAGTTGATGGGCCAACTTTTCAATGACAGAGGCTGCAGAGACATGCCCGTTACCAACTGAGGCATACAACGCCTCAATGTCAGGAAAGTGAAGTTCGTGGGCCAGTTCGAGGATGGCTTGACCAGCCAGAATTTTCTGCAGAGGCATCCCTGCTTTGCGCATCTGCCGCGCTATCGATTCTTGTCCAGCCTCTATCGCCTCTTCGCGTCTCTCCTTTGAGAACCAGGCCTTGATCTTGGAGCGCGCCCTCGGTGACTTTACAAAGTTAAGCCAATCACGGCTGGGGGCTGCATTGGGACTTTTATTAGTGACGATATCCACCACGTCGCCATTTGCGAGGGCCGATTCCAATGGAATCAACTTCCCATTTACCTTTGCACCTACACATCTATTACCGACCTCGGTATGAACTGCATAGGCAAAGTCCACCGGTGTCGAACCAGCGGGTAGAGCTACAACGCTCCCCTTTGGAGTAAATACAAAGACCTCTGGTGTGCGTAAGTCATAGCGAAGCGTGTCGAGGAATTCGCTCACATCTTCACTCTCTTGTTGCCATTCATGCAATTGCTTCAGCCAGATCACTCCTGGATCGTTCTCAACGCTCTTTGGACCCTTTGATTTATATTTCCAGTGTGCTGCGATACCGAATTCGGCGCGAGCATGCATGTCAGTAGTTCGAATCTGTATCTCTACAGCTTTTCCATTTGGTCCAATGACCGTTGTGTGGAGAGATTGGTAAAGATTGAACTTGGGCATCGCGATGTAATCTTTAAATCGACCAGGAATAGGACTCCATCTGGCGTGGATTGCTCCTAGAACTGCGTAGCAATCCCTCACATCATCGACGATGACGCGTATTCCAACTAGGTCATAGATCTCGCCAAATTCCCGACCGCGAACAATCATCTTCTGAAAGACGCTGTACAGGTGCTTTTGGCGCCCTTTAATGGTGGCTCTGATGCCTTCTACCGCGAGATCTCGTTCAATTTGATCTGTGACCTCAGCCGTGAACTTCTCACGAAGAGGTTGCCGCTCACTGACGAGTCTTTCGATCTCTTCATACTTCTTGGGTTCAAGCACCTTGAAAGAGAGATCTTCTAACTCCCACTTAATGGCGTTCATTCCCAGTCTGTGAGCCAGTGGCGCATAAATATCTAGAGTCTCGCGCGCTTTGCGTGAGGCGCTTTCAGGTGAGACAAATTGCCAAGTGCGCGCGTTATGGAGGCGATCAGCCAGTTTTATAACCAGGACTCTAATGTCCTTAGACATGGCGACGACCATTTTGCGAAGCGTCTCAGCCTCAGCCGTGGGGCCGTAGGTCAATTTGTCTAACTTGGTAACACCATCCACTAGCTGTGCTACCTCATCGCCAAAGTCATGGCGTAAGGCCTCAAGTGAGTACGGGGTATCTTCGACGGTATCGTGAAGGAGAGCTGCAGTTATGGTCGCCTGATCCATTCCAAGTTCCGCCAGGATCTCGGCAACCGCAACTGGATGGGTTATGTAAGGTTCACCGGATTTTCGAACCTGTCCCGCATGAGCACCACTGGCAACTTCAAAGGCGTGCTCAAGCTCGGCGCTTTTAAATTCAGGAAGGTTTGCGCTGAGAGTCTGGGCAAGGGGAGCTAGCAGAGTGTTCATTCCACTGCCCTCCCCTCACTCCAAATTATCGACGGCTCTTGCGCTTAGGTTGATTGCGAGGACCGCGTTCGCGATTCTCCTTAGAGTGCGTTGAAGTCACAATATTTGAGACTTCTGCATCTCCCTTGATTACAACCGCTTCACCTGGTGCTTGTGGTCCACGCTGCGCAACGCGCTTTGCAAGTGCTTGCATAGCAGGTTCGCGTTCACGGAGCGTTGCCAAGATTGGTGTTGCGATAAAGATCGAAGAATATGTTCCGGTCGCTAAACCAATGAAGAGAGCAAGCGAGAGATCCTTCAAGGTTCCAGCACCGAGTAATCCAGCGCCCACAAAGAGAATGGAGGCCACTGGAAGTAGCGCGATCAAAGAGGTATTAAATGAACGCACCAGAGTCTGATTAACCGCAAGGTTTGCTGCCTGCGAATAGGTGTACTTTCCCGTGCTGGTAATCGAACGCGTATTTTCACGAACCTTGTCGAAAACGACAACTGTGTCATAGAGCGAATAACCAAGGATCGTTAAGAAGCCGATAACCGTTGCCGGCGTGACGTCAAAGCCAACCAGAGCGTAGACACCAACGGTAATGAAGATATCGTGGACAACCGCAATGATCGCGGCTTGAGCCATCTTCGGTTCAAATGCCAGCGCTAGATAGAGAAGTACAACTAACAAGAAACCAATAAGCGCTTGAATCGCCTTATGGGTAATGTCCTTACCCCATGATGGCCCAATACTCAGAACGTTTATATCCGCGATTGGGATATTGAAATCCTTAGCAATGGAGTTCTCGATAGCGTCATTTTGAGCGTTTGTCAGAGTCTTGGTCGTGATACGAAGCTTGTTAGTCCCAATCTTCTGCACGATTGTCTCTGAGGTTATTCCGCTATCTGTCACTGCCTTCTGTCCTTGAGCCACCGAGACAGAGGAAGCAGAGAAGGTGAATTCGGAGCCGCCCTTGAATTCAATTCCAAGGTGGAGGCCCTGTACTGAAAGTGCAACTGCTGAGATGATGATTACGATTCCGGAGAGCGCGTAGAAGCGGCGACGCTTACCGATAATGTCAAAGGACTTTTCACCGCGATAGAGGCGGCCGCCCATTCCAGATAAACGTGACATTTAAGCGACATCCTTTCGTGTTCCAACACCTAAGCTAGCTGCTGAAAAGCCAGAGAATCGATGACCACTTGCATAGAAATGTAACCTCGAGAGCAAAGTGACTAATGGTTTTGTGAAGAAGAAGACTACGAAGAGATCTACAAAGGTCGTCAGACCAAGTGTTGCGGCGAAACCACGCACATCACCCACGGCGAAAAAGTACAGCAGCGCTGCGGCGATGAGAGAGACCGAGTCGGCCACGATGATGGTCCGCTTAGCACGGGTCCAACCAGTATCCACCGCGGTTCGTAGCGATCTTCCATCACGAACTTCATCACGCAATCTCTCGAAGTAAACGATGAATGAGTCGGCGGTAATACCAATAGAAACGATGGCACCGGCAATACCAGCAAGAGACAGCGAGAAGCCGATCCATTTACCGAGCAAGATAAAGAGGAGATAGGTAATACCTCCTGCAATTGTGAGCGAGCCAACGCTCACAACTCCTAAACCGCGGTAGTAGAGAATTGAGTAGACGACAACAAGAAGAAGTCCGATGAGTCCGGCGAGTAAGCCATCATGCAACTGGTTAGATCCCAATGTAGGAGAAACTTGCTCTACATCTCCGCGATCAAATGCCAGTGGAAGTGCACCGTACTTAAGTTGATCAGCCAAAGTGGTGGCGTCGGCCTGAGTGAAGTTACCTGTGATCTGTGCATTACCCGCGGTGATTGCAGATTGAATAGCGGGAGATGTAACAACTAGCCCATCGAGAACGACGGCTACTTGATTTTGAGGCGATGCTAATTTCACAACTCGTGTTGTAATCGCAGCAAACTTCTTAGTTCCAGCGCTCTTGAAGTTCAAGAGAACCATCCAACCATTTCCATTTGTCTGGTCCAGGTTGGCACTAGCGCTAGCAATGTCGGTACCAACTACCTCTGCAGGTCCAAGAATATATTTGGCGCTTCCATCTCTATTACATGCAATGATCGGAGAGTTCGGATCGTCGATATTTCCACCTTGGCGATTTGCAGCCTTGGTGCAATCGAGTGCAGCAAATTTCGCATCGAGAGCCGCAGTAACGCCAGTCGGATATGTCGGAGTTAATACCGCCGCTTTGGTAGGCGTAGGAGTTGGAGTTGCCTTGGTTCCCTTAGGAGGAACAACGACTGTAGAGGTCGAGGTGCTAGAGGTGGATGTGGTCTTCGAATTTCCGGCGCCAACAGCGAGTACCTGACGGAAGCGAAGCTCAGCGGTCTGTCCAACCTGGTCGACAATGCTTGTTCCGGTCGCACCTGGAACCGAAATAACGATCTGCTGGTTGTTGCCAGTTCCTTGTGCAGTTACCTGACTTTCAGCCACACCGTAGGCATTCACGCGCTGACGGATGATCGCTACAGCCTGTGCAATATCAGCTGATGAAACCGTTCCACCCTTGGCAACTCTTGGCTGCAAAGTGACGCTGGTACCCCCACGAAGATCGAGTCCGAGCTTGACCTTATCGTTCTGGATAAAGGCCAGAGCGCTGAAGGCGACCAAGACGAGGGCCAGAATGGCGAGGGTTCGTCCGGGCTTGGCCTGGGACTTAATAGATTTAGAAATGTTGGCAGACATAAGACGCAAGTCTAGGCATCCAGTGAGGGCATGTCTAAAATGCCAAGTTCTCCTTGCGGCGGTGTCTCCCCTAGGTGGTTCCAGCCAGCTGCGGTAGCCATACGACCGCGCGGTGTTCGAGCCAATAACCCTCGTCGCAGCAGAAAGGGCTCCGCCAGACTCTCAAGGGTCTCAGCCTCTTCACCCATGGACATTGCCAGAGTTGTAAGCCCAACAGGGCCCCCTTTGAATTTATGGATCAGCGTCTCTAGAAGGTTTCTATCGAGACGATCCAGGCCAAGGAGATCGACCTCATACATCGCTAGAGCAGATTGAGCTCCAGCCAGATCTACAGAACCATCGCTATGAACTTCGGCATAGTCTCGAACTCGTCGTAACAACCTATTAGCCACTCGCGGGGTACCCCGAGAACGGGAGCCAATCTCGACAATCGCATCTTCGGTAATTGGAACTTTGAGCAACTGAGCGCTTCTCCTGACAATCGTGGAGAGTTCCTCATCCCCATAAAAATCTAGTTGAGCGGTAAACCCAAATCTGTCTCGTAGCGGACTTGGCAACAATCCAGCTCTTGTAGTCGCGCCAATCAACGTGAAATGTGGCAAGGAGAGGGGGATCGCAGTTGCGCCTGCCCCCTTTCCGACTACAACATCAACTCGGAAATCCTCCATCGCCATGTACAGAAGTTCTTCGGCGGGACGAGACATACGATGTATCTCATCCAAAAATAGAATCTCGCCCTCCACTAATGAGGAGAGAATAGATGCCAGATCGCCTGCATGTTGAATAGCAGGTCCACTCGTAATCCGAATCGGCGCGTTCATCTCGTTGGCAATAATCATTGCCAGAGTTGTCTTACCTAGTCCTGGAGGTCCGGCAAGCAAAATATGGTCGGCTGGAGTTTTTCTAGAGCGTGCAGCGGTTAGGAGAAGATCGATCTGCCCCGCAACTCTTTTTTGGCCAACGAACTCCCCTAGGTTCTTAGGACGAAGCGCTAACTCTTGAACTCTCTCAGAATCGTCCGCGAAATCGCTGGTTACCGACTCGCTCACTTTGTTACACCACCAGATAGAGCTGCGCGAAGAAGTTCAGATATAGGTTCTTTCGAAAGATCTTTAAATTGGGTTGTGAGTTGCTCGATTCGTTCTTGGCTCTCTCGAGCAGAAAAACCTAAACCTACTAATGCACTATTCAATTGATCTCGCCATGCGCCTGAATCAGAAATCTCTGAGACGGCGTACACATCTAACTTATCTTTCAGTTCTAGAACTAATCGTTGCGCCCCCTTCTTGCCAAGACCAGGGATGCGTTCAAGAAGTTCACTCTGCTCATTCTTTATCACACTCAAAATCTCTTCGCTCTCATAAACATTGAGCGCAGATTGCGCAACCTTGGGGCCAATACCCGTGACCGTCTGCAAGAGTTCAAAGATCTCACGAGCAAGCACCGACTCAAATCCGTAGAGGGTCAGCGCATCTTCGCGTACGACAAGTACTGTATGAAGAGAGGTCGATGTTCCTGTGACCAACCCCGCCGCAATTCGCGCAGGTACATTGATAAGAAGTCCTACGCCTCCGACCTCGACCACAACGGAACCAGAACGCACCGCTTTAACAACACCAGAGACCGAGGCGATCATGCTGGAGTCGCCTTAGTAGCGCGAGATGTAAGTCGGGCTCTTTCATTAGCTAAAGCGATCTCCAACTTAGAATCTCCGACCCCTCGCCAATGGTGACAAATAGCAAGCGCTAGAGCATCGGTGCTATCTACTGGCTTAGGTATCGCATCCAAACGCAAGAGACGTTGCACCATAAGTGCCACCTGCTTCTTATCCGCACGACCCGATCCAGTCACTGAGGCTTTGACTTCAGAAGGAGTGTGCATCACAACTGGAATGCCCGCTTTGGCTGCTAGTAAGAGCGCGACTCCTGCTGCTTGTCCTGTGGCCATTGCAGTCTTTACATTTAATTGCGAGAAGACTCTTTCAACGGCGATCACATCGGGTTCAATTCGTTCAATCCACAGAGAGATTGCCGTTTCTAACTCGAGTAGCCGCGCCTCTAAAGGTGCATCAACGGTTGTACGAATTACCCCAACATCGACCATGTAGAGCGCGTTGGAACCGCGACTCTCGACAACGCCGAGGCCGCATCGGGTTAATCCCGGATCGATCCCCAGCACTCTCATGCAAGTAAGCCTATTGGGCGATGCTAGCCATTACCTCGTCAGACACATCGAAGTTGCCATAGACGTTCTGCACATCATCGAGCTCTTCAATAGCATCAATCAGATTAAAGACTTTAGTCGCGGTCTCTGCATCAAGCGGGACAGAGAGAGATGGCAAGAACGAGGTATCCGCTGACTCGTAATCAATCCCGGCTCCTTGAAGCGCGGTGCGAACGGCCACCAGATCACTTGGCTCGGAGACGATCTCGAAAGAATCTCCCAAGTCATTTACCTCTTCGCAACCGGCATCGAGAACAACCTCGAGAATGCGATCTTCGGTAATGCCTGCAGTCTTATTAACGATGACAACACCCTTGCGGTTGAACATGTATGAGACCGATCCTGGATCAGCCATCGAACCACCGTTGCGAGTTACGGCAACACGAACTTCAGAGGCAGCGCGATTGCGACTATCCGTCAAACATTCGATCATGAGAGCAACACCACCAGGTGCATAACCCTCGTACATGATGGTTTGCCAATCGGCACCACCGGACTCGAGTCCACCTCCGCGCTTTACCGCGCGTTCAATATTGTCTGCCGGCATAGAGTTCTTCTTCGCCTTAGCAATGGCATCAAAGAGTGTTGGGTTGCCATCAATATCGGGTCCACCGTTGCGGGCTGCAATCTCGATCGCCTTAATCAGTTTTGCAAAATTCTTGGCGCGACGTGAATCGATTACCGCCTTCTTATGCTTTGTCGTTGCCCATTTGGAATGGCCTGACATTTAACTCACCAACCTTGTTCTGACTCTTTTGAGCCGCGCGCGTTGTTACGCAACGGCCGCCTTGCATATATTCTCAATGAAGTAGCGATGCACCCGATTATCCCCCGTTATTTCTGGGTGAAATGAGGTTGCCAACAGGTTTCCCTGCTGGACCGCAACAGGGTGCAATTCTCCCTCAATTTCTACAGATGCCAAAACTTCAACACCCGTCCCCACGGACTCAACCCAAGGGGCGCGGATAAAGATCGCCCGAACGGCTGGAGAGGTGATTCCAACCATGTTCAAAGTGGCCTCGAAGGAGTCGACCTGACGACCAAAGGCATTGCGTCGCACGGTGATATCCATACCACCGAAACTCTCTTGACCCACGGCAGCACCCTCAATGCGATCTGCGAGAAGAATCATCCCCGCGCAAGAGCCGTACGTCGGAAGGCCTGCATGAATCCGCTCTGAAATTCGATCAAAGAGCCCGAATGTTCGCGCTAACTTTGCAATGGTGGTTGACTCACCTCCAGGCAAAATAAGAGCATCAATCTCATTGATTTGATCCAGGCTTTTCACCGCGATTGCATCTACACCACACTCGCCTAGCGCGAAGAGGTGCTCTCGGAAATCACCTTGGAGCGCTAAAACACCAACCAGCATATAAAGGGCGTGCCGTTACCAGCCGCGTTCAGCCAAACGGTGTGGAACTGGGATATCAGAGACGTTAATTCCCACCATGGCATCTCCCAGTCCACGAGAGACATCGGCGATCACCTTGGCATCGGTGTAATAAGTAACTGCCTTGACGCAGGCGCTAGCGCGAGCTGCAGGATTTCCAGATTTGAAAATTCCAGAGCCAACGAAAACTCCATCTGCGCCGAGCTGCATCATCATCGCGGCATCTGCCGGCGTTGCAATTCCCCCAGCTGTAAAGAGAACGACTGGCAACTTTCCAGTCTGTGCTACTTCCTTGACGAGTTCATAGGGTGCTTGAATCTCCTTGGCGGCAACGTACAGCTCATCTTCCCGCATAGAGGTAAGGCGACGGATCTCTTGGGAAATCTTGCGCATGTGAGTGGTTGCATTGGAGACATCGCCGGTTCCAGCTTCGCCCTTGGAGCGGATCATTGCTGCACCTTCATTAATACGGCGTAGCGCCTCACCTAAATTGGTTGCGCCACATACGAAGGGAACTGTGAAGTTCCACTTATCGATGTGGTTCTCGTAATCGGCTGGAGTGAGTACCTCTGACTCGTCGATGTAATCAACACCGAGGCTCTGCAAGACCTGCGCTTCAACAAAGTGACCAATACGGGCCTTTGCCATAACTGGAATAGAAACCGCGGCCTGGATCTTCTCGATCATGTCAGGATCAGACATACGAGCAACTCCGCCTTGTGCACGGATATCGGCAGGTACACGCTCAAGAGCCATTACGGCGACGGCACCAGCATCCTCGGCGATCTTCGCCTGCTCAACGTTGACGACATCCATGATGACGCCGCCTTTGAGCATCTCAGCCATACCTCGCTTGACGCGACCTGTGCCAGTTACCTTCTCGGTGTTCTCAGACATTCCATCTCCTTGTGCCAGCAAAACCTAGGTTGTGCCCTAGGGGCAAGAGCACAAGTCTACTTTGAAGCGGTGGGTGCTGGCGTACTGGAAACCGGGTAGGTAAAGGTGGGCTGTTGATCGGTCAATGCGACCCAGACCTGTCCAGTGTGGAAATAAGCGGGTGAGCCATCTTTAAGCGTCCAGGTGGTGGGATCGGTAGCGGTGGCACGGTTCCAATAGACCGGAATCTCCTCGCCATCACGTAGCAGATAACCCGTTCCAGATCCAATGGTGTTGCTAAATGGCGTATAACTTCCGAGGTGATCGTGATAGATCGATGGAGTAATGCTGACTTCTTGGATCAGGAAGGTAGGAGAACCAAGCTGAACTCCATCCGCCGCAATATCGGGTGCATCGTCGTAGATCAATTTCCATTTTTGAGTGCTCGCAGACCAGACCGCTTTGTATTTACCCGCAGGCCACTTCACCTCTGCACTTTTAATTGCGGTACCTCCAGAAGGTAGTGGACCAAACTTCCACCCCACCGACTTGGCCGTGACGATGGGTCTGTGTTCAACATTGATTGATTTATTGAGCAACGCCTTCGGATTCACCAAGAGATTCGTTGGAGCAGTACGAACCGGATCACGCGAGAAGATGGAAGCGGGCTCGGTATCAGCGCCGATATCTTCAATATTCGAGGCACGCAGTACAGGTAAGAAGATTGTTTGCGCTCCGCTATATGCCATTCCAACTCGACCGTAATTTGCCATCAAATCAATATCGCTGATGCGTGCAGATCGGACCGGACCTATCTCTGCCGGCAATTTGTTACTGAAGACTGCAGCGAGACGAGTCAGTCCGCCTTCAACCTGCTCTATGTAAATCACATCTGCGCTATCTAAACCGATCTGGGGATGCGCAGGTTGAGTGTCATCGACTTTTACAAAGAGAACCGGCCCATTAATTCCAGGCAATCCAGTCAGTGCATTAGTTGGAACTACCGCTGCAGTGGGTGCAGATTTTTTGGTAGCGCCACAACCCGCTAGGAACAAAACCGGCAGAATAATTGCGCTCGTTAAAACCAAGAGACGATGGGATTTGATCACAAAGAGTCCTCTTCGAATGAATAGATTTTCGGCAACTTTGCCTTACCTGCAAGATGAAAGAGTCTATAAATCGGACGGGAGCGCAATTTAGCTACAGAACTCACCGCTTCAAGGTGGATGGCAATAGCCAATGTTATTTTCTCAGTCAGCACACTCAGCTCGTCGAGAAAAGGTACCGAGATCGCAACTTCACCGCTGCGTCCTAGTTCACGTAGAAACTTCAACGATTCCGAGAGCGAACGTTCAGCATCGTTTCGATCAATAATCGCCTCTTCGCGACTCACATACGCCGATTGGGTCAAGATCAAGTCAGTCGCCGGATCTAAATCAGATTGATGTGAGATCTCCAGTGCTAACGCCGCTCTACGTTGAAGAAGGGCATCGAGATGCTCCCAGGAGGTTTCGACGCGGTGATGGAGGCGATCCAATCGGCTTGCTGAAAATGACAGGTACCACATGAAGAGAAGTACAACGATGAGAACTGCGGCAAACTTCATCGCTCTCTCCCCCTCTTCCAACTCGCATTTTCAGAGCCCACCGCCACTTTGGCTTGACCAGTCATGGCAACCTCATAGACGCTCATTATCTGTGCCGCGACGCTTCCCCAGTCGAAGCGAATCGCAGAAGTCAGACCATTCTCAGCAAGTTGTTGTAATCGCGCCGAATTCCGTATGAGTTCGATGGTTTTCTTCGCTAGATCTCCTGAATCTTCGGATTTGAAAGTGGCGCCGCAATCTCCGACTGAAAGCAGATCCACGAAGGCAGGAATATCGCTCGCAAGTACAGGGGCTCCAGCAGCCATCGCCTCTGCCAAGATAATTCCGAAGGATTCACCGCCGGTATTCGGGGCTATATACAGGTCAATAACGGAAAGGAAGCGCACCTTCTCCTCCTCTGAAAGTCGACCCAAGAAGGTGATCTGTTTTGCCACTTGTGGATCCACCTTCGCCAGGATCTTCTCCGGATCGCCTGGACCAGCCACCACTAATTCAAGATTTGGAATTGACTTTAGAATTTTGGGTAACGCTTCAATAAGAAGTGGAAGGCCTTTTCTTGTCTCCTCAAAGCGTCCAAGAAATCCGATTCGCGGGTGATCTCCACGAGATGGTTTCGACTCTGCACCGCGGGCGAATCTGGCGTAATCAATTCCATTGGGAATGACCACTGCCTCAGTCCCGTAAAGATTGTTGAGTGTCGCTTGCGCCATCTCGCTCACTGCGATCCGCGCACTAAGTTTTTCTATCATCGGTTCAATCAGTGGTCCGACTGATGCGATGGCTCTTAGCTTGGGAGTAGATGCATGAAAAGTGCCAACCATGGCCCCTTCTGCAGACCAACAAGCGAGCAATGAGATAGATGGGATTCCCGGTTCATGCATGTGCAGTACATCGAAATCTCCTTGCGCGATCCACTGCCGAACCCTTGATGCTGCGATCGGTCCAAAGAGAACACGCGCCACCGAACCGTTAAATGGAATTGGAACAGGACGACCGGCACTTACCAACCAGGGATCTACGATTGAATCTTCATCGCTAACTGGTGCAATAACGGATACGTAATGTCCTTGAGAGATGAAATGTTGAGCGAGTTCCCTAATGTGTATTTGTACTCCCCCAGGAATATCCCACCCGTAAGGGCAGACCATTCCGATCCGCAATTTTCGTTCGCTCATTCGCGTTCCTTAAAATCGCCATCAATCCAAATGCGCTGCAACATGTGCCAGTCAGTTACATGCTCGCTGAGGTGTCGCTCCAATCGGTTGGCCGACTCTTGAATCATCGCGCTCACCTTTTCAGAATTTTTACCATCCTCTGGAACCTCAATTATTGGTTCAAATGTGATCTCAATGCCAGTCTCTAAATAGCGAACGAAGGCTGTGAGAAAGGGAGCTCCAGTTTGAATGGAGAGCAAGGCTGGACCTGCAGGCATGCGGGCTGGGTATCCAAAGAAGGTGATATCAACGCCATTCTTTGAAAGATCGCGATCGGCCACAAGAGCAACCAAGCGGCCTTGGCGCAATCTCTGCGAGAGGAGCGCCAGAGAACGCGCGCTGGCATCCAAGACCTCCATGCCAATTGATTCTCGATAGGCCAAAAACTTGTTGAAGAGTCGCTCTGGCTCTAAATGTTCTGCGACGGTGACGATCGGCCAACCGGTCTGGCAATAGTAAGCACCAGCATGATCCCAATTGCCAGCATGCGGAAGTGAGACGACAGCTCCCTTGCCCTGTGCCAGTGCATTAAGCAGGAGATCTTCGTTGATGACAGTAGTGCGCCCAACAATCTCTTCACGCGACCATAGTGGCAATCTAAATGTGTCACACCAATAACGCAGATACGAACGCATTCCTTCTTTGACCAACTTCTGGAGATCAGACTCAGAGATCTCTGGATGAACACGAAGATAATTGCTTCGTAGTCGCTGCACACCAGATGGATTGCGCTTGGTGATTTGATCGGCAATCCAATACATCAAGCCATATGCCTTATCTTCAGGCAAATATCCCAGAATCTTCCAGGCGATGAAGTAAGCCAAATAGGTGAATGACACGTTATCGATCCGCTTAGAGTCTCTTGGTCGCGCGATAAACAATCGCTAGACGTTCGCATACCGTGTACACACTTGCGATTGCGAGTAACCAAGAACCCACTGCCAATATGTAAGGGACGCCTAAACCTGCAAAACCTAGCGCGACGAAGATGATAATCAATCTATCCGTGCGTTCTGCAAGCCCACCATTGCAAGGAATTCCAAGTCCTTCAGCACGTGCCTTGATATAGGAGACAAGACCACCTGCAACCAGGGCCACGACGAGAACTGGAACCAATCGATCATGGCTCTTCATTAAAAAGTAGGCGAGAGAACCGAGCACTGATGCATCGGAGATTCGGTCAAGGGTGGAATCAAGTAGCGCTCCCCATTTTGATCCGCCAGAGTCGGACATGCGAGCCAGAGTCCCATCTAAGAGATCAAAGAGGATGAAGAAGAGCGTGACAACCATTCCCCAGAAGTAGTTGCCGTGACTGAAGAAGGCGATCGCGCTAAGGCTTGCACCCAGCCCCCCGATTGCACTGAGCCAATTGGCGGTAACGCCCTTGCTTAAGAGCCATCGGCAGAGCGGAGTCACCACCCGCGTAACAGGTGCTTTGATGGAGGCCGATATCACGATTACATCGTAGGCTCGGATACTGTGTCAGACCTAATTATTTCGCCGAAAGTCGCGATTGTTGGCGTGAAATCCCAACCTCTCGCCGCTGCCTTGCAGGTGGAGCTCGTGGACCTCGAAGCGAGCGATGTGGCGCTCTTTTTGGTTAGTGCACAAGATGGAATTGTCAGCGCCGATCTTGATCAGTGGCGTCTGGCACGGGAGTTGTACATACCGTCGCTGGTCATCATCTGCGACCTTTTGGTCAGCGAGATCGATTTCGAAGATATGACAGCGATTGCATCAAAGATGCTTGATCCGGTAGTAACTCCTTACCTCGTTCTTCATGGGGATGATGGTCGCCCAGCCGCGCTTATCAATCTTGATACTCTTCTTATAACCGACTACAGCAATGGTCAGCCCACCTCCCGCCCCGCCGACCCCGAACATATAGAACTTGTGGCCGAGTTCCGCGAGGAATACCTGGAAGCTCTGGAAGATGCCGGCGAAGAAAGTTTTGCAGCTGGCCTGCTCTTCCCCGCACTGCCATGGGTAGAAGGAAGTCGTATCGGGTTAGATCAGATTAAGGAATATCTAAACCAAGTTCCAACCCTCAGCTAGCGCGGCACGAGTCTCCTGCAGCAACTGTGAGATGACTTTTGTCTTGCCGATTACCGGCATGAAATTAGCATCACCGCTCCAACGCGGCACAATATGTTGATGAATGTGATCGGCAATGCCGGCTCCCGAAATTGAACCTTGATTCATTCCGAGATTAAATCCTTGCGCTCCAGATACTTTGCGTAGCACCTTCATAACATGAGAAGAGAGTTCTAGAAGTTCGTTTCGCTCCTCTGATTCCAAATCGGTCAGGTCGGCGATATGACGATATGTACAGACAAGCACATGTCCTGCGTTGTATGGATATAGATTCATAACAACGTAAGCATGTTTACCGCGCGCGACGATCAACCCCTCTGCATCATCCAGAGTCGGAATTCTGCAGAATGGACAAGGAACATCGTTATCGGGTAACGGTCGATTCTCCCCCGCTAAGTAAGAGATGCGATGTGGTGCCCACAAACGGTTCCAACCGTCAGGCATCCCCGCCCCGCCGGTGAGTTCCTGATCCATGATTTCTATATCTGCGTGCGCTCGGCGACAGCCGTCACGATTTCCGCGATGGCATCCTGAATTGCAATTCCATTCTTCTGTTCGCCATTTCGATAGCGGAAAGAGACTGCGCCATTCTTCTGATCCTCTTCACCAGCAATCATCATGAAAGGAATCTTCTCTAGCTGAGCGTTGCGAACTTTCTTCTGCATTCGATCATCCGATGTATCGACATCGACTCGAATGCCAGCTTTGCGCATCTGGGCCGCAATATCTTGAAGGTATGGAAGAAAAGCCTCTGCCACTGGAATGCCGCGAACCTGAACAGGCGCCAACCACGGAGGGAAAGCTCCGGCATAGTGTTCCGTTAAGACTCCGAAGAATCTTTCTATAGATCCAAAGAGGGCGCGGTGAATCATCACGGGTTGTTGACGAGATCCATTGGTCGACTGGTACTCAAGATCAAACCTTTGAGGTAGCTGGAAATCAACTTGGATCGTGGACATCTGCCACGTTCTACCGATCGCATCCTTTGCCTGCACTGAAATCTTTGGCCCGTAGAAGGCTGCACCCTCTGGATCCAGCACAAGTTCCAGACTCTGCTTCTCAGCGGCCTTGCGCAAGGCATCGGTCGCCTCTTCCCATGCCTCGTCTGAGCCCACAGATTTCGCTGGATTACGCGTTGATAGCTCCAGATAGAAATCATTGAGGCCGTAGTCGCGCAGAAGATTGAGGACGAAGGTGAGTAATGAGTCCAATTCGCCCATCATCTGTTCCTTGGTGCAATAGATGTGAGCATCGTCTTGCGTAAATCCGCGAGCTCGAGTCAAGCCGTGGATCACACCAGATTTTTCGTAGCGGTAGACAGTTCCGAATTCAAAGAGACGCAATGGCAGTTCACGGTAGGAACGACTATTGGATTTGTAGATGAGGTTGTGGAACGGGCAATTCATCGGCTTCATGTAGTACTTCTGACCCTGGCGCTTGATCGTGCCATCAGCGTGAAGTTCTTCATCCATGACCATCGGTGGATACATTCCTTCGGAGTACCAATCCAAGTGGCCAGAGGTTTCAAAGAGAGTCGCCTTAGTGAGATGAGGGGAATAAACGAATTGATATCCCTCTTCTTCGTGGCGCTTGCGTGAGTAATCCTCCATCGCACGGCGAACGATTCCGCCTTTAGGGTGGAACACTGCAAGACCTGAACCGATCTCTTCGGGAAAACTAAATAGGTCTAGCTCGCTTCCCAGGCGGCGGTGATCGCGTTTTTCCGCCTCAAGAAGTAGAGCCAAATATGCATCGAGCTCCTCTTGAGAAGGCCATGCAGTTCCGTAAATTCGTTGCAGCATTGGATTCTTCTCTGAACCGCGCCAATAGGCACCGGCCGACCGCATCAATTTAAAAGCAGGAATGTGTTTGGTTGATGGCAGATGAGGTCCACGGCAGAGATCTTTCCAAACTGGCTCTCCGTCGCGACCCAAGTTGTCGTAAATCGTTAACTCAGCGCCACCAACTTCGACGAGAGACTCATTGTCCCCGCCCTTGATTCCAACAAGTTCACACTTATAAGGCTCGCCTTTGAGTTCAGATAGCGCTTCAGACTCACTCACAACGCGGCGACGAAAACGTTGACCCGCCTTAACGATCTTTCGCATAGCCGATTCGAGCTTTTCGAGATCTTCAGGAGTGAAAGGTTTTAAAGGATCGAAGTCATAGTAGAAGCCATCTTTGATCGGCGGTCCGATTCCTAGCTTGGTCTCGGGAAAGACTTCCTGCACCGCCTGTGCAAGAACGTGAGCGGTCGAGTGGCGAAGTACGGCCAATCCTTCAGGGGAACTTATTTCAATACCTTCCACGACATCGCCCTCGTGGAGTTCGGTCCAAAGATCTTTAATCTCACCATTAATTCGCGCTACAACCACGGAACTCTTATCCGCAAAGAGGTGGGTAGGACGTTGATCAGATTCGATCTGCCTGCTGGCACCATCGACGGTGACGGTAATAAGTGAGGACATGTTCTCAGCCTACCGAATTGCCCTACCCATTCGAATCGGATTGCACCTCACTCCAGAGAAAGTCCAGGAGCATTTTGGATTCAATTCCGACCTCCAGTTGTCGCTCCCCTAGCAAAATCACCGGCGTCGCAATTCTCAAACTCGAAACCGCTAAAGCGGACTGCACCCTCGGCAGGTCCTCCAAGAAGATCTCACCCTCCATGACCATGCCACGTTCAATCGCCAGCCCGCGGATAACCCCAGGGAGAACCCCTACCGATAGGGGCGGAGTGATCCAAACACCATCAATCAAAAAGAGATAATTGCAGGTAGCCCCCTCGCCAAGGCGGCTCTCCTCATCAACTAAGAGAATCTCATCAAATCTTTCAAATCTTGTCGCACGGAGTAGATCCAAGTTGTGCCAATAGGGGTAGGTCTTGTGCATCCCGATGCCTGCGATCACCTGACGCGGCGATATCTGCACCTTCATGGGCAGCACGCTCGGCTCATATGCGGAAATTGAAATTGAAAATTGCGACCCAAAGGAGAGACGAAGTCGAGCCTTCGGATACCGCGCTAAATATGAAATTGCCCGCCGCACATCAGATCGATCTGGGATTGAGATACCCAGAGCTGCTCCAGAAGCTTCGGCCCTATCCATATGTCGATCCAATAAGAGCGGTCGACCTTCAGCCATGAGGATGGTTTCAAATATGCCCGACCCAAATTGCCAACCCTCCTCATCTATGCCCCCAGCGATTCCAACTAATCGATTGGCCTTGAGTTCGGTCTCGCGCCATTCCAAGTGTGGATCACTTGGCCATGTGATCCCCGCTCCAGTCCCGAAGAAGATGGTTCGTTCCTTGCTCCAAAAAGTTCGTATTGCAAGGCCCAGCACCGCTTGATCACCCTCAATCCACCCGATCAATCCGCAATAAATCGCTCTGGATGTCGGCTCCAGCGATTCGATAATGGAGATAGCAGAGCTCTTGGGTGCTCCACTCACAGAGCCAGCCGGAAGAAGTCCGTTGAGAACCTCGTCCCAACCAATTCCTTCTCGAAGTTTTCCTTGTACATCCGAGACCAGGTGACGCATTCCCGGATGGTGTTCGGTGCGTAGAAAGTCAGTAACCCTCACCGTTCCAACATCACAAATATGACTGAGATCGTTTCTCATCAAATCAACGATCATGATGTTCTCGCTCTGATCCTTGGTCCCGAAAATGTCACGTGAGTTGAAATCTTGTGTGCCTTTGATAGGACTTGTTGTTACGAGATCACCTTCTCGATGCAGAAAAAGTTCTGGGGATGCACTTGCGATTTCTAAATCTGGAATCCTAAGAAATGCCGCGTAGGGTGCAAAATTCTCCTGGAGTAAAGCCGCAAAGAGAGAGTCCAGCGAGGCCCCTTTAAAAGGCGTTGAGAGAACTCTGCAAGCATTTGCTTGATATACATTTCCCAAAGAGATCTGCTGTCGAATTTCCTCGACATATTGATAGTACTGATTCCGACTCATCGAACTCTTCCAAATAGATTTGAGCGGGACCCATGGCTCTGTCTGCGGAAAAGGTTGATCTCTAAGTACTGTCCCAAAGCGCGCGAATACGCGCTCACCCTCAAAAGTTATTGATGTAGCCCAAAAGCCGCCGCTCTCCACGCTCTTAACGTCAGAGGTAACTTCGAGAAGATTTGTCGCAAGGATCCCATTCATCCAGAAGAAGGGAGCGCCACTTTCCATATTCTCACTTTAGACCTGCGTTCAAGTCAGAGATTGGCCTTCCTTTGCCACATTCCGCGACCATAGGCTAGATTTAGCCCTTCAAGTCCGAGCCGTAAATCTGGATTTGAAAGTGCGGACGTAGCGCAGTTGGTAGCGCGGAACCTTGCCAAGGTTCAGGTCGCCGGTTCGAACCCGGTCGTCCGCTCTAGTGCGGCTTTAGTACGATTTGCGCGAAGTTACGCATAAAAATATGGTCGGATGGCCGAGAGGCGAGGCTCAGGACTGCAAATCCTGCTACACGGGTTCAAATCCCGTTCCGACCTCCATTACTTAAAAACTCACTGTGAGATTGATGGCACCCTCTGACTGATGGTGATGCCCCACATAGACACAACTTCTAAATTCCACTGCTGCCAGGTCATCTGCAAGGTCTTGCCCCATGTTGCAACCAAAGGTCCTTCTGGGGTGTAACCATCAACGACCACCCAGTGATATGAAGAATCCGGCAAGGTAACGCCCGCAAAATTCTGTCCCTTGGTGAAATTCAATGAGGCGATGACGGCTTTTATACGGGTGTCATCGAGAGCGCTCATAAGATGTGCAGGGTCGGTGTAGAAAGGCAAGGCATAATTTAGATACGACCCGCCGATTCCAAGGTTCTGCCAATAACTGAATACTTGCGCATCAGTTAATCCCTGACTATCTGTGCCGCCTGCATCTACAAACTCAGTTTGAATCAGTTCTGGATCAGGAACTGTTCCTAATGCAATCTCTTCCCAATCCGCCACCGCCGCAAATGTGCAATCACCAATACCTTGTGGCGCAACATTTCCATATGTTGGAAAAGTCAAATAGCCAGGTCCAGGATTGCAGAAATTTACGTGGGTGTTGCAGAGCAAAGGTGAACCACTATTTTGAATTGCAGGTGATGTAGATAAATAGGATCCGGTTTGATCGGTTGCCATAATCTCAAATTCTTGGGTTCCGGCTACTCCGTTCATCTCACACGATGTTTGAGTTGTCTCGCACGTTGATGCATCAATAGATGAGGTAACAGTGTAAGAAATTACTCCTTGGCCGTTCGGAGCAGCTGCGGGGCACCAATAGAGCCCATAAGTAGAACTAGAGACATCAACAAGTGTGAGCTTGATGCTCTCTTTACTGTTCCAACCTGGGTGCAAACCTGAACTCTCCCCGCTCCCTGTGCAATCCAATGCAGGATTTGAACCTTCGGGAAGGACTAGTGGTGAAACAGGAATATTTGCCTGTTGAGCGCTAATTGGCGCGACACCAGCCGCAGTATTTAATCGTGAGGACTGCCAGCGCCAACTCTTCGCCTTGTTAATGCACTGAAAGAGGAGATCCTTTTGAATTACGCTCTTGCTTCCTTTTTTTGCAGGGTTGTCCGTTCTTTACCCCGGTGCTTGCAGACACTTGAACTTCTGTAACAAATTGGAGCATGACCGCTATAACAATGACGAGGAGCACACCCCGTAGTGTTCTTCGCAGAAGCATGCTTAGTGGTATCCGTTCTAACCTAGTGAACACTTACGCCGCACCGCGTAGGAAATTACGTATAAAAGGTTACTCGCATTGGTATTAATTACCTAGATTATTTGTCAATTGTTCATGAGAGTGGCACATAAATGACAACAATAAACTCTCCGTATAATTGACCAGTGAATACCCTTGCTCTAGATATTGGAGCGACCAAGATTGCAATTGCTTTGCTAGATGAGAGCCATGCAATCCTTGAAAAGACCCAGATACCTTCGAACCCGCTACCAAATATTTGGCAAGAGCTAGCGCCAATCCTCTCCACTTTTTCTCCAGACCGAATCGGGATCGCCTCCGCCGGTCCAATTAATTTGCGCCTGGGAACCGTCTCCCCCGTCAACATCCCACAGTGGCGTGATTTTCCAATTGTTAAATTGTTTGAGGATATTTTTCCTAATAAACGAGTTGGGCTGTTAGGAGATGGAACGGCAGTTGCTCTCGCTGAAAACAAGTTAGGTGCTGGGCAAGGAAGTGAAAATATGTTGGGCGTCGTCGTCTCGACTGGCATCGGCGGCGGTCTTGTTCTTGGAGGAAAAGCCTTCCATGGCGAGAGCGGCAATGCCGCCCTCTTTGGTCACCACTCGATCGGATTTAACTCAGGCACCCAATGTGATTGCGGTCGGATCGGGTGCCTCGAGACCTTTGCTCGGGGTCCCAAAATGGTCGAATACGCCAAAAAACAGGGCTGGCGTGAGGGGGATGATTTCATCGCTCTCGCACAATCTGCTCGTGAAGGAAATGTGATTGCCCTCGATGCGATCGACAAGGGTTCACTTGCACTCGCCGTTGGAATAACTAATGTGCTCAACATCATTGACCTGCACACCGTGGTAATTGGTGGCGGTGTCTCGTTCGCCGGACCAATTTATTGGGATCCATTCCTGAAACATTTTGAGGCGCAGAGATCACATGCGGGATTCTTGAATGAAGTCAGTGTGTACCCAGCAAGACTTCAAGCCGACGCTGGACTCATCGGAGCATCACTCTTCGCCGCCGAACAGAACGGTTAGACTCCAACAATGTCTGAGATCTCAACTCGCCCTTGGGGCCGTTACGAAGTCCTTGATGAAGTGGAAACCCACAAAGTTAAACGGATTTGGGTTTCACCTGGACAGCAGCTTTCATACCAGCGGCACAAATACCGCGCAGAACATTGGTTCTTCATCTCGGGGCACGGTCTTGCCATAGTAAATGGACACGAAATTGGGGTTCAGGCGGGATCAACTGTCGATATCGCGATCGAGCAATTACACCGAATTAGAAATACCGGAACCCATGAACTGATATTTATCGAGGTTCAGACGGGGACTTACTTCGGCGAGGATGATATTGAGCGTGTCGAGGACGACTTCGGAAGAGTGTAAGATTCCCGATCTACCTGGACGATTGGCTCAGCGGTAGAGCACCACATTGACATTGTGGGGGTCACTGGTTCGATCCCAGTATCGTCCACCAAGATTTACCTTCTCAACTCTCCTTCAGCGCCCCTTCTTAGACTCAATCCCTCTTCCTAATCTGAAATAAATCCATCTCCAACCCACCAGAAACAATGAGAGAAAGACTAAAGCAACCACAATAAAGGTGCCGGCGGTTCCTTGACCAGAAATTACTCGAAGGACCATTCCGATTGCTACCGTGAAGAGAACAACCACGAAACCGCTTCGCATCGAGGCTGCGCTTCGTTTTGCTAATCTTAAATAAATCCAACCAGCCAACAGTCCTAGACCAAATGGCCACGTTGTCGAGACCAAACCCTTCAATGTAAGCCCATGATTGTGTGCATGTCGTCCAATAGCTACAAATAGCAAGACGGAAAGTAGATCAAAAAGGTAGGTCAGTCTTTTCATGGAGATTTTTAACTACAAAGCAGGACGAATATCGAGCCCCGCGGCCAGATATGCCTGATCGATTAACTCCATGGTGGCGGTGGTATCGGCAGCATCAGTGACAAAGGTTTTATTGAATTCGATCGCATCAGCAAAAGTTTGCAGCTGATAGGTGTACGAAGAGATGGTCCCCAAGTATTCCGTGCGAGTTGTCGAACCAACCTTTACAACGACTCGATCATCCCAGCTCGGTACAACAAATGAGTAAGTCTCGACAGTCCCCCGAGTTCCAACGACGGTGAGCGGCGCGTTAAACCTATCCGTATCAAAATCGCAATCAGCAATTCCGGTCGCTCCATTTGGGTACCTCAATTGCACCTCTAGAGCCTCATCAACATTTGCCTTATGCAATCTTGCGGTAGCGCTTGTGACTTCAGGCTCAACGCCAAAAAGAGCTTGCGAGATCATCCTTTGGGAGTGGAGTGAGTAGCAACCCATATCCATCAAGCAGCCACCAGCAAGTTCGAACTGAACGCGAAGATCATGCAACTCTGGCATGGTGCCATACAGCGCACTCTTTACTGAGACCAATTCGCCGATCTCACCTGATTTAACAATTTCAAGAACTCTCTGCATCACAGGGTGGTAGTAATAGTGAAAAGCCTCCATATAAACCTTGGATTGGCCAGCAACGATCGTTTGAAATGCTCGAGCCTCATTCGCATTGCTAGCAGCGGGCTTCTCACTCAAAATATGTTTGCCCGCCTGGAGAGCCTTGATATTCCAAGGGACGTGCGCGTTGTTGGGAAGGGCGTTATAAATGGCGGTAATTTCGGGATCATCGATAATCTCTTGATAAGAGCCATACACATGCTCGATTGCATACTGTTGGGCGAATGCCTCACCACGGGCACGGTCACGCGAGGCTACTCCGAAGAGAACATGCTCTGTTGCTTGCGCGGGGTAGACAATGGCGCGACGCGCGATTCGAGCAGCACCCAATATTCCAATCTTGAGCGGAGTACGAGCTTGATTCATGGAATTAGTTTCAGGAGCCATCGCGCAACGCCATCAAGGTTTGTGGGAGATATTTGATATCGCTAAATTGCACATCGCATCCTTCACCGATTGGTGCTTGCGCAACAAAACCGATCTTGTGATTTGAAGTGTCGACGCCTAACGTGAAAGCGCGGATCAATTTCCAGGTCGTCCCATCACTTGAGGAGTGGAACGCATATAACTGACCGATGCGTGAGATACGAAGCCAGACATGGTTAACCGGAAGGACATAAGAGTTAACGTCATCCGAAGCTAGTTGAGTCACTACCGAAACCACCATGAACTCCTTATCGGGCGAATACTCAAAGCAGAGCTTGGCCCAGAGTTTGGGGTCCGACCACACGAGGAGAGCGCCAGCGTCGTAATCAGAGTCGAAATCCACCGTGACTTTCGCGCTCAACTGAAAATCTGCACTGGTTGGAGTTCCGATCAATGTAAGCGCGTTGAGTGAACTCTTTTCATCTGAGAGGAAATCCCCAGCAGGATTACGGTAGAGATCGCTCTTGGGAAGCGCCCTAGCGCTCAATGTCTCTCCCGTGGGATCAATCATCCAGGAGCTCTCACGCGAGGCTGTCAGGTCGAACGGGAGAGCCGAGAGTTGATTCATACCCCGATCATACGAAGTCGAACCTCGACGGAAGCCCCTCTTTGGGAATTTCTTCAGAGTGGGGGAAGAAAGATGCTTCCAAAACGCCAATTGAGGAAGTATCCTTCTCTTAATTCGCAGAACCTCGTGGTGCATGAGGCTAAATTGCACCTTTCTATCGCTCCGCACAAGCGACTGAAGTTGCTCCACTTGCCACCGTGTAGGTGGAGTGACTTCAGGTGCTTGATCGATTGTGAGATGCTTCCCAGATGAAGCTAAGCAGCGATGTCACAACGCTGGTCGCTCTCTTTGCGATTGTCAGCCCAATAACTTCGATTCCAGTCTTTCTCACCCTGACATCTGGTGCTTCTACGAAGGCCCGTCGCGTCATCGCGATGCAAACTGCCGCGGTATCCGGCGCCACGCTATTGATCGCCTATTTCGTCGGCGATGTCATATTGCGCCTGTTAAGTATTCAAATTGAGGCATTCAGGGTTGCCGGGGCACTCGTCATCGGCGCTATCGGCTGGAGCATGGTGATGGGACGGAAGAGCACCATCTTCGATGCCCAATCCAGCGGAGCAATGGTGGTCCCACTTGCGATTCCCTTGATGGCCGGTCCTGGTGCAATCGCCACGGTTATTGCCATCGGAAACAGCGATAAGGGATCAGTGCGAATAGCGGATCTAGTCATCATTCTTATTCTCTCCGCGCTCACGGGAATCATTTTGTTGGCCGCGGCTCCAATAGAGAAAAGTTTGGGAACACAAGGCCTGATGGTGCTCACCAGGATATTTGGCTTGCTCCTTCTCTCTATCGCGGTATCTACGGTGATGTCAGCTTTGACTATTTACATTCACTCGCTTTAGTAGGTCTACAAGGATTAACATATAACCGACAACGAATGTCAGAGATTCCAGGGCAATACTTCTTGCGTTTGGCAGATCTTCTCCGAAGGGAGATTACATGTCCGCTTCTGAAGATAGAGCAATTGCAATAGCAGCCTTTAATCGGGCGCAAGATCTCTTTTATTCAACAAGAACCCCAGAGCAGGATCATGAGATGTTGCAGGCTGCCCTCACATCACGCCATCACTGGCGTCTAGTGGGTGGCGAGCGACAATTCGCAGTGTCGGACTGGCTCATGAGTCGCATTTACGCAGCCTTCAACGAGCCAAGGCTTGCAGTTGAATTTGCCCTCTCTTCAATCTCGCATAAACAGGAAGGCTTTCCGCATTGGTTAAAGGCAAGCCTTAAAGAAGGTGTTGCAAGAGCCTACAAATGTGCCAACAAGATGCACGAGTTTGAACACTATAAAGAACTGGCTCTCGCCGAACTTGCATTGGAGTCAGATCCGCAAGAGGTGAAGATCATCGCTGAACAGATAGCCGAGTTGTAGCGCACTCTCGGCCTTAAGATCTGTTCATGCCTAGTTCGATCGACACTCCATATCTTGCATCTCTAAAATCCAAACCAACCTTAGAAGTTGAGATGGTCTGTCTGGGAAATATCTGTCGCTCCCCCATGGCTGCAGCAGTGCTCCACAATAAGTCGAAGGCACTCACCACAAGAACTATTCACGTCTCGAGCAGTGGTACCTCGAACTATCACATTGGTGAAGGGCCGCATCGACTGAGCAAGAAGACGTGGGAGTCAGCGGGTTACTCCTATGACCACAAAGCTTCCCAATTCTCCTCTCGCTCTTTTGCGGAGAAGGATCTGATCTTGACGATGGACCTTACTAATCGAGCAATGGTCTTAACCGCAGCCAAAACTGACTCTGATCGTAAGAAAGTCTTTCTGTTGCGCCAATTTGATCCACACTTGAGCGAAATCGATCCCCTGTCGGTCGAGGCGCAAACTCTCCAAGTCCCCGATCCTTGGGGTGAGGAGATCGACTCCTATCAAAGCGTCCTGACGATGATTGAGACTGCGGTGGATGGCCTACTTAACGAATTCAGATAATTGAATCTTTGTCATACCCATCAAGATGCTCCAATTTTTTTGAGCAATTGATTGGTCCGGGTTACCGACGTACTCGCCCATTTGATAAGGAGTTACTTGCCAACTGACTCCCCATTCATCTTTGCACCACCCGCATTGGCCTGGTTCACCCTGTGTAGTTAAGGCTTCCCAAATACGGTCCGTCTCCTCTTGACCATCGACCTGAAGTGAGAGTGAGATCGCAGAATTAAATTTTTCGCCGCCCGGAGTATTCATTCCAATAAGGCGATGCCCCAAGATCGCAAACTCAGCGGTGAATAGATTTTCGCTGATCAAATTCTCCTCGGCGACCTCCATATCAACCCCAAAGGTCGCTTTGTAAAACTTGAGGGCATCCTGCAATCCCTCGTTGTACCAAAGGAATGTTCTGAGAGTTGATTTCTGAGTCATGAGTTTATTCTGCCCTAGTTTGCCCCTCCAGACATTAATCTCCTGTCATGGAATCCGAGCACTTATTTATTCTCCCTCTCACTGAGGTGCACATTCCTTCACTTTATGAAGCGATAGGCAGCGATCCGGAGATTTATCGATGGTTACCATTTTCAACTCCACAGAATTTAGAAGAATTCTCGAAGGTTTTGGAGGGATTTATCCGAGACTCTGCCGCAGGAATCAGAGTCGCTCATGCGGTGATTCTTAAAGAAGGCGATCGTCCCATCGGTACGACCTCTTTTCTAGATCTCAATCCGACGCACAACTCCATTGAGATCGGTTCAACTTTCTATTCAAAAGATTTCTGGAGATCCTTTGTGAACACCGAGGCAAAATTCCTGATGCTCTCGGAGGCCTTTGACGTACGAGGAGTCGAGCGAGTCACTCTTAAAACCGATTCTTTAAATCAACGATCTCGTAACGCGATCGAGAGAATAGGAGCTAAGTTCGAAGGTATTTTGCGTCACCATATGCGCAGACCCGATGGAAGTTGGCGCGATTCAGCTTACTTTCCAATTCTGCGTGAAGAGTGGCCCGATGTTAAGCAATCGTTGCTAGGTAAATTGCAAGAAGCGAAGAATAACTAAGAATAGATAATGACTCTCTCCTCTAGGCAGAAATCTGGTTTTGGCTTTGCCTTGCTGGGGGTATTTCTCTTCTCCGCCTCACTCCCTCTTACTAAATTAGCACTGCAAGGTTATGACCCGCTCTTTACTGCATTCGCCAGACCGATAATTGCGGCAGTTATCGCGATCCCACTCATGGTTAAGGCGAATGCACTTTCACTGCCGCGCGCACTCTGGAGACCGATGGTCTTCACAACTCTGGGAGCTGTCTTCGGCTGGCCAATCTTCATAGCCCTTGCGCTACAACGATCTACATCAGCGCACATCGCTGTTATTGCAGCAGTCATGCCTCTCGTCACTGCAATCATTGCGGTCATTAAACATAAGCGTCATCCGGGAAGAAGTTTTTGGATCGCTTCACTCCTAGGTACTTGCTTGCTCATCATCTTTGCTCTCAGCAGAGGTGGCGCAAAGGGCGAGAATGGCGTCGCCGATATTTTGACGATAACCGCAGTCTTTGCCTCCGCCTATTGCTATGTGGAAGGGGCAGGTCTCACTGCCTATATGCCAGGATGGCAAGTGATCTCATGGATCGTCATTCTTGGAACACCGCTAAGTCTGCTCGGTGCGATGGCTGTGTATACGCATACTCATCAGCATTACACCTTCCACTGGAACGCTTTCCTGTCACTACTAGGAATTGGTATCTCCTCCATGTACCTAGGTTTTTTCGCTTGGTACCGCGGACTGCGGGATCTCGGTGTGGCTCATGGCTCCCAAGTCCAACAGTTACAGGCGATCTTGACCTTGGGCTGGTCCGCCCTATTCCTGCACGAACATATAACTCTATCCACCGTCCTTGCCGCGCTGGGCATCGTCCTGTGCGTGCTCTGGGCCATCACAACCGCAAACGCTGATTGAGTGCTGCCCCTAGCCGTACTAATCAGTAGCCCCTAAACCACGCCTTAGATTTTGAATGTGAATAGACGCGAAGATTTAAATTTACCCATCATCATTCAAGGTGGAATGGGCATTGGTGTTTCATCGGTGCAGATGGCCAATGCGGTAGCGAAATGCGGGCAACTTGGAGTTGTTTCTGGAACGGCGGTGGATTCTGCATTCGCCAGACGCTTGCAAGATGGTGACAAAGATGGAGAGATTCGTTGGGCTCTCTCGAAATTTCCGGATCAAGATGTCGTAACAGAAATCTTAGATCGCTTCTTCATAGAGGGTGGCAAGAAGAGCGATGCTAGTTATTTGGATGTACCCAAGTTAAGTATCACTCCAACTCCTTTTGCCTCGAAAATGTTGATTGCGGCAAATTTTGTAGAAGTGACACTGGCAAAGCGAAACACGGAAGGTCTTATCGGAATTAACTTTCTAGAGAAGATTCAGTTAGCAACTCCAGCTTCAGTCTTTGGAGCAATACTCGCGGATGTTGATTACATTCTTATGGGAGCAGGAATTCCTGCGGATATTCCGCAACTCATCACTGACCTTCTTCAACGCAAGGCGGTTAATTTCAAGATTAAAGTCGAAGGAGCCGATACCCCGCACTTGCTTCACTTTGATCCTACGATCATCAAGCAGGTGGAGTTCGCTGACCTCCATCGTCCCAAGTTTCTCGCCATCGTTTCTTCGCACATTCTCGCTAACTACTTGGCACGTGACGAGGCAACCCGTCCAGATGGATTTGTGATTGAGGGTCCGACTGCAGGTGGACACAACGCTCCCCCTCGCAGCAAAGACCACATTGCAGATGATGGACAAGTTACCTTCAGCGATAAAGATTTAGCCGACTTTGAAAAGGTGAAAGCAGTAGGCCTTCCCTTCTGGCTCGCAGGTGGATATGGAACCCCAGCCAAAGTTAAAGAGGCGATCCATCTAGGCGCTGTGGGAGTACAAGTAGGTTCACTCTTCGCTCTCTCTCGCGAATCGGGAATTACTGATGACTTGCGCGATGAGGTGCATAAAGAAATCACCAACGGAAATCTGGATGTGCGGACCGAACCAAAGACCTCTGCTACTGGATTCCCATTTAAAGTAGTAGAGATCAAAGGAACAGCGACCGATCCCGAGATCTACGAAGCAAGAAGCCGTAAATGCGACTTGGGCTACCTGCGATCCCCATTCTTGAGACCCGATGGCGGCATCGGCTATCGCTGCAGTGCAGAGCCAATCAAAACCTTCGAGTTCAAAGGTGGCGCTGAGGGTGAGGCCGAGAACGTAAAGTGCTTATGCAACGCTCTGATGGCCAACATTGGATTAGGACAAGTCCGCTGGGCTACCTACCACGAGCCAGCTCTCTTAACTTTGGGCTCTGATCTTTCGGGGGCTGAAGAATTGAGTGCTCTATATAGTGGTTGTTGGACTTCGGCACAGGTCGTTGAATACCTAGTCTCTGCACTTTAAATTTAACGAGGATGCGAGAGAAGCAGACCAATAGCCAATAAGACAATTCCCGCCGCAGAGATACCGGTGAGGGTACGGCGAACCTTTGGCTTGGCCAAGAACACTGAAGACTTATCGACGGCCAGAATTAAAAAGGTGTACCAACTAAAAGAGACTGTTGACTGAACACAGGCCAAGAGAAATATCCCAAGGCCTAACGAGAATTTATGTGGAACGAATTGCGGAATGAAGGCCACCGCGAAGACCGCGGCCTTCACATTCGTTAGATTTGTGAAGAGACCAAGTCGGTAGGCCGCCGCATCATTAGTCTTTGCAATACCTCCCACATCAAACTTTCCGAACTCATTTTTCAGTTGAATAAGCGTCTGAATCGCGAGACCTAGAAGAAAAGCCACCCCCGCATATTTCAAGATATTAAATGCAGTATGAGACCTAGCAAAGATTGCAGAGAGCCCAACCGCAGACATCGCTCCCCAGATGATCAGACCAGAGGAATTTCCAGCTACGGATAGGAACGCGGCGCGACGTCCTCCTAGCAGACTCTGGCGCAAAACCATTGCAACACCTTGACCGGGAACAATTGCTAGAAGGAGAGCAGTGAGAGCAAAGGCAGGAATAATCCTTAAAAGTTGTAGACCCGCGCTCACTTGCCAAAGGTACCCGCTTATTGAGTGGCGCCGAGTAATATTTAGAGGTGATCGAGATCCGTGAACTTCATTCTTTGCAGGAGCAGTTTCACGCACGAATGATCTTCGATACCGTCTGGCCATCATCCAACGAAACGCAGATTACCTCGAACCTAGTTCAAGCGATGGTGCATACCGGCAGTTATCTCGTTGGAGTATTCGATGGCGCCAAAATAGTTGGTGCCTCGTTTGCCTTTCCCTCAATTGAGCCTGACATTCATCTGCATTCACACATGACGGCCTTTATTGAGTCGCATCGCGATCGTGGCCTTGGCACTTTGGTTAAAAATCATCAATGGAATTGGGCGAAAGAGCATGGCTATAGCTCCATTACATGGACCTTCGACCCACTTGTTCGTCGTAACGCTCGACTTAACATTCTTAAACTTGGTGCAGACCTAGTCTCGTATCACGAAAATTTCTACGGAAATATGGCAGATGAATTAAATAATGGTGATGAATCTGATCGAATGATGGTGCGATGGGATTTAACTCCCGAGAACCCCATCCCTCGCACCGAGATCATCGAACCTCCATACGATGCGGAGTTGATCGCGCTTCCGGCAGATATTGTGGAAATTCGTCGCACCGACCCAGAATTAAATAACCAATGGAGATCACAAGTTCGTGTGGCTTTTCAAGAGGCGTTTAAAAATGGAAAGAAAGTTGTTGGTTTCACCGCACATAATGAATATGTATTGGAGTGAGCATGAAGGTTAAAGAGCTTGAACTGCGGACTATCCACCTCCCACTTGTCCGCCCCTTTAGAACTTCTTTTGGTACCCAAAACGCTCGCGAGGTAATCATTCTCAAGTTAACCACCGAGGATGGAACGACCGGCTGGTCAGAGTGCGTTGCTCTCTCTGAACCTCTCTACTCACCTGAGTATGTAGCAGGTTCACTGGATCTCATGCGTAGATTTTTGATCCCCTCCTTGAAGGCGGCAGGCGATATCACTGCCCAGGATGTAGCCCCTATCCTCGCTCCCTTCTTGGGCTCACCGATGGCAAAGGCGACGCTCGAGACAGCACTTCTTGATGCACAACTTAAAATTGAATCCGCCTCTTTGGCCGCATTCCTTGGAGCAAACAAATCCAAGATTCCATGCGGAGTCTCGGTTGGAATTGCTCCAACAATTCCGCAATTAATCGATGAGGTGAGCGGATATATTGCAGATGGATATAAGCGCATCAAATTGAAGATTGAGCCAGGTTGGGATTTAGAGCCCATTGGCGAAGTGCGGCGAAATTGGCCCGAGATTCCTTTACAAGTCGATGCAAACCAGGCTTACTCCCGCAGCGATGGTGAACTACTTGCCAAACTTGATCAGTTCGATCTGCTACTCATAGAACAACCACTTGATGAACATGACATCCTCGGTCACGCGCAGTTGGCACAGCAGGTTCAAACGCCAATCTGCCTTGATGAATCCATCACCTCACTGCGATCGGCCGAAGATGCCCTCGCACTTAAAGCTACGACCGTAATTAACATCAAGCCTGGGCGGGTTGGTGGGTACCTCGAGGCGGTAAAGATTCATGACCTTTGTTTGAACGAAGGCATCCCCGTCTGGTGCGGAGGAATGTTGGAGACTGGAATCGGTCGCGCCGCCAACGTTGCTCTGGCTGCGCTACCTGGTTTTACATTGCCTGGCGATACTTCAGCATCCAGCCGTTTCTATCATCGCGATATCACCGAGCCATTTGTGATGGAGGACGGCTACTTACATGTACCGCAAGGCGTAGGTATCGGCGTGACCCCTGATTTGGACTTTCTAGAATCAATTACATCTCATAAAGAGACAATTAATTTCTAGCTCCACTGCTCCACATGTGCTAACGAATTAGCAAAGATAAGTGGTGCATCGAAATCCAACGTTGCGACGTGATAACTATTAGTGAGTTCGATCCGTTGTCCAGAGATGCTGTCGATCTCAGACATGATGATGTTTGAATTAGAGATCGGCAGAACATGATCATCGACGCTATGGAAGAGCAAGGTAGGTGCCTTCACCTTATTCAAGTTTGCCCGAGTTTCCTTCAACATCTTGTTGAGTTGAACTACACCTTTCGTGGGTAGAACGTCATATCCCCATTCAGTGACATCAGGCTTCTTGATGTCGTCTCCCACCGATGATCGTCCTGGTTGTAAAAGAGCAAGGAGTGGGGCGAATTTAATGAGAACTCCTGGAATATGGATCATGGGATTGACCAAGCAGATGCCCGCCAACTCATTATTCTCCGCGATATTGAGCGTCGTGCCTCCACCCATTGAAAGTCCAAAGACAAAGACCTTCTTACAGATGCCTTTGAGTTTATCGACTTCAACTTGAACTCGAGCGGGCCACTCTTGCCATTTCACCTTGTTGAGATCTTGCCATTGCGTTGCATGACCTGGCAGGCGCGGAACGCTTACGGTGTAACCGCGCTCCTCAAAATAGGCCGCCCAAGGACGCATCGAAGCTGGTGATCCAGTGAATCCATGAACAAAGATAATTCCGATATCTGCATGATCGCTTCCGAGCGCGTAATAATCTTCCAACCAACCTGCAGGTGCATTATTTGTAGCCATACCTCAATCTAAGTCATGGCCTCGGGTATCGTCCACCCTGATGTTCACTGCGCTCTTCTACCTCAAAGTCATCATTGCACCTGTGATAGTTCTATCGGTGAGCTTCTTGCAACGCAGATTCGGCGATCGATTTGGTGGTTGGTTAATTGGCCTTCCCATAACAACGGGCCCCTTCCTTTTCATCATCGGCTTACAAGAGGGCGTGGCATTTGCCGGCAAAACGGCACACGGAGTGTTGCTTGGACAGATGGCTCTGATCGTTTTTTGTTGGGCATACGCGTATGCGGCGCTGAGAAATTCATGGCTTGTCGCAATCTCCATTGGAACTATTGCCTGCCTAGCCACCGGACTCTTTGTTACCTCTTTTAAGTTTTCTACCTGGGTAAGCGCACCAGCTTTGATCTTGCTCTGGTTCGTGGCGATGCGTCTGTGGCCCAAGAGCGTCACATTCACCCAGAAGATTTCACCTCCTCGCTGGGAGATACCAGTGCGCATTCTGGTCACGCTCACCTTGCTAATCACACTCAGCGCTCTTGCTCCCCATGTTGGTGCAAAGGTGGCAGGAGCGCTCTCCACCTACCCGGTCATCGCATCGGTCTTGGGAGCCTTTAACCAAAGGCGTTTTGGAGCTGCCGCAACCGTCTCAACCTTGCGCGGTCTGATGCAGACTCTCCCAATAACGATGGGAATTATTTTCTTTCTAAGTTTGGTTCTGCGCTAATAAATGTCGGCTACTTCGCGTAGCCTTTAATTCTTATGGAATCTCTCCCGCTCCACCAAACGACCTTTGTTGTTGTGGATCTTGAGACAACGGGTGGAAGTCCACATGCCGGAGCCGTTATTACTGAGATAGGTGCAGTAAAAGTTCGCGGTGGTGAGGTAATTGGAGAGTTCAAAACCTTTGTAAATCCGCTCGCCCCTATTCCTGTCTTCATCACTGAACTAACTGGAATCGATAATGAGATGGTTCGCCTTGCTCCCATCATCGATGAGGTCTTTCCAACTTTTCTAGAGTTCTGTGGTTCCCCCGCCGAAACAGTTTTAGTTGCGCATAACGCGCCATTTGATATCGGCTTTCTTCAAGCTGCCTCCAGGGAGCTCGAGTATCCATGGCCCAAATACAAGGTTGTCGATACCGTCCGACTGGCCCGTTCTGTTCTAACTCGTGACGAGGTCCTCGATTGCAAGCTCGGAACTTTGGCGGTCTTCTTTAACACCCAAGTGACTCCGACTCACAGAGCGCTCGATGATGCTCAGACCACGGTAGAGGTGTTGCATGCGCTCTTTGAAAGATTGGCTGGTTTTGGAGTAACCACCTTCGGCGAGCTCGAGAGATTTTCTCGTAAACGAATTAAACGTGAACCTAGGCTGATTTAAATTGTTGGGTGAAAAGGGCCCATCTCTTTATGACCTCTTTCGCCTCTCCAGAGTCGACCGCTTTGGCTGCCGCGAAATAGCCATCAGCGATCTGCTCGGTTATGGGACGTCCAAAATCTGCGTTGTAAGCGGCTAGCGCCACGGCGGCATTGAGCAGAACCGCATCTCGAGCAGGACTCAACTCTCCCTCAAAGATCCGCAAGGTGACCGCGGCGTTGAATTCAGCATCGCCCCCAGCAAGCGCCTCAATCGGCGCAAACTCGATCCCAAGGTTGCGGGGGTCAAAACTCTCGACTTTCGAAGCGCCTCCCGCTATCTGCATGATCTGAGTGGTTGTAGAGAGTGTGATCTCATCGATCCCATCATCGCCTCGGAAGAGAAATCCTTCTGCGCCGCGCTTTTGGAGCACATCAGCCATGATCGGCATGACCCGAGCCTTGCTGACTCCAATAGCCACCGCCTTTGGTTTCGCTGGGTTGGCAAGGGGTCCCAAGATGTTGAATACCGAGGCTTGGCCTAACTCGCGGCGGGCAGGAGCAGCAAATCTCATTGCCGGGTGAAATTTGGGGGCAAAGCAGAAACCAATTCCAACTTCATCAAATGTGGCGGCAATTTGAGCCCCATCCAGGTCGATATTGACCCCCAGGGCCTCCAAAAGATCTGCCGCGCCTGACTTTGAGGAGGCGGCTCTGGCTCCGTGCTTAATGACCTTCGCCCCAGCGGCTCGAGCAATAATCGCTGCGGTTGTAGAGATATTGATGGTGTTTGCACCATCTCCGCCGGTTCCGACTGGATCGACCGCCCTCTCCAGGACGGTTATGGGCGCGCAGTGTTGATACATCACCGAGACGAAGGCCTCGACCTCTTGGGCGGTCTCTCCCTTTGCCTGTACCCCGAGCAGGAAGGACTTGATCGTCTCTTTATCTGCCAAATCGCCCAGGATCTGACCCATAGCCCAACTAGCCTCTTCGGCCATTAAATCTTCATGGTCGGCCAAGTGAGCAATGATCTGATCCCAAGAAATTTCGCTATTTTGCATGCTCGGAATCCTATCTTTTGCGTGACAAGACTCACCCACGATTGCCGCGCCCACGACCTCCCCCATTGCTTAAAAACGGGAGAAATCGGGAATAATGCGGGCGTGACCACACTAGAAGCCCCGGCCAAGAACAACCGCCCCAATCTGGTGGCAGTCGGCACCATCGTCTGGCTCTCCTCAGAGCTGATGTTCTTCGCAGCACTTTTCGCAATGTACTTCACCACCCGAGCGGTTCAAGGCCCAAAGATCTGGCTTGAATCAACAGGAATGTTGAATGTGAAATTTGCCGCGATCAACACCACGGTACTCGTTCTGTCATCTGTAACCTGCCAGTTCGGTGTCTTCGCCGCAGAGCGTTTTCAAAATAAGCGCACAGGTTCAATCTTCAAAGTTTCCAAGTGGGGCATGCGTGAGTGGTTTGCACTCACATTCTTAATGGGCGCCTTCTTCGTAGGCGGACAGATTTATGAGTACGCCAACCTAGTTCGCGATGGTCTCTCACTCTCATCGCGCGCTTATGGATCGGTCTTTTACATCACCACTGGTTTCCACGGACTTCACGTAACAGGTGGTCTCATTGCATTTTTGATCGTTTTGATTCGCGTTGCTAAGGCGCGCAAATTCGGTCACTCCCAAGCAACAACAGCGATTGTAGTCTCGTACTACTGGCACTTCGTGGACATTGTTTGGATCGCCCTCTTCTCAACGATCTACCTGATCAAATAGGGGCTACACGTGAAACGCCTCTCTAGCTTCCGACGTCATCGCATCGCAGGACCAATTCTTGTTGTTGCCGCACTCTTCACTATCGGTTCTGCATTTGCCGTAGCTTCTGCACTTCCGAGCGCACAAACCACCGTTGCTTCTGGAACTTCTACCCTTGTATCGCAAGGTAAAGAGATCTTCCTTCGCGGATGTTCTTCCTGCCATGGCCTTCACGCAGAAGGACAATCGATCGCCCCATCACTTATTGGAGTGGGATCTGCAGCGGTTGACTTCCAAGTGGGTACAGGTCGCATGCCAATGGCAGATATGAGCCAACAGGCAATGCAGAAGAAGCCGGTCTATAACGCGGAAGAGACAGCGGCTCTAGCTGCTTACATCGCATCTCTCGCTCCTGGACCTGCTGCCGTAACCAATGAATCTCTTACTTATGAGCGCGATGGAAATACTGCGCTTGGTGGACAGCTCTTCAGAACTAACTGCGCAATGTGTCACAACTTTGCTGGTCAAGGTGGAGCGCTCACCAACGGAAAGTACGCACCTTCGCTCATGGGGGTTGAACCAAAGTACATCTACGAAGCAATGGTGACCGGACCACAGTCAATGCCGAAGTTCACCGATGCAACTATCACTCCTCAAGAGAAGCTCTCCATTATCAAGTGGTTACAAGCTGCAGATCATGAGAAAAATCTAGGTGGCGCATCACTCGGACGTGTAGGCCCTGTTACCGAAGGACTCTTAGGTTGGGTTCTTGGTCTGGGTCTCCTAATAGGCGCAGCTGTATGGCTCGCAATGAAGGCGAAATAACATGAGCAATCAAGTAGAACGCTTCCAAGACCCTGGTCTTCCAGAGCATGTGCATCGCAATGCCGATGTAGATCCAAAGGCGGCTAAGCGCGCTGAACAGCAAGTAGCAATTCTCTTCTTGCTATCTGCCGTTGGTACCGTGCTTACGATTGTCTCCTACATCAAAGTTCCTAAAGATAAATTCTTTTATCTGCCAATAATGGGAAGTACAAATGCGCAGCAGTTGCTACTTGGACTTGGTTTAACCGCATCGACACTCTTTATCGGACTTGGCGCCATCCAGTGGGCCAAGAAGTTGATGCCTGATCAAGAGGTCATCGCAGAGCGCCATGAATTTCGCTCCGAAGAAGAAGATCGTGAAGATTTTGTCGCAACAATTAAGGAACGTGCCGGAGCTGCTGGACTTGGCCGCCGTAGTTTGATCAAGCGCTCACTCGGCCTCGCTCTTGGCCTAGTAGGTCTTTCACCACTCCTTCTTTTGCGTGATGCCGGTCCACTTCCTGGAAAGTACTTTGATACTACCGATTGGGCTGCAGGCACTCGCCTACTCCTTGATCCTGCTGGAACGCCAATCAAGCCATCTGATCTCGAGGTTGGAGCAGTAGCACAAGTTCTTCCAGAACTTCCTGCTGGTACAGAGCGCACCCTTGAGAACACCGGCAAGGATGCAGTCCTACTTATTCGTTTGCGTCCAGAAGATTTCAATCTCGATGCAGAGCGTCTCTCATGGACTCACGAAGGCATCATTGCCTTCTCCAAGATCTGTACTCACATGGGTTGCGCTGTAGCGCTCTACGAGCAACAGACTCACCATCTGCTCTGCCCATGCCACCAATCAACATTCGACGTGACACGCGCAGCCAAAGTTATCTTTGGACCTGCTGCTCGCCCACTTCCACAGTTGGCAATCACCGTTAATGCCGATGGATATCTGGTTGCAAAGCAACCATTCACTGTTCCAGTTGGTCCAAGCTTCTGGGAGCGGAACTCATCTAATGGATAACTCACTACTAACTAGCATGGGTGATAAATAATGAAGAAGAGCGAAAAGGTCGCTGGAGCTACAGCGAACTACGTTGACGAGCGCACCGGCGCAGCGAAGTGGTTGAAGAAGAACCTCACAAAGGTCTTCCCTGATCACTGGTCCTTCATGCTCGGTGAGATCTGCCTCTACTCATTCATCATCTTGTTGTTAACCGGAACATTCCTGACCTTCTGGTTTGATCCTTCTCAGCGCGAAGTTGTCTATAACGGTTCATACCTGCCTCTCTCTGGCGTTCATATGTCAGCAGCGTATGACTCAACACTTCATCTCTCATTCGATGTTCGTGGCGGACTTTTGATGCGTCAGATCCATCACTGGGCTGCGCTCATCTTCATGTCGGCAATCGTCGCGCACTTGTTCCGCGTTTTCTTCACTGGTGCTTTCCGTAAGCCTCGTGAATTCAACTGGCTGATCGGTGTTGGACTTCTGACATTCGGAATCGTTGAAGGTTTCTTGGGTTACTCACTTCCAGACGATCTTTTGTCTGGAACAGGGATCCGTATCGCTGAAGCGATCTTGCAAGCTATTCCAGTTGTCGGCTCCTACCTGGCCTTCTTTGCATTTGGTGGACCATTCCCTGGAACCTCATTTATTCCTCGCATCTTTATCGTTCACGTCCTACTCCTACCTGGACTCTTCTTGGCACTGATCACCATCCACTTGATGTTGGTCTGGTACCAGAAGCACACTCAATACCCAGGTCCAGGACGTACCGAGAAGAACGTTGTCGGATATCCGCTTATGCCTGTTTACATGGCTAAAGCTGGTGGATTCTTCTTCGTTGTCTTTGGCGTAACAGCATTCCTTGGCGCAGTTGCATCGATCAACCCAATCTGGCTCTATGGTCCATATACACCTGGTCAGATCTCAGCTGGATCACAACCTGACTGGTACATGGGTTGGCTCGACGGCCTCGTTCGTGCTGCCCCACCACTAGAGACACACGCCTTTGGTCACACTATCTCCTGGAATATTTTGATTCCTGGTCTGATCATTCCTGGAATTCTCTTTACAGGAATGGCTCTCTATCCATTTATCGAATCATGGATCACTGGAGATAAGCGCGAGCATCATCTGCTCGATCGTCCACGCAATGCACCTAACCGCACTGCACTTGGAGTCACAGCGATCGTCTTCATCTTGATCACACTGGCTAACGGTGGAAATGACATCATTGCAACACACTTCCATCTCACCATCAATGGAATCATGTGGTTCACCCGCATTGCACTCTTCACCGTCCCACCAATCGCATTCGTGATCACCAAGCGCATCTGCCTCTCATTGCAGCGCGCAGATCGCGATCTGGTGTTACACGGACGTGAGACCGGTCGACTGGTAATGATGCCAAATGGCGAGATGCTTGAAGTTCATGAGCCTCTCTCAGATGCCAAGAAGTGGACATTGACGCAGCATCAGAACCCAGATGCCCTCCCTGCTCCTCTTCCAGCCTCAGCTACCGTGGGCCTTAAGGGCAAGATTCGTGCACGACTCAATCGCGCTAATGCGGTTCAGATTCCTGCTCCTACTCTGAGTGAACTTAAAGAACTTGGAGATGGTCACCACTAATCGCGGATGAAGATTCGTCCAGCACATCCCTCAGAGGCGGCTCTTATCCAAGAGTTGATCTACGAGTTAGCAGTATTTGAGAAGGCCCCAGAGAGCGCTCAGGCAACAGTTGAGCAGATATCCGGGGCCTTCTTTGCTGAGCACCCAGCAGTCTTCTGTGACCTTATTGAAGATGAGCATCAAACGGTTGTAGGACTGGCAATCTGGTTCCTCAACTACTCGACCTGGACTGGAACCCACGGCATCTACTTAGAAGATCTCTATATCCGCCCAGAAGCCCGGGGTAAGGGCTATGGCAAGGCTGTTCTCGCACATCTAGCCTCCATATGCTTGGAGCGTGGCTACCACCGACTTCAATGGTGGGTCCTAGATTGGAATGAGAAGGCGATCGACTTCTACAAGGGGCTAGGCGCCACCCTCATGGATGAGTGGACCGTGATGCGGGTGGATGGAGAGGCGCTTACCGCGCTCTCAGCATTTAACCAGTAAACCCCCAGTACTACCTGAGTCCTAACGCAGACTCCCCCAAGGTTTACTGGGCAATCTCTACCCATAAGCCGAATTGCTCGGCTAGGGAGAGGTCAGTGCAATGTCAGATTTCATCGTAGTTACATTCTTAGGAATAGTTGCCGTTGCACCAATGGCATACCTCGGTGTCATGGCTGCAGCCGTACAGCGCAGCGACAATAAGAAGCTAGCGGTTAGTGGTGTGAAGTAAGCCCAGGCTTCTCGTACTCGGTTGTGAAACCGATGATGCTTACAACCAAAGACCCCACTGCAATGACAGTTAGCCACCAGCCGATAACAAGACCTAAGCCCATGGCACATGCAGAAAGTGCGAGTGGAAGAGGCCACCAAGAGTGAGGCGAGAAGAAACCGAGTTCTCCAGCTAGATCTGCAATCTCACCTTCGACATTGTCAGAAGGTTGCAGACCCATCCTCTTGTCATTGGTCCAAAGATAGAAGCCGATCGTGATTGCAAGACCACCGCTGAGAGCAATAGCGGTAATACCTAGAGGCTCTCCGCCCAATTGCCAGTAAACAACGGCAACAACCGCGTAGAAGACAGCCAAGAAGTAAAAGAGTTTATATCCAGCCTTCATTGTTAGTGACCGCCATCCGTGTGTGCCATATGCGGATAATGTAAATCAAATGCCGGACGCTCCGAGCGGATACGTGGGATCGATGTGAAGTTGTGGCGTGGTGGTGGGCAAGAAGTAGCCCATTCCAACGAAGCTCCATAACCCCAAGGATCATCAACGGTCACCTTAGGAGATTTGCGGCTAATCCAGACGTTGACCATAAATGGCAGCATCGAAAGAGCCAGCAAGAACGAACCGATTGTTGAGATCGTGTTCAAGGTTGTGAATCCATCTGTTGCTAGGTAGTCGGCATAGCGACGAGGCATTCCCTTAATACCTAACCAGTGTTGCACCAAGAAGGTTAAGTGGAAACCAAAGAAGAGAGTCCAGAAGTGGACCTTTCCAAGGCGCTCATTAAGCATATGACCTGTCATCTTTGGCCACCAGAAGTAGAAGCCGCCGAACATCGCAAAGACCACGGTTCCAAAGAGAACGTAATGGAAGTGCGCAACGACAAAGTATGAAGCAGATACTGCGAAGTCCATTGGTGGGCTTGCCAAGATAATTCCGGTTAAGCCACCGAAGAGGAATGTCACCAAGAAGCCCATGATGAAGAGCATTGGCGTCTCGAAGGTGAGCGATCCACCCCACATAGTTCCAATCCAGTTGAAGAATTTAACTCCAGTCGGAACACCGATTAAGAAAGTCATAAAGGAGAAGAACGGTAAGAGAACTTGACCAGTTGCATACAAGTGGTGAGCCCATACTGAAACAGAGAGGGCAGCGATACCGATTGTTGCTGCGATGAGACCCTTGTAACCAAAGATTGGCTTACGGCTAAAGACCGGAAGAATTTCAGATGCGATTCCGAAGAATGGAAGAGCTAGAACGTAAACCTCTGGGTGTCCAAAGAACCAGAAGAGATGTTGCCATAACATCGCTCCACCATTTGCAGAGTCAAAGATATGCGAACCAAAAAGTCGATCACTTTCAAGCCCCAAGAAAGCTGCTGCTAGCGGTGGGAATGCAAGGAGAACCAAGATCGAGGTTAGAAGTACATTCCAAGTAAAGATCGACATGCGGAACATCGTCATTCCTGGAGCACGCATTGTGAAGATGGTTGTAATGAAGTTAACGCCACCCATGATGGTTCCAAGACCAGTAATCGCAAGACCAATAACCCATAGGTCTCCACCGATTCCAGGTGAGTACTGTGAGTTTGCGAGAGGCGCGTAAGCGGTCCATCCAAATGAAGCCGCTCCCCCAGGGCTCAAGAATCCACCGAATGCCATCAATCCACCGAAGAGGTAGAGCCAATACGAGAGCATGTTCAAGCGCGGGAAAGCCACGTCGGCTGCGCCAATTTGCAGAGGCATGATCACGTTGGCAAAGCCCACAAAGAGTGGAGTTGCAAACATAAGCAACATGACAGTTCCGTGCATGGTGAAGATTTGGTTGTACTGCTCGGTGCTCAAGAATTGCAGACCAGGACGTGCCAACTCCGCACGCAGAATGAGTGCCAAGATTCCAGCGATGATGAACCAACCGAAGGCAGTGATCAGGTACATGTAACCGATCGTCTTGTGATCAGTTGAGGTGATCCACTTTACGAAGAGGCGACCTTTTGACTTCGCCTTTGGCTCAATTGCCCCATAGGAAGTTGCAGGTGCTGTTGGTTCTGCAAAGGTTGTCATCGTTATGCCACCTTAAGGGAGTTGATGTAAGCGGTGTACTGAGCTGGGGTAACAACTTTCACGGTGAAAAGCATCTGTGAGTGATCGCGTCCGCAAAGGATGTTGCAACGTCCAGGGAACGTTCCCAACTTCTCAGCAGCAAACTCCAGATGATTAATAACATGCGGTAGAGCTTCGATTTGAATCATGTACGCCGGGATCCAGAATCCATGATCAACATCGCTTGAGGTTATAGTGAAAAGAACTTTCTCGCCCAGTGGAAGTACCAAGGTTGGTCGCTGCGCTGGAGTACCGGTCACCGTTGGAGCAGTCGGTGCATCGTTATAAGTAAATTGCCATGACCATTGCTGTGCGTTGACGTGAATATTGTGTGGTGCAGTGGCAGGTGTATCAATCTTGGTGATTCGTGATTCATCGCGTGCGGTATATCCGAAGAGAACTGCCACGATCAGGAATGGAATCAAGGTGTAAGCGACTTCAACAGGAATGTTGTACCGAGTCTGCTTAGGAAATTCCTCGTTCTTCTTGCGATGAAAAACGATCGGCCAGAAGATGAGGATCAAAGTCGTGACGCCGACTACTCCAGCAGCAACCCAGGCCCAGTACCAGAGCGAACCAGTGGTGTCGTTAATGCTCGAAGCCCCCTTGGGGAAACCAAGCCCAGAGATGTTCTTGTTTGAGCAGGAAGTGAGCAGCAAGGTGCTGGTCGAAAGGGCTAAAAGTCCGAGAATTCGGCGGTTACGACGCATGGGAGAAGGATAACCATCTCGCTCGCTAAGCGTGTCCATAGCGGGTAGCGTTCTTAGGGTGGGTTCAGTCACAACCAATTTCCAGAGCGAATCACCGCTCCACCCCGCCGCCCGGGCCTTTTTAGATGATGCCTTCGACCGAGGCTGGGCCGATCCGTCAAAACCCCATCAGAGCTCTCGCCAGACCGCCATTTTGCTCAATGAATCGAAGGAGATCTTCTCCCGTCACCTGGGAATCCGCACTGATCAAGTGGAATTTCTTGCAGACCCTGCCATCGGATTTCACCTGGGGCTCTCGGGGTTATTTAGTGAATTCGGCCAATTCTTCCATTCTGCGGTCGATAGATCTGAGGTCTTTGCCGCCGCAGAAACTCTTGGTGGGATCAAACTCCCAGTTGGTCTCAATGGACTAGCGACGTACCCTGAAGGGACAGAGCGTGATCTGCTGGCATGGCAGGCAGCAAATGGGGAAACCGGGATCATCTCTTTCCAGCCGAGCACTTTTAAAGGTCGCATCTTTGTAGACGCCACCGCCTCAGGACCTCACCTTCGGATGCCTGATCGCTGGCATTCCGGACTCTGGAACTCCCAATCGTGGCAAGGACCAAGAGGACTGGGAATCTTCGCGCTCTCCGACAGGTCCGCTTGGAAGAACCCGCTCCCCCATATTGATCACAATATCTCCAGCTCAAATTTTTCGATCCCATTAGCCATTGCAAGTGCCCTGGCGCTTGAAGGTTATGTAAGCGATTACAAGGCAGAGAAGAAGCGAATAGAGGCATTAAATGTCCGGATTCGAGATTTTCTAGCCTCCGAAATTCGCGATGTTGACATCGCAGGACATGTTTCAGGTGGATTACCCCACCTACTCTCCTTCTCGATTCTCTACATTGATGCCCAGATACTGATCAACAAATTAGATGAGCGAGGATTTGCAGTTGATTCAGGCTCCGCCTGCAACTCTGCCAATATGGAACCGAGCCATGTCTTGGCTGCGATGGGAATTCTCACGCACGGCAATGTGCGACTCACCTTGCACCCAACAGTTAAAGATGAAGAGATAGAAGAATTTCTGCACGTACTCAAAGAGGAAGTTGCGGAGCTAAGGTCGTGATGGAACTCAATTGTTTGGGTATGCGTTGCCCGTTGCCAATTATTAAATTGGCGCAGCAACTGAAGAAGACCGAAGAAGTAACTCTCTTAAGTGATGATCCTGCTACGCTTCCGGATTTAACGGCGTGGGCCAGGATGACTGGAAATACATTCACCACATTGGGTGAACACAGGTACTTGGTGAAGAGGCTATAAACCCATCCGGGGGTTGATATGAGCCGCTACATCCGCGGCAGCCTCAGCTCCATAGGCAAGTTCGAATCGCTCCATAAACTGATCGCGATCAAATAAATACTCTTGCGTTCCTTTGGTCTCCAAACAGAAGGTAGCAATCATCGAACCCAATTGAGCGCAACGTTCATGATTGAGCCCCCATGAGAGCCCGGTTAAGAAGCCAGATCTAAACGAATCACCAACACCAGTTGGATCAACTTTCGCCTTCTCCGCAGGAGTTCCAACTGTGATTGTTGGCTTGCCATGTTCCTCGATGCGAGCACCTTTTGATCCTAAAGTGACAACTCGTACCTGTACCTGATCAAAGAGTTCTGCATCTGACCAACCAGTCTTCTGCAACATCAGCGCCAACTCATACTCATTGAGAAAGAGATACTTGGCTCCACCAACCAACTGCTTAAGTGAGTCGCCATCCATGCGCGCGAGTTGCTGTGATGGATCCGCCGCTAAAGGAATCCCTAATCTCCGAGCCGCATGAGAATGTCGGATCATCGCATCAGGATCATCTGGACCAATCAAAAAGAGATCGATTCCGCCTTCGCGATCTGCAATAACTTCGATATCAAGTTCGCGAGCCTCTGACATTGCTCCAGGAAAGAAAGAAGCGATCTGGTTTAACTCTTCATCCGTGGTGACGATAAAGGTGGCGGTGTAGAGATCTTTCGAGATGCGGACGTGCTCGGTATTTACTCCGTGCCTCACTAGCCAATCGTTGTAATCGGCCCAATCTTTACCTACAGCAGCAACCAACAAGGGATTCAAACCGAGAGCGCCCATGCCGAAGGCGATATTTGCAGCGCATCCACCACGATGAATATCGAGGTTATCAACCAAAAACGATAGAGATACCTTGGCAAGAGAACCTTCAACTAATGAGTCGGTAAATTTGCCAGGAAATGTCATCAAGTGGTCGCGGCCGACCGAGCCAGCTACGGCAACTTTCATATGTATTTAAAGCGGGTTAGTTAAATGAATCGCCGCAGGCACAAGATCCTTGTGCATTTGGATTATCGATTGTGAAACCCTGCTTCTCAATAGTGTCAACGAAATCGATAGATGCACCCATGAGATACGGGGTGCTCATCTTGTCGGTGACAACCTTGACGCTTCCAAAGGTGGAGACGGTGTCCCCATCAAGAGCGCGATCATCAAAGTACAACTGGTAGCGAAGACCGGAGCATCCACCAGGTTGAACCGCTACGCGCAGGCTCAGATCGTCACGACCTTCTTGGGCAAGAAGAGCGGCAACCTTCGAAGCTGCAACATCAGTGAGGATGATGCCAGTTGAGGTCTGGATCGAGATATCTTGGACGGTTTCAGTACTCATGCTGGAAATAATACCTCTAAAATCAAACTATGGCCTTTGGAAACCTCACTGACTTGCTCCTTCTAGGACGCGAGAGCGATCTACGCAGTGAGCGAGGGGTCTCGTGTGATGGCGAACTTCCAGCACCCAGCGAACCGGGACTAGTAGAGCGTGCCGTAAAGGCGCGTGCCGCCCTGGGTGAACGGGCAATGATCTTGGGCCATCACTATCAACGCGATGAGGTCATCTCGTTCGCCGATATCACCGGTGACTCTTTTAAATTAGCGCAGGCAGCGGCGAGCAATCCTGAGGCTGAGTTGATTATCTTCTGTGGAGTCCACTTCATGGCGGAGTCAGCCGACATCCTCACCTCATCTACTCAAAAAGTTATCCTTCCTGATCTTGCCGCCGGCTGCTCCATGGCCGATATGGCAGGAGCGCAGCAAGTGGCAGAGGCTTGGGCGCACTTTCAAAAATTGGGAATAGCGACTCGAACTATTCCTATTACATATATGAACTCCACCGCCGCAATTAAGAGTTTTACCGGAGAGAACGGTGGTGCGGTCTGCACCTCTTCCAATGCTCAGCGCGCAATGAGATGGGCATTTGAACGCGGTGAAAAGATTTTCTTCCTGCCCGATCAGCACCTGGGTCGCAACACTGCAATTTTGCACTTGGGTCTCACCGCCGACGATTGCGTCGTATGGAATCCCTGGAAGCCTCAGGGTGGACTTACCGATCAAGAGCTCCTCAATGCAAAGGTGATTTTGTGGCGTGGTCACTGCTCAGTACACGGTCGCTTCTCACGCGAGAACGTTGACGAGGTCCGGGCAAAGTTGGCCGGCGTCCAAGTCCTGGTCCATCCAGAGTGCAAAAACGAGGTAGTCATGGCCGCCGATGTCGTGGGCAGTACGGAGACCATCATTAAAACTGTCTCTGAATCCCCCGCTGGTTCAAAATGGGCGATTGGAACAGAGCTCAACCTGGTTCAACGACTTGCACGCGCAAATCCCGATAAAGAGATCGTATTTCTCGACAAGACAGTCTGTTACTGCTCAACGATGAACCGAATCGACCTGCCACATCTGGTCTGGGCGATGGAGAATCTGACGGCGGGACGTTTACTCAACCAGATCACCGTCGAGGAGCGCACCTCTCACTTTGCCAGAGTTGCGCTAGAGCGAATGCTGGCTCTACCTTAACCACATGGCTAAAGACGCACCGACACCAAAGCGCAAAGATGCAGAGGCGCTCAACAAGGTAAATGCAATTACCTCTCCTGCAACCAAGGCATCGAAAGCGCGTGATCGCAACGAGATCAAGGCGCAGCGCATGGCAGCACGAGCCGCTTATATGCGAGGCGAAGAGAGCGCTCTTCCCGCCCGTGACAAGGGACCTGTTCGTCGCTATGTGCGCAACTATGTCGATTCACGTCGTAACGTCGGTGAGTACTTCTTGCCTGCGGTCTTCACCGTTCTAGTACTCAGCGTTGTTCACAATAAATATGTTTCTCTCATTGCAATTCTCTTTATGTATGTTGCGATGCTTTACACCGTTCTCTCTGGTTTCTTCATGACACGCAACATTCGCAAAGCTGTAACGGCTAAATTCCCAGGTGAATCCACCAAGGGACTCGGAATGTATGGCTGGTTGCGATCAACTCAAATGCGCCGCATGCGCGCACCCGCACCACAAGTTAAGCGCGGGGATTTAATCTAATTAAATAACGACTAAGAACTATGAAAGCCTAAGCCCTCGGGTTTGGGCTTTCAGTCTTTTTAGGGTCACGCTCTGGCAATGCGCCAAGCGCTGCATCGATTGCCTGCATAACATCATCACCGAGAACTACGCCGGATGCCTTTACATTCTCTTTAACTTGAGATGGCTTTGTGGCTCCCATGATTACCGCAGAAACATTCTGGTTCTGTAGCGCCCATGCCAGAGCAAGTTGTGACATAGAAAGTCCAACTCCATCGGCGATCGGCTTAAGATTTTGAACCGCGGTCAGAACCTCATCTGTCATCCAGCGTGAAATAAAATTGGCACCAGATTTCTTATCGGTAGCGCGGGAACCTGCTGGTGGCTTCTTGCCTGGTAAGTATTTTCCGGTCAAGATTCCTTGAGCGATCGGCGACCACACGATCTGACCGATCCCCTCTTGCTTGGAGAGAGGCACAACTTCAGCCTCAATAACTCTCCAGAGCATGGAGTACTGAGGTTGACTAGAAACAAATCGAGTCCAGCCACGTTCCTTCTGAATTGTTGCAGCGTTGCGAATCTGATCTGCGTTCCACTCAGAGAAACCTAAATAATTAACTTTTCCTTGACGGACCAAGTCATCAAAAACTTGCAAAGTCTCATCGAGAGGTGTTTCAAAGTCGAAGCGATGAGCTTGGTAGAGATCGATATGGTCGGTATTGAGGCGCTTGAGGGAGGCCTCGATCGACTCCATGATGTGCTTGCGAGATAAGCCTCGATCGTTCTTGCCTGTACCCGTTGGGAAGTAGACCTTGGTGAAGAGCTCGTATGACTCACGCCTGACCCCCTTGAGGGCCTTACCCAAGACAACCTCAGCCCGAGTGCCGGCATAGACATCGGCGGTGTCGAAGGTGGTTATCCCAGCATCCAGCGCCGCATGAACACACTTGATGGCGGCATCCTCTTCGACCTGACTGCCGTGAGTGATCCAGTTTCCATAGGCAATCTCTGAGACATACATTCCTGAAGAGCCAAGGCGACGATATTCCATGTAGAAAACCATACTCCTTCATTTGGCGTGTCTCTCGGCGGGACCTTGGGCTTACCTCCCGATGGTGCTAACTTTCGCCTACCAGTCTCCCTGTGGAGCTGGTGATGTTTGCAAGAGCGAAGTCGGTGAGAATCCGACGCTGTCCCGCAACTGTGTTGAAGTCGCAAGGCTTCTGAGTCAGGTCGCCTCTTTCAGATATCGAAGTATCCGACCTCGGAGGAAGGTCGGGCCTTTTGAACTCTCACGAGTCAGAATTAGCCCAACATTTCCTCCCTCAACCCTTGGGGGAGTTTTTTTATGAGAAGAAGAAATATCGCGCTCGCGTCAGCCGCGTTACTCGGCATCGCGACACTTACATCCGCGACTAACGCAATCGCAAGTTCACCAAACCCAACTCGGATCATCTCGCTCTCGCCCAGTGCTACCGAAATTCTCTTTGGAATAGGTGCAGGCCCACAAGTTATTGCAGTTGATGATAATTCCGATTATCCAAGCAATGCTCCGTTTTCTAAATTGTCTTCGTTTACACCGAATGTAGAGGCGATCGCTGCCTATCACCCTGATTTAGTTGTACTGCAATCGTCGGCTACTAACGCCGCAACTGTCGAGTCAGATCTTCAGAAATTGAAGATCAATGTATTTCTTGAGGTGACCCCATCAAATATCAGCGATGCCTACGCCGAGTTCTTGGCCCTTGGAAAAGTAACTGGTCATCCATCTCGAGCAAAGGCGCTAGTAACAACCATGAAATCTCGTATCGCAGAGATTTTGGCTAAGGCGCGGAAGAAGAATTCGATAAGTATCTATCACGAGTTGGATAACACCTTGTATTCGGCGGACTCCACCACCTTTATCGGCCAGATTTATTCAGACTTCAACTTTTCAAATATTGCGGATGGAACTAACTCCGGTGGCTACCCCCAGCTCACGCCGGAAGCGGTCATCAAAGCCGATCCAAAAGTGATCTTCTTAGATGACGGCCCATACGGAGAGAGCGCTGCCACGGTAGCCGCACGTCCTGGTTGGTCGACGATCTCTGCGGTCAAGAATAAGCACGTCGTCGTACTCCCCCTAGATATCGCAGATCGCTGGGGACCACGACTTGTTGACTTCTATCAATTCGTTGCTCAAGCAACCGCAAAGATTAACTAGGGAATTCTGGTGAACGCAGAGCGCGATGCAATAGCCAAGATTTGGAATTGGCGTATCACCGCGTTCTGCGCTCTCATCCTGTTAGTTGTTGCGATTGCTGCGGTGAGTTTTGGTCCTATCTCCATCAATTTCTTCAAGGTCTTCAAGACACTCTTCGATCTTCCAGGTGGCGCTAGCGGTCAAGATAGAACGGTCATCATTCAGTTGAGATTGCCTCGAGTCATCTTGGGAGTGCTTGTTGGTTCGGCACTTGCCACAAGTGGTGCGGTCTATCAGACTGTTTTTCATAATCCGCTCGCAGATCCCTACCTACTCGGTGCGGCAAGTGGAGCAGGGCTTGGAGCCACCATCGCACTCACTAGCTCTCATCACAATTTGGTTGGCGCGCTGCCGATCTTTGCATTCCTCGGCGGAGTGCTTGCGGTCTTTACCTCATTCATTATTAGCGGAAGATTCTTCGCAGATCCCAATTCACTTCTGCTCTCTGGCATTGCAGTCGGATCGTTTGCAACGGCGATACAGACTTACCTGCAGCAGCGACATAGCTCCGCACTGCGTCCGGTGTATTCATGGATCTTAGGTGACCTTACGAGTGCGACCTGGAGCGTTGTTGGGTGGTCGGCTATATACATTGCTATTGCGCTCCTGATTCTCTTTAGCGTCGCTAAACAATTAGATGGCTTGATGCTAAGTGATGAAGAGGCTTACTCACTCGGAATCAATCCCAAGAAATTGCGAATCATTGCCGTCGCAGCTGCAACGTTAGCAACTGCAACAGCAGTCTCTGCCTCAGGGTTGATTGGTTTTGTGGGCATCGTAGTTCCGCACTTAGTCAGAGGCCTTACGCATCGAGTGACAAATCGTTCTCTCATCTCCATCGCGATGGCAGGCGCCGCATTTTTAGTACTGGCAGACCTCGGAGCACGCACCTTGCTCTCCCCCGCAGAACTGCCCATCGGTGTAATCACTGCTTTCGTTGGAGCACCATTCTTCTTAGTAGTACTTCGCAATCGTAGGAAGGCCGGACAATGACAATTGTCGTCTCAGACTTAACAGTTCGTTATGGAGAGAAAGTTGTTCTCAATGACATTTCGCTAGAGATAGCGAGTGGAAAGTGGACCTGCCTTGTGGGACCTAACGGAGCAGGCAAGACCACCTTCCTCAAAGTCTTACTTGGGATGGCGCCGTATTCAGGCAGCATCTCGGATCAAGGGGTCGAAGTCTTCAAGAATCACAACCGTAACGTCGCCTTCGTTCCGCAGAGCCCTCAGATCCCGCAAGGAATGACTGTTGCTGAATATGTGGCCCTCGGTCGTTCGAAGAAGGATGGCTGGGGCAATGAATCATTTGCCAGTCGCGCTTTAATTCACAAGATCTTGGTTCAGACTCACCTCTTTGGAATGCACCACAACCTGGTCACCCATCTCTCGGGTGGTGAGATGCAACGAGCGCTTATTGCTCGCGCTTTAGCTCAAGAGCCCGAACTCATTCTTCTCGATGAACCAACGAGTGCATTGGATCTGCATCATCAGATATCTGTACTCAACAATATTGAATTACTCAAAGAAGAAGGAGTCACAATTATTTCGACAATGCATGACATCACTCTTGCCGCGATGTTTGCCGAACACATTGTGATCATGAAAGAAGGCAAAGTGCTTCTATCTGGCTCCTCTCACGAAGTGATTCACTCACCAGAGTTGAAGAAGGCGTTCGACAATCGGATCGATGTTTACACGCTTGACAGTGGTCGCCCTGTCATCATTGCGAGTAAAGGTGAAGTCGAGAAGAACTAATCCTGTTTAGCGAACGTGTGACTCTACAAATGGTGGCTTAACTACCTGCACCATACTTGGACGTCCGCGCACATCAATTGTGAGTTCTGCACCGATCTCGATATCTGGCTTAATGAGAGCGAGTCCAATTCCGCTCTTCAGAGTTGGAGAGAATGTTCCGCTAGTGACTTCACCAACGATCGCCCCCGTCATATCCAATACGCTCATGCCTCCGCGTGGAATTCCACGATCTAGCGACTTCAAGCCTCGCAAGATCCTAGGCACACCAACTGCCTTCTCGGTTAAGAGCGCCTCCTGACCATGGAAGGCATGCTTCTTCAGAGCAACCGCCCAACCGGCGTTAGCTTGTAGAGGGGTTATCGAGAGAGATAGTTCGTGACCGTGCAATGGGTAACCCATCTCGGTGCGCAAGGTGTCGCGAGCACCTAGTCCACAGACTCGACCACCCTGCTTTTCTACTGCCGAAACCAGCAACTCCCACAGCGGAAGAGTGGAGTTCCAACTTGGTATTAATTCGTATCCGAACTCTCCGGTGTATCCAGTGCGACAAATAATCACCGTTCCGAGTGATTCATGCCCCGGAAAAGTTACTTCGGTAAAGGCCATGTAATCCAAATCAACGCTCACACCAAGATCGGCGAGCAATGCAGCGCTCTTGGGACCTTGCACTGCAAGAACACCGTAGTCATGGTGTGCATTTTTGATAGTCAATCCCACACCATTGGCCGCTTCGAGAACTGCAAAGACCGCTGCGCAGTTGGCCGCGTTCGGCACGAGGAAGAACTTCTCATCGTCATAGCGATAGATGATCAGATCATCGATGACGCCCCCGCTGGAATCACAGAGCAGGTTGTACTGCGCGCTGCCATGACCGATCCGATCAAGATCGTTGGTGAAGATGCGATTAAGAAAAAGGAGAGCCCCGAATCCAGAGACCTCGATCTTGCCGAGGTGAGAGACATCAAAGACACCAACTGCCTCACGGACAGCGGTGTGCTCAGCAATCACGCCACCTGGTGTGAGCGAGCCGATCGCCTTGGGATATTCGATGGGCATCTGCCAGCCACCAAAATCAGCGAGCTTTGCACCAACCTGAGAATGCCAATCAAAGAGCGGAGATTCCATATCTGTAACTTATCTCAAAGAAGCTCCCAACCGACTTTTCACTGGAGTCGAATAAGTGAGAGGATTACTAAATGGCATCCCTCAAATCCGCTTCAGAATCAACTAGCGATGTGCTCGTCCTTGGCCTCTCATCGAAGGCGGGAAAGTTATCGATTCATCCCAACGTTGAACATATAGCTCCGATCGCTCATGACACTAAGAATTTGTTGGCAATTCTGAGCGACTTAGGCGCTACTGGTAAGGCAGATGAAGTAACCAAAGTTCCCTTTACCGGTCCTCGCCTCATCGTATTCACCGGCTTTGGAACAACCGCCGCAACATATTCACACGAGACCCTGCGTCGTGCAGCGGGTGCTGCTACCCGAGCACTCTCGGGACACACCCACGCCGATTTCGCGTTTCCAATCACCAACATCGAAGAGTTCTCCGCAGTCGCTGAAGGAATCGCCCTCGGCGCATACTCATTTACCGATTTCTTAGGTTCATCTAAATCCGCGGCCAAGGCGCCACTTAAATCTGCTTCCATCGTCTCTTCGTTGGGCAGCACCACTGCAGTAAAAGCTGCTCTTAAGCGAGCCGAAATTCTGGGAGAAAATGTCGCTATTACCCGCGACCTCGTAAACACTCCCCCTTCCCACCTCACTCCAATCACATTTAGCACCCAGATGAAGAAGATCGCGGTATCTCTCGGTATCAAGGTCGAGATCTTGAACGAGACCCAGCTCAAAGCGAAGGGTTATGGCGGAATCACCTCTGTGGGCCAAGGCTCCTCAAATCCCCCTCGACTTCTACACCTCACCTACACCCCAACTAAGGCAAAGAAGCGGTTGGCCTTTGTTGGAAAGGGCATCACCTTTGACTCCGGTGGCTATGCCTTGAAGCCAGCCCTTGGAATGCAAGATATGAAGTCGGATATGAGCGGTGCGGCCGCTGTCGTTGCCGCCACCTTCGCCATTGCTCAGCTCAAATTACCTGTCGCGATCGAGGCCTACGCCTGCCTTGCCGAAAACTTGATCAGCGGAGATGCGACTCGTCCGAGCGACATCATCACAATCCTCGGCGGCAAGACCGTCGAAGTAATCAATCCTGATGCCGAAGGTCGACTCGTTCTTGCAGATGGAATAGTCCGAGCCACTCGGGATGGCGAGCGCAACGGAGGCCTCGATGGCCTCGTCGATGTGGCAACCCTGACTGGTGCTCAAACCATCGCCCTAGGTACTCGCACCTCGGCCGTCATGACCAATAATGAGGATTTCCGTACCCTCTTCCTTGAGGCGACCGGGGTCTCTGGTGAGTCTTTCTGGCCAATGCCGCTTCCTGAGGAGCTCAAGGAGGCGCTGAGTTCATCCTCTGCCGACATGATCAACTCGAATCCTGCGGTTAAGGCTGGCGGAATGTTGATTGCCGGCTTGTTCCTCAAGGACTTTGTCCCTGACTCCCTGCCTTGGCTCCACCTTGATATTGCCGGCCCAGCCCTCACCCACGAAGCCCACGGCTATACCCCTGTGGGTGGCACGGGAGTGGCGGTTCGATCCCTGGTGGCGCTCGCAGAATTGGCGGTCTCCTAGAGATAGATGGCAGAAGCCCGAGAAGAGCGTGGTCTCAACTCGTGGCAGGATTAGCCACCTGTGTGTGAAATCTGAATATCGAAGAATCTGAACTGCGAAGAAAAGGTGAAGTGTGAACGAATTTGATCTTGTCATCCTTGGCGGCGGCAGCGGTGGTTACGCCTGCGCCCTACGCGGAGCTCAACTCGGACTTTCTGTAGTCCTCATTGAAAAAGACAAGGTCGGCGGGACCTGCTTACACCGCGGTTGCATTCCAACAAAGGCGCTTCTCCATGCAGGAGAGATTGCAGATAGTGCGCGCCACGCCTCTGACTTTGGCGTCAACGCTCAGTTCATCTCGATCGACATGCTGGCGGTTAATGCATATAAAGATGGAGTCATCTCCAAACTTCACAAGGGATTACAAGGACTCGTTAAGTCTCGCAACATCACTTATGTAGAAGGTCATGGACGCCTCGTCGCCAAGAACCAAGTTGAAGTAAATGGCACCGTCTACACGGGCAAGAACGTCGTGCTTGCAACAGGTTCATATGCGAAGACGTTGCCAGGACTTGAAATTGATGGAAAGCAGATCGTTACCAGCAACGAAGCGATGTCCTTCGATTACGTTCCTAAGTCAGTAATCGTTCTCGGCGGCGGAGTAATCGGTTGTGAGTTTGCATCTGTCTGGAACTCTTTCGGAGCCGATGTCACGATCATCGAAGGTCTACCTCGCCTCGTTGCACTCGAAGATGAAACCTCTAGCAAGCAATTAGAGCGCGCCTTCCGCAAGCGTGGAATTAAGTTTGAAGTTGGAGTTAAGTACGCATCTGCAACAAAGGGACCAGAGGGCGTCACCGTTACTCTGGAAAATGGTGCAACGCATACCGCAGATGTTCTTCTTGTAGCCGTTGGTCGTGGCCCAGTCTCTGCAAACCTCGGTTATGAAGAACAAGGCATCACCATGGATCGCGGATATCTGATCGTTGATAACAAGTGCCGCACAAATGTTCCAGGAATCTGGGCTGTCGGCGATTTGATTCCTACACTCCAACTCGCTCACGTGGGATTCGCTGAAGGAATCTTGGTTGCAGAAGAGATTGCAGGGCTAAATCCTCGTCCGATCAACTATGAAGGCGTTCCTCGCGTTACATATTCAGATCCTGAGGTCGCATCAGTTGGTCTCACCACCGCTCAAGCTAAAGAGCGCGGATATGACGTTGTTGAGATTAGTTACGACCTCGCTGGAAACGGTAAGGCAAACATTTTGAAGACCGCAGGTTCGGTCAAACTCGTAGCCGAGAAGAATGGACCTGTTCTCGGAGTTCATATGGTCGGATCTCGCGTTGGTGAACTTCTCGCTGAAGGTCAATTGATTTACAACTGGGAGGCAACAGCAGCCGATGTTGCACCTTTGATCCACGCTCACCCAACCCTCTCTGAGGCGTTAGGCGAAGCGCACTTAGCACTTGCCGGCAAACCACTGCACGCCCACGGGTAATAGGAGAAATCGCAATGACCTTTTCAGTAACCATGCCTGCACTCGGAGAGTCAGTCACCGAAGGCACTGTCACGCGTTGGCTCAAGAACGAGGGCGATCACGTCAATGTTGATGAGCCACTCCTTGAAGTCTCTACCGACAAGGTTGATACCGAGATTCCATCACCAGTATCTGGCACATTAACTCGCATCATCGTTGCAATCGATTCAACAGTTGCAGTTGGTGCTGAGTTGGCAGTTATTGATGACCAAGCCAGTAGCTCAAATGTGGTGGCACCGGTTCCAGCTCAGGCGACTGCGGTAGAGGAAAACTTGCCTGCGACGCCTGCACCTGTTTCGCCTGTCGTCGTAGAAGCTCCAGCCCCAGTGGTTGAAACTCCTGCGCCCGTTGCTGCAGCTCCTGTATCGGCAGCCGCTGGCGTTGTCGTCACCATGCCAGCTCTCGGTGAATCAGTTACTGAAGGAACTGTCACACGTTGGCTCAAGAACGTTGGCGACACAATCAATGTTGATGAGCCACTCCTAGAAGTTTCTACCGACAAGGTTGATACGGAGATTCCTTCACCTGCAAGCGGAACGATTCTTGCAATTGATGTTCCAGTTGATTCAACTGTTGCAGTCGGCGCTCGCTTAGCTTTGATCGGTGCGGCTGGTGCTGCCCCTGTCGCGGCCGCACCTGCTCCAGTGGCCCCTGTTGTTGCTGCGCCTGTTGTAGAGGCTCCCGCTCCTACCCCTCCACCAGCTCCAGCAGCACCTGTCGTCGCTGCCCCTGTAGCACCCGCAGCTCCTGCTGCGCCAGTTGCTCCCGTAGCACTTGATGATGCTTACGTGACTCCAATTGTCCGTCAGTTCGCTAAGGAACAAGGCGTCAATCTCGCAAACGTTAAGGGAACCGGCGTCGGAGGACGTATCCGTAAAGAAGATGTTCTCGCCTCTGCCAAGCCAGCTCCAGTTGCTGCTGCACCAAGTGCTCCTGCGGCACCTGCTGCAAAGTCATCTGCACCTGTCGCTGCATCACCTCTGCGTGGAACAACCGTAACTATGTCGCGTCTGCGCAAAGTCATCGCAGCACGCATGGTCGAATCACTTCAAGTCAGCGCACAACTCACAACTGTCGTTGAAGTAGATGTAACAAAGATTGCTCGCCTGCGCGATAAGGCAAAGGCTGCATTCGCTGCGCGCGAGGGTGTAAACCTCACCTTCCTGCCATTCTTTGCCGTTGCCGTCTGCGAAGCGCTTAAGCAACATCCAGTTCTTAACTCATCTATCGAGGGTGATCAAGTTACCTATCACGCTGCTGAGCACCTTGGTATTGCAGTCGATACTGAACGCGGACTTCTCGTTCCGGTTGTGCGCGACGCTGGTGATTTAAATATCGGCGCACTCTCTCGCAAGATCTCTGATGTTGCAGCTCGCACACGCGATAACAAGATCAGCCCTGATGAACTTGGTGGTGGAACATTCACCATAACCAACACCGGTAGCCGTGGAGCACTCTTTGATACTCCAATTATCAATCAACCTCAGGTTGCAATCCTTGGAATCGGATCAGTTGTTAAGCGTCCGATGGTTATCAAGGGATCTGATGGCGGAGAGAACATCGCTATTCGTTCAATGGTCTACCTTGCACTCTCTTATGATCACCGCATCGTCGATGGAGCTGATGCCGCTCGCTTCCTAGTCACTCTCAAAGAGCGACTCGAAGAGGGCAGCTTCGAATCTGATCTAGGTTTGTAAGGGTAGGCGCCCTCATGCGTATTGCAGTGACCGGCTCGACCGGAATGATTGGAACCGCGCTTGTGGGCCAACTCAAAGCCGAAGGCCACACCGTTTTACGTCTAGTTCGCCGCAAAGCTAACTCTGCCGAAGAAGTTCAATGGGATCCTGCTGCGGGAACAATTGATCTCGCTGCACTTGAAGGCGTCGATGCAGTAATTCATTTAGCTGGTGCTGGCGTTGGCGATAAGCGTTGGACTCCTAAATATCGGGCCACAATTCTTAATTCACGCCTCCTTGGAACAACCACAATCGCAAATGCTGTAACGGCTCTGAAGCCCAAGGTATTTATCTCGGCAAGCGCAATTGGTTTCTACGGCGAGACTGGAAATCGCGCAGTCGTCGAGACAGATCGTGGTGGAGAAGAATTTCTATCTGCAGTCTGTCGCGAGTGGGAAGCAGCAGCTGATTTAGCTACTGGAGTTCGCACCGTAAAGATTCGCACTGGTTTGGTCTTAGATCCAACTGGTGGCGCGCTCGGTCGCCTGTTGCCCTTCTTCCGTCTTGGTATCGGTGGAAAGTTAGGATCAGGCAAGCAATGGTGGTCCTGGATTACCTTGCACGATGAGATCAAAGCAATCATTCATTGCTTAAATACTGATATCTCTGGCCCCGTTAATTTAACTTCGCCTAATCCTGTTACTAATCAGGAGTTCACCGGAACACTTGCTCGCGCATTGCATCGCCCAGCACTCTTCCCAGTTCCAGGAATTGCACTCAAGATCCTTGTTGGTGGATTTGCCAGTGACATCTTAGGTTCTGCAAAAGTTTTGCCTAAGGCACTACAAGACAGTGGTTTTGTCTGGGATTACCCACACCTCACCACTGCTCTTGAAGCACTTATCGAATAGAAAAAGCTCTCGCGTCATCCAAAATCTTCGCCACAGCTAAAGCATCATCCGCAGTAACTGGCCATGCTCCTGTGCCATTAATTGCATCTGCAACCTTGGAATAGAAGATCGAATAATTGCCCGCTTCTGCTGGATATTCACTCACAGTGTCACCTTGATGAATAAAGGCTGGAGTAATTGCCGCAGGTGTCCACACTCCCCCAGCGGGATATTCACCGTTGCGCAATCGAGGTTCTTGGGAATCTAAATCATTGATGACCAATGAACCTTGAGTTCCAGAAAGACGAATACGTGGACCGAATGCACCAATGATGGCACTGGCTGATAAATAAGAGTCCACTCCGCTCTCATGCTTTAGGTTGATTACGATGTCATCATCGGCAAGTCCGCGAATACTGCGAACTGATGCATAAGTAACTTCGGCAGGACCAAACCAATTGAGCGCAAGTGAAACGAGATGCGGTCCAAGATCAAGCAAGTTACCCCCACCATCTGCAGCACTTTTTGCTTCACGCCAGCTCTGTGGGTTCGAGGCGGGACGAAAACGCTCAAAGCGCGAGTCAAGACGAAAGACATTTCCAAGTACGCCTGCTGCCAAAGCCTTCTTGACCGTGAGCGCATCGCTATCAAAGAGTCGGTTGAAATATGTCGAGACCACAACTCCTGCTTCATTGGCTACATCGACAATCTCTTGCGTCTCGTGCAGGTTACGTCCCATTGGCTTATCAACCACGACAGGGACTCCGGCTCTTAATCCCGCGATCGCCTCAGGTGCGTGAGCAATGTTGGCACTTGCCACAACCAAAAGATCGAGCCCCAGAGCGAGCAACTCATCTATCGATGAGACCACGGTGGTATTAGGAAAGTCAGCGAGTGCGTGAGCCTTACGCTCCTCGTTGCGGGTCAAGACTCCTGCGACCTCATACCCGGCCGCTTTGAGAAGCGGAGCGTGAAAATAGCGTCCTGCAAGGCCATAGCCCGATATTCCTACCCGAAGTGTCATGTCCTTAAACCTACATTAGGCTAGGGCTATGAGCACCGCCGCTGGGATACTGACTGACCAAGTCGTCGTAAACCACGCGGGCATCCTGGACTACCAAGTCGCTTGGCAGTTGCAGCGCGAGACCCTGGAAGGAATCGTTGCCGGCACGACTCCCAACACATTGATCCTGCTCCAACACCCTTCCGTCTACACCGCGGGTCGCATGACCAAGTTGGACGAACGTCCAGTTGACGGCACCCCTGTCATCGATGTCGATCGCGGTGGCAAGATCACCTGGCACGGTTTGGGCCAGATCGTCGGATACCCGATTGTGAAATTGAAGAACCGCAACGATGTCGTTGGATTCGTCCGCGAGGTTGAGACCGCCTTGATCGATGTCTGTCTCCAATTTGGAATTGCGGCAGAGCGTTACTGCGAACGATCAGGCGTCTGGATTCGCGACAATAAGGGTGATCGCAAGATTGCTGCAATCGGAATGCGAGTTGCCAAGGGCGTGACCATGCACGGCTTTGCCCTCAACGTTAACCCTGACTTATTTGCCTACGACAAGATCGTTCCATGTGGAATCTCCGATGCCGATGTGACATCGATGCAGCAAGAACTTGGACGCAATATTTCTATTGATGAAGTACTCCCACTGGTCGAAGAAAAGATCTTGGCCGCACTCACGAAGGTGATTTCATGACTCTCGCCCCCGAAGGCCGCAAACTTCTCCGCATCGAGGCTCGCAACGCTGCGGTTCCGATCGAACGCAAACCTGAGTGGATCAAGACTCGTGCCAACATGGGCCCCGAGTACACCAAGTTGCGCTCACTCGTAGTTCGCGAAGGACTTCACACCGTCTGCCAAGAAGCTGCCTGCCCAAATATTTTCGAATGCTGGGAAGATCGCGAAGCTACCTTCTTGATCGGTGGCGAGCGTTGCACCCGTCGTTGCGATTTCTGCAATATCGATACCGGAAAGCCAGAGCCACTCGATCGTGATGAACCGCGTCGCGTCGCAGAGTCAGTTCGCTCCATGGAACTTCGCTATGCAACCATCACTGGTGTAACCCGCGACGACCTTCCTGATGAAGGCGCTTGGTTATACGCCGAGACAATACGCGCGGTCCACGAACTCAATCCAGGAACAGGTGTTGAGATCCTGACACCTGATTTCAGTGGCAAGCCTGAGTTATTAAACGAGGTATTTGAGACTCGTCCAGAAGTGTTCGCACACAACCTTGAGACAGTCCCCCGCATATTCAAAGAGATTCGCCCCGCATTCCGTTACGACCGTTCACTCGACGTAATCTCTCAAGCACAGGCCTTTGGTCTCGTCACCAAGTCAAACTTGATCCTCGGAATGGGCGAAACGCGCGAGGAAGTTACTCAAGCACTCGTTGATTTACATGCCGCTGGGTGCGACCTCATCACCATTACTCAATATCTGCGCCCAACTCCAAAGCATCACCCAGTAGTACGTTGGGTAAAGCCAGAGGAGTTCGTTGAGCTTTCACATGAGGCAGAAGAGATTGGATTCTTGGGAGTCATGAGCGGTCCACTCGTTCGTTCTAGCTTCCGCGCCGGCCGCCTCTACAAGCAAGCACAAGAGAAGAAGGCACTGCTACGTGGCTGACATTGTTTACCCTCCAGTCGTCGTCGCACTTAAGACGGTCTGGAAAGCCCTCGGCCTCCGCTTTGATTTTCAAGGAGTAGAAAACCTTCCACGTGAAGGTGGTGCCGTTCTCTGCATGAACCACATTGGCTACCTGGATTTCGCTGTAGTCGGAACGGCAGCACTTCCCACAAAGCGTTACATCCGCTTCATGGCAAAGAAAGAGATCTTCGATAACAAGATCGCAGGTCCATTGATGCGCGGCATGCACCACATCAGCGTTGATCGCGAGAGCGGCTCATCTTCATTTGTTGCAGCGCTTCGCGCTCTTCGCGCCGGTGAACTCGTCGGAATTTTCCCTGAGGGAACAACCTCGCAAAGTTTTGAAGTTGAAGATCTCAAGTCTGGAGCAGTACGCCTCTCAATGGGTGCAGGCGTTCCAATCATTCCCGTTGCTGTTTGGGGTACTCAGCGGATCTGGACCAAAAAGAAGAAGCCGGATCTCAAGCGCCGCAAATTTCCAGTCCATGTTGCCTTCGGCGAGCCTTACTTCGTTCCAAAAGGTACAGATGTTGATATCGCCGAGGCAGAGCTCAAAGAGAAGATGGTCAAACTTTTACATTCAGTGCAATCCAATTATCCTCACTCTCATGAAGGCCAGTGGTGGGCACCTGCCCGCCTAGGTGGCACCGCGATCACCTCCGAGCAATTACAAGCTGAGCGTGCACAAAAGAAGGAGCAAGACAATGGCTGAACCAGAAAAGCAAGGTCAGATGGCCGTCCTGAGGGACGCCTTTGGTTTAGTTCGCCGCGAGAAGCCAGTCGCTTACGTCTGGTGCGCAGTAGTTTTCGTCGTCGTTCTTATCGGTGGCTACTTCGGTGGCAAGGGCTTGGGTCATCCCCTCTACTTCGGAATTCTCTCCATACCCCTCGCACTCCTCGCAGCTTTCTTCACCTTCACTCGCTTCGCTAACCGCGCAGCCTTCTCGTCAATCGAAGGACAAACTGGCGCAGGTGCAAGCGTCTTGATGTCTATCCGTAAAGGCTTCACCACCACCCCTGCCGTCAACGCAGATCGTCACCAGAACATGGTCCACCGCACCGTTGGTCGCTCCGGAATCATCATTGTCGGCGAAGGCGCACCTTCCGTTCGCAACCTTGTTAACGATGAAAAGAAAAAGATCGAACGTTTCGTCCCAGGTGTTCCTGTCCACGAATTATTCATCGGTGACTATGAAGGCGCTGTACCTCTTCGCAAACTCCAAAAAGCAGTTAAGAAGTTCCCTAAGAAACTTTCAAAGGCTCAACTCCGCGAAGTACGCAATCGCCTCAAGGGCGTCGGCGGCATGAACATGCCTATTCCTAAGGGTCCAATGCCTAAGGGCGTAAAACTCCCTAAGCGTTAAAGTCTGACTATCGCGGCCTAAATATCCTGCCGCAATAGCCACATTCTCAAGAAAACCCAATAGATTGTGCAAATGATGATTCGCATCTTCAAATTGCCTGCCCTGGTAGCCACTCTCTTCGCTCTTGTAACAGTCTGCGTTCTTCAATTTCCAGTTGTCTTGAGTGCGAATGCCGCTACTTCAACACCGGGATTAATTCAAGCGTCAGGCGTTGGAGATCCGAAGTGGCCGGCGAAGTGCCCAGATGTAATCGATACACAACAAACAGAGCAAGCGAAGATTTTCGGATTCAAATTCGACGCAACCGGTGAAACTTTCATTCGACTCGCTGATGGAACTGCTTCAGCAACTACTATCCCGGCAAATCTAATTGGGTGTTATGCCGATCTCGATAGTCTTGCTGGATCAGGTGCTAACGGTTATCACGTTGGGACAATAAGTCGCGATGCAACCGGCTATTACTGGCTCAACGCTGCTGGTGTGAAATGGGGACTTACCCTTTCGGGTTCCAGTTTTGTAACAGATAAAAGCAATCCGTATTATTCATCGGGTCATACCTTCGCATTTATCACCAACCCTCCTCTAGGGATCTCAGATCCAACGCTGACACATTTCAATAATCTTGGACTTGCGGCTACCAATGCCCTCATTGATGGCCCCGGATACTATGTCTCTGCCCCAATTGCTAGCCCTATTCCCTCATCAAATAAATCAGGCTTCGGTTGGTATACCTCGCTCTTTCCTATCATTTCGTCGCCTGTACAGGGTTTTCAACTCGGATTAAGTTCCACTTGGATTGAGCCTGATGTGACCTCTCGAACCCCAGGAGTAGCACAGCAATTATGCGGCGAAGGATCTGATCCCTATATTAAAAAGATTTCCTCAGCTCCTGGTAGCGGGACGTACGGGTACGACCTATTTCAAACTATTGAAGGATCGCTGGGGTGGTGGGGTGGGGAAAAATATCCTTCAACGTTTCCTAAGTATCAACCCAATGTGACACAAAATTGCTATCAAACTCAACTTGCTACTCCAGGGTGGGGCTTCTACAGCAGCGTAGCCACTGCAAAGGAGCAGACAGGACTCATTCAACTTACAAATCAGTTGCTATTGCCTCCGGATGGAATGACCTTCCAAAATGATCTGACCCTTCCTCAACTAGGAACCACTTGGCTCGCTCTACCATTGCCAACATTTGATCATAAATACGGAAACATGGCGGGAAACAACTCGTGGACCCTGTTTATGAAGACGGCGAATTTCTCTGGGCCAGTCGAATTTGTGGCCCCTCAATTTTGGGCCGATGGCTCACTTCTCAACCCGGTTCAAAAAGGCCTGACACAAGATGTTCTCAATGGCTCCGTAGGCGAACTCTCTTCGGAGTGGAATTCCATCCCCTATTTTGAGGAGAAGGGTAGTGACGGTAAAACTTACTCGAAACTTCCTCCCTTGCAGCTTCCATCTGATTCGAACGGAAATTTAACATTCTCCAGGGATCTCTTTGCGTATTCGAAAACCGCGCTAGCAAATCAATTGGAAAATTCTCTTCTGAACAACACCTCCATTCCCACAAGTACCGATACCGCTGGTATCACACCCGTGATGCTACGTGGAAGTTCCTCTTCAGTATTTCAGCATGGCGATGCAGTTCCATATCTCACAAAGTTGTTGGCAACATCGAGTTTGGCTTCAGGATCGGCATTTGGATTGACCCTTCCTAATGCAAGCACAGTCCAACAACTTTCCCAGTACTACGTAAGTGAAAATGGAGTTCGCACTCCAGTGTCAGAAGGTTCAGTACCTCCTGGTCTAAGTTCCACCACTTTTACTCCGGAGGGAAAGCCATCATTTGTTTACCAAGCGCCTGATTGGTGGAGCGCCTCTCCGACTTCTTCAAATACCTACAGCGTTCAACTTAATGATGGAAGTAGCGTTGACTACAAATGGTATAGGTTTGTTGATCAACCAGCTCTACAACGATTCGAAATGAGCGATGTGGAGAAGGCAAACTTGCAGAGCGCTGCAGAGAAAATCCAAAAAGGCTGGGCGAACACTCAACTCATCAAGGGCCCAAGCACTGGAAGCTTGGCCTCCTTTGATTCGGGAATAATGGTTACCCCACCCCCAGGCTTAGAAGTTGGATATGTTCCAATTGTTATTAAGCAATACTTTGGTCCGCCAACAATCTCTGCGACACCTTCTGCGACACCCACTCCGACCACGTTGCCATCAGCCGTCGCTTCCTCAACGCCAAGCCAATCGGCGTCCCCTTCTCCATCACCTTCGGCAACTAAATCGGTACTCAAGAATTTATTGACCTGCATAAAGGGGAAAAGCATTAAGAAAGTCTCTGGAGTATCTCCAAAATGTCCATCGGGATACAAGATTAGAAAGTAGCTCGCTAAGTTTTAGTACTGAACAACCACCGAATTGCTAAACCAGTCGTGATACCCACGGCCGTCTTTTGTGAAGATGGCGGGAAAAACCAGACAGAGAAAGAGAGTCCTTTTGAAGGCTCGGAAGGCTGAAATCCGTCCCCCAGTTGAGGCATCCACGACTCGGAGTCGGACGATCCGTTGACCTGCTGAGGAGCCCTGGAGGGCGGTCAGGATCCCCACTTCAAGGAAAAAGATGCCTAGCGGCAGGAATTGGGCTCCCCCAGCCAGATTTCGATGAAATAGGTGAGCAATCCCCAGGCACATGAACCAATCGAGGAGTAATGCCACGAATCGGCGGTTAAAGGCGGCTTGATCTGGCACGGCTGAAGGGTAACATTCACCCCATAACGAGGCCCGTCGATGTGCCTCGCACCCCCCTTTAACTATCCGGCCGGTTCAGGCTGAATTGGGAGAACAATGTTTAAAAATTCTGCTGAGATTTTCGCATACATAAAAAAGGAAGATGTAAAACTCATCGACATCCGCTTCACAGATCTTCCAGGAATCCAACAGCACTTCAACGTTCCAGTTGAGTCCTTCGACGAGGCTGTCTTCACCGACGGTTTGATGTTCGACGGTTCATCCGTGCGTGGTTTCCAAGCAATTCACGAGTCAGATATGAAGTTGCTTCCTATTCCAAGCAGCGCATTCATCGATCCTTTCCGCAAGGAGAAGACACTCGTAATCTTGTTCTCCGTTCACAATCCAATTGATGACACTCCTTATAGCCGTGACCCACGTGGCGTCGTTGCTAAGGCAGTCGAGTACCTCAAGTCAACAGGTATCGCAGATACAGCATTCTTCGCTCCAGAAGCAGAGTTCTACGTCTTCGACGAAGTTAACTTCGGAACTTCCCAAAACTCTTCACACCACTTCATCGATTCCATCGAAGGCGCTTGGAACACCGGTAACGATATTGAGTCTGATGGCTCTGCCAACCGTGGTTACAAGACGCGTTACAAGGGTGGATATTTCCCAGTATCTCCAACCGATCAACTCGCTGATATCCGCGATGAGATGGTTATGGAACTCGGTCGCGCTGGACTTTTGGTCGAGCGTTCACACCACGAAGTTGGAACTGCCGGACAGATGGAGATCAACTATCGCTTCTCTGACATCTTGCAGGCTGGCGATGACGTTCTGAAGTTCAAGTACATCATCAAGAACGTTGCTTGGAAGAATGGCAAGACTGCAACCTTTATGCCAAAGCCACTCTTTGGCGATAACGGTTCTGGTATGCACGTTCACCAATCACTTTGGAAAGATGGCAAGCCATTGTTCTTCGGTGATGGATATGGCGATCTTTCAGATATGGCCCGTTGGTACATCGGTGGTCTTTTAAAGCACGCTCCAGCACTTCTTGCTTTCACAAACCCAACGGTTAACTCATACCACCGCTTGGTCCCTGGCTACGAAGCTCCAGTAAACCTCGTTTACTCAGCTCGTAACCGTTCTGCCTGTATCCGTATCCCAATCACAGGTAAGAATCCAAAGGCGAAGCGCATTGAATTCCGTTGCCCAGATCCATCATCTAATCCATACCTCGCTTTCGCAGCAATGTTGATGGCCGGTATCGATGGAATCCAGAACAAGATCGAACCTCTAGCACCAGTCGATAAGGATCTATACGAGTTGGAAGGCGCAGATCTTGCCGCAATCCCACAAGTTCCAGGTTCATTGCCTGCGGTATTGGATGCTCTTGAGGCTAACAGCGACTTCCTCACAAAGGGTGGCGTATTCACACCAGACTTGATCGAAACATGGATCAACTACAAGCGCACCGCTGAAGTTGATTATGTTCGCTTACGTCCACATCCAGCAGAGTTTGAGCTCTACTACGACATCTAAGCCGTAACTCTCCTATCCGTCAGAAATGACCCTCGTGAAATTATTCGCGGGGGTCATTTCGTTATAGGGCCTAACTCTTCTTAAAGAATCGCCAGTAAAAAGCTAGGTAGATCAAAACGATTCCCACATTCGCCATCAACCGGGCTGCCGTGTGATGCCTAAAGAACAAGACATCTACCAGCACGATCGTAATGATCATTACCGCAGCGAAGACAATGCCGTGCGTAACTTTTCCCATGCTCTAGGTGTAGCACTGTCTGGGTTGAGCGGCAATCAACATTCTGGCACCAACTTTGAGAGTTGTATGGGAATCGTGAGTAAAGGGCTATATGGGACGTGAATGAGTCCGTAGAATCAGGGTTGCAAATCATCCAAACCTGGATACGAAGGCACCATCTTGGGAGACAAGATGAACAAGAAATATAAGTTGATCTTAGCTCTTGCTGGAATAATCCTTTTAAGTGCTTGTTCAAGCACTGCCAAGACGACACCGACCGTTTCTCCAACTCCCTCTACTACCGCAACCCCTGCCACATTAACTTGTGAGACTTCGCAACTTTCCATTCAACTCGGGGCTCAAGATGCTGCCATGGGTTCACGCGGTGTCACTGGAATGTCATTTGTGAATACTTCGGCAAAGAGTTGCACGTTGGAGGGCTATCCAGATCTGCAGATGTTTGATTCTTCCGGGAAGGCGCTTCCCACCCATGTGATTCACTTTGGCTCTTTCGCAGCACCAAATGCACCAGCTGGATTAGTAACTCTTACTCCTGGAGCGAAGGCTTCATTTGATCTTCTTTATGCAGCGCAGACAGGTTATGGAAATGCTTATTGCCCTACTTCCAGCAAAGTTGACTTCACTCCCCCAGGATCGAAGGTCGCCCTTACCCTTGATTGGCAAATCCAGCCGTATGGTGGCGGAACCATTCAAAAGCTACGTTGCGGAGAGATAAAAGTTTCACCTCTTTACGTGCCTTAATATCTGTTCATGAGCGCTTACCCAGACCGCAATAAGAAGGCCTTGATGGTTATCGATGTCCAGAACGGGGTTGTTGAGTATGCCCGTCATAGGGATGAGACTGTGGCTCGGATTAAAGGATTAGTGGAGAAGGCGAGAGCCGCTGATACCGAGGTCATATGGGTTCAACACTCTGAGGATGAGATGCCGATAGGGAGTCAGTACTGGCAGATTGTTCCGGAATTAAAGCCAAACCCTGATGAGAAGATTATTCATAAATTGTGGCGCAGTTCTTTTGAGGAGACCGACCTTGAGGATGTACTCGAAGAGTTAAACGTGGAGCACCTCATCATTACTGGAGCTCAGACCAATTACTGCGTACGACATACGGTGCATGCTGCAATTGAACGCGGTTTGGATGTCACCTTAGTTGAGGATGCTCATACGACGATGGATGAATCGTGGAACGGAAATCCAATTCCCGCCGAATACATCATTGCCGAACTCAATCGATCGTGTTCAGATTACGATCTGCCCGACAGTCGCGTAGATGTAGTTCTTACGGAGAATATTCGCTTCTAAACTTTTTAGGGTTAGCTACTTGCCTTGAGTTGATCTATATGGCCAACCCGATGGTTAGTGGTCAATTTCAAGACATCGGTGACTGTCACTTCGCCGCGCTCGGGGTGCAGACCTGAGCGTGTCCATTCTTGATCGCTGATCTGACTCAAAATGTCATTAACGTGGGCGGCGCTGCTTTTAATGGAATGAAGTGAAGTAGCTACGGTACGTCCTTCGTAATGAAGGCTGGATGGGAAAGCCTCTTCATCAAATGGAATGATCGCCGGATTATCAACGCTCAACAGATTTAGGAATCTCACTAGGAAGTGAGCATCTGAATCTGCAAGGTGGTGGATAACGTAGGCGGCTGACCACTCTCCCGGAGCAGGGACACGATTGAGTTGCTCTTCGGAGAGTGACTCCGCAGTTGCAACAAATTCATCGGTTGCGGCAAGGAATTGAGCGAGGATCTCTTTTGTCATAACGTTATTTAAGCAGACCGACAGGTTTGTAGGTGGACATTTTTGTTGGGTCCCCTACCACTTGGCCAGCGACGTTATCCGCCTGAACTGCTGTTATCGACTTCTGATTGTCAGAGATGCCCTGCTTGACCTTGCTCAGAGGAGTTGTCGGATAGCACTGAGGGTTCTTAAGGAAATAGTTGTACTCGGCAATCGCAGCTTTGAAAACCGCGATGTAACTGTCGTTGTAATTGAGTCGGTTGGTTAAGTTCTCATTGGCAATATATGCCTTTGCTGCCTGAACTACTCCGTACTGGAGGGCGACATAGACCTTGTCAGCGTTGATTACCTCGGTGGTGATCTTCTTGCACGCGGTGGGAATAGCCGCCGCCTGCGCCGAGCTCGATGTCATCGCTAATCCCACACAGGAGATGGCAGCCAAGACGGCAATCGCAGTAAAGGAGCGGCGTGCACGGCCTGGATTATTGGATCTCATGGCAGGAATTTACACGGAAGTTGGCTACTCAAATGCTGAGAATAGACCGCTTGCTCGTTGAATCTGCCTGAAGTAAGACTTAGATTATTCGTACCGAAGCATTGGAGAAAAGTGCTCTTTAATCGACGCAAGAAGTTGCCATTAACTATCGATCCCAACGATCTAGCTGCGATAGCCCATGAAAAGGAAGTCCTGGCCCGCGAGGAGCAAGAGTCTCGTGCAAATGAAGAAACGAGTATTCCTACAGAGATTGGTTTCGAAAAGCCCGCATCTCAGTCATTTCGAGGTCTTCGTTCCACCGGAGGAAACCCAGCCGTTAAGAGGTTCACCTTTGGAAATTTTGGATTTATTGATGATGAGGACATAACGCAACCTCCGAAAGATCGTGATTAGCCATCAGGCCACCTTCTAGTGACCTGGGCTACGTGAGGAGATTTGGACTCATTGCTCATTGCAATTGGCCTGCAGAGTCTTTAGATTTGATACAACTCTAGATCGGAGAAAAGTGATCTTTAATCGACGCAAAAAATTGCCGCTCACCATCGATACCAATGATGCCGCTGCAATTGCCCATGAAAAAGAAGTCCTGGCCCGTGAAGAGGTTGAGTCTCATCATGGTTCAAATTATTCGACACCATCAGAGGTCACCTTTACGGCGATGGATTCAGATCTTTCAGATGGTTGGTCGGCCCAGTTGCCCAATGTTGTAAGGGGATCAGGTGCGCGCATGCTCGGACCATTTCGATTTACCGGTTTGAGAGCCCCAGAACCCGAAAAGGATCGCGACTAACTCAAGAGGGTATTCGAGTCGCATCGAATGGGCATGAGAGAATCACGCCATGAATAGCCTCACCACTGTGTCAGCGTTGACCTTCGGGATCCAAGCTTTTGTAACCCTCTTTGTGATCCTCGATCCTCTTGCGGCTCTCCCAATCTTCTTGTCGTTGGTTTCAGGACGGAAGAAGAAGGAGCAGATCAGCCTGGCATGGCAGGGTGCAACATCGTCCCTGGTCATCATTGTCGTCTTTGCCCTCTTTGGGCAGGTGATTCTCAATTATCTGCATATCTCTCTTAACGCACTCCAGGGTGCCGGAGGATTTCTTCTCTTCTTGATCTCGATGGAACTCTTGACTGGCAAGGTCGGAGGCGAAGCAGCGCAGAACGAAAAAGTTAACATTGCGATGGTTCCGATCGGAACTCCAGTTCTTGCTGGACCTGGTGGAATCGTTACCACGATGCTCTACGTTCGTTATGCGCACACAACCGGTGACAAAGTAAGCCTTGCTGCAGCAATCATCATGGTCCACGTGGTTATTGGTTTGATCTTGATGTTCTCAACGGGAATTCTTAGTTTGATCAAGGAATCAGGCGTCACTCTCATTACTCGTGTGGCAGGCCTTCTAGTGGCTGCAATCGCTGTCGACATGATCGTTCAATCCATCAAGGGATTCTTTAACCTGGCGTAGGTGGCATAATCGCCGCATGCATGAGTTCAACGAAGAAGTCGAATCTCTGGCGCAAGAAATCTTGGCCTATAGCCTCAAGCGTCTGAAAGATAATCCTCCGCTTGATGGCCCGCAGAGCCCCGAAGAACTCTTTGCGAAAGTTGGAAACACAATCACTGAAGATGGTCTCGGCGGACATCAAGCTTTGAAGGTCTTCACCGATACCTTGGCTCTGGCATGCATCTCTACCGATCATCCGAGATACCTCTCCTTTATCCCCTCCGCCCCGTCAGAACACTCCAATCTCTTTGACCTAGTGGTTGGCTCGAGTGCCTTGTATGGCGGCTCTTGGTTAGAAGGCGCAGGTGCGGTCTTTGCAGAGAACCAAGCTCTGCGGTGGATCAGCGACCTCGCGGGTCTGCCTGAAAGTTCAGGTGGAGTCTTTGTTCAAGGTGGAACTATCGGAAATCTCTCTGCACTTGTGGCGGCGCGAGTTCATGCGCGAGAGAAGTATCCTGACGTTTCTCGTTGGGTGGTCGCTTGCTCTTCAGAAGCGCACTCATCGATCCAATCTGCTGCCGAGATCATGGATGTACTTGTATTGAATGTTCCCGCCGATTCTGATGGAGTGATGACTGGCTCAAGTTTCGCCACCTCAGTTGATCAATATCTGGCGGAACACCCAACCCACCGAGTCTTTGCCGTCGTCGCGACAGCAGGTACAACCAACTTGGGAATCATCGATGACTTGAATGGTGTGGGAGTTGCCGCGAAGAATCGTGATATTTGGTTCCATGTAGATGGCGCCTATGGATTAGCCGCGCTCTGTGCGCCTAGCGTTCGCCCGCTATTTAATGGAGTGGAACGCGCAGATTCACTGATTGTCGATCCACATAAGTGGCTCTTCGCGCCCTTCGATGCCTGCGCGCTCATCTATCGCGATCCCACGATCGCAAAGCGTGCGCACACCCAGCACGCCTCTTACCTAGAGACCTTGGAAGATCCCAACGAGTGGAATCCCTCGGATTATGCGATTCATTTAACTCGCCGGGCTCGCGGATTACCTTTCTGGTTCTCGCTGGCGGCAAATGGAACTCGGGAATATGCCAACGCGATGCAGCAGACTCTCGATATTGCAGCTCATGCCGCCCACTTGGTTAAAGCACATCCCAACTTGGAGCTCATCCATGAACCTAAATTATCTATCGTCGCGTTTAAGAGAGTTGGCTGGAGTACCGCAGATTACGAACAGTGGAGCGACAAACTCTTGGCAGATCAGATCGGCTTCGTTGTTCCTTCGGCGCATAAAGGTGAGCCGATACTTCGCTTTGCGATCGTTAACCCATGGACTACCGAGAAAGATATTGCAGATATTCTGGCGACGCTTTAAAAGTTAACGGTCCAGAACATTCTTTGTACGATCGTAAACCTGGCCAGTGCGCTTGTAAGCAATCGCACTTAGGGCCTCAAGAACGACTCGGTTAGCCAAGATCGCGGTGATATCTGCGGTATCAAATGGCGGTGCAACTTCTACAACGTCGAGGCCAACCACGGGAAGTTCTAGACAGATGCGGCGCACAGTCTCTAGGAGTTCGCGGCTGGTCATCCCGCCTGGCTCTGGGGTTCCTGTTCCTGGTGCCATGCCTGGGTCAACTACATCGATATCGACTGAGAGAAATACTCCATCGCATTCATCGGTGAGAATCTTGAAGGACTCATCCAAAACCACATCAAGACCGCGGTTATGAATCTCTGTCATCTCGTAGGAACGCATACCTTGATCGCGCATCCATTTGAGAGTCACATCGTCGGGCCAGTATCCACGTAACCCAAGTTGTAAGAAGCGATCACCACGAACTGCACCACTATCAATCAGTTGACGCATTGGTGTTCCGTGACCAACCAGAGCGCCAAATTGAGAGTCAGCGGTATCTGCATGCGCATCAAAATGCACCATCGAAATCTTGCCCTTGCCGCGGTGGTTAGCGATACCTGCCACATCTGCTGAAGCAATTGAGTGATCCCCACCCAAAACAACGATGAAAGCACCCGTCCTAGAAATCTTCTCCGTAGCTTCTTCCAGAACTTTAAGTGATGCAACTAGGTCATGTCCTGGCATCATCAAATCACCAGCATCAACCACCTTTAGATCCTTAAGGGCATCTACTCGCAGTGCTAAATGCGGACGCTCGGCATCATGAGGAAGATAATCCCCGCCGCGAATTGCTTGCGGACCAAACTTGGCGCCTGAACGATGAGAGGTGCCGGAATCGATCGGTGCACCGACGATCACCACATCCGCATTTTGATACGTAGAAGGATCATCCAAATCGCATTGTGGGACGCCTAAGAAGGTAAAAGAGGGTCCATACATATTGCCCAGGTTTGCCATGGGTTAAACCTTATCTCACCCCTGCGCGCCTACGGCCAACGAATTGTCCAAGCAAGACGATGATCAAGGCAATCAAGAACATGGAGGAACCAATCACATTAGCCTGAGGCGGTAGGCCACGTTGCGCCGAAATATAAACGAACTTGGGAAAGGTATTTACATCTCCGGAGTTGAAGTTGGTAATGATGAAATCATCAAAGGACAAGCTAAATGCCAAGAGCGCTGCTGCTGCAATTCCGGGAGCTACCAGAGGCAAGGTAACGCGGCGGAAGGTCTGGCGTTCATCTGCATATAAATCCATGGCAGCTTGCTCTAAACGGGGATCAAGGCTTGCGATACGCGCCTTGACGGTGACGACGACGAAAGAGATGCAGAACATTACGTGTGCAATAACGATGGTCCAAAATCCAGGATTGAATCCAAAGGAGATAAACATCGTGAGAAGCGACGCTCCCATAACAATCTCTGGAGTCGCCATAGGCAAGAAAATAAGAATGTTGACGATAGAGCGTCCGCGGAATGCATAGCGACCCATAGCGAATGCCATAAGCGTTCCAAGCAGTGTTGCGAAGAAGGTGGCCAGTACTCCGATTTTGAGTGAGTTACCCAGCGCATTGCAAACATCCGGCGCTCCGCAGGGATTGAGCCAATTGTTCCAGGTGAACCCCACCCAGACCAGATTGCTCTTAGTGGAATTATTAAATGAGAATACGAAGGTATAAATGATGGGAAGAAAAAGATAGGTGAAGCCTAAGAAGGCATAGATCCGAATTAAGTTGCGAGAGAACCACCTGGTCAGTTGGTTCATACCAACTCCTCTGTTCCGGCACGTTTAACATATGCCATCACAAGAATAAGGATCGTCACCATCAAAATCAGAGAGAGCGCCGCCGCTCCAGGGTAATCCACGATCTCTAGATAGCGCGCCTCAATAACGTTGCCGATCATCTTTGTTCCCGGATTGCCGAGAAGTTCGGCATTGATGTAATCACCTGCCGCAGGAATAAATGTCAGCAACGTTCCTGCAACAACTCCTGGCATAGAGAGTGGGACTGTAACTTTCCTAAAAGTTGTTAACGCATTTGCGTATAAATCTCCCGAGGCCTCCATCATACGAATATCGATGCGCTCTAGGCTGGCATAAAGCGGAAGCGTCATGAACGGCAGGAAGTTATAAGTAAGACCCGCGACGACAGCAAAGGGCGTGGCCGTCAGGTGATCTTGTGCTCCTAAAATATGTGCAAAGCGCAGGACCTTAATGACAAGTCCTTGCTCCCCCAAGATCTGCTCCCATGCCACTGTGCGTAGCAAGAACGAACAGAAGAACGGTGCAACAATCAAGACCAATAACGTGTTCTTCCAGCGACCTGATTTAAATGCCACCGCATAGGCAAGTGGGTAGGAGATGATCAAGGCGAAGAGAGTTGCTAGAAATGCATATTCAAAGGAGCGTATTAATTGCGCTTTAGAGGAAGTGATTGCATCAATGAAGTTGGCGAATCGATAAGTCTGGACATATGTGCCAATTCCATAGCCCTGAGTTTGAGTCGAGGTACTTATAAGTTGGTAGATCGGGACTAAGAAAAATATGACAAGCCAGATGATTCCAGGCGCCAGAAGCCAATATGGAAGCAACTTCTTCTTACTGAGAACAGCCTTCTTCTCATGGGTGCCCGTATGTAAGAGCGCGGTACTCATTCGCTATCTGGATTCGCTTCCGAGCCGGCATTGGCATCTTGGTCACCGGCAAGCCCAAAGGTGAAAATTGGCTCCCAAGAGATGGTGACGGCATCACCCTTAGCAAGAGGTGGAGTTCCATCATCGTTCTGCTCAAAGACCATGAGCTCTTGACCCCATGGCATCTCAACCTGGTACTGCGTGCTTACGCCGATATATGAGGCATCTGAGATAACCCCACCCGTCAGAATATTCCCGTTCATGGAAGTTCCGGCCGGTTGAATACGGATCTTCTCTGGTCGTATTCCCAGCAAGACCGAGGAGTCGTGCGCATGATTTCTGGCTGCTGGAAGTGTGATCTTGGTACCAAAGATATCGACGACCTTGTTATCCCCTGAGGCATCAACGATCGAGCCCTTAATCAGATTGGATTGCCCCAAGAAATTAGCTACGAATGATGTCCGGGGATTGTCATACAGATCCGCTGGTGATCCCATCTGCTCAATCTTGCCCTCGTTCATAACGGCGATGGTGTCGGCCATAGTCATGGCCTCTTCTTGATCGTGGGTAACGTGGACGAAGGTGATGCCCACTTCAGTCTGAATCCATTTCAACTCAATCTGCATGGCGCGGCGCAACTTAAGATCGAGGGCGCCGAGTGGCTCATCCAAGAGCAGAAGCGCCGGTCTATTGACGATCGCACGCGCTAAAGCGATGCGCTGTTGCTGGCCACCTGATAATTGATTTGGTTTGCGGCTGGATAAGTGAGTGAGTTCAACGAGTTCCAGAGCCTTTTGAACCTGAGCATCCACATCCTTGACTCCCCTGCGGCGCAATCCAAATGCCACGTTCTCATAGATAGTCAGATGCGGAAAGAGCGCATAGTTTTGAAAGACAGTATTTACCGGGCGCTTATAAGGTTTCTCATAGGTGATATCCGTGTTGCCTATAAAGATAGAACCTGAACTTGGCTCCTCGAGTCCTGCAACCATCCGTAGCGTCGTGGTCTTGCCGCACCCAGAAGGTCCAAGCAGCGCGAAGAATGACCCCTCTGGGATAACAAGATCCAGATCATCTACAGCAACAAAGTCACCGAACCGCTTAGTTAAGTTCTTTAGAGTGAGATCTCCGTGTGCCGAAGTAGAAGCGTCAACCACTATGCGTTACCACTCGCTTTCTGAAACGCCGTAGAGAATGAGATCTGCTCGGCCTGCGAAAGGTCACGGAAGACCTTGAGGTTCTTCCACATCGCATCATCGGGGAAGATCAATTTGTTGCTGACCTGAGCAGGGTTGACCTTCTCCATTGCTTGTTGCGCTCCTGCAACGGGACAGATGTAGTTGATGTAGTTGGCAACTCGCGCCGCAACCATTGGGTCGTAGTAATAATTGATCACCGCTTCGGCATTGACCTTATTAGGTGAGAGCGCTGGAATCATCATGTTGTCGGTAGAGAAGGTCCCGCCTGACTCAGGGATCGCAAAACCAAATCGGTTGGAGTTCTGAGCATTGAGTTGGTTGATATCTCCCGACCAACCAATGACCGCTACAGCGTCACCGCTGATGAGATCCTCCTGATAGCTCTGACCTTTCACTTGGCGGATATACCCATCGTGAATCATCTTCTGCAAGAAGTCGATGGCATTCATAAATTTGTCGCCGCTAAAGGGTTTGGTGATATCGACCCCTTGCCAGAGCATGATCAATCCGATGGTGTCGCGCATCTCGGACAATACTTCGATCTTGCCCTTGTTTGCTGGAGCAAAGAGCTGCTCCATCGTGTGTATTCCCTTTGGATTCTTCTGGTTGCTCCACGCAAATCCAGCGATAACACCTGCCCATGGGAGCGAATAGTGACGGCCTGGATCTAGAGGGCGATTAAGCAAAAATGGTAGAACATTCTTCTTATTAGGAATCTTGGTGTCATCGAACTTGGCGACATACTTACCGTTAATCCATCGGGCAGCCATCCACTCGGTGAGGACGACAATGTCGTAGCCGATATCTTTCTTCAATCGAAGTTGCGGCGTTACCTTTGCAGTGAAGGTGTCGTTGTCATCGACCACCTCCATGTAATTAACGGGAATCCCGGTCTTCTTGGTGAAATCAACCAGGGTGGGATAACTCTTCGTCTTATTGTCGTAATCCAAATAGAGCGACCAGTTTGCAAAGCGCACAGCGTTCTTGGTGCTCGCCGCTTGTGCTATCTCTTCATTGGAGAGACCAAGCAGTGATGCAGCCCCTAGGCCACCCGCAGCTTTGATCAGATTTCTTCTGGAGATTTCAATTGCCATAATCAACCACCCTCCAAATTGCCGCTTCTAGATATCCGATCCTATGACCGGGTACGACTACTTACAATCATTAAGAAGTAATTCCCTCGATCGATTCATCGCGTATATGCCAACTGGTTCCATACGAACTAAGCAGATCTAAGAATGGCTCTGCGGGGAACCATTCGGGGCCATTAACTCCTTCAGGCTTCCAATCACCGCGCTCGATTAATTCAAGTGCGATAAGTGGGTTAATCGCGGTCTGCCACACAACTGCTTGATCACCGTACTCCCCCATTGAGAACGCATTATCGACGACGTTGTAGATGTAAACCGCTTTAGGTTTTCCTTGCTTATCCAAACCTTTTACTTGGATGCCAGCGCATGTCTTACCTGACATACGAGAACCAAGTGTCGCTGGATCTGGCAAGAGCGCGGCGAGCACATTGCGCGGAGAGACAGAAACTCCCTGCACGCTCACTGGTTCGGTTCTATCAAGTCCTAAAGTATGAATGGTCTTTAGAATCTCAATAAAGTGCGAACCAAGTCCGTACTTGAATGCAACTTTTCCAGCATCAACTTTGCGAGGAATCAGCGCCACTTCTTCGTGCTCCACATTTACACACTCAACAAGTCCGATCCCATCTGGAAAATCAAAACTCTCAAGATCAGAGAATGGCTCGGTCGTATACCAACCGCGATCTCTCTCCCACATCAGAGGAGGATTGAGGCACTCTTCGATTGTGGTCCAGATGGAGAAGGTGGGAGCGAAGTCATACCCCTCAACAACGAGATTGGAACCGTCATAGACGATCGCGGAGTCGATCCGTGAAAATAAATTGTCGGCGGCGTAACGGGCGAAGACATCGCTTAGCCCAGGTTCCACACCGATTCCGACCAGCGCGTAGATACCTTTAGATTTGAAAGAGTCATCGCGAGCGAACTGTTGCTCACCCAGCATCAAACCGACTTCTGCATGGGGATTGGTTGGGTGCGCTTTAGAGAGGGACATCGCCATATCAACGTAGTTGACGCCTTCTAGCTCACAGGCCTCAAAGATGGGCATCACGAACCGTGGATCGACGGCATTGATGACCGCGTTAGGTGCCACGCTCTTGATGAGTAAACGGATATCGTCGACGCTCGAAGCATCGACTGCGGCCGCCTTAAATCTAGGGTCGCTGAGTCTGGCCACTGCACTTTGTGCGCGAGCCAGATCCCGGTCTGCAACGACCATCTCTGTAATAAATGAACGACGGGCTGCGATATTTGCTATCGCACTACCTACACCACCGGCTCCGATAACGAGGGCCTTCATAAAAATCAACTCCAAACGGTTATTTCGAGTCTAGCCCCGCTGGATGATGAATTCCATCACCCAAAAGGGCAGGTCTGACTCCAATTTTTTAGCCAGTAAGATTACGTAGTGATTGCTACCCAGAGTGTTGAACTTCGTGCTGGGGCCAGACTCCTCGTAAAAGATGTCACGGTTCGCATCAATCATGGAGATCGCATCGGATTTGTTGGTCGAAATGGTGCGGGTAAGAGCACCCTCGCCAAGGTCCTTGCTGGTGAGGGACTTCCCGCTGGAGGCCAAGTTCTGCGAACTGGAACGATCGGATACCTCCCCCAAGATCCACGAACAGGTGACCAAGAAGAGAGCGTCATCAATCGAATTCTCTCCGCACGCGGTTTGGATCAGATCGTGACCCGAATGCGTAAGGCGGAAGAGGCGATGGCTACCGCTTCTATGGAAGAACTCGAAGTTGCTATGGAGCGGTACAGCCGCGTCGATCAAGAGTTCAGCGTCGCCGGAGGTTATGGAGCATCTGCAGAAGCAGAATCCATCGCGATGAACTTGGGACTTCCAGAGCGAATCTTCAACGACAGTTTGGAAGGTCTCTCTGGTGGACAGCGACGTCGGGTCGAACTGGCACGTCTACTCTTTGGCGGCTCTGAGACGCTCATCCTGGATGAACCGACAAACCACCTTGATGCCGAGTCCATCAACTGGTTGCGCGAATATCTCGGTAAGTATTCCGGCGGGCTCGTCATCATCTCGCACGATGTAAATCTGATTGAGACTGTCGTTAACAAGGTCTTCTACATCGACGGCAATCGAAACGTCATCGATGTCTACAACATGGGTTGGAAGAAATATCTGCAGCAACGTGAAGATGATGAACATCGTCGCAAGAAAGAGCGCGCGAACGCCGAGAAGAAAGCTGCAATCCTTGCTAAGCAAGGCGAGAAGATGCGTGCCAAGGCTTCCAAAGCTGTTGCCGCCCAAGGCATGTTGCGTCGTGCAGATGCGCTATTAGCGGGGCTGGAAGATGTTCGTAAATCTGACAAGGTCGCCAAATTGCGCTTCCCTACCCCCGCTCCATGTGGCAAGACACCACTCATGGCACACGGACTTTCCAAGTCGTATGGCTCGTTAGAAATCTTTACCGATGTCGATCTAGCGATTGATAAGGGCTCACGCGTGGTTATCTTGGGTCTCAACGGCGCCGGTAAGACCACACTTCTAAAAATGTTAGCGGGAGTTACCGAATCAGATACCGGCGAGATTGAACCAGGACACGGCCTCAAGATCGGTTACTACGCCCAGGAACACGAGATGTTGGACTTCGAACGCTCGGTTCTCGAGAACATGATCTCTTCAGGTGAAGGCGTCGGGGAACCCCAAGCTCGCCAAGTACTTGGCTCATTCCTCTTCAGTGGCGACGACGTTCAAAAGCCCGTCAAAGTTCTTAGTGGTGGAGAGAGAACTCGGTTGGCGCTGGCAACCTTGGTTGTAGGAGCTGCCAACTTGTTGTTGCTCGATGAGCCAACAAACAACTTGGATCCTGCTTCACGCGATGAGATTCTTGCCGCGCTCTCCGAATATCAAGGCGCGGTAGTGATGGTTACCCACGACGTTGGTGCTGTCGTTGCGCTCAAGCCGGAGCGTGTCCTGCTACTACCCGATGGCGATGAAGATCTTTGGAATGATGAGTACTTCGACCTCATCGCCTTGGAGTAATAGTCTTACAATTTAAGCGCGTAGGGCCGCTGCAATCTGTCGGAAGTCTTCGACCAGGATATCAATCTCGTTCTGCTCATGCGCCAAGCTAATGAGCCATTGCTCATCGAGTCCTGGAGGCGTAATGATTCCGCGATTGAGCGACCATAACCATGAGAGCTCAGCGACTTTAAAATCGGTCGCTTTGTAATCACGATAATTGCGAACTGGATCTACCGACCAGGTGATACATCCTTTGATTCCAAATCCAACTGTGTGAGCAGGTAATTCGTAATCGTTGATGATCTCAGTAATACGATCAAGCGCTTGGTAGTTGAGAGCCTCGGCCTTACCCAGACTTTCTGGAGTACAAACCCTGTCCATGGCGCGAACACCAGCCATTGCTAATGGATTGGCGTTGAAGGTTCCAAAATGGTGGAAGCGTCCATCGGCAATCGCGTTCATGATCTCTTTCTTGCCGCCAAATGCTGCAAGTGGAAGTCCGCCACCGATTGATTTGGCAAGACAGATGAGATCAGGCTTTACACCAATACGTGCAGCTGCACCTTTAGGCCCTGCAGTGAGACCGGTCTTAACTTCATCGAAGATCAAGATGATTCCGTATTGATCACAGAGTGCGCGCACTGCTGCGAGGTATCCCTCGTCGGGAAGTACGATCGCAAGATTTTCTAGAACAGGCTCCATGATGATGCATGCGATTGTCTTTGCATGCTCTTTGAATACCTTCTCAAGAGCGTCCAGATTATTAAATGGGACGACGTAGATCTCGCCGACATTTGCTCCGGCAGGAATTACAGGTGTTGGCGCATCGGCAGGACCGGCCAACTTCAGATCTGGCTTTGCAGAAACTGTAAGCGGGTCATAGCTACCGTGATAGCCACCCTCGATTTTTACGAGCCCATCTTTACCCGAGTAAGCCTTAGCCAGACGCACCGCATACATGGTGGCCTCGGTACCCGAGTTGGCAAAACGGATCTGATCTACATCAAATCTCTTGCAGATGCGCTCGGCACCGTCACGCGAGATCGGAGATGGAGTCACAAAGAGCGTCCCGGTGTCTAGGGCACGCTTAGTCTCTGCTACAACCTCAGGGTTGAGGTGACCGGCGAGCATCGCGCCAAAGCCCATCGAGAGGTCGAGCAGCTTGCGCCCATCGACATCGGTCATCCAGGCTCCCTTGGCACTCACGATAGAGAGTGGATATGGATCCCAATGTTGGAAACTAGATGGAACGCCTAACGGCATCGAGCCGAGGGCAAGATCGAACTCAATTCGTGAAGCGAATGAGGATTTTGCGAAGCGTTCCCATTCGAGAGCGAGTAGCGATTCAACTCGGCTTACATCGATTGGACGTGGATTCTTACTTAGCTTTCTAAATGTTTGTGGCTCTAATGTTTGAGTCATTTTCGAACGTTGTGTGCATCGACGACTCTTGGCTGGTGCCAAGACACGATGACAGTCTCCCTTATAGTTTTCGCTTCCCTTGATATTCCCTGGGCTTATTTAAAATAAATAAGTGACCTAGGACTCAAAAAACGCTATGGCGAAGGTAGCAGATAGTCACCTGAAATTCACCTCTGGCAGGATTTTCAGGGCGCGCCTTAGACTTTTTTCGAATAAAGTTCAACCTTACGCGGTGAATAGCCACAATTTTGGAAGGTTTGCGATGTCGAATCAAGAAGCAACTAAAAGTCGTAAGAAGCACCATTGGCAACCAGGAGATGAAGGACTCGATCCAAATCGTTGGTATGCACTTGTTGTAATCGCAATCGCATCTCTAATGATTGTGTTGGATGCATCGATCATTAACTTAGCTCTTCCTAAGGCACAAGTTGCACTTCATATCTCTAATGCCAACCGCCAATGGGTTGTTACTGCTTATTCACTCGCCTTTGGATCACTGCTACTCCTCGGTGGACGTATTGCGGACTACGTTGGTCGTAAGCGCATCTTCATTATTGGTTTGATCGGTTTTGCCGGTGCATCAGCTCTCGGCGGATTCGCAACGACGCAAGGACTACTTTTCGGTGCTCGCGGATTGCAAGGCGCATTCGCGGCACTTCTTGCACCATCTGCGCTCTCTCTCATCAATGTGACTTTCACAGTTCCTAAAGAGCGCGCTCGTGCATTTGGAGTGTACGGCGCAATCTCTGGAGGCGGTGCTGCCATTGGTTTGATCGCCGGAGGCGCACTTACTCAATATGCAAACTGGCGTTGGTGCTTGTTTGTGAATGTACCGATTGCTCTTATCGCAGTTATTCTCGCTATTCCTAACCTGCATGAGTCAAAGGCTGCTGGCGATAATAAATATGACATCCCAGGCGCTGCAACAGTAACTCTTGGTCTGATCAGTTTGGTCTATGGCTTTAGCCAGGCTGCAAATAATGGATGGGCAAATCTACATACCTATCCTTACTTCATTCTTGCCGCTCTCTTCATCGGAGCCTTCTTAGTCGTCGAGACTCAGGTAAATAATCCTTTGCTCCCACTTCGCGTCGTGCGTGAGCGCAACCGCGGTGGTTCTTACCTGACCTCTTTGCTAACTGGAACCGGACTCTTCGCAATGTTCTTGTTCCTCTCTATCTACATGCAGAACTTCTTGCATTACTCACCACTTCACTCAGGTTTTGCCTTCTTGCCATTTAGCGGTGGAATCATCGTGGGTGCAGGCATCGCCTCTCAGCTCCTTCCAAAAGTTGGACCTCGTCCTTTGATGGTCGGCGGTTTGGTCGTAGGAGCTGCTGGTCTCTGGTTGCTCTCAGGCATCACCCCAACATCAAGTTATGTGAAAGATCTGCTGCCAGCGATGGTCATCATGTCCCTTGGGTTGGCCTTCGTATTTATCCCAAGCGCCAGCACTGGCCTACACGATGCAGGTGAGCACGATGCTGGAATCGCCAGCGCCATGCTCAACACCAGCCAGCAGATCGGTGGCTCACTTGGAGCAGCGCTTCTCAATACAGTGGCGCTCTCATCAACGGCCGCCTTCATCAAGGGCCACGCCTCTCTCGGGGCGAAAGCTCCCATTTATGGCGCGGTGCATGGCTTCAGCACCACTTTCAAGATAGGTGCAGGATTCCTGCTAGCTGCAGCCCTCGTCTCTGCCACCTTCATCAATGTTGGCAAGGACTCGCTCGTTGAGCATGAAGGGGGCCCTGCCCTCTAGATATAACAGGACGGTCGCGCCTTATTGCGATAGATTATTACTTGCGAATCGTTCGCAAGTAGTAAGGATCAGGAGGAATCCATGAACGCTCCGGCGGGTCTCCAAAAGAAGAGGTCGAAGAATCCATTCGCCTCACTATCTGGTGATGAAAGACGTCGATTACTGGCGATGTTTGGCGTTATTTTCTTTCTGCTATTCGGCGGTTTGATCTTGATGGCCTTCGCAACATCCAGTCACTACAAACTCTCCGATGGCACCATGTTTGGTTGGGGTACCGGCTTTCTAGCGCTGACTCTAGGTATGCGCCACGCATTTGATGCCGATCACATCTCTGCCATCGATAACACGACGCGTAAATTGATGGCTGAAGGCCAACGCCCAATGGGAGTTGGATTCTTCTTCTCACTTGGACACTCCTCGGTGGTGACCGCTCTCGCAATTGCCCTCAACTTTGGAATTAAATCTTTAGGTGTGCAAGTCAAGGATGACAACTCATCCCTGCACCACTACACCGGCCTTATCGGCACCACCGTGAGTGGCACCTTCCTTGTGCTAATTGCACTCCTCAATTTCATGGTCCTCCTCTCGGTTTTGAAGGTCTTTGTGGCGATGCGCAAGGGTCAGTACAACGAGGCTGAGTTAGAGAAACATTTAGATTCTCGCGGTTTCATGATGCGCTTCTTTGGACCTATAGCTCGTCGCATCGACAAGAGCTGGAAGATGTACCCGCTCGGAGTTCTCTTCGGCCTTGGATTTGATACCGCGACTGAAGTAGCTCTTCTTGTGCTAGCCGGATCTTCCGTTGTTGCCGGACTTCCTTGGTGGGCAATCTTGGCACTACCCATGTTGTTTGCAGGTGGAATGAGCCTGCTCGATACCATTGATGGATCATTTATGAACTTTGCATATGGTTGGGCATTTTCCAAGCCAGTTCGTAAGGTTTACTACAACATCGTCATTACTGGACTTTCGGTAGTTGTGGCTATTTTCATTGGTGGACTAGAAGTTGCTCAAGTATTTGCGCAACAACTCAATCTCACTGGTGGCTTCTGGAACTACGCCCTTGCTTTTAATATCAACAAAGCGGGGTTCATCATCGTGCTGATGTTCGTTGCTGTTTGGGGGGCGGCGCTTCTCATTTGGCGTTATGGAAAAATTGAAAATCGCTGGCATGACCATGCCCACAGAGCTCAAGTGGAACGTGGTGAGATTGAAGATCACGCCGCCGCTGGTGTGGAACTTGGTCCGATTACTGATGGATTTAAGATCGACTGATTGAGTGTGAAAAACCCCCGCAGAATTATCTCTGCGGGGGTTTTTAATTTACTAAGGAGTTAGCGCTCAAGCTTTCCAGCAATGAACTCTTCTGTGCGCTCATGAGCTTGCTCATCAGTGTATTGAACTGGTGGAGACTTCATGAAGTAGCTTGCAGGTGAGAGCAAAGGTCCACCAATCTTGCGATCGAGTGCGATCTTGGCGCAACGAAGCGCATCGATGATCACGCCGGCAGAGTTTGGTGAATCCCATACTTCGAGCTTGTACTCGAGGTTAAGAGGGACATCTCCGAAGGCGCGACCTTCAAGGCGCACATAGGCCCACTTGCGATCATCAAGCCATGGGATGTAATCGGATGGTCCGATGTGGACGTTCTTCTCACCTAAGTCATGCTCAAGTTGTGAGGTCACAGACTGGGTCTTTGAAATCTTCTTCGACTCAAGACGATCGCGCTCCAACATGTTCTTGAAGTCCATGTTTCCACCAACGTTGAGTTGATAGGTGCGATCTAGGTGTACGCCACGATCTTGGAACAACTTCGCCATGATGCGGTGGGTGATGGTTGCACCAACCTGCGACTTGATGTCGTCACCGATGATTGGGATACCGGCCTGTGTGAACTTATCTGCCCAGACTGGGTCAGATGCGATAAAGACTGGAAGAGCGTTAACGAAAGCAACGCCGGCGTCGATTGCGCACTGTGCGTAGTACTTTGCAGCCTCTTCGGAACCAACTGGCAAGTAGCAGATCAAGACATCGACCTTGCGCTCCTTGAGCGTTGCAACAATGTCAACAGGAGTTGCTGTTGATTCAACGATCGTCTCGCGATAGTAACGACCAAGACCATCTAGGGTGTGGCCGCGTTGCACGATCAAACCTGTTGGCGCTACATCTGCGAATTTGATTGTGTTGTTCTCAGATGCCCAGATTGCGTCGGCAAGATCTAAACCGACCTTCTTGGCGTCAACATCGAATGCAGCAACGAAATTCACGTCGCGAACATGGTAACCACCAAGCACTGCATGCATTAGTCCAGGGATCTCGACATCAGCTGCCGCATCCTTGTAGTAAGTCACGCCTTGGATGAGCGAGTTTGCGCAGTTTCCTACGCCGATAATCGCTACGCGGATTTCTTTACTATTAGTCACGAGGACTTCCTTTCAGTATTGATCATTTCTTGTAGCCAGGCGATTTCACGCTCAGCAGATTCCAATGAGTGACGACGCCACTCAACTAAATAACGATCGATTCCTTCCGGCGACTTCTCAAGTTCGCTGCGAAGGATCATTGCCTTCTCTACTAACTTGTGATGACGACCTTCTAGAATCTGAAGTCGATTGCGCTGTGGGGTTGGCCCAAAGAATGCGAATCGGACTTCAAAACTTTCATCTTCCCAACTATCAGGATCGCTACTGGCAGAGATCGCCTCGAAGCGAGCTAGGCCAAGTTCGGTGATCGCGTAGACGATTCGGGAGCGACGGCTGACGCCAGGGTCCGTTGAGAGGCTCTCTTTGATAAGTCCTGCCTCAAGCATGCGATGGAGCTGGGGATAGAGGACTGAGAAAGAGAGAGCCCGGAAGGGGCCATAGATTGCGGTCATCCGCTTGCGGAGTTCATACCCGTGGAGCGGTCCCTGGCTGAGGACGCCTAATAAGGCGAACTCAAGGGATTCACTACGCGAGCGCATCTATAGACTCCATACCCATAAGAACCAATTGCTTGGATCAGATTTAACTAACTTAGATCGAATAGATCTATCGATTCGATATAACGATCCGTAACCTATCGAATCGATACAAAACTGTCCACCCCGACTCGCCCGGTTCAAGTACCCTCCACGAGTGACCTTGATCATCCCCTCCCGCTTCTGGGAGTACCTCATCGCTACCACGCTCATCATTTGGGTCCCAGGGCCCAGCGTGCTCTTCACGATCGCTAGGGCAGTCTCCTGGGGGCGTACGGTGGCCTTGGCAACTGTATTAGGCAACGCTCTAGGGCTCTTCACCATCTCTGTTTTGGTTGCCGTGGGTCTCGGCCCGGTCCTGGCCCACTCGCACCCCTTCTACCTGGGTGTTCAGTGGCTAGGTGCCTTCTACCTGATCTACCTCGGGATTGACGCCTACCGCCACAGTCGAGAGCATGCTGAATCAATGACCGATCTGAGCGGAGGCAAACCCTCTGTCATGAAGACAATTCGGCAGGGGTATCTGGTTGGCGTCCTCAACCCTAAGAGCTTGGTCTTCTTCGCGGCAATCTTGCCTGAATTTGTGGATCGGCCAAGGGGTCATTTAGTAGATCAACTACTTTTTCTCGGTGCGGTGTTCTGCGCCATCGCCCTCATCTCAGATGGAACCTGGGGCATCATCGCCGCCACCATTCGAGGCTGGCTCTCATCGGATCCTAAAAGGTTGGAACGCCTGCGCATGGGAGGCGGCGTCGTCATGGTCGGACTTGGCCTACTGACCTTTGCCAACTCTCTCATCAACGGGTAACACAACTTTCCAATCACGATCGTGGCGTAACGAGCGGCTGTCACCGCTTTAGTACACACTTCGGCTATAAATAATTCGAGGGCTTTAGACCCTCGCTCCGAGAGAAGTAGGTCATCATGGGCGAACCACGTGCCGCCATTAGTCCAAGCCACCTTACTTACGCCTGGGGTGATTGCCACCGCTGCCTCTGGCTTCAATATAACCACTCTGTAGCTGCCCCAATGCAGATGCCACTTATCGGTGACCTCGCAGATATGCAGGAGCGGTATTTCATCGGCGCAAAGACTTCAGATATGCATCCTGATCTACCAGAGGGCCGCGTGCATTCACATGGTGGTTGGGTCGTATCAAAGAACATCGTTGTCGATGGAGTCGACTCCGGATTATTTATTCGCGGCAAGTACGACCTCCTGCTTGAGTTTGCCGATGGAACCTATGGAATTGTTGACTGCAAACTCCAGAAGAAGGATTACGACAAGAGCACTTTCTACGCCCCTCAACTCGAGGCTTACGCATTTAGTCTAGAGAATCCGCAGAAAGATGCACCAAAGCAGATCTCTTTGATTGGTCTATATACCTGGTCTCTAGATCGCGCCTCTGGAAATTTGACGACTGGCTTCGGGTATCGAGTCAACAGTTCCTGGTTCCCTGCAGAGCGCAATCCCATTGCACTTCAAGAACGCTTAGCCGACTTAGTTCGTATGGTCCAAGAGGAATGTCCGCCTGCTAAAGATGGTTGCGGAACCTGTGAATATGTTGCTGCCCGCCGTGAGATTTTAGGAAACGGCTAGTCCTCTTCGCTCTTCTTCTCTTGCTTGTTCTCTGAAGCTTGCTTCTCTGCCGCAATCGCATTCTTGGCATCTGAGGCATACATATCTACATAGACCTGCCCGGAAATCTTTTGAATCCCTTGCATGATCTCATCAGTCACTTTGCGTAGGTACTGCAGATCGCTGGAGTCACCATTGAAATACATAGGCTCTCCAAAGACCATCTCAACGCGGCGGACTTTTGGAACAACCTGTCCCGTAGGTTGAATCTCTGCAGTATTGAACATGGCGACGGGAACTACTGGAGCACCTGAATCAATTGCCATGCGGGCGATACCAGTGCGCCCCTTATATAAACGGCCATCAGGAGAGCGCGTGCCCTCTGGATAGATGCCGATGCAATTGCCCTCTTCCAAAAGCTTAAGACCAGTTCGCAGTGCAGCCTCGCTACGACGACCACCAGAACGATCGACCGGTACCTGGCCTAAGGCCTGAAAAGTTATCTTCTTAATAAATCCCTTGATTCCAGGTGAGGTGAAGTACTCACTCTTAGCCATGAAGGTGACCTTGCGCGGCACTACCAAAGGCATGAATACCGAGTCGCTAAAGGACAAGTGATTGGAGGCGATGATGACGGGACCAAGGTTTGGAACATGGCGTAATCCGCTGACCTTGGGGCGGAATAGCACCATCAAGATGGGGGTCAAGAAAGACTTTAAAAAGGTATAGGCCATAGTTGAACTCCCCTCATTTCCATTCCGTCGATCAGCATGCCGCCAAGAAGCGCCTCGCCGATCGAACTCCGAGGGGTCTAATTTAGGGGTTAAAGCCCACTCTGTGACACCATCTGAGCGTGACGGATATTGCAAACTCAGAAAGTTTCTACCTTTCTGGGGGTAAAACTGGAGTTTTGATGCTCCATGGCTTCACGGGATCCCCCGCATCTGTGCTTCCCTGGGCGCAGGGAATCCATGAGGCGGGCTTCACCGTCAGCGTTCCGCGTATTGCCGGGCATGGCACCAAGTGGCAAGAGCTCAACCGAAGCACATGGCAGGACTGGTACGACTCAGTTGAGTCAGCCCTCCTGGCCCTTAAGAGCAATTGCGATCGCGTCTTTGTCGCTGGCTTCTCCGTCGGCGGTGCCCTCGCATTGAAGTTGGCTCAGGTGCGTGGCAGCGAGATCGAAGGTTTAATTCTTCTCAATCCATCAATCTTTGACGACAGAAAATTTTTTAAACTTGTTCCCGCTCTCAAACACATCGTTTCATCTGTCAAGGGTGGGCCGAGCGATGTGGCACAACCAGGTGCACCCGTACATGGATACGATCGAATCCCCCTTAAGGCTTTGGATTCGGTGCGAGACCTATGGAAAGTTGTTGAACGCGATCTCTATCTCGTAGATCTTCCACTTTTGATTGGATACTCAATCAATGATCATGTGGTCAATCCAAGTTGCAGCCACACCGTAATTGATAATGTCACGTCTCCGAGCATCCGCGAGATTATCTTTGAACGTTCATTCCACAATGTCTCACTTGATTATGAGGTCGAAGACCTGATCGCCGAGAGCGTCGAATACATTCAAGATGTACTAACTGGCGAGTTTGAAAGTGCCAACGAAAACGATGAGAACGAATTGATCAACGCCGAGTTCGAGTCGATAGTTTCTCAGCTATCCCTCGATGAGTCTGCTCCAACTACCTACTTAGATGAACTCGATGCTCGCGGTGAAGAACATTTTGTCCACCCAGATCCAAAATTGCCGCATGTGGATCAAGCAGCGCGCATTGCAATCGCCTGTCTCCTTGGTGGACCCGCCTACCTCTTGCTCGAGTACACGACAGGATTCTCTTTCTTTGGTACGGGACCGTGGCCAGGCTTTCTTTTATTCACCGGTGGAGTCGTAGCATCCATTATCCGTCTGGCCCGCAACGATGATGATTACGATGATGGAGCGGAAGTTTAAAGATTACCTAACTGTGATGCTCCATACATTCCTAGCATCCACGTTCCACTGCTGCCACGTCATCTGCAAGATCTGACCCCATGTGATTATCACTGGTCCCTTTGGTGAGTAGCCATCTATATCAATCCAGTGATTACCGCTTTGTGAAATTTGATAACCAGCAAAATTGTCACCTGCTGTCAGATGGATTTGCGCTATAAGTTCTCGGGTATCGGGTGTATCTAATAGTTTTTTCAAGGTGAGTGGGTCGAGCGGATACGAAGTAGCGGTAGCTAAGTAGGTGTCGCCGATTCCAAAGCGGCTCCAGTAGGAGAAGACTTGGTCATTGGTTAGCTCTACACCGGTATTTCCAACCGCCGCCTTGTACTCGCTTATGATCTGGCTATTGCTTCGAGCAATGCCAAAGTAAGCCTCTTCCCAATGGGCAACAGCAGCAAAGGTGCAATCTCCCAAAAGTTCCGGAGAGCTATTTCCAAAGGTCGAATAATTTTCAAATACCGGGTCCACGTTGCACCAGTTCACAAAGTTAGCGCAAGCCTCAATCGCACCAGAGTTTGGAATGATTGAAAAATTCTGCGTATAAGAGCCCGTTTGATCGGTGGCCATTATCGAGAAGAGCTTTCCGTCGAAGGTGTTGGGTAACAGACAGTAAGTTTTAATGGTTTCACATGTCACGGCATCGGGGGTTGCGGTGACCGTGTATGAGATCTGGCCTTTATCGAACGGCGCTGCAGCAGGACACCAATAAACGCCAGACCGATCTGAGTCGATTCCAACGACAGTCAATTTAATTGCAGACTCCGAACTCCACCCTGGGTGATCGCCAATTAACTCCCCGCTGCCGGCACAATCCAAGTGGGGATCGTTGGTGGGAGGAAGTACGGGTTCACCAACAATGAGATTAGGTCCAATATCCGCAATCTTCGGAGCAAATCTCTGTGAGTGTGCTGCAAATGAAGCTGGACTAATTAACTTCTTGTAAAACGCTCTCAGCGTGATCGCGTGCACAACCGATGCCACGTAAATGTTGGTGTAACTATGCGGAGTCACTGTAAACCCGCTTGGAAGTCCATCAACCAGAATTTCAGCCTTCGTTCCAGTTGGGTAGGAATCGAAATTCTTATCGAATCCACTCCACCAGATATTTAATTGCACTTGCCCAGGAGGCTCCCTGGTGTTGACAACAGTAGTGACATCGTCCACAGAGAAATTTGGTGCGATCAAAGTTTTTTTAACGTACTCCTGGTTTGCAACTGAAATAGTTCGGGCATTGGCACTGGGTGATAACTCACCGATCTCAGAACTCACCATCAAGATAAATGAGAGCGCGAGTCATCGTAATTTTCCTAGCCGCGTCATGTAGATAATTGTTCCACTTTTAGAGAAAAGAGAACAGTGCAAATTAACGACGAGCTAGATCAGCAACTCCTACTAGCCCGGCATCATTTCCAAGTTCAGCGACAAGTACCTTTGGAAGTGGGTGCTTGCCAGAAAATGGCATGTACTTCTCAATTGCAAGTCGAGTTGGCTTCATCAAGAGTTCACCTGCATCAATGACACCACCACCGATGACGACGCAGGCCGGATCAACAATCACGCAGAGTGATGCAATACCAGCACCCAGCCAATCCCCTGTCGTATTGAATGCTTCGACGGCTAGTGGATCTCCTTCGCGCGCAGCATCTGTGATGTGATTTCCTTTTATGCCCTCAACTGTTCCATCTCCCCGCGCCAATAAGGAGTTAGCACGAGTTGGGTCCAGTTGAATTGCTTCAAGAAGATGTCGATGAAGCGCCGATCCAGAGGCATATTGTTCGAAGCATCCGTATGAACCACATCCACAGAGATGACCCCCAGGGACTAAACGCATATGACCAAACTCTGCCGCAACACCAAATGCTCCGCGATAGAGCTCTCCATTATTAACAAGTCCTCCGCCAATACCTGTGCCGACGGTGACCATCATGATCTCGCTCTCGCCGCGGCCAGCTCCATAAATGGCTTCGCCCCAGGCAGCTGCATTTGCATCATTTTCAATGACGACTGGAAGATTGATTTCGCGGGAGATTTCCGCCTTCAGATTGATGCCATTCCAACCTGCGATATTTGGAGTAGCGAGCATGGTCTGGCGATCAGATGAGACAAATCCTGCTGCAGATATTCCTACAGAACTCGCCTCGTGTTGGGCGAGCAACTCTTGGATGACGCCGATAATCGTTTCAGTGAGCGCGGCGCCCCCGGCCTTTGGCGTATCTTCGCGGTGAGTTGTGAGGATATTTCCTGTTGCGTCAACGACTCCACCGAGAACCTTGGTTCCCCCAATATCTACACCAATGCTGAAATTCTCCACCTGCGAAGATTACCTTGCGATAGCCCATGAAAGTTCGCGCCTTTCCCACTAGCGTTCTCGCATGATTGAGACGTACCTGCCGGCACTGGTGCCGCACCCAACGACGGGCAACATCACCAACATCATTACCGATCGGGCGGCCAAAGAGCCAAACCGGGTTCTGCTCTCCCGCCCATTGGGAGATGGGTGGCAGCCGGTCACAGCGATAGAGCTCGATCAAGAGGTACGCAGCGTTGCTAAGGGCCTTATCGCCTGGGGGCTTGAGCAGGGGGATCGCGTTGCGATCATGGCCAAAACTCGTTATGAGTGGACCATCTTGGATTTTGCGATTATTTACTGTGGCGCAATCACGGTGCCCATCTATGAGACTTCGAGCGCTGAGCAGGTCCGTTGGATCTTAAGCGACTCAGGGAGCGCGCTCCTAATTGTTGAAACTCCATCGCTGGCCCAATTGGCTTCGCCAGTGCTGCCTGAAACTTGCAGCGATGTGCTCACAATAACTGAGGATGCACTTCCCAATTTAGTTGCCGCTGGTCGCGCAATTCCTGATGCAATCCTCGACGAACGTCTCGCTTCAATCGGGCCAGAAGATTTGATGACCTTGATTTACACCTCTGGAACTACTGGAAATCCAAAGGGTGTCACCTTTACTCATGCCAACTTCATGTCAGAGTGCGCAAACGTTGTCCTCTATGCGCGAGTCGAATTTCTAAAGCCCGGTGGCTCCACACTCCTCTTCCTTCCCATCGCGCATGTATTCGGTCGCATGATTCAGTTCGGCGCAATTCATGCCGGTCTACACCTCGCCCACTGCGGAGATATCAGTCGTCTGCCACAAGATTTGGGGACGTTTAAGCCAACCCTGGTCTTAGCAGTACCGCGAATATTCGAGAAGGTATTCAACAGCGCCGAGACGAAAGCAATTGAATCCGGTAAAGCCAAGATATTCAACAAAGCGGTTAGCACAGCGGTGGAATATTCGCAGGGGCTCGACTCTGGAACCATCTCAGCAAAGGTGCGCGCACTCCATCTCGTCTTTGACAAGCTGGTCTATTCCAAAATTAGAACCGGCCTTGGCGGTCGCGTCGACGCGGCTATTTCTGGTGGAGCACCTTTGAGTCCACGCCTGGGACATTTCTTCCGCGGCGCTGGTATCAACATCCTCGAGGGTTACGGATTAACAGAGACAACGGCGGCATCAACTCTTAACGTCCGTTCTGCGCAGAAGATTGGAAGTGTTGGTCGACCTATCCCAGGTACGCGCATCAAACTCGCAGAAGATGGTGAGGTCCTTATCCAGGGCGATGTTGTTATGCAGGGATACTGGAACAACGAGGCCTCATCTCAAGAGTGCATGACTGAAGATGGGTTTTTCAAGACGGGTGATCTCGGGCATATTGATGGCGATGGTTACCTCAGCATCGTTGGTCGCAAGAAAGAGATCATCGTAACTTCAGGCGGAAAGAACGTTGCACCTGAAATTCTGGAAGACCGGCTCCGCTCGCATCCTCTCATCAGCCAGTGCATGGTCGTCGGAGATAACAAGCCATTTATCGCCGCCCTGATCACCTTGGACCCTGATTCTTTGAAGACTTGGGCCACAAACAATAAGAAGGCCGGGGCAACAGCAGCAGATCTCGCCAAGGATCCTGCCTTGATCGATGTTATTCAAGCAGCGGTGGATGAGGCGAACAAAATTGTGAGTCGCGCAGAGTCGATTAGAAAGTTCACCATCCTCCCTCAAGATTTCACTATCGCCGATGGCCAATTGACGGCGAAACTTTCGGTGAAGCGTCACGTCATCAACCAGCAGTTTGCCCAAGAGATCGCTGACCTATTTGGCTGAGCTCTCGCATGAACGCAGCCGCATAGCTCGCGAATTACATGATGGAATCGCGCAAGAGTTAGCGGCGATTGGATATGCCCTCGATAGTGAGATCGGAAGATCAGATACCTCGGCAGAATCTCGCACAGGATTGCGAAAGATTCGAGAGCAAGTAACTGGATTGAACAAGAAGATCCGCGATGAGATCTTTCTACTCCGCTCTACCCGAGATGATGTACAGAGCAATTTCTTAGCCGCCTTGGATTCAATTCCCGTTGACACTCGTGTGACTGGCTCCCTACCCGATACGGAAAAGGGTCTGGAACTCGGAAAAGTTTTAGTCGAACTGACCAGAAATGCGGTCGACCACGGTCAAGCTAGCGCCGTCAGCGTAGATATAACACAAAGTGAGATCCTCTTTGAAAATAATGGTGCGGCATCTGGACCAATCAAGAGTGAGCGATACGGACTCGTTGGAGTTGCTGAACGACTTGATCTGATCGGATGGAGTTTGAGTATCGAATCGGATTTTGTTCGCGCCACCTTGAAAGAACTAATTTAAATGTTGATTCTCATCGTTGATGATCATGAGTTGATCAGGGCGGGGCTAAAACAAGCCCTGCAATCAGCCGGTCACAACATCGTTGGTGAAGCCGCCTCGTTAGCAGAGGCGCGAGCCGAGTTACTTTTCACCCAACCCGATCTTGTGCTCGTCGATGTGAACTTGCCGGACGGATCAGGTTTAGACCTCATCACTCCCCTGCTTCGCTGCATCGTTCTCACGTTAGGTGATGATCCGACATCCTTGCAGCAAGCGCATCGACGCGGGGCTGCTGCCTACGTTCTTAAGGGAGAGCCGGTTACGCATCTACTTACGATTATTGAGCAACTAGAGAACTCCACGTATCACTTTGCCGCACCAGCGCTTCCGCAAAATAGATTTGATCTCACCCAACGCGAACTCGACGTTATTCAGATTCTGCAGACGGGATGGAGCGCCAAGGAGATGGCCTCTCATCTCTTTCTCTCCGAAGCGACCGTGAAGACTCACCTTGCCTCGATCTATCGCAAGCTAGGAGTGAAGAATCGAACACAAGCGATCGTCGTTGCGCTAGCAAACCACTTAATAGCCGAATAAGACCTCGCGGAAGCGCTCTCCCCAGATCTTCCAACTCCAACGCTCCTCGGTCCACATGCGACCAGCCGCACCCATCTCCGCAAGACGCGAAGGATTGTCCAGAAGTTCGATGATTGCCTCGGCAATCTTCTTTGGATTTGTTCCATCAACTATCTCACCGGTCTTGCCAGGAATCACCGCATCTGGAGCTCCACCAGATTCGCCGGCAAGTACTGCTATTCCACTTGCATTCGCCTCCAGGTAGACGATTCCGAGTCCTTCAACTTCAAGCCCAGCAAGTCTGGACCTGGAAGGCATGACAAAGAGATCGCCCAGACGAAAATACTCAGGCAACTTGTCATATTGAACTCGGCCAACAAATCGAACAAATTCAGATAGATCGTGCTCGCGCACTAGTTGATCTAACTTCTTCTTGCGTGGACCTATTCCTACAAAGAGCAGAACAACATCGGGATGTGTGAGCAAAACTTCTGGCAACGCCTCGAGTAACTTATCTTGTCCTTTTCGATGCACAAGTCTGCCTACTGATATTAAAACTTGTTTGCCTTGAAGATTTAACTCTTTTACAAGGGCCTCGGATTTTGGACCCGGAGTGAAATGGTTCACCGAAATTCCAGGTGCAATCTGCACCATCTGACAATTTTTATTAACAACAGGAGCCATCGCTTGGCGAGTGAACTCACCCAGATAGGTAAGAACCGAGATTGACTTTGTGGAGTGAGCAAATATCTGACGAAATACCGGAAGCTTGGCCCACCAGACCTCATGTCCATGGGTGAGCGCAACTATATGCTTGGCACCAGCGCGCTTGAGTAGCTGAGACATCCACGCTAACGGCATCGCTGCGCCAAACCAGATTACCTCTGATTGATATTGCTGCAGCACTGCTCGAACTCGTCGATTGACCCAGTATGTAGGAAGCAAGATAGAACTCTTATCCCTAATAATGATCGCACCAGTCTTTGCCGCGAGCGCGCGATCGAATTCGGCGCTACCTCCTTGCTTGGCTGTATAGATGACAATCTGACTGCCATCTAATTGGTCGAGCAGCCCCAGGATGAATGTTTCAATTCCACCGGCACGAGGACCAAGGTCATTGGTGACGAGTAGTACTTTCCGGACGGACACCCCGCAAGGCTAGTGAGCCCGCTCTGAACTACCCAAATTTTGCGTGCACTAGGCGTGGTAGCGCAGCGGAGGTACCAGACCTTTATCTGAGAGAGTTGAGATTGCACGGAGCTCGGCAGGTGAAATTTCATCCTGGGGTCGATCAGAGATAGAGAGAAGGACGGATACGACGCAATCCGAACAAGCCAGATCGCGCATTGTGCAGGTTTCGCAGTCGATGATCATGTCCTAAAGAATAAAGATCACCACTGACACCTAAAGTTCGGGTATGGCATCTCGTGTCGCGGCAAATCTCATCCTGGGCAGCGATGGCTCGACCACCTTGGCGGGAAGCTCCGCGGGGCTCTCCTTCCCCGCTGATCGCCAGAGATTTCACCAACTACGACAGGAATTCGGAGCGATCCTGATCGGTGGAAATACCGCTCGGCATGAGCCGTACACGACGACTCCGCTACCCCTCATCGTTCTTTCGCACGATCCTCTCCCCGATCGGCTACTCGGCAATGAGAATGCGAGAGCGTGGGACCTTCCTCTGGCAGCCGCGGTAGAACGGGCTACCGACGAATTCGGAGATCTTCTATTTGAATCGGGCCCTGCGCTTCTAATGGAGGCGATCCTGGATGGTCTGATCCAAGAACTCTTTCTCACGATCTCCGAGAAAGCCGGAGGTGAGGGCCTCATTGATCCAGTTGAGTTAACGCGGGAATCAGTTCTGATATCAAGTGATGCGGTTCCAGGGGGTCAATTCCTGCACTATCGCCTCGCGCCTTCCCACGATTAACTGGTGGGCAAATTACCCTTATCCCATGGCCAGTGTAAAAAATTTCGATGAAATCCTGGCTGACATTCGTAGCATCGCAACGCGGGCGGAGCTGATTCTGGAGGAGATACCTGCTCCTCAAAAGCTCGCTCCATTCGCCTATGCCATGACCGCCGATACTCAAGATGAGATTGGAACTGCTCGCTTTGTTCTCCTCCATGACCCAGCTGGACAAGAGGGATGGGGCGGAGACTTTCGCTGTGTCACCTTTGTCAGAGCAGAGGTAGATCAAGAGATGGCCTCTGACCCCATGGTGGCAAATGTCGGGTGGAGTTGGCTCATTGAATCACTTGAAAAATTTGGTTGCTCTTACGTACAGCCAAGTGGAACGGTCACGAGGGTGGCATCGTCCTCATTTGGCACACTTGGCGAGAGGGCAGATGACTCTGAACTCGAGGTGAGAGCCTCGTGGACTCCGACCGATTCTTTTGCAATCGCAAACCATGTCAGAGCCTGGCTTGACTTGCTCGAACGTTGTGCGGGATTAGAACCGATTCCCGATGGCGTAACTCCCCTGACTCGTAGCAACCTATCTCAGTAATACATTTGCCCAATGCCCGAGCCATTACTCACCCCGCGATCGGGCTTGCCTGAACTCATCACTGATGGCACAGGTTTTAAAAAGGCCTTGGATCAACTCAAAGGCGGTCACGGCCCTATTGCCGTCGATGCAGAGAGAGCATCTGGCTATCGCTACAGCCAACGCGCATATTTAATTCAGATCTTCCGCCGAGATGGCGGATTACATCTCATCGATCCAATTGCTGTTTCAGATCCAGAACTGTGGAGCGAGATGAACCTCGCCTTTCAAGATTGTGAATGGATCATTCACGCTAGCACTCAAGATCTTCCATGTTTACGGGAACTCGGAATCGATCCGCAACATCTCTTCGATACTGAACTTGGTGGGCGAATTGCGGGATGTGAGCGCGTTGGGCTCGGCCCACTCTGCGAATCACTTTTGGATATTCAATTGGCGAAGGAACATAGCGCAGTTGACTGGTCGATTCGTCCATTGCATTCAGATTGGTTGACATACGCCGCACTCGATGTTGATGTACTAGTGGACCTACGAGATGCCGTCGAAAATTTATTGCGAGAGCGTGGCAAGTTGGAGTGGGCTCTAGAAGATTTCGCACAGATTTTAAAAAATCCCGCTCCCGCACCGCGAGTAGATCCCTGGCGCCGCACGTCGGGAATGCACAAGGTACGAGATCGCATGACGCTCGCCATCATAAGAACGTTGTGGTTAGCGCGCGATGCATATGCTCGTGAGATTGATATTGCACCTGGTCGAATTTTCAACGATGAAGTTCTTATTGAAGTCGCAACTAAACGCCCAACGACCGTTGATGAATTTAGCAAGATCATTAAGCGACGCACTCGAGCTCAACAGGCGCCAACCACTGAGTGGTTTGCGCTCTATCAAGAGACCCTGAAACTTCCAGAGAGCGAACTGCCCATCCTGCGGGTACCCACCGTTGGATTGCCGCCTATTAAGTTGTGGAAAGATCGCAATCCGCTAGGAAATGCCCGGCTTACTCACGCCCGCGCCGCAGTGATTGAGCGAGCGGCAGAGCTCGAGATGCCAGTCGAGAACTTGATCTCCCCAGAGGCCATTCGCCAACTCGTTTGGAAGAACCCTCCAACCTCAGAACTTGAGGGCTATATCGAGCAACTCTTGGAATCAAGTGGGGCTCGTAGTTGGCAGATCGCTCAGATCAAGGATGTACTAGTTCAACCACTCCTGGAGACTGAACCTTTGGTCACCCCAGAGCCGCCAGCCGCTGAAGAGCCGGCCGAGTGATGCGAATTACGCAACATAAAAGTTGCGTAATTCTTCTGACCCTAGTTACGCTGGCGCAATGATCCCAACATTCGTGATCTTCCTTCGAGAAGGCTTCGAGGCCTCGATGATCGTCGCCATCCTCCTCGCCTACCTCAAGCGGATGGGACAGCGCCACCTCTTTAAGAATGTCTTCTGGGGGGTCGCAGCGGCCTTTGGATTGATCTTTGCCGGTGGAATTGCGGCATATCTGCTGATCAAGCAGTACGACGGCTCCAATGTCCAGACCTACTTCGAAACCGTAACCTACCTTTTGGCAGCAGCGATCCTGACCTACATGACCTTCTGGATGCAGAGCCACGCTCGCGGACTCGCTCATGATTTGCAGGCGAAGAGCGATGCTGCGATATCACGCGGAGGGCGTTTTGGTTTAAGCCTGCTGGCTTTTCAAGCTGTGGGCAGAGAGGGCCTTGAGACCATGGTCTTTACCCTCGCCATTATCTTCGCAAATTCCAAGCAAGCTGCCACTCCAGTTCACGGTGGCCTGATCTGGTTGGGTGCGATCCTGGGACTCGCGGCCGCTCTTGCTATTGCACTGGGTATTTATCGCCTTGGCGCCAAGATCAATCTACGCCTCTTCTTCCGCACTCTCGGTGTTGCACTAATGGTCTTTGCCGCGGGACTACTCACCGACGCGATTCAGAATATGCAAGAACTTAACTGGCTACCTTTCCTACATCATCAACTCTGGAATACATCAGGCTGGATCGCAGAAGATTCTAATTTTGGAGATGTCTTGCATTCACTTCTCGGTTATGCAGAGCGTCCTACTACGTTGCAAGCGATTGTCTGGGTGGTCTACTTGGTCGCTGGAACAACTATCTTCTTAAGAATGGGAAAGAAAAAGAAGCCAGTCTCAGTTTGATTCTTGGTGAATGGAACTCTCTTGCTCTTGCGAAAGATGCAGCTCTTTAAGAGTGAGTGACCAACTAACAAGCGAACGTGTAATCGTTTGAACTGTTATACCTAAATCGTTAAAGATCTCATCGCGCTTAGAGTGCTCCAAGAACTCAAGCGGAACGCCAATGGAATGAATCGGAATTGAAAGCCCCTCTTCGCGGAAGAGTTCTGAAACTGTGCTGGCGATACCGCCATGCTTAATTCCATCTTCAATAATCACAATGCTCTTGTATCTGCGCGCCATAGTGACGAGCGAACGGGGCAAGGGCTTAACCCAGCGCGGATCAATAACTGTTACTCCAACACCTTCGCGATATGCCTGTGCTGCCGCTTCAACCGCCATTGTTGCCATCGCACCAACGCTCACCAAAAGAATATCGGCGCTCTCACCGCGATAAAGAACATCAATGCCATCGCGACGTTCAAAGGCAGGAATATCTTCACAGAGCGTTCCCTTGGGGTAGCGAATCAAAGTCGGCGCATCGCTGATATCAACGGCCTCGCGGAGAACCTCACGAAGTCTTGCCCCATCTCGAGGGGCCGCAACGTGCAGCGTTGGAACGATCCCAGAAAGTGCTAAATCCCAGATTCCATTGTGTGATGGGCCGTCATCACCGGTAATGCCGGCACGGTCTAGGACAAAGGTAACTCCCGCGTGATGCAGCGCGACATCCATCAACAATTGATCAAATGCCCGGTTAAGGAATGTGGAGTAGATAGCGACAACGGGATGCAGACCGGCAAAGGCCATACCTGCAGCTGACGTTGCGGCATGTTGCTCTGCGATTCCAACATCGAAGGTGCGATCTGGGAAGGCCGATTGAAATTGGTCTAGACCCGTTGGGCCAAGCATGGCAGCGGTAATTGCAACAACATCGGGACGCTCACGTCCGATATCCACCAACTCACAGGCGAAGACCGAGGTCCATGATGGGCCGGACTTCTTGAGTGGTTGACCGGTCTGCGGATTTACCACCCCGACGGCGTGAAACTTCTCCGCCTGATCATTTATCGCTGGAGCGTGACCGCGACCCTTCTCGGTAATGACGTGAACCAAAATTGGTCCATGGAAATTCTTAGCTTGAGCGAATGCACTTTCCAGCGCCTCGATATTGTGGCCATCGACAGGTCCAAAATACTTAAGCCCTAAATCTTCAAACATGCCCTGCGGGGCGACAATATCTTTGATTCCTTTTTTGACACCATGAAGCGTCTCGTAGATCGGCTGTCCAACTACAGGAGTGCGTTCTAGAACGGTCTTACCCCAGTCGAGGAATTTTTCATATCCACTCGTTGTGCGCAGAGTGGAGAGGTAGGTTGCGACTCCCCCAATCGTTGGAGAGTACGAACGTTCGTTGTCGTTAACGATAATGACAAGTGGGAGCTCGGGGTTTGCGGCGATGTTATTGAGGGCTTCCCATGCCATTCCACCGGTCAGCGCACCATCACCCACGACACAGACCACGGTGCGATTCTTGACTCCTTGAACCTTAAAACCGCGGGCAACGCCATCGGCCCAAGAGAGAGCGCCCGAGGCATGTGAATTTTCGATGACATCGTGTTCGGATTCGGCTCGACTTGGATATCCGGCAAGTCCCCCACGCTGACGCAAGGAATCAAAGCCCTCTTGTCTACCCGTCAAAATTTTATGTACATACGACTGATGGCCGGTATCAAAGAGGATTACATCTTGAGGGGAATCAAAGACCTTGTGCATCGCGATCGTCAGCTCAACGACCCCGAGATTAGGGCCTAGATGCCCACCTGATTTTGAGACCTTCTCAATCAAAAACTCGCGAATCTCCCCAGCGAGCAGATTGAGTTGATCGTTCGTTAGCGCTCGAAGATCCTTTGGTCCCTTTATGGCGGGCAAGATCCGAGTGCTAGACATCTTTGAATTCTACGCGAGGAGCCCCCTCAATGCGAGGTTAGAGTGCCCCTTGTAGATGTGAGGTTCTTGACCAGGTTTAGTTGATCAGCGAGCGAAGTACGTACTGCATGATGCCCCCGTGGCGGTAGTAATCCGCTTCACCAGGTGTATCGATACGTAATTGCGCTTCAAAGGTGATCTCTCCCGCTTTGACGGTCAAGGTCTTAGGTGCTGGACCGTGATTCAAAACTTCAATTCCTGTGATCTCAAAGGTCTCGGTACCTGTCAGGCCCAAGCTCTTTGCGCTCTGGCCGTTTAAAAATTGCAGTGGAAGTACGCCCATGCCGATCAAATTAGATCTATGAATTCGCTCGAATGATTCAGCGATCACGGCGCGGACACCTAGAAGTGCCGTGCCCTTCGCAGCCCAGTCACGAGAAGATCCCGAGCCATACTCTTTGCCGGCCAAGATCACGAGTGGTACACCAGCTGCCTGATATTCACTTGATGCGTCGTAGATGGTTGCCTGTTCTCCATTGCGTAAGAAGTTGCGGGTGTATCCACCCTCAACGCCATCGAGGAGCAAGTTCTTCAGACGAATATTGGCGAAGGTGCCACGAATCATTACCTCGTGGTTACCGCGACGCGATCCATATGAATTGAAATCTGCGCGCTCGATGCCGTGAGCGGCAAGATATTTACCCGCCGGCGAATCGACTTTGATATTTCCCGCTGGTGAGATGTGATCGGTGGTAACAGAGTCACCCAAGATTGCTAATACACGAGCACCTGAAATATCAGTGACCGGCTTTGGTTGACGTGGCATACCCTCAAAATATGGAGGTTTGCGAACATATGTTGAATCCGCCTCCCACTCAAAGGTCTTACCGGTCGGAGTCTCTAGAGACTTCCAGCGGTAGTCACCATCGAAAACAGTTGCGTAATCCTTTTTGAACATATCTGAAGAGATGCAAGAGGCGATGACCTCATCGATCTCTTGCGCTGTTGGCCAAATATCCTTGAGAAATACTGGCGCACCGTTCTGATCGTTTCCAATCGGATCGCTCTCAAAGTCATGATTCATTGTGCCGGTAAGCGCGTAAGCAACAACCAGTGGTGGGGAAGCGAGATAGTTCATCTTGATATCAGGACTAATACGCCCCTCAAAGTTGCGGTTGCCTGAAAGCACTGCAGTAACAGCCAAATCGTTCTCGTTGATTGCCTTGGAGATTTCGACAGGTAGTGGACCTGAATTACCAATACATGTCACACAACCATAACCAACAAGATCAAAGCCCAGTTGATTCATGTAGTCGGTAAGTCCGGATTTGTCATAGTAATCCGTGACAACTTTGGATCCAGGAGCGAGAGTGGTCTTTACCCATGGCTTGCTGCGCAAACCCTTCTCAACAGCCTTCTTAGCGAGCAGCGCTGCGCCGATCATCACCGAAGGGTTGGAGGTATTTGTACATGAGGTAATGGAGGCAATCGCAACAGCACCGTTGGAGATTGAGGTCGCTTCCCCATTGACCGAGACGTTGATCGCTTCGCGCGAACTCTTCTCGCTTAGGTAGGTAGGGATGATCTCGTTGAACGACTTTTTGGAATTCGAAAGCGAGATGCGATCTTGTGGACGCTTTGGTCCGGAGATTGACGGAACGACTTCAGCTAAATCAAGCTCCACATATTCAGAGAAGCGAGGCTCGACTGATGGATCGTGCCAAAGTCCATTGCGCTTTGCGTACTTTTCGACGAGTTCAATCTGTTCTGCAGAGCGTCCCGTGAGGGTGAGATAACGCAAGGTCTCATCATCGATTGGGAATATCGCACAAGTTGATCCATATTCAGGAGACATATTTCCGATCGCGGTGCGATTTGCCATTGGCAGCGCAACAACGCCAGGACCATAAAATTCCACAAATTTTCCAACGACGCCATGCTTACGCAGACGCTCTGTGATTGTGAGAACCAGATCGGTCGCTGTAGTTCCGACGGGAAGTTCGCCTTTGAGTTTGAATCCGACGACGCGAGGGATCAGCATGGATACAGGCTGTCCAAGAAGTGCAGCCTCGGCCTCAATTCCACCGACGCCCCACCCAAGTACACCTAATCCGTTGACCATTGTTGTGTGTGAATCGGTACCTACAACTGTGTCTGGGTAGGCGCGGAGAACTCCATCAACGGTGCGAGTCATTACAACGCGAGCTAGATACTCAATATTTACTTGGTGGACGATGCCTGTCCCTGGTGGAACAACTTTAAATTCATCAAAGGCGGTCTGGCCCCAACGCAGGAAGCGATAGCGCTCTTTATTGCGTTGGTATTCAACATCGGTGTTCTCTTCAAATGACTGAGCGGTACCAAAGAAATCAGCGATAACAGAGTGATCGATAACCAACTCAGCAGGTGCAAGAGGATTGACCTTGGCCGGATCTCCACCTAGATCAACAATTGCTTCGCGCATTGTTGCAAGATCTACGATGCAAGGAACGCCAGTGAAGTCCTGCATGATGACGCGAGCTGGAGTGAATTGAATTTCGGTATCTGGCTCGACAGCGGGATCCCATTGAGCGAGCGCCTGAATCTGACTCGCGGTGATATTTGCGCCATCTTCAGTGCGCAGCAGATTTTCAAGGAGGACCTTGAGGCTGAATGGAAGCGTTGCCGCACCTTCAAGGCCATTGATTTCAAAGATCTCGTAACTCTTGCCAGCAACGTCGAGGTTGCTCTTCGCGTTAAAGGTATTTTTGCTCATCGTGGCTAAATCCTATCCCACCCCGGTTGAGGCGCTTTTGGGGCGCCCTTTACGCTGGAATGAATCGCGCCACACACTCCACGTGTTGGGTCTGTGGGAAGAGGTCATAGCCCACCAGATGATCCATCCGATAGCCGCTCGCTAGCAAAATTTTGGCATCTCGAGCAAGTGATGCGGGATCGCAGGAGACGTAGACGATCGCTCGAGGATGAGTTCGAGTCATGACGGTAATTACCTCTTCGCCCGCCCCTGTACGTGGAGGATCGAGCAGGATGACATCAGGATCAGAAATTTTAGGAAGCCGGGATTCAACGGTTCCTGGGTGGATCTCAACATTGCCCACACCTTTAAATATCTTCTGGGCATCGGCGATCGCACGGCGATCTAACTCAATGAGATGAACCTTGCCGCGCGCGCCAACTGCTGCTGCCATTGGCGCCGAAAAGAGCCCAACTCCCCCATAGAGGTCACAGACCACTTCGCCCGTCTCGAGTTGGAGCAGCGCTAGAACCTCTGCGATCAAAGTTGAGGGGGCAGATTTGTGCGCCTGCCAGAAACTCTGCGGGGAGATTTGGTATGTGAAGCCATCTACCTTCTCAACCAGTTGTGTTGGGCCGGAGATGCTGCGGCCTGCTCTACCAACGCTGACCTGGCCCGTACTGGTTGAGGCTACCTCGATGCTATCATCACCATTCCAGCGGCGCTGTGAAAGTTGATGTACATCCATCGCTTCATCGGCTATGACACAGTCTTCTACCTCAATAACCTCATTACTACGGTTAGCGTAGAAGCCAATTCGTCCTGAATCTCCAATAGCGAAATCCATTCGAGTTCTCCAGTGCAGACCATCAGAGGGCGCAACAGCCTTGACTTCGCATTGGACTTCTAGTCCGCCAAGTCTAGAAAATTGCTCCACGATGACCTGTGATTTCAGGATGCGCTGATAACTGAGCTCTATATGTTGGAAATCGCAACCGCCACAGCCGCCGGGGCGGGCATACTGACAAGGCGCTTCAACGCGATGTTCCGATGCGCTCACGATAGCGATCGCATCTCCCCGCGCCATCTTGGAATTTACCGCGGTTATTTCTACAAGGGCGCGCTCGCGGGGAATGGCATGGCGAACAAAGATGACCTGACCTTCAAAGCGGGCAACGCAATGTCCGCCATGAGCAATCTTCTCGATATCAACAGTAACCTGCTGGCCGACTAACAATCTCTCACCCGTAGGTACCGCTGTGTTCATACTTCAATCCTATTGGGGTGTAAGTTCTCCCCCGTGCATGTAGTCATCATGGGGTGTGGCCGAGTTGGCTCTGGACTTGCAAAAGAGCTTGAGGCGGCCGGGCATTCTGTCGCCGTCATCGATCAAAATCGCGAAGCCTTCCGGCGCCTAGGTCCTAACTTCAACGGGCGCACAATCGCTGGGGTCGGATTTGACCAAGATATCTTGCTGGAGGCTGGCATTGAGAGCGCCGCCGCCTTTGCCGCAGTATCCAACGGCGATAACTCCAATATTCTCGCCGCTCGCGTGGCTCGTGAGCGTTATAACGTCCCCAATGTAGTTGCACGTATATATGATCCAGAACGCGCCGAGATCTATCAGCGTCTAGGTATCCCAACAGTTGCAACGGTCTTGTGGACCACCGATCAAATGATGCGCAGACTCGCTCCCGAAGGATCGCAGTCGGAGTGGCGTGATGCCAGCGGAACAGTTCAGCTCTGTGAAGTCTCGCTCCATCGCGATTGGTTTGGAAAGCCGGCTCTTTTGATTGAAGAGGCTACTGGCGCTCGCGTCTCCTTTATTACGCGCTTGGGTGAAGGTCTCATCCCTAACTCTCATACCGTTTTGCAAGAGGGCGACTTGGTACATGTAACGTTGATAGAGTCTGAGCGCGCTCGCATCGATGAAATTCTCTCCCGCGAACCAGAAGTGAGCTAGGGCGAAAAATGAAGATAGCAATCGTAGGAGCTGGAAATGTGGGACGAGCTATCGCTCGCGAGTTGATCGAAAATGGTCACCACGTACTCTTGATGGATCGCGATCCAAAATCGCTCAAGATGGATAGCGTCCCTCAAGCAGAGTGGTTGCTAGCTGATGCTTGTGAGATCTCATCACTCGATAATGCAAAGCTCTCCGGCTGTCAGGTTCTTGTTGCTGCCACCGGAGATGACAAGGTAAATCTCGTCTCCTCTTTATTAGCTAAGACCGAATATGGCGTCCCTCGCGTAGTTGCTCGAATCAATCATCCGAAGAACGAGTGGTTGTTCGACTCCTCCTGGGGTGTAGATGTTGCAGTATCTACTCCAAGAATTATCTCGGCACTTGTAGAAGAAGCGGTGACCGTAGGAGATGTCGTGCGACTCTTCTCGCTCAAGCGCGGTGGGGCAAACTTGGTTGAGATCACGCTTCCTGAAGGAGCATCAGTATCTGGAAAGACTGTTGGAGAGATTACCTTCCCGACTGGAACTTCACTTGCCACCATCGTTCGAGATGGACATGTCATTGCGCCAAAAGATCAGGACCTACTTATGAGTGGCGATGAATTAATTTTCGTTGCAACCACTGCATCTGAAAATAGTTTGAAAGAGTGCCTACTCGGCCGCTGATTCAACCTTTACGGTAGGAACTTTTCGCAAGATCAACCAGGTTCCCCAACACACGAGAAGAAATAGTGGGGTTCCCATAACTAATCTGGCGGTGCCAAGCCAATTGATGTGGTTGGTCTTATAAAGCGGATACTGAACCAATAACCGTGAGACAAAGAGCGCAACCCAGAGCCATCCCGCTCTGCTGTACGCCTTCTTGCGTGCAGATACTTTGCGCCATGCCAAGTTCTCGCCGAGAACTGGACCAAGTAATACTCCAAGGACTGGCCACCCAACGAGATTGGCAATTGTGTAAACAATTCCATAAATCACATTGATGATCAGCCCCGGTAAATAAAAATCTGCAGCTTTACCAGTATGTCTTGCAAGCAGAGCGCAGAAGGCAACTCCAATTACTCCTGAAATTGCATGTTGCAAAGTCTCTCGCTTTACCAAGCGAGCGATAGCAAAGATAACCGATAGTGCGATTGCAACAATCGTTGATTTGTTGAGGTTGTGCGTGATGTTAAAAGCAATCAGGAATACGATCGCAGGAAGCCCACTATCTAGTAGTCCTCGGGTTCCACCGAGTGCTCCTAATACCTTCGCTCTATCCTCTTCGTGACCTTCATAACTCATTGGGATGATGTTCCAGTCGATCCAAATCCACCCTCAGCGCGCTCTGAACCAGGAAGTTCATTGACCTCAATAAATTGAGCCGCTTCTACATGCTGGATAACTAACTGCGCGATGCGATCGCCCTTCTTAAATGAGATCGCTTCGCGTAAATCATGATTAATCAAAATTACTTGGAGCTCACCGCGGTATCCGGCATCAACCGTTCCCGGAGTATTGACCATAGAGACTCCGTGTTTGATCGCTAAACCTGAGCGCGGATGTACAAATGCTGCAAAACCAAATGGAAGCGCGATCGACAATCCCGTTGGAACGAGAGCACGCTCCCCTGGCTCGATAGTGATATCGACGCGCGTGGTGATATCAGCGCCTGCATCCCCCGCCTTGCCATATTTTGGCAGCGGGACCGAAGGATCTAACCGTTTAACTAATACCTCAACGCCATTCATGGATTAATCTCGAAATCTGGATCGACAAAGGCGAGCAACTTTGGATTTTCGCGGATGTGATCGATAAATTCTTTTGGTGCCTTCTCTAAAAAGTGCGACATAGGCACAATTACATAGAGAGAACTCGCACGGACCGCTACCGGACCTTCGTATGACTCAAGATGTCCCTCGGCTTCGGCGTAAACCTTGCGACCTGATTGTCCAGTTATTTTTGCGGTGATGTAGAGCTTGGCTCCGACTGGAACTGGCAATACAAAATCGGTCTCTAATCGAGCGGTAACCGCAGGTGCGCGCAACAGCCACATCAACTTACCCAGAGCCTCATCAAAGGCAAGGGTGAGAAGTCCGCCGTGAGCCAATCCTGGAGCACCTTGGTGGTTATCAGTGACGGTAAAGATTGCGGTGATGTTCTGACCTTCACCGGCGTGTGCGACGAGATGCAATCCCGTTGGATGAAGCTCTCCACACCCGAAACAGTTGGCGTAATGCGATGGAATCTGGGTTCCTGGTGCCGGCGCAAGTGGATGGCGCTCTGGAATCACTGCATCAGGAGGCGGAGTGGTGCTTGCTACTCGACTCATGGCGTGAGCCTAATGGATTGGTGCGCGCTTGCGGGTAGCGTGGGGTTGTGAGAAAAAACTTTACCGAACGATCTCCCTGGCCGATCTGGCTCTGGCTCTTCCTACTCTTTCTGGCGGCAACCCTTGCCTTGGCCTTCTGGGCCGCCCTAGGAAATCGATGGGGAGCAATTACAGGACTCGTCGAGTTGTTGCTTCTTTTCTACACCTCTCAACGCAGCACCCTTGAAATCGAAGTCACTCCTGAGGAGTTTCGGGTGGGTAGCGCACATATCGAAAGAAAATTTCTCGGTGAGATTCAAGCGCTCTCCCCAGAGGAGATGCGCAAATGGCGCGGACCGCTCTCAGATCCGGCTTGTTACATGGCGCTTCGCTTCTGGATTCCAGGCGGGGTAAAAATCGCGATCAATGATCCTAAAGATAAGACGCCGTACTGGCTTATAAGCAGCAAAAAAGCGCAGCCATTGGTGGCTGCGCTTTTAGAGAGAGATTAAGAGATCTTTACTCGCAGTCTTTACAGACCGCCTTGGCGCCTTCTCCACGAGCCAATTGAGAGCTGTGATGAACTAAGAAGCAGCGTGAACAGGTAAATTCATCTGTCTGCTTCGGCACGACGCGAACCGTTAACTCTTCGCCAGATAGATCAGCACCTGGAAGTTCAAGGTTCTCCGCGGCATCTTCCTCATCAATATCGACCTGCCCTGATTGAGCATCAGCCCGACGAGCTTTTAACTCTTCGAGGGATTCCTCATGAAGTTCTTCATCCGTCTTTCTGGGTGTGTCGTAATCGGTTGCCATGGTGCACCTCCTTCACATCTTTGTGGGAAAGTTCATTCGGGCCGGAATGGCGCAAACACAACTTCCTAACGGGGCGGATAATGTCTTATAACGCACCGCTATGGCTAATCAACGTACGGCGTGTCGGGATTATTCCCCGAATATTCACAACTCCGGAAGGTTCTAGACCCTCTGGGTTCAAAAAGTGAGATTCCGCCTAGTAAAGGAGTCTTAGGGGCTCTTGTCCCCGAGCGATGAGCCGTTCGAAGTGAACTTCACGCTTGTCTACGAAGGTAGCGACATCAGCAGTCGCCTTCTTTAAGAACTCGCCCAGCTCCTCACGAGCCAGCGCTCCCTCACCAGTAAGCGTTGTGAGCTCGAAAATTCCCCAGGCACGTAGAACTGGCATAACGACATCCTCTAAATGCAATTTGAGGTCATAAATTCCAGCAAGTGCAATCTGAACCGACTTGCGACCCCAGCCAGGCATACCCGCTCCTGGCATCTGGAAGTTCACGAGCACATCGGTGATTGCGCGCATCGCGGCGTTAGGTTCTAACTTAATAGCCTCGGCAAGAAGGTTGCGATAAAAGAGCATGTGGAGATTCTCATCGAGCGCAACGCGAGCCAGCATTCCCTCACAAATCGGATCATCAGAGATACGACCAGTATTACGGTGAGAGATTCTGGTAGCGAGCTCTTGGAAAGTTACATACGCGATCGTGTGCAGCATGTCGTTTGGATATGGAGTCTGGTAACCAACTTGCATATGAGCCATGCGAAGGTCTTCTAACTCATTCGGATTTACTCCGCGAGTTGCCATTAGATAATCGCGCAAGACGATTCCATGACGCGCCTCTTCAGCGGTCCAGCGATTGATCCAGGTATTCCATGCGCCATCTCGACTTGTAGCGAAAGCAATTTCGGTGTGATACGAAGGCAAGTTATCTTCGGTAAGAAGATTGAGCACCAACGAGTCTTGCGCTACCGCTGTGAGTTTTGAATCTTTGGCTTCCCAAGCATCTCCATTGAGAGGTCCAGCAAAGGTGCGACCTTCTGACCATGGGACATACTCGTGTGGATACCACTCACGTGTTGTACGAATGTGACGTTCGATTTCGATCGCTACTGCAGGTTCGAGATCGCGAATCAAACGCGACTGAATCTTTGGATCGGTCTCGGCCATTAATAAACTCCTCTAAAACTTTGGTAGTAGCAGAACGGTACCCTGCTGATGCGGGTTACTAGCGAGTTCGCCCTACAACTCTCCATTGAGCTTGGAGGTTCTGATGCGAGCCTGCTCGGCCCGCCAATTCTTAATGAGCGCATGATTACCGGATAGCAGAACGTCAGGGACTGATAGCCCACGCCAGGTGGCGGGTTTGGTGAAGTTAGGGTATTCAACGACATCATCCGGGAGGGAATGTGACTCCTCCACCAGTGAGTCCGGGTTGCCCAAGACGCCAGGAATCAATCGAATAATCGCCTCCATTGCAACGAGGGTCGCAACTTCTCCACCGCCCAAGACATAATCGCCAATAGACAGTTCGCGAACCCGGACGTGAGGCACCCTTTCGTAGTACTCCGTTACTCGGTAATCAATGCCTTCATAACGGCCACACGCAAAGATCAGGTGCTCGCGATGTGATAACTCTTCGGCAAGTTTCTGGGTTAACTTTTCTCCAGCGGGAGTAAGAATTATTAAATCGTGCTCCTCTGCAACGGAATTTTCGAGCACCGAATCTATGGCTTTCCCCCATGGTTCGGGCGACATCACCATCCCAGCGCCACCTCCGTATGGGGTGTCATCTACGCTCTTATGAACGCCCTCAGCCTGATCGCGAAGATCATGGATGGCGATTGAGACCAGACCATTCTCTTGAGCTTTGCCAATGAGAGAGAGTTTGAGCGGGGAGAAATAGTCAGGGAAGATGGAGATGAGATCAAAGGAGATTTTAGGCATCGGTCTCGCTCCCCTCTTCAGTTTTATGCAACTCCAATAATCCAGCCGGAGGAACGACGGTGATTCTTCGAGTTTCTACATTTACATCCGGAACAAATTCGGCGACAAAGGGGATCAATATTTCACCGCTCGCATTTTCGATTGCTAACACATCTTGTCCAGGTAGATTGAGTACATCTGTAAGTACGCCAATCTCTTCACCAGACTCCAAGACGACGGCGCAACCTATGAGTTGTTGAACGTGATACTCATCTTCGTACTCGGCTTCTTGTGCCATATCAACATCGGCAAGCAAGAGAGTGTCACGAATTTTTTCGATTGCAGTGCGATCTTTTACCTCTGCAAATTTAAGAAGCAATATTCCATTGTGATCTCGCGCAGATTCGATCGTTAAAGGACCATTGGAGGCAGGATCAGTCTGGAGGCGCGCTCCAACCACAAACCGTTCATCCGGTAAATCGGTACGTATTTCGATGGTCGCTTCACCAAGTACTCCATGGGCCCGGCCTATTCGGCCGACCACGAGCAACATTGTTAGCGAGCCTCGTCAGCCTCGATGAGATCTACTCGAACTGATCGACCAGCAATTGCGCTGATGACTGTGCGAAGGGCGCGTGCAGTGCGGCCATTACGACCAATCACCTTGCCAATATCCTCTGGATGCACGCGCACTTCTAATGTTGTTCCACGGCGGTGAGTCTTCTCAGTAATGACAACCTCATCTGGGTTATCAACGATTCCCTTTACGAGATGTTCGAGAGCCTCGTCGATCATGGTTATTCAGCGCTCGCTTCGGTGGTTGCTTCAGCTGAAGTTTCAGACAAGTTTTCTTCTGACGCAGTCTCTGAAGCTGGAACCACTGCCTCAGCACTCACTTCGGTGGCTTGGACATCAACAACCGGATTATTCTTCGCTGCCAACTTATCTGCAGCCTTCTTCTTCGCAGTTGTTGCGCCATCAGCAGGCTCGTTCATTGCATCTTTAACGGCTGCCTCATAAGCAATTCGCTTATCTGGCTTAGGCTCTGCAAAACGAAGAGTTCCCTCAGTTCCAGGAAGACCCTTGAACTTCTGCCAATCGCCGGTGACCTTCAAGATTGCCTCTACAGCCTCTGTAGGTTGTGCTCCGACTCCGAGCCAGTATGCAGCGCGCTCACCATTGACCTGAATTACTGATGGCTCAGCATTTGGGTTGTAACGGCCGATCTCTTCGATAGCACGGCTATCGCGAGCGGTACGAGCATCTGCAACGACGATACGGTAATGCGGGGTGCGAATCTTTCCGAGACGCATCAACTTAATTTTAACGGCCACGTGTGTGGTTACTCCTTGGGTGATTCGGTTCGATCCTCGCTCTGTCAGTGGGAGCGACAGGCGAATCTCAATCCATATTGGATGGGTTGTGGAGGGGTAGAGGGCCCTTCACAGGGGGCCAATCTTGCCATCTGTTCAGGCCTGGGCCAAATTGGCGAAGCCGCTGGGGTCTACCGCTCCTCGGCGGCCCGCTTCGCTGGGTTGCCTGATTTGGACTTCTTCTTGGGTGGCAGAGGTTTGTTGTATTTGGGCATGGCTGGCATTCCAGGGATATTGGGCATTCCAGCAGGTAGCCCTCCCCCGTTCCGGAGTTGGCGCATCGCCTTTTGGGCCGCGGTGAAGCGATCGACCAGGTTATTGACCTCAGAGACGGCGCGACCACTGCCCTTAGCGATGCGGGCTCTGCGGGTGCCGTTGAGGATCTTTACATCAGCGCGCTCTTTCGGGGTCATGGATTGGATGATCGCCTCTGTCCGAACCAGTTCACCCTCATCGAGGTTATCGAGCTGCTTCTTCATCGCTCCGCTATTCATGCCCGGCAACATTCCGAGCATCTTCGACATTGAGCCCATCTTCTTCATCGCCTGAAGTTGGCTCAGAAAGTCAACCAGGGTGAAATCGTCACCGCTAACAAATTTCTCTTCAAGTTTCTTGCTGAGCTCTGGATCGATCGCCGCCTTCGCCTGTTCGGCCAACGTTGCGACATCACCAAGACCCAAGATTCGAGAGGCCATCCGGTCGGGATGGAAGAGATCAAACTCGTTCGGCTTCTCACCTGTCGCTGCAAACATGATGGGGCGTTCGGTAAGCGAGACGATTGATAGAGCAGCACCACCACGCGCATCACCATCAAGTTTTGTGAGGACTACTCCATCAAAGCCGACACCCTGCAGGAAACTTGTGGCAGTTCGTACCGCGTCTTGACCGAGCATCGCATCGACAACAAAGAGAATCTCATCTGGTTTAACAGCGTCGCGAATTCGTGCTGCCTGATCCATCAACTCTGCATCAACACCTAAGCGACCTGCGGTATCAACGATCACGAAGTTATGTAATTTATCTTCCGCAAACTTCTTACCAGCTTGCGCAACTTTGACTGGATCTCCGACTCCATTGCCAGGTTCTGGAGCAAAAACTGGAACTCCAACATCTAGGCCAACCTGTTGCAGTTGGTTCACCGCATTTGGTCGTTGCAGATCCGAAGCTACCAAGATCGGGGTGTTGCCTTGGCTCTTGAGGTAGAGCGCCAACTTTCCCGCGAGAGAGGTTTTACCGGCACCTTGAAGGCCGACCAACATAACAACCGTTGGACCTTTCTTCGCCATGCGGATTCGACGGGTTTGTCCACCGAGAACTTTGGTGAGCTCGGTATTTACAATCTCGAAAATGCCCTGTGATGGGTTGGTGCTCTTGTTGACTTGATCAAGGGCGGCTAGCGAAAGTTCTTTAACGCTCTCACTGAACTTTGTTGCAACTTCAAGCGCCACATCCGATTCGATCAGCGCGCTTTGGATCTGGCTGACGATCTCGTCGATATCTGAGGATTTGATACGACCTCGAGATCGAAGGGATGAGAAGGCGGATGAGAACTTCGCCGATAATGAGTCAAACACGGCGTAAGGGTACTAGTCCTGCGAGGACAAGATAATCTCTAATTGGGCCGCTAGTTCCAGCGCCTTCTCAGGCGGAAGCGGAGCCCCATTCAAATCTGTGACATACAAGGTATCGAATGCCTCAGCGCCGAGCGTCGAGACAATGGCCCCGCGAATATCGACACCAAATTCCGAGAGCGCGGTCGACACCGTATGAAGCAGCGCGGGTCGATCATGCATGCGGACCTCAATGATCGTAGCGTCCGTCACGATTTGGGTGATCGCAGATACAACGGGAGGGGGTACCAAAATTCCTGGGCGTCTGCGGTAGGAGCGAATTCGTTCATCTATGCGCACCTGGAGATCTTCAGAGCTCACTAAAGCGCGCTCGATCTGATCTAAGAGCCGTACTTGAGAAGGTATCGGTACATTGATATCGACATTGACGATCCAATTCATAACAGCCATGCCATCGACTGTTCGCGTTTTTGCAGAACGCACATCTAGACGCATCACTGTGAATACCGCAGAGATCGCAGAGAGCAATCCCACGCGATCTGGCGCAACAATTTCAATATCGAGAATATCTCCCCGCTCAATAATTTCGAGCGACAACTCTCGTTGAGCCACCTTTGCGATTTGATCGGGGGTGAGTTCGGGTTGAGGAGGTGGAGCTACCCCTTGCATCGCACCTAATGTACGAGTGACCAGATTTTCGACGAGTCCTGCTTTCCATTCAGTCCACGCAGTGCGTCCGGTTGCTTCCCCATCAGCAATGCTCAGCGCGTGCAATAATTCAAGAAGCTCAGCGCTATCAACGAGTGAGAGCACATACTCAATAGTCTGCGGATCATCGATATCCCGCCTCGTGGCAACAGTTGGCAAGAGCAGATGATGTGTGACCATCTTTGCCAACGTTTGGGCATCACTCTCACTAAAGCCCATGCGTTGCGCCAATGGTTCTATAAGTTCTGCGCCGTATTCGGAATGATCCTCACCTAAATATCCCTTACCAATGTCGTGAAATAAGGCCCCGACAAGAAGGAGATCGGGTCTGTGAACCTCACGAGTAAGAGCTGCAGCCCGCACCGCAGTTTCTAACATGTGACGATCTACAGTGTGGTGATGCAAAACATTTCTCTGCGGCAAGTATCGAACATGTGACCACTCTGGAATCCAGCGCGCAAAGAGATCCTCTTGATCCAATGATTCAAAGACATCCACCATCGCCTCGCCCGCGCCAATGAATGCGACTAAATCTTCTCGAGTCTGCCTCGGCCAAGGAGTAGGAATTGGAGTGAAATCATCAGCAATGCGCATCGCGCTCTCGAGAGAGATTCGGGCACCTCGCTGAGCTGCAATGGCAGCCGCCCTCAGCCCAATACCTGGGTCAGCCTTAATGTCATATTCATCAAGGACACCAATCTCACTGCGATACCGGTAGAGACCCTTCGCTATCGGAACGCGCTTACTCCTGCGAAGAGAAATTCGGTGCAATCGCTCTTCTATGCGATACCAGGCCAACTGCATCACGTAATCAACCGAGCGCGCTGCTCTCGAGAGTTCGAGCATAAGAGCATCGGCATCAGCGAAATCCAGAGCCGCCGCAACTGCATCTTGCTCAGTGAGCAACAATTGATCACGAGTGCGACCAGTGATCAAATGCAGACGCTCTCGCACATTTCCAAAGAGGGCCTCAGCGGCAGCCAGTCGATCGAGCGCAATGGGTACAAACTCACTCTTGGCCAGGTTGCGAATAGTGTTGATATCGCGCAGTCCTCCCCGCGATTCTTTGATATCTGGCTCTAGTAAGAAAGCCATCTCTCCAAAAGCTTCTGTGCGCGCTGCTACCGTCTCTCGAACCATAGGTAGATATGTACGGATCTTTTTGCGCCATTGTTTTGATGCATCGGCTGCAACGCCTTGAGTTAAAAATTCATTGCCAATGATGTGACGAATATCGAGAAGGCCGAAGATGACCTTTATATCCCCGCTTGCAACCGCCTTGGTCTCTTTGCGAGTGCGCACTGAATAGTCAATCTGACGGCCTTCGCTCCACAGCGGATTGAGCATGGCCTTCACAAATGCGCTCAAAGTTTTTTCAGATAAGCCCGTGTGAATAAAGAGAATATCTAGGTCGGAACCGGGTGAGAGCTCTCCTCTTCCAAATCCTCCAACTGCAGCCAGTGCAATCTGCCGTTCGGTTACCTCAGCAATGAGAAGAGCGCCGCGAAAGAGATCTACGAGTTCACGATCACTCGCATCTGATTTTTCGCGGCGCTCCCTAGTACCCATGTAGGTAGCCTACTTAAGTGGTTCCTTAAATAGCGTCGACTCCACGCTCGCCGGTACGGACACGGACGATATGGTCTACAGGAACTGACCAGACCTTTCCATCCCCAATTGCACCAGTCGAAGCAGCCTTGACGATTACATCGATGACCTTTTCAGCATCTGCTGAGTCAACGACTACCTCAAGACGAATCTTTGGAATCAGATCAATGGTGTATTCCGCACCGCGATAGACCTCGGTGTGGCCACGAGTACGACCGAAGCCCATTGCTTCTGAGACGGTCATACCAGTGATACCAAATGCGTTGAGAGCATTCTTTACATCATCCAACTTAAATGGCTTGATGATTGCTGTAATGAGTTTCATTTTTGCCCCTTAGTGGATTAGTTGTTAGAGGTGAAGTTGGAGAGGAAACGAGATCCATCACTGAAAGTGGCGGACTCGTATGCAGTTTCTGCATGCTGTGAGAGGTCAAGACCAGCGGCCTCATCCTCTTCAGATACGCGCAATCCAACCGTCTTCTCCATGACAAAGGCAAGGATGTAAGTGACGATGAATGAGTAAGCAACAACTGCTACAACTGCAAGCGCCTGGTGACCCATGAGAGTCCATCCGCCCTTGTAGAAGACACCGTTTGCTCCGTTAACCATGGCTGTTCCGAAGAGACCGATCAAGAGAGCTCCCAAGATACCGCCGACAAGGTGAACGCCAACTACATCGAGAGCATCGTCAAACTTGAAGATGTTCTTGAGGCCAGTTGCCAAGCAGCAGACTGCTCCAGCAGCGAGACCGATCACGATTGATCCAACAGGGCTTACGAAACCACATGCAGGTGTGATTGCGACAAGACCAGCTACAGCGCCAGAAGCGGCACCGAGTGTTGTGGAGTGACCATCGCGGAACTTCTCTGTGATGATCCAACCGAGAAGTGCAGCGCCAGTTGCGGTGTTGGTGTTAACGAATGCATATGCAGAGAGGGTGTTTGCAGAGAGAGCTGATCCTGCGTTGAAGCCGAACCAACCGAACCACAAGAGACCTGCACCTAGAAGTACGTACGGAACGTTGTGTGGACGCATACGCTCTTTAGGCCAGCCCTTGCGCTTGCCGATGACGAGAATTACTGCGAGTGCTGCAGCACCTGCGTTAGCGTGAACCACAGTTCCGCCAGCGAAGTCTTCTGCACCCTTCTTAGCCAACCAGCCTGCTGGTGAGAATACCCAGTGTGCAACAGGTGCATAAACCAGGATCAACCAGAGTGAAGAGAAGGCAACCCAGCTACCGAACTTCAAACGGTCTGCAGTTCCACCAGTAATAAGTGCTGGTGTGATGATGGCGAACATCAATTGGAATGCAACGAAGACCATCGGTGGGATTGTGAGGGACAATCCGGTTGGTTCCATCCAAATGTGGTTCAGACCAAAATTCTTGAGATTTCCAATGAGTCCGTTAGAACCTTGGAATGCAAGTGAGTAAACACCGAGAATCCAGAGAACTGAAACGGTGCCCATCGTTACATAGTTTTGTGCCAACATTCCGAGAACATTCTTACCGCGAACCATTCCGCCGTAGAAGAATGCAAGACCCGGTGTCATAAGTAGGACGAGTGCGGAAGATGCCAAGATCCAAGCGGTATCAGCATGGTTAGTGGCATCAGTTGCTGTATTGACAGCAGATACAGCGGTGCCCATTAAGAAATGCATAGATTCTCCATTTTTATTTTAAGGTGAGGAGATCTCATCATTGAGAGGTCCGAAGAAAGTTGGCCGACACTGGCACGAACTATTTCGTCTTACGAACGGCGTAAATTTAACAGACGATTCGCCTAATCGGAACCAATCAGCCCAGAAATATAAGTGTCTGCGTCGAATGCAGCGAAGTCCGTGGCGCTCTCGCCAGTACCTACAAACTTGATCGGCACTCCGGTTTCCCGCTCAATAGCAAGGGCAATGCCACCCTTTGCCGATCCATCCATCTTGGTCAAAATGAGTCCTGTGACCGCGACGCTCTCGATGAAGCTGCGTGCCTGAATAATCCCATTTTGTCCCGTTGTGGCATCCACGACGAGCAGAACTTCGTCTACTCCCCCAGCCTTCTCTACAACCCTGCGGATCTTGCCCAACTCATCCATCAAGTTGGATTTGGTATGGAGGCGACCTGCGGTATCTACGATCAAGTAATCGACTGCAGTCTCATTGGCTGTGCGGACCGCATCAAAGACGACTGAGGCGGGATCTCCTTGAAATTTTCCAGCAACGACTTGGACGCCGATGCGTTGACCCCACGTTTGTAATTGCTCAATCGCAGCTGCTCGAAAAGTGTCTGCGGCAGCTACAACGACCTTCTTGCCTTGAGATGTGAGTGACTGCATTAACTTTGCAACTGAAGTCGTCTTACCTGTTCCATTAACGCCGACGACTAAAACTGTTGTAGGCCGTGTTCCAGCAAATGCCAACTCACGTGAACTCGGTGTAAGGGCTCCACGAAGCGCGGTTGAAATGGCCGAGACCGGATCATCGCCTTTGTAACTCTGTGCCGCAGCGATCAACTCTTCGCTGAGTGCCGCACCGAGGTCTGCCTCGATAAGAGATCTACGAAGTTCTTCCCAATCAGATGCGCTTGCACCGCCGCCACGAATCTTGGCAAGGATCTTGCTAAAAAGCGCCATGAGTTAATCCGTTTCGTTAGACGGATTCGGTCTCGCGCAGACGCTGCGAGATAACTTCTGATACTCCATCGCCTCGCATGGTGACTCCATACAAAGCATCAGCAATCTCCATAGTGCGCTTCTGGTGAGTGATGATGATGAGTTGCGATTTCTCGCGCAACTCTTCAAAGACTCCAAGCAAGCGACTCAAGTTTGTGTCATCGAGAGCTGCTTCAACCTCATCCATCACGTAGAACGGACTTGGTCGTGCCTTGAAGATCGCTACAAGCATTGCGACAGCGACGAGCGAACGCTCTCCACCTGAAAGCAATGAAAGACGCTTCACGCGCTTTCCAGGAGGACGCGCTTCTACATCAACGCCAGTTGTCATCATGTTGCTTGGATCCGTGAGAATCAGTCGACCATCTCCACCTGGGAATAGACGAGCAAAGATCTTCTCAAACTCGCGCGCGGTGTCGTGATAGGCCTCGTTGAAAATTTCAACGACCTTCTCGTCAACCTCTTTGATGATATCCAGGAGATCTTTCTTGGTCTTCTTGAGATCTTCTAATTGTTCTGCAAGGTATTTGAGGCGCTCTTCATGAGCCGTGTACTCCTCGAGGGCCAAAGGATTAATTTTGCCGAGCATCGCAAGCCCACGCTCTGCTTGCGCTAAACGCTTCTCTTGCTGGTCGCGGCGATACGGAATCAAATCACCTGGAACGAAGTTTCCTTCTTCATCTTCTACAACGGTCGGCACATCATTATGAGGTCCGTACTCGTTAACAAGAGTTTCGATATCAACGCCAAGCTCCTCGACCGCACGCTGTTCGAGCTGCTCAATGCGCAATCTCTGTTCTGCGCGAACGATCTCATCGCGGTGAACACTGGAAGTGAGGTGTTCAAGCTCGGTTGTAAGTTCGCGAATCTTTCCACGGACGTTGAGTGTCTCGCCCTCGCGATCGGTACGTGAAGCCTCTAAGCGTTCACGCTCGGCTAGCGCTTTGGCCAGAGTCACTTCGAGTTGAATAAGCGCCTCATAGGCCAGGTCAGCAATCTCACGCGCCTTGGTCGCGGCAATAGTGCGTTCTTGCATGCGAGCAACTGCCTTAACGGCATTATCGCGTTCTGCTTGTGCGCTCTGTTCCAAAGTCCTGGCGCGATCTGCAACTGCAGTAATCCGCTCCTCCATGGTGCGAAGCTCAAGTCTGGCTTCTACTTCAACGGCGCGTGCGGCACTGACTCGGTTTCGAATCTCTTCTAGCGAGTTGAGATCGGGCTCCGGTGGTGTTTGATGAGATTCAAATTGCGCGATTGCAGAGGCGAGATCGCTCTCATCTTTAGCGCGTTGCTCACTAGCGGCGCTAATGGATGCATTAAAGCGTTCGACCTCGGCTTGAGCATTCTTAACATTCTGTCCCGCAACAGCCATCTGCTCTGCCAGTCCAGACATCTTTGCATCTGACTCATTGAGTCCGGCTAAGGCTTGATCATGCTTCTTCTGTGCGATCTCAACTTCGCTGAGTGATTTAGCGAGTTCAAATTTCAATGAGTCACACCGAGAGACAACTTCGTTGAGTGCAGTGCGCGTTTTTTCAATCGAGGCTGAGATTTCGATTGCAGAGTTTGAGGCAGCCGATCCCCCGCGGACCCGATTTCGACTTACTAAATCTCCGTCGCGCGTTACCGCAATGAGTCCGGGATTCTGCGAAACCACTCGCTCAGCATCTGCGAGATCATCAACTGCAACGATCCCTCCAAGCAGAGCCTCGATCATCGCCTCAAGGCCGTCAGATTTAATCAGAGAGGCAAGTGATGAGAGTCCTGCAGGAACTGAATTGTGCGCAATGAACTCGCCATCAACGACGAGCAACTCTGATTGGCCAGCATCCTCAGTCTTAAGCATGGCAACTGCATGAACTGCGGCAGATAAATCTGAGACCACGATCGACTCGGCTAGAGGTCCCAGAGCTGCAGCAACTGCTGCCTCCCAGCCAGATGCGACTGAGATGAGAGTAGATAGTCGTCCGCGAGATGTTGCTCCCCCGCGCCCGGTGAGAATTGCTTCACCACCATCACGATGTAGAAGAGATTCCTCAAGTGCTGCTAGACGTGCAGTAATCCCGGCTCGCTCGCGGCTGGCGCTCTGCTCGCTTTCAAGAAGCGCTGCATGAGTTGCATTGACCGCCGTTAGTTCAGCAAGCGCCTTCTCATAATCTGCATCGAGCTCTGGCTCAAAGCGATCTACTCCGGCGATCTCTGCTTCCAGAGAGGCAAATTCAGTTCTGAAATTGTGAAGTCGCGTCTCTGCATCGATGCGAGCAGCGGTGAGGCGTGAAATTTCGGCGTTGGTGGCATCGATGCGAGCTCGCAGACCATTGATATGACCTTCTTGTCGCGCTGTACCTTCGCGAGCGTCGGCGATAGCCCGTAGTGCGGCAGAGACTTGATTCTCTTGCTGGGCGAGTTGGGCCTCGGTAGCGCGCAGGGCTTCGGTGATCTCATTGAGTGAGGCGCGAGCGGTCGCACCTATCTGACGAAGAGAGGTCTCCTCTTCACGAAGTGCTGCTGCCTCGGAATCCATACTCTCTGGATCGCGGCCATTGGCTCTCGCCTCGTCACGTTCTTCTGAAAGGAATCTGGCACGCTCTGAAGCGAGGGATTGAATTCCACGGAATTTTTCGCGTTGTGCGGTGAGGCGATAGAAATTCTCTTGCGCTTGCACAAGTTGCGGATTTTCTATGAGAGCTTGTGCATCGAGTTGTTCTTCACGGGCACGTGAATCGGCGAGCGCAGCCTCTACCTGATCGCGGCGAGCGCGTAGCGAGGTCTCATCGGCCACATCAGCATCGAAGCTCTCTTTGAGGGAGATTAAGTCGTCGGCCAAGAGTCGAAGCTTTGCATCACGAACATCTGATTGGATCGTTGTTGCGCGGCGAGCTACCTCAGCCTGCTTACCCAGAGGTTTGAGTTGGCGGCGAAGTTCGACGGTCAGATCTTGAATACGGGCGAGGTTCGCCTGCATAGAATCTAATTTTCGAAGCGCCTTCTCTTTACGTTTGCGGTGCTTGAGAACTCCCGCAGCTTCTTCAATAAAGGCCCGTCGCTCTTCGGGATTTGCCAGCAGAATCGCATCTAGCTGACCCTGCCCCACAATCACGTGCATCTCGCGACCGATACCGCTGTCACTCAACAATTCTTGGATATCGAGCAGGCGCGTGGTCTCCCCATTGAGTTGGTACTCGCTGGTTCCATTGCGGAAGAGAATTCTTGAGATTGTTACTTCAGCGAAATCGATAGGTAGGGCGTTATCTGAATTGTCGATCGTTACTGATACTTCGGCGCGGCCTAAAGGTGCGCGTCCACTAGTTCCGGCGAAGATGACATCTTCCATCTTGCTGCCTCGGAGAGATTTAGCGCCCTGCTCACCCATGACCCAGGAGAGGGCATCGACCACATTTGATTTTCCAGAGCCGTTCGGTCCAACCACGCAGGTGATCCCACGCTCAAAGAGCAGGGTCGTGGAGGAGGCAAAGGACTTAAATCCTTTGAGGTTTACGCTCTTCAAATACACGGGGAAAACCTATCTCTATCCGAGGGCAATTCCAGCCAAGAACCGCTAGAGCCGTTGGCAGCGCGGACAGAAATGAGTGGAGCGACCTCCAACGATGATGCGACGAATCTGGGTATCACAACGTGAGCAATTTTCATTTTCGCGGCCGTAGGCTTCCAATGAATGTTCGAAGTATCCGCTCTCTCCGTTGACATTGGTGTAGAGAGAATCAAAAGAGGTGCCACCCTCAAGTAGTGCTTTAGACATTACAGACTCTACCGCGCTCAACAGAGATTTAATTTTTGGTTTGGTGAGAGAGTCACATTGGGTCTGAGGGTGAATCTTGGCCAACCAGAGTGATTCGTCGGCATAGATATTTCCGACTCCGCTCATCAGGTTCTGATCCAAGAGCGCTCGTTTGATCTCAGTCCTCTTGGAGCGAATACGTTGAGTGAAATCAGATGGATCGAAGGCTGGGTCAAAAATATCCGGTGCTATTGCACGGACAAGATCAGGTACTTCCCCATTCATCTCGCTGACGGCGAGCCAACCAAAGGTGCGCTGGTCAATAAATCGAAGTTCTCTCTCGGAGTCAAGAAGTAGGCGAGCTCGAAGATGTTTCTCTTTTGGGAATGTCTGATCTTGAATTCGAAATTGTCCGCTCATACCTAGGTGAGCCACCAGAGCTTGCGGCCGATCTAGCTCAAACCAGAGAAACTTTCCACGACGAGATAAAGCAGTGATCCGAGCACCTTTAAGGGAAGAGATTCTTGCCACCGATCTAGGGTTAGTGGCGCGAGGATGAAAGGTCTGGGCTTTAACAATCGATCTACCAAGCGACCAATGCTCTAGTCCGCGCCGAACCGTTTCTACTTCAGGAAGTTCGGGCATGTAATACTTCAAGCGCTAACTTTGCGGCAACTTGTTCTGCCTCGCGCTTACTCTTTCCAGAACCCGGAGCGAATCTCTCTCCTGATAGCACCACAACAGCAGTGAAACTTTTGTCGTGGTCGGGACCAAACTCTTCGATCTCGTACTCCGGTACACCTAAGTTTTGCGCGGCAGCTAATTCTTGTAGCGCGGTTTTTCCATCGATACCGGCGCCTTGCGCATTGGCAGATTCAATAAGTGGACCAAACCATTCCAAAACTTTGGTGGTAGCAATATCAAGCCCATGCTCTAAATAAATTGCACCTACAAGCGCTTCAAGGGAGTCTGCCAATATGGAGTTCTTATCGCGCCCGCCAGAGGACTCTTCGCCCTTACCAATGCGCACATAATCGCCGAGTGAAAGTTGGCGGGCAATCACTGCCAAGGCTTTGGTATTTACCACGCCAGATCGAAGTGGCGAGAGACGACTCTCATCTAATTCAGGAAATTTTGCATACAACTCTTGCGTAATGATTAAACCCAGAACGCTATCTCCCAAAAATTCGAGGCGTTCGTTGGTGGGAAGTCCGCCCGATTCATATGCAAACGAGCGGTGAGTTAAAGCAAGTTCAAGCAGGTCGGCTGATACCGAAATGCCCAAGTTCTTTCCAAGGCTTTCGGAGAGGCCAGCGGACAGATCAGACCTCGATGACCTGACGGCGGTTATAGGTACCGCAGGTTGGACATGCTGTGTGTTGCAACTTTGGTTGCTGGCACTGAGCGCAAGTTGAGGTTGCAGCAGGAGTTGTCTTCCATGAGCTACGACGTGAGCGAGTGCGCGAGCGCGACATCTTTCGCTTTGGGACTGGCATGGTTTTACTCCTTCTAATACTGCTGGCTGTTACGAGCTAATGAATAAAGTTCTAGCGACGACCGCTGGGCGGAAGCCTCTTCAAGAGGAAAAGTATCCCCCATAGCCCCAAAATAGTAAAAACGAGGGAAATCAGGAGTTGGGCCCCTTCCAATCAGAGAGCCCAGCCCACCGGATATCTGCCGCCCCATGAGCGTGATCCTCTGGGAGGGTGGCCCATTTGACCCCACACGTTGGGCATAGCCCTTCACAATCCTCTGAACAGAGCGGGTTAACCGGAAGGTTGAGAACCAGGGCATCGCGGATGGGACCATCGAGGTTGATGTAATCCCCCTCCATCTCAAGGAGTTCATCCTCATCCCCGACCTCGACCTCTTTCGCCTCTTTACCTTTGGGCTTCTGTCGATAATCCACTTCATAGTGGAAGAGCTCCTGAAAGGTCTCATCGATATCGAAGGTGACTGGATCTAGACAGCGTGTGCATTCACCAATGGCATCGGCTGAGACTTGGCCTGTCGCCAAGACTCCTTGGGCAACGGCTTCAATACGAAGATCAACGTAAATCGCTCCATCACTTGGAACGGCTAAGAGCGGAACACCGATCGGCTCGTGGTCATCGAAGGTGAGCTCATACTCACGCATCTCCCCCGCGCGCCTGGGCAGGTCGTGACAACTAAAAAGAAATGGATTCTTCTGATTCATGAGAATGGCTCTTAATTACTCGGCGAGTTCGGAGAGGATGTGTTTCTCCTCGAAGCCTTGGTGCTTCTCACGACCGCGATGAACTACATCGAGAGTCTTATTGAGAATTACTTCAAGAGTGGCCAGACGTGAATCGATATATGCCTCGATCTCTTCTCGCTCTGCCCGGGCATCCTCTTCGACCGCTGCCAAAATGCGCTTCGCCTCGGCGTGAGCAGCAGCGACAATCTCGGTCTGTTCCACCATGCGAGCGACTTCCTCGCGGCCATGTGCAATCAAGGCATCGGCGCTTATGCGAGCCTCTTCCAAAATCTGTTCTCTGGTTTCAATAATTTGTTGCGCTAAAGCAAAGTCTTGCGGGAATGAGTTCCGCGCTCCATCTAATAGTTCGAGTAACTCACCACGGTGAACGACACAGCTCGCAGAGAGCGGGACTCCTCGAGCCTCTTCGACGAGAGAGATTGCGCTTTGTACACGATCAATAGTCTCCATTAGTTACCTCCATGAACTTGCGACAAGCGAGCCTTTAATTTATCGAGCAGTGGAGCTGGAATGTAATTTGAAACATCTCCGTCATAACTGGCAATCTCTTTAACAAGTGATGAGGACAGGAACGAGTGCGCCGGAGCGGTAGACATAAACAGAGTCTCGATTCCCTTTAATTGCAGGTTGATCTGAGACATCTGAAGTTCATAATCAAAGTCGGTGACGGCCCTAAGACCCTTAACAATGATGTCGATCTGATTGGCTTCGCAGTAATCAACTAAAAGCCCAGACCACGAATCAACTCGCACATTAGGGAAAACTGAGGTGACCTCGCTGATCATCTCGATCCGCTCGGGAACTGAGAAGAGGGTGCTCTTCGTCTTGTTAACCAGGACCGCGATCACTACCTCGTCGAACATCTTGCTGGCGCGCTCGATAATATCGAGGTGTCCAAAGGTGATTGGATCAAAAGAACCAGGACAGACAACGCGTTTCACGATAAAACGGTAGCAGAGTAGCCCCCGTAGTAGATACTGCCTTGGCCATATGAGCGCACTTTGATCCCCTCAAATGGATGTGGCCAGGTAAATGGCGCACTCTTGCTCTCGCGTTCGATCGCCACAATTCCGCGTGGTTGTAGCAATTCGCGCGCGATGATGGTCTGGAGATGTTCTTCAATCACTGCATTGGATATCTCGTATGGAGGATCCATGAAGATAATGTCGTACTTCCCTTTTTCGGCGGCATGATCAGATTCAAGGAAGCGTTCTGTCTTTGTGTGAAAGACGCGATATGAGCCTGCTGAGTTTTTAACGAGTTGAAAATTTGAGATCGCAATCGATCCCATATCTCCCTCGGATTCAACGGCATGTACAACGGCAGCACCGCGAGAGAGGGCCTCGACTCCGACCGCTCCGCTTCCGGCGTAGAGATCGAGGAAGTTGAGTCCGACGAGTGATGAGAACTCCGAATCGAGTGAGGAGAAGAGTCCCTCACGTGCACGATCCGAGGTAGGTCGGGTTCGGGAATCTGGAGGCGAATTTAAGACCTTACCCTTTGCCGATCCCGCGATAATTCTCATCTCTATCCCTTATCTACAAATGTGCTCGCCTCGTCGGCGGCAAGTTCCGCTACTGCAGCGGCCAACTCTGGAAGTGAAGCCAAGGTTGGATCTGCATCTATAAGTTTAGTTCCCACCATTCGTGCCTTCTCGATCAAAGGTTCATCGCGCAAAACTTTTAAGAGTCGCAAATGTGATCGAACTCCGGATTGCGCCTTTCCAAGTACATCTCCCTCGCTTCGTTGGTCGAGATCAATACGCGAAAGTTCAAAGCCATCCAAAGTACTTGCAACGGCACTGAGGCGAGCCATTGCACTTGAATCTTCGGCAGCAGCGGAAACCAACAGACATAAACCAGGAACTCCGCCACGTCCCACTCGACCGCGCAATTGATGTAGTTGTGAAACACCGAAGCGATCACCATCCATGATGACCATCATCGATGCATTAGGAACGTCAACACCGACTTCAATCACGGTCGTCGCGACCAGGACATCAATCTTGCCCTCGGCAAAAGCCTGCATCGTGGCATCCTTGAGTTCGGCGCTCTGTCTGCCATGCAAGGGTGCCACCCGCAGCCCTTTAAGAGCCCCGAGCGCAAGTTTGGGAGCCAGCTCCTCGACAGATGTAAGTGGGACCTTCTCCTCTTTATCTCCATCGAGCAATTTAGCGATAGCTCGATCTATATCGGTCATGCCCTCAGGCTCGCTCTCCGTTGCGCTAATTCGTGGAGCAACGATGTATGCCTGATGACCCTTTGCTACCTCCTCCCGGATGCGCTCCCACGCGCGATCAAGGTAGTGCGGCTTTTCTAGAACAGGGATTACATGGGTTGCTATCGGCGTGCGGCCAACAGGGAGTTCGTGCAAGGTTGAAATTTCAAGATCTCCAAATATCGTCATCGCTACAGTACGTGGGATTGGAGTTGCGGTCATCACTAATACATGCGGGGGAACTTTGGCTTTGGTGCGGAGCGCATCTCGTTGCTCGACGCCAAAGCGATGCTGTTCATCAACTATGACTAGCCCCAAGTCGCGAAATTCCAAGGCCTCAGTGAGTAGAGCATGCGTGCCAATAACAATCCCCGCATCACCCGATGCAATTTTTGCGTAGGCCTCGCGGCGTGATGCAGCGTTCATTGAGCCTGTAAGGAGAACAACCTGAGTGCCACATACATCGCCGCCCAATGTTCCCGCTTCAGCCAACGGACCGAGCAACTTTGTAATTGTCTTAAAGTGCTGCTGCGCAAGCACTTCAGTTGGGGCTAGTAGCGCAGCCTGTCCCCCAGAATCCACGACAGTGAGTGCAGCTCGCAAAGCGACTACTGTCTTGCCCGAACCAACTTCTCCTTGCAGCAATCGATGCATGGGATGAGTCCGTGCCATATCTAACTCAATCTCTGCGGCAACTTCTTGCTGACCTTTGGTTAATGTGAATGGAAGTAAGGACTCGAACCTTGAAACTAATCCATCGCTCTTTACTGTCCGCGCAATCGCAGGCATAGAGCGATACTGCGCTCTTCGTTGTGCTAATAGGAGTTGAAGAAGCAATGCCTCATCGAAGGTGAGTCGCTCACGGGCGAGCGCAGAATTTTCCAGAGAGGTTGGTTGATGGATTTCGCGAATTGATTCGGTGAGACTCAAATATCCGAGTTCTTTCACAATCTTCTCTGGAAGTGGATCGGGAATTTCCTCCAATCCATCCAAAACAATCTCGACACATTGCGAGATCTTCCATGATGGGAATTTAGAGGCCGATGGATAGACCGGCAGATACTTTCCAGCGAAGCCCGAGATAGCTTCATCAACGTCATCACCATCGGGAATCAACTGATAATCGGGGTGTGAGAGTTGGCGCTTTCCATTAAATAGCCCAACCTTGCCGGCGAACATCCCAGTCCGACCTACCCGTAACTCTTTTTCGCGCCACGGCTGGTTAAAGAAGGTGAGCCACAGTTTCGCCGACCCATCTGTTACGACAACCTCGAGAATCGTCCGGCCGGTGGCCCGGCGCAGATGGACCGCCGCGATCTCAGCCAGGACGGTGGCCTCTTCCCCTTCGGCCAACTCGGAGATATTGCTCAGCTCCCCACGGAGCACATAACGCCGGGGGTAGTGCCGGAGCAGATCGCCTACCGTCTCCATGCCGAAGGCCTTTGAGAGGGCGGTAGCCGTCCGATCTCCCAATTCGCGCTTGAGCGGGGTTTGGAGGGTGGACATGGCGCCATTGTGCCAAGGAGTGGGGCCTGGATTAGCCTTTTAGGCGCGCGGGGCGGTAATCTTCCCCACTTAGCCGTACTGGAATTTCACCGTACCTGAATTTAAAGGAGCCATCGTGGCATCAAACTGCGACATCTGTGGCAAGGGCCCGAGCTTTGGCAATAACGTCTCGCACTCTATGCGTAAGACCCGCCGCCGCTGGAACCCAAATATCCAACGCGTCCGTACCCTCGTAGCAGGCGCAACCAAGCGTCAGAACGTTTGTTCATCCTGCCTCAAGGCTGGAAAGGTAGTCCGCTAACCCCCTCTTCTTTAGAGTAGGCACGTGGCTCCAAAGCAACAACCTCTTATCTACGCCCATCGCGGGGCCTCTTTTGACCATCCCGAAATGTCCTTTGAGGCTTACCAGGCTGCGATCGAACAAGGCGCAGATGGATTTGAGACGGACCTTCGACTGACCAAAGATGGCGTGATCGTCTGCTGGCACGACGCAGATATGAAGCGAGTCGCCGATTGCGAACTAGTGATTGCAGACTCCACATATGCAGAATTACGAGCCGCCTATCCCGTCTTAACTCTGGTCGAACTCCTAGAACTTGCATTAGCTCATCACAAAAACTTAGCCCTAGAAACTAAACATCCCGTACCCACACATGGCGCGATAGAACGCGAACTTCTTAAAGTTTTGGCCACTTATGAATCGCGAATTCTTGAGGCCGGGATTGATGTATCAATCATGTCATTCTCGTGGTTTGCAATTGCGCGTCTGCGAAGGTCTAGATGGAATACCGTCTATCTAATTCCTCACCGTTGGTTCGCATATGTAAATCCCGCACCCTCCATAGGTCCTGGTGTTTACCTACTTACAAAGTGGAGCCCTCGAAAAAATAAAGATCATAAATTATTTGTGTGGACCGCAAACTCACCAGAGCAAGTCTTGCTCTGCAAGAGCAAGGGGGTCGACGTCATGATGACAGACAGGCCGGCCTTTGCGAGATCTATTCTGGAAAGTGCGTAAAGCCTTTATGTGAGGCAGGTTCACCGTTAATGCGAACCCCTTTACCTAATACAACGCGACCAATCTCTATCGCTTGGCGCGGAAATGGCAGATGCGGAGAGATCGTTGCAACAAAGACATGATCCTCTCCCCCGTGAAAATCGATTGGTTCATGTGTGCGAATCTCGATTCCGACCCCAGACGCTTTTGCGATGTGTGAAAGTTCAGAGATAAGCCCATCACTTACATCGGCCATGGCGGAGACTCCTGCAAGTGCAAAGTCACGAGCTGCGGTGTAATCAACGTTCGGTCTGCGGTGCGGCAAAGTTCGCTCATCCTTGATTCCTTGTTGCAGGAGAGCTAGACCAGCAGCCGATGCTCCAGGAAGATCATTGATAATTACAAGATCACCGACCCTTGCCCTGCTGCGCAAGACAGGATCTTTAATGGATCCGTAGACCGCAATAGATATGACTAGTGACTGCGACGCGGTTAAATCCCCACCGACAACCCGAGCACCAACCTTTGCCGCCTCATCAACGATCCCTCGAGCAAGTTCTTGAATTTCGGATACCTCAAAACCTTGTGGCAACGCTGCTGCCACCAGCAAATACTCTGGTTTTCCGCCCATGGCATAGATATCAGCGAGATTTGCAGCGGTTATCTTGGCGCCGATCTCAAAGAGTGATGACCAACTCCGATTGAAATGCACACCTTCGACTGCGATATCTGTGGCGAGCGCCACTTTTCCCTTAGGTTGTGAGATTACGGCTGCATCATCCCCAATTCCTACAAGAACTCTCTCATCAGCATCGGCCTCAAAGATCGCCTTAAGTGCGGCGATGAGCTCTGCTTCGCTGGCCATTAAAAATACTCTTCCCTCAACCCTAGGTTCTGGGAGTAGCCTAGAGCCCATGGGGCCAGAGTTGCTCCCGTAGACTTAGCAAAAAGCGCAAGTGAAGGAGTCCACATGTCAGTTCAGGTTTATATCTTGATTCAAACAGATGTCGGCAAGGCTTCAAGCGTTGCTAAAGCGATCTCACAGATTGCAGGCGTCACCTTGGCTGAAGGAGTTACAGGTCCTTACGACGTCATCATGCGCGCAGAGTCTCCCAGCATGGAAGAACTCGGCCGTGGAGTACTTGCAAAAGTTCAAGCAGTCCCTGGAATCACACGCACACTTACTTGTCCGGTGACCTCTTACTAGAGGTTTGAGTCAACAAGGCATGGCGCAACAGAAACCAATAATTCTCGCGATCCAAAATGACGAGACCGATGCTCCACATTTAGTTGGGCTCTGGCTCGAAGAGATCGGTTTTGAGATCCAAGTACTTCACGCCTACGCCGGAGAAGTAGTTCCCACGCGTGTTCCAGATTTTGCCTCTGCGCTACTTCCACTCGGTGGACATATGAATGCAGAAGAGGATCATCTGCACCCTTGGCTCGCCCCAGAGCGCGCACTTCTTAAAGATGCAATTGATCGCGATATCCCGATCTTTGCCATCTGCCTAGGTACCCAACTCCTTGCAGTTGCAGGCGGAGGCAGAGTCGAGAAAGCAGCAGAGGGTGAAGTCGGAATTTATGAGATCAATCGGCTGGATGTTGCAGATCCCGTCTTCAATTTCGATTCCGCTCCTGCCGCACAATGGCACGAGGACCAAGTAACGGTGCTTCCGCAAGGAGCCACACTCCTGGCTTCAAGTGAACGCTGCGCCAATCAGATTTATCGAATCGGCTCCAAGACCTACGGAGTGCAGTTTCATCCCGAGATAGATCTAGAAGTTGTTAAGTGGTGGGAAGCAGAAGCGGATAACGCATTCAAGGACTCTGGTAAGAAGACGATTCAGCCTGAGATGGCCGCTGTAGAGCAAGAGCTTATAAGTACCTGGAAACCAATCGTCCAAAGTTGGGGCCGAGAAGTTCTAGCAGGACTCTGATTCCAAAATTATTGCGCAGTCATTCCACCATCGGCGGAGATAATCGAACCAGTAATAAACGATGCCTCATCCGAGGCTAAGAACAGAACTAGGTTTGCGATCTCGCGAGGAGTACCCGGACGACCAATTGGTTGGAATGAATCGATGGTCTCGTAGACGTGATCCAATCCCCCGAGCATCTTGGCATGAGCGTGATTGATCGGAGTATCTACCCAGCCAGGGCAGATTGCATTGCATCGAATTCCAAGCTTGGCGTAATCGAGCGCGATTCCGCGAGTGAACATCACGATCGCACCTTTGGAGGCCGAGTAGACGCTCAAGAATGGTTCGGAGACAAGTCCATTAACGCTCGACATATTTACGATCGAGCCGTTACCGGTCTTGAGCATGTAAAGGATCGAGGCTCTCGTTAGATACATAGCGCCTTTAACATTCACATTGAGCGTGCGATCAATGGTTTCGTTTGTTACTTCATGAAAGACACCTGGAAGATTCACACCAGCATTGTTTACCAAGATATCGATACTGCCGTGGTTGAGCACGGTTTCATTGACGAGTGTTGTGCAAGCATCAGAATCCGAAATATCTATCGCCGCATATATTGCTCGCCCACCAGCAGCTCCTATGGATTCTGCCGTTGCTTTAGCAGCAGCCTCATTGATATCAGCGCAGACAACCGTCGCACCTTCCTCTGCCAATCGAACAGCACTCGCCTGGCCAATTCCAGAACCTGCACCAGTAACTATTGCGACGCGACCTGCAACTCGACCTGACATTCTCAGCTCCTAATCAAAGAGAAAAAAATTCACCCGCCAACCTTTCGGGCTGACGGGTGAATTCTACTTATTCTGGGCTGTTACTGATCGATAGTACGGATAGGACCCTTGAAGTGATCCTTCGCTCCAGCAAACCACCAGATGAGTGAACCGCCGAGAATGACGATCACCGCTACTGGGGTGTAGTTAAAGCTATTCCATGAGAAACCTTTACGGAAAGGAATAGCTGCTGGAGAACCTGGCATGATGAAGTAAATCGAAACGATCGCCACTTCAAGAACTGCCAAAGGTGCAATCCACTTCCACTTGTTGCCCAAGTTCCAATCGCCCTGAACGAACTTATCGCCCATGCGCCAGCGCAAGTAGATTGGAATTGCGAATGCAGAGAAGAGTCCGATAACCGTTACAGATGTAACTGCACCGAATGCAACAGTCGAATGAAGTGCTGGCAAGGTCAAAATAAAGGCACCGAGCGCCAATCCAATTGCAGCATTTGAAGGGTTGCGGTTCTTATCGAGCTTTGAGAAGAACTTATTTCCTGGTACAGCCTTATCGCGAGAGAAGGCGAAGAGCATGCGTGAACCGGCAGTTACGCATGACATTCCACAGAGGAACTGGCCTACGCAACTGATGATTACAACGAGCTTTGTCCAGATTCCAAGTCCAAGTACTGTGAAGATAAGTGCACCTGAAGATCCACCAGCCTTAGTGATCGCATCTTCCTGTGGACCAACCACTGCGAAGAGCATTGCAAGGAGCATGACCCAACCAGCAATACCTGAGTAAACGATCGACTTCCAGATACCCTTTGCAGCCTCTGTCGAAGCTCCACCTGTCTCTTCTGAAACGTGGGCAGATGCATCAAAGCCAGTGAGGGTGTACTGAGAGAGCAAGAATCCGAGTGGGAAGATGTACCACCAGAACTTGCCATGTCCAGTGCCAAAACCACTGTTGTTAATGTGGTGAGCAAAGACCCAAGAGGCACTTGCATGGTGCTTTGGAACAAAGATAAAGATTGCGATGATCAGCGCTACGCCGAAGACGTGCCACCATACATTCACGCTCTGGAACTGATGGATAAGTTTTGCGCCGTACACGTTAATGATGACGTGTAAAAGGAGAATTACTGCGAACAGGAAGAACGCTTGCTTCAAGTTAGCAGGGTTGAACCACTTCCAATATTGAGCAGCAGCGTTCTGGGCGAAAAGTGCTAGACCGAAGTCAACGCCAGCGGTCACCGCAATTAGGCCCATGAGGTTGAGCCAGCCGGTGATCCATCCATGGATTGGCTTGCCCAACTTGAGGGACCAGTAATAAATACCACCCGCAGTAGGCATCGCCGATACGAGTTCGGACATAGATAGACCGACGAGACTTACGAATATTGCGATAATTGGCCAGCCGATAGCGACGGCTACTGGGCCACCGTTATTCCAAGCTTGGTAGAAGGTTGTGAAGCAACCTGAGAGAATCGAAATGATTGAGAAAGAAATTGCAAAGTTGTTAAAGCCTGACCACTTACGATCGAACTCTTGTTTATAACCGAGCTCCGCTAGCTTTTTCGCATCTGCGTCCATAGCACTACTCATATTGTTGCGTCCCATCCGTTAGGTCGGTGATCCGAATTCCGGGCGACGCCAGGGGCGCGACTGCCGCGGATTGAACAGAAGTGTGCCTTGTCACACATCAATTTGGAAGGGAACTCGGCGGGTTTTCACAGAGATTTTTTTGAGTTCATCTTCTCGCTCTAGCCTATTGTGCGCCCCTTTCGCCCCTAGTAGCCTCACTGCATTCACCCACTCGAACGTAGGCGTTCGATCTATCGGAGGTATTTGTGTCTCTCTCCTTGGAGCAGTTAAAGGAAGATGTAGCTAACGGAAAAATCGACACCGTAGTTGTCGGTGCGACAGATATGCAGGGCCGATTACAAGGAAAACGAATCCACGCACCTTTCTTCGTTGCCGACACCATTAAAAATGGCACCGAAGGTTGCAACTATCTCCTCGCTGTGGATATAGATATGAATACAGTGCAGGGGTACGACGTCTCCTCATGGGAGACCGGCTATGCCGATATGGGATTACATCCGGATTTCGACACCCTGAGATACCTGCCGTGGCACGATGGCACAGCCTTTGTGATCGCAGATTTTGTGGATCACCACAAGCACGGAATCTCTGTAAGCCCGCGCACTATCCTCAAAAACCAACTGGATCGGCTCGATGCGGCTGGCATGTTGGCTCTCTGCGGCACCGAACTCGAATTCATCGTCTTTCAAGATACCTACGAGCAAGCGTGGAACAAGGGTTACAGAGACCTCACCCCAGCCAATCAATACAACGTTGACTACTCACTTATTGGTACCGCACGCGTCGAGAAGTTACTCCGCGCGATCCGGCTCAACATGGATGGCGCTGGTTTGATCGTCGAATCAGCAAAGGGCGAATGCAATTTCGGACAGCATGAGATCGCCTTCCGCTATGAAGATGCTTTGCGCACCTGCGACAACCATTCCATCTACAAGATGGGCGCCAAAGAGATTGCGGCCCAGCAAGGTTGCTCCCTCACCTTCATGGCTAAGTTCAATGAGCGCGAGGGTAGTTCGTGCCACATTCACCTCTCCTTCCGCGGCAAAGATGACAGCGCCGTTCTTGCCGGCGATGCCGGTGATGGCCTCTCCCCTCTTGGTCGTAACTATTTGGCAGGAATCCAGGCTCATATGCGTGAACTCACCTTGCTCTTCGCTCCTAACATCAACTCATACAAGCGCTACCAGTACGGCACCTTCGCTCCCACCGCTCTCAAGTGGGGACGCGACAACCGCACCTGTGCGCTGCGCCTGGTTGGGCAAGGACACTCACTTCGTATCGAGAACCGCGTTCCAGGCGGAGATGCCAACCCATACCTCGCTGTTGCTGGAATGGTGGCCGCAGGCCTTGATGGAATTGAGAACGAACTCGTTCTTGAGCCAGCCTTTGAGGGCAATGCATATGCGCTTGATACTGCTCGCGTTCCTACCTCTTTGCAAGAAGCTCGTGATCTCTGGGCTAATAGCGAATGGGTCAAGAAGACCTTTGGGGCTGATGTGCAGAAGCATTACACCCACATGGCCGACACCGAGATCGATGCCTTTGGGCGCGCAGTCACCGACTGGGAGCGCTTCCGTAACTTCGAACGCATGTAAAGTATCTATTTATCATGAGCACATATACCGTCATTAATCCTGCCACCGCGACTCCTGTTAAAGATATTGAGCTCGCAGATCTTGCAACTGCCGATGCCACAATTCAAAAGGCCAATAAGGCATTTGAAAGTTGGCGTTTAGTAAATCCTGGAGACCGCGCCAAGTTGCTGCGCAATTTTGCACGCGTCGTAGATGAGCACATTGAAGAGTTAGCGCAATTAGAAGTCCTCAACTCTGGCCACACCATAGGCAATGCACGGTGGGAAGCTGGCAATGTGCGCGACTGTCTTAACTATTACAGTGCCGCACCAGAGCGCCTCTTTGGACGTCAGATCCCAGTTCCAAATGGAATCGATATCACCTTCAAGGAGCCACTGGGAGTAATTGGAATCATCGTTCCATGGAACTTTCCTATGCCAATCGCGGGGTGGGGATTTGCTCCCGCACTTGCAGCTGGAAATACCGTCGTATTAAAGCCAGCAGAGCTCACACCGCTAACTGCGATCCGCTTGGGTGAACTCGCCCTCATTGCCGGAATTCCAGAAGGCGTCTTCAATGTCATCCCAGGTAAAGGAAGCGTTGTTGGTGAACGTTTTGTTACCAACCCTCTCGTTCGCAAAATTGTATTTACCGGTTCGACCACAGTCGGCAAGGGAATAATGCGCGGATGTGCCGATCAGGTTAAGCGTCTAACGCTCGAACTCGGCGGCAAGAGCGCCAATGTCATCTTTGCCGATGCAGATATCGAGAAGGCCGCAGCTGGAGCGCCGGGTGCAGTCTTTGATAATGCGGGACAAGATTGCTGCGCGCGCTCTCGTATCTTGGTGCAACGCTCAGTACTCGACTCATTCCTCGAAAAATTTGAGGTCGCAGTCAAGAAGTTCCGCGTCGAATCCCCTGAACTAGAAACAGCAGAGATGGGTCCACTCATCTCCGCTGGTCAACTCGCTCGCGTGCGTGAATATGTTCCAGAAGGGAGCGAGATCGCATTCGAAGGTACAAAGCCAAGCGGTGATGGTTACTGGATGGCTCCAACTGTGCTTCTAGCCAAGTCGACATCAGATCGCACCTATCGTGAAGAGATCTTTGGACCAGTTGTTTCGGTTCTGCCTTTTGAAGATGAAGCCGATGCGATCAGGCTCGCAAATGATTCGGAATACGGTCTTTCAGGTTCTATCTGGACCCGTGACATCGGTCGTGCAGTTCGCGTCTCACGCGCCGTTGAAGCAGGAAATCTTTCAGTCAACTCCAACTCATCAGTCCGTTACTGGACTCCATTTGGTGGATACAAGCAATCAGGCCTTGGCCGTGAACTCGGTCCAGATGCGCTGGATGCCTTTACCGAAACCAAGAACGTCTTCTTCGATACAAATAGTTAAGCAAGGGATTGGTTAAAGATGTGTCGGCTAATGGGCTTTGTCTCGATTCAAGAGCAGACCTTGGTGGAGGCGGCAGGCGAAGAGTTCGCTGAGTTCGCCGCGCTATCTGCTCGCCACGGCGATGGATGGGGAATTGCCGCTTGTAATGAGCAGGAACATCCGCAGCTTTTAATTGAACCGACTCGAGCCAAAGAGAGTAAAACCTTCGATCAGGCGGCTCACAATCTCAAGACAAATGGCGCCTTACTCCATCTGCGTTGGGCTACCGGAAACCTTGCGATCAACGAGGGCAACACCCACCCCTTCACCTATCATGACTATTCATTCATGCACAATGGGGCATTGATCCCACCGGAGTCGATTGATTCTTTTATCGAACCTAAATTTGCAGCACTCAAGCGAGGCCAGACCGATAGCGAAAGCTACTTCTATCTGATTGTCACCGAGATCGAAAAGTTTGGAGTCGAGCAAGGCATTCGTTCGGCAATCAATATCATCCGAGCCAATGCGGTCTACTCCAGCATTAACTGCATGTTCCTCACTCCTACCGAGTTCTATGTTGTGAACGAGCACAATGATGAGCGCATCCCACATGGTGAGCTACCTGGTTACTACGACCTCTTCTACCGCAACGATGGCAAAGAGGTTCTTGTCGCCTCTAGCGGTTGGACTCAAACTGGCTGGGAAGAACTTCCTAACCACAAGTTGATGAAAGTTGATCGCGCGACTCTCGCAATCGAGATTAGCGATCTTTAACGCGTGACGTGCGCTGAGCGAATCAGCGCGGCATCAATCAGACAGGTAATGAGTTCTGAATAGTTGACTCCTGCGCGGTTCCAGAGTTTTGGATACATGGAGGTTGGAGTGAAACCTGGCATTGTGTTGAGCTCGTTGATAATGATCTCTCCATCATGTGAGTAGAAGAAATCAACGCGCGCTAAACCTTCGCAGCCAAGGGCTTTGAAGGCGGCTATCGCAGAGCGCTGAATCTCCGCTTCGACTCCTTGTGGCAGATCATCTGGGAAGATGACTGTGGTGGCATCATCTAAATATTTCGCCTCGAAGTCATAGAACTCGTAGTTGCCGAGGAATTGAATCTGACCTACTGGAGAAGCATTTGCTCTTCCTGAAATCTCAAGCACTCCGCACTCGATCTCGCGGCCCACAATCGCTTCTTCGATCAAAACTTTTGTATCGAATTGAAAACCAAACTCGATAGCGGCAGATAGATCGGCAAAGGACTTAACTTTTGTAGTTCCTCTGCTTGAACCACTCCGCGCCGGTTTTACAAAGAGTGGGTAAGAAAGGTTTTCAATCTGACCAGCCGTCCACTCCCCCTTCTTCAGAACTATTCCGGGAGCAACCTTGAGTCCGACGGCTTCAAAGATTGGCTTGGCAAAAGACTTGTCCATGGCAACTGCGCTAGCGAGAACCCCTGAACCTACATATCGAATCCCTGCCATCTCGCATAAACCTTGCAGAGTTCCATCTTCGCCATAGGGACCATGGAGGAGTGGGAATACAACATCAATCTTCAGAGGTGCTCCATCAACCATAAAACCGTGGATATCGGCATTGATTGCAGGAAGTGACTCATCGACCTCAGGCATCTTTCCATCACGAATAGCAAGTGAAGTGTTCTGATCTACCAAGACCCACTTACCGCTACGAGTGATGCCGATGAGGATGGGATCAAATCGTTCCCGATCGATGGCAGCAAGCACTCCGCCAGCGGAGATGCAGGAAATTTCGTGTTCGGAAGATTGTCCGCCGAAGAGAATCGCAACGCGGGTTTTAGCCATTAGAGCTCAGCCAGCGTGCTGACCGACATGAGTCGTTGCATCGCCTCATGTGGGGTAATAGATCCCGTCACCGCATCTGCCATAACTTCAATGATAGGCACTTCCACCCCAACTCGGTGTGCTAACTCGCGAATCGCAGGAGCCGAAGCCACACCTTCAACTGTCTTAGCAACTTCTCTACGCGCACCTTCAATACTTCCGGTTCGGCCATATGCCTCACCAAACTGGCGATTTCGAGAGAGGGCGGAACCACAACTTGCGACGATATCTCCCATTCCAGCAAGACCTAGGAAAGTAAGTGGATTTGCGCCATAACTCTGACCAAAGCGGGCGACTTCCGAGAGTCCGCGAGTAATGATCATCGCCTGAGTGTTCTCGCCTAAATTCATTCCGATCGTCATTCCTACGGCCAACGCAACGACGCTCTTCGCTGCGCCGGCTAGTTCGCATCCGACAAGGTCATCAGAAGGATAAATTCGAAAATAAGGAGTGGTGAACAGGTCGACCATCAACATCTGGATGCTCGCACTCTCAGATGCGGCAACTGCGCCGGCAGGCTCGCGGAGTGACAACTCCCCCGCTAAATTTGGTCCGGTAATCAAACCTATATCTGCAAGATCAGTATCAAGCTCTTCGCGAATCACCTCTGTCATACGAGACATGGTCTCGGCCTCAATGCCTTTAAGCGTTGAGATGATTGGTCGCTCTTTAGGAAAACCATCTTTCCAATTGCGAAGATTTTCTCGTAACGATTGCGCAGGGATTGCCAGCACTTGAGATTCACCAAAATGAAATGCAGCACCAATATCTGCGGTGGCTTGCAAATTACTCGGCAGAATTATCTCTGGCAAGAATTTATTGTTGGTGTGCGAGGAGTTGATCTCATTAACCACATCTGTATTTCTGCCCCAGAGCAAAACTTCATGGCCAGCATCGCAGAGCACTTGAGCCAGTGTCGTACCCCAAGCGCCAGTTCCTAAAACACTCACACGAGCCATCTACTTATTCTTCCTCTTTTTGTAATTTCCGATGCGCGGTAGATCAGAAAGATGCGGATCATATTTTTCGGCCGGAGCGCTCTCTCCGCGTATTCCTTCCAAGAGATGAGTGATTGCGGCCATCGCATACGCGGTCGCCTCCACCATGGCCTCAGGGTCGTCTTCTTTGCCGTACCACGGTGAAAAATCAAGCGCCTTTCCTGCAACGACCGTAACCCTGGTACGCGGAAATAACTTCGGCTTCTTGCTGTAAGGCTTGAGAATCTCGGTGGCCCCCCATTGTGCGCACGGAATAACCGGTGCCTTACTCATCACGGCGAGCCTCGCTAACCCCGTCTTCGCCACCATCGGCCAATGATTGGCATCCCGAGTCAACGTGCCCTCTGGATAGACACCAAGGCAGTGGCCAGCCTCTAGGAAAGCTAGAGCATGAGAGAGCGCCGCCGTCCCGGCTCCCTTCACCTCACGTTCCACAGGAACCTGCTCGGCATGGCGCAACACCCAACCAACAACTGGAACTCGAAAGAGCGAGGCTTTTCCGAGGAATCGGGCTGCCCGGCCATTACGATATAAAAATTCTGCGAATATCAGAGGATCTACATATGAGATGTGATTGCTGATCGCAATCATTGCTCCCGACTTGGGGATGTTCTCACTCCCCTTCCAATGCGGTTTTGAGATCAGATGCAATAGAGGAATCAGAATTGCAGCCCCCACATGCCAAGTTGCATTAGCACCGAGCGGGCGACCTCGCGGTGGCCTGTACATGGGTTGTAATTCGCTACCCTGATTAGCCACACCACGAGTTTAGTGGTTACCCCACTGGATCAAATAAATATGGGGAGGCGAAATCGCCTCCCCATATTAACGTCAGATTAATTTACTTCTTGACCACTTTCTTAGCAGGAGCCTTCTTAGCTGGTGCGGCCTTCTTTGCAGGTGCTGCCTTCTTAGCTGGTGCAGCCTTCTTTGCAGGAGCCTTCTTAGCTGGTGCTGCCTTCTTAGCAGGTGCAGCTTTCTTTGCGGGTGCTGCCTTCTTGGCTGCTGCCTTTACAACTGGCTTTGCAGCAACTTTAGGAACAACCTTTACTGGAGGCTTTGGAGCAGCCTCGAGCTTACGTGCGCCAGAGATGATCTCCTTGAGCGCCTTTGCTGGCAAGAAGCGAACCTTCTTGCTTGCCTTGATCTGAATGGTCTCGCCGGTGAAAGGATTGCGACCCTTACGAGCTGGACGATCAACCTTCTTGAACTTACCGAAATCATTGATCATGACATCGTCGCCCTTTGAGATGTTGCGAACGATTGCATCAAAGACAACGTCGACAGCGCGGGCTGCCTCTTTCTTGCTATCCCCAAACTGTGGAGCCAAGTATGCGATGAACTGGGCCTTGTTCATTAGTTCCCCTTAAATACGCTTATTTATTAGGCTTTTGCCTACATAAAAGAAATCTACGCGTGTCATAAGAAAAGCAGCCCTATTAATTACGGTGTGTCGCATGCGAAAAATCGCACTTTTTACGCGTAAAAAACTCTAAATCAGCGGTAGAGAGTTCTTGCGCCGCTGACTCAGATGCAAATTATGAGCGTGCTGGAAGGGTTTTAGGCTTATATGAAGGACGCTTGCTCTCGTAAGCGGTCACCTCATCGATATTTTTCAAGGTTAAACCGATGTCGTCTAGCCCCTCCATCAAACGCCAGCGGGTGTAATCGTCGAGCTCAAATGGGTAAATATCACTGCCTAGACGAACGTTCTTCGCCTCAAGATCAACGGTGACGGGTGTTGCTGGATCTACCTCGATTGCACCCCAGATCTTCTCGACCACATCTTGCGGCAAGATCACTGTAAGCAATCCACCTTTGAGAGAGTTGCCGCGGAAGATATCGGCAAAGCGGCTAGAAATAACTGCTTTAAAGCCGTAGTTCTGCAGCGCCCAGACGGCGTGTTCGCGAGAGGAGCCGGTTCCAAAATCCGCACCAGCAACCAAGATCGTTGCATCTTTGTATTGCGGTTGATTGAGTACAAACTCTGGATCGTTACGCCATGCTGCAAAGAGGCCGTCTTCGAATCCGCTCTTGGTAACGCGCTTCAAATATACGGCAGGAATGATCTGATCGGTATCTACATTTGAACGACGCAATGGGACTGCGGTTCCTGTGTGTGAAATAAATTTCTCCATGATGCGCTCCTTAGAGATCTGCCGGTGATGAAAGTGTTCCGCGGATTGCGGTAGCTGCTGCAACGAGCGGGCTCACGAGGTGGGTACGTCCACCCTTACCCTGACGTCCTTCAAAGTTTCTATTGGATGTTGAAGCAGAACGCTCTCCAACGGCAAGCTGATCTGGATTCATTCCAAGACACATAGAACAACCGGCGTTGCGCCACTCGGCTCCGAAATCGATAAAGACTTTATCGAGTCCCTCTTGTTCTGCCTGCAAGCGAACTCGCGCAGATCCAGGAACAACCAACATGCGAACCGAGTCAGCTTTCTTCTTGCCCTTAATAATCTCTGCAGCTGCTCGCAAATCTTCGATGCGGCCATTAGTACAAGAGCCTAAGAAGATTGTGTCTACCTTAATCGATTTAAGTGGAACTCCTGCCTCAAGTCCCATGTAGGTAAGAGCGCGCTCTGCCGCTCCACGCTCTTCAACATCAACGATATCCGCTGGGTTTGGCACAGAAGCATTAAGTGGAAGTCCCTGCCCAGGATTTGTACCCCATGTAACAAATGGAGCTAACTCCTCAGCCTTGAGGAAAATTTCGGTATCAAACTTTGCACCCTCATCGGTGTGCAATGTCTTCCAATATGCGACTGCTGCATCCCAATCTTCGCCTTGTGGAGCATGTGGCTTGCTCTTGACGTATTCAAATGTTGTCTCGTCTGGCGCGATAAGTCCTGCGCGTGCACCTGCCTCGATCGACATGTTGCAGATGGTCATGCGACCTTCCATGGAAAGGTTACGGATTGTGGAACCACGGTATTCGATGACATATCCCTGACCGCCGCCGGTGCCGATCTTGGCAATGATTGCAAGGATTACATCCTTTGCAGTGACACCATCTGGCAGAACGCCATCAACATTGATCGCCATTGTCTTGGGACGAACAAGTGGCAGGGTCTGAGTTGCAAGTACATGCTCAACCTCAGATGTACCAATACCAAATGCAAGCGCGCCAAATGCACCGTGAGTAGATGTATGTGAATCACCGCAGACGATTGTCATTCCTGGTTGCGTGATTCCGAGCTGTGGGCCAACAACGTGCACGATGCCTTGCTCTGCATCACCGAGTGAGTGAATGCGAACTCCAAATTCAGCAGCGTTCTTGCGAAGGGTATCTACCTGCAACCGTGAAACGGGATCTGCGATGGGTTGGTCAATATTTAACGTTGGCGTGTTGTGATCCTCTGTTGCGATCGTGAGGTCCGGGCGGCGCACAGTGCGACCAGCCAAGCGCAGACCATCGAAGGCTTGTGCAGAAGTCACCTCGTGGATGAGGTGGAGATCAATGTAAACGAGGTCAGGCTCGCCCTCAGCGCTGCGGACAACGTGGTCGGCCCAAATCTTCTCGGCGAGTGTTTTGCTCATTCCTGCTCCTTCGTTTGGCGAAATTCCCCTCAGATTTAGCATCTCAAAGTGCGAGATGCTATTATCAGAGTATGGACACTAAGAATAGCGGAGTCGGAGTATTAGACAAATCGGTCCGTATTTTGGCTGTCCTTGAAGCCGGTCCTCACTCCCTCGCCGAACTAGTTGCCGCTACTGGAATTGCTCGCCCAACGGCTCACCGACTTGCTGTTGCTCTTGAATTCCATCGTTTAGTTACTCGCGATCTGATGGGTCGATTTGTTCTTGGAGCGCGCGCTGCAGAGTTGGCCTCTGCTGCCGGTGAAGATCGCTTGCTCTCTGTTGCAGCTCCAGCACTTGCCGCGTTGCGCGATGCATGCGGTGAAAGCGCGCAGTTGTATCGTCGTCAAGGAGATCAACGAATCTGTGTCGCAACCGCTGAGAGACTTTCAGGACTTCGCGACTCGGTACCTGTAGGAACAGTTCTCACAATGCAGGCTGGATCGGCTGCCCAAATTCTATTAGCCTGGGAAGAGCCAGATAAGTTGCATCGTGGATTGGTCAATGCGAAATTTACCGCGGCAACTTTATCTGCAGTGCGTCGTCGGGGCTGGGCTCAATCGGTTGGAGAACGTGAAGCCGGAGTCGCATCAGTCAGCGCACCCGTTCGTGGTCCCAATAACAAAGTTATCGCGGCAGTGAGTATTAGTGGACCGATGGAACGACTCGGACGTCAACCAGGTCGAGCACATGCAGCTCAAGTGATGGCGACCGCCGCCAGATTAAGTGAGTATTTGATTCAGATTAAGTAGTTTTATTTGAGATAGACCGCGAAGAAATCGCGACTGCTTGGACTTAAATATCTATTAGCCGGACGATCAAAGGTCACCAACTTAAAAGGCACCAGTGTTGAACTTGTGTGGGAGATTTTGTACCACATGTAAGAAATCCACTCGGCATTGATATCTAGCTCCATAGCGCGAACCGCGCCAGCCGTCTTAAGCAAATCTGCCAAGCTTTGCACGGAGAGAGAGTTACCGGCTACATAAATAACATTCCCGCTAGCGTCGACACCGATCCCAGATCGCCACACGAAGTGGGCGTTCTTAACGGTCCAACCCCATTTGGCGAGCACACTCTGATTGAGATCCGGCGCTTCGACTCCATTATCAATCAAGAGGCTTAAGTTTTGACGCACTGATGTGACATTTTGATTCATCGTGGCCTCAGTACCCCAAGAGCCGATATCTAAGTGACCATCAGAATAGATAACGAGCGAGGCCTTGCCGGAAACAAGAGGTTTAAGCATCACGCCATTTTGGTAATAACCACCAAGAGAATCTTTGACTTTAAATGCACTGTTAAATGTGGCGACTAACCCTTGCAATGATTGACCCTGTAATACATCAGTGGAACCAAGTTTTTTGAGGCTTCCCGGCTCTGAAAAACCTGCGTGCTGTTCAAATCGCAACATCGCGCCATTCATAATGGCAATACCAGCCAGATATGAGGTGTGCTGGCGATCGGGGCGAAGGTATCCCACCTGTATCAGCGGAATTTTGCCCTTCGACAAGACTGTCTTTAAATCTCCCTCACCCGGAAGCGCCGGCGTAACCAACGTGGGAACTTTTTTAGCATATTGAATCGCACTCTGCGCCAAGGCCTTGGAAGCGCTGGTATCTAATGATCCCCCGACCTTTGGCTTGTTGATGTCGTACTGCGCATTTTCCAATGCAGTAACAACGAAACCTAGGTAGTGATTGCGACCCCATTCTGCCAATCGAGCAGAGAGTGGGTCAGTTCCTGGGGCGAGGAGAGCTGTACTTATTGACCAGAGGACAACGATCAGAAAGAGCGAGGGAACCCCGATGAGAGTTCGCTTAAGTTTGCTGGCGCTTAGAACCCGCGCTTTTATAACCGCGAATCGCGCTTGCAGCCATTTCATGGTGCGAATTTACCAGTCAACGATGAGAAATTTTTCTGAACACTGATGGCGGAAGTGATTTGAAAATGAGCGCAACATATTTCAATATCGATGGGGCCCAGGTCACAAGATCTCTCGATTTCAGAGCAGCCACTCCATACTTGCCGCACTCCTGCACCGTTATTGCGAAAGGAGCAATCTCCATCCCTTCCGTCATCTTGCTCTTTACAAAACCAGGTCGCAGAATTATTAAAGTGACTCCACTCCCCTTCAAAGTTGATGCCAACCCGCGCGCATAAAAATCAAGGCCAGCTTTGGTAGAGCCATAACGAAAGTTGTCATCCCGCGGACGCACTTGAGCAAAGGAACTAATCACCAAAATAGTGCCATGAGCTTGTTGCTTCATCCGATCGGAAATCAATTCCAATAAATGCACGGTACTCAGAAAGTTCACATCTATTGCCGCCAAGAGATTCTCAGTTGTACTTAACTTTGAATCATTCCCCAGCAAACCCACGGCAATAACAACCAAGTCGACATCGCCGGCATCAAAGAGTTCACCGATCACCCTCTCACGCGCCGCTTTGTCGGTCACGTCCAGGACATAATCACCGGAACGCCCGATCAGAACGATCTCCCGAGATTTATCTTCTGGTAATTGAGTAACGATCGATAGCCCGATCTCGCTCTGGCCTCCGATTAACGCAACACGACCCGGATTCTTAAATCCGTTTAACATAAACGCAGCCTCCTGGCTTGATCGGATTGCCATAACCCAGTGGGATCCATGGTACTTCTAATAGTGCGCCACTTTTCTATCTCGGGATACATAAGGGGAACTAACGAATGGCTTACGCGCGAATCCTTGATGAGATAGATACGCCCACCTGCTGCAACTAGCTCCTCATCGAAACCCTGGAGAAATCTCTCCAAACCAGGGACGGTGGTCGGATAGTCGAGGGTTAATGTCCAACCGGGACGAGGAAAACTCAGTGGCGCTGGAGTTGCCTCCCCGAACTTCTTCAATACTCCTAGAAAAGATGCCGCCTTGAGCGATCTTAGGCCAGCAAATAGCTTCTCAAATATCTCCTCGCGACCTTCGTCGATTACAAACTGGTACTGCAGAAATCCAGCGTCGCCATAAATTCGATTCCAGTTGCTAACCCCATCTAGAGGATGCATATATTTATTAAGAGCTACCGTTCCATGTTTGAGCGGTTTACGAAACCAAACCTCATTAAAAGCCTTAACAGTGAGCGGAGTGATGAAATTAGCACCACCAATTGATGGCAAAGAAGGCCCGCTCGATCCACCGCCCCGAATTTTGACTTGCTCTGAGCCATAATTGCCAAGGCTGACAACTCCCCTGCCTCGGTAATCCCCCGATAGATCGATCCAAGCGACCGTATGCTCATAATCTTTGTCGGACCTTCCAAGCAAATCGATCATGGCACTCAGATCTTTTACCCGAAACTCCTTAACATCTGCAGAGTTGGAACTCAACTCACGCAAATTGAGTTCGAGTTCCAGAATGATTCCCGTCAGTCCCAAACCGCCAACCGTTGCCCAAAACTCTTGATCGCTCGGAAATAGTTGCACGATCTCTCCAGACGAGAGAAGTACCTTGATCCAATTCACGCATCGTGAGAAAGATCCAGTTTTGTGATGTGACTTCCCATGAATATCTGATGCGATCGCGCCGCCCATTGTGACAAATCCAGTCCCTGGGACAACGGGTGGAAAGAGTGAATGTTGTAATGCGCTGCTCTCCAATTCTCGAATCGTGACTCCAGCACCGACAATCGCCGTGCGTGCAACAGAATCAATTTCAATTCCATTAAGAGCTGAGAGATCGACAAGAACTCCCCCTGAGTTGAGGGCAGAATCCCCATAGCTTCGATGCAATCCAACTGGAAGAAGTCCTCGAGTATCGGCTGCATGCGCAACCACCTCTTGAGCTTGTGCAATTGTTGCGATGGATGCACGTTTACTGAGCGATGAGAAATTCCTGCCCCATCCAGTAACGAGAACTGGATCAGTGATGAGCATAAACCGAGAGAACTAAAAGGATTGCTGTCGCCGCAACGGCTCCAAGAAAATACCAATCGCCGTACATCACTTCTTCGGGTGACTCGGCGCTATTTTTCTCTATAGTTAATATGTATCGCAGTAATCCGAAGGTCACGGTTATGACGGATATTTCGGCGTAAGGCCTGCTGCTGGAGAGCGAGAAAGCCCAGAGGCTATACGCAGTGAGGGTGATTCCAATTGCAACAGTAAGGACTAGTTGCAGAAACTCCGCGGTGTATTGCTCGATTACGGGACGCACCGAAATTGCGGATTGGTTCTTTCGCTCTGCAATTCTCTTCGCAGTCACAATAACGAGTGGTCCAAATGTGGCCACTACGAGGAACCAACGTGAACTTGGGGTGTGAGTAGCCGTCGCGCCGCCGATAGCCCTGAGGGCAAATCCGAAAGAGACGATTAAGAGTTCGACGATCGGTTCGTGCTTGAGACCAAATGAGTAAAGCAGAGTCAGCACCACATATATTGCGAGAGTAATTTGAAAGGCGCCTGGCAGGAGCGCTGCAAATACGATTGATAGCCCTGCGCAAATAGTTGCTGTGGCTAATGCGCTTCGCGCGCTCATCGCACCTGACGCTATTGGACGATGGGATTTTTTGGGGTTGGTCCGGTCGCGCTCAACGTCTCTCAAATCATTGATGATGTAATTGAAACTGGCGGCAAAGGAGAAGGCTAGGAAGGCATAGAGAATTTTGAGAAAGATAGATTTGTGAAATGCATCTCCTGCAGCAAATGGTGCGACAAGCACCAGTAGATTCTTGCTCCATTGCTGGATGCGTATTGCTTGCAGGTATTTCATTACCCGAAAACTCCCGATCAGTTGCGTATTCTCAGTAAATTCTGACGCAATAAGCACAATATTAGCCCAGTAGTACTTGCTCTCTCCGAACAGCCTTACGGTAACCTAACACAATGATTTTTAGAGGTTTGGCCAAGCGCCGTATTGCTTGGATTCTCGCCTTCACATCAGTTGCAGCCTTACTTGTTGGAGCTGCCCCTGAGGCCGATGCCGCTCAATCAATCGCGGCAGTTCAAGCCCAAGTGACCTCCCTCCAGATTCAGGCCTCCGCCATTGCAGAGCAGGCACAGCAATCCCAAGTGGATCTCATCGCCTTGCAACGCTCGCTTAATTCGATCCAGGCCCAAGATAGCGTCCAAACTTCAAGTCTTACCGCCCTCAAGAAATCCATTGGAATCTTGGCCTCCGAGCAGTACAAGAATGGTTTCCTAGGTCAAGGCATGACCTTGATGTTCTCCTCTGATCCAACTCAATACCTTAATAGCGCTCAATCTCTCAGCGTCGTCGAAACCCAGAATGCCATCAGAATGAGAAAGTTCGCCGCAGCAGATATCGCCCTCAAGAGCACGGCTCTCACCTTGAATCAGAAGGTGGCTCTGGTCGCGGCGGCCAAGGCAAAGTATCAAGCCCAGGAAGTAGCCGCCCAAGCAAAATTGGCGCAAGCGCAAAAGTTATTAGCAGGGCTGACTAAAGCAGAACGTGCCCGATTAGCCGCTCTCCAAGCTTCACAAGACAGCGCCTATCAGAAACGCTCACTGGCCTTGGCAAAGGGAAAGATTGCGGCAACTGGAGCAGAGGCGATCGCACTGCGTTACGCGCTTAGACAATTGGGCTCTCGTTACATGTTTGGTGGCGCAGGTCTGGTCTACTGGGATTGTTCAGGCCTCACTATGCGAGCTCTGCAACAAGCGGGAATATCCGTGCCCCACTCCGCATCAGCGCAGACTGCATACGGAAAGCGAATTCCGTTAAATCAGATTCGACCAGGTGATCTAGTCTTCTTCGGGCAGCCCGTTTCGCATGTGGGTATTTATTTCGGGGGCGGCAAGATGGTTGATGCTCCACATACTGGTGCTCGAGTTCGCATCGAATCTTTTAGCTCCTGGTTTGGTGGCGAAAAGTTTGTTGCAGCTCGTCGCTTCTAATTATTAATCAAGTAAGCAGTTATTTTTGCAACTATTGCTAACGCAAGGAATCAGTCGAGAGACATGCATCTGATAATGCGTTGATTCGGGATGAATCTCACGCAAGAGGGCGTCTTCAAATCGTGCTTTCATATTTAAATCTAATATCAGAATAATTTCAAAGCTCCAGGCAAGTGCCGAATTTGCAAACCCCGCCAAGCCGAATCCGATCAATATCACGCCTAGATACATTGGGTGTCGCACTCGATTATAGATTCCGGATGCAATCAGTGGTGAATCCTTCTTGGGTATCGGGGAAATTCGCAAAGAAGGACGCAGCGAAATTCCTGCGCTTCCAATTATGACAAAGCCCAAAGAAATCAGGATCACTTCGGTAATTAAGTAGCTGTGCTGGGGGGAGCGCAGATTTGTTAAAGCATGTGTCCCAATAATTATCAGAGCTAAAAATTGCAGGCTTACCAGGGTACGGGCGACAAGGATTCGATTCTGCGCAGATAAATTATCGACTATCAATTTTTATCCCACCAGATAGTCGCCAGATCCCTTGTGGTTGTAGGGGGTTGGCTCTTCAAAAATTCTAAAACCTCATGCTCCCTGGACTCTGGCAGGCAGAGACGAATGCGCGAATAATGGGCCATCTGTTCCAAACTGGACTCCTGTCGCATCGAACCAATCCACATCTCAAGGTGGGGTGCATACCCAAGGTCTTTAATCACCGTCATGAGATCATGTGGAGTGGGATCAACTGGTCGGTCTAAGTTCCAAAAGTGCTTCCATAGCGCACTTGCATTCGCCAACGGATGTCGCTGTGGGAGCTCCAAAACTACTCGACGAGATGCATGTGAATTCATCGCAATGAGGAAATCTTCTATCTTTGGCACGTTGTAGACAACGTGGTGCGCGGTCGCCACATCGGCAATCGGAACCTTATCCTCAACATCCGGCCAAAATCCCTCAAAGAGTTCAGAGGTAACCCCTCTCTCTAGAGCATTCGCAGCGAACATTTGCAACATTTCTGGTTGGTGGTCCACACCAATGACGTGCGTTGCCGGAGGTGTAATTGCAAAGGCAGCTATTCCACCGCCACAACCGATATCCAAAATGGTTCCGCCATCAGGCATTGCTTCACGGGCACGTTTGTGAGATGGGGAATCAGTAATCGGATTAGGAATCTGAAAGAGCGCAGGAGGGTGAATCCATGGATCCTCCGGGGCTTGATCCAAAATAGCTGAAGGAATTGCCCATTGCTCTAAAGCGGTGCGCCACCGCTCTCCAGATTCCGTTATCGGCATCTCTTATTTGCCTGGAAGCCAGGCCGACAAATCGGAATCGCATTTGCAAAGTTGCTCCTCAGGGAATGGAGCGAGCGCTTCCTCGATGTGCTGACCACATCCCGCCCATGTGGCTTTGCCACATCGATCGCATCGTACTGCGCTACACATGTGATCCCCCTTTACTTCTTACCAAATAGTCTCGAAAAGAGTCCTGGCTCTTTAGGATCATTTTGGTGCCCCTGACAACGTTGCGATTTAGGTATTCCGCGCATGACTTGCTCGACATGTTGACCACAACCTGACCATGATGCTTTGCCGCACTTACGGCACGTAGTTCTGTTACACATTATTTATTTACCTTTTCCGTTAGTTGTTTATTTGCTGGAGAATTGCTCCATGTCATGTATCCGCCATCAAGATTGATAGCGTCATAACCCATCTCTCGAAGTAGTCGGGTCGCGGCATGTCCACGCTGACCAACTTGACACGTGACGAGAATCTTTCCTGTTGGAAGTTCATTTTTACGTTCGCGAATTTCATCAATAGGAATATTCAGAGCGCCCGGCAATGTGCCCCGATCTACCTCGCCCACGCTTCGGACGTCGAGGATCGAATAACCCTCACCTACTAGTCGCTCGACTTCGCTCCACTGTGCGATAGGAGTGGTCCCCGAGAGGACGTTTTCTGCGATATATCCCAGCATATTGACTGGATCCTTTGCTGAACCAAAAGGTGGGGCATACGCTAGTTCCAAATCAGCAAGCTCAGGAGCCGTGATACCGCCTCGCATGGCTGTGGCAATAACATCTATGCGTTTATCCACTCCTTCTCGTCCAACGCCCTGGATACCCAAGATTTCCTGTGTGGATGGATCCACGAGCATTTTAAGAGACATCCCCTGCGCTCCAGGGTAGTAACCAGCGTGTGAGGCTGGATGGCTATGGATAGCTACAAATTGTTTACCAGCCGCAATCAACCGTTTCTCGTTCCATCCTGAGGTCGCGATTGTTAGATCAAAGACTCTTACGATTGCTGTCCCCTGTGTGGAAACCTTACGAATCTTCTTCCCGGCAATGTGATTTGCCACGGTTCTACCTTGTCGATTCGCAATATTAGCCAGCGGCACCAGAGTGGCTGAATTATCCAGAGCATCCCTCTTCTCTGCAGCATCACCTATTGCGTAAATATCTGGATCACTAGTGAGATTGAACTCATCAACGGCTATTCCTCCGCGCTGACCGATAGCCAATCCAGCTGCCTTGGCTAATCCAATTTCAGGGCGTACTCCGATCGCCATTACGACCATATCGGCTGGCACGAGCGTCCCACTTGCAAGAGTCACGGTCTTCTCATCAATGCGGGAGACAGCATCTCCGAGATAGAGATCTACCTCGTTCTTTCGCAGTTCCGCCGCTACCAAAGTCGCCATTTCAGGATCTATCGGTGCTAAAACCTGATCCTGCGCCTCGATGAGAGAGGTAAAAAGTCCACGATGGCGCAGATTTTCAGCGAGTTCTAATCCAATAAACCCACCGCCAATAATTGCAACGCTCTTAGGATGCTGAGAAACCGAACGATCCATTGCTTCAACATCTTCAATGTTGCGAAGCGAAAGTGCCCGTTCAATACCCGGGATATTTGGCCGGATAGGGGCAGCGCCTGGACTCAATATGAGTTTGTCATACCCAAGTTCATGTAAGGCACCAGAGTGCGCATATGAAATGATCTTCGCCTTCGGATCAATTGAAATTACTTCTGCACCAACTCTTACATCGAGTCGGAAGCGCTTGAAGAGACTATCTGGAGTTTGTAGCAAAAGTGATTCTTCGTTCTGAATCACTCCCCCCACAAAATAAGGAAGTCCACAGTTTGCGTAAGAGACATGCCCGCTTTTCTCGAGAACTATGATCTCCGACGCTGCATCCAGCCTACGCAAGCGGGCAGCTGCCGACATGCCGCCCGCGACTCCCCCAATGACTATATAGCGCTTGTTCAATTTGTAACCACCGGATAACCAGCACTCTGCCAATTAATGAGCCCGCCATCTAGATTGAAAACAGTACTGAAACCGTCCTTTGCCATCAACGAGGTGGCTTGTCCAGAGCGATTGCCGCTACGGCAGTAGACCGCATAGCTCTTGCTCTTATCAAGCTTCTGAATATCAGATTCAAATGTGCCAGATTCAAAATCTATGTTTGTTGCGCCAGAAATATGTCCCGATGCGAATTCTCCAGGAGTCCGCACATCAAGAAGAACAACAGATGTGTCTGTTAACTTTTTTGCAAAATCTGAGACGCTCAGCGTCGTGACCGCTCCAGCTGCCCCACACGCTGTAAGCGCAAAGACAGATGCAAAGAGAACCAAAAATAGTTTTTTCATCATTAGGCCAAACTTAAAAATAGTTTTTGCAGTTTTTCGGAGACTGCTTTCTGATCACTGCGTCCTTCGATGATGCATTCCTCAAGGCTCGCGGAAATAAGTGTAAAAGCCGCCGTGTGGACCGCTTTGCTGACGGCAGACATTTGAGTCACAATCTCATCACAACTTCTGCCCTCTTCCAGCATCTTGACTATGCCACCTAGTTGCCCTTGAGCACGTTTAACACGTGTCATAATTGCCGCTAACGTCTCTTCATTCTGCAAGATATGTGTTGATGATTTGGTTGTAGCCAATTACTTAACCTTCCTCTCCATTGGGTGATGTCCCTTTCGAATCATTTTGATCATTTTGAGATTGATTGCAATAAACCTCATAAATTGAATAAACAAACTTTTGCGCTGCCGCAACGTCTTGTCGGTTGGAAGTGGTGCACGAGCGATGCTCTCGCCAGGATTTTCCATTTTCAACGCTCCTATTCCGGAATCAAAAACCAGCCGAAGCGGGCTTTTGCCTTGTAAATAAACATGTAGTGCAGCGCCAGTTTTATCCAATGACCGGCTAAACCAATCTCTCCAAATGTGTCATCCACGCTCCGACCCGTATTTGGATATTTGACGTAATCGGGTACGACTGGATACATCGTCATGGAGGCAGCAGAACCCACTCTGAGTCCTGAACCTGCCGAAGCAACACATGCAGCGCCCATATTCGCCATCGAAGCGGTACCCACATCGGCCGATGGCCCAATCTTTATCAATTCTTTAATACTAATCACCGCGAGTTTTCCCATAATTCCCGAAGGCATTCCGGTTCTTGGCGGAGATGGAGCTATTAATGTGCCATTTGGCGATTTCCTAGGCTTGGAGATTTGATGCGGAGGTGCAAAAGCGATTCCTACGGCGAAAATATTTGGGTAGAGCGGATTTCTATAAGTCTGGGGCCAATCTGCTGCGACCCACTCCTCGTACGGCTTTCCCGAGTAATCTGCATCGACCTTCATAAAACCAGAAGGTGCGAAGAGTTTCTCTGAAATCTCGATACCTAGCTTGTCGAAGGCCTTTAGATCAACTCCCCTAAATGGGGGCAATAACATCGCGAAGTCAAAGTTCAGCACACCTTTGGTTCCATCGACCAACTCATAGTGGACTTCACCTGGTTCAATCTTTTCAACATGCGCACCGAGGATGGCATTGATACCACGTTCACGAAATAGTGACTCCGTCCAGAGTTTGCTGGTTGTTTGAANCCCCGCCTGTGAAAATACCAATCCCCCAACACCAAAATCGCCCAGCTCGTACTCGTTCGTGATGTAAGTGATATCAGCAAGGTCACGTACTCCTGCTTCGCGAATCTCATGCTCAACGTTAAATGTGTATTCAAATGCCGCACCTTCACAGGTGCAGGTTCCATGTCCTACGCCGATCGCCAGTGATTTACGCTCTCCTGCCTTCATCTTGGTGATGATCTCCTTGAGCGATTTCGCCGCTTCGACAGCGTGCCCGAAGGTACAGACTGAAACTGTGTGTCCATCAGGACCAAGTCCAGGAGTTGCTCCGAAATTCAATTTGGGACCAGTTGCATTGATAAGGAAGTCGTATTCGATCTTTGCAATCTCGCCACTTCGCACCGAATCGGTGTACTCGACCGCAACAAAGCCGGAGTTCGTGGTCGCGTCACCTTCTGGATGGATGGCTTGCGCCAACGCTTGATGAAAGGTGATCCCCTTCTTTTTATATACGGGAGCCAATGGGAAAGTGACCTGCTCTGCAGACATCTTTCCAACCCCTACCCAAATGTTGGAGGGAATCCAGTTGTATTTTGAGTTTGGTGAAATAACCACTATTTCGTGCTGTTTTCCGAGCATCCTCTTTGCGTGCAGCGCAGCGGTATGCCCCGCAACTCCTGCCCCCAAAATCACCACTCTGGCCACTTTTGAACTCCCTACAGTTTGAGGCGGCTTTGCCTCTATACGGGACTATACCCCTAGGGGTATACGAGAGCAAGCGTGGCAATGCGAAACGCCGCCCTCCTATTGCTGATTTAGGAGAGCGGCGTTTCGAGCGACTTACTTAATATCGATCAAGCGAGGCTTCTTCTCCTCTGGAAGTTCACGCTCAAGCGAGATGGTCAAGATCCCATCCTTGAGCTCTGAGCCGGTGACCTTCACATGATCTGCGAGAGCAAAGGTCTGGCGGAATTGACGACCAGCAATGCCCTTGTAGACATAGGAACCTTCGGCTGACTCTTCATTGCTCTGCTTTGAGCCCTCGATGGTCAACTGGTTGTTGTGCAATTCAACGCGCAACTCTGGCTTAGAGAATCCAGCAACCGCCATCTCGATCTCATAGTGATCTTCGCTGCGTTGCTTGATGTTGTATGGAGGGTAGGAAGATGTTCCGCCCATCAGATTGTTTTGGAGCTGTTCCAGGAGGCGCCATTCGCGGTCAAAGCCGACCGACCAGGCCTCAAGATTTGGGAAGTACTCCGCAATGGATGGGAAGGTGTTGCGACGATCATTCTTAACTAGTGTGTATGACATTTAGATTTCTCCTTTTAATTAGCGAGATACCTACTTGCCCGAGTGAGTGACTACGGCAGTGGAGCCAACTCACCCAGTGCCATCGGTGAACCCCCATGTGGCGAGTTCATCTGAGTAAACGGAAGGGCGAAAAAAGTTATTCCCGACCCCCGCAAAATTATTCAAAAAATTTCACAACTTTTTCAGGATCTGCCAAGATTTGGCCTTCCGGGATGTAGCGCAGTTTGGTAGCGCACCAGGCTGGGGGCCGCGGGTTCAAATCCCGCCATCCCGACGCTGACTACCGAGTGATCTTGGGTTTGCCGTAGATCGAGTGGATCAACCCGCGAATATAACCCAGGGCGAAAAGTCGCCCCAGAGTCTCGTAGGCAGGGCGCTCATTACTCTCGCCATACATCGTTGGCACATGGTCAGGGCGCATCGGGCCATCGAACCCGACCTCCTGATAGGCGCGGATGCAAGCAGGCAAGTCGTTCTGCCCAGCGTCGTGGAAGGTCTCTTCAAAATCTGTGGCATCGCCAACGATGTCGCGGAAGTGCACAAAGGCGATGGCGCCACGAGCTCCGAATTCACGTATAACGCTTGGTAAGTCATCGGTCATCAGCGCAAAGTTTCCCTGGCATAAGGTGATTCCGTTAGAGCGAGATGGGTGCAGGTCCAGGAGGCGGCGATAGTTCTCGATCGAATTCATGATGCGCGGCATTCCACGCATCTCTTGCAAAGGAGGATCATCTGGGTGCATCCCCAGCCTTACATTTGCCTTCTCTGCAACGGGTATAACTGCGTCGAGAAAATATTTAAGTGCATCCCATAATTGATCCGCGGTGTATTGGCCAGGTTCTGCGATACGTGACATCCCTTCGGTATCTGAAAGTTTGAAGCCAGTTACTAAGGCCCCTCCGCGCGAAACGATATCTGTACGAGTTCTCGCCCAACTCGAAACAGCCATCCAGTTATAACAAAGAGTTGTTATACCCAACTCGCCCATCGCCTCAATCTGCTCGATGATGTGCGCGATCTGTTCATCCCTGCCAGGTAGTCCTAGCCGCACTAAATCCATCGGAGCTGTATCTTCAATGCCGATCATCTGTATTCCATGTGCCGCAAAAATCTCTTTGTCGCGCTTAATTCCCTCAAGCGACCAAGGAACGATCCCATCTGAATAACCCGCAGCGAGCTTTCCATCACCTACCGAAGCGAACATTCTCTGTTCCTGTTCTGCGCCTTGAAGGAGTGAAACAGTGTTCGCTACTCCACATTGCTTCACAAGTTCCCAGAGAGCTGATGGCCTGGCGGAGAGTTGCTCGCTCAAATGGATCACTTACTTACCCTCCCTAGGTGTGGCTGCAGCCAACCGAGCGAGTAGCCCACCATCGACCCGAATGTCATCGCCCGTCATGAATGTTGCGCGCGGACTTGTAACGAACGAGATAACTGAACCTAACTCTTGAATCGTGCCTGTGCGCCCAAGTGCGTGAGCCGAACCCCAATCATCGACGAGAGCCTGCATGCCGGCTGGTGAACCATCACTTAATATGCGTGCGGTATTGCGCAACATAGGTGTATCAATAGTTCCAGGACTAATTGAATTTACTCGGACACCATATGGGCCTTCATCGACCGCCATAGCCCGAGCCAGTGATAGCAGCGCTCCTTTACTCGATGTATACGCTGCAACGTTTGCTTGCGTAGCGCTAGCTTGCACCGAGGCAATAATCGCTATGGCACCAGCTTGGCTCTTGCGGATCTCGGGTAGCGCAGCTTTGCAGGCCAGGAAAACTCCTTTGACATTTACATTAAAGACTTCATCCCAAACTTCAATCGGAGTATCGAGTGCGGTTCCATACCGTTGAATTCCAGCTGAGGTTACAAGCACATCGAGTTGACCATACTCGGATAGCGCGAGTGCAACAGCGGATTGCGTCGTCTCAGGATCATCGATTGGGCCTGCTGCCGCGATTGCGGTTCCACCAGCGATGCGGATCTCTTGAACAACAAGATTTGCTTCATCGATGGTTAATCCATGCACCACCACCGATGCACCTTGACGGGCTAACTCGTTAGCCGCACCACGACCGATTCCGCTAGACCCACCGGTTACAAGCGCAACGCGACCGCTCTGCTCCCCCTCGAAATTACTTGTTGAAGACATTCGGCACCTTTCCCTTTACATCTGTCTTGATCGTGAAGAGAGCTCCTGCAAGTTCATGTTCATCATGCCAACCATTATCACCTGTTGCGGTTGTTACTACTAGAGTCGTGAGGTCTTCTCCTCCAAAGGCACAACTAGAGACAAATCGCACGGGAAAATCAATCACCTGCACCAATGAAAAATCAGGCGAGTACCTTTTAATACAACTTCCATTCCAAAAAGCGATCCAGATTCCACCTTCACTATCAACGGTCATGCCGTCGGGGTACTGCTCTGCCGCTGGGTCAAAAATTAAGACAGCGCGCTGATTGGAAATTTCTCCGTCAATGTAATCAAAGGCGAAGAGAGTCAACGCGACCGTGTCGATCAGATAGAAGATTGAACCGTCTGGGCTCCAGTCCATGCCATTACTTAAGCCCATGCCTGATAGAACTCGTCGCATCTGGGTGCCATCGGCACTTAATCTATGTAGACCTATCCGATCGCTCGCGGCTCCATATGCACTCGTTCCGATCCACACTTCACCGCAAGGACCAACTTTGGCATCGTTCCAACGCATGGGAATTGGATCGGGTGAACCATCTGCTTCTAGGCGCCCAGGGAGCCTCGTGATCGAGCCATCTGCATTTAACAGATCTGGGCCGTTGGCAGTACCCAACAGCCATCCCCCATTGCTTCGAGGCAGAACAAAGCTGACGTGTTCTGAAGTCATGAATTCACCGGATGTACCGCTCACCAGATCGCGCCACAGAACTTTGTTGTTCAAAATATCAACCCAATGCACCATGTCATGAGAAGCGCCTGTTACTACGGGACCTTCGCCCACATGACATTTCCGTAGATCTATCGCAGTTTGCTTCACGATCTTGATGCTCTCTTTGGATCTTCCACGACTATATCCTGGGATCCATATGAATTTTGGGGCCGGGTTTGGCATCCGGATTTCGATTTCCTTTAAGTCGATCCGCTACCTCATTGAACCCAATGACTTCGCTAATGAGCGGCTCTGGATTTACTGCACCTGATGCAAAATAATCAATTGCTCCTTGCAGACCAGGAGATGCTGACAAGATCCCAACTATTGTGACATCTTGCAGAACAGCAATCTTTGTATCGATCAAACTTGGAGCTTCAGAGAGACCGATCAATACGACTCTTCCGCCTGGTAAAACTTTTTGAAGAGCAAGCGCCGGCATCTCTGAATCACTTGATGCATCGATCACTGCATCGTATTCACGAATCGAGTTGCCCTTTACTTCTTCAATCGTATGCGTATGCAGTACCCCGATCTGGCGAGCAAGATCGAGGGCGGATTGCCGGGAGCCAGCTACATGAACCTCTAGATTCTTAGCCAGCGCAAATTGCGCTGCAAGCAGACCAATAGTTCCAGCGCCAAGAATCAAAAGTTTTTGATTTTCACCGAGCCCGGTTGCTTCGACACAGCGCAGAGAATTTCCAGCAGGCTCAATCATTGCTGCTGAAGCGACCGAGATCGATTCGGGAACCTCGAAGGTGAATCTCTCGGGGATAAGCATCTGCTCTGCTAGCGCCCCGCCCCAACCATCGGTTATACCTAGTTCAATTCGCTCGTCGCACAAATAGGTCTTACCCGATGCGCACCTGGCACATAGCCCGCACCCAAGCATGGTGTCACCCGTGACTCGCTTGCCAATCCATTCGGAGCTAACACCCACACCAACTGCAGTAACAATGCCGGTCCACTCATGTCCAAGTTGCACAGGGAAGGTGGTTCGACCAGATTGAAAATAGGCCATCTCGCCGGTAAATAATTCGACGTCGGTTCCACAGATTCCGACCCGCTCGACATCTAAAAGAATTTCACCAGCACCTGGCGAAAGATCTGGCACTTCTTGAATCTCTACCGTATTCGGTGAAACCACTCGTAGAGCGCGCACGCAGTTCCCTTCACGGCCGGGTGTAACAAGATCACAATGCTATAGTTTTCTAAATGCTAATGCTTGGTTCCAACTAATGGAATAGTGAGTGAGCGGTGATGAGTGAGTTAAGAAGCCAAGGTTGGTACGGCGGTAATGATCGAAACTCCTATATACACCGCGCTTGGATGCGCCGGGGACTTCCCGATGATGCCTTTGATGGCACCAAGCCACACATTGCAATCGCTAATACTGCATCTGATTTAACTCCATGCAACATGCATCTCAACGAGGTATCTGAGTACGTTCAAAAAGGAATTTGGGAAGCTGGTGGTATTCCACTGAATCTTCCCGTGGTCTCTCCCGGTGAAACTCAGGTCAAGCCAACCGCAATGCTCTGGCGCAATATGGCCGCCATGGCAATTGAAGAGATGTTGCGTGCAAATCCCATCGATGGCGTTGTTCTATTGGGCGGGTGTGACAAGACAATTCCAGCGCTCTTGATGGCGGCGGCTTCAGTGGATATTCCTGCAATCGTTGTTCCTGGTGGACCGATGCTGACCGGAACATTTAAGGGCCAACCACTTGGTTGCGGTACAGATGTGTGGCGGCTCAGCGAAGAAGTTCGCAGCGGCGAGCTCTCCAATCAAGAATTTATCAAATCACAATCTTCGATGATTCGAAGCAAAGGCCATTGCAACACGATGGGTACCGCGTCAACGATGGCTGTTATTGCTGAGACACTTGGAATGACCATCCCAGGTTTTGCGGGTACACCTGCCGCAGATGCTCGCCTACTCTCACTCTCTCATGAAACAGGTCGACAGATCGTTGAGATGATCGCCGTAGATCGCAGACCTTCTCAGATCATGATCAAAGAATCTTTCATCAATGCCATTACCGCCGTCGCAGCAGTCGGCGGATCCAGTAACTCCGTTGTTCATCTACTTGCGATTGCTGGCCGACTTGGAATTGATCTCACCTTAGAAGATTTCGATAGAACTGGACGCGATGTTCCTCTCTTAGCCAATTTGGCTCCATCGGGTGAATTTTTAATGGAAGATCTCTTTAGGGCTGGTGGGCTATTGGCACTGCTTGCCCAGATCCCCGAGCGCTTCTCTTCCGTTCCAATCACTGTCACGGGACGCCCACTTACCGATTACCTTCCTGGCAATGAAGTTTTCGATAAGAAAGTGATCATGAGCCCGGCAGACCCACTTATGCAGAACGCAGGCATCGCTGTCCTTCGCGGCAACCTCGCCCCCAATGGAGCCATCATCAAGCCCAGCGCAGCGACTCCAGAACTACTAACTCATCGTGGACCCGCACTCGTCTTTGAGAGCATTGAGGATCTGCATGCTCGCATCGATGATCCAGATCTTGACGTTACCCAAGACACTGTTCTTATTTTGCGCGGATGTGGGCCAAAGGGTTATCCCGGAATGCCTGAAGTCGGAAATATGCCGCTTCCTAAGAAGATTCTGGAGCAAGGCGTTCGAGATATGGTGCGAATCAGTGATGGTCGGATGAGTGGAACCGCCTACGGAACCATCGTTCTCCATGTCTCCCCCGAAGCAGCTGCAGGTGGTCCATTAGCGCTGGTTCAAACAGGTGACATCATCGTGCTGGATGTACCAAACCGATCGCTCAATATCGAGATCAGTGAAGCAGAACTGAGCGCCAGAAAACCAAGCGCCGCAAGCGCTGCTGCCTATGCCACTCCAGTGCGCGGTTGGGCAAAGATTTATGTGGATCATGTCCAAGGTGCCGACACTGGTGCCGACCTCGATTTCTTAATTGGATCGAGCGGAGACAAAGTAAGTCGTGAGTCCCACTAACACAATAGGTCCGCTTGATGAATTGATCTCAACGCGTGCCATTGATCGCTATCGAACATCTTCGGACGCTTCGCACTTCCATCTGATCCCTGATGCGGTTGCTACACCACAAAACGTCGAACAGATCGCACAGCTCTTTAACTATGCCAGCGAGCACGAGACGAGCCTCACATTTAGAAGTGGCGGCACAAGTCTTTCGGGACAAGCGGTGAGCGAAGGGATCCTGGTCGACACCCGCAAATACTTCAGAAAGATTGAGGTGCTGGATAGCGGTGCTCAGGTACGAGTTCAACCCGGTGCCACTGTGCGAGCGGTCAATGCAAGATTAGCTCGCTTCGGTCGTAAGTTAGGACCTGATCCAGCCAGCGAGATTGCTTGCACGATTGGCGGAGTAATTGCCAATAACTCCAGCGGAATGGCATGTGGAATAATTGATAACACCTATCGGACTCTGCACAGCGCAACTGTCGTTTTGTACAACGGCTCCATCATCAATACCGCAGATTCAGATGCCGACCTTCAGTTACAAAGAGCTGCACCGGAGTTATACAACTCCATCATCGACCTTAAGAGGGAGATTGATTCCCAACCAGATCTAGTCGAGAAGATTCGAAACCACTACCTCATCAAGAACACGATGGGGTACGGCCTCAACTCATTTATTGATTTCAAAGAACCCCTCGACATTTTTCTGCATCTACTAATCGGTAGTGAGGGAACTCTGGGATTCGTCGCGGAGGCGATTTTCAATACCATCCCATTGAACAGTAAAGCTGCCACCGCATTACTGATCTTCGAAAATCTGAATGCGGCGACCGGCGCACTTGAGGGTTTAGTAGTTAGTGATCCCTCAACCATCGAACTCATGGATAGCGCCTCATTGCGGGCCGGCAAGGTCGATATGGGCCAGATTGAGCTCATAGACCATGCCGCGTTACTCGTTGAATATCAGGCAGCAAACGATCTGGAATTAAGTTCGACGATTGAGAGGGCGCAGCAAACCCTCAACACGGTGGGCGCAATCAATGACCCTGCGCTAACAACCGACCCCGAGCTTCGTGCCGAACTCTGGCATATCCGAAAAGGACTCTATGCCACTGTTGCGGGTGCCCGTAGGTCCGGCACCACTGCCCTCTTGGAAGATATTGCTGTTCCAGTGACAGAGTTGGCCGCCACCTGCATCTCTCTACAGGAACTCTTTGCAAAGCATGGTTATGACGACGCAGTGATATTCGGACACGCCAAGGATGGAAATATCCACTTCTTAGTAAACGAGGATTTTCAAGATCCTGATAAAGCGGAGCGCTATCGCCTCTTTACCGAAGAGATGGTTGACCTTGTACTTTCCAAAAAGGGATCACTAAAGGCTGAGCATGGGACGGGCCGCATGATGGCGCCTTTCGTGGAACGCCAATATGGATCTGAGCTCTACGCAATGATGGTGCGAGTAAAGCGCGCCTTTGATCCCGCAGACGTTTTAAATCCCGGAGTCTTAATAACCAGCGATGCACTTGCACATATGCACAACATCAAACTCAACCCAACTATTGAGGCTGTTGCTGATCACTGTGTGGAGTGCGGTTACTGCGAGCCGATCTGCCCAAGTAAGGATTTAACAACTACTCCACGCCAGCGCATTGTTCTGCGTCGTGCGCTCAAGAACGCAGAGCTCGCTGGCGACCGCCCCCTTGCTGCCGAACTGCGCAAGAGCTCGGAGTATGGCGTTGAAGAGACTTGCGCTGTGGATGGGCTCTGCGAAAGTTCTTGCCCCGTTGGAATTAACACTGGAACTTTGGTGACAACTCTTCGAGCAGAGCGTAACGAGGGAATCCCTGATGCGATCTGGAATCAACTCTCACTTCATTGGGCTGGCGTCATCAATGGATTAGGGGCAGCCCTCACCGCAACATCACGGATTCCCAACTCAGTAACGGAACCAATTAATCGAGGCTTAAGAAACTTTATAGGCACAGATCGAGTACCTCTCTATTCCAAGAGCCTGCCACGCGGTGGAAAATATCGATCACCAATCAAAGAGCCGAACGCCGATTTCGTTCTCTTCGCCTCGTGCCTTGAAAGCATCTTCGAAGCCGAGAGCAACGCCGCACTCCAATCCCTGGCGACAAAAGCTGGTCTTCGATGTGAGATTCCAGAAGGCATCTCTGAAATGTGTTGCGGTACTCCTTGGAAATCAAAGGGAATGACTGAAGGCTACTCAACGATGGTTGATCGGACTTATCAGGCTCTTCTTGCGGCAAGTGATAATGGTCGACTCCCCATCGTCTGCGAGAACTCCTCGTGCACTGAAGGACTACTTAAAGCGCTTCGCTCAAAAGAAGATTCGCAACTCCGGATAATCGATTCGGTTGATTTCACCGCCAACGTTCTGCTACCAAAAGTTGAAGTCACTCACATGCTGGACTCAGTTGTATTACATCCCACCTGCTCAAGCACTCTCCTGGGTTCCAATAAAAACTTAGACCTCCTGGCATCTACTATCTCAAGGAGTGTCACTACCCCTGAAGAATGGGGATGTTGCGCCTTCGCGGGTGACCGCGGCATGTTGCATCCAGAACTAACGGCGAGTGCCACAAGAGCCGAAGCGGAATCGATTCGGGGCCGCCGCTTCGATGCCTACCTATCGACCAACCTCACCTGCGAGATCGGAATGAGTAGGGCTACCGGGCAAAATTTTAAACATATCCTGGTAACTCTCAATGAGCTAGCAATTTCAAAGAGGGGTTAGCGCCCTTTGGGCTTTACTGATACCTTAATTTCCAGATTAAGAATTGCGGATGTAGTGAAGTGGTATCACGTCAGCTTCCCAAGCTGACAGTGCGGGTTCGATTCCCGTCATCCGCTCGAATATTAAATCCAAGCCAAAAGATCGACCCGGATTACGGAATAGACTAATGCGATGAGTAAATCAGGGCTCAAATACATTCTCCTCTCAGCCCCTTTAATACTCCTAACTCTATTTATAAATCACCTCCTTCCTTCGCTGAGTCCATTATTTCTCTCACTTCTGCTTGGTTTAATTGTTGGAAATTTGATGCCTGCGCGTCAGGCAATCGATGAAGGCGCTCCCCTCCTTTCAAAATATGGCATGCGCACCGGCATCGCCCTTTTGGGATTCCAAATCAGCGTTTCGAATCTGCGATCAATTGGATGGAAGGGTTTTCTTGCCATACTGATTGTGGTCCTAGTGACTTTCACTTGTACGAGATGGCTAGCCGAGAGAATTGGATTTACTCCAGGACTCTCCCTTCTCCTTGCAAGTGGATTTTCGATTTGCGGAGCTTCCGCAATCGCAGCAGTTGGAGCGGCGCGTAAAAGCGATAAAGATGAGATCTCTTACGCAATCGGATTGGTTACCTTGCTTGGAACTCTCTCTATATTCGTGATTCCACCTCTCACACGCTTATTAAGTTTGAGCAACGTCACCGCAGGGTCGTGGATTGGCGCTGCAGTCCATGACATCGGTCAAGTAATTGCGACGGCATCTTTTGTGGGAGGCAATACCATCAAATATGCAGTAATAACCAAGCTCTCTCGGGTTGTACTACTCGCGCCACTGTTAATTTTTCTCTCTTTGGGCAATAAGAGTGAGGCTTCAAGAGGCCAGGCCATAAGGGGTAGAAATTTACTTCCGCCATTCATCATCATATTTATTGGCTTTGTAATCTTGAATAACTTTATATCTTTAAGTACTCATGAACTTGGAGTGTTAAATAATATTTCAAAATTCCTTCTGGCATTTGGACTCTTTTCGATGGCCATCAAAGTCAGGTTCGCGGCGTTGCGGAGAATCGGAGGCGCTCCACTCGCATTTGGAATTGTTCTCTGGATTTTCTTTGGAGCGTTTTCCTTGGGCATAATCAAAGCCCTTGGGATCTAATTTAATCGCTCTCGAGTTACGCGCGGAAGATTCCAAGAATATTTAATGGATAGCTCGCGAACGATGACTACTACTAATCCCCCAACGATTGCTGGTATCGCCTTGTTCATGTGAAACTCATTGAGGGCGACGTAGACGACAGCACCAGCGAGCGCAGAGGTTCCGATTGTTTCGCGGTGTAGTAGAACTGGTTCAGTTTGTGACAAGACATCACGCAACAATCCCCCAGTTACCGCTCCAGTGATTCCGAGAATTACTGCAATTACAGGCGTTACATGAAAACCTAGGGCGTAATTAGTACTCGAAACAGTTGCAACGGCTAGACCGAAGGTATCCAGGGCGAGCAAGAAGCGACCGACCGGCTCTGAACTCTGGCGAATAATGGTGATCAAAACAGCGGCTAAGACCGAGGCAAATAACCAGGGGTTGAGAACCCAGGCTGGTTGATGAACTAGGAAGAGGTTTCGGAATGTTCCACCGGCAAGAGATGAGACACCGGCGATGAGGATGATCCCGCCGTAATCCATGCCTTTAGCGGCAGCCACGCGGGCTCCCACGGTTGCAAAGGCGAAGGTGGCGATGAGATCGCAGATATTGACGAGAGATGACCACTGCATGGGTATCTGCTCCAGTCTTAGCGCGGAAGTGGTAGCCCCGAAGGGATTCGAACCCTCGTAGCTGACTTGAGAAGCCAGAGTCCTAGGCCACTAGACGACGGGGCCGCGCTATTTACTTGTCCATCTTTGGTGCGGGTGGTGCTGGAGTAAAACCTTTACTGCGCTGGGGTACCAGGACTCGAACCTAGACTCGCTGAACCAGAATCAGAAGGGCTGCCAATTACCCCATACCCCAATTTTTTCCAGGCACATTGTCCCAAACCACCTGGCCGTTGCGGGCCAGAGGAGAAGGATAACCTGAAATTCCGCCCCAAGATTACAGGGCGGCCTTGATCCGCTCCAAACTCTTGGTGGAACCCAGGAGCTCCATCGACTCAAAAAGCGGAGGTGAGATATGGCTGCCAGTGACGGCGATGCGGACCGCTCCGAAGGCGATGCGCGGCTTTAGCCCCATCTCTTCGATAAGGGCGGCCCTAAGAACTGCCTCAATCGAATCGTGGTTCCACTCGGATAGTCCGGTGAGTCGATCCAATGAGACTTGGAGCACTTTCTTGCTCTGTTCATCTGCGATCTTTGTCGCTGATTCTGGCTCAACCGAAAAATCTTTAGTGAACAAGAATTTCAGCATCGGCGGAATCTCCGAGAGCGTCGTGATGCGCTCTTGAATGATCGGTAGCGCCTTCTTTACAAGCGCGATCTCATCATCGGTTCCAATGATGACACCCGCATTTTTAAGGAACGGTAGCGACCAGTCGAGAAATGCTTCTGGGGTCAGCGCGCGAATCTTGTCACCATTAATGGCCTCAAGTTTCTTCATATCAAAACGCGCTGGGCTGGAGTGAACTCGCTCTACGGTAAAGAGTTCAACCAACTCTTGCATGGTGACATCTTCGCGATCTTCGCCAGGTGACCATCCGAGTAGGGCCAAGTAATTGCAAATCGCCTCTGGCAAGTAACCGGCCTCGCGATACCACGCGATCGATACTTCACCATTGCGCTTTGAAAGCTTGGCATTGTCCTGTCCCATAACAAATGGAAGATGGGCAAAGAGTGGGTAATCCTCTGGCTTTACACCCATTGCTTGATAGACACGGATCTGACGTGGGGTGGATGAGAGAAGATCTTCACCACGCAGCACGTGGGTGATCTTCATGAGTACGTCATCAACCGCGACCGCCAATGTGTAGAGCGGAGATCCATCGGCGCGCACTAGTACAAAGTCAGGAACGAAATTGTGATCGAAGCTCACTTCCCCACGGATCAAATCAGTGAATGTGGTGCTTCCTTCCGGCATCAACATGCGCACTACAGGTCTGCGACCTTCAGCGACATAAGCAGCTACCTGCTCTGCAGTCAGATTGCGGCAGTGTCCGTTATAGCCAGGTGCAACATTTGCAGCGCGTTGTGCTTCGCGTACTGCCTCCAATTCTTCTGCGGAGCAATAGCAATGGTAAGCAAAGCCCTCATCCAAAAATTGCTGGGCGTACTTTGCATAAATATCTAAGCGTTGTGATTGCAGGTAAGGACCATAAGGTCCCCCGACCTCTGGACCCTCATCCCAATCCAATCCGAGCCAGCGCAGAGTTCCTAGCGCTGCTTGGATGTACTCATCGGTGACGCGCTCGGTATCGGTATCTTCAATACGAAAAACAAACTTGCCACCGGTGTGACGGGCGTAAGCCCAGTCAAAGAGTGCGGTGCGAATATTTCCAACATGCAACTCCCCTGTTGGTGATGGGGCAAAGCGAACTCTTACCTCTTTGGTGCTAGACATTTTTTGAACTCACCTTGTTACTTAGCGCACCGATACCTTCGATGCTGACCTCAACTACAGAGCCAGCAGCCATTGGTCCAATACCTGCTGGAGTACCAGTCAAAATTACATCGCCAGGGAGAAGCGTCATCACTTGAGTTACAAAAGCGATGATCTCTGGGATCTTGAAGATCATGGAGCTGAGTGGTTCGAGCTGCTTGACCTCACCGTTCACGGTTGTTTTGACGATCTGCTCACCAGGAACAAATTCGGTCTCAACCCAAGGACCGATCGGACAGAAAGTGTCGAATCCCTTAGCGCGGGTCCACTGTCCATCCTTGCTCTGCAGATCGCGGGCAGTTACATCGTTGGCGATGGTGTAGCCAAAGATGACATCGCTGTAGCGCTCCTTAGGAACGTCCTTGCAGATGCGGCCAATGACGATAGCGAGCTCGCCCTCGAAATCGACGCGATCTGACATACGCGGCCACTGGATGGTGTCATTGGGTCCGATCACAGATGTATTGGGCTTCAAGAAGATGATGGGTTCGGTCGGAACCACAGAGTTCATCTCGGCGGCATGGTCGGCATAGTTCTTGCCGATACAGACAACTTTGCTGCGAGGGATGATGGGAGCCAAGATCTTCACATCTGCCAGAGGAACGGTCGTCTCTGTTGGGATGATCCCAGAGTAGATGGGATCTCCTTTGAGGACGAGGATTACATCCTTATCGTTCAGGACTCCAAAATGGGGATCGGTGCCGATGCCGACTGATTCATTCGGCGTAAATCGAACAATACGCATAAGCCAACCCTACCTGCTTATGGGGCTTACTTAGGCTGGGCTTGATCGAGGGTAGGTTGGGCCTTTGTGGCAAGCACAGTCGCGATGCGGTGACGACGACCTACGGGGCGCTCTGCTACCAAATTCCATCCTTCGACGGTGATCTCACTTCCGGGAATCGGCACCCGACCCAACTGCTTAGCTAGCAGGCCACCCACGCTATCGACATCCTCGCGCGCCGACTCTTCCAACTCAATCTTGAACGCACTGGCAAAATCATCAAGGTTTAAGCGGGCAGATAGCCTTGCTTGGCTATCTGAAAGCCACTCAATCTCTTCCGCCTCATCATCGTATTCATCGGCAATCTCACCGACGATCTCTTCCAAGATATCTTCAATCGTTATGAGCCCTGCGGTGCCACCGTATTCATCGATAACGATAGCCATATGAATTTGATCCTTTTGCATCTCTTTAAGAAGATCTGCAGCGGTCTTATTCTCTGGAACAAATGATGCGGGGCGTAAGTGCTCTGCGACCGTTTCGCTCTGTTCGGATTCATGATGTTCATGAACGCGGCGCGCCAAATCTTTAACATAGGCGATTCCGATTACCTCATCGAGGTTCTCATCGATAACAGGAATACGTGTGAAGCCTGAACGAAGCGCGAGAGATAACCCCTGACGCAAAGTTCTATTCCCTTCGATCCAGACGATATCTGTACGTGGCACCATAAGTTCGCGCACTAAAGTCTCGCCTAGATCCAGAACCGATTGAATCATCTCGCGTTGTGAATCGGCGATGATGGAGCGCTCCCCTGCTTGGTCAACAAGTTTGCGAAGATCACTCTCGTCGTTAAATATCGTGGGAAGGGTGATCCCATAACTCTTAAGTTTGCGAAGTACCTTGGTCAGCACTAGCGCNCCTGCCACTGCGCGAGGATCGAATCTTGCAATCCAAACATGATCAACTCTTCTTCTGGCTCTGCATGGTCATATCCAAGACAATGCAAAATCCCGTGAATCGTTAAGAGGTGAAGCTCGGCCGCCAAACCCTTCTTGGCTTGCGCCTGCGCAAACTGTGGGCAAAGAACGATATCTCCGACTATTCCTGGCTCGGGCGAATGTGGTTCGACCTCATCCATGGGAAAAGAGAGAACATCGGTTGGACCCTCAAGGCCCATCCACTCTTCGTGCAACTCACTCATGCGCGGTTCATCAACGATAGATATCGCGAGATCACAATCTTCATGGAGACCCATGCGACGCATCGCAAACTCTGCGACGCTCACAATGTCAGCCTCGTCTACCTCGACGCCTGACTCATTGGAAAGTTCTATATTCATGGCGCACGCCAAAGGCGGTTAGCGATCACCGCTTCCAGATGTGCGTAGTGGCCTGAAATTAGCTGGCTTTGCTGCATCGAAACGACCGTATGCACTCACGATCTCACCGACCAAGCGGTTACGAACTACATCCTCTGCTGTCAGATGCATAAAACAGATGTCATCCACCCCATCCAGGATCTCGCCTACAACTTTGAGACCAGAGGGGGTTCCGTTGGGAAGATCGACCTGAGTTACATCTCCAGTAATGACCATCTTTGAACCGAATCCCAGGCGGGTGAGGAACATCTTCATCTGCTCTGCTGAGGTGTTCTGCGCTTCATCCAGGATAACAAAGGCATCATTCAGAGTGCGACCGCGCATGTAAGCGAGTGGTGCGATCTCAATGATTCCAGATGCCATGAGGCGCGGAATTGACTCTTGGTCAATCATGTCGTGCAGCGCGTCAAAGAGTGGGCGTAGATAAGGATCGATCTTCTCTTGCAGGGTGCCAGGCAAGAAACCAAGACGCTCGCCGGCTTCAACTGCAGGGCGAGTCAGGATGATGCGATTAACCTCTTTGGCTTGCAGAGCTTGTATCGCTTTAGCCATCGCTAAATAAGTTTTACCTGTACCGGCAGGGCCTACTCCAAATGTAATCGTGTTCTGATCGATCGCTTCGACATAACGCTTCTGGTTGGCGGTCTTTGGGCGGATCGTCTTGCCACGATTGCTCAAAATGTTGAGCGATAAAACTTCTGCAGGATGATCGACTGGAACGTGTTTCACCATGCCGATCGCGTGATGGATCGAATCCAAACTCAAGGTCTGTCCAGCGCGGATGAGCACGAGTAACTCTTTTACAAGTACTTCGAATTGAGAGGTCTCTTGGATATCGCCTTTAACAAAGATCTCATTGCCACGGAAGGTAATCAGGAGGCCAGGAAATGTTGATTCAAAGATGCGTAGGTAGGAATCTTGGGGTCCAGTAAGCGCGACCATAGGAATGGCGGCTGGAACGGTAATCAAAGGTCTCTCCATTACTTCCAAATCCTACGGTTAACCAGGCGGCCAAGCGAATGGGCGACCACCTAAAAGATGAAGGTGTGCATGAAAGACGCTCTGACCAGCACTCGCTCCTGTATTAAAGGTGAGGCGATAACCATCTAAACCGAAATCGGAGGCGATCTGACGCGCCGCTCCAAAGAGCTCTGACATGGTGGCCGAGTCAGCGGCAGCTAACTCCGCTGCATTTTCATAGTGAGCCCGCGGAATCACCAGTACGTGAGCAGGCGCTTGGGGATCTAAATCTTTAAATGCCACCACGCTCTCGCTCTCATACAAAAAATCGGTCGGAATTTCACCGGCGGCGATTTTGCAGAAGATGCACATACCGAAAAGCCTATTACTACCAGCGCCCGGTGAGGGCTGAAATCGCAGCTACCGCTGCAAATCCTGCATGTGCCGCCCGGAATACTTCATTTCCAAGGACGACAATGGATGCTCCGGCGACTCCGAAATCGCCCAACTCTTCACCGCTAATACCACCTTCGGGGCCAACGACAAGAATGATTGGACCTGCATTGAGGCTCTGAGTTACTTGCGAAAGTTTCGTGGTTCCAGCCTCGTGAAGAACAATGAGGTTTGAATCTCCCCCAAATCTCTTCGCGATCTGAGCGGTTGTTATGGGACCCTCGATCTCTGGCAAGGTCAAGCGGCGCGATTGCTTTGCAGCCGCGATAGCAGTCGATAGCCACTTCTCGCCTAGATCTGGTTGCCACTTTGCAATGGATCTATCTGATTGCCACGGAATGATCGTGGAGGCACCAGCAACTGTTAGTAGCTCGATCGCCTCCTTGGCGCGATCAGATTTCATGAGCGCTTGAATCACGATGATCTCAGGGGTTTGAGGCTCTGCAATTCCGCGTTCGGCGACCGTCAATGTAAAACTCTTCTTGGATATTTCGGCTACCGCGCCGCGTACCCATGCACCGCTTCCATCTGCGAGCAGCAACTCCTCGCCGATAGCAACCCGAACTACTTTGATCGCGTGGTGAGCCTCATCGCCTTCAACAACAACGGTCGGAGCCGAACCTAAATCCGGGACGAAGAAGAGGGTTAACATGATCAGAGATTAAAGGCGTCGCGGAAGCGGCCGAAGAGGCCTTGATCTTGATGCTCTTTCTTACGGCTGTGCATCTGGAAGGTGCCACGGCGCTCACCGCGCATAGTTGCGAATTTCTTCAAGAGTTCTTGCTCATCTTTGGAGAGCTTGCGAGGAGTTTCAACTTCAACGTGAACAATCAAATCTCCGCGTCCACCACCGCGCAATTTGGTGACACCAAATCCACGTAGCGTGATCGCATCTGCAGATTGAGTACCCGGGCGAATCTCTACTTCTTGTTCTCCATCAAGGGTATCGACGTGCACGGTTGTTCCAAGCGCTGCAGCCACCATCGTGATTGCAATCGAAAGATGTAGATCTTTTCCATCGCGAATCAAGAAATCATGTGGCTTCTCAATGATCTCGACATATAGATCTCCTGCGGGTCCGCCACCAGGACCAACTTCACCTTGTCCCGCCAAATGAATTCGATTTCCACCTTCGACACCCGCTGGAATTTTTACATTGATGTTGCGGCGAGAGCGAACTCGACCATCACCGGCACACTCACTGCACGGAGATGGAATCACTGTTCCATAGCCACCACAGTTGTTGCAGGGACGACTCGTCATCACATTGCCGATGAAGGATCGTGTTACTTGTTGGATCTCACCGCGACCCTTACAAATTCCGCAGGTCTGTGGCTTACTGTTGTCAGCACAACCAGAGCCACCACATTTCTCGCAGCGCACCGCGGTCTCGACAGAAAGTTCGCGTTCGGTTCCAAAACAGATCTCATGCAGGGTCAGTTCAACACCGATCAGTGCATCTTGGCCGGCTCGCGCCCGTGAACGCGGTCCACGCGTTCCGCCTCCGCCAAAGAAGGCATCCATGATGTCGCCGAAGCCGAAGTTCTGCGCTCCCCCACCAAATTGCGAGAATGGATCTCCGCCGAGGTCATACTTCTGACGCTTATTGGGATCGCTCAATACCTCATATGCCGCAGTGATATCTTTAAATTTATCCTTCACCGTGGGGTCGGGATTTACATCAGGGTGATACTCCCGGGCCAATTTGCGATACGCCTTTTTGATCTCGTCGAAAGATGAATCGCGGTGGACTCCGAGTACCTCGTAAAGATCAGCCAATCGATGTTCCTCCTAGAAACCTACCAATGTATCGAGCGACGGTATTTACCGTTGCCATCGTCTGCGCATAATCCATGCGCGTGGGTCCGATAACTCCCAGCGCACCGGTTGACTGTCCTTCAACTCCATATCCAACGCTCACCAGAGAGGTGGTCTGCAAACTCTTCTCTGGTTGTTCATCTCCGATTCGAACTTGAACATCATCATTTGCATCGGCCAAGAGTCGAAGCAAGATGACCTGTTCCTCCAGAGCCTCCAAGATCGGATAGATAGATGCCGCCGTCTCTTGAGCGCTACTGCGCGCCAAATTAGCTGTCCCAGCAAGCACAACCTTGTTCTCATCAGGATATTGAATAACAGCCACTTGCTTGGTCAGCTGGGCTAAAAGTTTTGCAGTACGGACAAAGAGATCTTCGCGATCGTGTGCATGTGAGAGAAAAGTTTCGATGGCGCGGCGCTCCGCATCTGAGAGCGGTTTGATCTGAGCCAACTTATCGACGAAGAGGCGGTAGCCCGTATTAGTAGGAATTCGACCGGCGCTGGTGTGTGGCTGAGTGATCAGGCCAGCATCTTCCAGGATCGCCATATCGTTTCGAATCGTGGCAGGCGAGACCCCGAGTGGATGTCGTTCTGCGATGACCTTAGAACCAACAGGCTCTTGCGTAGCGACATACTCATCCACGATGGCTCGGAGTATTTCCAATTGGCGCTCTTGCATGGTTTTCGTAATCTACTACACGAGTATTTCGCGCACGATTCGATCTGCTACCAGCCTGCCCGTTGGGCTTAAAACCAGGCGACCTCGCTCCCAGGCAGTTCTATCCAAGTGACCTTCGGCAAGGAAACCGGGCAGCGCTTTTGCCTCGGTCGCAGATAGAGAGTCCAGTGCAATTCCAGTGGCCAATCGAATCTGCAACATGATCTCTTCGCTGCGCGCCTGATCACTTGTGAGAAATTCCTCTTCCTGCATAGGGTTCCCAGATTCAATGACCTTCTGTGAGTACGCGGCAGGGTGTTTCACATTCCAAAATCGCCGTCCCGATATGTGGGAATGGGCACCGGCCCCTGCGCCCCACCAGTTGTCACCGTTCCAGTAGGCGATGTTGTGCCGACACTCTGAACCTGGCTTAGACCAATTGCTGAGTTCGTACCAATTGAAACCAGCAGCAGAAAACTTCTCATCTGCCAGAAGGTACTTATCTGCCGTTTGATCATCATCTGGCATTACAACTTCCCCGCGCTTTACTTGTGCGCCAAGTTTTGTGCCGTTCTCAACTATCAACGCATAAGCAGAGATATGTGAGATCGGAAGTGCTAGGGCGGTGTCAATCGTTAACTCCCAATCGGCGATCGACTCCCCTGCCGTTCCATAAATGAGATCGACGCTGACTTCTTGGAATCCCACCTCACGCGCCCAGGTCGTTGCCTTTACGACATTCTCGGGATTGTGAGTGCGATCAAGTGACTTTAAAACATGGGGAACCGCAGATTGCATTCCAAAAGAGATGCGATTGAACCCTGCTTCGCGCAGCGCAGCTAACTTCTCTAAAGTCACGGTATCTGGATTTGCTTCCGTTGTTATCTCAGCATCGCGAGCCAGTTCGAAGTTGGAGCCGATCGCAGAAATCACTCGCCCTAGATCTTTGCTCTCCATGAGAGTTGGAGTGCCCCCACCGAAGAAGATTGTGGGAACCGTTGTGGCATCAGAGGTCGCGCGAGCGAATTCGATTTCACGTATAAGGAGATCTATATACGAGCGCGAGGTAGCAGAAAGGTCGCTACTGATAGAGAGTTCTGCGGGCGTATAAGTGTTGAAATCACAGTAGCCACAACGCCTCACGCAGTACGGAATATGTACGTAGAAGGCGAGGGTACTCATTCGCGCTCTTTGGCTTTGGCCTTTGCCTTATCAATATCAGCATCGGTGGTAAGCGCAGCAACGAATGCCTCTTGAGGCACTTCGACGCGGCCCACCATCTTCATTCGCTTCTTACCCTCTTTCTGCTTCTCGAGGAGTTTGCGCTTACGAGAAATATCTCCGCCATAACACTTAGCCAAAACATCTTTACGAATCGCGCGAATACTTTCGCGGGCGATGATGCGACCACCGATTGCAGCCTGAATAGGGATCTCGAATTGTTGCCTTGGGATCAACTCGCGCAATTTGCCGGTCATCATCGTGCCGTAGGTATAAGCCTTGTCGCGGTGCACGATCGCGCTAAAGGCATCGACCTTCTCACCTTGCAACAAGATATCGACTTTTACGAGTTGGCCCTCGGCTTCACCGATTGGCTCGTAATCGAGTGATGCGTAACCGCGAGTACGGCTCTTAAGTTGATCAAAGAAGTCAAAGACGATTTCAGCAAGTGGCAAGGTGTAACGAATCTCAACCCGATCTTCGGAGAGATAATCCATGCCGAGCAGAGTTCCGCGGCGATCTTGGCAGAGCTCCATGATCGTTCCGATAAATTCTGAAGGAGCCAGAACTGTGGCGCGCACAATCGGTTCTTCAACTTTTTCGATCTTGCCATCGGGATACTCAGATGGATTTGTAACAGTAAGAAGTGTTCCGTCGCCAGTAGTTACCTTGTAAACCACGTTTGGTGCAGTAGAGATAAGGGTGAGATTGGATTCGCGCTCAAGTCTTTCGCGCACGATCTCCATATGCAGCAAGCCTAAGAAGCCACACCGAAATCCAAAACCTAGCGCTGCAGAACTCTCTGGCTCATAGACCAGCGCTGCATCATTGAGTTGGAGCTTGTCGAGCGCTTCACGGAGCAGTGGGAAATCTGCGCCATCGATTGGGAAGAGACCAGAGAAAACCATCGGCTTTGGATCTTTATAGCCTGCAAGGGCGACTTTGGCAGGATTGTTATAAGTAGTGATCGTGTCACCTACGCGAGATTGGCGCACATCTTTTACGCCGGTAATTACATAACCTACTTCGCCTACGCCAAGACCCTTAGAAACAACGGGTTCAGGTGAGATAACTCCAACTTCGAGCATCTCATGGCGAACACCGGTTGAGAACATTTGGATCTGGTCGCGAGTAGACAAGTGACCATCAACAACACGCACATAAGTAACCACGCCGCGATATGTGTCATAGACCGAGTCAAAGATCAGCGCACGAGTTGGTGCGTCTGCCACGCCGACAGGAGCCGGGATCTGACGCACAATCTGATCAAGAAGTTCAGTAACGCCAGCACCTGTCTTACCCGATACGCGCAGGCAGTCTTCTGGCTCGCAACCAATTAACTTGGCGAGCTCTTCCGCAAACTTCTCTGGTTGCGCAGCTGGTAGATCAATCTTGTTAAGCACCGGGATAATCGTGAGGTTGTTCTCCATCGCTAAATACAAGTTAGCGAGTGTCTGCGCTTCGATACCTTGGGCGCAATCGACAAGGAGTACTGCACCTTCGCATGCCGCAAGAGAGCGAGAAACTTCGTAGGTGAAATCGACGTGACCCGGGGTATCGATCATGTTCAGGATGTACTCCTGATTATCGATTCCTGAACGCCATGGCAGACGGACCGCTTGCGATTTAATGGTGATGCCGCGTTCGCGTTCAATATCCATGCGATCTAAATACTGCGCCCGCATGTTGCGTTGTTCGACGACTTCGGTAATTCCGAGCATGCGATCTGCCAGGGTGGATTTACCGTGATCGATATGCGCGATGATGCAGAAATTGCGAATCTGCGCAGGGTCAGTTTGCGAAGGTTGTGGAGCTTTCGCTAATGGAATGGCTGGCATGGCTTAGCCGTTAGCCTCTGTGTTGGAAGTGTTATTTAGCAGAAGTCTTGTTGGCAGCTTTTGCCATTGCAGACTTCTTATTTGCTGCAGAGTTGGCGTGGATGACGCCCTTTGAAACTGCAACATCGAGCGCCTTTGATGCAGCGCGTAGTTCTGCGGCAGTGGCAGCGACATCTCCCGTAGCAGCGGCATCCTTGAAACGGCGGATGGCGGTCTTGATCGATGAGCGGACAGACTTGTTACGAGCCTGAGCCTTCTCATTGGTTCCGATGCGCTTGATCTGAGACTTAATGTTTGCCACTTATTTGACTGCTTTCTTCTTTAATAAAACGTCTAAGAGCTAGCCACGGTGGTGACGAGCAGGGGTGAAGGCTACCAGCCAGCGGACTCTAGGCTCAAACTGAGCTATTTAGCGTGTGATCTGCTGCGGGAGATCGAGATGACGGTCCGCTCCAGCGCATAAATCGGGTCAGAGGCCGCCCCTTTGATATCGGCATCGGCCTGCGCCAGCGCAACCACCGCCCCAGCCAGCGTGGCTGGGCTCCAGCCAGATAGTTGGCGACGTGCCTTATCGATCTGCCATGGCGATAGGCCAAGTGGACCGGCCAATTCGAAGGATTTGCTGCCACGATTGGCACCCGAGACCTTGGCGAGCGCACGCAAGGAGCCAGCCAGCGCCGAAATAATCATCACCGGATCGACCCCGGTTTCTAGCGCCTGGCGCAGTGTGACCAGAGCCAGATCGGTCTTTCCCTCTAAAACTGCATCGGCCACATCAAAACCAGTGGTCTCCACCCGACCTTGCTGGAATTTGGCGACATCCTCTTCGGTAATCGTGGCGCCCGCTGCAACATCAGAGGCCAGTTGGGAGCAAACCCCAGATAACTCGCGCATATCTGAGCCCAAAGCTCCAACGATCGCGGTGACCGCATCCCCCGAGATCTTGCGCCCCAACCGAGCGAATTCGGCGCGGACGAAGTCGGCTTTATCGGACTCCTTCTTAATCGCCTCGGCAGCGACCAGGGTTGGCTTAGCCTTCTTAATTTTCTCGAGCAGCGCCTTACCTTTGACTCCCCCTTTGTGCCAGAGCACGAGGTGAACACCCTCATCTGGGTTCTCGATGTATTCAGCGATCTCATCGCCTAGCTCTGCCGCCAAATCTTGAATCTCTTTGATCACAACTACCCGTGCATCGCCGAAGAGTGATGGTGCGAGTGCATCGGTGATCTGACCGAGTTCGAGGGTATCTGCGCTGAGATGGGTGACGGTGGCGCCTGGGCTCTGAGCCACAGCGCTAGAGATCGCCCGATCAGCGAGTAACTCCTCGCCGCCTTGAATCAGAGTGATCCCCACGAGCGCCATCTTAAAGCGATGTACCCACACCCGAGAACCGCCGCGGCAATAGCGGCCCCGGCAAATCCCTTGGTCAGGTGCACCACCGGCACCTTGGCGAAGGTGGTGGCCACCCAGACAATCACGCTGGAAAAAGGTTTCTGCGTCAGCGTAAGTAGATAGGAGAAACCAGATGCGAATGGCGACAGGAGCGCTGCGATAAATCCCACCACCGTTATAGGTGCTACGACTGGTTCAACCAAGAAATTGCTTGGCAGTGACATGAGCGAGAACTGTCCAGAGATTGCCACGCTAAGCGGTGTACAGAAGATGTTTGCGGCAATTGATATTGCTAGGAGTTCTGCGATCTTGCGATGACGCAGATACCTAAAGAGCCAATCCGCAACGGGATCTGTCAGCAACAAGATTCCACCTGTTGCTGCAACAGAGAGTGCGAATCCTGGATCGATCGCCTCAAAGGGATCAATCAAGATCAGCAGACTGATTGCAAGACCCAGCGCTGCCAGCGCCGACGTTCGTAGCCCTCGCGCCTTTGCAATCAACAGAACACTCACCATCACCGTTGCGCGAAGTACCGAGGGTGATGGCCGAACTAAGAAGATGAAACCAAGGAGAACAAGTGCGCATATAACTAATCTCGCCCTCAAGTTGGGAACGATCCATTGCAAGATCCAGATGATGAAGGCAGCGATGATGGCAAAGTTTTCACCGCTTACTGCTGTGAGATGTGTCAGACCTGCGAGCAACATATCGTTCACGAAGGTATGGGTTTCAAGTGAGGTATCCCCTAAGACCAATCCGGGTATCAGTGCACCACTTGCACCACCAACGCGCAAAGAGATGTTCCGAAAGTCAGATCGAATCGCTCCAGTAGTGCGACCAATCAAACCAGCACCGTGAATAACCGTGATCGTGCCGCGCGCAGCAAACAACCCCGCGACTCTCTTCTCAGGCGTTGAGTATGCAATTCCTGTGCACGATATGACGCTGCCTGGTAGCGCATCAAAATGCTCGGAGGTAGTAAGACGCATCGGAAAATGTACAACGCGAGTCACATTACGAACTTTGATCGATATGACAGAGACGATTGCGGTCGTTGTTGCAGGTTTTATATACCCCTGCATCTGCTTTGGTTCACCTAATTTTGGGTCAGTAACTACCGAGGCGACGATATGAAAAGAGATCTTCTTATCGAGTAGCTGTGCCACTGCACTGGTTTGTAGTGCGCGTTCGTGTAACGCCATCAACCCTGAACCTGCAACTAGCGCAGCAATAAGCACCAACCCACTCGCGTGTTGGCGACGCAGAATCCAAATACAGAGCGGAACAACCAGCAAAAGCCAGACTGGAGCCAGCAATCCGACTCCAGCAGCTCCCAGCCATATCGCTACTCCAACAAGTGGTAGCGCTAAATCCGGACGAAGCTTTTGAGGTTGGCGAATTTGCTCTTGCCCATCCCGCTCACCTTCGTTAAGTCATCGATGGTTGCAAAGGGGCCATGCGCAGTTCGGTACGCCAAAATGCGCGCCGCCATCACCGCCCCAACTCCAGGAAGCTCCTCGTATTGCGCAACCGTCGCCGTATTGATGTCGATCGTGCCCGAGGTGATCTTGCCTTTGGAAGATCCACTCTTCTTGGACTTCGAAGAGGTTGAAGTAACAGGAGGTGCGCCGACAACAATCTGTTGTCCATCGGTAAGGACTTCCGCCAAATTAATATCGGTGAGCGATACTCCCTTGAGTTGTTTGCCAGCAGCCTTAATCGCATCAATGGCACGCGAACCTTGTGGCAACTTGTAAACCCCAGGATGCAATACCTTGCCAGCAACATCAACCACGATCAGTGCGGGTGGTGCAGGAATTGGTGAGTAACTCGGCAACGGAGTTAAGGATGGAGTCGCGACTGGTGCGGCATTTCCGTGTGCCAAGGAGAAGAAGATTGCACCAACACCAAGTGCCATTGCTAGGACTACATAAATTGCGCGACGTTGCAGATCGCTAAAGTGAGGAAATTCGAACATGGCGCAACTTTATGAAACGCGCCATGTTCTTGAATTATCGAGATTTAGTTCTGTGGATTAAATAACGATGTTGACGAGCTTTGGTGCAACGGTGATGATTTTCTTGATCGTAGCCCCAGCAATCTCCGCCTTAATCACATCATTTTCTAGCGCCAACTTTTCGAGCTCATCTTTGCTTATGCTTGGAGAGACTTCGATGCGATCTTTAATCTTTCCGCTGATCTGCAAGACAACGGTGACATTATCTGCTCCAAGCAGTGACTCATCGATCGTTGGCCATCCAGCAAGTGCGACAGAAGGCTTATGACCTAAACGCTCCCACATATCTTCGGCGGTGTATGGGGCAACCAAAGAGAGCGCAATCGCAATCGCTTCGGCGGCCTCACGAACAGCAGGATCTGATCCCCCGCAACCAGAGTCGATCGCCTTACGAGTCGCATTGACCAACTCCATGATGCGAGCGACCGCTACGTTGAAGCGGAATGATTCGACTGCAAACGAAATGTCGAACAAACTCTTAGCAGTGACCTTACGAAGTGAGATATCACCCTTAGTGAAATCAACTCCCGGTTCGCTGGTCACATCACCAGATATGCGCCAGGCGCGATTCAAGAACTTGAATGATCCACTTGGTGATACATCTGCCCAGTCGATGTCATCTTCTGGTGGACCAGCAAAGACCATCGACAAACGGATTGCATCTACGCCATGGGTAGCAAGCTCATCAGAAAGGCGCACCAGATTGCCGCGCGACTTTGACATTGCTGAACCATCCATCTGCACCATGCCTTGGTTCAGCAGGCGGGTAAATGGCTCTTCAAAGTCCAGGTGGCCGAGGTCATGCAAGACCTTGGTAAAGAAGCGCGAATAGAGAAGGTGCAAGATCGCATGGGTAACGCCACCTACATATTGATCGACCGGCAACCAGGTCTTGACCTCGTCACTATCAAAGGCGCGATCATCAAATTGAGTGCTGGTGTAGCGCAAGAAATACCAACTGGAATCAAAGAAGGTATCCATGGTGTCGGCATCGCGCTTTGCTGCAGCTCCACACTGTGGGCAGGCAACGTTGACCCAAGCGTCTGCTGCGCCAAGCGGGGATGAACCCTTTGGCTTGAGATCAAGCCCAGCAGCATCCGGAAGTTCCACAGGCAGTTGATCTTCAGGAACTGGAACTTCACCGCACGATGGGCAATGAATAATTGGAATCGGAGTTCCCCAGAAACGTTGACGCGAGATCAACCAGTCGCGCAGGCGATAGTTCTTGGCAGATTTACCCAAGTTCTTAGCGGCTAACTCTTCGATGATCTTGGCGATCGCTGCATCTTTGGTCAGTCCGTTAAGTGACCCAGAGTTAATCAGCGCGCCANCCCCCGCCGTTGCGACACCGTTAACGGAAGGATCTTCTTCGCCGGTTTCTACAACAACACGGACAGACAAACCCATCGCGCGCGCAAAATCCAAGTCACGTTGATCATGCGCAGGTACCGCCATGATCGCACCGGTTCCATAATCTGCAAGCACATAATCAGAGGCCCAGATCGGAAGTTTTTCTCCGTTAACGGGATTAATCGCATAACGCTCTAGGAAGACACCGCTCTTTGGACGGTCAGTTGCCAAGCGATCAATGTCGCTGGCAGCCTTGGTCTCCTCTAAATAAGTATTGAATGCAGATTCAACAGGTCCACCTGCAGCCAGTTCGGCTGCGAGCGCACTATCGACAGCAACGACCATAAATGTTGCGCCATACAAAGTGTCAGGACGCGTCGTATAAATCGTGATGGGCTCAGCACGACCTTCAATTTCAAACGTAACTTCGGCGCCTTGTGAGCGACCGATCCAGTTGCGCTGCATCATCAAAACTTTTTCAGGCCACTTACCTTCAAGTGACTTCATGTCATCGAGCAAGCGATCTGCATAATCTGTGATCTTGAGGTACCACTGATTGAGCTTCTTCTTCGTGACCGGTGTATCGCAACGCTCGCAAAGCCCAGCAACTACCTGTTCGTTGGCAAGAACGGTCTGATCCTTGGGGCACCAGTTAACGGCAGAGTCTTTGCGGTATGCCAAACCCTTTTTATACATTTCGAGGAACAACCACTGGTTCCACTTGTAATACTCGGGGTCCGAGGTATGCAGCACGCGATCCCAGTCGAAGGAGCAGGCGTAGCGGCGCATTGATGCCTTTTGGACCGCGATGTTTTCGTAGGTCCAGGCGCGCGGATCGGTGCCACGCTTGATGGCGGCGTTCTCAGCCGGCAGACCAAAGGAGTCCCACCCGATCGGGTGCATGACGTTAAATCCCTTTTGAACCCAGTAGCGGGCGATCACATCACCCAGTGCATAGGCCTCGGCATGGCCCATGTGCAGATCCCCAGATGGGTAGGGGAACATATCCAGGACATACTTCTTGGGACGTGGGTCATCTGGGCGACCAGACTTAAATGGCTCTATCTGATCCCAGACGGGCAACCACTTCTCTTGAATTCCTTGGACGTCATAAGCCTCATGCATGAGGCGAATTCTCCCATGCCACGCCAGTCAGTTCTTCCGATACCTGCCAGAGGTTGGTTGCCAACTGCTGGTCGTAGGCCAGCGCCTTGGCATGGGTGAATTTAGGAGATCCCTTAAGTTCCATAAAGCCATCTGGCCCAAGAAAAGCGGTGTGATTAATGCCCTCAAAGACTGCGCCACAGAGCAGAGGCAAGGCTCCTTGAGCAGCAGTTTGAGCCAATTTTTCGGCGGTGAGCTCACTCAACCTTGAAACCAGATCTTGCTTTGCAGGGCCCCCAAAGAGATTGGTGCGTGCCCAACCTGGGTGCGCCGCAATAGGAATAGCCCCATGACCGCGCGCCAAACGACGGCGCTCTAATTCATTGACGAAGAGCAGGTTGGCGAGTTTTGAATCCCCATAAGAAATCCACGGTGAGTACTTGCCGATTCCGAGGCAGCGATTCTTAATCGTCTCTCTGGAGCGATCACCAAAATTTCCGAGGCGATGGGCGAAACTTGAAGTAATAACCCAGCGCTTGGTGACAAACCGCTCGATGAGCCCCGCGAATGCAAAATGTCCAAGATGATTGGTGCCCATCTGAGATTCAAAGCCATCAACAGTCTTGGAAAACGGTGGAACCATAATCCCGGCATTCAAGAAGACCACGTCATAAGGTTCCGTCACCTTTGTGGCTGCAGCGCGGATCGAACTGAGATCAGCTAAATCCATGAGAATAAATTCTTGAGCGCCGCTCTCTGCCATTGCAGTCGCACCTTTGACCTCACTGCGAGCAGTAACCGTTACATGTGCACCTTTAGCAACTAAAGCCTTGGCGGTTTCCAGACCTAAACCACTATTTGCACCTGTAATTAAATATCGCTTCCCCGTTTGATCAGGAATGCGCGAGGTAGTCCAGCCCGAAGGAAGATGTGGTTGTGACTTCATGTATGCACCGGCCCCTAGTTGTTCATGCGCTTGCCGGAGAGAATCTTCTCGGCATATTTCTCCACGCGCGAAACGCGTGTTTCAGCTTTCTTGGCGCTATCAAAATACAGCATGTACTCGCGTTGGCAACTTGGGGTTAACTTCTTAAAGGCAACGGTCAACCCAGGAATCTTCTTCATCGTGGCGGCAATATCGGCAGGCAATTCGACCGGAGTCGGCTTCTTCATCGGGACTTCAAGGCCCGCCTCTTCAATGGCGATCGCCTCATTCATGTAAGCCTTAATAACTTTCTTAGCCTTTGTGATCTCATCCAAACTCTTGAATCGGATCTGACGACCAGCCTGGACATTGGCAGTCTGTTGGATCAAGATTCCCTTGGGATCTTTCATAATCGCGCCCTTCATAAAGAAGACCGCGATGTACTCCTTAAAGGAGTGCAACAAGAAAACGTTCTTCCCGTGGAGGGTGTAGCAAGGGTGCATCCACTTGAGGTCTTCTTCAAGATCAGTCGACAGCGCGATCTCTCGTAGCACGGCGTACTCTTCCTGCCACTTTGTCTGCTTCTTCATGAATACATCGACGCGCTTGTTCATATCTGAAAGTTTACTCATGACCCACCAAGAGCGAAACAGATTCCAATGAACCCTTAAAAAGCCTTCTTCGACGAGATTTCTTGCTAGTTTTACCCTGATTTCTCGATCATGAACTATTACACGCCTAAGGAGACCAATTTTAATGTCATCGGGTGGGGGGATTTTCGAACCAATTCAACACAATGATCTACGTGAATTTTGCATCGCAGTAATTGGCGTTGGTCTTGCCCTGGGGATCATTTCCCTGATTTCACTTCACATTTCACCAACCGGTCTCTCTCCGATCCGCAACCCAGTCAGCCAGTACGGAATATCTAAATACTCTCTCAGGTATCGATTGCAAACATTGGGATTTGGAACTGCAGCCACAGCTAGCGCAGTAGGAGTACTTGCACTTCCTTTCACTGGCGCTGCGCTTGTCATTTTCACTCTGCTCTTTGCCATAAGTCGTCTTGCCATCAGTTGGTTTCCAATGGATCAACCAGGAACCCCAGTCACTCCCACCGGACGTCGCCATGGTCTTTTAGCTCTCATCGCATTTATTAGTGCGATCTTTGCCGCGCACCAGTCAGCAAGCTTTCTAGTGGATGTCGGTGGGTCGCAGCGATTCGTACACTTTAGTTCTGGAGTCCAAGTTCTTCTCTGGATTGGTCTCATTGGAATGTTTGTCGCCCGCCGAATCAGAGCAAATGTATTTGGGCTCATGGAAAGAATTTTCTATCTGGGAATGATCGGATGGCTGATTGAAATGGCCTGGCTAATTTCGGCAAGATAAGAAATGGCGTGAGTCTTCGTTTACCTGAATTGTTGTTGGCTCTGTGCAATAACCCGCCAAAAAAATGAGTGGAGCTGAGGGGACTTGAACCCCTGACCCCCTGCATGCCATGCAGGTGCGCTACCAGCTGCGCCACAGCCCCAATTTTCTTATGGAGCGGAGTTTAACCCGCTCAACTTGCCTATCTTAATTCAACGAGTTCCAAAGGCAAACGCGGGCAGTCATTCCAGAGGCGATCGAGCATGTAATAGTTACGGAGCTCTTGGGACTGGATATGGACCACGAGGTCGGAATAATCGAGCAGGACCCATTGACCCTTGCCCTCTTTGCGGATTGGCTTCTCGCCAATTTCGGCCAACTTCTTGAAGACTTCGTCGGCGATTGCCTCGACCTGGCGCTCATTGGCACCGGTTGCGATCAAGAAGACTTCGGATAAAACCATCTGATCGGTCATATCGATTGCGACGATATCTTGACCCAACTTTTCATTAACGGCCTCTGCCGCTCTTTGCGCTAACGCTCGGACTTGCTCACTTGCTGCCATAGAGGCCACGCTCCTTGATATAGGTCAAAACTGATTCGGTGAGAAACTCTTTTGGATCTCCACCTGATTCAATGATCTCTCTTACCTTTGTTGCTGAAATATCTAGCGCATCGATCTCGACCTCTGGGAAGCCGGATTTCGCTGACTTTTCACCCGGGCGACGTACCACTAGAACATCGACTAATTTCTTGAGGGCATCTGCTTTATGCCACTTATCGAAGTTGGCTGCAGCATCGCTGCCGAGAATTAGTGTGAATGAATCCTTTGGGAAGAAAGGCTTGAGTTGAGAGATCGTGTCGATCGCGTAAGTGGGACCTTCGCGGCGGACTTCGAGATCAGTGAGGACGACTTTTTCTTGCAGGGCATCAGACAGATCATCGAGTGCAAGAGTTGCCATTTCGATTCGGTCATAACCCGAGGCCTCTGGTTTTTCGGCGCGCATATATGGGTTGCCAGCAGGGACCACCATGATGGAGTCGAAGCGGTCTGCTAATGATTCGATGATGTGGAGATGTCCACGATGGATGGGGTCAAAAGTCCCACCCAGAATTCCTACTTTTGCGATGTTTTAATCCCGATCTAGACGAAGAACCAGGAACAACAAGAGCGACAAGATGACGAAAGCTGTTACTCCGAAGAAGACAGGAGAGGCTGGAAGTGGGCGGACAACGGTATGTGCCTCACGGGACAGTAGGTGCTTCAGCATTGGGCTACTTTAACCCATCGGGGCCGCGGGCGAGCAATTCCTTGAATTGTGCCTCGTTGAGGATGCGAACCCCGAGTTCAGCGGCCTTTGTGGCTTTAGATCCAGGTGAATCCCCCACTACGACGTAATCGGTTTTCTTGGAGACGCTGCCAGAACTCTTGCCGCCATGAAGGGTGATGACCTCATCAACTCCATCGCGGGTGAAGGCTTCGAGTGATCCGGTGACCACCAAGGTCAGTCCGGCCAAGGTTTGTGGGTTGGTGTTAACGAAGGTATCGACCAGTGAGACTCCGGCGGCACGCCACTTACGGATGATCTCTTGATGCCAGTCGACCTCAAACCATTCGATGATGGATTGGGCGATGATCTCACCGACGCCATCGACTGCGGCTAATTCATCAATGCTGGCGCCCATGATGGCATCGACTGAACCGAATGCTTTAGACAAACTTTGAGCTGCGGTTGGACCAACGTGGCGGATTGAGAGTGCTACGAGCACACGCCAGAGCGGGCGGGACTTTGCACCCTCGAGCGCAGCCAAGAACTTCTCAGCAGTTGCACCCAAGGTGCCATCTTTCTTGGTGAAGAAATCACTGGTGGCTAATTTTTCAGCGGTGAGGTCGAAGAGATCACCTTCATCTGTAACAAGTCCGCTCTCAAGCAGTGCGCTTGCTGCTTCGAAACCTAGAACATCGATATCGAGCGCGGCGCGAGAGCCGATATAGAAGAGTCGTTCCCGCAATTGCGCTGGGCAAGATTGTGCATTGGGGCAACGGATATCGACATCACCGGATGAGATCGCTTTGAGCTTTGTGCCGCAGTCAGGACACTTGGTGGGCATAACAAAGGGGCGCTCTGATCCATCGCGCTTCTCAACAACTGGGCCTAAGACTTCTGGGATTACATCGCCTGCTTTGCGGATGACGACCGTGTCGCCAATAAGGATTCCTTTGCGTAGGACTTCTTCTTGGTTGTGCAAGGTCGCGTTGCTAACTGTTGATCCTGCGACGACAACGGGTTCCATAAATGCGAAGGGAGTTACGCGGCCAGTACGACCAACGCTGACTTTGATATCTAATAACTTGGTTGTGACTTCAACGGGTGGGTATTTGTAGGCGATCGCCCATTTAGGTGCGCGCGAGGTAAATCCAAGTTGATTTTGGATTTCGATCTCGTTGACTTTGATGACGATTCCATCGATCTCGTGTTCTACATCGTGGCGATGAAGTTGGTAGTACTCAATAAACTTTTCAACCTCTTTGCGAGTCTTTACAACTTTGTATCGAGCACTTGTTGGCAAACCCCACGACTTAAGAAGTTGGTAGGCGCCTGATTGACTTTCAAAGGTTGCGCCTTCGATCGCGCCAATTCCATGAACCACCATCGATAGCGGTCTGCTGGCAGTTACCTTGGGATCTTTCTGGCGCAGCGAACCTGCAGCAGCGTTGCGCGGATTGGCGAAGGCGGCTTTGCCGGACTCTTGAATCTCTTCGTTAAATTCATTGAAGGCTTTGATCGGGAAGAAGACCTCACCGCGAACTTCTAGCAACGATGGAATGTTTGTGCCTTTGAGTTCATGTGGGATAACAGAGATGGTCTTTACATTGAGCGTTACATCTTCACCGGTTACTCCATTACCGCGGGTGAGCGCTTGGACGAGTTTGCCGTCGCGGTAGAGCAGGTTGATAGCGAGGCCATCGACTTTCACTTCACAGAGCCAAGTGTTCTTTACTCCTGCTTTCTCGATTCGGTCAAACCAAGTAGCCAGTTCATCGAGGCCAAAGACATTGTCGAGTGAGGTCATACGCTGGATGTGATCGCGCGCCTCAAATCCAGTAGCAAATCCCCCACCGACAATCTGGGTTGGGGACTCTGCAGAGCGGTATTGCGGATATTTGTTTTCGAGCGCTTCGAGCTCTTTTAACTTGGCATCGAACTCGGCATCACTGATGATGGGTTTATCTAGAACGTAGTAGCGGAATTGATGATCGCGAAGTTCTTCGGCCAGCGCTGCGATCTGCTCGGCTACCTTCGCTGACATATGCAAAAACTACAGGGTGGCGCTGACGGTGGCGGAGCCGACAACCCGATCGCCATCGTAAATAACCAGGCCTTGACCCGTGGCCAGTCCAAGAAGTGGCTCATCAAGCACAGCAGTAATAGATGTATCGGTGGCGATGTAAATGCAAGGAAGCGGCGCTCCGTGAGCACGAATCTGGGCAAAGCCACGATGCTCAGTATTGAATACTGGAGGTAGGCCGCACCAGATTGGCTTTTCGCCAGTGATTTCGGTGACGGCAAGCGCATCCTTGGTTCCAACTACGACGGTGTTGGACTTGGGTTCGATCTTTAAGACATAACGGGGAACTCCACCGGCGGCAGGAACACTCAAGCCGAGTCCACGACGTTGTCCGATTGTGTAGGTGTAAGCGCCTTGGTGTTCACCGACCTGATTGCCTTCTTCATCAACGATCGGGCCGACCTCACTACCCAACTTGTCGCGCAACCAACCCGCGTTGTTGCCAGACGGAATAAAACATATGTCGTGGCTATCAGGCTTGTTGGCAACGTAAAGTCCGCGCGCCTTAGCTTCTTTGCGCACATCTTCCTTCTTGGTATCCCCCAGTGGAAACATAGCGCCGGCGATCTGCTTGGCATTCAATACAGCCAATACGTATGACTGATCCTTGAGTGGATCTACCGCGCGGTGCAGGGTGCGACCTAACTCGCCATCCTTTGTAATCGCATAGTGGCCGGTTGCAACAGCGTCATAACCAAGGGCGCTGGCGCGATCTAAAACGGCTTCGAACTTAATTTTCTCGTTACATCGCAAGCAAGGGTTTGGCGTGCGACCTTGGGCGTACTCTTCAATAAAGTTTTCGACAACGCCGGCATGGAATTCTTCGGCCATATCCCATATATAAAAAGGAATACCGATCATGTCAGCGGCGCGACGAGCATCGTGCGAATCTTCAATGGTGCAACACCCGCGGGCACCCGAACGATATTTCTGTGGGTTGGATGACAAGGCAAGGTGAACGCCGATTACTTCGTGGCCAGCATCAACCGCGCGGGCAGCGGCGACCGCGGAGTCCACGCCCCCACTCATTGCGGCGATTACCTTCATTACTTTGCCCCTTTATATGCGGCGCGCACCTGAGCTACGACGCCAGCGATTACCTCACCCACCATATGAATTTCTTCGGCCGTGGTTGATGTTCCAAGAGAGAAGCGTAACGAAGCGCGCACATCGCGCTCGTCCAACCCCATCGCGAGCAAGACATGGCTCGGGCGTTGCACGCCTGCGCTGCAGGCTGAGCCTGTTGAGGATGCGATCCCCGCGTTATCGAGCATTAATAATAAGGAATCACTCTCTGTGCCAGGGAAGGTGATGTTGAGGATCCCGGGCAACATCTCTAACGTGCTGCCGTTGATGCGGGCATCGGGTACCGCCTCGAGAACAACTTTGGCGAGTAAGGAACGCAATCCTGAAACCTTGGCGAAGTTCTCTTCGCGATGGGCTGCGCTCCACTTAGCAGCTGCGGCAAAGGCGACGATCGACGGAGCGTTAAGTGTGCCGCTTCGAATATCGCGCTCCTGTCCCCCGCCATGCAAGACCGGGGTGATATCAATTCCACGCTTAAGAATCAGCGCTGCAACACCCAAAGGTCCACCAATCTTGTGTGCGCTGATCGTTGCTGAAGTTGCACCTAGCTCTGCAAAGTTAAAAGGCACCTTGCAGAAACTTTGTACTGCGTCTGTATGTACCGGAATGGTTCCAGCCATGGCTACTACTTCTGCGATCGGTTGAATCGTTCCGATCTCATTGTTGGAGTGCATGACACAGATCAGGGCAATGTGATCGCGCTCTGCTTTAATGATTTCGGCCAGTGCATCCAGATCGATGAGTCCATGGGATGAAATCGGAACATGAATAACGATCGCTCCTTCGTGCTCTTCTAACCATTCCACGGGTTCCAAGGTCGCATGGTGTTCAAAGGCGGCAACGACAATTACATTTCGAAGCAGATCTGCCTCAACTGCCTTCCAATAGAAACCCTTGATGGCCAAGTTGTTCGCTTCAGTTCCGCTGCCAGTAAAAATAACCTCACCTGGTTGGCAGCCAACAATCGCGGCAATCTCTTCGCGTGCCTCTTCTACCTTCTTGCGGACGGCGCGTCCTGCGGTGTGCAGACTGGATGCATTTCCAAATTCTTTGATCTGAGCGGTGAGGGCATCTAACGCCTCAGGGATCATCGGCGTAGTCGCCGCATGATCGAGGTAGATATCCATGGGATAAGTCTACGAAGGTTCTCACTTCATGAGTTCACCTGACCTTCAGCAACGCTTTACCTCAAGGGTTACTTCAGGCTTGATTGAAGGCTGACTATATGAGCCATGAGAGTTGCAATCGTCACCGAGAGTTTCTTGCCTCAGGTAAACGGCGTCACCAATTCAGTCTTAAGAGTCCTGGAATTCCTCGAGTCCCAGGGACACCAAGCGATGGTTATCGCACCCGAGTCCGACGGCGGGCCACGTGAATATCACGGCGCCAGAATCAAAAGGGTACCTGCACTACCCCTGCACTCGATTCTGCCCATTGGCCTGCCGGTCGCGGTTCCTTCTCGCAAGCTCGAATATTTGATCGATGGCTTTGCGCCAGATGTACTGCACCTAGCTTCACCTTTCGCGCTCGGCGGATACTCCGCACGAATCGCTCGACGCCTGGGGTTGCCCTCACTGTCGATCTATCAAACAGATTTAGCTGGGTTTGCACGTCACTATGGAATGAATATCGCGCACAGCTCGTTGCGCAAGATCGTCGGAAAGATTCACACCAGCACTGATCGCACTCTGGCTCCATCAACTGCAGCTTGCGGTGATCTGCGCGAACAAGGCGTCCCGAATGTCCACCTGTGGCGACGAGGAGTTAATACCTCGCTCTTTCATCCGTCAAAGCGCGATGAACTCCTTCGCCACTCGTGGGGCGCTCCCAACAAGTTAGTTGTGGGATATGTCGGCCGCTTAGCGAACGAAAAGAGAATCGGCGATCTTGCAGTATTAGATCGCGATCCTCGCGTACAACTCGTCATAGTGGGCAATGGTCCTGCACGCGAAAAATTGCAGCGCGAACTGTCGAATGCAATCTTCACTGGATTTAAATCGGGAGAAGAACTCGGTACCGCTTATGCCAGCTTTGACTTATTTGTCCACCCAGGACCAAACGAGACTTTCTGCCAAGCAGTTCAGGAAGCACTCTCTGCAGGAACTCCTTGCATCGTTCCACTTACGGGTGGACCTGCTGACTTAGTAACAAATGGTGCGACTGGCTACATCATCGATACGAGTGATTCACAAGCCTTACATGCAACTGTCAAACATTTCATGGAGCGCGGCGATCGAGCCGAGATGTCACTACTCGCGCGTGACTCTGTAGAGACCCGCACCTGGAGCGCTATCAATCACCAACTGATTAACCACTATCGCGCTGTTATCGAATCGCGTCATGCTGCAAGTTATCCTGTTGGAGCGGTCGCATGAGGATTGTGCATGTTGCAAATTTCTACGGACCTAACTCAGGTGGAATCAAAACAACTTTGCATGAATTGGGTCGCGGCTATCTTAAATACGGGCACGACTTCATTTACATTGTGCCTGGCTCACAGTTCTTGCAAGAACAAACTCCGTACGGTCGCAAGATCACACTCCCTAGCGTGATGCTTCCAGGTAGTGGTAACTATCGAATCATTAGATCCAATAAAGCTTTACGGGCACTGATTCTTGAACTCGCTCCAGACCAGATTGAGATCTCGGATCGATTTACGCTCCGTGGAATCGGAAAATTCGCAAGTGCACATCGGATTCCTACGGTGGTCTTTAGCCACGAAACCCTGCGCGGCTTAGCGAATCGCTTCCTGCCGGCCTGGTTACCGCGCAAGGCGATGGTCAACTGGCATAACCGCAGACTTGCAGCTTCTTTTGACCATGTCATTGCAACGACCGAGTTCGCCGCAGCTGAGTTCCGCGAGATAGGTTCCAAGAATTTGGTGAAGATTCCGCTTGGCGTAGACCTCACTAACTTCAGCCCAGAAAACCGGAATCAGTCCTATCGCGAAGAGCTCTTACAAGGTTCACAATTCTTAATAGTGCACTGCGGCCGTTTGTCGCCAGAGAAGGAGCCACAACGTTCAATCGAGGCCTTAGTTGAACTCCGCGCTCGTGGAATCGATGCCCGCCTGGTAATAGTTGGAATCGGCCCCATGTGGAAGAAGATCCGTTTGATGGCTAAGGATCTGCCCGTCACAACCTTGGGTTACATCGCCGATCGCAAACGCGTTGCCGCGATCTTGGCTTCTGCCGATATCTCACTTGCACCAGGACCCCTCGAGACTTTCTGTCTCTCGGCTTTGGAGTCCTTGGCAAGCGGTACACCTGTTGTGGCATCTAAGAGCAGCGCGGTTGGCGAGTTCTTGAAGGTTGATAATAAATATCCTGCCGGAGCCGTCGCCGCCGATAACGGAGTTGCATTTGCTGATGCGATTGAAAAACTCTTATCTCGCCCACGGTTGCGCACTGTGGCAAGAAGTTCCGCAGAGGCTCTGCCATGGGATAAGACGATCCACTTAATGATGATGTTGCACGGGATTGAAGGGATAGGTAGTAAAGCTCCGTTGGTAATCACCAAGAGAAAGTTGATGATTGCATCATGACCCTTCTTGCACCCCAACAAACATTGCCGATTCGATTCACTGTTATAGGTGACTCTGCCGCTTTTGGCACAGGTGATACCGATCTTGAAGGAAATCCACGTGGATGGGGTTACTACCTCAGCCAGGTTTTCCATGGTTCGTGTGAGTATCTAAATTTTTCTAGGCCAGGGGCTAAATCCGCAGAAGTTAAAAATGTGCAATTACCTAAAGCTTTAGAACACCAACCAGATATTTGCGCTGTGATCGTCGGCGGCAATGACATGTTGCGAAATGGTTTTGATCCGCAGGCGCTCTATCAAAATATCTCTGATACTTGTCGCGAACTAATCTCTAGGGGCTCTGAAATCATCATGGTCGAGTTACATGACCCCGGTGAGATCTTGAGAGTCCCTCGATTACTTAAGCGCGTGATTCGTCGCCGAGTTAATGCAGTCAACAACGTCTATTACCAAGTGGCTCGCGAGCTAGATCTGATTCTGATTCACACGCGTAAGATCCCTAACGTTCACGACATTGCTAACTGGCATATTGATCGCATGCACCCAGGACCTCGGGGACATAAGTTGCTGGCCCGCGAGATGGCGAGCGCACTTCAAGATCGTGGCTGGAAGGTGGATCTGCCCGAACCTGAGGCCGCCGACTTACACTCTCGCGCCGCCAAGATTTGGTGGCTGATTTGCAAGGGAACGCCATGGTTTTTGAAGCGTTCCGTGGATCTCCTACCAGTCGCCATCATTTTGATGACAATTGAGGCATTTCGGGTAATTATTGAGTTAATAGTGAAGGGGTACTCGGCAGTAACCGATTGGCGCGCATAAACTTTTAAAATGCTCGCTCTCCTAGCTCCCGGTCAGGGCGCCCAGACTCCGGGATTCTTGGCTCCATGGTTGGAAGATGCGACCTCTCGCGCGCTTGTCGAAAACTGGTCCCGTGTGATTGACCTCGACCTCGTTGCGCTGGGTACAACGGCAGATGCCGATGAGATCCGCGAAACCTCGCACGCTCAACCTCTGCTCGTTGCCGCAGGCTTGATCTCTTCCATGCAGGCATTTGCTGGGCAAGACATAACTTTTGATTTTTTTGCAGGCCACTCAGTCGGTGAGATCACCGCTGCAAGTTTGGCGCAGAGTTTTGATGGAGATGCCGCACTTACCCTGGTCAACGTCCGTGGACGCGCCATGTCTGCCGCCGCTAACGGCAGCAACACTGGAATGTCTGCTGTTCTCGGCGGTGAGCGTGAAGTCGTTGTGGCCGCGCTTTTGGCCCTTGGTCTAACCCCAGCCAATGAAAATGGCGGCGGCCAAATCGTTGCTGCCGGTCCCTTAGATGCTTTAGCGCTCTTGGCCGAGAATCCTCCTGCCGGCGCCCGAGTACGCCCCCTGCAAGTGTCCGGAGCTTTCCACACCAGCGTCATGCAGCCTGCAGTGACCGCTCTAGCGGATGCTGCGCGCGAGATCACAGTAGTTGATCCAGTAGCGCCAGTGATTTCTAATAGAGATGGTGCCATCATTACGGGCGGTGATGAGTTCATGGCTCGCATCGTTGGTCAGGTATCTGGCCCCGTTCGATGGGATTTGTGCATGGAGACTCTCGCAGCACAAGGTGTCACTGGTGTCATTGAAGTTGCCCCAGGTGGAACGCTGACTGGTTTGATCAAGCGCGCACAACCTGGAATCGAACTCTTTGCGATTAAGTCACCAGAAGATATTGCCGGCGCTCGCGACTTTGCACGAAACCATGGGGGTAAGTAGTGACGATTAAGTTCACCACCCCGACTCAGAACGCTCGCATCCTCTCGGTTGGCGCATACCGTCCACCTCGCGTCGTTCCTAACTCTGAACTTGTTGAACGTATCGACTCATCTGATGAGTGGATTCAGCAACGCACCGGAATTCAAACCCGTCACTGGGCCGATGCCGATGAATCTGTCACCGATATGGCGGTTAAGGCTTCAAAGATCGCGATCGAACGCGCCGGAATCACCGCCCAAGATATCGACACCATCATTTTTGCGACGATTACCTACCCATACCAAACTCCAAGCGCTTCAACCGAAGTTGCCCTCCGTTTGGATATTAAGAATGCTGCTGCATTTGATATCAGCGCAGCGTGTGCTGGGTTCTCGTACGGTGTTGGCCTCGCCAATGACATGGTCCGCTCTGGTTCGGCTAAATATGTATTAGTAATAGGTGCAGAGAAGATTTCCGACTTTATCGATCTCGATGATCGCGCTACCTCGTTTATCTTCGCCGATGGCGCAGGTGCAGTAGTAATTGGTCAATCGCAGGATGTCGGCATTGGACCCACTGTTCAAGGTTCTGATGTTGATAACCGCGAAGCTATCGCGATGGTTCCTTCTTGGATTGATTACAAGCCTGGCTCTGATCTCAATAACTTGGCTTGGCCAGTTATTCATCAAGAAGGTCAAAAAGTTTTCCGTTGGGCTGTTTATGAAGTCGCAAAGGTTGGCAAAGAGATCATCGAGAACTCTGGCCTCACCCCTTCCGATATCGCAGCCTTTATCCCCCATCAAGCTAATGAGCGCATCATTGATTCGCTCACCAAGTCGATGGAACTTCCAGATAGCGTGGTCGTTGCGCGCGACATTCGCACCACAGGAAACACCTCCGCAGCCTCTATCCCACTTGCGATGGATGCACTTCTAGCGGAACACCCAGAGTTACACGGCAAGAACGCACTCCTAATCGGATTCGGCGCTGGACTGGTCTATGCCGGTCAAGTCGTGGAATTACCTCCTCAACCAAGATAAGAAAAGAGATAATAAAAATGGCACTAACTCAAGATGAAGTACTCGCAGGAATCAAAGAGATCGTTGTCGAAGTTGCTGGCGTAGATGCAAGCAAGATCGAGATGTCTAAGAGCTTCAGCGATGACCTTGAAGTTGACTCCCTCAGCATGGTTGAAGTTGTTGTTGCAGCTGAAGAGAAGTTCGGCGTAAAGATTCCTGATGAGGAAGTTACCAAGATGGGTACCGTCGGCGACGCTGTTAACTTCATCGTTAGCGCAGCGAAGTAACTTTATAGATGAGCGATAAAACCCGCGTTGTAGTCACTGGACTAGGTGCAACAACTCCACTCGGAGGCGATGTACCTAGTACTTGGGCTGCCCTACTTGCTGGCAAGAGCGGTGCACGGCTTGTTGAAGAGCCATGGACCGAAGTTTCGACAGTGAAGTTTGCTGCGCGGGTCGCAGTAGAACCAAGTGAGGTCATGGAGCGCGTAGAAATGCGCCGCCTTGATCGCTCAGAACAATTTGCATTGATCGCAGCCCGCGAAGCATGGGCCGATGCAGGCAAGCCCGACATTGATAAAGAGCGCCTTGGCGTTGTTATTGCATCGGGTATTGGTGGAGTTATCACCATGCTCGATCAATACGACATCTTGCGCGAAAAGGGTCCGCGTTCTGTGAGCCCACATACCGTTCCGATGTTGATGCCTAATGGTCCTGCTGCAAACGTGGGACTTGAGTTGCAAGCGAAGGCCGGAGTTCACACTCCTGTTAGCGCATGTGCATCTGGTGCTGAAGCAATCGGTTATGCAATGGAGATGATCCGCACGGGTCGCGCTGATGTTGTAGTAACGGGTGGCGTTGAAGCGGCGATCCATGCACTTCCTATCGCAGGCTTCGCATCGATGAAGGCGCTTTCAACTCGCAACGATGCTCCTGAAAAAGCTTCACGACCTTATGACACCGATCGCGATGGATTCGTATTAGGTGAAGGCGGCGGAGTTATCGTTCTTGAATCTTTGGAGCACGCCCAAAAGCGCGGTGCCAAGATTTATGCAGAGCTCGCCGGTCAAGGTTTAACCTCTGACGGGTATCACATCGCTGCACCAGATCCAGAAGGCAGCGGAGTTACTCGCGCCGTTCAATTTGCTCTTAAAGATAGTGGCGTTGATCTAGCTGAGGTGGTTCACCTCAATGCTCACGCAACCTCTACCCCAGTAGGCGATGTCGCTGAAGCGAACGCACTTGCCGCAGCCCTGGGCGAACACATCAATCATGTGGCTGTATCTGCCACCAAGTCGATGACCGGTCACCTCTTGGGTGGCGCCGGCGCAATCGAAACCATTTTCTGCGTCCTTGCCCTGCACCATCGCAAGGCTCCCCCAACAATCAACATCGATAACCTCGATCCAGCGGTCAAGATTGATGTCGTGCGTGATCAACCTCGGGATCTTCCTGCAGGTCAGATCGCTGCCATAAACGACTCATTTGGCTTCGGTGGACACAATGTTGTCCTCATTTTTCGCTCATTTGAGGGCTAATTACGCTCAATTATTAACCTTGTAGGGGCTTTCAACCCTCGAGTTTTGAGTTACACTTCACAACAGTCGGACGCTTGGCAGTACCCGTTTCATGGATTCGGTATCGCTGTAAAAGAGGAAGACCGAAGCTAAGGAAATCTTTAGCTTCACTCACATACCGAAGGAAATATCTACATGGCAACAGGCACAGTTAAGTGGTTCAACTCTGAAAAGGGTTTTGGTTTCATTGCAGTTGATGGCGGCGGACAAGATGTATTCGTTCACTACTCAGCAATCCAAGGCAATGGCTACAAGTCTCTCGAAGAGGGTCAAGCAGTAACTTTCGAAGTCGTACAAGGTCCAAAGGGCCCACAGGCTGACGCAGTTAATCCTGCTTAATTAACCATTAACACGAAGGGCCTCACCAGAAATGGTGGGGTCCTTCGCATTTCATACCCAATAAGATACGCAGGTGCTCGAGTCACATAATTTGTAATAGGACTCGATTGCAACAAGAGGCAATAGCTCAGTTGGTTAGAGCCCCGAACTCATAATTCGGTCGTCGTAGGTTCAAGTCCTACTTGCCTCACCATTTCAAGACTTGAAGCGCTCAGGAATGCTTTCAATTACCAGCTCAAAAGATTTAAATGACGAAGCACATTGGGATCATTGGATTTACTTGATAAGTTCTGAACTTGGTCACGAGATTCTTGTTGAAATTCTGAGCCAATCCGCTCTTCTTCAATTGCTAATCTCACAGAAGCTTCCAGGGCGCGGTCCCAATTCTTTTTGGCGACAAAATAGTCTATTGAATTCTGGTACAGGTACCTACCTTTAGCGTGTTCGCCTATTCTGAAAGCCAGCAGTCCTTCGGTAGCGTCCAATACTCTTTCTTCCGTTGCATCAGCATCAACTTTCGATGCTAACTCTAAATGATGCCTAGCCTCTAGAAAATCGCCAAGTTGGATAGAATGATAAGCGATGTTATTCAATAATGTCGCACTATTTGGGGAGATCTTAAGTCCCCTTTTAGCAAATTCAACTCCACGCCTCCACTCACATGCCTCGCTTGCGGTCCATGTTCCGAAAATGGCGGCGGGCGTGGAATAGGGTTCATCCTCGAACCACTTTTCCGTAGATTTCAATGACTCATGCCATTCAAATCGCGTTGCATGTTGCCGCGATCTAGCTTCGTTCAAGTGAGCGATATTTGTTGGCAATTCCTCAATCAAAGAAACTTTTCGCTCAGCATTCAACCACATTGCTTGAGCAAGAACATTTTCCGTCGGAGTGTCCAAACTCCTTCGCAAAAGCTTGATCCCTCTCTTCGCAGATCCTTCAGAAAGTTCAAGAGTGCCAAACGCCGCGGCCAGTTCAGATCTTTGCAATCTACTGTAATTCTCGTCATCTATAATTTTTAGAAAGTGTCGACTTCCTGGCAATTTCGCCCCCGATAAGTCAGATAATGCAACCAGAGGGGCAGCCAGTCTTGGATCTTCTAGAATCTTTGGATGCATATTTAAAGTGTCAATGGCTTTATCTAGTTGATCCTGCTGCCACAGTAGAGTTGAATTTGCTCTCAAAATGTAATAATGATCTGGTGCTAAATGAAGCGCCACCTTCATTGCGCGATTCGCCTTAGACCACAATCCCATCGCTAAATATTCTCGAGCCAAATCTGACCATCTGACTGCATTACGCGGTTCGAAGGTTAGAAATTCTCGTAGGTTTGAAATACTAGAAGTTGATTTTAAGCTCGAACGCCTTTCGGCCAGGTTTGGAAAGTCTCCACTTGCCAAAACCTCGGCAACTTCACGTAAAACTGGAGAATTTATCTCAACACCAAGAATTTTGCGGGCGATTTCAGCTACTTGTTCCGAAGTTTTTGATCCAACAATCGCTGCTGAGAATAATTCCGATGCTCTACCGACACTGGGCTTCGCGTGATACTCCGCAAGTCGAGATTGCATTTCAGTTTCCGACATTCTTGGAATCGGAGGGCTTGAATGCAATTGGTTTAGCTGCCTAACATGACTATCCCACTTATTCCAACTGGGAACTAATTGCCTTTCTTGCGAGCCTAAAATAGCGCTCAATTGAATCTTTGTTGATCAGCTAGCGCTCGCTTATAGACCAAGTCAAGCTTTGTAATATACCTATTTAAATTCCAGTGGCTAAATGAATTTGTGTTAAGCAATGCACCGCGCAGACGAGGATCCGGATGGCAAAGATCTCCTATTATCGCCGTCATCTCTTTCGAGTAAGCGCTATCAATAGCCGCTGAAATTTTTTCAAGAGTCTTCAAATGAGCATCAATAAGGCCGGGCAGTGCTTCCTCAAATTCTTCAGGAAGTCCCATCGGTGCTAATCCTTTCGGCCGATGCAAAGTAAAATACCCACTGTAAGGAAGGCTCACAAGTAAATAGGCGAAAAGGCTCCCAAGCATGTAGTAGTCAGCCGCTCGTCGTCGCTCTTTATCGGAAAGCACAATTGATGATTTATAGATCTGCTCTGGGGCTGCGTTTTCAGAATTGCATGCATACGGCAAATGATCATGGGGAGTCGGGCGATTTGGCACGTGAGCTCTGCCTAGGTCGCCGAGCTTTCCTTCTGGCCCGTCTTCGCCCTTAAAAATTAAGAGGTTTGCACCTTTCAAGTCCTGATGTGAAATCTCAAGAGCGTGTAATTGATTAAGCGCTACTGCAACATGATGGCAAATCCTAAGCATCAGTAGTCGATCTGAGGGATCTATTTCTTCAACGTAGTCTCTAGCATCACCAAGGTCCGCCCATTCAAAAATCAAATAACTTACGACATCTCGGGGATCAGAATCAGTCGGTCTAAATTGACCTCTTGCAAGCGGGCGAATTATTCGAGTTAGTCTTCTATCCTTAAGCTGGAACAATAAATCACATTCCGCATTAAAGGTTTGAACAATTTCTTCGATACGTTTGGATACATCATCCGCTGATAATGCGTCAAAATAATCAATTGCCTTTAGAAAGCCTAGCTTACCTTGCGCGTTCTCTACCCGATATCCAATCGAAAATTCTGATGGGGTTCTTGAGGGCTTATAGTCCATTTTGTTGGTGACTCTCCAACCACCATCCAACTGAACTCCCTCAAGACTTGAAGCAACGGAGAACTCAGTGGTCATTTATTTATCTCCTCTACCGTAGTAATAACCGGTAGCGGCACCCAGCAATCCAACTACTGGGGAGATAATAACTCCGCCAAGTTCTCCAAATCCCTGAATAGATATAACCTTTTTTGCAACTAGGCAAAGCAAGAAAACCAACTCGAAAGCGAGAAGCGCAAAGAGTAAATAAGCCAAAGTTGCTCTCGTTCTCTCAACTCTTTTTCCTGGTCCTCTGTCAACCGGCCGAGCTTCAGGAGTCAAAAAGCCATCTAGCAGTACATACTCTTCGTCCCCTGAATGGGAATTCTCGGCCGATTCCTTGGTCATTTATCGAAAAATCACTTCCCGCTGAAGTCCATCTTCCTCAATAAGAACTTTGCCGCCGTTATTTGTTTTTTCCTTTATATAAATTTCAGTAGCTAAAGCCTTCTTTAAATATCCTGAAATCGTGTCGCCATCAGCAGCTGCAAGGCGCTTCAATTCTTCAAAGTCTTCCTTAAGCATGTTGATTGCTACTCGTACTCTTTCATTTTCTTTTTCGCTCAATTTAACCCCTCCCCGAATAAGGATAGTAAGTATGCATTACAGACATAAAAAATGCAACTTTTATGTGTCTGAACATCGAAAATATAGCACATAAAAGTCGTTCAAGCCTGAAATTAGATCAAAAACTCATCTTTGAGGGAATTCAAGGTTGGAACGATTCTCTACCTCCGGAAAAATGGGCTCAACTACCAGGCGTAGTCCTCTGGCGCAGTCTTGTAACCGGGGAAGATCTCGTTCAAGGCAGTGAGTTGGTCTTCGGTTAAATTAACGTCGAGAGCCTTAAGTGAATTGGTGAGTTGTTCTTGGGTGCGTGGCCCGATGATCGGTGCGGTAACGGCAGGTTGTGCCAGCAACCAGCCGAGTGCAACATCTGCCGGAGCATGCCCGATGGAATCGCAGAAGGCTTCGTAACGTTCGATTTGAGGACGCTTTGCGTCGAAGAACTCCTTAGAACGACCTTCCAGTCGTCGCTTTGAATCTTGCTTCTTCAAGATTCCACCAAGAAGTCCCCCGTGCAATGGTGACCATGGAATAACTCCAAGTCCATAATGAAGAGCTGCCGGAATAACTTCTCGCTCGATATCGCGAGTCACCAAGTTATAAATAGATTGCTCAGAGACAAGTCCCAAGAAGTGGCGTGACTTGGCAGCCTCTTGAGCTTGAGCGATATGCCATCCACCGAAGTTTGAACTGCCGACGTAAAGGATCTTGCCTTGGGTGACCAGAACATCCATCGCCTGCCAGACCTCTTCCCAAGGTGTTGAGCGATCAATATGGTGCATTTGGTAGAGGTCGATGTAATCGGTTTGCAGGCGCTTGAGGCTGGCATCGCAGGCGCGGCGAATGTTGAGGGCAGAGACTCCGCGGCTATTTGGCCAAGGGTCCATTGGTCCAAAGAGCTTGGTTGCTAGGACTACCTTCTCGCGCCGTCCTCCACCTTGGGCAAACCAGCGACCAATGATCTCTTCGGTGCGACCGTAGTTATCAACGCCGCCATATCTATTAGCGGTATCAAAGAAATTAATCTCGTAGCCGAGCGCTGCATCCATGATCGCATGCGATGTCGCCTCATCCGTCTCTGGGCCAAAGTTCATTGTTCCTAAGCAGAGTTGGCTGACTGAGAGTCCCGAACGACCTAGATTCTTAAATTTCATTTCCACGGCTCTTTTCTGGATCAGAGGTAGGAGTCCACATTATTGCCTCTTTGCCTCGTGCGGGAGATACTTCCTGCATGCCAAAAGTGATCTGGGGAACTGAGCCAGAGGACCATGACTATCCCGCCGCTCAGTCTTACCTCTCCTTGCTTACAGATGCCGATGAAATTGCCCGCATTGTCGATTCCCTCAAGGCTTCCACTATCGAACTTGTTAAAGCCAAAGATGTCATCCGCGCCTCTGGACTGCCGCTTCTTGATCGCAGTAATTTTCATGTGAAGCGTGATCTCAAGAAGATCGTAGATAAGAAAGTTCTCTCCCCCATCTTGTTAGTCAGAGGAGATGGAGCCCATCATCTCAATCTCACGATTGCAGACGGTTACCACAGAGCCTGTGCCGTGTATTGGAACAATGAGGATGATTTCATCCATGCACGCATAGCAAGTTGGTCATCTCAATGAGACTTCGCCCTTCTAAGAAGTCACAAGAGACTTCTATCGGGGCTGCTGCAGTTATTGCAGCCGGACGTACTCAATTAGAACTCGCACTCAAAGAGGATGCCAGTCGCCAAGAGCTTCTAAATCGCTATGACCGTTACGCGCAGGACTTATACGATGGTCTAAGCGCTGTTTATGCAGTCGATGCAATGTTCCCGGATCTGATTCGAATCATTACAGAGGTGCATCGCCAACGTAGCCCGCAATTGCGCCACCGCGATCAGATGCGCACTTTGCAACCCGACTGGTTTCAACAGAGTAGTGCGATCGGTTACGTCGCATATGCAGATCTCTTCGCCAAGAATTTAGTTGGGGTGCGGTCGAAGATCGACTACCTCAAGGAGCTTGGCGTTACCTACCTGCACCTGATGCCGTTACTCACTCCTCGCCCGGGAAATAACGATGGTGGATATGCGGTGATGGATTACCGTTCCGTTCGGAGCGATTTAGGAACTTTGGAGGATTTCGGCCGGCTAGCTGAAGATCTGCATAACAATGGAATTTCGCTCACCATCGATCTGGTTCTCAACCACGTAGCTGCTGAGCACGAGTGGGCGCTTAAGGCGCAGGCCGGTGATGCCAAATATCGCGATTATTTCTATGTCTACAGTGATCGCACCGTTCCCGACGAACTCGAAAAATCGTTGCCAGAGATCTTCCCAACATTTGCGCCAGGCAACTTCACTTTCAACTCCGCGATGCAGGCTTGGGTCTGGACCACATTTAATGAGTGGCAGTGGGATGTTAATTGGAGCAATCCCAAGGTATTTATGGAGTATGTAGATGTCATTGGATTCTTGGCTAACCAAGGAGTTGACTGTCTGCGCTTAGATGCGATCGCCTTTATCTGGAAGCGCATGGGAACCAACTGCCAGAACCAACCAGAGGTTCACTCCATCACCCAGGCGCTGCGAGCAGCGGCTCACATCATGGCGCCATCACTGATATTTAAAGCTGAAGCGATCGTAGGTCCGCGCGATGTGGTGCATTACCTGGGTCAAGGAGTACATGCCGGCAAGGTTTCGGATCTGGCATATCACAACAGCCTTATGGTGCAGATCTGGTCAGCGCTGGCAGCGCGTGATGGTCGCTTGCTTTCATATGCTCTCAATAACTTCGCTGCGATTCCAACAACTTCTGCTTGGGCGACGTATCTGCGCTGCCACGACGATATTGGATGGGCGATCGATGATGCTGATGCGGCTGCGATTGGAATCTCCGGGCCAGCGCACCGTTCCTTCTTGGCAGATTTTTATGCAAATGAATTTGCAGGTTCATTTGCACGTGGAGTGCATTTCCAATCAAATGCCGAGACTGGTGATCGTCGCACATCGGGATCTGCTGCAAGTTTGGCGGGAGTGGAAGCGGCGCTCGAATCTGGTGATAAGGCAGAACTCGAGCTTGCGATTTCCAGGTTGATCGCCTCCTACGCAATTGTCTTTGGATTCGGAGGTCTACCGCTGCTCTACATGGGAGATGAACTGGGTCTGATCAACGATCGCAGCTTCCTCGATGATCCAACCAAGGCCGATGACAATCGTTGGATACATCGCCCTGCCATGAATTGGGATCTGGTTAAAAATGCGCGTAACGGTAAAGGTGCGGAAGGGACGATCCTCGGTGCATTCAAATCGCTCGTGCGTGCACGGCAAGAACTCGCCTCATTACACGCAGCAACACCAACCTCGATATCGACCGCGGCAAATGGTGCCGTGCTGATATTCCGACGCGTGCATGCTGCGGGAAATCTCGTAGAGATCTTTAACCTAAGTGAGACAACCCACTACGTAGATAGCTATGGCGTCTTTGAAGAGAATATGTATAACCATATTTCACAATCTGAGATGAGCTTCTACGGACTGGTACCGATCCCACCGTATGCCGCCTGGTGGTTGAGCGCCAAAAAGTAGTTCACGGAAGTTCTTAGGCTCCAAGCCCCGCCCTCGAAATTCCCTTGTGCTATCGTGCAATGGTGATTGAAGCTTCAACAACAAATTCGATATCTCCTCGTTACAAGTGGGTCGCTCTTACCAATACAACTCTTGGTATTTTTATGGCGACGATCAACTCTTCTATTATCTTGATCTCACTACCCGCGATTTTTCGCGGAGTAGGAATCAATCCGCTCTCCCCCGGCAATGTGGGGTATCTCCTCTGGTTGCTACAGGGCTACATGTTGGTTACAGCAGTACTCGTCATCAGCCTGGGTCGCATCGGAGATATCTTCGGGCGTGTACGCATCTACAACCTAGGTTTCTTGGTCTTTTCAATCGCCTCGATCTTGCTGGCGCTTGATCCATACCATGCAAGCAAAGGCGCCTTGTGGCTCGTTATTTGGCGCTTGGTGCAAGGCGTGGGCGGCGCAATGTTGTTTGCTAACTCCTCAGCCATCATCGCCGACGCATTCCCAGTTGAACAACGCGGTCTTGCTATTGGAATCAACCAGGTCGCTGCAATCGGTGGCTCCTTTATCGGGTTGATTGCGGGTGGATTGCTATCCATCGGTGATTGGCGCCTGGTCTTCTGGGTATCTGTGCCCTTCGGGTTCTTTGGAACGGTCTGGGGCTACATCAGTCTCAAGGACAACGGCAAGAGAGCTCACGCCACAATCGATTGGTGGGGCAACCTCACCTTTGCACTCGGCCTTACCTCTCTCTTGGTCGGCATGGTCTATGGAATTCAGCCGTACCACACATCATCGATGGGGTGGTTTGCACCGAAAGTGATTGTCTGTTTTGTGCTTGCCGTTATCTTCTTGATCGCCTTCTTCACGATCGAGGTAAAAGTTAAGCACCCAATGTTTAACCTGCATCTATTTAAGATCCGGGCCTTTGCGATGGGATCAGCTGCAGGCTTGTTAGCTGCTACTGCACGTGGTGGTCTGCAATTCATGTTGATCATCTGGTTGCAAGGAATCTGGCTTCCTATTCATGGCTATGCCTATGACGCGACACCGCTCTGGGCTGGTATCTACCTCTTGCCTCTCACTATGGGCTTCCTGCTGGCGGGTCCAGTAAGTGGCTGGATCTCCGATCGCCATGGCGCGCGCATACTTTCCACAGTAGGAATGTTGTTGTTCGGTGGAAGCTTTGTTGGTCTGCTGCTTGTACCAACCAATTTCCATTATCTCTGGTTTGCACTGCTCGTCTTGCTTAACGGCATTGGTGGTGGAATGTTCTCGGCTCCTAATGCGACTGCTGTGATGAACAGTGTTCCGGCGGAGAGTCGTGGAGCAGCTGCAGGTATCCAAGCTGCCTTCATGAATTCCGGAATGGTTCTCTCTATTGGAATCTTCTTCTCGCTCATGATCGTTGGACTTAGCCATGCGCTTCCAAGTTCTATGTACGCCGGGTTAACAGCAAATGGAGTATCTGCCGCGCAGGCACATCAGATTGCCAATTTGCCAGTGGTAGGAAGTCTCTTCGCATCATTCCTGGGATACAACCCACTTCAGAGTTTGCTGGGAAGTCAGGCCGCTACTCATGTGACGAATGCACAGTGGTCCACTCTCACAGGAAAGCATTTCTTTCCTAACTTAATCTCACAACCTTTCCATCACGGCCTTGTAATTGTCTTCTCAATGGCACTTGCAATGGCGTTGGTGGGTGCGGTCTTCAGCGCGTTGCGCGGCTCACGTTACCTCCACGACGTACATGGCAAGGCTTAAGAAGTAACTGTTCTATCCTTAAGGCATGTCCGAGTTAACGATCGATCTAGTTAAAGCACGCTGGAACGAGGTTCTAGATGCTGTACTCGACGTCGATCGTATTGCGTGGCTGGCATTCTTTGATGCGCGGATCGCATCTGTCGATTCAAATGTCATCACCATCAATTTCGCAGATCCGCAAAAATTTAGCGGCGATCACAATTTTTCGATGGCCAGGAATCCACGCCACCTAGCCTTGCTGCATGAAAAGATCGCGGAAGTCTTTGGGCAACCCCTTGAGGTACGCGAAGTATGAAGCGGCGCATCATTCTGCTTGGGTTGGCGCTTTCCATGGTCTCCAACCTAGCCTCCGCAACCACATCCTCACTCACCACAATTCCTACCCCCGACGCGCCCGTACCGCATACCGCTGCGCCATCAACTGCGCCTACGACAAGCACGCCGGTACTCACAACGACCAAGATCGATGCCCTGGGACCTGGAGCTCGTATCCATGGAATGGATATCAGCTATTACCAACACCCCGGCAATTCGACGATTGATTTCAAGAAGATGTATGCCGCGGGAATTCGCTTTGTGATCATTAAAGGCGGAGATACCGAAGATGCTTACGATGCTCAGGCCGTGAAATATATGATCCCTGATCGCAAGGCAGCGCAGGCAGCAAACCTCTACACCTCTTTTTATTACTACGCCTATCTTCCAAATGTAAGTGATCAGGCAACGATTATTAAAGATGCTAAGGCACAGGCCCAGAAGGTGATCTGGCGTATTGCCTCACTTGGAGGATATGGAACTCACGATCTGCCAGTTGCGCTTGATCTAGAAAATAACTGCACCTTGTTCACCGCAACGGGATGCGGACACTATGCCTCCCCTGCAAATGTCACTCTCTGGGCGAGTACCTGGTTAAGTGCGGTTGCCACTGCTACTAACCGCAAGCCATTTGTTTATAGTTACCCGCAATTTCTAGAGAACGCAATGACCCGATCAGTAACGCTGCGCCAGTACCCGCTCTGGTTAGCGCATTACTCGGTCGATCCCTCAGTGACCACAAATCAACCCAACGCCAAGCAGGTTGGTTGTTATGCAGATTCCTGGACCAACCAAGATTGCACGGCGCAATGGCAGATCTGGCAATACACCTCGTGCGGTATCGCAGGAAAATATGGAGTTCCTGGCACTCGCGTGGATCTCAATGTTTTTTACGGAAGTAACAACGACTTCCTCAATCTGGTGAAAGGTTTATGGCAACCCGACAACAGTCAGATGCTGCCGTTTAATGAACCAACAGCGATGTCGATTAGCGCGCAATCCTCGGGTACCACTAAGGACCCTGTGCTCTTTTATGTCAGCGTTGTTAGGCCCAACGCAACTCCCGTTGTAACCGGATCAGTGACGTATCAACCCGCCTCAACGCTTATGAGTGCAGGTGTGCAATCAATCATCAGAAATTCTTCGGGTTCATGGCTCATCAAAATTACAAATTTGCCTGCCGGTAACTATGTCGGAACTATCAATTTCACCGATCCCACTGGTACTGAAGCTGCGGCTCAGTACCCTGTTGTATTTACGGTAACGCCGGCACCTACGCCATCTGCCACCCCTACTCCAACTTATACAAAGCCGGCATCCCCAACTCCAGCACCAAGCCCTAAACCAAAGCCCACTCCGGTCGATTCATGCGCGGGGCAAATTCGAAATTAAGGCCTTAATGTAGGCTTCGCTGCATGACGAGAATCTTGGTTACTGGCGGCGCTGGATACATCGGATCGACCGCAACAGCAATATTGGCAGATCGCGGTTATGAGGTAGTCGTCTTGGATGACCTCTCGATGGGTCACGCGGATGCAGTGGATCCTCGCGCTACCTTTATTGAGGGTTCCATTTTGGATGCAGACCTCCTGCGCAACGCCCTTGCCGGATGTGAAGCCGTCATCCACTTTGCAGGTAAGTCGCTGGTCGGTGAGTCGGTAGAGAAGCCAGAGCTTTATCACCACGTCAATGTTGATGGCAGTCAAAACTTGCTAGAAGCGATGGCAATCCATGGAATCGACAAGATCGTCTTCTCATCATCGGCGGCCACATATGGACAGCCAATCGATAACCCGATTACCGAAGAATCTTTCGCCTCGCCAACAAATCCATACGGCGCATCTAAGCTGGCAATCGACAAGATGATTACCGCAACTGGAATTAGCGCGATCTCGCTGCGCTATTTCAATGTCGCAGGCGCCTACCAATCCAGCAATGGTTGGTTGGCAGAGCGCCACAACCCAGAAACACATTTAATTCCGCTGGTTCTGCGCGCGACTGAGGAGAATCCACTCAAGATTTTCGGTACCGACTGGGATACCAAAGATGGCACCTGTATCCGCGATTACGTGCATGTGATCGATTTGATCGAAGCCCACATTCTCGCGCTTGGTGCACTCAAGCCACATGTACACGAGATCGTTAACCTGGGCAGCGGGGGCGGTTACTCGGTACGCGAAGTTATTTCGGTCGCCACAAAGGTATTGGGTCGGCCAGTTCCAGCAGTTGAAAGTCCACGTCGCGCTGGAGATCCAGCAACGCTCGTTGCTTCGATTACTAAAGCAAAGTCTCTGCTCGGATGGGAACCCACCCGAGATCTAGAGACGATGATTAGTGATGCGGTTAAGTCGCAGGCTCAATAGAGCGGACTTCAACTCCACCGATTGCGTTTAGGACTTCTAGTAAATCGGTTGGATCACTACCTGGAATAGCGACAGTTATGTCGTCGATTCCTTTTCCGTTCTCGCTCTTGATTGTCACAAGTGAGCGAATATCGCCACCTGCAAAACCAATAGCTGAAGCCACCGCACCGAGAGAACCGGGGCGATCTGGAAGCGCAATCTGCAATTTGAAAATAGCCATGTATTAGACCGTCACAATCGAATCGCCAACTATGGCGACATTAATTTTAGCCAGTGGTGCAGGAGGTGGACCGCCTAGCACCGCGCCGCCGTTGGCAGGGTCGAATCTACCACCATGACATGGACACTCGAGCGCCTTATCTGCCGCGTTATAACTCACAGTGCATCCTTGGTGAGTACAAATTGCAGAGTATGCAAATACGCCTACCTTCGTTCTAAAGAGATAGGCAGGTCCCCCATCAGGAGCAGTGAACTGCATTGTGGATCCAATAGGAAAGGCAGAGAGTGCAACGATCTTGGTTCCAGTCTTTGGCACTGGAATCGATTTCTTGAGTCCGCCAGCGGCGAGCGCAGCAATCACTGCTGTTGTTCCCACACCGATCATCTGCATTACTTCACGACGGTCCTTGAGGTTAGGAATCGGATTCTTGCGCGCTTTAGGACCAGCCTCTTTGCGAACCAAGAAGAAGAGGGCGATCCACATCGCAAGGTAAGCGGTATCGCTTCCAAGGAAATATGGATAGACATGCCAGGTAACGGAGAGCCAGAGGATCGTCGAAACACCTGCACCAGCGATAATCGCGGCTTGTAGGGCGACTCCAGTCAGGACTGCGATACCAATCGCTAGCTCGCCTAACATGATCATCCAACCTGCCAAAGTGGCGTGTTCGATCATGTGGCGGAGGATGAAGCCGATCGGTGAGTTCGGAACAAATCCAGTGATCTGGACACCGATATATCCAGGAGATGCCTTATCGAAGAATTTTGCGTCTGAGGCCTTTTGGAGGCCTCCGTAGAGCCAGGTTGCGCCCAACATGAGGCGGAGAACTCGAGTTCCAGTGGATTGAGTTCGCCAAGAGTCACGGATTGAGTAACGAGCCATTATTTCCCTTCGGTCTAGCCCGAGCATACCGAGCGAACCTTAAAAACCGGGAGCTACACAAAGTGAGCTCCCTGACTTGGACTCGAACCAAGAACCTGCCGATTAACAGTCGGCTGCTCTGCCAATTGAGCTATCAGGGACTATCTATGCCGCTAGGCGCTAGAGAGGGAATCCTAGCAAGATCGGGCGATTTGGCTAAATCAGGGCTCCTACAGATCCCCTACCGCGAGCTCTTTTTGAGCCCTTCTCTGCGCCTCTTTTGCCACCAGGGCTCCAAATATCTCGTTATAACGCTCGCCCTCTTCGACGGGGTTTATCCGCTGCAAGGTTGATTTAATCTCGGCGATATCGCGGCTCAAGGCCACCTCTCGCAACCTGGCAATGATGCTGGCTACATATCTTTCAGATACCTCGCCATCAGTTCTTATTGGTTCAACCGTAAGTTCGGTGATCAGTCCCCGCAGCGATTCATCCTCTGTGCGCTCCAAGAGCGAGGCAATATTCATCTCTGGTAAGGAATCGATCTTTGAACGAACCGCAGCATATGGGGCATAACTAAATGCATTGCTCTCAATATCTACCCACTGCGGTGCTAATTCCGACGCTTGCAATTTAGCTTTGAGAACTTCGCGCTCTAACATCAAAACTGGATCAGATAAATTGATCGCCATCGCAGGAGTGTTAGGAAGCGGAGTATTGCTCTTGCCGGCAACGCGCTTTACGGCAGCTGTAACGGTATCGACCTCCATACCGAGCCAGCCAGCAACCAATCGGATGTACTCGGGGCGCAATGAGGCATCACGGATCTTTCCCACCAGAGGCGCCACTTGATTGAGAGCGTTCACACGTCCCTCCGCTGATGCCACGTCATATTGTTTGATGACGCTGCGCATCGCGAATTCAAAGAGTGGGACGCGGCGCGCGATCAAATCACGCACTGCAATATCTCCACCTGATTGACGAAGTTCGCAAGGATCCATCCCCGATGGCTCAACAGCAACAAAGGTCTGCGCCACAAATTTCTGATCATCATCGAAAGCTTTGAGCGCCGCATTCTGTCCCGCGGCATCACCATCGAAGGTGAAGATAACCTCACCGCGGAATGCATCATCATCCATTAAAAGTCTGCGAATGATGCGGATATGGTCATCGCCAAATGCGGTTCCGCAGGTGGCAACAGCTGTAGTGATTCCGGCTAAATGGGCCGCCATAACATCGGTATAGCCTTCAACGATCACAACTTGGCGCTTTTTTGCGATCTCTTTCTTTGCCATATCGAGGCCATACAAAATCTGTGATTTCTTGTAGATCGGAGTCTCGCTGGTATTTAAATATTTAGGACCTTGATCCTTATCATCGCTCGCCAATTTGCGTGCACCAAATCCGACGATGTCACCAGATATATCTCTAATCGGCCAGATCAATCGGTTGCGGTAGCGATCGATCAATCCCCCGCGGTTACTCTCTTTGGTGAGTCCTGCAAGGTTGAGCTCTTCATCCTTGTAACCCAAACCTTTGAGGTGCTTGTAGAGCGCATCCCACTCATCGGGGGCATATCCCACCCCAAAGAGATCAGCGGCAGATTTATCAAAACCACGTCCGGTCAGAAAATCTCGTCCCACTTGAGCCGGTCCTGGAAGTCCAAGTTGCTCCTTGTAGAAGGCTGCAGCAGCAGTGTTAGCGGCAACCAAGCGTGAGCGATTGATACCGCTACCCTGGCTTGGCCCAGATGAGTCGTAGTGCAGTTGATATCCAATGCGTTCGGCTAACCGCTCTACAGTTTCGGTAAAGGTAAGGTGCTCTAACTTCATCAAGAAATTAATGACATCGCCACCTTGGCCGCAACCAAAGCAGTGGAAATAACCCTTGGCAGGCGTTACATGGAAGGACGGGCTCTTCTCATCATGAAAAGGGCAGAGTCCCTTCTTCTGTCCCCCACCAGCGCCTTTGAGTTGAACATAATCGCCGATTACCTCATCGATATGTGTGTGCTCGCGGACGTAGGTAACGTCTTCGTCTCTAATGCGGCCGGCCATAATGACTATCTTAGGCTTCCGAGTTTGGCATGCAGCGCGTAGGCCCCAGGATCGGTAAGGGAAGCAACTTGATCCACGACTACTCGCATACGCTCATTCTCATTGCTGGCGCGGCGCCAATCATCCAAAAAGAACGAATCGAGCGAGGTTGGAGCTTGTTCGTAAACCATCTCAACGAGTTCCTTGATGACAATTTGTTGATCTGCGTAACGCTCTTGAGAGGCTGCAGCATTGATGACGTAGAAGGTTGCTATTGATTTAAGGATTGCGACCTCAATGCGCTGAGCGCGTGGGACAACCAAGTTGGCGTTATAACGAGTCAGCGGTCCATCACCATACTCATCGCGTGTAGCGCTTTCTGCAGCGAGGGCGAAGCGACCAACTAATTGAGAAGCGAGATCCTTAAGGCGAGCGAGCGCACGATGTGAGCCATCGTAATTCTTGGGCCAACATGAGAGTGATTGGAGCGAGGCAAGAGCCTCATGGGCTTCCGCTTCGGTCATATCGCTCATGTAAGCACCATGCGCAACGCTAAAGAGTTCTGGCAGATCTTCGCTCAGCCCTTCGAGCTTCACATGTCCTGTAACGAGAGCATCTTCTAAATCATGAACGCTGTAGGCAACATCATCAGACCAATCCATGATTTGGGCTTCCATGGATTGACGACCCTTAGGCGCACCAATGCGAACCCAATCAAAGATCTCTTGATCATCGTCGTAGACGCCAAATTTGCGATTGTTGACCGCGCGCGGCCAGGGATATTTGGTTGCGGCATCGAGGGAGGCGCGGGTGAGATTTAATCCGACGGAGCGACCGCTCTCATTGACGGTCTTTGCCTCTAGGCGAACCAATAATCGAAAAGATTGGGCGTTGCCTTCAAATCCACCGCACTCTTGCGAGACCGTGTTGAGTGCATCTTCACCGTTATGCCCAAAAGGTGGATGGCCAATATCGTGAGCGAGGCAAGCGCCCTCCATCAAATCTGGATCGGCACCAAGTGCCCAACCCAGTTCGCGACCAACTTGAGCGCACTCAAGGGAGTGTGACAAGCGAGTACGGGGAAAATCAGCAAGCCAGGGAACTGCGACTTGAGTCTTGGCAGCCAGGCGGCGCAAGGCAAAGGAATGGATGATGCGAGCGCGATCTCGGGCAAACTCAGTTCGCCCCATGCGCTTGGCAGGTTCGTTTAAGAAGCGGGCGCGGTCGGACTCGGTGTAACCCGGAGACTCAACTGCCTGACGAAGAACCATAGGAGGCCCAGTGTATTTCTTTGATGGGCCTATTTCTTTATCTGGTCGCTGAGGTGAATTCCAAAGCGGCCTACCGTCTCATAAGCCAGATAAGCCGCGGTCTCGCGGAATATGTAGCGAACTCCAGTGGATTTGAGAGAGCCCGGACCACTTTGCGCCTCGGCGCAGGTCGCACTCACACCTAAATCACGTGCCTCAGCCATGGCGCGATAGCAGTGATAAGGATCGGTAGAGATGATCACACTCTTAAGCCCGCGCAATTTCATGTAACTAACATAGGCAACTGTGCTGGTCAGGGTGTCTTTGCCAACCGGCAGCGCCACCACATGGTTACGCGATATGTGTTGTGCGATTAATGAATTGCGGCTGGCGGCAGCTTCGGTAGATAGATCACCTTTCTGGCTACCTCCAACGGTGATGATCAAAGGCGCTTCACCTGCTTGATAGGCCAACTTTGCTTGCGTGATGCGCTCAGCCAAGATCGCAGTTGGTGTGCCGTTATCTTGCGCTGCTCCCAATACGACGATCGCATCACTCTGTTTAATGGCGGGGTGATGTGCCGTCCACCAAATTTGTGATGCAACATAGAGCGGAACGACAATGATGATCAGAAGAATCGCAGCGATGATGCGGCGCAGAATTTTGAAGAGAAACACAATCAGCCGCCAGAGACCGCATCATCAATTGTGATCGATGCGAATTCATCTGGATCGTTGAGCCACCCATCAGGAAGACTTACTGCGCGTCCATGGCTACGACGACCACGAGGCGCTTCAGCGATTGAAGTGGGGTAAGGCTGATCTTCTAGTTGTGAAAGCAGATGTTCGAGTTCGCCGAGCGAAGAGACCATTCCAAATCCTGCTCGCAGTTCGCGAGGCACGGAGAAACCTTTGAGATACCAAGCCATATGCTTGCGCAGATCACGCATCGCGCGACCTTCGCTCTCAAAGAATTCCACGAGTAACTCGCCATGGCGATACATAACTTTGCGAACTTCAAAGAGCATTGGAAGTGCAGGCGGTTCTTCGCCATTAAATGCCGCAACTAAATCCGCAAAGAGCCAAGGACGACCCAAGCATCCGCGGCCCACTACAACTCCAGCGCAACCGGTCTCTTGCATCATGCGCAATCCATCAGCGCCGGACCAGATATCGCCGTTACCGAGAACTGGTACACCAGTTGGTGCTAAGTGTTCTACCAGTTGTGCAATGCGAGACCAATCGGCTTGGCCTTCATACATCTGCTCAGCAGTGCGAGCGTGCAATGCAACCCAAGCAACTCCTAAATCTGCAGCGGATTGCGCCGCCTCTAAATACGTATGGTGATCACTATCAATACCAACCCGCATCTTTACCGTTACAGGAATTCCATATTTAGATGCTGCTTTGACCGATGATCCAACGATCGCACTAAAGAGATTGCGCTTATAGGGAAGCGCGGCTCCCCCACCACGTCGAGTCACTTTGGGAACAGGACAACCGAAATTGAGGTCGATGTGATCTGCCAAATTTTCTGATCCAAGTAAATCGATCGCTTGTCCCACAACCGTTGGGTCAACCGCATAGAGTTGAACTGAACGAGGTGATTCACCCTTGCCAGGCGTGATCAAACGCAAGGTCTCTGGGTGGCGCTCAATCAAAGCTCGAGCAGTCACCATCTCCGAAACAAAGAGTCCTGCACCTTGTTCGCGGCACAGCGTTCTAAAGGCGGAGTTGGTAATCCCAGCCATCGGAGCTAAGACAACAGGGGTGTCTAAGACCACCTCATTGCCCTCAAATTGCCCATTGGCAATCGGCAGGCGAAGCGGGGCGGCCTTAGTAATCACTTATTTAGGCTCCAAGAAGGCGTGGTGCCAGCCAAGACTGGACCTGATCAATGCTGATTCGCTCCTGCGCCATTGAGTCGCGGTCGCGGATCGTGACTGCATTGTCCTCGAGGGATTCAAAATCGATGGTGATGCAATACGGAGTACCGATCTCATCCTGGCGGCGATAACGACGACCGATTGCACCGGCATCATCGAAGTCGACCGACCAATTCTTGCGAAGTTCGGCAGCTAAGTCGCGAGCCTTCGGTGATAGATCCGCGTTACGCGAGAGCGGAAGCACGGCAACCTTAATAGGCGCTAAGCGATGATCGATCTTCATGACCGCACGCTTTTCGAGTTCTCCCTTTGCATTAGGAGCTTCATCTTCTGTGAATGCATCCATCATGAAGGTGAGGGTGCAACGATCGACACCAGCCGCCGGCTCGATAACGTAAGGAGTCCAACGTTCGTTCTTCTCTTGATCAAACCATGAGAGATCTTTTCCAGATGCAGCGCTATGTGCCTTGAGATCAAAGTCAGTGCGCGATGCAATTCCTTCAAGCTCACCCCACTCAGTGCCGTTGAATTCAAACTTGTACTCGATGTCGACGGTGCGCTTTGAGTAATGGGACAACTTCTCTTTTGGATGCTCAAACAAACGCAGGCGATCAGGATTAATACCAAGATCGGTATACCAAGCAAGACGGGTGTCGATCCAATATTGGTGCCACTCTTCATCGGTTCCTGGAACTACAAAATATTCCATCTCCATCTGTTCAAACTCGCGGGTACGGAAGATGAAGTTTCCAGGGGTAATCTCATTACGGAATGACTTTCCGATCTGACCGATACCAAATGGTGGCTTCTTACGAGATGTAGTTGCTACATTCTCAAAGTTAATGAAGATTCCTTGTGCCGTCTCTGGGCGCAGGTAGGCAAGACCAGATTCATCCTCAACCGCTCCAAGAAATGTCTTGAGAAGACCGGAGAATTGGCGAGGTGCTGTGAACTGACCTTTATTGCCGCAGTTGGGGCAACCAATCTCGTCCATCGAAACAGGCATGCGCTTGTGCTTGGCCTCAAATGCCTCTTCGAGATGATCGGCGCGATAGCGCTTATGGCAGGCGGTGCACTCGGTGAGTGGATCGGTAAATGTTTCGATGTGGCCGGAGGCCTTCCAGACCTCAGGAGCCAAGATGACAGACGAATCGAGTCCGACAACATCTTCGCGTCCCTGCACCATGGATTTCCACCATTGGCGCTTTACATTGTTCTTGAGTTCGACTCCAAGTGGGCCGTAATCCCAGGCAGCACGGAGTCCGCCATAAATTTCAGAGGAGGGATAGACAAATCCGCGACGCTTCGCGAGGCTAACAATGGTTTCTAAACGATCTGCGGCCATGAGTGCTCCTTAATTCCGGCTGGCTGTCGGCTGTCTTGCTGGTCGCAAGGTGGCTTAGTTTACTGGGTCGAACCGCCCTTATTTAAATCTGCCTGAATAACAGAGAAGATCGCGTCATCCGTTACCTCGCCCAAATTGAGGAAGTTTCGGCGCAATTCACCCTCGAAGGTAAATCCAGCCTTCTCTGCAGCTCGACGCGATGCTTGATTCTTTACATCGGTACGAACTTCGATCCGCTCAAAGCCGTATTCACGGAAGAGAAATTCGACCAATTGACGCAGAACTGTTGGGATAACACCGGTGCCGCGGCTAGCGGCAAAGGCACCGTAACCAATTTCCGTCCGTTTGTACTTCCAATCTGTGTGGTGACAGGCGATCATCCCTTGCGGAACTCCATCCCTCTCGATCACCCAATTCATTCCATATCCATCATTCTTGAAGCGGCTCATTCTTTGGAAGGTGGCTTCAAAATCCTTCGCCACGAATGGAGAAGGAAATCCCATCCATTGCACAAAGCCCTCGTCATTAAAAGCAGCAATCGCCCAGTCGCTATCCTCTTTGCGTAATGGGCGGAGGTTGAAATCTCCAAGCTTCAACTCATCATGAGTGAATCGGCGCATTGGATCAGTACTGTCCATGTACCAACCCTGAGCAAATTCTAGAAAGTGAAAATTGTGCGTTCGATACAAATTCTGTCCAGCTTTGGATGCTTGCAACACAACTAATTCATCACCCATCGCAGCATGAGTTGCCAGAGCCCAACTCATGAGCTGATCTCCGTACCCTTTACGTTGATGTTCAGGTGGAGTTGCAACATCGAAACAACCCAGGAATTTTCCCGTGCGAATGAAATGTGAAGTACTTACTGGCACTCCTTCATCAAACAATATGTAGCGATAGGAATTGGGATTTCCGAAAGCGGAATTGGTGTAAATCTCTGTGAGATCTCGCGGCATGCCAAAACCACTCTCTAACAGGTCATTGGCTTGGGTGATCTGTGCCTCTGTTTCAACTCGCTTTACCTCAAGTCCCGGGCGGAGTTCAAAGACCGAGTTATTGGGATCCAGAGCGTGAGCCATAAGCGGGATAGTGCTCTTATGAACATAACCGCGAGATTTGAGAGTGTCGGCATGGGCTAGACCACCACCCGCCAAAAAAATGGTGTGAACAATGTTGAGTTCATAGAACTTTTTAAGCGCTACTTCAAAGACCGCGGGATCTTGGTTGTAGATGGTGGCTTGATTAAAGAAGGGAGTAGGCAATTCTGTAGTGAACCAATAGGTATTTTCGAAAGATCCTTGCTTAACGGGAGAGTGATCATTCTCTAATTCACGAATTGATCCATGAAAGAGTGCGCGTAATTTATCGAGAGGAGCGCTAGCGCGATCACTGGGTAGGTCATAGACCAGATCGTTAAATGTAGGAAGAGTGTTCACTTAAGCCCCGCCGGCGACCACGGCCCACATGATCAACACGCCGGCAATCGTCGCAAGAAGAGTCCACCGTGAAGGGTGGCGGGAATGGGCCTCAGGCAAGATATGCGAGGTCGCGATGTAAATAACGAATCCCGCAAAGAGAGCTAGGTAGAGCGCGATCCAATTGCTTCCAAATGCGACATATGAGCCAACGGCCGCACCGCTAATACGTCCTATGGCATCAACGATCAGTAAACCGCGCGCCTTCTTAGTCCACATCTTCTCTTTGATCAGGAAGGTGACGGTGTTGAGTCCATCGCTAAATGCATGCACCATGATCGCGGCAAAGACTGCGAGCCCTAAAGAACTTGAAACCCTAAAAGCTGCACCAACTCCGAGGCCGTCTGCGAAGACGTGTCCCGCCATAGCAAGAGCGGCTAAACGACCAGCGTGATGGGTGTGGTCGTTGTCGTGGTGAGAGTCGTACGGCTCGTGCGTTGCAAACCAGCGCTCAGAAAAATGGAGAATCAAAAAGCCCAAGACGATTGCTAGACCTACCGAGCGCACTCCCCCGAAGTGAGTTGGATTCTCTTCAAAGACCGATGGAATCAGATCAAAGAAGACCAGGCCGAGCATCAATCCAGCCGCTAGACCCAAGATGATATGAGTTCGATCCCGAACTCTCACCGCAAGAAATCCGCCGAGCGCAGTCGCCACCGATGTAAGAGCGGCGAGCAGCAGGGCTTTATGCATGCGGTGAGTCTACTTCAAAGACCCCAGGGCTTATCCGAAGGTAAAAGTGAAAGCCTGGGTTCCGGTGTTTTCGAAGGTGAACTTCAATGTGCCATCGGTCTGCGTGTTGCCACTGTCGAAGATGTTATACAACCGATCTGAATCGGGTGTTATAACACCGTTCACCACATCGCTTCCCGCAAATTTGCCGACAAGAGGTTTGCCGTTGAAAGTGACATCGACCTTGTTGGTTACGCCTTTAACAGGATTGAGGATGAGATAGACCTTGGTAGCTTGGAAGTGCTCCGAGAGCGTTGCGCCCTTTGTGGCTTGCGCATACTCAGATGCGATCGTCCATATGCCACCGAAGGCAAATTGATCGACCGGAACTGTGGCTGGCTCTGGAATCGTAAAGGTTCCATTTGGATAGTTTGGCTCTGGGTAGCCATATTGAGCGCGGTTGCTACCAAAGTAGGTCTCCGGAGTATTTTGATTTGTAGGAGTTGTATCTGGAAGATCAGATGGAGCGACCGTCACAGTGTGTCCTGCATTTCCTAGCAAGGTGCGGATCGCTTGCTCGGTCTCGCCGTAGTTTCCTTCGCCAAACTCTGCACGACGGATGTGTCCCGTAGCATCAATGAGGTATTCGGCAGGCCAGTACTCATTGTTGTAGGCGTTCCAGGTTGCATAGTTATTGTCGAGAGCAACTGGGTATGGAATCTTGTAGCGCTTGATTGCAGAGCTGACATTTCCAGCATCCTTTTCGAAGGCGAACTCAGGTGTGCTTACGCCAATCACGTCGAACCCAGCAGAGTGATACTTGTTATACCAAGCCTCAACATGCGGCAGTGTGCGCAAGCAGTTGATGCAACTGTAGGTCCAGAAGTCAACGAGTACGACCTTGCCCTTTAGGCTTGCAAGAGTCTGTGGGCCAGAAGTATTGAGCCACTTAGAAATGCCGGTGAAGTCAGGCGCCTTTGAAGGTGCTCCTCCAGTTCCATTAAAGAGTCCCGCAATATCCCCATTGGCAGATGATGGAACGTTCTTAGTTCCTTTGAGTTTAGATAAAGCCTTAGTGACGCTAGAAGTTCGCTCGATGCTGGTCAGCGCATTTGTATACGAAGGAACCGCATTAAGCAGCTTTGCCTCAATCGTCTTGTCGTAGTTGGTGTAGATCGCAAATGCAGTGAGGATCATGACCATTCCGGATGCAATCTGAATACGACCCGTGTGCTTAGAAAGGCGACGAGACTTTGCAAGTAATTTCTGTCCGCCGACGGCAAAGCCAAAGAGTGGGATAGATACACCAGCAACGTAGAAAAGAGTCACGATGACGGTCTCAAGTGAGACCTTGTTGGTTCCCGCCAAGACAGCGACCGAGGCCAAGATTGGACCACTGCAAGGAGTCCATACGATTCCCAGAGCCAAGCCAGTGATGAATCCGCCACCAAAGTCAGATCGCTGGTTGCGTCCTACTCCCCCGAAGCGACCACTGAAACGCGAGATCGAAGCTTCCATCTTGCGCGATAGCGCTGGGACCGCCATAGAAACACCAATGACAAGAAGTACTACAACAGCGAATTTACGAAGAACGTTGGGATTGAGTCCTAGTGTGCTTTCGAGCGCGGAAATCGCCAAAGTGAAGAAGGCATACGAGATCGCAACACCAGCTGTTATGCCGAGTGGGCGACGCTTGGATTTAGATTGAGTCACATCCGCCAACACAATGGGAAGCAGCGGCCAGATACACGGCGCAAGGATTGTAAAGAGCCCTGCAATAAAGGCCACAACATAGAGAACGATCATTTCTTTGCTCCCAACTTAGTTTCTTCTTCCACAATCGGATTAACCCGACGATGCTTGTCGTAATAAACCTTGCTCTTGCGTAACATTCCGCAATGCGCCATCGCGCACCAACGCCTCGACTTATTCTTGCTCTCATCGATGAAGAGCGCTTCGCAATCTTCACCCTCACACTTTTTGACGCGAGAGAGTTCGACGGTCAACAGAATCTCTTCAACTTGAAGTGCGAATTCACTGATCTTTCGTGCACTTCCGGATAGGCCAACCAATTCAAATTCAATCTCAGATGTACTTGGCTTGAGTCTGCGATGTTGATGTGCTTTTCCTGAGAGCTCACCGAAGCGCTTCATGGTTTTGGTGTCAAAGTTCTTTCTACTTGTGACGCTCACCAACACCTCCCTCAGCACAGCCAGATCAGAATTTGGTTCCAGGGACTCGTCATTGATCGCCTCAAAGAGCGGTTCTAAGTCCATGCCGATACTGTGGCAGAAAGACCATAAAAAGGCAACCACCAAAACAGGTTTTACTGGTTGCCTTTTTTTCGATTGCTGATTAGCCTGCTCCTACCACCTAGCCTTAAAGGGAGATTTCAATGAAAGTTGTACGCATAACCACCATCGTCACAATCATCACCATTGCAGCGGCTACACCTGCTTTTGCTGCTACACCAACTGCAATGCCTCACACAATGAAGCACGATGCAATGAAGCACACCACCGTTATGAAGCACACCACGGTGATGAAGCATTCAACAATGAAGATGGATCACAATATGAAGATGACCCATCCAACGCCTACAAAGACAAAGTAAAGAATAAAGAGAGTAAAGAATTAAATAGTGCGAGAGAGGGCAGGGCTTAGGGGATTGGGTCGCCTTTAAGCCTTGCCAAATCGCCGCTCTCGTTGATTGTAAATTTCAATAGCTTTCCAGAGAGTCGTTCTATCAACATCCGGCCACAGAACATCCATAAAGACCATCTCGGCATAGACAGATTGCCAGGGCAAGAAATTAGAGGTTCGCTCCTCCCCCGAGGTGCGAAGAAACAAATCAACATCGCTCATCTGCGGGTTATATAAATACTTTTCCAGAGTTCTACAGCTAATTTTTGCGGGATCAATTTTGTTAAGTTTCGCGTCTGCAGCAATCTCCTTGATCGCATCTACGATTTCGGTTCTGCCCCCATAGTTAACACACATATTGAGGGTTAAGACTTTGTTGCGGGCGGTGAGCGCTTCAGCTTCCTCTAGCTCTGCAATTACAGATTTCCAAAGTCGACCGGGCTTACCTACCCAGCGCACGCGCACTCCAAGTTCGTGCATCTCATCACGGCGCCGGCGCAAAACATCGCGATTAAATCCCATTAAAAATTTAACTTCATCGGGGCTGCGCCGCCAGTTCTCGGTAGAGAAGGCGTAAGCACTGATCTCTTTAACACCAATTTGAATCGCACCCTTAACAACATCGAGGAGTGCTGCTTCTCCAGCTTCATGGCCTGCAGTGCGGGCAAGTCCGCGCTTCTTCGCCCAACGGCCATTGCCATCCATCACGATTGCAACGTGATGTGGGACGTTGGCAACCTTAGGAGGCTTGGGCGAACTCATGGTCACATTCTCTCAACAAGTGGGAGGCTGCGAAGACCACGCTCCAGATGCCATTGCAAGTAGGCGGCGATCAAGCCTGAAGCCTCACGTCGATACCTCTGTTCGCTCGCCGAGGCGAACTCCCAATCCCCGCTCAAGAGTTGCTGCATTAGTTCGAGCGTCTGAGAGTGAGGTGTTGGCGCGGCGCTAGGTTTGCAATCTGCGCAGACGCTGCCGCCACCCACAAGCGAGAAATATTTATGAGGTCCAGGCTTATTACAGCGAGAACAGTTGGTTAATGAAGGTGCATATCCAGCGACTGCAAGCGAGCGCAGCAAGAAGGCATCGAGAATCAGTGAGGCATCGTATGTCTCATGCGCCAACGCTTTAAGCGCGCCTACAAGTAGCAAGTACTGTTGCAAGGCTGGTTCATGCTCGTGCGAGACAAAGCGCTCAGCCGCTTCCAATATCGCAGAAGCCACGGTCCATCGCTGGTAATCCAAAGACAAGGTGTCGCCGTAATTTTCTAGGCTGACCGCTTGAGTCACCGTGTCGAATGTGCGACCCGAGTAAAGCTGCAGATCTACATGTGACGCTGGCTCAAGGCGTGCACCCCACCTGGATTTGGTGCGGCGCACGCCCTTAGCAACAGCCTTGATTCGCCCGTGCTCACGAGTAAAGAGGGTGATGATCCGGTCAGCCTCCCCCAATTTCTGGGTTCGCAGAACGATCGCTTGATCGCGGTAGACCGACATGGGTCCACCGTATCGCGTACTACTGTCGCAAGCCCCGATTTACCGCCGAGACAACCGCCTTGAGGGCAGCGGTCGTGGTGCTCGGATCAATTCCAACGCCCCAGAAGACATGTCCGCCAACTTCACACTCAAGGTAAGCGGCAGCCTTGGCATCGCCACCTGCTGAAAGCGCATGCTCGTAGTAATCCAAGACCCGAACTCCCGCCCCACCGACATGCTTGTTCATGATGTCAACGAAGGCTGCGATTGGTCCGTTGCCGGTCCCGGTCAGCGATTGGATGCTGTGGTTATCCATGAGTTCAACGCTCAGATTTACATCCTCATCAAGATGGCTGCTCTGCGAAAGTCCAACCAATTTGAATCGTCCCCATTGGTTGTCGGAAGCTGGCAGGTACTCATCTTCAAAGATCTTCCAGAGTTCATCTGGCGTAACTTCTCCGCCCTCGGAATCAGTCTTTGACTGAACTACTTGTGAAAATTCGATCTGCAAGCGACGTGGAAGATCGAGTTGATGCTCATTCTTCATCAAGTAGGCGACGCCACCCTTACCCGATTGGGAGTTAACGCGAATAACTGCCTCGTAGGAGCGACCAATATCTTTAGGATCGATCGGAAGATATGGGACCGCCCAGGTGTGTTGATCAATATGCACGCCTGCTGTTTCAGCATCGCGCTGCATATGTTCCAAGCCTTTTTTGATTGCATCTTGGTGTGAACCAGAAAATGCAGTAAAGACCAGGTCACCCCCATAAGGATGGCGTTCTGGAACACGCAATTGGTTGCAGTACTCAACGGTGCGGCGGATCTCATCGATATTTGAGAAATCGATATGAGGATCGATGCCATGACTGAACAAATTAAGACCAAGCGTTACTAAGCAAACATTGCCGGTGCGCTCACCGTTGCCGAAGAGTGTTCCCTCGATGCGATCGGCTCCGGCCAAGTATGCAAGCTCTGCGGCTGCAACCCCGGTGCCACGATCATTATGTGGGTGTAATGAAAGCACGATGGAATCGCGGTACTTCAGATTGCGATGCATCCACTCGATAGAGTCGGCATAGACGTTAGGTGATGCCATCTCGACGGTGGCAGGAAGATTGATGATCGTCTTGTGATCTGGAGTCGGCTTCCAAATATCGTTGACCGCATCGCAGACCTCTTTGGCGTATTCCAACTCAGTGCCGGTGTAAGACTCTGGGCTGTACTCAAAGAAGACGGTTGTGCCAGGAACGGTCGCAACAAGATCTAAGCAAATCTGAGCGCCATCCGTTGCGATCTTCTTGATGCCCTCTTTATCTTGTCCAAATACCACGCGGCGTTGCAGAGTTGAGGTCGAGTTATACAAGTGGACGACAACTTGTTTGGCTCCTTTAATTGATTCAAATGTCCGCTCGATCAAAGGGCGACGGGCTTGGGTCAAAACCTGGATGACAACATCATCTGGAATTAAATCTTCTTCAATAATTTTGCGTACAAAATCAAAGTCGAGCTGTGATGCGCTGGGGAATCCAACCTCGATCTCCTTGTAACCCATCTTGACCAAGAGATTGAACATGGTCAGTTTGCGGTGGGGATCCATAGGATCGATCAGAGCTTGATTGCCATCGCGCAGATCTACCGAGCACCACTGCGGGGATTTGGTGATGCGCTTGGATGGCCAGGTGCGATCGGCTAAATCAACGGGAATAAATGGTGCATATCGATGCACTGGCATGGTGGAAGGTTGTTGATCTGGATATTTCATGAACGTTCTCCTTTAAATTCGCTGGGGCTCTTTGCCGTCTGTCTGTTTAACCGGCAAGGCAAAACCCCCGCGAGCGAGGTGACCGGTTAGTTGGCCCCGCCGCGGCAGCGAAGGAGGAGGCTGCGGTTGTTCATATGGGTAGGTTACTAGAGCCCGTGAGCTGCAGCAACCGCCGCGTAACGGATCTGCCCATCATGCACATTGAGACCCGAACCCAAGGCAGGGTCACCAGAAACAGCGGCCTGCCAACCTAAATCGGCGATGGCGAGAGCGTATTTAATGGTGGCATTAGCGAGCGCATAGGTCGATGTCGCAGGCACGGCACCTGGCATATTGGCGACGCAGTAATAGAGCGAATCATGAACTTTGAAGGTCGGCTCGGCATGCGTAGTCGCACGAGAGCCTTCAAAGCATCCACCCTGATCGATGGCAACATCTACCAAGACTGAACCGGGCTTCATCTTTGCAACTAAATCTTGAGTTACAAGCTTTGGAGCTTTGGCACCAGGAACTAGCACTGCTCCAATAACTAAATCTGCGGCCATGCATTGTTGCTCGATCTCGTACTTTGAAGAAGCAAGAGTCTTTACCTGCCCGGCAAATATCTGATCGATCTCAGCAAGGCGGGCCAAATTGAGATCAAGAATGGTGACATCTGCATGCATGCCATGTGCGATTGTTGCTGCTGCAACTCCAACAACTCCCCCACCAAGGATTACAACTTTGCCGGGACGAACTCCGGGTACTCCAGGAAGCAAAACGCCTCGTCCACCTTCAGGTCGTTGCAGAGCGGTTGCACCAACTTGAATCGACATACGTCCTGCAACTTCTGACATTGGCGCAAGAAGAGGAAGTGTGCGATTGAGTTCTACGGTCTCGTAAGCAATCGCAGTAACGCCTTGGTTCATCAAAGCAAGAGTCAACTCTCTATCTGCAGCGAGGTGTAAGTAGGTAAAGAGAATCTGGCCCTTGCGCATCTTGGGGTACTCAACCGCGATCGGCTCTTTGACCTTCATGATCATCTCGGCGCGTTCCCAGACCTCATCAGCAGTAGCGACGATCTGTGCACCTGCTGCTACGTAGTCTGCATCGCTAATCGCGGAACCAACTCCAGCTCCACTTTCGATCAAGACGGTGTGGTGAGCACTCAGAGCATGTGCTCCAGATGGGGTGAGAGCGACGCGGGATTCGTTATTTTTGATCTCTTTGGGCACGCCAATAATCATGAGATGGATGCTACTCCGAAAGCGTGGATGATTCCCCGTAGATCGCGGCGCAGATCTTAGGATGAAGGTCTGCCCTCATCTGCGAAAAGGCCGAGGGTGGCCACCCCGCCGCAAAGGTGCGCCTTAATAATTTGGCCATCTGATATTTAGGGCTATCTTCAAATGCCCTGTCTAGTGCGCGTTGGGCCAAGGCTCCATCGCCTCGTTCATAAGATGAGGTAGCAAAGATGACCGCCACAGGTGCGACATATCCCTTAGGCGCAATGCGAAGTAACCAGCGCCACATATCCCATAGCTGATCATCGGATTTTTCTGAAGTGAAACCCATTGCGTAGTCACGAACCTGTAGATCATGGAGGCGCACCAGAACCAGTGCAATGAGGGCTTTATCCAAAACAACCCCATCACGAATAAAGGCTAGGGAGATTTGATTAATCGCGTTGGCACCTTCGCGTTGTAGCGCATTGACCTGATCCGACTCATAATCAATCTCGGCGACCGCTTTTATCGCCTTAAGTAACTCTTTATCAATTCGATGTGCCGCAATGGAACGCTTCATCTCATCAAGGTCTATAAATGGAAGCGGATTGCCGGCGGCTACCTGCTCTGCGGTCACTCGGCTATCAGAGAGCTCGGGAACCGGATTGCCTTCAGGAGGGCAACACTCCAGATCGGCGCAGAGGCTAGAGCGAAATCTCCCTTCGCGAACTTCTATGCACTCCTTGATAGTGATCGAGTAACCAGAAATGATCTCTCGGACCACCAATAATGGATCGCTCCCGCCAACAGTCGTTGGGAGATAACCAACGATGATCGCCTCGCTCGCCTTCTCTCGAACCAAGTGCAGCGCGATGGTTTTGCTGATCGCATTTATGTTTTCGCTATCTGGAAAATCAACGCGCATCGCCATGACGACTTTATCGTCGCGCAGCGCCATTGCGACAAGAGAGTCTTGTGGGTGATAGCCGACCATAAATGGAACTGCGGCTAATAAATCGTGGGGTGAATTCAATTCAGTTGCAGTATGTGTAGTCATGGCTTAAAGATGGTGCGCAGCAGTGTCACCACGATCAGTGCCCAGATACTTATGTGCATAACTTCACCGTGTGAAATTCGTTGGTGCAGGTGATACTTGAATCGTTGCCGATGCGTTTTGCACAATCGCACCGCCAAGTATTGGAACCATCGCCGCCCCTTGCGCCGCCCAGGTACCTGCCCATGAAATCGATAAGTTGATGGTGTACGTCCCAGGGCTCTTGTAAGTATGGGTAATTGTGGCATCCGGGTAGGGACCACCAGCGCTGGATGTTGAAAAGGATGTGCCGTCTCCGAAGTTCCATACAAAGCTGGGGTTCATCAAGACATTCACGCCAACGCCTAAAATTGTTGTCACCACGCTAAAAACAGAGTTGGTATCGCTCCAGAAATAGACGGGAACATCCGTAAGCGCACCATTACTGGGTTGATACAAAATTTTGCTCCCAGGTAAGAGACGAGTGATCTGATCCGATAACGACAGAGCCGCGGTGACAACCTTATGAATAACGGTCGGCTTCTTCTTCACTGGAGGCTTATATGGTCTATGAACTATCGGCGTAACTTTGTAAGGAATCCAGGTCTGTGGCTTTGGCTTCACGATTGGTCGGGGCCGTGGAACGTAGGGACGAGTTGGCGCAGGTCTGGGATGCGGAGCCACTGTCGTTCCCGGTCGATTCTGGTTTGCGGTAATAATTAATTGGTGTGTGGTCGGGTCGGTGTAAACCTGCACGCACGGTCCCGCCGCACAATTTGCCGCCATCAGTAAACCTGCCATAAAGATCATCTTTGAAGGCTAGGAGGGAGCACGTTCACAGGCTCTTCACTCTCAGATGTCCTGTGTATGCGAGAAAGTTGTGGAAAGTCATGCCACGCTAGGAACATGACATCAAGGGATGGGGACGGCTGGATTCAGTGCAGCTGCGGGAATAAGCACTGGGGGTTGCATGGCGCCGCCGGACTCTTGCTTATTCGTGATGGCACCATCTTGTTACAGCACCGCGCGCCGTGGGTACATAACGGTGACACCTGGGGAATCCCAGGCGGTGCTAAAGATAGTCATGAATCCATTTTGGAAGGCGCCAAGCGCGAAGCCCGCGAAGAACTAGGTATAGATACAGACTTAATCGAACCTATTTATACCTTCACCGATAATCACGGCCCGTGGCGTTACGACACCATCATTGCTTTGGTGAGCCCAGATCTAGTGGCTCATGAGATGAACGATGAATCGCAGGAGATTCGTTGGGTTGCCTTTGATGATGTGGCTGGTATGCACCTTCATCCATCATTTGCCAAACACTGGCCGGATTTACAGGCCCTGCTCGGAGAACTGCTTATCTAAACGCTTGAGTGATTCTTTAACGACAGCGCCGTCGCTAGTGCGATAGAACGGTGGCATCGAGTTGAGCAAGATTGATCCGTATCGCTTCGTAACAATTCGTGAATCCAATATTGCCACGACTCCTCGATCGTCAATCGAACGAATCAATCGACCTGTCCCCTGCGACAGCAAGAGGGCAGCACGTGGCAGTGAGACCTGCATAAATCCAGATCCACCAGATTTATCTGCCTGAGCAGAGCGCGCACTCATCACAGGTTCATCAGGACGCGGGAATGGAATGCGATCAATCGCTACTAACGTGCAAGAAGGCCCCGGCACATCGATCCCCTGCCACAGCGAGATCGTGCCGAGCAAAATTGAGCGTGGATCTTTAGCAAATTTCTCGACCAGCGGTCCTACTGAATCACCGCGTCTTTGGGTAATGATCGGCATCTTGAGTTCAGCGAGCACGCGACGCAGATGTTCATCGGCCATCTCAACTCCGCGCCATGAGCTAAAGAGCGCCAGCGTGCGACCNCCCGCGGCTTCGATCAACTCCCCCAGCTCCGTCAAAGCATCTTTAGCAGGTCCATCGCGACCAGGCTCTGCAAGGTGGCGCGGTAAATACAACATTCCTTGAGAGGCGAAATCAAAGGGCGAACCCACATCGAGCATCTGCACATTGGCGGGGTCTATCGCGCCACGACTCTCTTCCGCCTCTTCATCAATATCTTGACCCACAACAAAGCCAATGGATCGTGCGATCGCATCAAAAGATTTTCCAATTGTCAGTGTTGCCGATGTTGCGATCACCGGAGACTCCGTTAACAAATTGCGACGCAGGACATCAGATACCTCAAGCGGCGCCAAATACAACGAGGAAAATGTTGGCTCAAACCACATAACCTGATCAGCACCTGGACGAAGCATCTTGGTAGCGATTGTCTGAATCTCCGCCGTTGCTCCTTTAACGCGAGCACGCTGTGCCATCAGATCAGATTCGATCACATCAGAGTCGGCGTTGATCAAAGCAACGACGGCAGCTGAAGCCTCTTTCACTTTACGAATAGGCGACTCAAGTTGCTTTGGAAGTTCAGGCAGCCGCCCTGATTTGCTGGGGTCGTTACGTACATCGGCTGCGAAATCAGCCAACGCTTCGGCAAACTCATCTGCCGCTTTGTTAAATGCGACCGTCGCCTTGCTAGGAATGTGTTTTGCTGCCATCTTGGCAGCCCGCTCCACTCGTGCCGCTGTGAGTTCTTCGGTTACAGCCTGTGTAGTGCGATCCATGAACTCGTGCGCCTCATCCAAAATCACCGCATCGCGATCTGGCAAGATCGGATGGTTATCGACGATCTCGATAGCAAGCAACGTATGATTTGTTACGACAACATCAGCGGTCTGTGCCTTAGCTTTAGCGGCTATTGCAAAACACTGCGAACCAAAAGCGCAATCATCTTTACCGATGCACTCGCGTCCTGAAACTGAATTTGCCGCCCATACCCTGCGATCAACGTCGGGGGCATCATCTCGATCACCGGTTATCCCAGGAGTCGTGGCCCATGCTTTAAGACGCTTCTGATCTTTCTCGAGAATTCCGATCTCCATCAGAACTTCACCATCGGGATCTTGTTCGGCGCCGTTCATCTTCTGCAAACATAGGTAATTGCCCACGCCCTTGTAGACAGCGAATGTGAGATCGCGCTTTAGGACCCTCTCTAACGCAGGTTGAATCTTGGGAAGGTCGCGTTCCACCAGCTGACGTTGCAGCGCCAAAGTTGCCGTAGCCACTAAAACTTTCTTGCCATGAACCAATGCCGGAACCAGGTAGGCCAGCGACTTACCGGTGCCAGTTCCCGCTTGAACTAGTAGGTGATGTCGATCAGTGAGCGCATTGGCCACAGCTTCTGCCATCTGAATCTGACCTTCGCGCGGTTGGCCACCAATAGCTTCAATCGCGGCAGATAGGGCCTCACCCACCAATTTCATCTGCTGGTTCTTGCCGCTGGACATTTGGCAAGCCTATCTAGTGAGGCTGACTCCACACCTGCTCCATGCGAGGGGCTGTTAGGAAGTTGTTAGTCATTTTCATTTTTCACCCTCTACCCATCGCCTCATTCCTAACCTATTGCCATAGCCCCACTTCTTGGGACTACCTATGGGTTTTAATGAGGAGGAATTCTGATGGCTGACGTACTAGCTATCGCTGGTTTTGCCGTGATCTTCGCTGCCTTCGGATTGATATTGAAAGGCTTAGGGCGGATCTAATGGCACAGACAATCGGGCTTATCCTGGCAATTTTGCTTACTGGATATTTAATCGTCGCACTCCTCTTGCCGGAGAAATTCTAAATGAGCGAACTTTCATCAACCCTTTTCACCGATCTTGCACTCGTTGTTCTGATCGGTCTCTCCATCGTCCCCCTCGGCAATTACATGGCCAAGGTATTTCGATCAGAAAAAGTTGGCTGGCTGGAAAAGCGCTTCTATTCCAGCATTGGTATCGACGCCCGGTCTTCACAATCCTGGAAAGGCTACGCCGCTTCCCTTCTTAGCTTCTCTGGAATTTCCATACTCTTCCTATACTGAATCCTTCGGCTCCAGCAATACCTGCCTTGGTCTGAAGGTTTTAAAGGCATGTCACCTGGTCATCGGAAGATCGTCGTGAACTTCTTGGTACCGCTAGTTCTTCTCTAGAACGATTGAAGGGCTTAATCGAAAACCTACTTGATATGAGTCGCCTGCAAGCCGGTTCGCTGGCAGTTCACCTACAAGAAGTATCTATTTACGATGTAATCCCCACAGCTCTCAAATCAATCGCCGCCCCACCTGATGCAGTTGAATTAATTGAAGGACCCGAGGTCTCAGATGTCCGCACAGACCCTGGTCTATTAGAGCGAGTGCTCGCAAACTTGATCGACAACGCAATCACACATGGAAAGTCGGAGAAGAAACCACAAATCAGCGTCTCTGAACATGGCGACGAAGTCCAAGTTCGCATTATCGATTACGGCAAGGGAATCGAACCCTCACTCAAGAAAGAGGCCTTCGCACCTTTCAAGCGACTTGGTGATATCGATAACGGTCGCGGAGTTGGACTTGGACTCGCACTCAGCCACGGACTTTCCGAAGCAATGGAGGCTGAACTAACTCTTGAAGAGACTCCTGGTGGTGGCCTCACTGCAATCGTAACTATCCCTACCACTGGTTCTTCTGGCGAATAAAGTGACTATGGAAAAGATTCTGGTAATCGACGATGAGCCACAGATCATCCGCGCCCTCAAGGTAAATATGCAGGCACGTGGTTACGAGATGATCGCTGCCCCCAACGCAGAAACTGGCATCGCGTTGGCAGCAGATAAGCATCCTGACGTCATCATTGTGGATTTGGGCTTACCCGATCGCGACGGATTGACCGTAATAACAAGCGTACGAAAGTGGAGCAACGTCCCGATATTAGTTTTATCGGGTCGCACTGATTCCAAATACAAAATCACCGCTCTTGAAAATGGCGCAGATGACTACATCACCAAACCCTTTGATGTAGAGGAGCTCTTCGCGCGAATCCGAGCCGTATCGCGTCGCCGTGAAGAAAAGATAGAACTTCGCACCATCACCATGGGCGACCTGCTCATTGATTTCACGCGTCGTTCCATTACAAGGACTGCTGGCGATTCGCCCGCTCCCCACCTAACCCAAACAGAGTGGAAGGTTCTGGAAGTCCTGGCCTTAAATCGCGGATCCCTCGTTACAAAACGCAAAATCTTGGACGCGGGTTGGGGTACCAACTATGCCGAAGAGAACGGCTCATTACGACTTTTTGTGTCGCAACTTCGTCAGAAGCTAGAACCCAACCCCAAGAGTCCCATATACATCATCACGGAACTTGGAATAGGTTATCGTTTCGCGGAGAGTTAAAGTGAATACTTCAACGTCTTTCCGCGACGCATCGTAGAGCGCCGAGTAAGCTCCTTCTGGATCACTATCCGCAAGTTTTGAGGCAGAAAGTAAGTGATTCCGAGACTGCCGCAGTAAGCGGTCTGCATGAGGGCGACTTGCAACCACCTGCTGCAATCTCGCACCTTCTATAAATTTCTGTACGGTTTTGCTACCTTGGCCGGGATTTATAAAACGTATCTCAATCGAACTCATGCTTTCTTATCAAACAACTTCAACTCAACAACTGGATTTGCCTTGACCGTTTTCAAAAATGGATCAGCAGCTTGAGTCCATGCTTGGTTAGATACCCGTCTCACATTCACCTCTCGAAGTAATACTTGCCCTGCCCGTTGTGCTGCTCCATCTAACTGATCGAGATCCGCTGTACCAACGATGAGCAAATCGACATCTTCAGGAATCGGTCCAGATTGCCCTTGATATCGAGCGGCCCAAGATCCAAAAATATATGCGAAGTCGATTCCTTCAATTCCCGAAAACTCCCGGTTGAGGACGGGAAGTGGACCGTATGTAACTGTGAGTAAGTCGGCGAGGGGTTTAAAAATTATGCTTTCTTCGTTCGCTGAGATTTTGTTGCTGCGTCCATCCGTTTTGCTAACTACATATCCGTTCGCGCTCAATCGACTAGCTTCTTGGGATAGTCCCGGACGAGATACTCCAATCCGCAGAGCCGCCTCTGTAATAGAGAAGGACTTTCCAGGATTGAGGTAGAGCAGCGCCAAAAGATCTCCCTGAGTTCGAGACCGAAGGAGCGGCAGAAGCGTGTTATCGTTCATAAGTCTTACTATATCGTAAGAGTTGTGAACGATTCTAGACACCTTGAACGCTCCCCCTTAAGTTTCACATATGCGGATTCTGATTCTCGGTGGAACCTCCTTTGTTGGCCACGCGCTAACAATCGCTGCAAGTTCTCGCGGTCATGAGGTCACCACTTTCACCCGCTCCTCAACCCCACCCGGCGCTGCCGAAGGAATCGTCGAAACAATCTTCGGCGACAGAACCAAGGCAGGCGCATATGACTTCGCCGCGGGCCGTCAGTGGGATGTTGTCATCGATACCTGGTTTGCTGCACCGAAAGTTGTGCACGAGAGCGCAACACAACTCAAGGCACACGCCCCCTATTACGCTTACGTATCAACCTGCTCTGTTTATGATGGAGATCCACTCCCCTACGGAGTAAATGAAAATTCCCCAACGGTTGTCGCTAACCCCTTAGCCGAATCCACAAACTACCCCGCCGATAAACGTGGTGCCGAACTTGCAATACTTGAGTCGTACGGAGCAGATGCTTCACTGATCGCTCGTCCCGGATTGATTCTTGGACCCCGCGAGTGGCCCGCCAGATTAAGTTGGTGGCTGAAACATATTACCGATGGTGGCGAAATCTTGGCGCCAGGTCCACAAGAGTTGGCAATTCAATACATAGATGCTCGAGACTTAGCCAATTGGATTATTGAATCTGTCGAAAAGCACCTCACCGGAACTTTCAACACCCTCTCACCCATTGCACATTGCACCATGTCGCAGCTCCTTGAGGAATGCAAAGCAGTTACTAATTCCGAGGCAAACTTCACCTGGATTCCTGCCGATTTCTTACAAGAACAGGGCGTCGAGCCTTGGAACGAAATACCTATTTGGATGACACCAGATCGCTATTACTTCTATCAATTTGATACATCAAAGGCTCAAGCCGCGGGGCTGAAGAGCCGCCCCTACACCGAAACAATTGCAGATACCTGGAACAGTCTCTTAACCGAACCACAAGCTGAATTACCTGGTGGTCGAGTCCCACCTGGAATCGATCGCGATAAAGAAATTAAAGTTCTCGCGGCATGGGCCGAAGGTTTTTACTAATATTTCAAATACGAAAGGCCCGCCGCAGCAACGACGAGCCCCATTCGTAACACACTTACTTCCCGTAAGCAGGTGAGTCGGGGTTTACGCCCCGATTCACTTGGAAAAATTACCACAAAAATACCCCCGGCAATTAAACCGAGGGTATTTTTCTTACTTCTTACTCAGCGACGGATCATGAACATCCAGATGTATTGCCGCAACCTTCGCAGACGAAGCAGGAACCAGCCATACGCATCTTCACTCCGCAGGTCATGCAAAGTGGTGCATCTGATGATTGACCGCTCATCTTTTCGAAGAGCTCCATTGAGGAACCGACTCCAGCGAGGCCGTTATCTACAGGCTTTGCTTCGATCTTAACTTCGGCTACTGGCTTACTTGCAACCGCAGGCGCTGCCACAGGAGCAGCTGCTGCTTTTGGGGCTGCAACCTCATCCTGGGTGTATTCACCTGACTCCAAAGCGCGAGCGCGCTCGGATGCGGTGTACAAGCCCAATCCGGAGCGAGTCTCGAATGGTAGGTAATCCAGTGCCAAGCGACGGAAGATGTAATCCATCATCGATTGTGCGATGCGGATATCTGCATCATCTGTCATACCGGCTGGCTCAAAGCGTAGGTTGGTGAACTTTTCGACGAAGGTCTCAAGTGGCACGCCATACTGCAGACCGATCGATACTGCGATCGAGAAGGCATCCATCACACCAGCAAGAGTTGAACCTTGCTTTCCGAGCTTGAGGAATACCTCACCGAGTGCGCCATCAGCGTATGCACCAGCGGTCATGTAACCCTCGGCGCCTCCGACAGAGAACGATGTCGTCATTGATGGACGTGACTTAGGTAGACGCTTGCGAGTTGCTACAGCAGGACCAGCAACGGCAGAAGATTTGTTTGCATCTTCGCCCTTGTTATCTCCCTTACCTGTTGAAAGTGGTTGACCCACCTTGCAGTTATCGCGGTAGACAGCAAGTGCCTTAAGTCCAAGCTTCCAACCTTGGTAGTAGACCTCTTCGATCTCTTCTACAGTGGCATCAGATGGCAGGTTGACGGTCTTTGAAATCGCACCTGACAAGAATGGTTGGCAAGCAGCCATCATGTGAACGTGGCCCATTGCGCTAATCGAGCGGATACCCATTGCGCAATCGAAGATGTCGTAGTGCTCTGGCTTGAGGCCAGGAGCATCAACAACGTGACCGTTTGCTGCGATGTATTCCACGATCGCCTCGATGGTCTCCTCTGTATAACCAAGCTTGCGAAGCGCCATTGGGATGGTCTGGTTAACGATCTGCATGGAACCGCCACCGACGAGCTTCTTGAACTTAACGAGTGCAAGATCTGGCTCGATACCTGTGGTGTCGCAATCCATCATCAAACCGATGGTGCCGGTTGGAGCAAGAACAGATGCCTGGGCGTTCCGCCAGCCGTTCTTGGCACCGATCTCGAGGCACTTTGCCCACTCTTGGTTAGCAACCTGCCAGACATCTGCATCCAAGGTGGTTACAGAGCGAGCGCTAGAAGATGCATTGGTGTGCTTCTGCATAACGCGAGTGTGTGCCTGTGCGTTGCGAGCAAAACCAGCATAAGGACCAACTATCCCAGCGAGTTCTGCAGAACGACGGTATGAGGTACCGGTCATGAGGGATGTGATCGCACCAGCGAGTTGGCGTCCGCCATCTGAATCGTAGGCAAGGCCAGATGCCATCAAGAGAGCACCGAGGTTGGCATAGCCGATTCCTAGCTGGCGATAGTCACGAGTTGTGACTCCGATTGGCTCGGTTGGGAAGTCAGCGAAGCAGATCGAAATATCCATCGCAGTGATGATGAGTTCGACTGCCTTCGCAAATGTCTTTGCATCGAATGAACCGTTGCTCTGCAAGAACTTGAGCAAGTTAAGCGATGCCAAGTTACATGATGAGTTGTCGAGTGACATGTACTCAGAGCAAGGGTTAGAAGCGTTGATGCGACCGGTCTCTGGATTGGTGTGCCAATCGTTGATGGTGTCGTCATATTGAATTCCTGGGTCAGCGCAAGCCCATGCCGCTTCTGCCATCTGACGGAACAACTTGCGAGCTTCGATCGTTTCGATAACTTCGCCAGTAGAGCGAGCAACGAGTCCGAAATCTTCGTTGTTCTCATATGCGCGCATGAACTTGTCAGATACACGAACTGAGTTGTTTGCGTTCTGGTACTGAACAGAGATGATGTCCTTGCCACCCAAGTCCATATCAAAGCCAGCATCACGCAAGGCGCGGATCTTGTCTTCTTCGCGAACCTTGGTCTCGATGAACTCTTCGATATCTGGGTGATCAACATCGAGCACAACCATCTTTGCAGCGCGACGCGTTGCGCCACCTGACTTGATGGTTCCTGCTGATGCATCTGCGCCACGCATAAATGAAACTGGGCCAGAGGCGGTTCCACCTGACTTGAGGAGTTCCTTGGATGAACGGATGCGAGACAAGTTAAGTCCTGCTCCAGATCCACCCTTGAAGATCATTCCCTCTTCGCGATACCAGTTGAGGATCGAATCCATGGTGTCATCAACTGACAAGATAAAGCAGGCGCTTACTTGTTGTGGCGCTGCAGTACCAACGTTGAACCAGACTGGTGAGTTAAACGAGAAGACTTGGTGCAAGAGCATCCAGGTAAGTTCATGTTCAAATACTTCAGCATCAGCATCAGTTGCGAAGTATCCGAACTCTTTACCAGCCTTTACATATGTAAGAACGACGCGATCAATAACTTGTTTGAGTGACCACTCGCGGTTGTCGTACCCCACGGCACCGCGGAAATATTTGGTTGTAACGATGGTCGATGCGTTGACTGACCAGAAGTCTGGGTACTCAACGCCCTTTTGTTCGAAGATAACCTCTCCGGACTTCCAGTTGGTCTGAACGACATCACGATGTTGCCACGTGACCTCGTCATAGGGGTGAACGCCCTCAGTGGTGTAGATGCGTTCGATGGTTAAACCCTTACCCAAAGTCTTCTTTGAATCTGTGCCTTTGGATGGGCGATCGACGATAGACATGCGTATTGCTCCTTATTTAGATGCTGATGAAAGTGGTGCGTCGTTTGTGGTGCCAGCTGGGGTAGCTGTTGTTGTGCGTGGATCTGCGGTGTTGCTAAGAGCTGCGCTGCTTGATGGAGCTGCGCGGAGTAGTGCAATTTCTCCCTCGAAATCTTCGAGCGAGGAAAAGTTTCGGTAGACAGATGCATAACGAAGGTATGCAACTTCATCGAGTTCGCGAAGTGGAGCAAGGATTGCCATTCCCACTTCTTGTGCTTCTACTTCTGCTTGTCCATCGGCGCGAAGAGCTTCTTCAACGCGTTGGGCTAAAAGTGCGAAATCATCATCATTGACGGGGCGACCCTGACAGGCCTTGCGTACGCCGTTGATGACCTTCTCGCGGCTAAATGGTTCGGTCGCACCTGATCGCTTAACGATCAAGAGGACTGAGGTCTCAGATGTTGTGAAGCGACGACCACATGCCGTGCATTCGCGACGACGGCGAATGAGGGTGCCTTCTTCTGCAGGGCGTGAATCAACGACTCTAGAGTCGTCGTGCCGGCAGAATGGGCAGATCATGTGAATTGCTCCTTAATTAGTACTTAAAACTTGCTGATATCGGGTTTTTCAGGTCCTTGGGGAGGAGAACCATGAAGTTACTGTGAGGCGCTGACATTAGTGGAAAACCACAAGTTATGGAACATAAATCGCGGTCAACCCCTATATGTTGTGCCAACCGTACACCCGTACTTTAGGGTTTGCAGGGTCAGTATGGGCGTGTCGCAGCAATTTCCCAGAAAAGTTCATCTTGGCACGATAGAGAGCCTATTTCCAGACTAACTATCTAAAGCAAACCTAACACAACCAATTCGAGCTACTTCGCCCCCGTTGCGACCGACTGATTCTCCAGGATCGCCCACTCTGAATCGCTAAACAATCGCGATCTAATTAAGAAGCGTTTTCCCTCTGGGGACTCCAAACTAAATCCACCACCACGCCCATCAACCACATCAACAGTGAGATGCGTATGTTTCCAATATTCAAATTGCGATGCTGACATCCAAAAATCAATCGGCTCTGCAATTCCATCAACAATCAAAATTTGCAAAAGCACATCTTGTCCCCCGGTGCGAAACTCACCAGCTGGATAACACATGGGTGAAGACCCGTCGCAGCAACCACCTGATTGATGAAACATCAGTGGTCCATGAATCTCGCGAAGTTTGCGCAGCAATGTAGCTGCGCTCTCCGTGAAATCCACCCGCGACGGGACTTCCATTAATACCCCCTAATTCATTTACAACATGAGAAAGAAACTGAACTAATTCTTAACCGCCGGCTTAGAAGAATCCAAGCTTGTTTGGTGAATAAGAAACTAGCAGGTTCTTGGTCTGTTGGTAATGGTCGAGCATCATCTTGTGATTCTCGCGGCCAATACCTGATGCCTTGTAACCACCGAACGCGGCTCCGGCTGGATATGCGTGATAGCAGTTAGTCCAGACACGACCAGCTTTGATCTCACGTCCTGCGCGATAGGCAGTATTCATCTCGCGAGTCCATACGCCAGCTCCAAGTCCATACAAGGTGTCGTTCGCAATTTCCATAGCGTTATCAAAACCATCGAACTTAGTCACTGATACAACTGGTCCGAAGATCTCTTCTTGGAAGATACGCATCTTGTTATTACCTTCGAAGATTGTTGGGGTCACATAGAAGCCACCTGACAACTCTCCGCCGAGGTCAGCTTGCGTGCCGCCAGTAATGACCTTTGCACCTTCTGCCTTACCGATTTCGATGTAGGACAAGATCTTCTCTAGTTGATCATTGGATGCCTGGGCACCGATCATCGTCGAAAGATCAAGCGGATGGCCTTGTTTAATAGCCTTTGTACGGGCTGTTACATCACCCAAGAACTTGTCGTAGATGCCAGCTTCGATAAGCCCGCGTGAAGGACAGGTACATACTTCGCCTTGGTTCAAAGCAAAGAGTGTGAAGCCTTCGAGCGCCTTGTCGTAGAAAGCATCATCATGTGCAGCCACATCGTTAAAGAAGATGTTTGGTGACTTTCCACCAAGTTCGAGTGTGACTGGGATGATGTTTTCCGATGCATATTGCATGATCAAACGACCAGTGGTTGTCTCACCAGTAAATGCGATCTTGGCAATACGTGGTGATGATGCAAGTGGCTTACCTGCTTCGACACCAAAACCGTTGACGATGTTTAGAACACCATCTGGAAGCAGATCATGAATCAAATCGAGCAAGAACATGATCGATGCCGGTGTCTGCTCTGCTGGCTTGAGAACGACGCAGTTACCTGCAGCGAGCGCAGGTGCAAGCTTCCACACAGCCATCAAAATTGGGAAGTTCCAAGGAATGATCTGACCGACAACTCCTAGAGGCTCGTGGAAGTGGTAGGCAACAGTGTCATCATCCAATTCACCCAGTGATCCTTCTTGTGCGCGGATTGCTCCAGCGAAATATCTGAAGTGATCGATCGCTAGTGGAATATCAGCATTAATAGTTTCGCGAATTGGCTTTCCGTTATCCCATGTTTCAGCAACGGCGATCGCCTCAAGATTTTGTTCCATGCGATCGGCAATCTTGTTCAAAATGATTGCGCGAGCAGTTGCAGATGTCTTGCCCCATGCCTTGGCAGCCTTATGTGCTGCATCAAGAGCCAAATCAATATCTGCGGCATTTCCGCGTGCGACTTCACAAAATACTTTTCCTGTTACGGGAGTTACATTTTCGAAATATTGCCCAGATGTTGGGGCAACGTATTTGCCACCGATCCAGTGGTCATATCTGCTCTTAAAGACAGCTTTGCTTCCCGGTAATCCCGGGGCAACGTAATCGGTCATCTTCTCTCCTTTGAGTGCGGCCCCATTGCCGCGTTCGAAGGAGGCTACGCTCTAGACAGATTATTTGGAATAGCGCTCCATCGGGCTAGCACTCAGCCCTTCATGAACATCCCCTGAACCACTTGGTGACCTTACGTACTCAGCAACTCCGCCCCCGGCACTCGCTTTGCAAGCTTCTCATCGAAGGTCAGAAGAGTCAGATTCTTCTCGATTGCCGTTGCTGCAATTAGCGCATCTGGCAGTTTGATCTTCGAAGATGCGCGTAACTCTGCAGCCTTTGTTGCAATCGATATTGAAACATCAATAATTTCATCAACGAGTTTCTTAATTCCGTCAGACATCGCCGGGTAATTATTCTTTTCAAAGGGATAAACAAGAGATTCGGAATAAGTTACAACAGAAATCCTTAATGGTTCCCTATTATGAAGTAGGCGTTTTATAATGCTTTTATGATGAGCATCTTCAACATTCATAACTGCAAGAAGCGCATCCGAATCTAGAATTAATCCGGCCATGCATCGGCGCGTTCTGCTGCGAAGTCGTAGCCATCATAAAAACCATTCAAGCTCGCAATCCATTCGAGAAGATCAACTCGCTTCTTAGAAATAACCACCTGGTTATCTTCAACCTTGAAAACTACTTCGTCCCCCACCTTTAATCCCGCCTCTCGCATCACATCGACCGGAATCGTCACCTGATGCTTGGAACTTAACCTTGATGAGTTGCCGCGACCTTTGCGAGTGGCCTTAACTGTGGATGGGACTACCACCACACCAGAATCCTTAGCCTTTACCTGATCGTCCATAAGCAAAGGCTAACATGCTCAAATCCAAACAAAAAGGCTACTTAGAAGGAACCCACAAACGATCCCCCGCAGCCAGATCAGTGGATTGGAGCTGATTGGCATCAACAATCTTCTGTTCGACTGCGGCAACAGAACCGGTGCCAGCAACTAAAGAAGCTAATGACCAAAGTGTTTCACCGGGTGCAACAACCACACGAACATAGCCCTGGGATGCAGGCGTTGACGGAACGCCTTTCTCTGATGCATTACCAACAGCGCTAAAACCAGCGCCAATCACTATCAATAGCGATGCAACAGCAGTGCCACGTACCACGTTGCGACCACGAGCAGTTAACTTAGTAGCCATGGGGGAAGCTCCTTCACTTGCCTAAACGGAATTCGAGGGGATTCGAACACCTGTTCTAAAGAGAACATTACATACCCCCACCGACATTGGCAAGAAAATTTCGAACATATGTTCGACTTTTTCTCTCTTTTCCCCTACCCTTAATCCATGAGCACAAAAGGCGATTCAAAAGGCGTAAAGAGCACCCCTGCGACTATCTCCGAGCTGCCAGATGGCCCGGCTGACGACAATGGCCTTACGACCCGCCAGCAATTGATCCTGGATGTCATCAAGAAGGCCATCGAAACCAACGGCTATCCACCTTCGATGCGTGAGATCGGCCAAGCAGCTGGCCTCGCCTCCCCCGCCTCCGTTAAGTATCAGATCGAAGCACTCGTTGAAAAAGGCTTTATTCGCAAGGACGCCTCCAAGGGTCGCGCCTTCGAAATCACTGATCCCAACGATGCCGACTCCATTAAGCCTGAAAAGACCGTAAACATCCCATTGGTAGGCCGTATCGCCGCTGGTGGCCCAATACTTGCCGAACAGCACATCGAAGAGGTCTTCCCTCTCCCAGAGTCCCTCGTCGGCCAAGGCGAGCTCTTCCTCCTCAAGGTCGTCGGCGACTCCATGATCGATGTTGCGATCTGCGATGGTGACTATGTCGTCATACGTTCCCAAAAGAATGCCGAGAAAGGCGAAATCGTCGCTGCAATGATCGACGGCGAAGCAACAGTCAAAACATTCTCAAAGAAGGATGGCCACTACTGGCTACTTCCCGCGAACGACAACTACGCCCCAATCCCTGCGGATAATGCGGAGATATTGGGCAAGGTGACGGCCGTCTTGAGGTCAATCCAGTAGCTATTCATCCGCGCTAATGACAACCTTGAAAAAGATAACTCTCTAAAAATTCGAACATTAATTCTGGAAATTTTCTTTTCAGGGATAAATGCATTTCACATCCAAAGAGTTTGAATTTGCTCTGATTTTCGCCACAAGTGTGTTTTTTCGGGGCAGTAGTTCTATCGCCTCACACACCACCGTCTCAACAATCACGCCTCGCTGCGTAGGCACTTATACGTGACCTGAGATTATTGATCAGAAGCAAGCTAGAGCGGGGTATGGGATGAGGAAAATAGAAATTTTAAGGATGGGACATAAGTTTCATCGTTCTTTCCCTCAAATCCGCTCTCGATTCGACAATCGACTTAATTTCGCTTGAGATCTCTAGAATCTCCTTTTTATCTACATGTAAAGGCAAAAGCACTTCTTCCAAGCGATTTCCGATGGTAGATATTGTTGCTTGAATAAAAGTCTTTGCCTCAATTTGGCGCTGAACCACATCTGTATTTAATAGATAGAGAAGGTAATAAGGATTTATTGCATCAAATTTCTTAACTCTAAGCTTTCTTACGTGACTTTGAATCAGGATTTTACTGTCAAGTCGTGTGACCATAGCAGTTCGCCCTATCAAAAAAGTGCCATCATTTACAAATAAGATATCCCGTTCCTGGATGTCCATCTGCTTTTGAAAAAGCCTGTAAACCTCTTCTGAAACGCCTTTTATCGGATCGACTTTAATTTCCCAATTCACGATATCGCTGGTTCGTACAAAAGGAATTAAACCAGTGCCGTAATGATTAGACCCAATTTCCTTACCGCGCGAAATTCTCAAGGTTCCGTCACTAATCAAACTTCCAATTGAAAGCAATTTTCGCTCGCCAGAGTCAACCATCCTCTTTAAATCTAGGTCAATTTCAGGATTATAGTATTCAGGAATGTAAATATTCTCATTAATTTTATCCCGGGTGATCACATAGCCGAAGTGGTCAATGGGAAACTTTGCATTTTTTTTCATAGCTTTAATTCGCTGTGTGACATCCGGAAGGTCGTCATTCAGAATTGGCTCCCCCGCTGAATCAGATAGGGGTGTGCCATCCAGATTCGTTTTATAGATAAGTTTTCCATTCTTATTATGACCGATATTTTTGGCCATAGACATAAATATTTTCTTGCGACTTCTCGACTTACCAGTCGTGAGAAACAAAACGCTAGTTTTCGTGTGTGTACTAGGTTGGAAGGTTTCTTGTGACAAGCTGACAACTCCGTCAATGTCACTAACTCTATTTAGGTATTCCCAAATATATCGATCAGATGGATTTCCAAAAATCCCCTCCGGTAGGACTATTCCCATTCGGCCACCTGGCTTTAGCAATTGAATGCAACGTTCGATAAAAAGTATTTGGGGAGGTTGCTTGTCATACATTTTCTTCGTCGCAATCCATTCACCATTTTCTTGGTCCCAACGGTGTGCCAACTCGAACTGATTTAAAATGTGATCCCCCGATACGGGGATTTTGGCTCCAAAAGGTGGATTGGTAAGAACTATGTCGAATGTCCCGAGGCTTGCCTGATTGCGAGCCTTTTCCGACCAATTTGAGGGCAACTCCAAACTATTTTCGCAAAATACTGAGTTCTTTCCTGGGTCAAGGAGGGAAAGGTAAATTCTTGCTATTTTTGCAAGAAAAGCATCTTTATCTATGCCAACAATTTGGTAGTTTAATGCGTCAGACTTTCTCAAGTAGCGAGCCGTGTGGGCTAGAAAACCGCCACTCCCACACGCAGGATCTATTACCCGCGCTCCATCACCAGGTTCCAAAACGTTGATCATCATTTCAACAACATTGCGGGGGGTGAAAAATTGCCCTTCACCGCCTCGAAATGAGGTTCCGATCAGTTCCTCAAACGCGTCGCCAACAACGTCTCTGTCGGCTGAAAGAAGATCTAAATCCTTTAATTTCACAATCAGCCATTTTAAATTTGCTCCGCCAACTTCAATCTTCTCTTCCAATTCAAATATTCCCGGAAAAGCTATTTTCACTTGCGAAAATAGCTTTGCAGTTTCACTTCCTATCAAAAGCTCATCCAGCTCAGCTAATTGAGAAAATGAAAGTGATTTTCCTGGTGAAACTTCTTCGAACATTTTACAAAACAAGAGTCGCATAATATTTTGAGCGATGGATTCGTCACGAGTTATTCCAGTTACAGATCCGGCAAAATAGTCTCTGATTTCTCGAAAAAGAGATTTTAAATTGTTCCGAGATTCAAATAATGCGAGCTGATTTCCGTTTATAGTTGGGATAACTAGATTATCGTGGCTCATTCTTTTCAGGGTCATTGATTTTGTTCCTCGTGATGTTTAGTTATTTCGTTCATGAATTGAAGAGTTTGAGCTAAGTCGTGATCAGACATTGCAATATTGCACCATCTGTGGCCATAACGGACATTTGAAGCATTATGCCGTATTTCCGTTTCAACAAGCGGATTGACATGCATAACTTGCAGACTGGAATCATTTCCTTCATTTCTTTTATCAGTTGTCCAATTAGGATTCCAGGTTTGAGAGCGTTCACCTTTTCGAAAGCGAGCGAAATCATCAATTAACGGGTTTAAACATACTGGACATGATGCGATTTCCTCTAATGAATCCGGGAATCGACTGGTTAATATACTTATGTTCTCTCGTTCTTCCCAATTTTGCAACAGCTCGCGAACTGACAGATTTAATTCCATCAAACTTATTTGATTTTGGCTGTTTAAGATTGTCATACCCAGAACTGCGTAAGTCTCAATTGAGTCCTGCCAAGTGCAAGCTTCTTCCGCCTTGATTATGCAAGAATTGCGCCCCCAGTCCGCATCAGTCCAATCTTTAAGCTCCTCAACAAACGGATCCCAGTGTTCAGGCAACACGACGAATCTCTTGGGCAACTTATAAACATCGATTGAATCGTATTTGCAATCAACTCCATCTATTTCCACCGTGAAAGTCAGCGTACGGTTGCTAGAGGCTCCGGTAATTTCAATACATTTAATCGTGTTGGCCCAACTTAGTGATTGCGAAGCTGCAATAAGGGGGTGCCATCTCAAGTTTCTATTTGAAAATGGTGCCTTGTTGGTGATACCCCTAGTGGTGATTGCATCCCTCTGCCACTTACCTCCGCCACGACCAGCTCCAGCATCTCGTGTCGACATACTTAGCTTTGCATAATCTTCTTTGAGTTTATTTTTGTCTTGAGCCGACGGGACACAATTAATAAACAATTCGCTCAGCTCCTTGCATATCATCAAGACTTTTTTATCGAAGTCCGTAAGTAAATTCGCACCGATAGTTCTTCCCTTGGCCATTACTTCCATCCTTTCTCGAGCGCTTGCACTGATTCCAAACCCGACCGCGTTGGAGGGAGCATTTATTAGGTACTAAAGCACAGATTAGCGAATGGAGGTGACACTGACACTATTCAATTTCTTCAAACCGTTGATACTGAACCTCATTTAAAATCGACGATCGGGCTTGGTTTCTTCTAAACGACCAAAAAAGCGTTTATGAGGGTATCTCGCTCTAGATTTCTACGTTCGTCGCACGACAACCAACCGGTCTCTCGCCCTTGTCATTCCCACATACATCATGTCGTTCTCATCGGAATTTTCATGGATTCCATTGACCGCTAGAACGACTACAGATCGTTCTAGTCCCTTAAATCCTTGGACAGTTCCGTAAAAGACGTCAGATCCCTCCCAGAACTCGTTCCAGTACCCATCTTGATCAGTTCTGCGTTCGGCGTGGACTGGGTGACGATATTTGGTAGTTAAGAGGGCAATCTCTCCCGGGTTCCAGAACTCCTCTTCGGTAAGGCGAACCACGATGTCATCCGCAGCCTCAAGCACATCGTCCTCGGATTCAACTTCTACGTACTCGACCTCAAAACTATCTGGACCGAGCGCTTTAATGCGCTCCTGAATCAGTGACTCCACACTTTTGGCAATTTGCTGACTGTTACGTAGGTTTTCCGACAACCGAATGGTGGCGAATCCTTCTATCGGCCAGCCCTTTTCTCCGTAAACAGACTGCTCTGGATCCCCAAATATCGCGACCTTTCCGGTTTCGGGGTTCTTCAATGTTCCAAAAAGTACCTTCCACCAAGGCTCTTCAAAATCTTGGGCCTCATCGACCACCCATGCGTCAAAGCGCTTCTCCGGAATCTGAGCCAATACCTCCGCTACCTGATCTGGGTCGCGTAACCACTCTGAGTTAAGAGTTTGGACCTCAGGAATGTTGGAAGCGATGGACTCTGCAAATTGGTGGAAGTTCCCAACGAAACCGATTTGCTCTTCCAAGCCAGCCTCGGCAACCTTGCGCTTCATATAACTTGCAAGGCCCCGGTTGTAGTTGGTAATTCCCACTCGCAATCCTTGATCAACCCAGATTTTGGCCTGTTCAAAAGCCAACCAAGATTTACCTGAACCGGCTGGACCTCTGACGTAGATGCGATTGTTCTCCTGGATCATGTCCAGGATTGCGCGGCGCTCATGGGTTAACTGCTTAACCTGGAAGTAACTATTGGCTACATGGGTTACTGGATCGGATTCCAACTGAGAATGTCCACGCACGGCTTCAAATGCCTTTGTTACCCAATCTGCGTGCTGCGGAGGATTCTTATTGGAGTGAAAATTCATCACCGAGACGATGTTATTTTGGATGTTTTCGATATCCACCGAATCAATGATTCGATCGCGCACAATCCCCGGGATTTCTACCTTTCCAAATCGACTATAGGGAAATCCGAGCATCCACTCGCTCTTCACATTTCCATATGACCAACGGGGACGCAGGAACGCCTTAAAGACATATAGATTCTTGAGCACTTGCTCATATGGCTTAATGGGGCGAGCTTCTCTGCGATCGGATTGCACAAAAGTTTGGCCGTTGTAGGTGACATGACCACCCTTGGTTTCAAAAATGACGACACCCAAGTTTTGAATCAAAGCCACAACATCTATTTCGCAATCACCCTCTCTTGGGTCGGTGATATGCAGGTTGGTCAATATTGCATCACTGCTGCATAGAGTCGCGCAGAGCGCATTGAAGATTGCCTCTTCAGCGGAGTTCTTAAATGTCGGATCGGCTGGCCATATCCGGGGCGGCATTCTCGATCCTCCATTCAATCTTCAATATGTAGGTGTTACCCTAGACAATATGTCACACATGCGGAAGGGGTTTAAATGCCGTCTGGCGATATCTATTACAACCCTAGCCCCAATTGGCCCACTGAATTAATTGCCGAGATTCAGCCCTCTGAAATTCTCATCATTGGTCAACCATCAAACGATGTAGTTGAGGCCGCAAAAGTGACTGGGGCGGAGGTTAAGCACTATGAACCAGAGCGAACCGGGTTAATCCCGATCGGATCTACTTTTCTTAGGCACCTTAATCGACAAGAAGGATGGAAATTAGTTTTTAGCTATTTGGGAATCAGTGGGCGTTCTCCCGTGGTAGCAGAGCGACAACAGTATCTTGCTGATGGAGATCCCTTGGTATACATAAGTGAATCATTTAACTTCCATTGGGGTAACGCGCAATATTTCGGAGATTCTGCAAAGTTTAAAATTGGCGATCGCGTTCAAATTTCCGCTAACGGTGATAATCGCATCGGTAAAGTCGAAAAGATTAAGTTTGTCTCAGGGCAGGCGAGGTACGGAGTGCTGACTAATGCTGGTCTCGTCCAGCTATTTGAAGAGGCGTTAGAGCTACTTAACTCAACACCAGGCGATCCCCTTACATGGATAAAGCAGCGCCCATCCAATGCCGAGACGATTGCACTCACGCTAACAGCTACAAAACTTCGAGACCCTCTTACTGATGTTATCTATTCATTCCAAACAAGCCGAACACTTTTCAGGCCGTACCAATTCAAGCCAGTCTTAAAAATGTTGACTGGAGCCACGCAAAGAATTCTGATCGCAGACGAAGTCGGTCTTGGTAAAACGATTGAAGCAGGGTTAATTTGGAGTGAGCTCGAATTTCGCTCGCCTCTTGAAAATGTACTAGTCGTATGCCCGGCAGTCCTTCGCAAGAAATGGCAAAACGAAATGCAAAATCGTTTTGACCGCAAGCTGGTCGAATTAACTCGTGAGCGCTTAGAAGAATGGGTCGAAAGTCTGGAAAAAGGGCGGCCGGAGCCTTTATGTGGAGTTGCCACTCTAGAAAGTTTGCGTACATCTCCCCTGCTAGACCGACTCCGAGACATCGGGCCAAAACTCGATTTGGTGATCGTTGACGAGGCTCACTATCTTCGAAACTCAGGTAACAAAAGTAATCAACTAGGCCAGGATCTCTCGGACTGGGCCGAACATATGATTTTCCTTTCGGCTACTCCCTTAAATCTCAAAGCAGACGATCTCTTCAATCTGCTCAGTCTGCTAGACAGTTCTCAGTTCTTCGACAAGCGTATTTTTCAGGATCAACTTGAACCGAACAGGCATCTCAATAACATTGCTAAACATTTAGCTATTCCAGGTACGGATCCAAGAAACTTACTTCCAGAGTTAGGCGCCATCGCTCAGACCAACCTCGGTGGCGTCATGATTCTGCGTAGTGATTTCCAAAAATTGTCCAAAGTCCTCGAGAAGGAGACTCTAACCCCCGCGGATATTGCTGAGGCCAAGAGATACATTGCGAACCTCAACACGCTAGCCAGCGTATTCACTCGCACTCGAAAGAAGGACAGTACTGAAGCCAGTGCAAAACGCGAGCCAGTCCCGGTGATCGTCCAATGGACGCCTATGGAACTTGCGTTTTACAGCGCCATCCGAAATTGGTTTTTAAGTCGCGCAATGTCAAACGGTCAGGTGCCTGGATTCTCCTTGCAGATGCCACTTCGCCAGGCAGCTAGCTGCTTACCGGCGATGGTTGATTATATGAAAGCCAAATATGATTTCAAGGAAGACGAAGAAGACCCATTTGATATTGAGGGAGATGTAGATCCCGCGCTGGCTGAAGTTCTAATGAATGAGCTTGTAAACAATCTTCAAACGCTGCCCACATTTAAAACCGATACTAAGTACGACACCTTTGAAGCCTCGCTATTAGAAGCTCTAGCAAAGAACGGCAAGCAGGCCCTGATCTTCAGTTTCTTTAAGCGAACCATCGATTACCTGCGCGGCAAGCTCGCTGCTAAAGGCCTCAAAGTTGAAATAATGTATGGAAACACTCCTCCCGAAAAGCGGTACCAAATCATGGAGAGGTTCCGGCGCGGAGACTTCGAGATACTTATTTGTAGTGAGGTCGGTTCCGAAGGTCTGGATTTCGAATTCTGCAATATTTTGGTTAACTACGATTTACCCTGGAATCCAATGCGCGTTGAGCAGAGAATTGGCCGCTTGGACCGATTCGGTCAGAAATCTGAAAAGATCTTTATCTTAAATGTTCAGGTGCCTGGCACAATCGAAGATGATATTTTCATGCGTCTCTATGATCGAATTCAACTTTTTGAGGACTCAATCGGAAAACTCGAACCGATAATTAGAGACGAAATGAGAGAGCTGACAGCAACTCTCTTAAATCCTCGTTTGACTCAAAAACAAATTGACGAAGAAATTCTTAGGAGATCGGTCGCTTGGGAGATGAAACAAGCCCAATTAGACGATCTTTCAACCCATCAAAACTTAATTGAAGGAATTGATTCTTTCTTGATCGAAGGCTTTGACGATCACACCCCGGGACGCGGCCGATTCATTGGAAAGCAAGAAATACAAAGGGCGGCTAACCAATACCTTTCCAAACACGGCGGATCACTACGTCAGATAAGTGACACTCGCTGGATGATCATTGGATCTGAAAGCATTTCTCAGAGTTTGAGAAATCTCAATCTTCAAACAAGTCGATCCACGCGAATGGGCATCGCCAACCTTTCACGAGATCTTGACGGTCGCGATCCGGGGCTGGTTGTGACTTTCGACGCGGAAACTGCGGCCAATGAAAGTTTGGAATTGATATCGGTTAGACATCCTCTGCTAGAGGTGGTCCAAAAGGATCTGCTGACGAGTGAACTCTTACTAAGCAAATTTGGGACCTTACGATTGCCTGAAAAATACGAAGTTAACCCCAGCCTAGTTGCCCTGCACTTAGCACGCTCCACGGGTATCCGCCCCAAGCTTGAACTTTGGGCTTCGGCCATAGATCTCGAAACCTACGAAATATCTGAAGAGCCAGGTCACTTCCTCCTCCAGGCGCTTGCCGAAGGAACTTTTCAAAATTCCGATAAAGATTTCAGCGAAGTCGATCTATATAGGGCATCGGAAACCGTTGAAAACCACGTGGCGATCAAACATCGAAATCACCGAAAGACATTAAGTTTGGATAACGCAGCTATTTTCGCGGAACGAGTTGAGGCTCAGAAATTGAGCTTGGCGAACAAAATTAAATTAGCACAAGGCACTTTGAATAAAGTACGACAGGATCGCCGTGATCCAAAGATCATAACCATTTATCAGTCGAGAATCGATCGACTGAATCGAGAGTTGGCTGAAATAACTCGAAATCCAAACATGACACCTGCGGAGCTTGAACTCGAAGCCGTTGCCTATGTCATTGTTTCAAATTAATGGTCGTAATAAAGCCAGCTTTTATCATTAGCGCTAATAGGTTGGGCATTTTCAACGTACTCGATTTTTAATGTTTCATCCAAGACACGATCAGTATGCCAACGAATGTAGGGCCATTGCTTAACTCGCAGCGAATATTCTCGCTCCTGGTCGGTAATCATGATTCGGCCATCTAGATAAATCTTAAATTGGACCGGAAACCCTTTAAAAACACGCAGTGGGATATGGTCAATTGCAACTCCAGCAATACTCAAATTCACGCGGCGACCACCAACTGATTCTAAGAAGAGGTGGGCATCAAGTCCTCTGGGATTGGTGGAAGGGATCCATGAATCAGGGTATCCCATTAGAAATTTACCTTGAATGATATCTAGATCAGAGTGCAAGGGCTCGAATGCCGGGTAGAAAACATGCTCTTTAATCGAATCATCTTCCTCTTTCCATTTAACGACAAAATTAAAGTTCGGACGATGAATATTTAAGTCTTCGAATTCATTTCGATTGGCAACGCCCATCACAATGGCTTCGGTCACCGCATTACTATCCAGTGAAGATTCTACAATCGCGTTAGGAAAAAGTTTTTGAAGTTCCTCCCTGATTATCGGAATTCGAGACATTCCTCCAGCTAAAACAATGTATTCAACATCCTTTGATAACTCTTCATGAGAAACGTTTTGAAAACTTCGCATCTCGGCTGAATTATGATTGTGATTCTTTAAAAAAGTCTCCTTCATAGTTGCCTTTACACAGTCAAGAGCTCTCGATAAATCATGTTGATAAACCATCTCCAAATCAAGACGGGATATTTCAATCTCCGGAAGAAAGGAATACGTCGAATCTTCAAGTTTAAATTTCATTGAATCGAGATAGGAAAGACCCTCTTTAACTGAGCGCGAAGCTCGAATGATCAGATTCCTAATAATTTTATAGTCGTCTCGTTGAGCCAAATCTATTTCATGCTCTTGCATTAAGCGAGATTCAAAATAATCGGAAAGCGCTGAATCCAGACTGTCCCCTGCAATCGGAATTCCACGGGCCGCGAGCACCGTAATCTCCGGAATTCGCTCACCATAAATATCAGCCACTGCGACATCAAGTGTTCCGCCCCCGAGGTCAAAGACTAGGACTTTCGCGGTTTGACGTTTATTTCTTGTGTAGTAATTGTTCCACCACCACGTAACACAGGCAGCAACGGGTTCGTCCAGCATGCTGTCCACATCGGTGTTGATGCCTGCCATTTGAGCAAGGTCTGCCAGGCGTTTGCGTTGCGCGCCGGTCCACATTGCTGGGCAAGACATTCTTACGCGGCCTTTGGGATTCAATCCTAGATCTTGAGCTTTCTTGCTAACTTCTTCCAAAATGTTGACAATCGCCAAATCCGCTTCAATGCTCTTCCCGCTGGGTGACACCAGATTTACAAATTGTTCTCGAGTTATCGCCGTCTTAGGGCTTCGTATTTGATCACCGTGGGGCCTATCTGAAGCTAAGTCTCCAACTACAACTTCATCTCCCTCCCCCAGGCCGATAAGGCTAGGCATCCAATTGTCAGACCGCCCGATAGGAAGAATTTGGGGCATACCTTCGCGAGGAATTGCCATCAAAGTCGTAGAGGTTCCAAAATCTAAACCGTAGACGTACTCTTCCATCGACTCCCCTAGCTAGTTGGTTTAACCAATGCCTTAACGAGAATTATCCGTTCACCGTTAGAGGTCCATGTATAGCCCGCACGTATGACAGTCGGATGCGGTATTTCAGCCCCCGTTAATGATTCGCAGGTGCTTGCATCCCACTCGATGGAATCGCCCGGGTGGCCGATTCTCGTGAGCCCAAGCTTGGCAAGCATAAGTAACAAAGTTTCGGATTTTGATCTTGCCAAATCCGGTTCGATGATTTCCACTAATTTCCTATAAATGTCAATATTAATTTGTCGCTCAACAGCACCTTGGCTAGCACCTTCATTTTGAACACGTTCTCTAAGTCTAGCTTCGTACGAGTCTAGAAGTTTGCTCAGCTTTGAAATTTCCAATTCTCGAGAATTAGCTAGTGTCGTCATTTCTTGCAGCATAGTAACCTGAGAGTTTAAGTCTGACTGAAGTATTTCGATTTGTTGATTCAATTTAGTTAGTTCATCAGTTTTAAAGTTTACGATCAACCCTGACGTCCGATGACTAGATCTTTTCCAGGCTCGAGATATCGCTTCACCACCCAGCAAGCCGGGATACAAGCTTTCTAAGGTGAAATAGGGTAAACAATCTTCAATATTGGTTATTGAAGTCAACTTTGCTTGAAGCGGTTCTCTAAAAAGCACTTCAAAGAAATCACGTGTGGCCAGATCAGGTCTTGAGATCGCGAAAGCCAACAACTCACTTGCTGATACCTTTTCTAACCTAGGCATTAAGAAAGTCAATTGACTTCTCGAACTCTTCTGTACACGTAATACTGCTAGAAAATTCAATAAATCGATATTCTGCTTTTCAATTTTCTTAAGGACTTGAGACCGAAAAGTCGCAGGGAGTTCAAAAAATTCCTCTGACTTATCTCTAAAAGTCTCCCAGAAGGACATTTTCTGAAATCTTGCGAAAGTTGATTGATCGCACTTAGATAACAAAATCCAACGTAAGAGATTAAACTCGTCAGTATTAAGGGTGAGGCACTCAGCAATTTTTATTAAGAGTTCCTGATAATGCGGCTTCTTCTCTTGTGCTTCTAGCAACATGTAGAAATCGGGAGCTCTTTCAAAATGGTTGATGACTTTTCTTAATGCGGAGAGCCCTACTGGATATGCGTACATTTCGAAAAAAACTAGTGAAAGAAAATAGAAATTTTCACTCTGTCTGATAAATTTTAGTTGAGTAGCTTCAGGCAAACTTTTGAAATTTCCTAAATTTTCTGGCTGGAACCCGATGTCATCCAGGATCGTCAAAAGCAAAGTAGCGGTGTTTTGATCGGTGGCGGGCAACTTTTCAATCTGAGGCAAATTCTTAGTTTTTTTAAGTAGTCCCTCAATATAAAGCTCGAGTGGAATCGATTTTTCTTTCTTCCCGGTTGAACCTTCTGCTTTACGCTGTATTCCCCGAGCGGAACGCTTGGTTTCATTCGGAAGGGGCGAGATTGATGTTTCTGCCGGAGCGTCAGGATCTATATTTGGCTTTTCAATCATAGGGTTAGATTACAAGCCAATCAGTCTTGTGCGGAGCTGACCGAGTAATTGTGGATGTGTCACGGAAACAACCTGCCGAGCTCCTTGATTGCAAACTCTTGAAGTCTCGTGAAAGTACCCCTATCCACCTTGCTTGGGACGGCCAAGACAATGGCCTCAGAACCCGAACGCACGCTTTTTTCACCTCGAATTGAGATTCCCTGATCTAACTTTGCATCCCTTAGATTGAAGAGGAGATCAGCAAGTGCCATCGGCACTTGCTGGCCATACTTATCTGGGACTTCAAACCAGATCTCGTATTGATCTCCGGTCACTTTGAACTCTATGTCGATATTCACATCCCGCTTACTGAGTCTGGCATCTGGGCGACGGACTTGCTGATTTTCGACTATCGGACCGGGCTGCAGGTCCCATTTCCACCCGTTTAGATTTTTTAAGGTGTGGGTCAAAAACTCTCTGGTCATCAATTCATCAAACAACTTTTCATATTTAGCCGCAGCCCCGCCCCAGGACTTCTTTGAAAAATCATCCTCCGCGCATTTGGGCGCGACTTTAGAGAGGAATCGATCCCAGGATTTGATGTAAGTGCCGCGATATTGCTCTTTGATATCCACCAGCGGATTGCTTGGATCCAAGAATGCATTTCGGAGTGATCGAAACCAGTTTTCAAGTTCTTTCTCGGTGAAGATTGTGACTTCCAATAGCTCCGTTTGATTCTTCTCATCCCCGACTGAATCAAGTACTCCCTTGATGTGCTTGAACTCGTGCTGCATCACATCTTTTTGCTTACGCGCCTCCGCGAATTCTTCAAATAGCCACTCCCCTAATTGCGCTAGAAGGACGCTGATTTGCATGGTCAGCTGGGCGACCCGAGGATCCTTCCCAAATTCTGCGTTGCGCTGAATTTCACGATCGATCTGGACTTTTAACTGATCCAAGACATCTCGAAGTCTCTCTTGCCCAAGTCCGGTCGTGAGGGATGCATTGGCCAATCGCTTGAGATCTAAATACCTATCAATGACCACCTCAAGATCCCTGCCGATTCCACCACCCAGTTCATGCATCGTTTTCTTAAGGGTGGCGGTCAGATGTTCTAACTGCTCGAGGGTCTTTCGCTCCAGCGGACCAAGGCGGTTCGCCCGGTTTTCCTGAGCGAGCGCCATCAGCGACGCGGCTATCTCTTTGCCGGTCATGGGAGGTTTAAAGAAGAAAGTCGATTCCTTGCTCATGGTGGGAGGCTATCAATATTTCACAACTTTTGCCAACCTTAATTTCTAATTTGACAGTCTTTATAGATTGACATTAACGTACGGTTACTCACGATAACTCGTGCAGGTGGCATCCAAATAGGTTGTCAAAATTTGTAAAGGTATCAGAATCTAATAGAAAGAGAAGCTCATGTATGAAAACAGCACCCTGGCTATTACGGCCAGCCCACAGCAATTCGTCGCCTATTGCGACGCCTGCCCTGCCAGGGCCCAGTTCCGCCTCAGCATGCCATTCGGTGAGTTGGACTTCTGCGGTCACCATTTCAACGCAAATAAAGGTCGGCTCCTCGACCTTGCTGGTCAAATCATCAGTGCGCCGGAGGGTTACGTTGCGGAGCCAGATCCCGAGCCTCAAGGCCAGTGGTTCCAGCTCGAACTGCCCTTCTTCGGCGAAGTAAAGAAGGGTCTTTAAAACATGATTAGCGAAACAGCTCAAAACGTCTCCATCCGCATCGCCCTCTCCTCCGGAAAAGCAATTCAAATTAAGCAGGGCATTGATCGCTTTACCGTGCTGGATTCTGGAGTGTTGATGATCGAACTCGGGGATTACAAGGTCTCTTATTTGACCCCCTCCCAGTGGGTCTCGATTGAGGTAATGGATAAGGACGCATTGCAGCGTCACCAACAAGAAACTTTCGGCCGTCGTCCAAATTTTGGAGAGGAAAACTAATGGTTAACACAAGTAATCACGCACCTCTTACTCTGCATCACTTTTTCGAGTCAGGAATGCACAACATTGTTCTATTTACCGGCACTACCAAGCTCGGTACACCGTCAGGTGTTTGGTGTGGGTATACGCCACCAACACATGATGCCCCCGGAGTTATTCAAATGTTGTACTCCACTCGCGAATCACGCGGCCATGTAGGAAGCATCCTTGGAGTCACCGCCAGGCACTCCCTCAAGACCTACGCGGAATTGCCCGAGGGATCGCATGATCTTTCCTGCCACAGCTTTCCGGTACAGCAGCGGTTGGCCTTCACATTGGGGCAGATTCCTGCTGAAAGAACTGCAAACTCCGAAGATTGGATTTGCGCCGTCCGCTACATCAAGGCGTGGCATCAGGAGCTGATGGCAGGCAGCGGGGAACCCATCGACATCACCGAACTCCAAGAGGGAAAAAATTACCTTCTAGAAATTCTTAACAGCAAGGGTGCCGATATCCCTATTCCCGACTGGGCGGTGGCTCGGAACCGCGAATACGCGCCCCGTCGACTAGCAAATGGGCGAGAGCTCGATCGACTTGAGCTGGAGAGCGCCTAGACAAAACCTTCGGGCGCAATTTGTCGTATCAAAAATGATTATTTTTAAGAAAGAGGATTCATGAACACAAGTGAAATGAGCGAGCAGGAGATGTGGCTCGCCTTGCCAAGTGTAGAAAAGGAAGAGAAGGCCGACCTCCTCATCGGTCTTGCACGTACTGCCGGATTTCGCGGGTCGCATGGCCAGGCCCTAGAACTCGCCAAAGCTGCTCTAGCGATCTATGAAGAAATGGGCGCGACCGCCCCTATGGCAGAGGTCGCAAACTGCCACTGGGGAATTGGAAACGCACTTAAGCACCTAGATGCGAAAGACGAGGCCCTCAAGGAGATCGACACTGCGATCAAGATCTACCAAGAGTGCAATTACCCCTTCGTCGATGATGTTCTCCGTACTCGTGCTGAATGGTGCGCAGAAATGCAAGACTGGGATGGAACATTGGCTGCAAACCTCGAAGCAGTTCGGCAGAATGAGATTGAAGGAAATGCTGAATGGGAAGCCAAATCATGGATTAAAGTTGGTTATGCCTACATCAACATGAAGCGTTTCCACGAAGCACTTGAGGCATTTAGCTTCGCACGGGAAAAATTCAAGAAATTAAAGATGGTGCACGAAGTGGCGCGTTGCGATCGTTGGCTTTCAGATTGCTATTCTGAAATCAGCGAAGGAACAAAGGCATACGAGCATGCGCGTCGTTCGATGAATATCGCAGAACTGATGCAGCACCCCGCTCCGATTATGTACTCCGCCTACGTGCTCGGTAAGTCTCTCGTTGTGCTGGAGAAATTCGAGGAAGCAGAGTTTCACCTCACAAATGCCCACAACGGGGCAACTCAGTTTGAAGCCGCTGACATGGATTGGGATTTCATCGTGAAGGTCCAACGTCAGCGAATCAAACTCTTGCGTTTACAAGATCGTATTGCTGAAGCAGACCTACTTGAGGCGTCCATCGCTACTGTCGCAGAAGTTAGGGAGCAGTAGCTCGGCGCCGGAATAAACTAAGGAAAATTTAAGTTACAGGTAAGTAAGAAAGTAGCAAAAGGTTCACAGAACCTAAGCCCCAAGCCCATCGGCTGGCTTAGTACCAACCGCGCCTATCCGCGCACGGTGGTTCCGATGGAGAACCTGCTGGAGTTGAAATCCAACTTCAGAAGAGCGGGTCTCACATTGAAAACGTGGGGTCCAGATAGGACCAAAAATGACACGAGAATACGACGACAACAAAGTCACAACTGGCGAAGTCGAAAGCAAGCGCAAGGCTGTTAGCCGCGCTCCCAGAGAGAAGAAGTTGGGAAAGTTTTATGCCTACCGATCTGCTGGTGCGCTCGAACGAGATCAGGCCGCTGGATACCACTGGGGATACCTAACGGGTGAAGGCAAGGTTTACTGCACATGTGGACTGATTTTAGATAGCAACGACAACGAGACCATCCTGGAAATGGCTTACCCCTCAATCAACCTCGAAGTTGGTCCTATCGTCTTCGTTCGAGGGCACCGAAAGCTTCCAGCTCAAGACGCCATGGCAACTGCTCTCATAGTGAAACTCTCACTCATCAATCAGGGCTCAACATATGTGGCAACTGCATTCTGCCAAGGGTGTGGCGATGTAGTAGAGGAAAAGCCTCTCTCCGTCGCACAGGAATTTGTTTCAAATCACGACAGTTCCTGCGCCAAAAAATAACTCCTGCTTTTGGGAAGCATCTAGCCGTTTTTTCTATTACTGGTATGTAGGCAAAAACTTTTATGAAAGGAAGTGCATGATGAATATTGATCTATTGCCAATTGAAGAGAAAGAAATATTTGTCCGATTAATCAAGATTATGATGAACCCACAGCCCTCCCCTGAAGATCTGAACTACCTCATGAATAAGTCAGCACCAGCGGTAGATATCGGGAAAAGGCTCTTTAGCCTCGATCTAGCGGAAGCGAAAGATTGCTCCCCTGAGAAATTTGATGAGATTCAAGACCAATTGGAAGCCCTGGTATCAATCATTGCCCAACTCTCTCTTATTTCTGGGGGTATTGGACTGGCTGATTTCTCCAGAACTACCGTGATGGAAGAGCGCCTGGAAGAGGCAGGCTGAAACACGATTTCGAACCTCGAGGGGCTACCTGACAATTCACCCTGTCAGCCCCAGTGAGTATTTTGGGCTACATCACGGAAAGCAAAAACCCGCGAGAGGAGGAAGTAATGGAGAACGTAGACAAGGATCGCGTACCTCAGATATTTGTGCTTCCTCCATCTTCCCACCCAGATCGCTTCCACAATTATTATCAATTCGCTCACTTGTTGGATGCAGGGAATATGGATTGGAATGAAGTCCGTGAATCTGCGCGAGAACTGGAAAAGGATTGGCATGAAACTGCTCGATTTCCAGACGACTTGCAATTGCTTCGGTCTTGCCTGCTAATTCAGGTTCGATATTCACGATTCATTGAGGGGTACCCTGGAGAATCTGACATGCCCTATTTAGATGCGTTAGTCGAGAAAATCAAACAATTGGCCTCCCTAGATTCCTCGGTGCTTGAATTGAAAACTACAGCTCAACCTTTTGTAGTGACAATCAGATCTCCTGAGACTGGAGAGATTCGTCAACTAACTCAGTCAGATTTCAATAGATATATGACGATGACAAATGGAGAAGTAATCAAGTGGATTGTTGGTGATGGTGGCAGTGAATAACAGGTACCGAAACAACTTTTCAGCAGTTGCGAAGCGATACCCGACTGTATTTTCAATCTCTCTATTAATAGCAGCAACGCTTGTAAGTACATACCTAGGTTACCTCATTCCATTTCGCCTCCTCCCAATAAGCCATTTTTGGCGAGTAATTGCTGAGCGCTCCACGTCTACTCTGATCGCCGTTGGACTTATTCGTCTTTTCTTCCCGGTGTCCCTCTCAAGATTGAAGTTCAAATTAACTTCAAAGAAATTTCTGATCTCGAGTCTTGTTATCGCATATCTGGTTTTGCCATCATTACTCGGATCCGGGTTTGCATCATTTTCCGTTCCGCAGATTCTAGAAGGCTTCATCTTTGCTCTCTTCATCGGAATCGACGAAGAAACCTTCAGCAGGGGGCTGATATTTTCAATTTTCGAGTCCTACGGGGTTTGGATTGCGGCTGCGGTGTCATCGATCCACTTCGGGCTGTTGCACGCAGGTAACGCTCTTTGGGGTGGCCAATCGTGGTCGTACACCTCTGCTCAAATATGCAGCGCTGCGGCTTTTGGTTTTCTGTGTGTGGGGCTAATGCTCTACTCCGGAAGCATCTGGGTACCAATCGTCCTACATGGCTTGAATGACACTCCGATGCAATTCCAAGCTCCTTCAAAATATCTTGCTGAGGTAACCGGTCAAGCAGATTGGTACGGGGTCTTGGCTCAAGTCATCGCGTATGTAGCTATTGGATTCTTACTGATTCAGATGAGCAGGACAAAAGATTTTGATTGGCTGAAAAAGCGATTTCCATCCCTCTTTGAAGTTTCAAGCTAAGAAGGACGGCCGATTCCAAGAAGGACGGCCGCAAGTACCAATATGGCCGCTGTCACAACACTTCCACGTTTACCCAATCGCTGAGGCGCGCCTTTGATACCTTGCATTACATCCCATTCCAAATCTTTGATCACATTCAAGAAGTGAAACGAAACAGAAACTAAAGCAAAATCAATATATAGCCACGTCGGCGGTGATTTATGTGCCACCGAGTAAATTGCCCAAGGCAATGCGCCGAATGAGATCGCGTAGGGCAACGGCGATAACCATGTGGATTTGGCCCAGAAGTTGTAAAGCGAGGCACTACCCAAACCGAGCAGGTGGAGCCATCCTCCCCTAACGCCAAGTGGTCCCAAGAACGAGAGCAGGATCGCAGCTGTAAGGGCGATTCCAATTCCAATTTGAAGTTGCTTACGGGTCGCCGAACCGCTTACCAATGGCTTCTTCAATCGGCCAGCTTCTTGATCTAGATGATGATCTGCCAATTCATTGGTCCAGCCCACAACGAGTTGTCCGCAAAGGATTGCTAAGGCGATTTCAAATGAATTGCTAAATGACAATTGCGTCATTGCCAGCGTAATTGAGATCGAAACGACCAAAACTGTCGGGCCAAAGTGAGTGGCTTTGACCATGCCGATTACGCGGCGGTTAAGAGTCATAACTCAAACTGATTGAGTGGTCCCGATGGTTGCACGAGGAAATAGATGTTTACGAATGGGACGAGAAGCCACCAACCGCGCTTTCCCACGTCGTGCATGCGACGCACGCCAGCGGAGATCGATGGGACGATCAGGAAGAGGCCAGAGACGTTGGAGACGTAGGTACGACCCGCAAAGAGGATGTGATCCAGGATCGAGGTTGGTATGTTGAGCAGGATCGTGAAAAGGTAGAAGAACCAGAAATTGCGGCGAGTAGTACGGCCACGAAAGACGGCATAGTTGCTAAGGACATGGCGAACAGCTTCATTCATGCGCCAAGTATGGCGTATGGGTGCTATTTAGAGGTCAGAAACCATCTCAATTGCACTTGCCGGACACTCACTCACGCAGATTCCGCAGCCCTTGCAGTAGTCCAGATTGATTTCAAAGCCAAGGCCCGGTCCCAGCTTCTTGATCGCATTGTCGGGACAGACACCGAAACAGTTATCGCACTCGAAGCAGTTGCCGCAGGACATACAGCGACGGGCTTCATACAAGGCGGTGGATTCGTCGAGCCCTTGGACAACTTCACTGAAGTCATAGACGCGGCGGGTTGCAGCCAAACGTTCGCGGACTGCATGTGGGGCATCGGTGTAGTACCAAGAATTGAGATCCTCGAACTTCACCGCTTCCTTCTCAACCTTTGGTTCGACCACGGTCTGGCGCAACCAAGCATCAATGTACTTGGCTGCCTTCTTTCCATGGCCAATGCTCGTGGTGACGGTTCGATCCCCCTCGACCATGTCACCACCAGCAAAGATTCCAGGGTGGGAAGTCATCATGTTGGAATCAACATCCATGACACCGCTCTTGGTATCTAAGTCCACGTTGTTGCCGAGCAAACTGAAATCAACTTCTTGGCCGAGAGCCAAGATCAGAGAATCGGCCTCAAGAGTTTCGAACTCCCCTGTTGGTTGTGGAAATCCCTTCTCATCGAGTTCCATCTTCTCGATCATCATGTCATCTTCGCCCTTGTACTTCACGGTCGACAACCACTTGATCAAGATGCCCTCTTCTAGAGCTTCCTCGATCTCTTCGTCGTTAGCGGGAGCCTTATCGCGGGTACGGCGATAGACGATGATCGCTTCCTCTGCGCCTAGGCGCTTTGCAGTGCGCGCGACATCCACTGCGGTGTTGCCGCCACCGTAGACGACGACCTTGCGACCTAGTAGTGGTGGTTGGCCATCTTCGAAGGAGTGCAGAACTTGAATGGCATCCAAGATGCGAGCTGATTCACCAGCTGGAATGTAGGTGCGCTTTGAAAGTTGGGCACCAATCGCCATGAATACCGCGTCGAAACCTTCTTCAAGGGCGTCATGAACATCATCGACACGGGTATTGAGTTGGAAGACGATTCCCATCTCTTTGATGCGATTGATTTCGGCATCTAGTATTTCGCGTGGCAGGCGATACTTTGGAATTCCATAACGCATCATTCCGCCGGGTTGGTGGGTTGCATCGCGTACGACTACTTGGTGACCCATGCGGCGTAAGTGATACGCGGCTGATAGACCGGCAGGTCCAGCTCCGATAACCAGAACTGCAAGACCAGTCTCCTGTGCAGGAGGATCGATCTTCCAACCTTTTTCTAGAGCGTGATCGCCCAGAAAACGTTCTACGGAGTTGATGCCGACTGATTCATCCAAGAATCCGCGATTACATGCGGTCTGGCATGGGTGGTAACAGACGCGACCCATGATTGCAGGGAATGGATTTTCCTTGATGAGCTCGCGCCATGCTTGCTCGTAGGAACCATCTTCTGCAATGTAGAGCCAGTTCTGGACGTTCTCTCCTGCAGGACATGCTTTATTGCAGGGTGGCATGCGGTGCACATACTCGGGATGTTCTACGCGCCAAGAGCCGGTGTGATTGGCAAGGCTTGATCCGACCGTCAAGGTGATTGCATATGGCTTTTGCACGGCTACTCCCCCATCAATTCATAACGTTCAATATTTTTATCGGCGATGCGCTGCAAGTGGTCGATGACCTCGTCATTTCGTTGAGGCGAGAAGAGGTGGCTGTATCTAGCTTGAAGCTTCAGATACTCATCAACCGATACGCGCTTTCGAATCTTGCTCGATGCGACGACTTCGCCATTGATTGCTTCAAAGACCGGGAACAATCCACTCTGGGTAGCAAGGCGGGCGATCTTGATCGTGTCGCATGATGCCGATCCCCAACCAAGTGGGCATGGAACCAAGACGTGTAGATAACGGGCGCCGCGCATAGTCATCGCGCGTTCGACCTTTGCCTCTAAGTCGCGAAGATCTGCGATGGTGGCTGTTGCTACATATGGAATGTCGTGGGCCATTGCAATCTTGGGAAGGTACTTGCCTTGTCCAAAGAGATTGCCGGGTTGTTTACCGACTGCCTGGGTGGTTGCGGTGCGAGCTGCAGGTGGTGTGGCACCAGAGCGTTGTACGCCAGTGTTCATGTAAGCCTCGTTGTCGTAACAGATGTAGAGCACATCATCGTTACGTTCAAACATTCCACTTAGTGGTCCAAGTCCGATATCGACTGTGGCTCCATCGCCGCCCTGAGCGACTACGCGGGTGGTGGTGTTGCCCTTGGCTTTGAGTGCGGCTGCGACTCCCGTTGCTACTGCTGGAGCGTTGCCGAACAGACTGTGGAGCCAGGCGACTCGCCAAGAACTTTCTGGATAAGGCGTTGAAAATACTTCTAGGCATCCTGTGGCGTTGACCGCGATCAATTGATCATTGGTGGCGCGCATCGCGGCGTCGAGTGCATAGCGGGCTCCGAGTGCTTCACCGCATCCTTGGCAGGCGCGATGGCCTGAAGTGAGTGCGTTGGTGCGATCGGGATCTGATTGAACGCTGCGTTCATCATCGCGCAAGAGGCGATTGCCGACGGCGAATGAGCCGACCTGATAAAACTTAACTTGGGTAGTGCTCATCGCAGCGCCCTCTCTTTATTAATTTCCACTTCTACCGTGTCGATTTCTAGATCTAAGAAGGTGAGGCGATCAATATTTTCAGCCATCGCATTGGTGAGGTAGTTGCGTAGCGAAGCGATGGTGATGGGACGCCCACCGAGTCCGGCGATCACGGTGAAATCTTTGATCCCCATGCCCTCGATTGCGCGTGCTACATCTTGAGTAACGATCCCACCTGTCCCGGTAGAAAAGGCCTTTTCTAGGATGATCACGCGCTTAGCTCCCTTGAGCGCAGCAGCGATTGCCTCGTAAGGGAAAGGTCTAAAGGAGGTGAGTCCAACTACTCCGATGGATTTGCCATCGAGTTGGAGTTCATCGATCACATCTTTGAGAGTGCCGATGATGGAACCGAGTGCAAGGACGATTGTCTCTGCGCCATCGGTGCGATAGCTGCGGAGCAGCCCGCCAGTCTTGCGACCAAAGTGGGCTTCGAAATCCTTTGCAACCTCTTGGACTTTTGCAGCGGAATCGATCATGCGTTGATGAGCCAAATACTTAACTTCCATGAATGATTCTGGGCCAACCATGGCGCCGATAGAAACAGGTTCGGCAGGATCTAGGTGTTGGCGGGGAACAAAGGGTGGTAAGAAAGCTTTGACCTCTTCCGTTGTTGGAATATCGACCTGCTCGTACGCGTGGGTCAAGATAAATCCGTCCATACAGACCATCACTGGCATCGACATCTCTTCTGCGATGCGGAAAGCCTGGATGTGTAGGTCGACTGCCTCTTGGTTGTTCTCTGCATAGAGTTGCAACCAACCGGAGTCACGCTGTGACATCGAATCGCTGTGGTCGTTCCAAATATTGATAGGACCACCGATTGCACGGTTAGCAACGGTCATAACAATTGGTAGTCCTAAACCTGATGCGTTGTAGACAGCTTCGACCATGTAGAGCAAGCCTTGGCTGGCGGTGGCGGTATAGGTGCGGGCGCCTGTTGCGCTGGCACCGATTGCCACTGACATCGCGGCGAACTCGGATTCCACATTGATGAACTCGCAATTAGGCAGGGTGCCATCTTTAACGAGTTGGCTTAACCCCTCGACGATGTGGGTTTGCGGGCTGATGGGATAAGCGCAGATAACTTCTGGTTGGCAGGCAGCGACCGCGTCAGCTACTGCCTTGGATCCTTCGACTTGTCTAAGCATGAGTGGCCACCTGATTCATTACATATTCATAGGCTGCAGTCGCTGCGGCGACGTTGCCCGCCGCAATCTTTGGTTTGAATTTTTCGTTGATGGCGCTGGCCACTGCTTCGAGTGGCACGACACCTGTTAAAGCACTGAAGGCGCCCAATAACACCGCGTTTGGAACTGGGCGCCCAAGATGGGTTAGAGCAATTTCGGTGGCGGGCAAAATTGCAAGGGAGTGTGGCACCTTGATCTTGTCGGCGAGTTGTAACTCCTCTGCGGTTTCTGCGCTATTGATGATCACATAGCCACGAGGTTGCAGACCGGCAAAGACATCGATCGTCTTAATCAAACTAGCATCTTGGATGATTAGAACATCGGGCTCCATGATTGGTTCCCGAGCCCTGATTTCGTGATCAGAGATCCGGCAGTAGGCGACTACAGGTGCACCTGTCCGCTCGGAACCAAAGCTCGGGAATGCTTGTGCATGCTTGCCACCATCGAAGACTGCAACTGCTAAGAGTTCGGCCGCGGTGACCACGCCTTGCCCACCGCGTCCATGAATTCTGACCTGAAACATCGCGCCTGCCTCTTTTCTAGACAGCGCAATATTGCTCTTTTAGGCGGGGTTTGTAGCGGCTAAATCTTGGGGCTGGCACTCAAAGAGGCAGATCACAATGGCTTTGTGCTTAGTGGTGCCAGTTACTTAAAAGTATTGAGAGTTAGCCCCGCCAGGTATCGGTGGTCCAAGAGATGGTGCTTGGTATTGGCTTCTGCTTCTTAGGCCAGAAGAAATATTTTGCGGCGGCAGGAGTAACGGTTACCTTGAGTAGATAGTTCTTTCCGTGTGTAAGAGTTGCACCTGATAGAACTACATTGGCACGAGTGCGATAAATTTTTCCTGCAACACATGTTGGTGTGCAATCGTTCATGTAGAAAATTCCTTGACCACGCGCTGAAGTACTACTCCATGAGCTCCACTTAATAGTGATTACTCCAGCACCGGCATCAGCGCAATATTCCGTAATGCTCTTTGGTTTTACTTGTGATGCTGCTCCGCAATTGTTGTAATACGAAGTTGTCGCAGCGTGTGAAGGTGTTACTGCGATAATCGAAGAGGCAAGTACTAATAAGGATATAGCGGAGTATTTAAGGGAAGTTCTCATACCTCCACTTTACCTTGAACCGACCAAGGAAATTCGATCCACTTATCTGTGTGGCGCCACACATACTCAGGCTTGATGATCGTGGTTGGTTTCTCGTATAAAACTGCAAAACGAACTTCTGCTACGTAACCTGTAAGAAATTCTTTAACCAATTTTAAGGTTTCTCCAGTATCGGCTACATCATCTGCAACCAATACCTTGGCACCTTTGAGGTCTACTCGGTTAGGAACTGGTGGCAGAACGATCGGCATCGGCAAGCGCTCATCGATACCGGTATAGAACTCGACGCTCAATGTGAACGAGTTCTTAACGTCGATCGCATAACCGAGTCCTGCACCCAGAAAGAAACCGCCCCGGGCGATGGAAAGGATGATGTCGGGCTTATATTCCGAGAGCAATATGGTGCGGCCCAATTCGCGGACCGCAACGCCAAACTCTTCGTAACTTAATTTTTCACGCTCGCTCATGGGCGAAACTTACAGATTATCGACCCGCTTGGGAAAGACACCAGGGGTCACTGCCCAGACTAAAACTGATATCAAAACCGCTAAAGGAATCGTCACCAAGATCCCAAGAATGGCTTGGTTCTGCAGAGCGCCTGTGAAGTCTCGTTGCGCAAAGATGAGCGAAACATCTAGACCCAAAGTCCCAAGAGCTCCGATTAATAAGGCCTCACCGCGATTAAATGGCATCTTTACTCGTAGTGCTAGGGAGCCCAATGTAATTCCAAGGAAGATTCCCAGGGGCTTACCTATCAATCGTGCGATGACCAATGTCAGAACTAGGCGAGTACCGAGCGAACTCCACGAAAACCCGTAATTGCGGAAGAGTGAGACAAAGACAAAGACCGGAATCACTACGAATGCCGATATGGGTTCAATCGTGCGCAAAAGTTCGCTGGGTAAGTCCCTTTTTGCTTCGCGAGATTTAAGAGTTGCAATACCGAAGAGAACAGCAATCAGTGAGGTCTGAATCCCCGATAAATGACCCATCGCGAGCCCGACTGCGAAGATAATTACTAGGAGCAACCGTGATGCCATGAAATATGAGGCGAGCATGTAGAGCCCGAGGAGGGCGAGCGTGAGCGCAAGATAGCCCCACTGAATATGCTGTTTGTAAAGAATCGATAGAACTATTACGGAGCCGATGTCGTCGATGGTGGCTAACGCCAACACAAATCCCCTGAGGTTGTTCTTCTTTAATACAACCAACATTGCAAGAACGAACGGCAGATCAGTCGCCAACGTTGCTCCCCAACCTGTCGTGGGGGTTCCATGTGCTTTATTGAATGTGAAATAGATAAGAGCAGGTGTTGCCATGCCTAGTGCCGCGGCGAGGGAGCTAACGATCAAGACTTTGCGATCCTGCAGACCGCCCTCTTTGAACTCAAAGCGCAGTTGCAAACCAATGCTGTAAAAGAAGAAGCCGAGGATGTAATCCAGAGTCAAGCCGCGCAGATTAATGTGCCAGTCGATAATGTGATGAGTTGTCTCGAGGAATTTACTATCAATTTGATTGCCCAAGAGGATTGCGAGTAGACCGACTGGAATTAAAAGGTATGCCGAGAAAGTCTCGTTGCGGATGATGCGAAGCAGGGTCTTCATTGCGCATCACCTTTAAGTTCCCAGGCGCGCACACCACCCAAGATTCCAGCGGTGTTAGATGCGATGATGACATCATCCCCCAGCGTTTTTAACACTGTGGGGCTGATGCGGCGGGAGTTACCTCCGCCGATGTAGAGGCGGTCCCACCAAAAGACGGGGCGCAGATCTTCCACCATAGATTTAATGCGGCGCGACCAGAACATATCCCCCAGGCGACGACGTTCGTGCTCGCCGATCCAGGTGTCATAACTTGTAGCGCGGCGGATGGGAGCATGCGACAACTCAAAGTGCGGGGCCAACTTGCCGCCATCGAACATACAGAATCCCAGGCCAGTTCCTAAGGTGAAGACAACCTCAAGACCAGAACCAGTGATCAGTCCGGCAGCGTGAACCTCGGCATCATTCATCACAAGTGCAGGCTTACCAAAGTGAGATGCAACAGCGCTTTGCATATCAAAGCCGCGCCATTGAGTGAGTAGATCTTGATCGACTTTAGTAAGCGGTCCCTTGGTGTTGATGTAGTGCGGGGTGTGCACCACGACCCCATGGCGAATCATTCCCGGCATACCGATTGTTATGCGATCAAAGGGTGGCAACTTTTCGGCCAACTCCGCAAAAGTTTCAATCAGTTTGGTTGGGCTCAGCGGATATGGCGTAGGAGTTGAGATCGGTTGGGCGTGCAAGGTTCCCTTGCCATCTAAGACCGAGGCCTTGATGCTCAAGCCACCGCAGTCGATCGCCAGAGTCATCAGATCAACCGCGGTCATCAAGATTTACGCCTTATTTTCTAAATTAATTGCCGGTGTAATGCGACGCGATTGATGCGAGCGCAGCATCCAAGATTGCAAAGCCCTCGTTGAGTTCAGCCTCACTCACATTAAGTGGTGGGCAGATATGAATTCGGTTGAAGTTCATAAATGGAATCATGCCGGCCTTCTTACATGCCGCCATGAGTTCACCCATTGCCGGACTTGATCCACCGTAAGGAGCAAGTGGTTCGCGAGTGGCGCGATCTTTTACAAGTTCAATCGCCCAGAAGACTCCGAGGCCGCGAACTTCACCAATGACCTTGTGCTTTGCAGCGAGCGCTTCGAGAGCTGGCTTGATGACGCTCTGCCCGATCTCGGCAGCATGCTCCACCATCTTCTCTTCGGTCATGGCATCGATCGTTGCCACTGCAGCAGCGGTGGCGAGTGGATGTCCACTATAGGTAAGTCCGCCTGGGAAGACGCGATCGTTAAAGGTTGCTGCGATCTCATCGCTGATGATTACTCCACCGAGTGGGACGTAACCACTGTTGACACCTTTAGCAAAAACAATGAGGTCTGGTTGTGCTGAGGAATGCTGATAGGCAAACCACTTACCGGTGCGACCAAAGCCTGACATGACTTCATCGGCGATCCACTTGATGCCGTACTTATCGCAGAGTGCGCGTACGCCCTCTAAGTAACCGGCTGGTGGAATCAACACACCTGCGGTGCCGACAACAGACTCGATCAAAATTGCAGCAATCGTGCTGGCACCTTCAAAGATGATGACTTGCTCTAGGTGTTCCAGAGCGCGCTTGGTCTCTTCTGCTTCGCTTGTTGCCCAGAAGGCGGTGCGATAAAGATATGGACCGAAGAAGTGGACGTGGCCTGTTGCATTCTCATTAGGCCAACGACGTGGATCACCTGTTGCCGTTACAGCGGTTGTGGTGTTGCCGTGATAACTGCGATAGAAGGACAAGATCTTGTGCTTGCCGGTATGCAGGCGAGCTAAGCGGATGGCGTTTTCGATACCGTCGGCTCCGCCGTTGGTGAAGAAGACCTTGTTGAGGTGTGGAGCGGCGCGATCTGTAATCCGCTTCGCGGCTTCGGCACGAGCATCGTTAGCGTGTTGAGGTGCAATTGTTGCCAGTAAGCCAGCCTGATCTTGAATCGCCTTTACAACCTTAGGGTGCTGAAATCCAATATTGGTGAAGACCAATTGGCAGGAGAAATCGAGGTACTTATTGCCATCAAAGTCCCAGAAGTAGCTGCCTTGCCCACCCGCTACAGGCATAGGGCTGATCTGGCCTTGGGCCGACCACGAGTGGAATACATGAGCGCGATCTAGGTCATAAACCTCTTTGCCGCGGGTTGGGTTTGCAATTGGCTCTGTCATAAGCACTATCTAAGCACAGGTCTCCTGCAGTTAAACTAAGGACCGTGACCCACCAAAACCGCCCCTGGGGCTATACCAATACCAGTGATGGTTTAAAGCCAGATTGGGCTCTCCACGAAGATACCCTCGCGGTCCGCGCCGGCATTGCGCGTTCCGGATTCGGCGAGACCGGCGAAGCGCTCTATCTCACCAGCGGATTTACCTACGACAGCGTGGAACAGGCCAACAGCGCCTTCGCCGATGAGATCGACCATTATGTATATGGTCGCTTCGCAAACCCAACCGTCTCAATGTTTGAAAATCGTTTGGCCGCTATCGAAGGCGCACAGATGTGCGTCGGAACCGGCAGCGGAATGTCCGCAATGTTCGCCTCACTGGCCTCGCTGGTCTCTGCGGGAGATCGCGTCGTTGCCGCTGCATCAATGTTTAGCTCGTGTTGGGTTGTGCTCGCTGAAATTCTGCCTAAATGGGGCGTCAACGTTGAGTTTGTAACGGGCAATGATCCAGATGTCTGGGTGAAGGCGCTTGCCGTTGAGACCAAAGCTGTCTTTCTCGAGACACCATCTAACCCAATGCTGGAACTCGTTGACATCGCGATGATCTCTGAGCTCGCACACGAGGTCGGCGCACTTGTGATCGTCGATAACGTGATGGCCTCCCCCATATTGCAAAAGCCTTTGGCGCTCGGCGCAGATGTCGTTATGTACTCGGCTACCAAACATTTAGATGGCCAAGGTCGGGTATTAGGCGGCGCCATCTTGGGTTCTGAGGATTACATAAAAAATGTTCTCAATCCTTTTGTGCGTCACACCGGACCTTCACTCAGCCCATTTAACGCCTGGGTCTTAGTGAAATCACTCGAGACTTTGTCGATGCGCGTTAACCGCATGAACGAGAATGCACAAGCTGTTGCAGAGTTCTTGCAGACCCTGCCACAAGTTTCTTCAGTTAACTATCCAGGGCTTGCAACACATCCACAACATGAACTTGCTCGCAAGCAGATGTCAGGTGGCGGAACCACCTTGTCTTTTGAAGTTGTTGGCGGCCAAGAAGCTCTTTACAAGGTGATGAACAATCTGCGTGTGATTGATATCAGCAATAACTTGGGTGATAGCAAGTCGTTGATTACGCATCCGTATTCATCGACACATCGTCGCTTAGATGAAGCAACCAAAGCAGCAATGGGAATTACACCTGCTCTTGCTCGTCTATCAGTTGGACTTGAACACTCCAGCGATCTAATTCACGATCTGCAGGCGGCCTTTACTAAATAAGAACTACTGAGCGTTGCTGACGGCAAGCGCTAAGCGGTCGACGCCCTCTGCAATAATCTCTTGGCTGGTAGCAAAGTTAAGTCGTACGAACTGGGTGCAGTAGTCACCGAAGATCTCACCTGGCGACAGAGCCAACTTTCCGCGCTCTAGAACTGCTTGCGCGGCGCTGGCACCGAGTTGATAGTCGGTCAGGTCAATCCAGGCCAAATAGGAACAATCAGGAGTTCGATATTTAGCCTTAGGCAACTTGGCATCCAACTGCTCTTTTAAGAAGTGGCGGTTGCTTTCGAGCGTCTGCATCAAGGCAGCTAACCAATCAGCGCATTCAAAGGCCTTGGCGGTAGCGTGCGCACCGAGGAGTGAGGCGCGGAAACGCACTGATTGCGGCATGAATTTGGCTAGAGCCGCCATGCCTGCAGATGCTGTGACGATAAAGGCACATTTAAGTCCCGCTAAGTTCCAGGCCTTGCTGGCGGCAGTAACACAGACTCCAACTTCACGAGCGGTATCGCTGATACTTAGGAAAGGCGTGAATATTGCCCCTTCATAAACGAGTGGTCCATGAATCTCATCACTAAAGACAATGACGCCATATTTCTTGGCGAGATCTGCGATCGCGGATAACTCTTCGCGAGTGTGAACCGTGCCAGTTGGATTCTGCGGATTACAGATGAAATGAATTTTTATGCCGGCCTTATAGCCAGCCTCAATAGCGGCAAGGTCGAAGGTGTAGTGCATGCCATCTTTGATCATAGGAGCGTCGTACTGCACGCACTTGAGTTCGCGGATCCAGTTAAACATGTTTACGTAGATGGGTGTGTTGATCATGATCGTGTCACCTGGTTGCACGATGGTGCGCGCCATCTCGATCATTCCAACACCAACATCGGTACATAAGAAGAGTTGTTCTGGGTCAACCGTCCAACCCCATGCGCTGCTGGCGAACGAAGCAAAGTTGCGATTGAGATGTTCGGTGTGGCCCATATACCCGGTGTCGGAGTTGTTGATCATCTGAAGCAGGAGATCGCGAATCGGCTCGGCTAACTCGAAATCCATTTCGGCAACCGGCATCGGCAAGATATCCGCGGCAAAGCCAGTCCACTTTTCGCTGGTGCGAGTGCGCAGTTTTTCGAGAGGTACGCCTTCAACGATCATTGCCAAATCCTACGGGTTACTAGATACCCCACGAGGACAGTTGCTCGTTGATGAACTTGCGATCAGGATCCAACTCCGCGCGATATTTAAGCCACGGTGCAAAGTTGGGATACAAATGGGCAAAGTTGAAGGCGTTATCGGTGAAGAGTTTGCCCCAATGCGGGCGTGCCTTAAATGGCGCAAGGGCAGCCTCTAAAGTCGGCAGAAATGCAGTAACACCCGGTACATCTGGCTTCCAGGTGAAGTGAATCGCCAAGCTATCGCGACCTTGGGCCATGCTCAACCAATTGTCATCGGCGGCAATGGTGCGTAGCTCAGATACCAAGAGAAGTGGTTGAATCTCATAACGAAGAGTGTGGACCGCTTCTAGCGCCGCAGCGGCATCTTCTATATCTACAAAGTATTCACTCTGTAACTCCTCACCAAAGCTTGGGGTGAAATCCAATTTAAAGTGCGGCAACCTCTCATGCCATGGCCCCACACTTCCCAACTGTTCGGTCGCACTCTTGGTGGATGCACCAGCAAGTGGATGTAACTTCTTCTTGGCGGGCTTAGCGCTAAAGAACTCATCTCCAGGCAAAGTGTCTGTGCCGACACGAGATTTGATCCAAAGTTGATCCACGTAGAAATCACGCCATAAGGTGAATGCCGAGACGCTGTAACCAGCCCCCATAACGGCGCTGAAATCGTTAATCAGGTTTTCAAAGGGCAGATCCAGATAGACGCTCTGTGATACCTCAAATGCAGGAACCAACTGCAAAGTGAGGTGATGAATAATCCCAAGAGAACCCAGCCCAACTCGCGCCGACTTGAGTTCATCTCCACTTATTACCCGATCTTCACCGCTTGCCGTGATGAGCTCGATGGAGATGATCGCTGCCGATAAATTTTGATTCTTTAAACCTGAACCATGCGTGCCCGTACTTGATGCACCAACAACGGTGATGTGAGGCAACGATCCCATGTTGGGAAGCGCTAAACCCACCTTATTAAGCGCGATCGCCAACTCCCCGTAGCGAACACCAGCTGCGACTCGGACCTGTTGGACCGCGGTGTTGATCTCGATCGTTTTAGGAAAGTGTTCGAAGGAGATCAGAACATCTTTGCTATCTGCAATTTTATTAAACGAATGGGCGCTTCCGAGCGCGCGAATCGAGTCAGCTGCGACTACAGCCGAAGCAATGTCTGCAATGCTCGTTGGCCTGACCAAAAGGTATGGATCGAAGGTGACGTTGCTACTCCAGTTTTTCATGGCTTACTCACCAGATTCTTCTAGTTGTTTCTCTTTGCGAGCGACCCGAATCTGACTTACTACTCCAACGACCGCAAAAATCACCATAACGCTAATTGCACTATAAATAATGATGTAAACATCTTTTGGCACGTGACGAGCAGATGCCAGGATGTAAATCTGCGGCAACATAAAGTTAAGGGCAGATAACCAGCCCCATTTCTGGGTTTCCGACCATCTTCTGTAAATAATCGCGACAACCAAACGAGCCGATGCCAATCCATAGAACCAGGATGTAATCAGATCAACGATGAAGAAGATGTACGGATTAACACCGTACTTGTGGAGCGCCTTCCAGACCACGAAGGTGGCGGCGAAGGTATATAAAATTATGGTCGAGGCCCAAAGCCTCTCCCAGAAGGTTTGGCGTTTAGTTCTCACGCCTCTTGCTTACGCAGGCGACGCTTAGCAAACCAAGGAATTACCGCAGATGTTGTTGCCTGGTAATCGGCATACTCAGGATATTTACCGAGTGAGATCTTCTCGGTGAAATTAGTTGAGCCGATAAAGAGCAGGGTGAGAAGAACTGCACCAAGAATGGTGCGCTGAAAGAGGCGATCGATTGAGTTTGCGCCGATCAGGTAGAGCACCCACCACTGGGAAATTTCAAAGAAATAATTGGGATGGCGTGAATATTTGAAGAGCCCGGTTGTAAGAAATCTCTTCTCGGGTACTCCCCCAGCTTCAAGAATCTTCTTCTTATTCTGCTGGAAGTTCCATTGCTGCTGATCGGCAACGGTCTCTCCAATAAGAAAGAGCGCGAAGACGATAACGAGTGCCAGATCCCAACCATTGAATGAAGTGCTCTGGTGACGAAATGCGGTGAGCGCAGGAAGTGAGATCAGCACCAGCAAGAAGTTCTGATACAAGACGATAAAGAAGATATTGAATAACTGGAATTGCCAGTTGGTCATGCTGGCGCGCAAGACGGGCCAGCGGTAATCCTCGGTACCCGAGTATCCGCCTTTACGAGCAAAGTTGAAGGTGAGGCGAGCGCCCCAGAGCAACGCCAAGATCGCCATCGCATTCAGGCGAGCATTATGAAAGTGTGCTCCACGAGCAAATTCGCCGACATAGATAACGGGAGTGATCGACCACATCCGGTCCACCCATGAGTGCTCTTTGGTGATCAGCGAGAGAATCCAGCAAGCTGCGCAGACGACGCCGAATGTGAGCCAGACGAGATGAAGAGGAGTCATGGCGCGATTTTAACTCAGCGCTCCTCATAATGTCTGAAATAATGAGCCATGCGCAGCTGGGGTTATATGGCGATGCTGATCTTTACCGTCATAGGCTCTTTCTGGCTCGAGATCTTTCTCAAAGTGGGTGTACTTAGGCGGGTTAAGCGCTTGGCACTCAGCATTCTTCCCATCACACTCCTCTTTATTGGTTGGGATGCCTATGCAATCTCGCGCCACCATTGGCACTTCGATCTCACTCAGATCTTGAAAATATACGGCCCCTTTAATATCCCGCTCGAGGAGTACCTCTTCTTTATCATCGTTCCAATCGCAGCAGTCATGACACTTGAAGCGGTGCGCACCCGTCGCCCCCATTGGATTATTGGGGATGAGTCATGACATATACCCAGATCGCACTGATGGCGGTTGCCTGCGCTGCAGCGCTTGACCTCTTTATAGTGCGCACCAAGTTGCTCACCCGCAAAGCATTCTGGACCTGTTACGCGATCATCCTTCCCTTTCAGCTCCTCACCAATTGGTGGCTGACCTCGCGCAATATCGTTATGTATGACCGTCACAAGATCCTGGGGCCGCGCCTCGCCAGCGCTCCGCTGGAAGATTTAGCCTTCGGCTTCGCCCTGATTTTGGGGGTTCTCTCGCTCTGGGTCTTCTGGGGCAGGCGTGGAATTGAAGCCAAAAAATAATCCGTAGAATTGACTCATGGAACTGCAAAAGGTCATCTTGTATTACGGCTTCGCGCCGCTATCTGACCCTGAAGCTATCCGCTTGTGGCAGCACAAACTCGCCGAGGATTTAAATCTCAAGGGTCGAGTTCTGATCTCTAAGCACGGGATCAACGGCACCCTCGGTGGCAATATGTCTGACCTTAAGAAATACGTGAGCGCCACCAAGAAATATCCCGGATTTAAGAAGATTGATTTCAAATGGTCAGAGGGAACTGGCAATGAATTCCCCCGCCTCAAAGTAAAGGTCAAGGAAGAGCTCGTTGATTTTGGACTCCCCGTTGAAGTCGAAGTTAATGAAAAGGGCGTCGTTAACGGCGGCAAGCACCTCAAGCCTTACGAAGTAAATAAGTTGGTTGAAGAGCGCGGCGACGAGGTTCTCTTCTTCGATGGTCGCAACGGCTATGAGGCCAAGATCGGTAAGTTCAAGAATGCCATCGTTCCTGATGTGTCGCACACGCGTGACTTTGTTTCTGAGATCGAATCCGGCAAATACGATCACCTAAAAGATAAGCCAATCGTTACCTATTGCACTGGTGGAATTCGTTGCGAAATTTTATCGACCGTGATGGTCAAGCGCGGCTTTAAAGAGGTCTATCAGATCGATGGTGGCATCGTGCGCTATGCCCAAAAGTATGGCGATGATGCGCTCTGGCAAGGTTCGCTCTACACCTTTGATGGTCGAATGACACTAGATTTCTCTGACCACACTCCAGTTCTCGGTGAGTGTGAAAAATGCGGTGGCGCTACTAAGCAGTTCTATAACTGCGGAAAAATTTCTTGCCACTCATTAATTTTGCTCTGCGATAGTTGCGCGCAAGATAGCGCTAACAAAGCATGCACTCATGAATATAGTGAGCGCAATGCGGAGATGGTTGGGTAGTTACTTATTTGGAATTGCAGCTAGCGCTGCCTTGTATGTCTGATTCGCTTGAGCTACAGCTTGCTTATATGCAGCAATGATTGCTTTTGCCGTAACTCTAAATTCATCGTTCGCTGCTTTGCGTACAGTCTTATCTTTACCCGCCGCAGCCAAAGCTTGACTCAACGTTGCACTCGCATCTGCGAAAGCTAGATCTCGACCATTTTGCGCCTGCATCAGTGCGTTCTGCCATGCAGCACGCGCAGCATCACGAGCCGCCTTTCGAGCGGCAGCAGCACTGTTGTTGGCACCGGTATTTCCACCATTATTGCCATGGTGCCCACCTTTTGTGGGAGCAGAAGGAGATGGAAGCGTCGACGCACTTGGAGTTGCAGTAGTAATGGTTGGATTTGGTGACGATGATGGCGTTGGAACTGCAGCCATTGCTACAGGAGTAATACAACTCATCACCAGCACAGCTGAAGTGATTACCAATGACCGTTTCATAGGTTCCATTATCCACCTAATTCTTTAAAGATCTACCAGTACTATCTCAAGGTGAAGATGCGGCGCGGTGTGATCCTTCTTGCCTTTGCCGTGGCTCTGCCAGCAATTTCTCAGGTTCCACCAACGCATGCGGTCACCTTTAAAGGATCTCTCGTTGAATTAAAGGTAAAGAGCGCGGAGAAGGATTTTCCGATCCGCAACGTATGGGTCTGGACGCCTCCTGTTCCAGCCTCGCAAGTTAATACTCTCCCCGTCGTCTACATGTTGCATGGTTGGCCAGGATCTCCCAACGGGATGATCGCAGGCACCGTTGCACCGCTCACCGCAGCATTCGCAAAGGGTGCGCAACCATTTATTGCAGTCTTTCCCGATGGCAACGCTCTCACACACGCCGATTCAGAGTGGGCAGATTCATATGACGGTGCCGCAAAGATAGAGACCTGGTTAACGACCAATGTCATCGCAACAGTAGAAGCGGGAAATATTCGAAGTCGAGATGATCGCGCTCTCCTAGGTTTTTCGATGGGTGGATATGGCGCAGGAATTATCGGGCTGCATCATCCAAACTTATTCGGACAAGTAATTACTTTGGCGGGCTACTTTGTCGTCGATGATTTAACAAATGCATTTGGTGGCATAACATCACACCAAAGCAAAGAGAGTTATCAAACACCTTCGAATTACCTAAAAGTTGCTTCACAAATTCGCTGGTTCCTAGGCGATTCACCAGAGGACTACACGCCCCTCATCCGCGGAGCTGCCGAAGCCTGGGCCGCGAAATTGAAGACCGTAAAGGCCAAATACACCTTGCATCCCGCCGCCGGTGGTCATAGCTATGTATTTGTTGGAAGTGAAGTAACTGCGGTCGCTAGTTGGCTTAAATGGGGTGCTGTAACTCCACCAACGCCTACTCCATCGCCTAGCCCATCAACGTCCGCAATTTCACTCCCAACTAATTCACAGCCGACTCCATCACCAACTGCTTAGTAGCCTGTTATTCACCCGTTCTTATAGCGCCGTTTCAGTTAAGGGTTCCATCCGTTTGCCGAGATGACATGAAATAGCCTCGTTCGTTTACTCACATTCCATAAAGAAAATTGAGAGAGGTTTTGCATGAAATTCAACACACTGAAGTCAGCGGTTTTTGTCGCTGGCGCATCAGTCGTCGGCATGTTGCTCGGCGGTTCGATCATTGCCCCTGCACAAGCGGCAACAACTTCTACTCCCCTTGTCATTTATGCAGCAGAAGGTTACGACCAGGTTGCTGCTGATGCATTCACAAAGGCAACTGGAATCAAGACAGTTCTCCACGACGATAGCACAGGTCCACTGCTTGCCAAGGTATCTGCCGAGAAGAGCAATCCTCAATTTGGTGTGCTCTGGGTAGATGGCGCAACAGCATTCGCTGCGCTAGATAAGCAGGGCCAATTGCTTCCTTACACTCCTAAGGCAACATTTACCGCTGCTGGACAATCTGTAGTTCCAGCCGATCACTCATACATTCCAACTGGTCTAACCACAATGGCAGCGCTGATTTACAACTCTGCCAAGGTGAAGGTCGTACCTAAGACATATAACGATCTACTCAATCCAATGTACAAAGGTCAGATCGGGATGAATGATCCAAATCAATCTGGACCAACATTCCCATTTATCGCAGGGCTGATGAATCAGTTCGGTGGCAAGTCGGTTACAGCTGGTGAGGCATTCTTGAGCAAGCTCAAGGCAAATGGCTTGGTTGTAAATAACACCAACGGAGATACTTTGCACGCACTTGAGACAGGCGTCATCAACTTCGGACTGATCCAATCGTCAGCTGCACAAGGCGAAATCTTGAAGTTGCAGAAGACTCCAGTTGCTGGATTTACTCCCAAGGTGGTCTACCTCGCTAAGTCAACCCTGTTGCCAAGCGTGATCGGAATCGACAAGGGCGCTACACCTGCCGTACAGGCTGAAGCCAAGAAGTTCATCGACTACGTTCTTTCACCAGCAGGTCAAGCAATTATGCAGACCGGTGATCCACAAGGCGATTCGCTCTACTGGCCAATCATTCCTGGAGTTTCACCACTACCAGGAGCTGGCTCACTGCCTGCTTCTTACCAATCAATTGATCCTTACTTCTGGGGACCACTTGAAGGTCAAGTCAATGCTTGGTTCACCAAAAACATTCGTGGTTAATCTTTAATCACTGCACCAAATACCTCACTCGTACTAGTTAATAGTGCGAGTGAGGTATTTGCCTTTCTTGGCCCAGCTGAGAATGGCAGCGTCATAGAGCAATTTGATTGATCCAGCCATTACAAGTGGAGCCCCAATGGCGATGTGTTGTAGAGCCGCACTAATCGTGGGTGCGAGTGGGCGCACCGAGTACCTCGCTGCATTAGTAAGCGCTGCAGCAGCCATGCGATCCCCTTCCGGTACTACAGCCATGATGAGCGCTTGGCGAGTCGGAATATCCATCTGGGAGAGGGAAGCGCGCAGGGCCAAGAAAATAATGGCGATCGTTAAGTGCCCGCAGAAGGCTGCGATGATGAAGAAACAATTGCTCGCCAAGTGGGTAGAGACCATCGTTGCTACAAGACCAATTCGCTGAGCAAGTAAGGGAGCGGCAAACATACTTAACGCGCTAAGGATTGCGAAGGCGAAGAAGAGATAACCCAAGAGCGCCGATGAGGCGTGGTACCTGCTCGTGAGGTAATACGAGAGCCAGGCCGATGTAGTAAGTCCACCAGCTGCAGAGTCGAAGGCAAAGAGAGTTGAGAGTTGAATGATCCTGGAGCGCACAGGAGAGTTCTTCAAGCCTGTCTGTGGTCTAGTTGGCGTTTGCTCCGGCGGTAGGACAATGGAATGAGCAAACCACCAACCTATTACGCCTAAGGGAATGAGAATGTAGAAGCCGATGTAGCTGGTGCTCACTCGATGAATGTGGCTTAACCAGCCTTGGGATAGCGCCCCCAGCGAGCCGAAGATCGCAGCAACACCGTTGTACCTTCCGAAGATTGCAGCGAATCTTCTGCTGTGATGCTCCCCTGCCAGCATGGTCTGCTCCAAGGTTGTGGCAGGTCCATTGTCATTTGCATCTGTCGAAAGAACGCCGGTAAGTCCCATCAGTGCGATAGTCCATGGAGCTGGATGTAGTGCAATTACCAATCCATCTACCGCAAGCCCCACATAAACAAACTTATAAGCCCGCAACCGCCCGATGCGCACACCAAATCGCAGCAGCACCAATGATGCGAATGCAGATCCCAGAACAATGGAACTCAACACCAGGCCAACAACAAGCGAGGAGGTATGGCTCTGCGCTAACAAATGGCCAAGCAGAATTGCCGTAAAACCATAGGCAAAGGCTCGAACAGCCTGTGCCGCAATGATGCGCGAGGTGTTGCTAGTTACTGCGCGCTCCGAACAACACGGGAGAGGCTGTATGAGAGGAAGAGTGCAACGAAGAATGGCACGGTTCCCCACGTGATCGCAGAAACTTTGATTGTCGCGGTCAGAATAAATGCAATCACAATTCCTGCGGCGATACGCCAATCATCTCCCACAATGAAATCGACCCAGAATTCTCCGAAGGAGATCAACCCTTCTGCGACTTTTCCACGTTCAGGCTTTGCCACCTCCGCCTTTACAGGTGCGGCCTTAGCAGCAACCGCTACGCGAGGCTTAGTGCGAGTTACTTTGAGTACCTGTACTAATACAAAAGAGAAGACCGTGACTCCTGCAATCAGAGCAAGTACAGCCCAGTTATCGCCTGGCCACTTTTTACTTGAACCCGCAGAACCCTCTGCACCCCAGAAGATTCCAAATGAGGTGAGCAGAATTCCAACTCCAAACTTCATGGTGTTCTCGGGAACCTTTGCGAGCGGTGCGCGGAGTGCAAATCCAGCTGCGATCACAATCGCTACCGCCGTGAGAGCTGCGATCGATGCAAGTCCAACGCGATGATCAATAGTTCCGAATGTAAGAACGATGAACGCCACTTCTAAACCTTCAAGCAATACACCCTTATAAGACAAGGTAAATGCATACCAATCTGCAACGCCATGTCGTGTCTCTTTGGCAGCAATTCGCGCCGCCGCCAACTCCTCTTGAAAGATCTTCTCTTCGTCATGCAGCGCCTTGTATCCGCTGGAGCGAAGAATCGCCTTGCGCAGCCAGGTAAGCCCAAAGACGAGTAGGAGACCGCCAACCACGATGCGTAAGAAGGAGATTGGTAGATGCGAAATTGCAGGGCCAAAGGCCGCGATGATTACCGCCAAGGTAAAAAGTCCAGCGATAACTCCGCGCCATGCGGACTTCCAATCCCGGGCAGTACCAGCAGCCAACACGATTGTGACGGCCTCTACCGCCTCAACGGCGCAGGCGAAAAAGACCGAGATGAAAAGTGCTAACGATGTGCCTTGCATGATGATGCGCTCCTTGAACGTGCGGTTGGCTTACAGACGGTTATTTAATTGGGGTTAATTCAGAGCTTGAAAGGTCAACTTCCACGCGCTTCTCACTAGGAAAAGCTAGGCAGTTATGCGGATCAATATATATCTCAACCCTAGAGCCTCGAGCCGTTGATTCAGTGGCAAAGACGCTGGAAATTACCCCAAATTCACATTCCACGACGTGCTCGTAGCCTCGGCCGCGGTAGGCAACGTCTAAAACGATTGCAGGCAGTGAGTTTGAATGGTGGTGACTGAGGCTTGTAGCGCTGGGGCGAATTAAGACCTCGACACTATCTCCCACCTTGAGTGAGGTAGAGGTCCTACATTCAATTCTGCGCTTGCCGAGAGCTACTTGAACATGGTGGCCGCGAACTTCAGTTACCACCCCAAGGAAACTTCCAGATGTTCCAGTGAAGGCGGCGACAAATCTATTAGCAGGGCTGCGATAGATCTCCTCGGGTGCGGCAATTTGTTGCAGCTCTCCTGCACGCAAAACTCCAATCTGATCTGCCAGTGCAAAGGCCTCAGATTGATCATGCGTGATGTAACAGGCGGTGGCACCGATCTCGCGAGTAAGTGTCGCAATTTCTACTCTGAGACGTTCGCGTAGGTCGGCATCGAGATTTGAGAGTGGTTCATCAAAAAGCAAAAGTGAAGGTCGACCGACGATGGCGCGTGCAAGAGCTACTCGCTGCTGCTCTCCCCCAGAAAGTTGAAACGGGTAGTTGGGACCCTTACTCGACAGACCTACCCTCTCCAACGCTTCGTTGACGCGACGAGTAGATTCGCTCGCATCAAGGTTTCTGCGCTTTAGTGCGTACGCAACATTTTCAAATGCCGTCATATGTGGCCACAAGGCGTAATCCTGAAAGACCATGGCCAAGTCACGCTTCTCTGGAGCCATATGGAATCCATTGTCTGCAACAACTCTCTCACCGAAAGCGATTGAGCCAGAGTCGAGTCTCTCGATTCCAGCAATGGAGCGAATCAGTGTGGATTTTCCGGAGCCAGAAGGTCCAAGCAATACGGTGAATGTTCCGGGCTCAATCGTCAGATCAAATTGATTGAGGGCCTTCAAAGCGCCGTAATGTTTTGAGGCACCCCGAATCTCTACTCGGTAAGCGTTTACTGGCGCATTTTCACTCATCGTAGATTTCCCAATCTCTTCCATCCGGGTGGGGCAAAACGGTTAAATAAGAAGAAGGCGATTCCAACGACTACAAGGGCCCAGAGAATAGAGAGCACCTCAATCGCGGTTCCCCCGCCGTAATCGAAGCCGGCGAGTGAAAGTTCGATACCTACCGCGACAGGTGGGCTTCCTGGTGGATAGAGAAGTTCGGAGACAGGTAGCTCGAGGAGAGTTCCGGAGAAGGTGAGAAGCCATGCGATCAATAGAGGACGAGCGATCAATGGCATAGTGACATCCACCCAGGCCTTTGCCGCTCCACTTCCATGAACTCGTGCAGCATCCATCATCGACTCTTGAATCTGCCCCATATTGCCGACCAATGAGCGCGAGGTCGAAGGGAGTGCGTTGGCGGTGTAAGCAAGTGCTAATAAGAAGGAGGTGCCATAAATATGGAGCCCCAAATCGTTAATAAATTTGAGGTTATAGGTAAATATGTAGCCGATAGCAAAGACGATTCCGGGAAGCGCGACTGCAGCCAGCAGGAAGAAATCTACAAATCGCTTCGAACGACTATTACGAGCTGAGGTCAAAACTTTGGAGGCGATGGCAGCAAGTCCAACCGCGAGCGTTGCCGTGATGAGCGACATCTCGGTGGAATAGATCAGAGGGTTGCGTAGGAAGCGGGAGTGAAGGACACGCGAGTAATTGTCAAAGTTGATGCTGTAGTGGCTGAGCAGACTTCCCAGGCCTTGCAGCATGGAGGCAGAGATGGCGCCGAATACTGGAATGCCCAAGGTGACAATTAGCAAGACGACGATATAACCGCTCGTTGAAATCTTTCCAAAGAATGAGAGCTTGGTCAGAGTTGCCGGGCGAGTCCTGCCACTTAATGTTCTAAAGCTTCTTCCGCGTAGCGCCTTGTTCTGCGCCAGGATCGCAAGGATTACCAAGGCGAGCAAAGTAATACTGGTTGCGGCAGATACCGGGAAGTTCACTGGAATTGAATTGATACCTTGGTAGAGCTGATATGTAGCGACGCTGAAATGTCCGACGCTCGATAAGGTCGATGCGACTCCGAAATCACTGATCGCTTCGGCGAAGACGATTGCCATCGCAGAGAAGAGCGAGGGCATGAGAAGGCTGGCCATTACCTTAAATGCTTCAAAGCGCGATCCGCCATGAACTCGAACTGCTTGTTCAAATTCCTCACCGAGTCCACGCATGGCATTTGCAATCACGAGATAGGCAAAGGGAATGCCTTTGACCATGAGCACCATGCAAATTCCAACAGGTCCGTATAACAAGTTTCGGATCGGTGCGACGCTGAATCCCATAATTTCTAGAACTCCGCGTTGTTCAAAGAGTCTCTGCCAACCGAGGGCAATGAGGTAAGAGGGCGCTAGAAATAGCGCGAAGATAGTGGTGTTCCAGAGAACGCGAGCTGGTGTATTGGTGCGAATCACTAACCACGCCATCGAGAGAGCAATGATCATCGCTCCAACAGCTGCAACAACTCCAATGATTAAGGAGTGAAGGAGTGCAATTCCATAGGCACCAGAGAAGACCGGCTTAAAACTAGAGAGGGTGAACCACTGATGACCCTGTGACATAAGTCGAGGGCTAAATGCCACCGAGAGAAAGAGCAGGATAGGAATAACGAGAATAAAGGTAATAAGCGTCCAAAAGACCGCCATGGGAGTGATCCGAAAACGGTTAACGAGGCGCTTTAATCCAGATGGTTCTTGCGAAAATGGCACGCGATGGCGAACCAGTAGTCCACCATCGAGCGCCATTTATCTATTGATCTTTCGCTATGTATTACTTGGTTCGGATATTTGCAGTGAACCAGGCATCAACTTCACTTTGCAGTGGACCCCACTTGTATGGGTCGATGATCTGGTAAGCAGGTGGAAGTGCTGGTGTGTACTTGTTAGGAGTTGTTCCTACGATCGATGGATAGCAGAGAACGTCTGAGTTCACAGTTGCATCGCTGCTGGAGATAATTGATTGACCAGCAGGAGATAGAACGAACTTGACGAATGCTTGAGCTCCTGCGATTTCAGCAGCTGGACGCTTGCCATCGATGGCCAATGAGCTTGGCATCAAAGTTGGACGACCAGGGTAGACAATCTTTGGAGTAAAGCCCTTGACTGGGTTCGCAGTGAACTTGATGATTTCAGCGAGAGCTGCGGTGTTCTGAACAAGTCCCTCTTTGATCTGACCAATTTCAAGAGCGTGAATTGTTGGACCGTTCTTATCGTTTACAACGAGTCCATTCTTCTTCAATTGAAGAAGGTAGTTCTTGCCGGCATCTTCTGAACCAAGTTGGTTCATGAGACCTGCGATGAATGGAAATGTAGGACCAGAGATATTTGGATCGTTCATTCCGATAAGACCCTTGTACTGTGGACGCAACATGGCGTTAAGAGTCGCAGGTGGGTTTGGCAGAGTTGCTGCGTTGTAGAGGCCGGCCACCATCACAGTGGAACCGGTGATTGCATAAGAGTTGTTCTTTGGAGCGAGGCGCTTTCCAAGTGATGAGTAATTAGGTTTGAAGTTGAGCGGTGCGAGCTGCCCAGCAGTATCTGCTGCAGCTGCCCAGGTATCGCCATCGGCCCAGAAGAGACCCCATTGTGGGTTTGTGCCTTCCGCAGCGACCTTAGCTAGAAGAGGACCAGTTGATCCGCCAACATCGACGACCTGATAAGTGGACTGTGAAGCGTTGAAAGCCTTGATCTCATCTGGGGCATAACCAATAGCTTCATAAAGATTAATTGTGATGGGGGCGGCGTGCGCTGCTTGAGCGCTCAGACCGACCGAAGCGAAGATGAGCGAGGCCGCGATAGCAACGCCCTTCTTAAATGAATGTATACGCATGCATATTCCTAACCTTGGGTGAACGGGCATGCGAAGTGAAGCGTGCGAAAGGTTAAATCAGGCAGATGAGAGGTGAACGGCTTTCAAAAAGCCGATTAATTAAAAGTTTTCTCGAGGAAATCCCGCACCTTTTCAGGAATCAATTTGTAAAGGCGCATCTGCCAGGTACGTGCCTGCTCTAAAGGCGAGACCTCAAGAACGCGCTGGCTGGAAGGCGCATCTGGCGTCGGTACCTTACGGATTGCAGGTGAAATTTGATCAAGCGAATCTGCCATGATGATGGTGCTTGAGACCGCGGCCAGTACCCGTGCAAGTTGTCCGCCATCGATCGCATCGTGATCCGACAAGACCAATTCAGTGAGAGCGTTAGCACTGGTTCGAATCTCTGAGGTCAGCGGATCCTTTACAGGAGCATATGGATCAAATCTGAAATCCTCGGCGCTTACTGTCAGTGCATAACTCGCAGTGGAGAGCAGCGTTCCCATACCTTGCGCAATTTCCGGTTGCACTCCCCCATTAAGGCGTAGGTCATAGAGAATTCGTGACGTTGCACGGACTTGAATGATCAGATGCTCTACTGCGATGGCACGTAGATAGAGTTTTTCGGCATTAGCAGACCTTGATGCAGGTAACCACTTTGCAAAGACGCGCGCTTCGATGACTTGATTGCGAATAGATGGAATCTCTTCGACGAGCAATCTGCCACGAGCTAGCCATCGCCCAGCTTCATCCAAGGTGTATCCATCCACTAGTCCCTCTGCCATTTGTGTCATGAGGGAAGCACAACGATCGGTGAGCGATGAGATGCGATCGATGGTTCGACCGGCGGGAGTTTTAGGGTGGGCAAAGGTTGAGAGCACGATCGCGATTGAAGCGCCGATGATCGTGGAGGTAAGCCTGTTAATGGCGTTGGTTTCGCTGAGTCCTGGCCCGAGGACGATGAGCGCGGTAACTGGAACGTTGATCGCAGCAACTTCACCCAGGTGCAATAAACGTGCGCCGACGAGTGAGATCAACACCGTGATTCCGACAGTAACGACTCCTAGCCCAAAGAAATGCAGAGCCAGGAGTGCGGCGCCCGCACCCACAGACGAGCCGACAACTTGGCCTACTCCATCACGCGTTGATTTATGCAGAGAAGAACGTACGGTCAAAGACGCGACAACGGCAGCGACCAAGCCACCATTCTTGATGACGTTGTTACCTACCTGCCAGGCGATAGATGCGGCGATGGCGGTAACTAAGACCTGCTGAATCCAGAACCAGCGAACTACAAATTGCTGTAGTAGCCGATCAAAGCGAATTCTCACGGGTTTAAGAATAGGACTTAAATATAGAACTCAACCTCATTGCGCTGTGAGAGCGAGCGAGTAACGACCTGATTTGCACCAATTGTGCTGCCCTCACCGATTGTGATGTTGCCAAGAACTTTGGCACCAGCTCCCAAAATGACGTTGTTCTCGATGGTGGGGTGGCGCTTTCCCTTTTCGAGGGTGCGTCCGCCGAGAGTAACTCCGTGATAGATCGTGACATCATCTCCAACAATTGCAGTCTCACCGATCACAACGCCCATGCCATGATCGATAAAGACACGTCGACCGATTTGGGCGCCGGGATGAATCTCTATGCCAGTGCGAGCTCTGGTGTGATTGGCGATTACACGTGCGATGAAACGTAAGTTCTTGGTCCAGAGCCAATGTTCAAATCTGTGCGCCCACAGAGCATGTAGCCCTGGATAGGTGAGGGCAACCTCTAGGCGACTGCGCGCAGCAGGGTCTTTGCGTAACGCAGTCGCGAGATCTTCAGAGATGAATGACATAGGTGGCGAACTATAGATTAAATAGTTGGAGCAACTGGCTCGTCAATGAAATCCTTGTAGAGCGGGGTAGATAGGTAGCGCTCACCGAATGAGGCGAGAACTACAACAATGATCTTGCCAGCGAACTCTGGACGATCTGCGATCTGCGAGACGCCCCAGAGAGCTGCGCCAGATGAGATACCGGCAAGGATTCCCTCTTCTTGACCAGCGCGCTTGGCATAAGTGAATGCCTCTTCGTTTGGTGCAGAGAGAACTTCGTCGTAGATAGTTGTATCAAGAACTGGTGGAACGAAGTTAGGTCCGATTCCTTGGATGGGGTGACCTGCAGGAGATCCACCTGTAAGGATTGGTGATGCTGCTGGTTGCACTGCGAAAATCTTGATATTTGGGTTCTTCTCTTTGAGAGCTTGTCCGACACCAGTAATAGTTCCGCCGGTTCCGATTCCCATTACTACGGCAGCAACTTCACCATCGGTATCGTTCCAAATTTCGGCAGCGGTTGTCTCGCGGTGAATTGCAGGGCCTGCTTGATTTTCAAATTGGCGAACGAGAACGCCACCTTGTTCTGCACCGATAGCTTCAGCTGCTTCTACAGCGCCGCGCATTCCTTGTGCCGCAGGAGTCAATACAAGTGTTGCGCCGAGTGCGCGCAGGAGTGCGCGACGTTCCTTGGACATTGAATCAGGCATCGTGAGAACAACTTTGTATCCGCGAGCAGCACCAACGGATGCGAGTGCGATACCGGTATTACCGGAAGTTGCCTCAACAATTGTTCCGCCTGGCTTGAGCGCATCGCTCTTCTCGGCATCATCGACCATCGCTACTGCAAGACGATCCTTTACAGATGCAGTTGGGTTATAGAACTCCAACTTCGCAGCGACTGTTGCAGTAGATGTTGGAAATAAACGCTGGATCTTTACAAGCGGGGTGTTGCCAAATACTTCGGAAATGTTGTTGTAAATCTTCATGTTCTCTCCTGAGTTGAGATCGATTCGCGTGAGGTGAAGGTATCAGGAATGAGATATTGCTTCTCGGTGGAACCTAGTAAGTGCAAATCGTTCGCATAACTACAAAGTGGAGTAACATCTAGGAAAGCCTTCTTTTAAGGAGTTGTTCATGTTATTCCGCCAACTACGCGATCTCTCGGTCTCTTCTCTCGGTCTTGGCTGTATGGGGATGTCTGAGTTTTATGGTCCCTCAAATGACGAAGAGTCAATCGCCACTATCCATCGCTTCCTGGACCTTGGTGGCAACTTCATTGATACCGCCGATATGTATGGACCATTTAAGAATGAGGTGCTCGTAGGCAAAGCCATCTCCGGTCGGAGGTCAGAGGTCGTGCTCGCCACAAAATTCGGAAATGAGCGTGGCAGCGATGGCTCGTTCAAAGGTGTCAATGGTCGCCCCGAATATGTGAGGGCCGCGTGCGATGCATCCCTGCAAAGACTCGGAGTTGATTACATCGATTTGTATTACCAACACCGCGTAGATCGCAACGTCCCCATTGAAGAGACGTGGGGCGCATTAAAGGAGTTGGTAGAAGCTGGAAAGGTGCGCCACCTAGGAATTTCAGAGGCATCAGCAGCAACTATCGAGAGAGCGAATGCAGTCCATCCGATCACAGCTGTGCAATCAGAGTGGTCGCTCTGGACTCGAGAGATCGAGACAAATGGTGTCTTGGCAAAGGTGCGCAAATTAGGAATTGGCTTCGTTCCATACTCACCACTTGGCCGTGGATTCTTAACCGGTGTTGTTACCTCATTAGATTCTCTCGCAGCAGATGATCGTCGACGCACTTATCCACGTTTTAAAGATGAGAACTTTGCCCGCAATTACGCGATCGTTGACGCAGTCAAATTGATTGCAGATCGACTCACAATTACTCCCGCGCAATTGGCTCTTGCCTGGGTATTGGCCCAAGGAGAGGATGTGGTCCCAATTCCTGGCACTCGCAAGATCTCACGGTTAGAAGAAAATCTTGCCTCGCTCGATATCACTTTGTCTGCTGCAGATATGCAGGCGCTCAACGAGGCCGCTCCAATAGGCATAGCGCAAGGTGAGCGTTATCCAGATATGTCAACGGTTAACGTGTAACGAAGGTACTAATTACTCTCGATCTCGCCGATTAATTTAAATTCGCTAGCCCCTAGCTGACCTTGCTTGGTGTAGAGCTCAAGTTTTTCGCGGGTATCGGCGATATCCAAGTTGCGCATGGTGAGTTGGCCAATGCGATCGGTTGGACCGAAAGCGGAATTTTCATTCCGTTCCATTGAAAGTTTCTCTGGGTGATAACTCAAGTGTGGACCAGTTGTATTGATGATTGAAAAGTCATCACCGCGACGCAAGCGAATCGTCACAGATCCAGTAACTGCAGATGCCACCCAACGAGTGAGTGACTCGCGAAGCATCAAAGATTGTGGATCGAACCAACGACCCTCATAGAGAAGACGGCCCAGGCGACGACCCTCTGCGTGATAATTTGCAATGGTGTCCTCGTTATGAATCGCAGAGATTAAGCGTTCGTACGCGATGAACAAGAGTGCCATGCCTGGTGCTTCATAGATACCGCGGGATTTAGCTTCAATGATTCTATTTTCTATTTGATCTGCCATGCCAAGTCCATGGCGACCACCGATGGCATTTGCCTCACGCATAAGTTCAACTGAGTCAGCAAAGCTCTTACCGTTAATGGTTACCGGGCGACCTTGCGAAAATTCAATAGTGACATCTTCTGAGTCAATCTTTACCGATGGATCCCAAAACTTAACGCCCATGATCGGATCGACGATTTCGATGGAGGCATCTAACTCTTCGAGATTCTTGGCTTCGTGGGTCGCACCCAAAATGTTGGCATCTGTTGAGTAGGCCTTCTCGGTGCTGTCGCGATAGGGCAAGTTGTGCGCAACCAACCACTCGGACATCTCTTTTCGCCCTCCGAGTTCAGTTACAAAATCTGCATCAAGCCACGGCTTATAAATGCGGAGCACTGGATTTGCGAGTAAGCCGTAACGATAGAAACGCTCAATGTCATTGCCTTTATATGTAGAGCCATCGCCCCAAATGGAGCAGTCATCTTGCAGCATGGCACGCACCAACAAGGTACCGGTTACTGCCCGACCAAGTGGAGTTGTATTGAAATATTGCTTGCCACCAGAGCGAATATGAAAGGCACCGCAAGCGATCGCTGCCAAACCTTCTTCAACCAAAGCTAATTTGCAATCAATGAGGCGAGCGTTCTCCGCGCCATATGCCAGCGCGCGACCTGGAATCGAATCGATATCGCTCTCATCGTATTGGCCAAGGTCGGCGGTATAGGTGAAAGGAACGGCACCTTTTTCACGCATCCAGGCGACTGCCACGGAGGTATCGAGACCACCCGAGAAGGCGATTCCGACTTTTTCTCCAACCGGCAGGGAGGCGAGGACTTTGGACATGGGGTGAGCCTACCTGCCTCATTATTCTCAGCCAAAAATAAGGAAAATCTCCTTGCCTTCGAAAATTGATGTCTTACCTTTAGACCATGACCTCTACCTTTAAGAAATCTGCGATCGCTGTTGCCGCTCTAGCGTTGGCAGGTATCAGTGTCTTGCCGGCAAACGCGGCAACTAAAGCAACTTCAAAACCAGCTCCTAAGCCCGCAGTGTCGGGCGCACCACGCGCAGGAGGATTTGGAGGCGGACAGAATTCAGCGGCCTTTGCTAAATACACCGCATGTCTAGCAAAAGCAGGAATCAAGTTTGGTGGTTTTGGTGGCGGTAGAGGATTTGGAGCCCCAGGCACTAGACCTTCCGGCGCTCCAGGTGCTGGAGCAGGAACTGGAACAGCTCCTCGTCCGCGCCCATCCTTCTCTTTATCACCTGCGCAACAAAAAGCATTTACAGCGTGCGCTGCGCTTCGTCCATCCTTCGGTGGATTTAATCGCGGTGCTGGAGCAACTGGTGGAGCAAGCGGCGGAGCAGGACAGGGAACAAGTCAAGGTGCGACAGGTGGAGTTGCTCCTAAGACAGGAACCAGCGCCGCTTACATCGCCTGTCTCAATGCACATGGCCTTCCAGTTACAAGTGCTGCACAGATCGCTGGACTCGATAAGCAGAATTCCAAGATTTTGGCCGCACTCAAAGCCTGCGTCGGCAAGTAATTCTCAATTAAAGTGGAGTTGATCGATTCTTTCGATCCACTCACTGTAATTCGATAATTTCCGCGCCGCGAGTTTGATCGTTAACTCATCGCGGCGCGGAAGATCCAAACGATCAATAACCCCTTGCGCGCTCACTTCCTCGGTTCGTAGCAAAATCCAGAATCCACAATCAGATACTCGTGCGAAGAAATCACCGCCTCGCAAATTTTTCTCAAGCGCGAAGGCGAGCGCAACTAAACTCTCTTGATACTCTCCCGCAGACAAATAATTTTCAGGATCCACTAGAACACTGACAATGGTGAGCTCGCGACCTTCTCGATCAGCGGTGGAAATTTCGCGTTTGAGATTCTCGTGGAAGAGAGCCGGTGACATACTCGAGGTGAGCGAATCGCTTACGCCATCGCTCCGGAATTCGATCTCGCGAAGGTCAAAACCAGCCATTTCGTAAGGTTACTTGGATACGCTTTGCAAATGGCTATCAGCGATGCCCTATTTGAGAGAAGCCGTAAAGCGGCTGTTTCATTGCTCCGCTTTGAATCTTTAATCTTGATTGGGCTGATTATTTATTTGGCGCTGCTCGATGCCTTCCGCACCAAACCCTTAAGCGCTCCACTTGCTCTTGCCGGTGACTTCATTGGGCTGGCCTTAGGTGCGATCGGGCTCTTTGCCTGCTCAATTAGTTATAAGCGAGGTAAATCGTGGGGGCGCGCTCCGGCAGTGCTCGCAAACTTGATCGCGTTAGGCGTTGCCTATTTCATGTTGTCGGGAAAGTTTTATATCGGTGCGATTCCGCTTGGACTGCTCGCCTTCGTAACGACCGCATCATGCGTGTTGGGATATCGAGAGTAACTACCACTCGATAATCCGCCGCTCCTCCCACAGAAACCCGGTCTTATCTACCGCAGAATCGAAATCGCGGGTCGCCAGCCAGACGGCGGTATCGGCTCCCTCTTCGACTGAGAGCGGGGCATCTGGCCCGCCCATATCGGTCCGAGTGTGGTTAGGGCATATTGCATCGACCAATAATCCGCGGGTGCCGTGGTTGGTCTCATGTGCCAAATTTCGCACCAAGGCATTTACTCCAGCCTTGCTAATTCGATAGGGCGCGAGTCCCCCAGCATTGCCCGGTCCAGACATCCGACCTAGACAGGCGCTAAAGATGATGATCCGCCCTTGCCTGGCCTCGGCCATCGCCGCTCCCAGGATATTGACGATCGTAAATGTGGAATCCAGGTTGATCGCCATAACTCGACGCCACTCTTGATCCGTTGTGCGTAGAGTTTTAGAGATCTTTTCGCTCATGACCCCGTGAGCCAACATCAGGATCTCGGGGGCGCCAAAGGTCGCCAAGATCTCTGAAAATACTGCGCGAGTTGCCGCCTGATCCTCTAGATCGACCGCCCGATACTGCACCCCCAGTTGGACCGCCGCATTGGCTAACCTCTCAGGATCTTTTGCCACCAGAACCACTTGGTGTCCGGCGGCGACCAGCTCCTTGGCGCATTGGAAGCCAAGCCCACGACTGCCACCTGTAATAACCGCTAATCCCATATCTATGAGCCTAGAGCCATACCTCACACCCAGCCAGTCGGTGCGCTCTCGGCTAAGGCGATTAAGATTAGGTCGTACCTGATCTTCATTCGGAAGCTAACCTCAAGCGGTTGCAATACCGAACTGATTAAGAAGCGGAGTGAGCGCCAGTGTCGGCATCTAATACCCCAGCAAATCATTTTGGTGGTTCATTCGGACCCAATGAATGGCTCGTCGATGAGATGTATGAGCGCTATCAACAAGATCCATCATCTGTCGATAAGGCATGGTGGGATTTCTTTGCTGACTACACACCACCTGCGCAGAGCGCTACATCGAATGGATCAGCGGCAGCTCCAGCTGCACCAGGAGCCGGTACACCTCCTATTCCAAAATCTTCTACAGCAACCACACCACCAGTTGTTCCAACTGCAACTCAAGTTTCTGCGCCAGCCGCACCAGTTGTTGCACCCGTAACACCCGCTGCGCCTGCCGCGCCAAAGCCAACTCCAGTTGTGCAAGCGCCACAAACTTCAACATCCGCTACACCCGCTGATCCGATCGTGAAGCCGATTCCAACTCTTGTTACGCCAGGCGCTTCAACGTTGGAGCCCATTCGCGGAGTTGCTGCTCGCGTCGTGCAGAGCATGGAGGCATCGCTCACTGTTCCAACTGCAACAAGTGTGCGCGCAATTCCCGCCAAGTTGATGATTGATAACCGCACCGTGATCAACAACCACCTCGCTCGCGGTCGTGGTGGAAAAGTTTCTTTCACTCATCTCATCGGTTATGCGATGATCAAAGCTCTGCGCGCTATGCCAGAGATGAATACTTTTTATGCCGAGCAAGAAGGCAAGCCGGTCCTCGGTCGTCCAGAACATATCAACCTTGGAATCGCTATCGACTTGGCTAAGCCAGATGGCACCCGTCAACTACTTGTTCCATCCATTAAGGGTTGCGAAGCCCTCGACTTCGGTCAGTTCTGGGCTTCGTATGAAGAGACAGTACGCAAGGCTCGTAGTGGAACTCTGACCGTTGAAGATTACGCAGGAACCACAGTCTCACTCACCAATCCAGGCACACTGGGAACCGTTCACTCAGTTCCACGCTTGGTGCAAGGTCAAGGTTTGATCCTTGGCGTCGGCGCGATGGATTACCCAGCTGAGTTCCAAGGTGCGAGCGAAGAGACTCTTACCAACCTAGCTATTTCCAAGGTCATCACTCTTACAAGCACTTACGACCATCGCGTAATTCAAGGCGCACAATCTGGCGACTTCTTGCGTCGCATCCACGAGATCATGTTGGGCGCCGAGCACTTCTACGACGAGATCTTTGCTGCACTTCGCATTCCTTACGAGCCAATTCGTTGGGCCGTTGACTTCCAATTCTCGAAAGATGATCAGATTAGCAAAACCGCTCGTGTTCAACAGTTGATCGAGTCATACCGCACCTTTGGCCACTTGATGGCGGATACCGATCCGTTGCGCTATCGCCAACGCAGCCACCCCGATCTCGATGTGGTTACTCATGGACTTTCGCTCTGGGATCTCGACCGCGAATTTGCAACGGGTGGATTTGGCGGAAAGCCATTTATGAAGTTGCGTCGCATCCTTGGAATTTTGCGTGACTCATACTGCCGCAGCGTTGGCGTTGAGTACATGTACATGGAAAATCCTGTTGAGCGTAAGTGGATGCAGGAGCATGTCGAAGTTGGCGCACCTCGCACTCCTCGCGAAGAGCAGCTTCGTATCTTGCGCAAACTCAACTCCGCAGAGGCCTTCGAATCCTTCTTGCAGACTAAGTACGTTGGACAGAAGCGCTTCTCGCTCGAAGGTGGCGAGTCACTTATTCCACTTCTGGATGCAATCCTTGATAGCTCTGCTAAGCGCGGACTTGATGAAGTATGTATCGGAATGCCGCACCGCGGTCGCCTCAATGTCTTGGCCAATATCGGTGGCAAGTCATATGGCCAGATCTTCCAAGAGTTCGAAGGCCACTATGCCGAAAACTCAGTACAAGGAACTGGTGACGTTAAATATCACCTCGGTACTCAAGGAGTCTTCAAGGCCGACTCCGGCGAAACCACCAAGATCTATCTTGCCGCTAACCCATCTCACCTTGAGGCTGTTAACCCAGTGCTCGAAGGAATTGTGCGCGCCAAGCAAGATATCAATGGGGTCCACGAGGCTTATAACGTCCTACCAATTCTTGTTCACGGCGATGCAGCCTTCGCTGGTCAAGGCGTCGTCTCAGAAACGTTGAACTTGTCTCAACTCAAGGGATACCGCACTGGTGGAACGATTCATATCGTTGTAAATAACCAAGTTGGATTTACAACATCACCTCACGCAGCACGTTCATCAACCTACTCAACTGATATTGCCAAGATGATTCAGGCACCGGTCTTCCACGTTAATGGTGATGATCCAGAGTCAGTTGTTCGCGTGGCTCGACTCGCCTTCGAATATCGTCAAGAGTTCCACAAAGATGTTGTCATCGACATGGTCTGCTACCGCCGCCGTGGTCACAACGAGGGCGATGAGCCAAGCTTCACTCAGCCAATGATGTACAAACTCATTGATGCCAAGCGCAGCACTCGTAAGTTGTATACCGAAGCTCTCATCGGACGCGGTGATATCACCGTCGAAGAGGCAGAGGAAGTACTTCGCGATTACCAGGCCCAACTCGATGCGGTGTATGCAGCGGTTCATAATGTCGAACCAGCACCATCTGCAAACCATGCACCAGTAGTCACTCCCCCAGAGCAAGTCAACACTGGTGTCGACGAGGCAACCCTTCGCAAGATCGCAGCGACGCAGATCGCAACTCCAGAGGGCTTTGTTGTCCATCCACGCCTGGCTCCACAACTTGCTAAGCGCAACGAGATGCTTGATGAAGGGACTGTCGACTGGGCTGCCGGTGAGATGTTTGCATTCGGTTCGCTCTTGCTCGAAGGCCATCCAATTCGCCTTGCTGGTCAGGATGTGCGCCGCGGTACCTTCTCCAACCGCCACGCAGTTATCGTCGATCAGAACACCGGTGGAGATTGGTTCCCACTTCGCGGTTTGATCAACGACGACAATCAATTCTTCGTCTTTGACTCATTGCTCTCTGAATATGCAGCAATGGGATTTGAGTACGGGTACTCAGTCGAGCGCGACAACGCACTCGTTCTCTGGGAGGCACAGTTCGGCGACTTCGCTAACGGTGCACAATTAATCGTTGATGAGTTTGTATCCAGCGCACTTCAAAAGTGGGGTGAGCGTTCTTCAGTAGTTCTACTCTTGCCTCATGGCTATGAAGGTCAGGGACCTGATCACTCATCTGCTCGCATTGAACGTTACTTAACGCTGTGCGCCGAACAGAACATGACCGTGGCGCAACCAAGCACACCAGCTTCGTACTTCCACTTATTGCGTTGGCATATGAAGAACGCAGCTCGTCGCCCACTCATTGTCTTTGAACCAAAGTCGATGTTGCGCCTTAAGGCTGCGGCATCTGGATTGGCTGATTTCACATCAGGAACATTTAAGACCTTGATTGATGATCCAACGGTTACCAACGCATCACGCGTTATCTACTGCTCCGGAAAGATCTATTGGGATCTCGTTGCAGAGCGCGCCAAGCTTGGTGAGACCAGCACAGCCATCGTTCGTGTCGAACAGCTCTATCCATTCCCAATCGCGGAGTTCATGTCGGTTGCTAACAAACATCCCAATGCCAACCTGCTGTGGGTACAAGATGAGCCAGCCAACCAAGGACCATATCCTTTCGTCGCACTCAATACTCTTGAGGCTCTTGAAGGTCGTACCTTGCGCCGAGTATCTCGGCGTGCAACTGCAAGCCCTGCAACTGGTTCACACCACCTGCATGAGGAAGAGCAGCATGCGTTGATTACCGAGGCATTTACCCGCTAATACGCGCTCTCTTGTAGCGAAGCAGCACGACGCCAACGATTTCATCTGGGGTGAGAGCACCCCAGTTTCGTGAATCGGTACTTGCCTCTTTGTTATCGCCTTCGACCCAGATTCCGTTGGCATCTGCACGGATAACTCGCTTGATGAGGTGAATTCCCGGATAACTTTCGCGTTCAATTACTACGACCCTGCCGAGAAGGTGTTGCACATGCTTTGCGCTTGCCCGTCTAAGGGATCTGAAGATGAGCCAATCACCATCGTTATAAGTAGGGCTCATCGAGGAGCCGCTGACGGCGATAGCTCGGAAAACTCTAAATGGAAGGCGTGCCATGAGAGTAGTAGTCTGACACACAGGACCAACCAATCTTTATTGAAGAAGGAGCATCTATGTTCAAGCCAACACTCGTTGGATATGCCCACTGCGATCTGCCATGCGGAATCTATGATCCAGCACAGGCCAAGATCGAGGCACAATCTGTTAAAGCTTCAATCGAGAAGTACCACGCCAGCAGCGATCCAGTTTTCCAAGCTCGCGCTATCGCGGTGAAGGAAGAGCGTTCCGAACTCGTCAAGCACCATCTCTGGGTTCTCTGGACCGACTACTTCAAGGCCCCACACTTTGAGGCATACCCACAACTCAACACACTCTTCAACGAGGCAACAAAGCTCGCAGGTGCTGGTGGAACCAAGGGTTCAACCGATGTAGCAGTTGCAGATAAGTTGCTCGCAAAGATCGATGAGATCGCAGAGATTTTCTGGGCCACTAAGAAGGCGTAAGAGAATTAGCTAGCGGCGCTATTGCGAGGCAGATTCTCTGCAGCGCTGCGCGCCATGAACGTAACACGATCTACTAATCGCCGTTGCACTTGTGCGACGGCGATTATTCGTTGGTCTTGATGAACTTCACACTCAAAGGTCAGGGTGTTATCTTCACATTCAGTTGCTTTAACGAGAGCGCGAATCTCTCCCCCGATAGAAACCGCACCACGCATTTGAATCGCAGCCCCAATGGTGAATGAGGTCTCTCCGGTCTCAAAAAATTCTGCGATGGCAGCGCTACAAGCCGATTCAATTACATTGAGAGCGGAGTTTGCGGCCAGCACCGGCAAGTCATTTAGCCCTTGAGCTACTCCGGTATCGAGCGGACGGACAGTGAGTGAGGCCATCCCCACCGAACCGAGTAATTGCTCCGCTTGCATGCCTAAAACTTAATGGATGCCCGCGTAAATAAGTGGAGTTATTCGCCTTCAGTAAAGTCGTGGCGAATCTCGTGGGTGAACTCTTGGGTCACTTGAATCGAGGTTGTCCCATCAAAGCTGAAGTTAGTAATTGTCGTAGTTGAGGAGGAGAAGAACTCAACTTGGGACTGGCCCGCTAGCGCCTCGGTCTGCTGCCTAATGCGTTCGTGAAGATCCTGGGGAGCCTCTTCGTTGCAACTACTACGGAGCAGATTCTGCATGAAGGCGAGCGCCGCGCTCTCATGGACCATCACCTCGTTACAGTCTGGGCACTCTTGGAAATGGAATTGGAAGATCTGGTATTCCTGGTCAGATGGCAACTCGTGATCGATGAAGAGCAACAAACTTTGAAGCACCTGATCGCAAGGAATCTGATTCATGTTATTCATGAACGCCCCCTCCACGATTAAATCCTCGCTCTTTGGCGTAATCTGCAAGTGAGGCCCGGAGCAACTTACGGCCGCGGTGCAATCTCGACATCACGGTGCCCGAAGGAACGCCAACGATCTCGGCAATCTCCTTATAGGAGAAGCCTTCGACATCGGCGAGGTAGACCACCAATCGGAAATCTTCTGGCATTGCGGCAAGAGCTGCTCGTACATCTAAATCTGCGATCCCATCAAGGGCTACATCTTCGGCAGAGCGCCCCTGGTCGCTGGTGTGACTGGCAGCGTCATAGATCTGCCAATCCTCTAGTTCCCCATCGCTAATCTGCGGACGACGCTGATCCTTGCGGTAGGTATTGATAAAGGTTGTGGTGAGGATTCTGTATAACCAAGCCTTGAGGTTGGTACCAGGTTCAAATTGATGAAAAGAGACGAAGGCCTTGGCGTAGGTATCTTGAACTAGATCCTGGGCGTCGTGCGGATCTTTGGTGTAACGCAGGGCAGCTGCATAGAGCTGATTTGTGTATTGGAGCGCATCACGCTCAAATCGCGCCTTCTTCTGGGCAGCACTCTCCGCGGCGCGGTCTACAACCGCGAGCTCTGAATCAGTGGCGTCCATGACGGCCAAGGCTACTCCCACACGGTGAGAACCGCCTGAGCGAACCCTTTATTCCCATGTGACCGAGGAGGCCAACGCATGGCCATTAGAAAAGGGTCTCTGGCTCCCCTAATTCGATTGGTTCAATGAGCGCAGGACCATTATTGGCGGTCGAATTGACTCTTGATGAGACGGGATATGCCGACAAACCCTCGGCAGGATGCTCCACCGCCATTAACGCGCGGATCTCATGAGTGGATGTCACTTGGGGATCAAGCCAGTCGCTCCATCGATCTTTGGGTAAGAAGGTTGGCATGCGATGGTGCACCGTTGCCAAGAATTCAACGGCTGGTCGCGTAATGATCGCCGCGCTCTCTTGATAGCTCCCATCGGGAGCGCGCCACCTATCCCAAATACCTGCAAATGCGATCAGTCCTTTGCCATGAATGAAGAATGGTTGTTTGGTCGAGTATGGACCAAGTTCAGTCGCCCATTCGTAGTAACCAGATGCCGGAATCAGACAACGACGTTGATGAAATGCGCTCTTAAAAGTTGGCTTCTCATGCACCGTCTCAGTGCGAGCATTGATCGCCTGCGATTGCGTACGCAGCGCATCCTGCGGATTATCTGACCATGGTGCAATTAGTCCCCATGAGACCGTGGCGAGTTCTCGCTTCCCCTCGCGATTATCTCGGACCACATAAATCTCGCGGGTCGGAGTGATATTCCAATCTGCAGGCAAGATGGGGCCGGCGTAATCAGTCGAAATTTCAAAGGCATCCATCAGCTCATCTTGGCTTGCGTTGAGAGCATAACGACCGCACATGAGCGTAAAGGTATCTCAGGTAGGCTTGCGATATGACGAATCACTGGCTCGCCCCTTACCGAGGGAACACTCCGGTTGAGGCGACCTTGACGATTCCGGGTTCTAAATCGGTGACCAATCGGGCGCTGATCTTGGCCGCGCTCTGTGACTCTCCCTCAATTCTTCGTCGCCCGCTCCACTCCCGCGACTCAGCACTGATGATCGCCGGGCTCAAGGCGATAGGAGTTGGAATTGCAGAAGATTCCAATGGCGATCTGACAGTCACCCCTGGCACTTTGTATGGACCTGCCTCGATCGGCGTCGGCAATGCCGGAACCGTTATGCGCTTTCTGCCACCGGTCGCCGCCATGGCCAAGGGGATCATCCACTTTGATGGCGATGCCCGCTCGCACGAACGTCCGTTAGGTCCGGTTATCAAGGCTCTGGAGTCCCTTGGAGTCAGCATCGAACACGGCTCCCGTTATTCATTGCCCATGACCATCAACGCTAATGGCCAACTTCGAGGTGGCACTGTTGAAGTCGATGCGACTTTATCGAGCCAATTCATCTCAGCTCTCTTGCTTGTTGCTCCAGCAACCAAAGAGGGAATCACGGTTAAACACATTGGGGCTTCGCTTCCCTCACTTCCTCATATCGAGATGACGATCGCTATGTTGCGCGAAAAGGGTGTTGAAGTAACGGTCGGCAAAAATGAGTGGAGTGTTCAGCCCGCTGTTATGCATGGAGCAGATCAAGTGATCGAACCTGATCTCTCCAATGCAGCTCCCTTTATGGGCGCCGCGATGATCAGTGGAGGAACCGTTGTGATTCGCGATTGGCCGCACACGACCACACAACCTGGTGACGACCTGCGCGAAATCTTTACCCAGATGGGTGCACACGTAGAGTTTCGTGGAAATGATCTGGCAATTACAGGAGATCAGATTCACGGCATCGATATCGATTTACACGACGTAGGTGAACTCACCCCCTCAATTGCAGCCTTGTGCGTATTTGCAGATTCGCCCTCGTATTTGCGAGGAATTGCACATCTGCGTACCCACGAGACAGATCGCTTAGCTGCTCTTGCAACAGAGATTAATAACTTAGGTGGCGAAGTCATCGAAGAACCTTCCGCTTTGCGCATCATTCCGCGTCCTCTGCATGGTGGAGTTTTTCATACCTACGATGATCATCGTTTAGCAACTGCTGGTGCCCTGATCGGATTACGCGTTCCAGATATTGAAGTAGAAAATATTGAGACCACTCGCAAGACGCTCCCCGATTTTCCTGGAGCCTGGAGCGAACTTTTGAACGGAAGTCGATGACCGCTCGCGAACTAGATGAGGATGATGTTCGGATTCGTCCGAAACGCTCATCGCGTCCGCGCACAAAAGATCGCCCCGATTACTCACATGCAGAGTTAGCTCGAATTATTGCGGTAGATCGCGGCCGCAGCACAGCCCTGATTGAAGCCACCGGCATCGTTGTAACGGCGATGAAGGCCCGTGAGCTGGGTAAAAAATCAGTAGTCGTCGGAGATATCGTCCGAATCGTTGGAGATACCTCGGGCAAGGTGGATACCTTGGCTCGTATCGTTGCCGTTGAGCCGCGCCGCAATGAACTCACCCGCACCGTCGAAGATGATGCCGGCATGGAACGCATGATTGTTTCCAACGTCGATCAACTTGGAATCGTTCTGGCCGCTGCCAATCCAGAGCCCCGGCATGGCTTTGTTGATCGCGCTCTCGTGGTTGCCTTTGATCAACGGATCACACCGATCATCATCATGACTAAATGCGATCTCGCTGACCCTACTGAGTTCCTCTCCGCATATAAAGATCTGGATGTGCAGTCGCTCCAAATTCAACGGGGCGCAGATCTCACCGCGCTGCGCGCTGCCCTCGCTGGAAAACGCACTGTGCTACTCGGTCATTCTGGCGTTGGTAAATCAACGCTCGTCAACGCATTAGTTGAAAGTGCACAACGCGCTACCGGGGATGTCAACGATGTAACAGGTCGCGGCCGACATACTTCATCGAGTGCAATCGCACTTGAATTAAATGACAACTCGGGGTGGATCATCGATACACCTGGGGTCCGTTCCTTTGGACTGGCCCATGTCGAACGAGATCGCGTCATTGGTGCATTTAGCGAGTTCGCAGATGCGATCGAACATTGCCCCCGAAACTGCTCGCATGATGAAGAGGGTTGCGCCCTCAACTCAATGATTACAGATCCCAACTCTCTCGCGCGGTTAGCAAATCTGCGTGGGCTACTACGCGAAGGTAAACTGAACTCATGAGAGATCTCACCCCAGACCTACAATTAGCCCAACGCTTGGCAGATGCAGCAGATGCAATCTCCAAGGATCGCTATCAATCCCTCGACCTGGTCATCGAGACAAAGCCCGATCTGACTCCGGTAACAGATGCGGATAAGGCGGTCGAAACCAAAATTCGCCAGATCTTGGCCGTAGAACGTCCAGATGATCTGATCGTGGGTGAAGAGTTCGGTACTCCTGATCTCACGGGTGACAAGTACTACTGGGTGATTGATCCCATTGATGGAACCAAGAATTTCTTACGTGGAATTCCCACCTGGGCAACGCTAATCGGGCTCTGCAATCCCGATGGTGAAGTTGTCGTCGGAGTAGTGAGCTCACCAGCCCTCTATCGCCGCTGGTTTGCATCGCTAGGCGGGGGCGCATTTGTGAGTGAGAACGGTGGGTCTGCCAAGCAGATTCACGTTTCTCAGGTGCGAGAACTCAAAGATGCCTCGCTCTCCTACTCTGATCTCGTTGGGTGGGGTTCACGCAAAGCTGCCATGTTGAAGTTGCAGGAAGATATCTGGCGCACGCGCGGACTCGGTGATTTCTGGTCGCATATGTTGGTTGCTGAAGGCGCGGTCGATATCGCCGTCGAGCCTGTCCTCGCACTTTGGGATATGGCGGCGTTAGATATCGTCGTACGCGAGGCAGGCGGTTCCTTTACAAACTTAGATGGCAAGCCCGGTGCTCACGGTGGTAACGGTGTATCAAGCAATGGCCTACTCCACGAGGCTTTTTTAAAGGCGCTTAATTCATGAAGTTCCTCTGGTTCGGCAAGAAGAAGGCAGCTAAGCAGGTAGAGGTATCTCCACCACCTGCACCGCAAGAGGTTTATTCGGTTTCTGGATATATCTGCGAAACAAATCCTGAAGCAGGAGCGAAGAACACCGAACTACCAGCCCAATTCATCAATTCGGCGATTTTATCCATCCTCTCCAAGGCCCACTCCCCTGCGGATATTGCTGCCCAAGAGTTCTTCCAAGAGCGAGGCGCAAATCTGCTGCCTGTAAGTGACTATTCATTTAGCGCAGAGCGAGGCTTTAGTGGTCGAATTCAAGATGGCGATATTAGGCGCACGGTGTTGATCGGACCGGCATCGGTCATTGCTCGCGTCACGACTCCATTAAGTAATTCACTCGCCAGTGCAGCAGCAAACAACTCAGATCTCTTCGTAGTTGCAATTGATGGGATTGCTTACGCAGCTTTTGGTATCACCAAAGAACTTATTTAGAGCTCTAACCACCCGTGATGAGGTAGCTCATCGGCGCGCTCAGGTCCCCAGGTCCCCTTGAAGTACGGCGAGAGATGTGGCTCATTGTTAATGATTCCTTCCACAATTCTCCAGGTCTCAAGAACTGAATCGATATGTGTGAAGCGCATGTGGTCGCCTGCCATAGCAGCGCGTAGGAGGCGCTCATATGCCTCTTGTCGATCACCGAGTGCAGCAGCGAAGTTGACCGTCAACTTTACTGGCTCTGTAGTGAGGTGATCTCCTGGCGACTTAGCCTGAAGTTCAATATCCACGCCATCATTCTTGCCGAGACGGAAGCGGAGCAAGTTAGCTGAACCTTCTTGGCTCTCTGCAAACAACAGGCGAGGTGGTTGCTTAAATTCGATAATAACTTCCAGTGTTGTCTCTTGAAGATTTTTACCAGTGCGCAGATAGAAAGGAACTCCAGACCAGCGCCAGTTATCGACATACATTGTGGCTGCGACGTAGGTCTCTGTTGTAGATTTAGGAGCAACGCCTGCTTCATCGAGATAACCAACATACTGACCACGAATTACATTCTCTGGCTTAAGCGCCGCGATCGCTCTAAAGACCTTAAGTTTCTCATCTTCCATCGTGCTGGAGGTTAGATCTGATGGTGGCTCCATCGCGATGAGCGCGAGTACCTGTAGCAAGTGATTCTGCAACACATCGCGAATCGCACCAACGCCATCGTAGAAAGCACCACGACCTTCGACACCAAAATCTTCTGCCATCGTGATCTGCACGCTATTGATGTAGCGATGGTTCCAGAGTGGCTCCCAAATGGAGTTTGCAAAACGGAAGATCAAAATATCCTCAACCGACTCTTTACCGAGGTAGTGGTCGATACGATAGATGCGATCTTCTGGGAGCACTTCTTCAAGAACTTCTTGTAGGGCAATTGCAGAATGAAGATCACGACCAAATGGCTTCTCAACAACTAGGCGAGAGCGTTCGGTCAATCCAACCTTTGCCAAACCTTGTGTGACATTTCCAAAGAATGCAGGTGGAATAGCCAAATAGATAACGGGACTCTGCTTATCTTTTAGAACCTCGGCTAAATCTTCGTACAACTTGGCATCTTCGTAATTTCCCACGACAAGAGAGAGTTCTTTATCGAGTTGGGCCAAGATCTGAGCATCTGGGTTAGGGAATGCCGCGTGGATCGCCTCAACAGCGTGAGCAGTAAATTGTTCGTGATCCCACTTTGTTGAAGCAACTCCTACAACGGGACATTGAAGTGAGCCATTGAGAGACATGCTGTAAAGGGCTGGAAAAAGCTTCTTCTTGGCGAGGTCTCCAGTAGCTCCAAAGAGCACCAATACATCAGCTTCTTGCAGGGGAATCTTGCGAGCGCTCATCTACTTTTTCACTTCCACGTGTCCGCCAAATTTCTTTCTCATCGCTGAGAGAACCTTGTTTGCGTATAAATCATTCCCGCGTGAACTAAAACGACCCATCAATGAGGCGCTGAGAACATTTGCCGGTACTCCCGCATCAATAGCAGTCTGAACGGTCCAACGTCCCTCGCCAGAGTCAGAAACAGAACCTTCATAACCAGCGAGTTGTGGATCTTCGGTGTAAGCAGTTGCGGTGAGATCAAGGAGCCAGGAGGCTACGACCGATCCACGACGCCAAACCTCAGTCACTTCTTCCATATCAAATTCATATTTTGTTTCAACGTGATCGCCAACGGCAGTTGGATGCTTGATTCCTTGTGCTGCAGCGTGAATCAAATTAAGGCCTTCGGCATATGCAGCCATGGCGCCGTATTCAATTCCGTTGTGCACCATCTTGATGAAGTGGCCGGAACCAATTGGTCCGCAATGCAAGAAGCCGTATTCACTATTGCTTGGTTCGCCAGTGCGACCAGGTGTGCGCTCGGCAGATTCGACGCCAGGTGCCATTGCTTTAAAGATTGGGGTGAGGCGTTCAACGACATCGGTGTCGCCGCCGATCATGAGCGAGAAGCCGCGCTCTAATCCGTAGACGCCACCTGAAGTTCCAACGTCCACAAAGTTGATTTCCTTTGTTGCAAGCCAGGCAGCATTCGCGATGTCATCGCGATAGAAGGTGTTACCGCCATCAATGATTGTTGAGCCGGGAGCCAAGTGCTCTGCAACGGCGTGGATCGTCTGCTGAGTTACCTCGGCAGGAACCATCACCCAGACGAACTGAGGATTTGCAGCATCATTAAATTGAGCTAGATCGGCGAGTGAAGAAAGTGGGGTGAATCCTTCGGCAGCAACTTTTGCCACGGTATCTGGATTTACATCGTAGACCGCGATCTGCACTGGAGTCTGGGCATGGCTTTGAATACGGCGGGCGATATTGGCCCCCATGCGGCCCAAGCCGACAATCGTTAATTGAATGTTGCTCATCGTGATCTCCTTCGGTGGAACGATCCTAAATTAATTGTTAGCGGGTGCCGATAGATCGGTAAGGATTTGAAGTTGACCGTTAGGTGAACTCTTCTCCAAAGCTCCCACGGGGCCAGTCTGGATCGACTGCAGCGCCGCAGCCTTGGCTTCGCCTAGAGCGAAGATGTAAATATGTAGAGCGTTACCCAAGCGAGTAAGCGACAAACTCACACGCTGTGGTGGCAACTTAGGTGAATTATGGACTGCTATCGCGTTGGTGGCGACTCCTGGCTCAAAAAGTCCAGGAAATAGGCTGGCGATGTGTCCATCCTCACCCATGCTGAGCACAACGGCATCGAATGGTCGAGAGCCCAGTTCCAAAGCAACCTCGGCGGCGTAATTAGCGGCAGCCTGATCGAGATCACCTTCGGTATCCACCCTGTGAAAGACAATATGGGATTTACACATCCCGAAACCTGCGATCAGGGTTGAATCATTGCGATCAGGGTTATCGAACGAGGTGAATCGCTCATCTGAGAACCAGACGTGAAGCATTGAACCTTCAAAGGATCTGTTCTCACGAACTAATTTAAATAACGCGATATCAATCGCCTTAACGATGGCGAGTCCAGTTCTTCCGCCGGTGATAACAATGTGAGCGGTCTTGGTGTTAGTCCAAGCATCTGCAATGGCGCTGATCACACCAAATGCACAAAGACCCACCAAACTTTCGTCTGATGGGTCGCTGATGTAATTCATAGTAGCGGGGACAGGATTTGAACCTATGACCTCTGGGTTATGAGCCCAGCGAGCTACCGAGCTGCTCCACCCCGCGTCGGTAGTTGAATCTTACGAGAAAACCGCCAATAACCCAAAACGAGGCTATTGGCGGTTAACTCGAACCAGTAAAAGTACTAGTAAAAGTACTACTTACCCTCAGCGGCGATCGCTGCGGCGATAGCGGCCTTTAGTTGGTTCTGTGCGACTCCATATGCGGCGAAATCATTGTTCTTAAGAGCGTTAACTCCAGCAGCATATGCACTCTTAATTTCTGCCAGCGCCTGCTGCAATGATGTTGTACCTGTAGTAGTGGTACCCGTTGAAACAGTTCCAGTAGATGTATTAATCGTTGCACCTGAACTTCCACCAAATACTTGGTTGAGTGCATCCTGCAGCGTATTTCCGAATCCAATTTGATCACCAAAGGAGACGAGAACTTTTTGCAGAAGTGGGAATGACGATGCGTTAGCTGTTGCACGTACATAGACCGGCTGCACATAGAGCAGACCACTTCCAACTGGAAGAGTCAACATGTTGCCGAGCACTACATCAGATCCTCCTTGACGTAACAAGGAGAGGGTCTGCGCAACATCAGGTTTCGCTTCAAAGTTCGAAGCCACCTGCGATGGTCCCGAGATATTTGTTGATCGCGGCAACTGAAGCACCGTGATCTTTCCGTAGTTAGGACCGGCGTCAGAATTTACTGCTGCAAACGCTGTGAGGTTCTGCCTGGTTCCGCGGGGAACGAATGAGGTAGAGAGCGAGAACGATGAGGTAGAAGAGCCTGGCAATTGCAAAGTCTGGTACGTAGGTGGCTGATTCTCGGCATTCGCACCGAGAGATGAAGGATCAGATGGAACCTTCCAGAAATCTTGTCCTCCGTAATACGCAGAGGCATTATCAACGTGATAGGTCGTCAAGATATCGCGCTGGACTTCAAATATTCCCTCGGGATAACGGATGTGCTGCAAGAGAGCAGGACTGATATCGCTCTTTGGAAGCACAGTTCCGGGATAAGCCTTGCTCCATGTCTTGAGCACTGGATCATTGGTATCCCATTGATAGAGGGTGACCGTTCCATCGTATGCATCAACGGTTGCCTTAACTGAGTTACGGATGTAATTGACGTTGACGTTTGGTAGCGCAGTTACCGTAGAAGAGTTAGCAGTAACCGAGTTGCTTGTAGCGGTAGCTAAATTCTCGACCGCTGAGTACGGATAGCCCGAAGATGTTGTATAGCCATCAACGATCCACAAGATCCTGCCATTTACGATCGCCGGATAAACATTGCCATCCAAGGTCAACCATGGAGCAACTTTCTGAACCCGATCGATTGGAGAGCGGTTGTAAAGAATCTTAGAATCCTTGTTGATCAAGTTAGATAACAAGATCTGTTGATCCTTGTACTTGATCGCAAAGAGAAGTCGGGTGAGCATACTTCCCATTGGTACTCCACCCTTACCTGCATAGGTGTAGTTCTGCTGACCGTTTGCCTGCGAATCATCGGGATAATCCAACTCGTTTGGTGTGCTCTTTGCAGAGCCACCGACGATGGAGTATCCAGGAACGTTCTCACCAAAGTAGATACGAGGTTGGAAGGTACCAAGTCCATTAGATGGTGGAATATTTCCGACGGTAAAGCTTGGCTTTCCATCTGAATCTACGACATTGGTAGGTGCTGCAACAAAGCCAAATCCATGGGTGTAAACCAAGTGATCGTTAATCCAGTTTTGTGCCGGCGATCCAGCGATGTTGAGTTCACGAACTGCAACGACCATATCTTGCTTCTTACCATTGATCGTATAGCGATCAACATCGAGAGCATCTGGGAAGGTGTAGTACGGCTTGATCTGCTGCAACTGTCTAAAGGTTGCAGAGAGAACATCTGGATCTAGCAAACGCGCATTAGAGATATTTGAGGTGTCATTGGCGAGCTGCCCTGGCTGGGTCGAAATAATCGCCGGATAATCCTTGATGGTGACATTAGATAAGCCGTAGGCAGCGCGAGTTGCATCGATATTGCGCTGAATATATGGAGCTTCCTTGTTGGACTCACTTGGCTTAACCGTAAATTGCTGAATAAATGCGGGATAGATACCTGCGATCAGAAGTGAAGAGACAACCATCAAGACAACGCCTGCTGCTGGCAAAACCCACGAGCGGCGCACAATGTTGGCAAAGAAGAGCAGCGCACAAATTACTGCGATGCCGGCCAAGATCGCCTTTGCTGGCAAGAGTGCATTGACATCGGTATATCCAAGTCCGGTGAAGAGACTGCCTTGGTGAAGTGCAAGGTCATAACGATCGAACCAATAGGCAACAGCCTTGATTAAGACGAGAACACCTAGAAGTACGGATAGTTGAACACGCGCTGCAACAGTTGTTCTATCTTGACTGACCTGTGGGCGAATTCCGCCATAGACATAATGAATACCTACGGTGGCAACCAAGGTGATCAAGATTGTTGAGATTCCCCAACTTATAAGGGACTCATACATTGGCAACTTGAAAGCAAAGAACGAGATATCAAGATGGAACTGTGGATCTTTCGTTCCAAAGTTTGTCGAATTCTTAAATTGCAACCAGGTTTGCCACAACTTCGCACCGGATGTTCCAGCGAACCAGAAGAGAGCGACGGCGATCGCGCCTACTACATAACGTTTGATCGGTTCGATCTGTCCGCGGTAGCGCTCTAAATTATCTGGCTCAACAGAGACAGGAACATAAATGGGACGACGTCGATAGGCGATGGCGATATTAGAGGTAATAAAGAGTGAGGTAATTAAACCGAAGGCGACAAAGAGCTCAATCTTGGTGACTAGAGTCTTGCTCCAAACGCTCGTGAAGTTAACTGAGCGGAACCATAAGAGATCGGTATAAAAGCCAGTGAGTGAAACCAAAATTGCGATGATTACTATCAGGGCGATGACTACATAGCCGATAGGACCAGGTCCCCGACGTTCTCCAGGGGCCCGAGGTGGGCGTGGAGGTCTAGCGTTGTTGAAGGGGTTATTGGGAAACTGGAAAGAACTCATGGAAATACTCTAGTGCTCGGAATTAGGCTCCCGGAGAGTCTGCTGGAATAGGTGGAACTTATTAACCGAGCGATTAGTCTCATTGTCGAACTTATCCTTGAATTTTGAGGTCCACAGGACATATCCAATAGCGAGGCTGACCAGAACGACTGGGACTACCCACCAGATCAGCGCGGCAAAGGCGGTTGAGGTGGCGTGGCTCGTTGCAGCCTCCACAAACTTCGCGGTCATGATCACAAGCCCACTTTAACCCAATTCACCTTTACATTCAGATTTAGCTGCTCATCGTGCTTCAGGTCTTTATTCTGGCGCGAACTCAGGTTTCGGTGCACTAGCAATCCCAGTGGCTTCTCTAAACTTCTCCGCTCAGGACGAAATCAAATCAGAAAATCGGGAAGTAAATTTGCTTCGAAGTTGTTCTTTTACGTATGAGCGCTACGAGCGTTCGCGCGTAATTTCTCAGGATAGAAGGTAGGCGACGTGAGCGGTTTTGGATTCTTCCCTAACGATGGCTTCTTCAACGCTGGCACCGCAGGCGGACCAGGAACTCCGATGCTTCAACCAGTTGTCATGCGAGATGCTGCACGTGCATTTCTGGCAACTCACAGCGATCTACCAGTCGGGCAAGATGATGCCCGCAAAGCAAAAGAGGCGATCGATATCGCCAATACCTGGATCGAAAGTTTTACCCAATTTCCCGCCACCATTTCTAACTCAGATGTGGCATGGACGAGAAGAGATTGGATCGACCAATCTGTTAATGGTTGGCAGAAGTTAGTTGAACCACTTGCCGAAGGAATGGTCGATGCTCTTGGCAAAGTACTCAAGGAGATGGGCCCTGAAGTAGAAGAAGCTACTGCTGGAATTCCTGGTGCTGAGGCAGCCTTCCTACCAGTCATGCGCAATTTCATGGGTCAATTAATTGCAACACAACTTGGGCAATCGATCGGCACACTCTCGATTAGTTTGACCGGTTCACAAGATGCCGCAATCCCCCTCTTCGAGAAATCTGGGGCGCATCTGATTCCGCAGAACATTGCGATCTGGGGTGAGGGTCTTGAAATTCCTGAGCAAGAGATTGCAATTTATATGGCGCTGCGAGAGGTAGCAGCCCAACGTCTCTTCGCCCATACGCCGTGGTTGGCCGGATATATCCGCGAACTTATTCAAAGTTTTGGAAGTGGAATCACTGTCGATATTGAGGCAATTCAACGCCAAGCTGAGAGCGCAATGAGCTCCGGTGAGTTGGATATCAATAATCCAGAGTCCATCACCCTCGCTATCAATCAAGGCATGTTTCAACCAGAACAGAGTCCTGCCCAAAGCGCAGCCCTCGCAAAACTTGAGACAACTTTCGCTCTTATCGAAGGCTGGATTGACCACATCACACAACTTGCGGCAGCAGATCGACTCCCATCACTTGCCGCGCTTCAAGAGAGCTATCGTCGGGCTCGCATTGAAAGCGCACCTACACAACAACTCTTTGCAATGTTGTTAGGTCTGCATATTTCGCCCCGTTTAACGCGCGAGTGCTCACAATTTTGGAGTGAGATTTATTCCATCAGTGGCGGAGCAGAGGGCAATATTGAAAGCGGAATTGAGGTACGCGATCACCGCTGGGAAGATTCTGCTTTGCTACCAACTGCGCAAGATCTACACGATCCAGCAGGGTTCTTGGCAAGCACTACCGTTCCTGATGATCTCTCAGGTTTGATTTAATTTAACTCTCAACAATTTGGGATTTCACTCAACAATAAAAAGCCAAATCCCCGGCCGCACGATTTGATGTCTGCCTTCCCCTTGCCTACATCAAACGGTTATCCGAGGACTTGGTGAGTGAAACTTATGCTAACTAGCCACGAATACCAAAAAGAAATGCCAGAATTCGCATAAATAACTGTTGATAAATCTGTGGAGAAACGGGGGATAACTCGTGGAATCGGTGGACAATTTTCAACAGGTCTCCCTCTTTGAAGATAGCCTCCCGGGAATGATCAGCGAGCCAGCAAAGAGCCAGAAGTTTCTACGGAACAAAGCCCTCCCCGACAATCTTCCGGAGTTCCGCGTTATTCGCAGTACTCGCCGCAAAAGAAGTATTAGCGCCTTACGTCAAAATGGAATTATTGAGATTCACATTCCCGACCGCATGAGCCGTAAAGATGAATATGCCATCATCCCCGAGATGATCGAGATCGTGCTCCGTCGCGAGGCAAAGAACCGTTCCAGTGATGAGATGTTGGGTGAGATGGCTGCCGATCTTCTTGCGCGCTACCTGCCTGATTTCCACGAGCGGCCAACTGCGATTACCTGGCGCTCAATGCGTGAACGCTGGGGTTCTTGCACGACCAGCGATGGAACTATCCGGATCTCACTCCGGCTCAACTCCGCCCCCTCATATGTAATCGGCTGCGTGCTCTTCCATGAGCTGATCCACCTGCGTGTGCCTGGCCATGGCCGCGACTTCTACGAGTACCTCGAGCGCTATCCCGATAAAGATCGGGCAGAAGCCTTCCTAGAGGGATTTGAGGCTGGTCTATCGATCGCCCCCGAGGCGATTACCTCCGCCTAAGGGCGGGGAGAAAAATTCGGACATATCGCCCTTATTCCGCCAATATCCCCTCAAGAAAGCAGAACTTCACGCTTAATTGAGCGTCAAATCCCCCCACTAACGCTCTACGCGGGTATCGTGCTCTTGTACGCACGCTCGCTATGGGAGGCTCCCGAAGCTTTGAGCGTGTGACGATTGGGGGTCAGCATGGCTGAAGAATATAAAGGCGAGGCCTACTGCGTTAAGTGCAAAGAGAAGCGGTCCTTCGAAGGTCATGTAAAGGTTTCAGAATCTGGTCGCCGTATGGCACAGGGAATCTGCCCTGTATGTGGCACTAAGGTCAACCGAATCTTGGGCAAGGCGTAATAACTCTGCTCCACACTTGTGATTAAACAAGTGTTCTTAAACAAGTAGGAAAGTAAAGCAAAAGCTCGGATCACCCCCACCATCAGCGTGGGGGTGATTTTTTTATCCCCAGATTTGTCGCGCTCTGACACCGTGCCGAGATTTCACGCCATTCTTCGCAGGTGTCTACACGAGAGCGCGCTCGCTACCTCAGATTAAAAACAGGAGTCAGCCTGACTCCTCATCAGGGAGATTATCTACTAGGTCTGCCCCACCGAGGTCTGCTTATTACCGATCGCCTGCAGGTGCAGATTGCTCGCGCGTGTGATGGAAGCAAGCGATCTGAAGAGATTGCGGCAGGACTCCTTTGTGAGCTCAGTGAGGTTCAAAATTTCGCAGAATCCTTACGGAGTGAAGGCTTTCTTGAAGAACTGGCGGAGGCAGTGACGATTGATTCCCCCGATCTCAGCACGGAGCTAATTCGACACCGAACCGATATCGAGAACTCTCTGCTCACGCACCGGCCCGGGAGATCCGACGGTGGTCGCCACGAATTTGAATCACGGGGCGCCGCAACAATATTGATCTCGGGTGAGAATCGGTTGGCGCGAAATCTCTTGGTCGCACTTCACGCTTCAGGATTTACAAATACTCGAGTGATAATGCGGGGAAACTTAGCGCCTCGCCTCACGGCAAGTGATGTCTGTGGCTTGATTGTTGGCAATGATGATTTAGGAAAATTGCGTTCAGAATTTACCGCGGAGATTATTCGCAACGCTCAAATAACGAGAAGTGCAGTTGCTGCTAAAGCGCAGCCAGATTTAATAATTTCGACGATACCGATTGAGTGGGATTACGTCCAACGATGGATGAGCGAGGGTTCAGCTCACCTGCACATTAATCCCTTGATTGGAGCAGAGATCGAGGTCGGTCCGTTAGTACTTCCTGGGCAGACGCCGTGCTTACGGTGCGTGACCCTTATTAAACGCGACAACGGCACCAACATTGATCGCGAGTTTGTGCGCTCAGAACTTCCTAGCGCGGCTTTAGCTTTTATAACTGGAGTTGTAGCCCTAAACGTCGGGGATTATTTCGCCACCGGAAAATCCCCGTTGCGTGCCGCTTCTTACTGGTATGACTTGTTGAATCCGATGCGTTCGCCAGAAGTACGCCATTGGAACTTTCATCCGCAGTGCGGGTGTCAATAACGTTTAACGTACTAACTGGCGAGCGCTTCATCTTCATCTTCCTCTCGTACTTGAACAGGAGTGATGCGTGGCCGTCCCACCGTGCGCTTTGCTGCAACGATCTGACCTTCCACAAACAACTCTCCACCCCAGACTCCACATGGCTCCTGCCGTGAGAGCGCGCCTTCTAAACAGGCAGCCTTCATGGGACAAGTACCGCAGAGTGATTTTGCCAGCGCCACACGAGGTGGTGCTTCATCGAAGAAGAGCTCTGGGTCTGCGGTGTGACAAGGAAGAGATATATCTCCCGTTACATCGCTTAGCCCAATCTTCTCCCCGTCAGCCCATCCTGGAACTAACAGTTCACTAAAGAGAACAGCCATTGTTCTCGCCTCCTTACTTTCTACTCGGTTATCCATTTCCTTGTCTTGTGCTCCTTGTAACTTCTCTTTTACCTCGATCGAAAGATCTGGGTAAAAGAAAAGGACCGCTCATCCGATTGGATGGCGGTCCCTGGTGGGTCTCTTCGATTTATCGAATAGAACTCCAGGTTCCGCGCAGTCCATAGGCTGCAAAATTCTTGGTTGCCCAGAACTTGGCCGCTGTGGCATGAGCGTGATTTGTATATGTTGCTGGTGTGGCGAGGGCAGCCGAAATTACAGCGCGTTGTGCGCTGGTTTCGCGTTGTGTCATAGACACATCTGCCTCCTCTTGCCGTCTAATCGCTGCCAATCTGGCAGTTGCACAAGGGTAGGGGGCGCAGCCTCCGCCGCGCAACCTAATTGAAGTTAATTAATTCTGAGTCGAAAGTAGGGGGCCGAGGAACTCGCTTGGCTCCCCCGAATAGCTGAGGTGAACCGTGCGCTTGGCCCGTGTGAGCCCCACGTAGAACAGGCGGCGCTCCTCCTCTATATCGCTGGCATTTGCAATGGGCAGCGCTCCCCCGCTGACCCCAACGAGGAAGACGTGGTCCCATTCCAGACCTTTAGCGGCGTGCAGAGTCGATAGGACAACTCCTGGGAGCGTCGGCGGGTTGTTCTGTTCTGCCCGATCTTCAAGTTCGCGCAGAAAAGCGCGCAGGTTGGGGGCTCCCGCCTCTTTCAATTGCTTGCCTAGCGTGATGAAGGCTCGCACATAGTCAGCGTTGCCAAATGGGCGCAACACAGATTCAAGATCATGGAACCAATCGTTCTCTTCGCTCGGCAGCACCGAAGCGCTTCGAATGACGCGCATCGCATCACGGACATCGGTCCGGTCAAAGAATCGTTCACTATTTTTCAATTGGGTTTCGATACCAGCGTTCTTGAGAGCGGACTCGAAGGGATCAAGAGCTGTATTGGTACGAGCCAAAATTGCGATATCGGAGTGAGTTTTTCCAAGAGCAGAAATTCTTTGGACGACTGCGTTGACTTCAGCGTTTGTTGAATGGAATGAGGTGAGCTCTAATTTCTCGCCACGCTCATGTACAGAGGTTAGCTCGTGGTCGTGGTTGCCACTTCCCTCTTTGAGAATGCGATTAGCAAGTTCAATAATTTCTGGTGTTGAGCGGTAGCCGCGCGTCAATCTCACAACAGGAGCTTGCGGATAGCGGTGGGTAAATGCCAGCAGAAATTCCGATGTAGCTCCGGCAAAGGTGTAAATGGTCTGCGCGGCATCACCAACTACGCAGATGTCATTGCGATTGCCGAGCCAGAGATTGAGTAAGCGTTGTTGCAACGGAGAAACATCTTGATATTCATCAACGGTGAAGTAGCGATATTGATCGCGCACCCTCTCGCGCACATCGCGATCTTCTTCCAGCATTCCCACCGTGAGAAGCAAGACATCTTCAAAATCAATGATCCGCTCTTGATGCTTAAGAGTTTCATAAGCTTGATAGACCTTGGCGACCTCCGCGAAGTTCTCTTTATCAGGGCGGCCATTTGGAATCCGAAGTGATCGACCTGCACCCAGCGCCTCTTCAACATAATCGCTCGGGGCTGTCTGTAGAGATTTAGCCCATTCAATCTCACCGCTGATTTCACGGAGGGTGGCGACTCCCGGAACAAGTGAGGTATCACTACGCGCCATCGCATCGCCCAAGAAACTTCCCTTTGTCGTAAGCAATTTGGGGAAGCTTCCGCCAAATGAGTACGGCCAGAAATACATGAGTTGCTTGAGGGCGGCAGAGTGAAATGTCCGTGCGGTCGCGTTAGGAACTCCGAGAGTGCGAAGTCGGGCACGCATCTCGCCCGCGGCGCGCGCTGTAAATGTGAGGGCCAAAGTCTTGGTGGGGTCAGTTACTCCAGCAGCAACAGCGTAGGCGATTCGGTGGGTGATGACGCGGGTTTTACCTGTGCCTGCCCCTGCGATGATGCAGAGAGGACCTCGAATAGTTGTTACCGCTTGACGTTGCTCAGGATCGAGCCCTTCCAATATTGCATCAAGTTCCATGGAGCGCTCTTTAACGCCAAGTTTCGGCGCCAGGTAGTGGAGGTCGATCTGCGCCATACCAAGCCTGAATCATGGCGCGAGCGACGCTTATGGAAGGCGGCAAGAGCAGAGTTCCCTCGGTAATTGCGGCGTATAAGTCATTACGGGTGAACCAGCGAATTTCTACGATCTCTTCCCCATCGGCCCGGGCATTCTCCGGATCTTGAATGGTCGCTTCAAATGCGATCATCAAGGATTGGGGAAAGGGCCATGGTTGCGAACCCAGATAATGAATATCTGCAACTGCCACGCCTGCCTCTTCAAAGACTTCACGGACGACGCATTGTTCAAATGATTCGCCTGCCTCCACAAATCCAGCAAAGGTCGAGAAGCGATGCTCCGGCCAGACTCCCTGTCGTCCTAAAAGGATCCGATCATCTTTATCTTTTACTAAAACGATGATCGCTGGATCGGTTCGAGGGTAGAGCTCGTGCTCAGTGGCGCAGCGGCGCACGGATCCCCCAAGTGCCGGTGTAGTCGGAAGACCACATTGACCGCAGTAAGGGCTCTTGTGATGCCAGAGCGCAACAGCTTGCCCATGAACTGCAAGTCCAATCTCTAGATTGCTGAGTTCAGAACTTATTTCGCGCAGAGTCTTGTATTCCTCATCTGCTCCGATATTTGTCTCAGAACACCATAGGAAGAAAAAATCCCCCTCGCGCTCGCCCAGAAAAATTCTCTCCCCCACACCGCTGATCTGATCTGCTTTAACCAGTGCCAAGCCGGTTCCACGCGTGAAGAATTCGCTTCCATTAAAGTGAATTATCGAAGCGCTCTGCCAGGCTGACTCGAGGGCGGTGGAATCGCTTCGAATATGCGCGGCGCGATTAACCGTGGAGCGTGAAAGAGGTAAATTTAAAATTTCCATCAGGAGGCGACCCTACTAGCCTGAGCCAATGAAGGTCATCTCATGGAATATCTTTAACGGGCAGGCTGCCAACCCGATGCTGCCCGTGCCGCCGTTGGCACAATCGGTCAGAGATGCTGTTGCTAGCGTTGAAGCAGATGTGCTGGCAGTCCAAGAGGTCGATGAGAAGCAACCTCGTTCCGGCTCGGTTCACCAGATGGAGATTGTCGCCGAGGCTATGGGTGCTCCCTATTGGGGATACGCGCGCGCTGTAATCGGAACTCCGGGATTTGGATGGCGCAAACCCACTGAGGCAGAGAAGATCATTCACTCCGACTCCGATCAGCCTGGTTACGGAATTGGACTTGCCTCACGGATACCCGTGAAGGCTTGGCATCGAATGGATCTGCCCGCATCCTGGTTTGGCATGGCGCTGGCCTACCCCACCGATAAAGGCTTTCGCTTGAAATACGCTAAAGATGAACCACGTGTAGCAATCATTGCGGAACTTGAAAATGGCTTCACGATTGCGGCCACACATCTATCGTTCGTTCCCTTTTGGAACTTCTATCAACTCCGCAAATTGATGCGCTTTATGAAGAAGCTACCTGGCGAACATCTGATCATTGGCGATATCAACTTGCCGTGGGATATTCCGCGCCGTTACACCTCATGGCAATCATTGGTGAGCAAGAAAACTTTTCCAGCATATAAACCCTCACTGCAATTTGATTACATCTTGTCAAAGAGAAAATTGCGCGCCACTGAAATATCAATTCCGCTATCGCCGATGAGCGATCACCTACCGATAGGCGTGGAAATTTCTCTAGAGTAGTTCAACGGAATTAATGATCGCTGCGATCTCATCTTCGGTAGAAAGGCTTTCGCGGTAGATAGTCTGCTGATCAGCCACGTAATGGAATGCCGCTTTTATGTTCTCGATTGGAATATTGTGCAACTTCGAATAAGCCAATCGATACATCGCTAACTGGATTGTGGCACTTTCCAGTTGGTCGCCCTCTTTCATGCGACCAGTCTTCCAATCGACAACGGTATAGATCTCTCCATCTCTGTAAACGGCATCGATGCGGCCGCGAATAACAATCCCAGCAATAACAGTTTCAAAACCGCTCTCGATCTCGATAGGGGTTCGGTGAGCCCACTCACTCGCCAGCCACTTGTTCTGCAACTCCTCAAGTGCGACATCGGTTTTGAGACCAGGTTCTAAATCCTCATCGTCAAAGAGGGTCTGGAGTTCAAACTGACGCTCCACCCAGGTGTGGAATTGAGTTCCACGTGCCGCACTTGTATTAAGGTGGCGCGGCATAGGCCGGCGAATAGAGAGCGCTAATTGCTCTGGATCTTCGCGCAAGGCAACGAGAGTAGATACGGAGAGCCGCTGCGGAAGGTAGATGGTCTCGATATCTGTGCCACGCTGCGCTTCGGCGATGAGAGCCTTGGCATCAACGAGATACTGCACCTTTTCAGTATCAGTTTGGCGTGCTAACTCGGCCTCTATATCCAAAGCAGATGCGCCTTCGACAATTTGTGCAGAGCGTTGAATAGCAGCTGCCCGAGCATTAGGCGCGGGCCAAGTTGTTGATATCTCCTCTGCAAGAGCCGGATTCTCTTCAGGTAGATCTGCTCGATGCACAATCCCCTCAGCATGGTTCTCTTCTAAGAATGTATGGAGGAGCGAGAAGAGTTCGGATTCACCGCGCGCGCTCTTGCCATCTCGGAACCACGATGCGGTTCCAAGTAGATGAGTCTTAGCGCGAGTAAATGCCACATACCCAAGCCGCAACTCTTCTAAGCGACGACGCTCCTTTTGAGCATCTTCGAATGCAACCATCGCACTACTTACCGCGCTAGCTTTTAGCGCATCATCACCGGTAGGGAATTCGAAATCAGTAAATTGGTTACGATCTTGGCGAAGTGCTATCGGCAATGAACCTGAATACTTGATCCAGGAATCAGATTTACCTGAGGTGTTTGGAAAAACACCTTGAACTAATCCGGGCACTGCAACAACATCCCACTCCGCACCTTTGGCTGCGTGGATAGTGAGAATTTGTACCGCGGTATTGCTAGCGGTAACCGAGACCGGTTTCAGCCCACCCTCTCGCACCTCTGCAGTCTCTAGCCAGTGCAGGAATGTGGAGATGGTGCCGCCGGTGCGAGCAAAGGTTGCCGCTTCATCTAAGAATTTATCGAGATGGCGCCTGCCAGATTGCCAACCGTCGCGCACCAAGGTTTCTACATCAAGACCGAGAAAGCGCTCGACCTCTTGGATCTGATCGGTGATGGAACCCGTCATGGATCGACGCAGGCTCTGCAATTCGCCAGAGAATTTAAGTAGTCGCTCAATCCCTACAGGAGAGAAATCGTTGCGAGGCGCCTCGCTAATCAGCTCGAGTGCTTCGATGATTGAACCGATCGCGAAATCGTTGGAGTCAAGGTTCTCTTCAATTCCCGATTCAAGAATTTGTTCCAAGCGATCACTCTGTTGCATGTTGGATCTGCGTGCAATGTTTCGTGAATAAGAACCGAGCGCCGCTAAATCCTTAGGGCCAAGGGCCAGACGTGGACCGACTAATAATCGCGCCAGAGCGGTACCGGCATCGGGGAAAGTCAACAAGCGAAGAACTGCAATGATGTCTGCGATCTCGGGAATATGAACTAAACCGCTAAGACCGATAACCTCAACGGGAACGTTCTTCTCCCGCAGAGCGCTCTCGATAAGCGGGATATAACTCTTAACTCGCACCAACACGGCAAAGGTGGAGCGATCTTCAACCTTTTGCGCGATTCGAGAAGGGTTGTGCCAAAGCTCTGCAAAGTACTCTGCGATCGCATTCGCCTCATCTGCTGGAGTTACATAAAGTCCACAGGAGAGTTGCCCGGTGCCGGCCCCAGGACGCGGTTGCAATACTTTGACCTGAGGGTGGGCGGCGGCAACAGCACCGATATGACTTACAACTCGGTTGGCGAAATCTAGGATTCGGGTCTCGTTACGCCACGTGGTTAAGAGGTCAAACTCTAAGCAGTTGCGGAAATTCTGGGCAGGATCGCCAAACTTCTCTTTGAATGTTCCCATCGTTTCAGCACTTGCTCCACGCCACCCATAGATCGCCTGATTGGGATCCCCAACAGCGCTTACGCAATGTTGTTCGTGCCCATGCCCATTGCCGAAAAGTGAAGACAAGAACCTAACCTGTGATTCAGAGGTATCTTGATACTCGTCCAAAATGACTACTTTGTATTTGGCGCGTTCAATCTCCGATATTTCAGGTAAGGCCTCGGCAAGTTTTGCTGCGTATGACATCTGATCGTTAAAGGTGAGTTGACCGTTTTCGAACCTAGTCTGATCTACTCGCTCCACCATTGGCAATATTGATAAGCGTTCATTAGCAATTTCCAAAGCGGTACGAACTGTTTCATTACTTAATTTTGGAATTGCTAAAAGACGCGCGCGGAATTTTTCTGTGTACTCACGGACATCAGCGATGCTTGCCTTGTGTTCACCGATCTCACCGGAGAGGGACATGACTGCATCGACAATGAAGTCAGGTTTGTGTCGCGAAATGCTGTACTCAACTTCATCAAAACTATTGACGATGGAGTCGGTCAATTGCCAAGCGGCTGCCTCGCCGATGGGCTCACCATCTGTATCAATACCCATACGAATACCATGCTCACTCAAGGTTCTACCCGCGTATGAGTGATAGGTAGCAACATCTACCGAGATATCGAGTGGAAGATCTCCGGCTTGCTTAAACCAATCCGGCCTGGCCCGGCGCAGTTGCGAGAGCCTTTCGCGAACACGGCGACTCAACTCCCCGGCTGCTTTGCGGGTAAAGGTGAGTCCCAAGATCTCTTGCGGGGTGACGACCCCATTGACCACCAACCAGAGCACGCGCTGAGTCATGGTTTCGGTCTTGCCAGAGCCAGCGCCGGCAACAATGACTGATGGGCCAAAGTGCCTGGATTCAATAATCTGCCGCTGCTCATCCGTCGGGCGCTTGATCGAGCCATCGGGGGCGGCTAACGCCTCAGCGATTTGTAAGGCAGTTCGCTCATTCTCGAGATGAATTACTCCATCAATAATCGTGGCGCTCATGGTTCGATCACGCTCCTACCCTCTGATTGAAGTGGGCAGAGAGCTCTTACCTGACAGGTAGAGCAGCGATCATTGATGACTGCGGTAAATGTGGCCGCGGTCATCTCTTCGGCGGTTTGACGCAACTCCGCCTCAACCGCAACTGGATCGATGGGAGATTGATTGATTGTGGCAATCTCATTGGTCTTCTTCTTGAGATAGAGCATGCCAGCGCCAGCAATGGAGGCATCCTCGGGAAGATCGGTAAATCCACCTGCCAACAGACCTAATTGATAGGCCGAGAGTTGTTTGTTCTCTTCAATCTCACTTTTAGAAGTGACGGGCGTGCCGGTCTTGAGATCAACAATAAAGTACTCTCCACTTTCGATGTCGCGCTCCAGGCGATCTACAGATCCACGAAGCACCGCTCTTCCAAAGGCAACTTCAAAATCTTTTTCTACAGCCACGAGTTCGCGTCGCTTGCGATTTGAACTATCCCATTCAAAAAAGCGTTCCAGCATACGAAGCGCTTCTTTGAGTTGCTCTTCCTTAAACCAACCAATATTTTGATTGACCACAGGCCAGGCTTCGGTGAGTTGAACTTTGACTTCTTCAAAGGTCAGATCTGGATTGGCAAATACTTGTGCGGCGAGGAAGTGAATCGAAACTCCTAGTAACTGTGCCTCTGAATCTGCATCCTTGGCGCCAGAGCGTTCGAGAAACCATTTGAGTCCGCAATCACTAAAAGATGAGAGTGAACTTGGCGAGATGTGTACTAGCTCATCTGGGGTGGCAACAGGCTGATCGCTGCTTAAAGGCAGATTGCCAATCCAAGTCTCTGGGTCGGCGCTTTTAACTCCAGCCTCACTCAATGTGCGAAGAATCCGTGCGTTATAAAGTCCGCTCTCTTCATCCTGAGGAGCTAAAAGTTCGCGGCGAAGTGAAGCTACCAGCGCCTGAGTCGTGATCTGGCGATTAAGCGGGGTGAAATATTTATCGCTACTTCCTCCACGAGTTGCCTCGAAGAGCTCTTCGAAATATCGCGAAGGTTCTGAATCCTCTTCGGCAAAAGCTGTGATCAATAACTTCTTCTTAGCACGGGAGAGCGCTACGTAGAGTAAGCGTCGCTCATCCTCAGCTAGACCAGCTGCCGCTGAAGCAGAGATTTCGGTGCGATTGGTAAGCCCACTTCGGAAGGCTTCGACTAACCGTTCACTGCCAAGAAGCGATCCACGCGCTTTGAGGTTTGGCCAGACCCCATCTTGAAGTCCTGTTACAACTACAAATTCCCATTCCAATCCCTTAGCTGAGTGCGCCGTGGTGATGGTTACAACCTCTTCGCGTTGGGCGGAGGAGGTAATCACATCGCTTTGAATTCGTTCGTTCATGAGTTGGGTAATAAATAAGGATGGATTTGCGCCAATGTTACGTTCGCTAAAGCGCTGCGCCGATTCGAAGAGTTGCATCATGGCATCGAGGTCGCGATCTGCCTGCGCCCCTCGCAATCCTCCATGCAGGGCTCTTTCGCGCCAGACATAAGAGAGTTTGCTTCCCTCGTAATTGACCGCGGCCTGCCAGATCGCCCAGAGCAGGTCAGCCACGTCTGATGAACTCGCTAATACTCGGCGACCTACTTTGATTAGATCATTGATGCGCTTGAGTGGAGCGATCTGTTCCCAAGGAAGGGGCGCAGTGGGTTCGGTGAGAGCGTCGATCATCATCTCGGTAGTGGAACGTAGTTCGGTACGTACCTTTGCAAAGGCAAGACGTATCTGGCGCAGTTCTAGAGAATCAGACCCTCCAAATTCAGAGAGAAGTAATTCTTCAAGCGCTGGCCAATCAGAAGTGCTTAAGGGTTCTGTGCGCAGTGAAATTTCTGCAATAAGAAGAATAGGTCTTATAGCGGGATTATCTGCCAAGGCGATCGAGCTGGCGTCGACAGCGGTTGGAATACCCGATTGTGCAAAGGCACGTTGCAGGGCGTTGATATCAGCTCCGGGGCTACGCAGAATCACTGCCATCTTGGACCATGGCAGGCCCTGATGCAGATGCGCTGCGCGTAATTCATTTGCAATGTATTGCGCCGATTCACTGCGAGAGCGCAACTTTGCGATGTTAATAATCTGCGGGTCTGGTGCTAGATGGTTCCCCACATAGGCATCGGAGCGTGATCGGGTGGGCGAGTTCTGGCGAAAAGAGTGCGCGACCATCGAAGTTAAATCATCAATTGCGGGATCGGATCTAAAATTTTCACGCAACACAATTGATTGATCAGCAAAAGTTTCTACGGCAGCGATGAGGCCATCAGGATCTGCTCCCCTAAATCGACCAATCGCAGAATCTGGATCCGCGTAGATCACTAAATCTTTGGGTGCGAGCAGTCGCAGTAATTTTCTTTGGGCGCGATCGCTCTCCTGAAATTCATCGACAATAATTGTCTGAAAACGTTTGCGGAAAAACTTTAATCGCGCCTCATCGCTCTCCAATAGAGCAATCGCCTCTACGATGATCGCGCTGGGATCGATTCGGACTAGCCGCTCCCCCACCGTCGCGCTCTGCAATTCGTTTGCCCCAAAGTACGAGGCCCAGAAATGAGCCGCTCCATCCCAATATTTTTCGTTGAGTTTGCTACCCCATGCGCGAAGATCTGCGGCAGTCAAACCCAACTCAGTAGCGCGCAAAATTAGATCACGAATCTCGCGGACAAATCCCCGAGTGCCTATCGCCTGCGACAACTCTGCATGCCAGGGAATCTGTACATGTTCGCTCTGCAACATCTGTGCGATTGCGGAATCTTGCTCCGCGCCGGAGACAAGAACGTAACGGGTATTTTCTGCCGCTAACTTCTCATTAAGGATTGAAAACGCCAGCGCATGAAAGGTGCGAGCCAAGGGTTCAAAGGAGGTCGAGCCTGCGCGTAAAGCGATGGCGTCGCGCAGATCTGAGGCGCGCTCCCGACCATAAGTCAGGATTAAGATCGCATTTGGATCGACCCCGCTCTGAACTCGAGCGATAACTGACTCGATGAGAGTGGCGGTCTTTCCTGTGCCTGGTCCCCCATAAACGACCAACGGAGTGCCGCAGTGAGCAATGACCTGGCTCTGGACGGCGGAAAAAGTAAAGGTTGGCTCCGGCGTTATCCGCCGAACCAACCTCAACTTCTTCGAAACCTTGGTCATGACGCTATCTAACCCTTTTGGGGTGACATCACCATGAATTTACGGCTAGATACCCAGCCGCGTCTGCCTATTCGGCGTTCTGGTTAACCTTCTTGCTACGTCCCACGTTACGAGCTCTCTCATTTTGATCGAGGATCGTCTTGCGAATACGAACGTGCTTAGGAGTTACCTCGATGCACTCATCTTCGCGACAGAACTCGAGCGCTTGCTCAAGGTTGAGCAAACGCGGAGGAACGATGCGGTTGGCATCATCGGCGCCAGAGGAGCGCATGTTGGTCAGCTTCTTCTCGCGCACGATGTTGACATCCATATCTTCGGTACGTGAATTCTCACCGACGATCATGCCTTCATAGACCTCGGTTCCAACTTCAAGGAAGATGATTCCGCGTTCTTGGATTCCATCAACCGCATAAGCGGTAACGACTCCACGGCGATCGGCTACCAGCGATCCGCTTAGGCGAGTACGGATCTCTCCGTGCCAATTTTCATATCCATCAAAGACATGGTGGATAAGTCCGGTTCCACGGGTCTCCGTCAGGAACTCAGTTCTAAATCCGATCAGTCCACGAGAAGGAACGCGGTAATCCATACGGATCCAGCCAGTTCCATGGTTAACCATCTGCTCCATGCGACCTTTGCGAAGTGCCATGAGTTGAGTAACAACTCCGAGGAACTCCTCTGGGATATCAACAGTCAGACGCTCCATTGGCTCTTGCAATTTACCGTTGACGGTCTTTACAACTACCTGTGGTTTTCCAACTGTAAGTTCGAAACCTTCACGGCGCATAATTTCTACGAGAACTGCGAGTTGAAGTTCACCGCGACCTTGAACTTCCCAGGTATCTGGACGATCTGTGTTGAGTACGCGAAGTGAGACGTTACCAATCAGCTCTGCATCAAGACGGTTCTTCACCTGACGCGCGGTAAGAAGTTTTCCTTCTTGTCCGGCGAGCGGAGATGTATTGATACCGATCGTCATAGAAATAGATGGCTCATCAACAATAATCAAAGGAAGCGCATGTGGCTTCTCAAGATCTGCCAGAGTCTCACCCAATGTAATTGTTGGAATACCGGCGATAGCGACGATATCTCCAGGACCAGCCTCAAGTGCAGGTACGCGCTCCAAACCATCGGTAATCAAGAGCTCAGAGATTTTTACTCTCTCGCTCGTTCCATCGGTCTTGAGCCACATGACGTTCTCGCCCTTTTTAATAACACCTTCGCGAATTCGACAGAGCGCAAGGCGACCAAGGTATGGAGAGGAGTCAAGGTTTGTTACGTGGGCCTGTAACGGTGCATCCTCGTGATAGACCGGAGCTGGAATCGTCTTGAAGATAACTTCAAAGAGCGAATCCAAGTTTGGTTGATCTGGCATCGCGCCATTTTCTGGGCGATTGAGCGATGAACGACCAGCCTTTGCCGATGCATAAACAATCGGAAATTCAATCTGCTCTTCATTAGCATCAAGATCTAAGAAGAGACCGTATGCCTCATCGACAACCTCGGCGATACGTGAATCGGGGCGATCTACCTTGTTAATCAAAAGGATTACGGGAAGGTTCTTCTCGAGCGCCTTGCGCAATACGAAACGGGTTTGAGGCAGTGGACCTTCAGATGCATCAACGAGCAAGATAACGCCATCAACCATTTCAAGTCCGCGCTCAACTTCGCCACCGAAGTCGGCGTGGCCCGGAGTATCGATGATGTTGATGGTCTGTGCACCACGACGAATCGAGGTGTTCTTTGCAAGAATGGTGATCCCCTTTTCACGTTCTAGATCCATGGAATCCATAACGCGATCGCGGTTCTCGCCCTCTTTTTGGTGCTCAGAGAATGCGCCCGATTGTGTCAACATCGCATCGACCAGAGTGGTCTTGCCATGGTCAACGTGGGCGATGATTGCGACGTTACGCAGATCTTCGCGCTTCTTGAGTTCACCTGTGATGAACGGACTCTTCTCGTACTTTAGTTTGGTTGTCATACGTTAAACCTAAATTCCACTACATCGCCGTCAGCCATTACGTACTCTTTGCCTTCCATGCGGACTTTGCCGCGAGCACGGGCCTCTGTCATTGAACCTGCTTCTACCAAATCATCAAATGCCACGATCTCGGCCTTGATGAAACCTTTTTGGAAATCGGTGTGAATCACACCAGCCGCAACGGGTGCGGTATCGCCCTTGTGAATTGTCCATGCACGCGCCTCTTTGGGTCCGGCGGTGAGATATGTCTGTAGGCCGAGAGTTTCAAATCCAACACCTGCAAGTGTTGCAAGGCCCGGCTCTTCCATCCCGATCTCTTGCAAAAATTCCATGAGATCTTCTTCATCTAACTCTGCGAGCTCTGCCTCGGTCTTAGCATCGAGGAAGATCGCCTTTGCAGGTGCAACAAGTGCTTGCAGATTTTTGCGCAGCTCTTGATCACCCAACTCGGCGGCATCAACATTGAATACATAGAGAAATGGTTTGGTCGTCATCAATTGAAGTTCGGAGATTGCAGCAAGGTCTACCTTCGAACCGAAGAGCAACTTACCTTCATTTAAAATCGCTTGCGCTTCTTTAACCGCTTCGATAGTTGCGGCCTTCTCCTTATGAATGCGCGCCTCTTTTTCCAAACGTGGCAGCGCCTTCTCAATCGTCTGTAAATCCGCGAGCGCCAGTTCGGTATTGATGACTTCGATATCAGAAGCTGGATCTAAGAAATCTGCGGTGCGCTCACCTTCGCGAGTGACGTTCTCATCTTTAAAGACTCGGATGACTTGGCAGATGGCATCGGTCTCGCGGATATTGGCGAGGAACTTGTTACCGAGGCCAGCGCCTTCTGAGGCGCCTTTCACGATTCCGGCGATATCAACAAATGAGACGGCGGCAGGCAGGATCTTCTCTGAGCCGAAGATCTGGGCCAGCTTGGCCAGACGAGGATCGGGAACTCCTACGACTCCGACATTGGGCTCGATGGTGGCGAAGGGGTAGTTAGCCGCCAAGACATTGTTCTTGGTCAGGGCATTAAAAAGGGTCGACTTTCCCACATTGGGCAGTCCGACAATTCCGATAGATAGGCTCACGAGGAGGCTAGCCTACGGGGGTTTGTCGGTCCTTCCTGCCACGATACGGCTATGAGCAATAGCGCAACGGTAATTGTGGCCCTGGTGGTCGGGCTTTTCATCGGAATTGGGCTGGGAACCCGCCTGGCACGGGCTAAAAACCGCCCGGTAGATACCTCTGCTGAACGGGCCGCTGAGCAGGCAGCCCTGGCTGCTGAACTCGCCGCCTCCCGATCACTTGTGGCTGAGTACAAGGCTCAGATCGAGGCCGAACGAAGCAAATCCGATGCCACCATAAAACTCAACGCCGAACTCGAAGCGATGAAGACTCGCGTCGAGGATCTCAGTCGGATCGCTCAAGATGCTGATCGTCGCCGCGTAGGAGCTGAGGCCGAGATCAAGACACAGATCACGCAGATGGCATCTCACAATGAAAACTTGGTCAATCAAACTCGGGCCATTGCGGGTGCGCTCGCTAGTTCCCAGACCCGCGGAAAATTCGGCGAGGCTGCACTTGAGCAGTTACTCGAAGGCGCCGGCCTTATCGAGGGAGAACATTTCACTCGCCAGCGCGCAGCAGAGCGCAGCGAATCATCTGGCGCGATTCCAGATATCACCATCAATATGCCTGGCGGATCAGTTCTCTACATCGACTCTAAATTTCCCTTTGAACGTTTCTACGAGGCTTTTGAGACCGAAGATCCAGAGCTCCGTAAAGAGTCACTCGCTGCTCACACCAAAGATCTCTTAAAACATATTGAGGCGCTTTCCAAGCGTAAGTATGCAGAGCGCGGTGCCTCCCCTGACTTCGTGATTCTTTATGCACCTGTTGATTCAATCTTTAACGAGGCGTTGCGATCTGATCCCAAGATTTTGGATAAGGCCTTTGCACTTAACGTCACCATCGCAACTCCTACTTCGATGATGGCGCTCCTTCGCACGGTTGGTTATCTCTTTAGTCGCAATCGCGTTGCCACAAATGCCGCGGAGATCCAGGAACTCGCTGCAAAGTTCCTCAAAGATGTCTCCTCTCTCCACGAGAAGATCATCACCGTCGGCGATCGCCTCAAGAGCACCCTCACTGCATATAACGCGCTCATCCCTACCGCAGAGCGAACCGTCTTGTCAGCCGCAAAGAAGATGCGCACCTTAGATGTCCCTGGTAAACCGCTCAAAGCGATCCCCGAACTCGATTCAAATGTAAGGCAATTAAGCGCCAAATTAGCGCCGAGCGATGATGACTACATCGAGGTCGACGAGGTGGAGTTGGCTCTGGAACTAGAGGATAATGAGTGATATGAGTAACGATCTGCGCACACTTCCAAAGCCAATCAAGGGAGCCGGACTAACTAATCCCGGGATCGTCATCTTGCAGTTCTTGGTAATTCTGCTATTCGAGACGATTGAGTATTCGATCGGCAAGGTAGGCATTATCACTGGTCTCGCCATCATCGTTGCGATTGCTGGTGGCTTCTACTTAGGTCGCCCGGGCACCAGTTTTACGGCAGTTGTTAATCCACCGATCGTATTTTTCTTCTGCACTATTGTTTTGATCGCCACAATTGGTGGTGCAGGAGTGCACGTTGCAAAATTTGGATTGGATTTAGTTACCACTCTTGGTGGCGCGGCTCCCTACCTCGTTGTTGGAACGGTAGTTGGGTGGGGCTATCACCTCTGGAGCAATCGCAAGCCTAAAACTATTTCTGAAGATTCTGACTCTAATGAATCTGAGGAAGAACTCAGTTAAAGGAGTTTTACTTTCCTGCTGCCTTGAGATCTTTACGTAGCTCTGGTGGAATCGCAAAGAGTAGATGTTCCTCTGTCGCAGTAACGGTCTCTACCTCACCATAACCGTGCTCAGCGAGCCAGGCTAATAAATCTTTCACCAGAATCTCTGGAACTGAGGCGCCGCTACTTACTCCAACAGTTTCAACGCCTTCCAGCCATTCCTCTTTTGCCTCCGCGGCGTAATCAATCAAGTAGGCAGCCTTAGCGCCATACTCTCTGGAGACTTCGACGAGTCGAACCGAGTTGGAAGAATTAACAGAACCAACTACTAAGACAAGATCAGATCGTGGTGCAATCTCTTTAATCGCAACCTGCCGATTCTGGGTCGCGTAGCAGATGTCATCACTTGGCGGATCTTGCAGTTGTGGGAAGCGCTCTTTTAGTTNGCGAACAGTGCTGATGGTTTCATCGACGCTCAAAGTTGTCTGCGACAACCAAATTAGCTTCTTACCTTCACGCAGGTGGATACCCTCTACATCATCAATCGTGTCGATTACATAGACATTGTCTGGTGCCTCGCCCGATGTTCCTTCAACTTCCTCATGGCCATGGTGACCGATCAAGAGAATGTCGTAATCCTCGCTGGCAAAGCGCTTAACCTCGTGATGCACCTTGGTGACAAGTGGACAGGTTGCATCGATCGTCTTGAGGTTACGAGCCGCGGCAGCTTGGTGAACCGCAGGAGAGACGCCGTGCGCGGAGAAAATTACGAGCGCGCCTTCAGGAACCTGATCCGTCTCAGAGACGAAGATCGCCCCGCGCGCCTCAAGGGTCGAGACCACATGCTTGTTATGAACGATCTCTTTGCGCACATAGACCGGCGCACCATAGAGATCAAGGGCCTTTTCAACGGTGATTACCGCTCGATCTACGCCTGCGCAGTACCCGCGTGGCGCAGCTATCAAGACCTTCTTCGTCATGCCCGAATCGTATCTAAAAGTATGATTACAGGTATGCCTGAGTTTAATTACGAGGATTTATTGCCAATCGGCCCCGATGAGACCGAATATCGCTTAGTCACAACCGAGGGTGTCTCTACCTTCACGGCGCAAGGCATGGAATTTTTGCAGGTCTCCCCCGAAGCCATCACAACCCTCACCTCTGAGGCTATCCACGATATTTCGCACTATCTTCGCAGTGCACACTTGCAACAACTCAAGAACATTCTCGACGATGCTGAGGCTTCCGCAAATGATCGCTTCGTCGCCCTAGATTTATTGAAGAATGCCAACATTGCAGCGGGCGGTGTACTGCCGATGTGTCAGGACACAGGTACTGCGATCGTGATGGGGAAAAAAGGTCAACACACTCTCACCACCGAAAAAGATGAGATCTCAATCTCTCGTGGTGTTTATGATGCTTACACAAAACTTAATCTTCGCTACTCGCAGATGGCACCGGTTACAACGTGGGAAGAGAAGAACACGGGTAACAACCTGCCTGCTCAAGTGGAAATTTATTCTGATTCTGATCATCCAAACGAGTACAACTTCTTGTTCATCGCCAAAGGTGGCGGGAGCGCAAATAAGTCGTTCTTGTATCAAGAGACCAAGGCAGTACTTAATCCAAAGTCATTTATGAATTGGCTTGATGAGAAGTTGCGCTCCATCGGAACAGCAGCATGTCCTCCATATCACCTGGCAATTGTCATTGGTGGAACCAGCGCTGAGCACACGGTTAAGACAGCAAAGCTCGCCAGCACCAAATACCTTGACTCACTTCCATTGGCCGGCGATGCAAAGACTGGACACGCATTTAGAGATATCGAACTAGAAGAGAAGGTTCTTGAACTCACTCGCACTCTTGGCATCGGCGCACAATTTGGTGGCAAGTACTTCTGCCACGATGTACGAGTCGTTCGTCTGCCTCGTCATGGCGCATCGCTACCGATTGCGATTGCCGTCTCGTGTTCTGCCGATCGCCAGGCCAAAGGCAAGATCACCAAAGATGGTGTCTTCCTCGAGAAGTTAGAGCGCGAGCCTGCACATTTCTTACCTGAGACAACCGATGAACATTTGGGTGGAGATGCGGTTTCAGTGGATCTCAACCAACCAATGGCTGACGTTCTTAAGACCCTCTCTCAATATCCAATCAAGACTCGACTCTCATTGAATGGAACGTTGATCGTGGCGCGCGATATTGCACACGCCAAGCTCAAGGAGTTGTTGGATTCAGGCCAGCCTCTACCGCAATACTTTAAAGATCATGCGGTCTATTACGCAGGACCTGCCAAGACTCCAGAGGGATATGCTTCCGGTTCGTTCGGACCGACTACTGCGGGTCGCATGGACTCCTATGTTGAACAGCTCCAAGCTGCCGGCGGATCAATGATCATGCTCGCAAAGGGCAATCGCTCTAAGCAAGTAACTGATGCCTGTAAGAAGCACGGTGGTTTTTATCTTGGCTCGATCGGAGGACCTGCTGCGCGTTTGGCCCTTGATTGCATCCGCAAGGTTGAAGTTCTTGATTATGCGGAATTGGGTATGGAGGCTGTCTGGAAGATCGAGGTCGAAAACTTCCCTGCCTTTATCGTTGTCGATGACAAGGGAAATGATTTCTTCGCAGAGACTCTGCGGCCTTTAACGATCGGCTCTAAGCCCGCTAAATAACCCGCTAATTGGCAGAGTTGGCCTCGTTGGCAGCATCAAGAATTTCGCGATAAATCTGCAGATGGCCACTGTGCCTGGCAAGTTCGTCGATCATATGTAAATAGACCCAACGCAAGCTCGGTTGCTTGTTATCACGTGGCCTAGCGTGCGCCGCTAGATCATCGAGAGATCGATCTTTAACAATACGACGCGAGTTCTCGCACGCTTCATTAAAACCAGCGATGAGCGATTCAACGGTGTCCTCTTCGCGAATCTTGAACTCCCCATCACGATCCTCTTCACTCGATCGTGAATCGGTGTATGGGATTCCAGCGAAGCGATCTTGAAACCACCAATATTGGACTTCGGTCAAATGGCGCAGAACTCCCAGAAGCGAGGTGGCGCTAGGACCAAGTCGCTTAACGCCATCTTCCTTACTTATCCCCTCAATGGATTGAATAACCATCTCGCGGGCGAATTCCAGATGCGCATCAAGCAATTCACGTTCAGTGCCGATACTTTGAGGGTAACTGATCTCTGCCATGCAAGAAGGCTACTCATTCACTCTGACAGAACTCAATGAATTTAAAGGTGGCAATCACGTTTACTAGAGGTGCCTGGTTTGACCTCAAGCGACCAATGAAATCAATAAAAGCAACGATTAACTGCCGGAACAATTCGTAAAGGTTATTACGAGAAGTTCACCTAGCGAGAGGCTTCGGGATTTTTATACGTTCTAGTTTCCGTTGACGGAGGAAGATCCAGAACTTTCGTTGTCGCTAATTGTGGTCTTCTGAATTTGAATCAAGAACTCCACGTTGGACTTGGTGCCCTTCATCTTGTCGAGAAGAAGCTCAAGAGCCTGTTGCGATTCGAGCGCGTGAAGCACGCGACGCAAGCGCCAGACGATGTTCAACTCTTCCTTGCCCATCAAGATCTCTTCTTTACGAGTTCCGGATGCATCGACATCTACCGCTGGGAAGATGCGCTTATCTGCAAAGCGACGATCGAGTTTGAGCTCCATATTTCCGGTGCCCTTGAACTCTTCGAAGATAACTTCATCCATCTTGGAACCTGTCTCAACGAGAGCGGTCGCCAGAATTGTGAGTGATCCGCCGTTCTCAATATTGCGGGCTGCACCGAAGAATTTCTTTGGAGGATAAAGCGCTGCAGAATCGACACCGCCGGAAAGGATTCGACCTGAGGCAGGTGCTGCGATGTTGTATGCGCGACCCAATCGGGTGATCGAGTCGAGAAGTACTACTACGTCGTGACCCATTTCCACGAGGCGCTTGGCCCGCTCGATAGCGAGTTCAGCGACACTGGTGTGATCGTCAGCAGGGCGATCAAAGGTGGAAGCAATAACTTCACCCTTAACGCTGCGCTGCATATCCGTCACTTCTTCTGGACGCTCATCGACGAGAACGACCATGAGGTGAACCTCAGGATTGTTTGTAGTAATTGCATTAGCAATTGCCTGTAAGACCATGGTCTTACCAGCCTTAGGTGGTGAGACGATCAAACCACGTTGGCCCTTACCGATAGGTGCAACCAGATCAATTACGCGGGTGGTCAAGATGTTGGGCTCGGTCTCAAGGCGCAAGCGCTCTTGTGGGTAGAGAGGAACGAGCTTGGCGAAATCAACGCGATCGCGCGCCGCCTCTGGCTCTAGCCCGTTGACAGTGTCTAGTCGGACAAGGGCATTGAACTTCTCTTTGCGCTCACCCTCTCGTGGTTGGCGGACTTGGCCGGTAATGACATCGCCCTTGCGCAATCCGTAGCGACGGATCTGTTGCAAGGATACGTAGACATCATTCGGTCCAGCGAGATATCCCTGTGTGCGAATAAATGCGTAAGAGTCGAGGATGTCTAGCAGCCCTCCGACAGGTACCAATACATCGTCTTCTGAAAGTTGAATTTCACGTTCTTGACGATCGTTGCGATCGCGGAATCTATTCCGGTCGTTGCGATCACGACGATTGCCACGATCATTGCGTTCGTTACGATCGTTGCGGTTTCCACGGTCGTTGTTATTACCGCTGCGCTCATTGAAGTCGCGACGTTGCGATTCAGAGCTCTCACTTCCCGCGCCTGATTCTTGCTCAGGTGCATCGGACTCATCTGAGTCATCGCTCTCATCGCCTTCATCGGAGTTCTTGGGCGCTGAATTCTTTGGGGTCTTGTTCTTCTTGTTGCGTGCCTCTTGTCGCTCTAGGCGACGGGCTTCGCGTTCGGCCTTAGCCGCTTCTCGATTGGCTGCCTGCAGGTCTGCGATCGATTGGATCAGATCGGCCTTGCTCATCTTGGTGGCGCCTTCAATGCCTAGTTGCCCAGCAACTTTCTTGAGTTCTGGCAGAAGCATTGCGGAAAGTTCGCCGGCAGCTTTTGCTGGGCGGTCTTTTGTTGTTGTTTCGCTCATTAGTGTTATTGAGTTCCGTTTTCTGTTGTTTTACTTATCTTTACGCAGCACTCCCGTGTGGAGTCCTTGTTGATCAACCTCAAGCAAATCGAGGAAGTTCAGAGATAAGATTTTTTGCGAATTATTTATTTTCGCTTATCGGATAATGTCCGCCGAACTTGCGCGGCCTTTTTCGATAGCCCAAAAGTATCACAGCCAAGCGCGTTACCAAACTTGAAATGGCGCAAGATGAGGATCTGAGGCGCTTTTAGGGGTATTTACTGGACTCCTGAGCGTGAAATGGCCAGTTCAGTGGCCACAAACCTGGCACCGGATTTCTCCTTAATAGCTGCGCTTTCGCCTTCGCCACCAGTATGAAGGACCAAGACTGAGGGACCCGCACCCGAAATTGTCGCGGCATGGCCGGCAGCGCGGAGAGCGTCGACCAGCTCCATCGAGTGTGGAAATGCCTCGCGCCGATAACTCTGATGCAAGAAGTCCTCGGTAGCCGTAAGGAGTAGATCAGGGCGGGTAGAGAGAGCAATGGGAAGCAGAGCTGCATGTGCTGAGTTGATAACCGCATCACGATGCGGAATTGTCTCGGGCAAAAGTTTGCGAGCCTTGGTAGTGGAAAGGCTGTGCTCTGGGATAAAGAGAATCGCTTTAATGTCGTGATGCACGGGAACGCTGACTGCTCGCCCAGTCTTTACTCCATAAATATCTTCCATCCAGGCAACTGTCGCGCCACCGTGTATTGCAGCGGCAACATTGTCGGGGTGACCTTCAAGTTCAGTTGCAAGCAGGAGCATCTCTTCAAGAGATATCAATTGCTCGCCGCCAAGAACTAATTCGCGCGCAAGTGCTAATCCCCCAACGATCGCCGAGGCTGAAGAACCTAACCCTTTTCCGTGAGGTGTCACGTTTAATGCACGCAGTGCTAATCCCCGTGGCTTCTGCCCCATAAATTCAAATCCACGCAACATAGATTTGATGACGAGATGGTTCTTATCTCTCTTAACTTCATCGGCACCTTCGCCAGAAACATCCACATCAAAAATCGCTTCATCAAGAACCTGCGCCGCATAGCGATCGCGTAACTCAAGAGCTAAACCAAATGCATCAAAGCCCGGGCCAAGATTGGCACTTGTGGCAGGCACACTTACCTGCGCCATTTGCGCCTTAAAGGTCAGCCGATTGGCGACCATTACTGCAACCCCATTGCTGCCGCCGCCTGCTTGAGATCAACTGGAATCACGATTGGCGCAGCCGCTCCATCCAATACCCATTGCACATCTTTGAGACCATTACCAGTAACTGTTACAACGATCTTCTTGCCCTTAGGAAGCAATCCTTGCGCCTGCTTCTTAAACAAACCAGCGATTCCCGCGGCGCTTGATGGCTCAACAAAGACACCTTCTTTTGCGGCAACGAGTCGGTACGCACTCAAAATCTCTTCATCAGTGACTGAATCAATCAGACCACCAGAACTATCCCGCGCTTCAATTGCTTGCTCCCATGAGGCGGGGTTACCAATACGAATCGCTGTTGCAATGGTTTCGGGATTCGTTACAACTTCACCAAGCACAATAGGAGCAGCACCAGCGGCTTGAAAACCCCACATACGTGGAAGCTTGGTCGAGACACCGTCGCGGAAATATTCGGTGTAGCCCTTCCAATACGCAGTGATGTTTCCGGCATTGCCTACAGGAAGCACATGGAAATCTGGGGCATCGCGCAACATATCTACGATCTCAAAAGATGCGGTCTTCTGACCTTCGATCCGATATGGATTGACCGAGTTAACGAGAGCGACTGGATAGTTTGCCGCTAAGTCGCGAGCCAGCGTTAAACAGTCATCAAAATTTCCATCGACTTGAAGCAAGGTGGCGCCGTGAGCAATTGCTTGGGCCAACTTTCCCATTGCAATCTTGCCCTGTGGAACTAAAACGACAGGAGTCATTCCCGCCTTTGTCGCGTAAGCCGCCGCACTCGCTGAAGTGTTGCCGGTTGAGGCACAAATAACTGCCTTAGCTCCATCCTCTGCGGCCTTGGAGATGGCCATAGTCATTCCGCGATCTTTAAAGGAACCGGTCGGATTAGCGCCTTCTACTTTGAGCCAAATCTCATTCCCTAACATCTCAGAGAGGACGGCTGCTGCAACCAGAGGTGTGCCTCCCTCTCGAAGGGTAACTACCGGGGTCTTTGATGAGACAGGAAGACGATCACGGTATTCATCGATGACGCCACGCCATTGATGAGCACCTACCTCTTGCTTGCTAAAAAGTCCCATCAGACCAACCCTTCGACGCGAATAACACTTACTACTCGTTGCACAGAATCAAGTTGGCGCAGATCTTTCACTGTATTTGCCAGTGCCTGCTCGGTTGCAATGTGAGTCAAGACAACAAGTTCAGCATCGGCACCGCGACCCTCTTGGCGAACAGTCAAAATAGAGACATCGTTCTTTGCAACGGTGCTAGCCACAGATGCCAATACACCTGGAACGTCCGCTACATCCATGCGGATCAAATAACGAGTGCGGCTCACACCGATTGGAGCGATATCGAGATCTGCATAATCAGTCTCGGTTGGTCCAAGGCTTCCCTCGTTACGATTTCGCGCTACAGCAACAAGATCACCCAAGATGGCAGATGCGGTCGGAGTTCCCCCGGCGCCGCGTCCATAGAACATTAACTCTCCAGCAGATTCGCACTTCACGAAGACCGCGTTAAACGCTTCCCGAACTGCTGCGAGCGGATGCGTTACCGGAATCATGGTTGGATGTACACGAACTGAAATCGTCTCCTCTTCACTTCCGTGAAGTTCATTTGCTTCTGCGATTGCCAATAACTTAATGACAAATCCCATTGCTTTGGCGACGCTTACATCATCAGCGGTGATCGCACGAATTCCTTCGCGATAAACATCTTCATCGGTAACTTGAGTGTGAAATGCGAGTCCAGCCAAGATCGCAGCCTTTGCTGCTGCATCAAATCCATCGACATCTGCAGTCGGATCTGCCTCGGCATAACCTAAAGATTGAGCCTCAAGAAGTGCACCCTCAAAAGATGCACCGGTCTCATGCATCTTGGTAAGAATGTAGTTGGTTGTTCCGTTGATAATTCCCATCACGCGCTCGACGTGATCGCCCACCAAGCTTTCGGCGAGCGGACGAAGAATAGGGATTGCGCCGGCGACTGCGGCTTCATAGTAGAAATCGACATCGGCCAAATCTGAGGCGTGGAAAAGTTCCGCTCCGTGTTTGGCAAGCAGTGCCTTGTTCGCAGTAACTACCGCCTTGCCATTGGTCATCGCGGTCAAGATCAGGGTGCGGGCAGGTTCGATACCGCCCATCACTTCAATAACGAGATCAATCTCGGGATCGGTGACGATCGACTCGGAGTCTGTGGTGAGAAGGGCGGGATCGATCCCCGGCCGTGGAGTATTGAGGTCTCGGACAGCGATCTTTGTGATCACTAGCCCAACTCCAGCACGTGCCGCCAGGTCAACTTGGTTAGCCACCATGAGGCGGGCAACTTCAGCGCCGACGATTCCAGCGCCGAGCAGGCCGACGCGTAATACGCGATCGTCGCTCATGGGTTCACATCCTCTTAGTAGCTCTTAGTAGCGCGCTTCATTTATTTGGATAACGGGTTTATCCATCTGATGAGGGCTAAGTATCTCAAAAAAACTAGTTCTCCAACGCCAATAAATCGGTAATGCTCTCGCGCCTCACGATTACCCGAGCATTGCCCTGGCTCACTGCCACCACCGCAGGGCGGGGCACATGGTTGTAGTTGGAAGCCATGCTGTACCCATAAGCCCCAGTTGCAGGTACCGCCAAGATATCTCCGGGTTGAATATCGGCTGAGAGCTCAATATCTCTAATAATGATGTCACCGCTCTCGCAGTGCTTGCCCACCACTCGACTGTTGCGGTTCGGACCAAGAGGTAGCCGATTCGCTACGATCGCAATGTATTCAGCACCATATAAGGCGGGGCGAATGTTGTCACTCATCCCACCATCGACAGCGATATATCGACGAGAAAGACCCCCATCGAGTTCCACATCTTTAGTGGTCCCGACTGTATAGAGGGTGGTCGTTGTTGGACCAACTATGGCTCGACCAGGTTCGATAGAAATAATCGGTACCGAAATCTGAGCCGAGGCGCACTCGCGCTTCACAATATCTGCAAGTTCATTAAGAATGCGAGAAGGATCTAGGGTCTCTTCACCCGGAAGATAGGCGATTCCGTATCCTCCACCTAGATCTAACTCAGAAAGTTCTTGGCCATATGTTTCTTTATATCGGGCGAGCAAAGTAATTAATTTAGCGGCAGCGGCTGCAAAGCCTTCGCTCTCAAATATTTGCGAACCAATATGTGAATGCAGCCCCATAAGTCGTAAAGAGTTCTCGGCCCGTATCGCGCTGATCGCATCCCATGCTGCGCCACTTGCAAGTGAGAATCCAAATTTCACATCTTCATGAGCGGTGGAGATAAATTCGTGGGTATGTGCTTCAACTCCTGGAGTGACCCGAATGTAAACCCGTTGAACGACGCCTAATTCGCTTGCGATTCGAGCAACTCGCTCAATTTCAAAGAATGAATCAATAACTATCGTGTGGACTCCATAGGAGATTGCTTCTCGAATTTCATCTTCCGATTTGTTATTGCCATGGAGCTCAACTCTGCCGGCGGGAAAGCCAATTGCTTGTGCCACAGCAAGTTCGCCGCCCGTGCATACATCAAGACCAATCCCAACTTGGTCCACCCACCTCGCCACCTCTTTGGAGATAAACGATTTAGCCGCGTAATAGACCGTCCCTGCACTCTCTCCGAATGCCTCGTCCAAAGCACTCTTCCAATGTGAAGCGCGTGATCGAAAATCTTCTTCATCTATGACAAAAAGGGGACTCCCGAATTCAGCGACCAAAGCGCTGGCTGCAACCGATGCAATCGTGAGGTGATCAACGTCAAAGCGCGAGTTTCGCGAGAAAACGGCAGGGTCAAATGCGCTCATGACTACATCTTTTCTGGCGCAGTAACACCCAGCAAGGCTAACGAATTGGCGATGACTCTCGCAGTGGCGCTACACAGTGTCGCACGAGCGCTATGCAACTCTGTTGCGGGTTCATCTCCCATTGGCAATACTCGGCAATCTGCGTAGAAGCGATGGTAGATACCGGCCAACTCCTCTGCATATCTGGCGATGCGATGCGGTTCGCGCAACTCAGCAGCACCTGCAACGACGCGAGGGAATTCAGCGAGCGCGCCAATAAGCTCACGTTCGCGCTCATTGACCAGGAGCTCTGGATGGATCTGGTCAGCGCCATAGCTGATGCCGAGATCGGATGCATTGCGAAGGACCGCGCAAATTCGAGCATGGGCATATTGCACGTAATAGACCGGATTCTCATTGGTGCGGCTTCGTATAACATCGACATCCATCACCATCGGTGTATCAACTGGATAGCGAATCAAAGTGTAGCGCGCGGCATCCACGCCGACCTTCTCCACCAACTCCTCTAAGGTGATGATGGTTCCGGCGCGCTTGCTCAGTTTGAGTTCCTCGCCATTTTCCATGATCTTTACCAACTGGCCGATGAGGACATCGATGTTGTAATTAGGGTCATCTCCAGCACAGGCAGCGATGGCTTTAAGTCGATTGACGTAACCGTGGTGATCAGCACCGAGCATGTAAATACATATTTCAAAACCACGTTCGCGCTTGCTTATGTAATACGCCGAATCAGAGGCGAAGTATGCGAATGCGCCGTCAGATTTGATCATCACGCGATCTTTATCATCTCCGAAGTCAGTTGTTCGCAACCAGGTAGCGCCACCATCCTCAAAGACATGCCCCTGTTCTCTCAGACGCTCGAGACAGTGCTTGAAGAAATCATTTTCATACAGCGATTTCTCCGAGAACCAGATATCAAAGTGCGTTCTAAAATTTTCAAGTACGCGCTGTTGATCTAGTAGTTGCAGTGCATATCCAGCATCTCGGAATGCATCTAAGCTCTCGGCTTCGGGGAGCGATAAATATTCTGGGGAGCGATCTTTAATCGCATTGGCAAGATCAGTGATGTAGCCGCCGTGATAACCATCCTCGGGAACTGGTAGCCCTAGCGCAGCAGCTCTAAGTGAGGCACCAAATAATTCCATCTGATTTCCGCGGTCATTGATGTAAAACTCACGCGTTACCTCGGCACCAGCAGCGCTCAAGACGCGACCTAGGGCATCTCCGACAGCGGCCCAACGCGTGTGACCCAGATGCAATGGGCCCGTTGGGTTAGCGCTAATAAACTCTAAATTGATCTTCTTTCCAGCCAAGGCAGAGCCATGCCCATATCTCTCCCCCTCGCTCAGGATCGAGGCGATAATGGAACCCTGACTCGAGTTTGCCAGGGTGATGTTGAGAAATCCTGGACCTGCAATTTCAATAGCCGAGATTGAATCCTTAATAAGTATGTCTGCTAATAAATACGTGCGCAGCAACTCTGCAATTTTCCGCGGATTGAGTCCGGCGGGCTTTGCTAGGGCGAGGGCAATAGAGGTCGCATAGTCCCCGTGGTCGCGATTCTTCGGCCGCTCCAGAGTTACCTCGCTGGGTAGCACGAGCCCACTCGGCAGCTCCTCCGCGGCGAGCGCAAGTTCCAAGGCACGCACTATCGCCGCCCCGAGTTGATCGCTCACTGGGCTTGAAGAAGTTACTCCGTTGCTATTCATCTCTACCTTCATTAAGTTGCGCAAGATCTGGGTTGTGCAAGCTCTGGGTTGCACAAGTTATGCGTGGCGCAAGGGTATCGGTCGGAGCGAACGAGCCTTAAATCGCAGAACTCTTTCCCGAAAAATAAAGAAAATAGGATTTTTGCGTTATCAAACTGTTATGACAAATGTCCGAAATGTCGCTTCTTTGCTATCGGAAATTTCATCTTTTACGACTACTTTCCTACTACCGAGTACTACCCATGGCCAAAGCAGGTTTGGCCACGTACTCAAAACCTCTGAAAGGTATACCAACAGATGACAAATCGTCGTTTCGCGGCAGCAGTTGCAGCAGCATCACTAGTTCTTACTGGTTTTGTTGCAACAACAACTGTTCACGCAGCAGGTCCACAGGTTGGAGTCATCCTTCCTGACTCTGCATCATCTCCTCGTTGGGAGACAGATGACCGTCCACTACTCGCAGCTGCATTCAAGGCTGCTGGTGTTACTTATGACATTCAGAACGCTCTTGGCGACAAGACAAAGTTCGCAACAATTGCTCAAGCAATGCTCACAGAGGGTGTAAAGGTTCTCGTTCTCGTTAACCTCGATTCACCATCAGCAGCTGCTGTAGAAGCAACTGCTAAGAAGCAGGGCGTTGCAACAATCGATTACGATCGTCTAACCCTCGGTGGTTCAGCTAACTACTACGTTTCATTCGATAACGTAAAGGTCGGCGTACTACAAGGACAAGGAATCGTTGCTTGCCTCAAGGCACACAAGGTTGCTCACCCACGCGTTGTTTACTTGAACGGTGCTCCAACAGATAACAATGCAACCCTCTTCAAGCAAGGTTATGCATCTGTTGTTGGTCCATACCTCAAGGCCACCGGTGGAACCCTTGTTGATGACAAGTCTGTTGCTAACTGGGATAACACCCTTGCTGGAACAGTCTTCGAACAACAACTCACAAAGGCAGGCGGAAAGCTTGACGCTGTAGTTTCAGCTAACGAAGGTCTTGGCCTCGCAGCTGTTGCAGTTCTCAAGAAGAACCACCTCAATGGAAAGACTTGCGTATCAGGACAAGATGCATCAGCAGCTGGTCTTGCAGCAATCTTGACCGGTGATCTTTCAAACACCGTTTACAAGCCAATCTCACAAGAGGCTAATGCAGCTGCAGCACTTGCAATCTCATTGGTTAAGGGAACAAAGGCTGCAACAAACGGTTCAGTCAAGGATGGTTCACGCGTTGTCCCATCAGTCCTCTTGACACCTACCACCATCACAAAGGCAAATGTCGAAGTAACTGTTAAGGATCACTTCCGAACAGCTGCTGAGATTTGCGCCATTGCTGGTGCAGCCGCTTGCGCAGCTAACGGCGTTAAGTAAGGTCACCCCGCTTAGCAGTTAGTTTCAAGTAGCAAATAGTGTGAAACTGGGCCGGAGATTTTCTCTCCGGCCCAGTTTTCTTAGTTATAGTGGCGCCTTAGATCATCGCCGCACCCCAGTATTAACCCCAGCTGGCTTTATTGACAGGAGTTTCTAGTGAGCGAACCCATTCTTTCGCTGCGGGGGATTAACAAATCCTTCGGTCCAGTACATGTATTGAAGAACGTTGATTTCGACGCCTATGCTGGAAAGGTCACCGCCCTTGTCGGCGATAACGGCGCAGGTAAGAGCACGCTCATCAAATGCATCGCTGGTATCTACACAGCAGAATCAGGTGACATCTTCTTCGAGGGCAAGAAGGTCGAAATTCATGGACCTCGCGACTCCACCAGCCTAGGAATTGAAATTGTGTATCAAGATCTCGCTCTCTGCGACAACTTGGATATCGTTCAAAACATGTTTCTTGGACGCGAAGAGCGCACCGGAGTAGTTCTCGATGAGACTCATATGGAGTCTCTCGCCGCCAAGACTCTCGATGGACTCTCGGTAAGAACTGTTAAATCTATTCGCCAGACCGTCTCCTCTCTCTCAGGTGGACAGCGTCAGACCGTTGCCATTGCTCGCGCCGTTCTCTGGAACTCCAAAGTCGTTATCTTGGACGAACCAACTGCGGCGCTCGGTGTAGCTCAAACCGAACAAGTCCTCAAGCTTGTACGCAGATTGGCAGACAATGGATTGGCTGTTATTTTGATTAGCCACAACCTCAATGATGTATTTGAAGTTGCCGACCACATCGCTCCGCTCTATCTCGGAACTATGGCTGCACAAGTCGAAACTAAGAATGTAAAGGCAAGTCAAGTGGTCGAACTCATTACGACCGGAAAATCTGAAGGAATCGTAGGAGTAAACGCATGAGTGTTAATACCGACAACCTGGCTAATCAAGAAGTAACTCTCAAGACCGTTGTTACTGATTACTTCGCAAAGATTAAGGCTGGGGATATTGGCGCGCTGCCTGCATTCCTAGGCCTCATCGCACTTGGCGCTGTATTCACCTTCTCATCCCAATTTTTCTTAACCGCACGCAATATGGCCAACCTACTAACTCAGGCTGCGCCCGTCATTGTTATTGCGATGGGTCTGGTATTCGTACTTCTTCTCGGTGAGATTGACCTCTCAGCAGGTTTCGCCTCTGGCGTGTGCGGAGCGACGCTCGTTCTCCTTATCAATGATCACCACTACCCATGGTTCATTGCACTCTTTATCAGCATCGTTGTAGGCGTAGGACTGGGCTGGTTGATGGGAACTCTCGTCGCCAGACTTCGCATTCCGTCCTTCGTTGTGACCCTCTCTGCCTTCTTGGCCTTCCAAGGCATCTTGCTTCTTATGGCAGGAGAAGGTGGAACGATCTCACTACAAGATCGCTTCATCATCGCAGTTGAAAACAACAACCTCACTCCCCTACAGAGCTGGCTATTTGCCATCATCGGCCTGGGTCTTTATGTAGGTCTTGGACTCAATCGCCTCTTGCATCGTCGCCGCAAGAATTTGAAATCAGAACTCTTTAAAGTCTGGCTCACTAAGAATGTTCTCCTAGTAGTTCTCGGCTTGGGTTCCACGTATGTCTTGAACGAACAACGCGGAAATCCACCAAACAGCAGCATCAAGGGTATGCCGATTGTCGTTCCTGTTCTGCTTGCAATATTGGTTGCAGGAACATTTGTACTAAACCGCACCGTCTTTGGTCGCCACCTTTATGCAGTTGGTGGAAACGCTGAAGCCGCTCGTCGCTCAGGTATCAATGTTCGTCGCGTACGCACCATCGCATTCATGATCTGCTCTGGTCTTGCTGGAGTTGCCGGAATGCTCTTTGCCTCGATCTCTAACTCCATCTCTCCAACGACCGGTGGCGGAACCACGTTGCTCTACGCCGTAGGTGCAGCGGTTATCGGCGGAACCTCGCTCTTTGGAGGAAAAGGAAAGTTGCGCGATGCAGTTCTTGGTGGCCTGGTCGTAGCAATTATCAATAATGGTATGGGTCTGTTGGGCTTTAGCTCTGGTACCCAATACTTGGTTACTGGTGGAGTGCTCTTGATCTCTGCCTCAGTTGATGCCATCTCTCGTAAAGGCGCCAACGTAGCCAACTAAAAACCTCATTAACTCCATAAAAAAGGCGCCTCGTAAGAGGCGCCTTTTTTATATCTACTAGTTACTACTCTTTGACACCCATCAGGTGTTCAAGGGCAAGTTGGTCGATCTTCTCATAGCCATATCCGCGAGCGCCTGCTAGCTCCACATCAAAGGATGGATCTGCAAGATCGCGCCATGTTTCACCAGCGGCCAGCGTTGGAACCTCGAGCTGATCAATGCGTGATTCCTTCATTGCATCAATAACTCGTGGATCATTGCGGAATGCCAGAGCGCGCTCTTTGAGAGCCAGATATGTGCGCATATTGGCGCTTGCTGACTCCCAGACACCAGCATCATCTTCGGTACGTGCTGGCTTATAGTCAAAGTGCTTTGGACCTTGATAGTTGTAGCGCTCCAGCAGATCGACAAGGAAGAATGCCGACTTCAAATCACCATGTCCAAAGACCAAGTCTTGGTCGTACTTAGGACCATGTTGTCCGTTGAGATCGATATGGAATAACTTGCCTTGCCAGAGAGCCTGAGCGATGCCATGAACAAAGTTCAATCCCGCCATCTGCTCATGTCCAACCTCAGGATTTACGCCAACCATCTCTGGGTGATCCAGGGTCTCAATGAAAGCGAGTGCGTGACCGATAGTCGGCAAGAAGATATCGCCACGAGGCTCATTCGGCTTTGGCTCAATCGCAAACTTGATGTCATAGCCCTTATCTTTGACATAGCCACCAAGAATGTTGAAGCCCTCGCGGTAGCGCTCTAGAGCCACATAGGCATCTTTAGCTCCATCAGACTCTGCTCCCTCGCGACCGCCCCAACAGACATAGATCTGAGCCCCAAGTTCGGCGGCCAGGTCGATATTGCGCATCGCCTTCGCCAAAGCGAAGCGGCGGATATCGCGATCATTTGAGGTCAGTGCACCATCCTTGAAGATGGGATGGCTAAAAAGATTGGTCGTTGCCATTGGGACCTTCATGCCGGTCTCGTCTAAAGCCTTCTTAAAACGATGGATATGGCCATTGCGGGATGCATCATCGCTTCCAAATGGAATCAAGTCATCATCGTGGAAGGTCACACCGTAGGCACCGCGAGCCGCGAGCTCATTGACAGAGCGGACTGGATCGAGTGGGGCGCGGGTCGCATCACCAAAGGGATCACGGGCCTGCCATCCAACAGTCCAGAGACCAAAGGTGAACTTATCAGCGGGGGTCGGGGTTAAAGACATGGTTAATCGCTCCTCTATGAGTACTTATATCGTTTTAGGTCGCCTCATTTGGTACTAGGCCTAACCTACCCGTACCCTTGCCGCTTATCTACCCTCCAGCGGGAGTGGTGAAATGGCAGACACGCAGGTCTTAGGAACCTGTGTCTTCGGACGTGCGGGTTCAAGTCCCGCCTCCCGCACCAGTTTTATCCAGATTTCTCCAGAGTTGTGCTGAGCCTTGTATCGAGAGTTTTATCCAGCGTTGTATCTAGAGTTGTAGTGACAGGACTGATCGCCTCTTTACGACACTAGGTTACGTAAGCCATGATTAATGAGCAGACCTATGAAGGGACCCACTGATGGCTGAGAAGAACTTCCGCTCTTGGATCGGATTTAAAGACGAAGAAGCTAATTCAACCAACGCATCCACCAGTCAAAGCGGCGCTTCTGGAGTCAGACCTACATCTCCTTCTACTCCCAATCAAAGCACTCTGGATCGTATCCGTGCTCTTGAAGCAGAATTGGCAGATCTACGCGCACGTCGCGACATCACCAGCCTCACCCGTGAAGAATTTGAAATTTTGGCTACCGAAACCGCGACATCGTTAATTAAGACAGCGCAAGCGCGTGAAGCTCGCGCCGCCGCAACTGCAGAACGCGCCCTGGCCGAAGCCGAGCGAGCTGCCAAGCAGTTGGCAGATACTGCAGAGAGCAAAGCTCGCGCTGCACTTCAAAGCGCCGAGAGTCGTGGGCGCAAATATTTGGAGGCAGCCGAAGCTGAGGCCAGAGAAGCAATTGCAAGGGCAACAAAAGCCGCGCAAGAGTTGATCGATTCCAAGCATCGTGAAGCGAACACCATCACTTCTGCTGCAAAGCGTGAAGCTGATCGCGTTATATCTGAAGCAACAACCGATATCGCTAACTTTAAAAATTGGTTGACCGATGCAGTGAGCGAATCTGAAAGACTTCAGAAGATCCACAATCAAGCCCTCGCCGCTGCAGAAGAAGGTATCCGACAGAGTCGGGCCCGCGTCTCTACCGCCTTTGAACGACTCGCTGCACTTGGTCTGCAAATCGAAGAAGCGCTCGATGAGCATCATCGTCCTAAAGAGAAAGAGTTCACACGTCCCTCAACTCCTGCTGCTACAAAGTCCACCGCAAAGCCCACGGCAAAGAAGGCAACCACAGCAGGCAGTAAGAGCGCGGGAAAATCTCCAAAGCGTAAGTAATGGCGGAACAACCCTCCCGCTACATCGCACCGATTGATGGTTTGCGTGCGCTTGCAGTAACGGCGGTCATTCTTTACCACCTCGGAATCACCTGGATTCCCGGAGGCTTCTTAGGTGTAGATCTCTTCTTTGTCATCAGTGGTTATGTCATCACCCGCCTCTTGCTAGATTCTATTTTGAGCAAAGGCGGATTAGATCTGCGCGAATTTTATTGGGCGCGTATTCGTCGATTAGCACCACCGCTTATATTCATGTTGGCGGGCACCACCTTCATCATCGCTGCCTGGAAACCCGACGCCATCCACCGCTTTCTCAGTGACCTGCCATACGTCCTCACTGGAAGTGAAAATTGGCATCTCGTTGCGGTCCATCAGGACTATTTCCAAGCAGTTGGAAGGCCTCCTCTCCTTCAGCACACTTGGTCCCTCGGAGTAGAAATTCAGTTCTATATTTTGTGGCCTCTTATTTTGCTCCTGATTCTGCGCTATCTAGGCAAAAAAAGAGTTGTTCAAAGTTCGCTCGTAATTGCATTCATCTCCGGACTCGCGCTATTTATTTATTCGCTACACGTCGATGCAAGTGCCACCAATCAAATCAGCCACATCTACTTCGGTACGGATACCCATAGCCTTGGGCTCTTTCTTGGTGCTGCATTGGCCGTGAGTTGGGTGCCAACCAATCTCGATAGAAATATCTCGCAACGCGCCCAAGATTTTGTTGATGGAGTTGGAGTAATCGGATTCTTAGGCTTGCTCTGTACTTTCTTCTTTATCGATGAATCGCACCCGACCCTCTATCGAATCGCCTTCCCCCTCGCTGCAATATTTGGTTGTGCGGTTCTCACCTCATTGGTGCACCCAGCTTCCAGGTTCTCTCCGATTTTAAGTTCTAAACCCATAGTGTGGATCGGTCAGCGTTCTTATGGAATCTATCTTTGGCACTGGGTCATCTTTCAGGTAACCAGACCTAATGTGGACTTAGCTGGCGCTAATTGGGCAATCAACTGCGCCAGAATTCTTGTCGTTGTGGCCCTCGCCGATATCTCATTACGTTGGATCGAAATTCCTATTCGTCGTGGGCGACTATCCAATTGGTTCCGCGGAATGAAATACCGCACCCGTTCGGTGCGACGGCGAGAGAAAACGTGGGTCGCACTTGGAGTAATAACACTTCTGCTCTCAACATCTGGAGCCTCTTGGGCTGCTCTTCATGAGAGTTCGCAAACTCCCAAGATAGAAACCTCTCTCATTGTTCGAACTACTCCCACAGTTTCGCCCTCAATCGGCGCAAGCCAAGCAGCAACACCGGCGGCGAAATCAGGACTGTGGGTTACAGGAGATTCAATTATTCTTGGAATTCGCGCCAAACTTCAGAGCCACTTCCCTATTGCACTTATTAACGCCCGAGTAGGCAGGCAGATCGGTGAGTTAATTCAAGTCGTACAAAGTGATCGCGTGGGAATGGAAAATTCCCCGGTCATCTTTGATTTAGGGAACAATAATCGCCTCGTTGAAAGTGATGTACGCACCCTCTTCGATTTGCTCAAGAACCAACCCAAGATGATCGTGGTAAATACTGCGGTTCCAAGGGCCTGGAAAGAGGATAACGACCAGCTCATCCAGAAAGTTATCGCCGATTACCCGCAAGCCCAGTTAATCGATTGGGCCACAATTTCAGCGGGCCACCCAGAATATTTCGCTCCAGACGGTGTACATCTAAGTGACGCCGGAGGCGATGTGTACGTCAACGCTATTTTGGAAGCCCTTAAAGCCTCCCCATAAGAAAGTTGCGCTAGTTGTATTGGCCTGGAAGACCAAAGACCTTCCCAGCAACAATATTTCCATCGGCGTATACAGCAGAGATCTTGAATGAGGTCCAGCCATCGCTGCTCGTCTCGGTGACATTGAGCGTGAGTTGAGTTGCAGGAACTGTTGCGATCAACTTGAAGGCCCCACCATCGGATGCAGTTTCGATGTTGTACGTAGTTGGTGCATTGTTCTTATCTGCTGGATACCAGTAGATGGTGGCACCAGTTGCGTTGTAATGGGCAACAATTCCAACTGGAGCCAGATCGCTAGCAGGAGCCGCGGTTGATGTGGCCGCAGGCGTTGTAGCGGAACTTGCGGCAGAACTTGGTGCAGCCGAAGCGGTCGTCATGTCCGTCGGTGAAGATGTATCAGTTGGAGTGCTCGCAGCGCTCGCGACAGGAGTTGGAGTAGATGTCGGCGTACTCGATGAAGCCTTGTGATTACGAGCGACAACCAAGACTGCAATGAGTACAACACCCACTACTACCCAGAGAACGACGCGAGAGGAAGACTTTTCAACCGGGGTTGGACCCGTTGCTGGAGCTGTAGTGGTTACCGGTGCAGGTGGCTTTGAGTCGATAGTTACAACTGCTGGTGCTTGCTCTACAGCGCTAGATGGTGTGTAGGTTGAGACTGCCGGAATAACAATTCGCGTTGGGGTCTGCTCGGCCACGCTCTTTTTTGCGGTTGTCCGCTTAGCTGGCGCTTTCTTAGCAGCAACTTTCTTAACAGGAGCCTTCTTCGCTACCGCTTTCTTAACGGGAGCTTTCTTTGCAACTGCCTTCTTAACTGTTGCCTTCTTGGCAGCAACTTTCTTCGCGGTTGCCTTCTTAGCGGTCTTTTTGACTGCCACGGGTGACTCCTCGGTTAACTGTGATCGCGTAGCTGATCAGAACGGGTAGTACTAATGCCAAAATGGTACCTTAGATAATTTGAACAATTGGGTAATTCATACATTCTTTAGCTCTTGAAACTTTTGGCGGGTGAAAGATCAATCAGTACTTCTTATAGGAGCTTTTCCAACTCCGGAATAATCGCCTGAAGTGCTCTACCGCGATGACTAATTTGATCCTTGACCTCGGCAGGTAATTCGGCCGTGGTTTGGGTGTAGCCATCGGGTTGAAAGATAGGGTCGTATCCGAATCCATTTGTGCCTCGTGGGGTAAGGACGATCTTCCCGACTATCTCCCCTTCTCGCACCACCTCTCGTATTCCAGAGGCGTGGCCTGCAGGCAGCGCTAAAACGACGGCGCATCGAAAGCGAGCCTCATACGTTGGGTTCGAAATCTCTTGGATCTCCCGAAGCACCTTCTCAAGATTCGCCTTGTCATCCCCGTGCACACCCGCCCAGCGGGCTGAATAGATCCCGGGGGCTCCACCGAGAGCATCAACACAGAGTCCGCTGTCATCGGCTAAGGCAGGTAAGCCCGTGTACTCACATATCTGATGCGCCTTGAGGAGGGCGTTTTCAGCGAAGGTAGTGCCGGTCTCCTCGACATCTGGCATTTCGGGAAAATCGCGAAGTCCCAGTACCTCAATCTCCAGCTCGGCAGCATGCAACATTCGTTCAAATTCTTCGACCTTGCCCAAATTGCGGGTCGCAAGAACAATTTTTTTGGGAGATTTAACTTCGGAAGAGCCTTGATCAACCACGCGTAACTATCCTCTCGGGCCGGTTAAGCCAGAGCCGCAGCTTGTAAGCGGGTGAGTTCGGCGCAACCTGCTACACCTAAATCCAAGAGTTGATTGAGTAATGAGCGATCAAAGGGAACACTTTCGGCAGTTCCTTGAACCTCAACGAAATTTCCATCACCCGTGCAGACAATGTTCATATCCGTATCAGCATCGACATCCTCTTCGTAACAAAGATCGAGCATCGGGACACCCTTAATAATTCCAACGCTCACTGCAGCAACCGACTGACGTAGTGGTTTGCGATCGGCGATGATGTGACCTTTTTCCTTGGCCCAGGTAATTGCGTCGGCAAGTGCAACATATGCGCCTGTAATCGCCGCCGTGCGAGTGCCGCCATCTGCCTGCAGAACATCACAGTCGATCACGATCGTGTTCTCTCCAAGTGCGTGAGTATCAACCACTGCCCGCAGAGAACGACCTACTAATCGGGAGATCTCTTGGGTGCGACCACCGAGCTTTCCTTTAACGCTCTCACGGTCCGAACGAGTATGGGTTGCACGTGGAAGCATCGCGTACTCACTCGTGACCCAACCTTGCCCCTTGCCAGTAAGCCAGCGTGGTACTCCGGGAGTAAAGGATGCAACACAGAGAACGCGAGTATTTCCAAATTCCACGAGGACTGATCCTTCGGCATTCTTTAACCAGTTACGCGAGAAAGAGATAGGGCGAAGTTCATTTGCTCCGCGATTTTCTAAACGAGCACTCATTTAAATTTTCCCTTCAACGCTGTGAACCTCTGGACCAAGAAACCTGCGAGCTAATTTGCTAAATGATTCGGTATCTCCCGTTGCAATAAATTTATAAGTGGGAGCACCAGATTCATTGAGCAGATCATTTTCAATCAATGTGCGATATAAATCTTTTGCTGTCTCTTCGGCGCTAGAGACCAAAGTGACTCCATCACCCATCACATATGAGATAACTCCGGTCAGCAATGGATAGTGCGTGCATCCCAAGACCAAGGTATCTACATCTGCGTCGATCAAAGGTTGCAGATACTCTCGAGCAATCTCAGTGATGGCAGGCCCGGAGGTCTCACCTCGCTCTACAAACTCCACGAAGGCAGGGCAGGCCACATCGGTAATCGTTAACTGCGGCGCGGCTGCAAAGGAATCCAGGTATGCCCCAGATTCAATGGTTGCATTGGTTCCAATGACACCCACTCGTCCCGAGCGCGTAGCTGAGACTGCACGTCTAACGGCGGGTTGGATCACTTCTAGAACTGGAATCTCGTATCGCTCTCGGGCGTCGCGCAAAGTTGCCGAGGATGCCGTATTGCAGGCGATGACGATTGCCTTGACTCCGGCGGCGACCAAGTCATCAAGGATTTCAAGGGTGAACGAGCGAACTTCCGCCAAGGTTCGTGGCCCATATGGACCCCTGGCGTTATCCCCTACATAGATGATTGATTCGCCGGGTAGTTGATCGATGATTGCTCTAGCTACAGTCAATCCACCTAATCCAGAATCGAAGACTCCGATAGGAGCCGAGGATGCGGGATGTGACACCCGATAAGTCTAGCCGCCCGCCAAGAGGTTCAGCAGACTCTCTTGTAGCCATCCCAACCAGAAATACACGGCGTAGATCGGCTTTTGAGGATCTTCATCGGAGAGAGTTTCAAAGAGGTCAAACGACTCTGGGTTAATTTCAAGTCGGACGGAGAGCGCCAAACGAAGGTCGTTGATCGCCATGAGCCAGATCTCGCCCTCAAGATCTTCAACAACTCCCCCACGGTCTTCATCAACAATTACCGCAAGAGCTTCTCGGACTTGCGTCAACGTTCGCTTCTTCCTGCCACGCAGAGTAGGTTCGGTATATCTCCGGAAATCTGCAGCTGCCTCTGGATCTGCATAAGCATTTGGTAACAGTCGTAATAACACTGGATCCTCGGGTGGGGCGATCTCATCTGGAGCAGCCTTAAGTTGCGCCATCAGTTGTGCGAATGGGTCACTTTCGTCATAGTGATGACTGAAGTCTCCCTCACCTAATAACTCCAGGAGTTGTTCAACCAAGTTGATCAAGATATGTGCTTCATCGATCGATAGTTCCAGTGAGTAAATTCCACCTGAACGCGTGAACTCTGACATTACGCCACCACTTTAAATCTTGTCATCGCGCTGCAACGTCGCCCACAGACCATGCTCGTGCAGTCTCTGCACATCACGTTCCATCTCTTCACGTGATCCAGTTGTCACTGCGGCACGTCCCTCATTGTGAACCTGCATCATGAGTTCGTGAGCATGTTCTTGGGTGAATCCGAAGAGCTTTACGAAGACATAGGTCACATAGCTCATCAGGTTAACGGGATCATCCCAGACGATGGTTACCCAAGGTTTATCGACAAGTTGAGAGATATCAAGATCAGACTCCGTAACCGTATCTATTGCCATATCAACCTCCCATCGTGAATCTTCTTGCAGTACCTAGTAAATAGCAAAAGTAAAGAGTAAAAGTGCATATCAAAAATGAATAATCGAAATGAAAGTTATCGAGCCCAAACAATAACAAAGGCGGTCTGGGTTGCAGCGAAATTCTGATCGGCGGCGATCGTCAACCGATACGGTACAAATCCAGAACTGCCGTTAGTTACGGTGAAGGTCGCAAGGCCGGAACTATCGGTCACGGCACTCGCCCCATTGCTGAGCGCAACGGTGACACCAGCGACTGCCGGTGAGACCTGCGCCTTAATGGTGTACGGAACGCCAACCTTCATGGATGCCGGAATTGTCCAGCTCAGAACTCGGGAGACATTAATCGCCACCGTTGGAGTGTCACCTTCAAGACGCTGCCAAGAGCCATCGCTAAACATTCGAATATTGGTATTTTGAGTTAACTGCAGAGTGCTCGTGAAGGTTCCGTCCGCTGCAGTGACTCCATCTTGGACGGTGGTCCATGTTCCTCCTGGCGACTGCGTCTGCAGGTGAACAGGGATGCCGGCAGCAGGAGTCTTATCAGGCAAGGTGAAAGTTCCCACAACTTTGGTAGGGGTTCCGATCGAGATATTTGTTGAATCAGCGGAGAGAGAGGCTGCGACTGAATCTGGGGCAATTGAAAGCGCCACTACTCGAATAGCTTGAAAAGCACTCGGGTCTTCCATGCCAAAGGTCCACTCGGATAGTCCGCCGAGCCGATACTGCGATACTAAATTCGCGCGAGCAGAAAAACTCTGCGCATCTTGGTACCAGACAGTTCGATAGGCGGTGCAGGTCGTAAGTGCACCATTTGAGAGCGTTCCGTTGTACACCTTCTGATAGGTAAACGATGATTCTGCATACGTTTGATTGTATGTAGGAGTGGCGCCATAAGCTGCGGCTAGCGCAGCAACACTGTGCATGACCACCGTAGAAACAACTCCGGGTGCGACGGTTTTACTGTAATTGATAGGAAGAGTTGGGCAAGTTCCCACCACCTTGGTAACCCAATCGCGACCGTATCCAGGAATACCAATATAAATCTTCGATGCAGGAATTACTGAGACTGCATACGTAACGGCATTCGTCGTCCATTGCAGCGGTCCGATAGGCCCTGGGCTTGAGGTGGAGTAGTCATAAGCCATTATGTGAAGTTGATCGATGATTGATGCAACTTGTGACCATGCATAAACGTAATAACCCTTCTTGCCAGATACTGGGTCAAAGAGCGGTGGGGTTGTGATCGAGAGAATTTTTCCTTGAGCATGTAATGCGGTTGCGAGATCAGTTAAGAATTGAACCCAGCGAGTCTCAGTAGTAGGCCAGGTCGAGATCGGATCTACGTAGGCAAAATTTTCAAAGTCCAGATCTATTCCATCAAAATTATTAGTCATAACTAGATTAAGAATGGTATTGACAATGTTGGCGCGAGAGGTGGGGTTAGCTAGCAGATTGGACAAGACCAGCTGTGAAACGTTGCCAGTCTTGGGATCAACGTCAGTGCCATCAGTGATAGTAGGAATAATTTTGAATCCCGCCGCCTGCATAGATTGCAATGCGGTTGCCATGGGAGTGTTGGGGTTGGCAGGCGTATATAAGTCGGTAATGGTCTTCTGATCTTTCAGGGAATACCAGAATGGAGATACTTGCTGGATGAGATCGGCGTTGAGAATTGCCGAAGGCAATGAAGTCTTCATGGAATAGTAGGGAATCCAGCCAGACAATATTTTTCTTGGTTGATTCATCGAGGGAGCGCTTGAGGTATCGGTGGGGCTGGGACTTGGAGTTGCACTCGGCGCGGAAGTGGAGCTGGTCGCAGACGGAGTTGGGGTGGAATCGGCGTGTGAAGTTGTCGCACCCAATGTCACGCTCAACGCGAGAATTATTACTGCAAGTACAGATCCAACCTTTGGAGTAAGCGCAGACCCAAAGGGCCTCACTCTTTCTTCAATCCGTCGTATATCTCTTTGCATGTCGGACAGATAGGAAACTTTTCAGGGTCGCGACTGGGGACCCACTTCTTGCCACAAAGAGCGCGCACAGGCTTACCGGTGACCATCGCCTCCGTGATCTTCTCTTTTCGAACGTAATGCGAGAATCTTTCATGATCCCCATCGTCGGTAGGAGATAGCCGCTCCTCTTCGAGGGTATCCGTCCCGCCAATCCCAATCGGCTCACCGTGTGAGGGGGCGAAAGGGTTTTTCATAACCCCAATGTTATCGCCTACGATTACGTAATGAAGGATCTACTGCGCACCTCCGATCTCAGCAGGGCAGATGTCGAGCTCTTGCTGGATACCTCCGCACAATTTGCTGTGAAGCCTTTCTTGGCAAATACCGCCCTGGCTAATCGAACCGTAGCGATCTACATGACGAAGCCTTCTACCCGCACCCGACTGGCCTCTGAGACTGCAGTCGCACACCTTGGCGGGACTCCGATATTCATCCGGGGAGATGACTTGCAGATCGGACGCGGTGAGACCATCGCTGATACCGCAAGAATTATTAGCGGCTACACCTCTGCACTCATTATTCGAACCTTTAAGCAATCGGATGTTGATGAACTCGGTGCCAACGCCACGATCCCCGTTATCAATGGACTTACGGATGATGATCATCCAACGCAACTTCTGGCCGACTGGGTAACAATTAGAGAAAATTTCGGTCGAGATATTTCGGGAAGAAAATTTACTTACGTGGGCGATGGAAACAATATGGCGCATGCCTGGCTAACTATGGGAGCCATCATGGGAGCTCACGTTGTAGTGGCCACACCTGGTGGAAGTTATGCACCAGATGAGAGTGCCGTCGCAAGTGCTATGGAAATTGCCGCGAAGTCCGGCGCCAAGATTGAGATTCTCACCGACCCAGAAGAGGCAGCAAAAGATGCCAGCGTCCTTTACACAGATGTATGGATGTCGATGGGAGATCCCGAGGAGGAGCGCTCTGCAAAACTCCAGGCTCTTGCTCCATTTGCAGTAACTAAGAATTTGATGGACCTGACTGCTTCTGATTCCATTTTCATGCACTGCTTGCCGGCGCATCGCGGAGAGGAAGTTTCCGCCGAGGTTATTGATGGCGATAAATCAGTGATCTGGCGTGAGGCATATCACCGTCGCACAACCATCCAAGCAATTTTGTACCACCTGGTCCGTGGCGAATTGAGTGGGAACACCTATTAATCCCCTTTTAAGGTGGAATTAGGGTTAAAAGCCTACTTTTTGGCAGGTGCACTCACTAGATTTGCGCCATGCGTGTAGCCGTCCCTAAAGAAACACGACCTGGCGAAAAACGAGTCGCCCTCGTCCCCGACATCATCTCCAAGCTCACCAAAGCTGGACTTGAAGTCACTATTGAATCCGGCGCAGGAGTTGCATCAGAATTTTCTGATGCGCAATTTGCTGCAGCTGGTGCAACCGTCTCGAGCGGAAATGTCATCGACGATGCTGATGTAGTCCTATCTGTTCAGCCGTTGACACCCGATGCGATCTCATCGCTTAAAAAAGGTGCGATTACGATCTCATTCTTATCTCCTACCACTGCCGTAGATTCAATTGAGGCGGCCGTTAAGGCCGGCGTCACCGCGATCTCACTTGAACTAGTACCGCGTATCTCACGCGCTCAGTCAATGGATGCGCTGACCTCTCAAGCTTTATGTGCAGGCTACAAAGCGGTACTAGTTGGCGCTGAACTCTCCCCACGTTTCTTCCCATTACTCATGACCGCCGCCGGAACAGTTACTCCGGCGAACGTTGTGGTCTTGGGTGCTGGCGTTGCAGGACTTCAAGCGATTGCTACTGCAAAACGCTTGGGTGCTGTCGTGAGCGCGTATGACGTTCGCCCCGCTTCTGCAGATGAAGTGAAATCGATGGGCGCAAAATTCATCACTCTGGAACTTGAAGCTCTTGAGGGTGCGGGCGGATATGCCCGCGAGATGACCGAGGAGCGCGCCGCGAAGCAACGCGAACTTCTTACTCCTTATATTGCTGCAGCAAATGTCCTTATAACAACTGCAGCCGTTCCGGGTCGTCCGGCTCCGCGCCTAGTGACCGCAGAGATGGTCGCTGCAATGGCTCCCGGTTCGGTCGTAGTAGATCTTGCAGCTGAGACCGGCGGAAACGTTGAAGGTACAAAACCTGGCGAAATTATTACAACTGCTAACGGAGTAAAGATGTGGGGCGGCAAAGATGTACCGAGCTCACTCGCATTCCATGCTTCGATGCTTTACTCACGCAACGTAGTCAATTTGCTACTGCTAATGGTGAAAGACGGACAAGTAGTTCCGAACTTTGAGGATGAAATTATTGATGCCGCAACTGTCACAATGAACGGCGAAAATCGCAAGGGAGCGAAGTAATGAGTAATTTAGCGCTGCTATCAATATTCGTTCTCTCCATATTTATTGGCTTTGAAGTTGTATCGAAGGTTTCTACCACCTTGCATACGCCTTTGATGTCAGGAGCGAACGCTATCCACGGAATTATTCTGGTCGGTGCTATCACAGTGGCAGATCATGCTGATAACAATGTGCAGCTCGGACTTGGCGTTGCCGCGGTCGTTCTGGCCACAATAAATATGGTCGGTGGATTTGTTGTCACTGATCGAATGCTCGAGATGTTCAAAGGCAAACCTCGCGTCAAGAAAGAGGATGCAGTCGCTGGAGGTGAGAGCAAGTGAATAAGAACCTTTATGGCGTATTAACTCTCATCGTCTCCGTTTGCTTCATCTTGGCTCTCAAAGGGCTCTCTTCACCTAAATCTGCCAGGCGCGGAAACTTAATTGGTGCCGCTGGAGCATTTGTTGCTACCGACCTCGTTTTCTGGGCTCCGGGAATGACTCATAATCACAAGTGGTGGATATTAGGAGCGATTATTTTCGGTGTGGGTGTTGGAGTACCAGCAGCTCGTCGGATTCAAATGACCCAGATGCCACAACTCGTTGCACTATTTAATGGTGTCGGTGGTGGCGCAGCTGCGCTGGTTTCCATCGTCGAGTATTTGAAATTGGGAGCCGGGGCAAGCACTGCTGAAGTGGTTGCAACTGTCTTTACAGTAATTGTCGGATGTGTCTCATTCTCTGGATCAATAGTCACCTTCCTTAAATTGCAAGAGATTATGACAACGCGACCAGTTGTATTTCCTGGTGGTCGCTTCGTCATCGCCGCGACTCTCCTAGGCACTCTTGGTTCTGCTGAATGGGTTATCCATTCATTAGGAAATACATCACTCGCCGTTATGGCTGGACTGGCTCTCCTCTTTGGCGTGCTCTTCGTATTGCCTGTCGGAGGAGCAGATGTACCAATCGTCATCTCTCTACTCAATGCATTTACAGGACTCACGGTTGCTGCAAGTGGATATGTCTTGCAGTCCACTCTCCTGATTGTCGCGGGAACACTCGTGGGAGCATCTGGAACCATCCTCACGCGCCTTATGGCGGCGGCGATGGGCCGTTCACTATTTGGAACCCTCTTTGGTGCATTTACTGCGAAGCCACAAGAGGCAGCGGCAAGTGGAGAGGTTCGCTCTGTTAAATCTAGCTCTCCAGATGATGTGGCTATCCTGCTCAATTATGCACAGAGAGTTGTAATTGTTCCTGGCTTTGGATTGGCGGTCGCTCAAGCTCAACACACTGTCCGTGAACTAGCCGATCTCTTGACTGCAAAAGGCGTTGATGTCGCCTACGGAATCCACCCCGTTGCCGGACGTATGCCTGGACATATGAATGTGCTTCTCGCTGAAGCGAACGTTCCATACGAGCAACTCGTGGAGATGGATGAGGTAAATCCAACATTCCCTCAAACCGATGTAGTACTGGTAGTTGGTGCGAATGATGTTGTAAATCCAGCAGCAAAGACCACTCCGGGATGCCCAATCTATGGAATGCCTATCTTGGATGTTGCAGACGCTGGCAATGTCATCTTTCTGAAGCGCTCTATGCGTCCAGGATTTGCTGGCATCGAAAATGAACTTTTGTATGATCCAAAGACGACGTTGCTCTTTGGTGATGCTAAGGATTCGTTAACGAAGGTAGTGAGCGCCCTCAAAGCTCTTTAAATCCGCGGAGGGTTTAGTTAGAGCTTGCCACGCGCTATTTGAGCGGGCCACTTGATGTCGACTCCAAGTACGCGAGCGGCATAGAGTGGCCAGCGAGGATTGCGCAAGAATTCGCGACCGAGCATGACTGCATCTGCTTGACCTGATTCGATGATTGCATTTGCCTGCACTGGATCGGTGATCATTCCGACGGCGGATGCCTTGATCGTTGAGCCGTGCTTAATGGCATCTGCGAAATCAACTTGATAGCCAGGGCCAACAGTTATCTTTGCATTGTGGACATTGCCACCACTTGAAGCGTCGATCAGATCCACACCGAGTGGCGTCAACTCGTTGGCTAGTCGGACTGAATCTTCAATCGTCCAACCTCCTTCGGTCCAATCAGATGCAGAGATACGAACAAAGAGCGGAACGCTCTCATCAACACTTGCGCGGATCTCTTGAACGACCTCTTTGAGCAAACGAGTACGTCCCTCGAAATCGCCGCCGTATTCGTCGGTACGTTGATTTGAAAGCGGTGAATAAAACTCATGAAGTAGGTAGCCATGAGCGGCATGAATTTCTAAGAGGTCAAAGCCAGCAGATATAGCTCGCTTCGCGGCGTCGCCAAACTCTTTCACCAGGGCCTTGATCTCTGGAACTGTAAGAGCGCGTGGAACTGGGTAACCTTCGAATGCAATTGCGCTAGGGGCTACAGCCTCCCATCCTCCTTCTTCAGGGGTCGCCATCAGATGATCTGAACCTGGGATAGCGGTGCCACCTTTTCTGCCGGCGTGAGCCAGTTGAATTCCCATTTTGGCGCCCATCGAATGCGCGAAGTCCACGATCGTGGCCCAGGCAGCAACTTGCTCATCGTTGTAGAGGCCAGGACAACCGATTGAAATACGTCCTTCAGGTACAACACCAGTGGCCTCAGCCATGATTAATCCAGCTCCACCAGTTGCAAGCGAACCTAGGTGAACGCGATGCCACTCTCCAACGACTCCATCTTTGGCGGAGTACTGGCACATTGGGCTTACCCAGGCACGGTTTCTAATTTCAACTCCGCGGATTGTTATTGGATCAAATAACTGTGGCACGTGGCTTCCTAATCTATCTATCGGGGCAATTTATCGGTCAAATTATCGGGGCAATTTATCGGTCAAATTATCGGGGCAATTTATTGGGTTAAAGCGTTTTAAATCTTTGCTTCTTCGGAAAAGATTACCTGACAATCGGATCACTTGAATTCAGATCTCCTTACTTCAGATCTCTGGCATTCAACCTTCTTGAATCCCTGTCGGCGTATTGTGAATTCCTTCCAAGTTTTCCCGAGCAGGTGGAGTCACATGCTCAGCAGGAATAGTTCCAAGCAATCCCTTTTGAAAATCTTCAAAGGCTTGAATTACTTCGGCCTTTGTATTCATTACAAATGGACCCATCCATGCAACTGATTCGCGAATTGGCTCTCCACCTAAAATCAATACATCCATCGAGGGCGAGCGCGATTCTTGATTCGCATCTGCCTTAATCACAAGGGTCGACCCATCCACCAGAACCGCAAGCTGTCCCATCTTTACAGGTTGACCGCTCTCTCCCACTGTGCCTTTACCGTTGAGGGTATAAACCATCGCGTTGTAATCCGGACGCCAAGGGATTCGAAGTTCAGCTCCTGGAGCCAGAGTTGCGTGCACCATTGTTATAGGAGTCTGAGTTGAACCGGGACCAGTATGTCCAGCGAGCTCTCCTGCGATAACACGGAGAAGTGCGCCTCCATCAGCTGTAGTAAGCAAGGAGACATCATTCGCGCGGATATCTTGGTAGGCAGGTTGAGACCACTTCTTGGCAGCGGGCAGATTTACCCACAACTGAAATCCATGGAAGAGGCCGCCACTAACAACAAGATGCTCGGGTGGGGTTTCGATATGCAGGATTCCAGCGCCAGCAGTCATCCACTGAGTATCGCCATTAGTTATGGTGCCACCACCGCCGTGATTATCTTTGTGGTCAAAGATGCCATCGATGATGTAAGTGACGGTTTCAAATCCCCGGTGTGGGTGCCAGGGAGTGCCCTTAGGTTCACCGGGGGCGTATTCGACTTCACCCATTTGATCCAGGTGAATAAAGGGATCGAGATCGGCCATATCAACACCAGCGAATGCACGGCGAACTGGGAAGCCTTCACCCTCAAAGCCTTGCGGAGCGGTGGTAACGCTCTTAACGCGACGAACCTTGGCATGTGGATCGGCACTAACACGTGGAAGGACCGTTACATCGCTAACTGTTATTGCTGGCATTTATTGGCTTCTCTCTTAACTACTCATCGCTGCTAATCGCTACTTAGCGCTACTAAGCGCTACTCATCACTTCTAAGTGGTCTTCTACCTTCTCTGATAAATCGACTACTTATTTCACTACTAAATTATTTGCTGCCTTCAACAGTTAATTGAAGTTTCAACTAACCGAAGTATAGAACGCCATAGACGGGCACCGCATTCCCGATCAAGCACCGCATTCCCGATCAAGCACCGCATTCCCGATCAAGCACCGCATTCCCGATCAAGCACCGCATTCCCGATCAGGCACCGCATTCCCGATCAGGCACCGCATTCCCGATCAAGCACCGCATTCCCAATCAGGCTCCGCCTCGCCCACTCGCCCTCACACATCGTCCCTCCACTTATCCACACAATCCCCAATTAATCACAATTTCACCTCTATTTTGTCTGTACCCCAATCCAGGATTCACTCATGGACGAAAGATTCGTTGTCGAGCTACTCGGGAAGACCCCCGGGATTGAAGTGCTTGTCGAACTCGTCAAAATCGACCCCATGACGCTGACCGCTTCGGCGCGGGTGGATTACCTCGCCGCCCTTGAGAAACAAGGAGCCTGGCTCCAGGCTCTCATGCAGATTGCAATCGTTGCCGTGGCCGGCGCCGAGCCCGATAGCGACAAGGGGCTCTACTCGAGTGTTGACGACCCTCAACGCGAGGAGATTGCAACAACTCTCAACGTTGCTCCAGTTACCGCCCAATCACGAATAGATGTGGCGCGCGTCCTCACTCAGCACCTCCCCGCAACATGTACCGCATTGGCCAATGGCGAAATTTCAAGTGCCCAAGCAACCGTTATCGCAAAAGAGAGTGCCACCCTGCTACGTCGGGGAATTGATCCAGATCAACTTAAATATCTCGAGTCGACGGCTATCGCCTATGCCGAATTTCATACTCCGGCTCAAGTAACGAATAAAGTGCGAAGTATCGTGGCCAAGATGGAGCCAGTTGAATTTGAAGTCGCAGTGGCACAAGCCAGTGAAGGACGACGTGTCACATTTACACCTCAGCCACATGGGATGGCTCAAATCATGGCGTTACTTCCTGCCGTTGAAGCGCAAACCGTCTGGTTGGCTATTGATAAGTTGGCGAGAGCGAATAAGGAGAAGGGTTTAGCTAGCTTTGCTTCCACGAAGCTTGCTAGTCAAAGTGAAAATCGCACAAAGAGAAGTTTTGATTCCTTTAAAGATTCTAATGAGATGGGGTACTTGGCAAACTCCTCTCTCTCGAGAGAAGGCGACCTCCGTGAAAAAGCTTCTAATTCAGAGACTAGTTCAAACTCACATAGGGATCCCGTCTCGAACACAATGTCGAATCCCTTCTCGAACACAAAGTCGAATCCAATGTCGAATCCCTTCTCGAACACAAAGTCGAATCCAATGTCGAATCCAATCTCGAACACAAAGTCGAATCCAATCTCGAATCCAGACATGGAACTAATTGCAGCGGGTATCGAGCCACTATCATTGGATCAACTCCGTGCTGATGCACTAGCAACTATCGCCGAGTCATTCCTGGCAGCGAGTGCAGATGAGAACCTTGCCCATGGTCGCCCAGTCACTTTAAATCTCACCCTTGATCTGCCCACATTTCTAGGACTCAATGAAAATCCAGGAGTGCTTGCGGGTTATGGGGAAATTCCGGCATCCGCGGCAAGGTTGCTAGCAAAAGATGCCAAATGGCGCAGATTCATCACAGACCCTGTTACTGGAAACCTCCTCGATTATGGCCGACTCACTTATCAGCCTCCTCAACCACTCATCGATTTCATTGTCGCGCGAGACCGCAGGTGCAGATTTCCCGGTTGCCGCCAACCAGCCCGGGTATGCGATATCGATCATGCGATTCCCTGGGAAGAAGGCGGCAAGACCTCCAAAGAGAATCTAGGACTTCTCTGTCGAAGACATCACCGCATGAAGACACATGGTGGATGGGAGCTAGCTTCCTTTGAGGATGGCTCTTGCGAGTGGAAATCACCTGAGGGCAATATCTTCAAAGTCGCTGCGCGCTCAATAAATGAGGTGGCATGAGTGAAATTCAATGGGCTCCGTTAAAGTATGGCCACCACCCTGCAAATCCAAGGAGTTAAAAATGCTAAAAGGCTTTAAGGAATTTATTCTGCGCGGTAATGTCATCGATCTGGCAATTGCAGTTGTCGTCGGTGCAGCATTTACTGGAATCGTCACACAACTCACCAAATCATTCATTCAGCCACTCATTCAAGTCTTTGGTGGAGGTGGAATTCATGGTGGAGCCTTCATCATTCACGGAGTGGCTTTTGATTGGGCAGCATTCATCAACTCAATCATCAACTTCTTGATCGTAGCCGCTGGTTTGTACTTCATCATCGTAGTTCCAGTGAATCGAATCGCTGCACACCGCCACCGCCAAGATGCAGCGGCGGCTCCAGCACCAGACCCAGAGGACGTGCAATTACTGCGCGAAATTAGAGATCTGCTTCGCAAGCAAAGTTAGAGGTCAACTCCTTCATTACTCTCCTCTAGGGATTTCTGTCTATTAGATCACACTTCCCTTGTGGAGAGGCATCATCATGTCTCCGATATCACCTTACAGTTGTCTGGATTTGTATTTACTTCGATCATAAATAGGCGCATCATGAAGTTGCAAAATCTTTTTGCGAATTCAGTGAAGGGCAGTACCCAAAGTGAAAGCACTTGTTTATGGTGGACCCGGAAAAAAGAGTTGGGTCGAAGTCCCAAATCCTAAAATTCAAAATCCAACCGATGTAATCGTTCGCTTGGATGCAACCACTATTTGTGGAACTGATTTACATATTCTTAAAGGTGACGTCCCCGCAGTAACAGTTGGTCGAATCTTGGGCCACGAAGGTGTTGGAAAAATTACTGAAGTTGGATCGTCCGTAACTAACCTGAAGGTTGGAGATCGAGTACTTATCTCGTGCATCAAGTCGTGTGGCTCCTGCGCAAATTGCAAAATGGGCCTCTATTCGCACTGTTTGGGTGACGAGGGTGTCTCAGGAATCGGGTGGGTCTTTGGCCACCTTATTGACGGAACTCAAGCTGAGTATGTTCGCGTACCTTACGCAGAAAACTCACTCTATAAACTTCCAGAGAGTGTTTCAGATGAAGAGGGAGTCATGCTCTCCGATATCTTCCCAACCGGCTTTGAAATCGGAGTTCAGTATGGCTCGGTCAAGCCGGGAGATGTTGTCGCCGTCGTCGGTTCGGGTCCAATTGGACTGGCCGTCATTGCAACTGCAAGCCTCTACGGAGCAGCTCGCATCATCGCGATTGATCTAGATGCCAATCGTCTACAGAAGTCCCGCGAGTTTGGCGCCACCGACACTGTTAACTCCGGTGACTCCAATTGGAAAGAGCAGGTCATGGCTCTCACCGATGGAGCTGGAGTAGATGTGGCAGTAGAAGCGGTCGGGGTTCCAGACACATTCACAATGGCAACCGAAATCGTTCGCCCTGGTGGACACGTGGCCAACGTTGGAGTACATGGCAAGGAAGTGCCGCTGCACATTGAAAATCTCTGGATTCAGAACATCTTCATCAGTATGGGGCTAGTCAATACCAATACAACACCAATGTTGTTGAAACTTGTTGAGAGTAAGAAGTTGCCAGCCTCAAAAATGGTGACACATCGATTCACATTCGACCAGTTCATGGAGGCCTATGACACCTTCGGTCGTGCTGCTGAAACAAAGGCACTCAAGGTAGTGATTAGTAGGTAAAAGGTAATAGTCAACGAAGCAGGGATATAGAAAGACGAGCAGTCAGTTGATTAACTGACTGCTCGCTCTTCGTGGAGGTGCCGGGAATCGAACCCGGGTCCTCTAGTACTGACACAGAGCTTCTACGGGCGTAGTCCGCTAAACGTCTTCTCAGTCCTGACTCTCACGCGAACATGTAGTCAACGAACTCATTTGCAGTTAATTTCCCCGAATGCACCTGCAACATTGCATCTAGGTAAGCCCTCTAGCGACGCTAGGTTCCGAGTCGAAGGCGCACTCGGTCTAACGGATTTCTATCGCTTAAGCAGCGAGGGAGAAATCAGCGGCAGTTGTACTGGCGCTTATAGTTTTGCCAGGGTTATTGGTTTACGAGATCATCCCGGCTTCCTCGGCCCGCTTCCTCTGCCCCAACATCTAAAGTCGAGACCGTTCACCCCCAGGGGTTAGGTTGCATTCCAATTGTATGCCACTTCTCTAAAGCCAAGGAACCAATTAATTTCGCCCCTTACGTATGAGGGTAAGTTTCAAAGTAATTGTCTGGGCTATTGTGGGGACGATTCTCTGAGCGATAGTGAGAGTAATGCCCGCACTTGACCTCACATTTGTTAAGGATCTCTCGAAGTTGAGTGGGATCTCCGGGTCGGGATAGTGGGATTTTATTGCGCAGGAGCCTCACGAAGGGACTGGTCCTGACGGTCAAAATTAAGAAAGGTATTGAGATAGGTGGAGATCCTGTTGGGGTTGGCCTGTCAATCACAGATTAACGGGCCAACATTCAACTTACCCAACACACTATCTAGTTAGTACTTATGCCTAGTTAGTACTTATGCCTAGTTAGTACTTATGCCTAGTTAGTACTTATGCCTAGTTAGTACTTATGCCTAGTTAGTACTTATGCCGCTAGATGGAACTTGAGTAGTACTAATGTAAAACGATCGAATTTAGAACGCTCGAATTTAGTCTTTCCCCGAGTTCCTGCGCGAAAGAGCTCGAGTCATCTCCCGGTTTGCCTCTTTCTCCTTCAAATCTTGGCGCTTGTCGTAAGCCTTCTTACCCTTTCCTAAAGCCAGCTCAACCTTCGCCTTGCCATCCTTGAAATAGAGAGAGAGAGGAATCAGAGTGAGGCCACCTTGCTTAATGATTCCGGCGATCTTGTCGATCTCCTTTTTGTGCATCAACAACTTCCGGTCGCGGCGAGGTGTGTGGTTGTTCCAGGTCCCCTCGGTGTATTCGGGAATATGCACGTTGCTCAACCACAACTCGCCATTATTCATCATGGCAAAACCGTCAATAATTGATGCTCTACCAGCCCGCAGCGACTTCACTTCAGTACCGGTTAGCATAATTCCGCACTCCCAGACATCCTCGATGAAATAGTCATGGCGAGCACTCTTGTTCTGCGCAATTAACTTGCGACCAATCTCCTTAACCATTTCATCACCTGCCTTTCGAAGTTGAAAGATCGTCCTGACTAATTTGTAGTCAGGGGGAAGGAACTCAATGCCAATCTAATGGCTAATCGTATCGCGGGAGGTTGCTACCTCGCTGATACATATAGGTAAGCGGAAGACCGACCATAGGTCAGGTGTATCGATTGGTCGGGAGCACTGAGAGATTAGAAGAAAGGAGCGGTCACAAGTGCGGGGCGGTCAGAATTAGTGATTGCTCAGAAATGGGAAGTGATTTGAAGTGCCGTGTTGTCAGAAGTGCAGAATAGTCAGAATTAACGATTGATCAGAGGTGCTGAATATTCACAAGTGCCAAGTGATTGGAAGTACCAAGTGGTCAGAAGTACCAAGTGGTCAGAAGTACCAAGTGGTCAGAAGTACCAAGTGGTCAGAAGTACCAAGTGGTCAGAAGTACTCTGCGGTCAGTAGTGCTCTGCGGACGGAAGTACCCAAATGTTGAAACGCGACAAAGAGTTATAAAAATTCTTAAGCCTGACGCGAATCCACACGAGTTAATCAAGCGACAATTAGTTTGAAAATTAGCTGCATGGTTCGAAGGCTACGAGCATAGTTTGAAAGCCAGCAGCTCTTCTCTCACCTACTTTTTCAGGTTATCACTCTTCCCTGAATCGAGGGCAACTAGACCGGCGAGAATCGATATAGCTTGTGCGATCTCGCCATTTTCAGAGACTTTCAAATCTGGAGTAATGCCAACCTGATCTATCGCACGCCCCGAAGGCAGATGATATTGGCCGACGGTTATCTCTAGTTGGGAGCCATCGCTGAGCGAACTGATCTCTTGGACCGTTCCTTTGCCGTAACTTTGATCTCCAATGATTACGGCACGATTCCGATCTTGGAGCGCTCCAGCAATAACTTCTGCTGAACTCGCCGTGGCTCCATTTATAAGGACAACCATCGGTGCGGTATCGGGAGAAGAATTAGTTGAACTCATTACCTGAGGAACTCCATCCTTACGCGTGTATGAGACAACAACTCCTGGGCTCAGAAATTGCGAAGCCAACGCAACCGCTTCACTCAAAACTCCCCCTGGATTATCACGGAGATCCAAAATTATTCCGCGACTATGAGGATATCTCGCGAGGGCAGTTGCAACATCGTCAGATGAGTGAAGCGATATGGCAGAGACTTGAATATACAAAGTCTTAGGCGCAACCTGTGAAGCCAACACATCACCTGTCAAGACTGCGGCTCGCTTTACCTTCACATTGATCTCTGAACTGTTTCGCCGTAGATCAAGGGCAACGGTTGTATTAGGACTCCCTCGCAGCGCCGCGATCGCGTCGGCAACAGTTGCTGAGGAGACATCTGCTCCATCTACAGAAATTAATTGATCTGAAACTTTAATTCCAGCCAATGCTGCAGGAGATTTGGGTTGCACGCTAGAAATCTCTAACTGATTAGCAGGGGTGCGACGTAACCAAATTCCGATTCCCGAATATCTTCCCTCAAGTGTTGCATCGAAAGCGCTTGCGGTTGTGGGAGGAAAATAATTTGACCATCGATCTTTAGTTGCTTTAAGAACAGCTTCGATCGCCGCACGCTGCAGGAGAATCTCTGTCGGAGAGTGAGGATCTCCGCTCGAGATTCGCTTAATAGCCTGATCTACGAGTGAAGGTGGGTGCTGGTTCTCGCTGACAAGATATCCCATTGCATATGCCGAGCCGGAGAAGACGAGCAACAGGCTGAGCAATAACGAGAGCCGAACCATCGAAACCTTACCCAGATATGGTCCAGGAAGTTCTTTTGAGAATTTTTGCTGCTGCTCAAAATCAGATCGACTCATGCCATTCGCGGAGACAATTTGAGCATCTCCGCCCTGATCATTTATAGACATAGTCGAGTACTTTTAAAAACTAGACTTTGAGGTATTTACGCAGCGTGAGTATCGAAGCTATGGCCGAGACTAAAAGTCCCACAGTTAACAATCCCGCAGAGGCGACCCAAACATCTGTCCAGCGGAAGAAGCGAGTGAATGAGAGCAACGGGGCAACTTTGGTATCTACCAAAGCCTTAAATCCAGCGAGCAACCCCGTTGAAACCGCCCATCCCAAGAGCGCGGAGAAGAGACCTTCTAGGAGGAATGGCAGCTGAATTGAGAACGATGAAGCACCGACCAATTTCATAACGCCAGTTTCCCGACGACGGCTAAAGGCGGCCAGACGCAGCGTATTGCTGATCAATAGCGCGGCAGTCAAGACACTCACGATTCCAATGAGCAGAGCTCCATCGCGCAGCACTCCGAGTAATTTGAAGAATTTATCGAGAATTTGTCTCTGATCTTGAACAGTGTCCACACCAGGTCGACCAGCAAATGCACTCTGAATAACATTGAACTGCGTCGGATCCTTCAATTTAACGCGAAAACTCTCAGGCAGTTGATCTGGGGTTACATTCTGCGCAATCGCAGAGCCTTTAAATTGCTCTTGGAAATGTTGGTAAGCCTCAGCCTGTGATTCGTAGTAAACGGTTTGCACTACTGGCAAGGATTTTAAATCACTTTGAATCGCGTTTCGTTGCGCCGCTGTAACTGGTCCTCCAGAACAAGATGGCGATTGAGATAAAGAGCCGCAGAGGAATACCGAGACCTCAATCTTGTCGTACCAGTAATCCTTCATAACTCGAACTTGGGAATTGGCGAGGAAACCAACTCCGAGGAGGGTGAGTGAAATAGCAACCGTGATGATCACGGCAAAGGTCATGGTGAGATTTCTGCGCAGGCCAATTCGGACCTCACTAAATACAAATCCTGCGCGCATCTCTGCCTCTCCCCCGCTTCGAAGTAACTCGATTACAAGTTACTTGCCTTCTGTATTGCACCTTCTGTATTGCACCTTCTGTATTGCACCTTCTGTATTGCACCTTCTGTATTGCACCTTCTGTATTGCACCTTCTGTATTGCACCTTCTTTATGGCACCTTCAAAAAAATTAAAGTTGATGCTCCCGCTCAAATCAACCGGTATACCCATAGACGCCACGAACCTGATCTCTAATAACGTGACCACCCTCGAGTTCAATAACCCGCTTGCGCATCTGATCGACAATACCCGCATCATGGGTCGCCATAACGACGGTCGTACCGTCTCGATTAATTCGATCTAACAACTTCATAATTCCCACACTTGTAGCGGGATCGAGATTTCCCGTGGGCTCATCTGCAATAAGAATCATCGGACGGCTTACATATGCTCTCGCGATCGCTACGCGTTGCTGCTCTCCACCAGAGAGCTCACTTGGCTTTCGATCGCCCTTCTCTTCCAGCCCCACCATCTCTAGGACTTCGGGGACTTCTCGGTTGATCTCCTTTTGGGAGTAACCAAGGACGTGGAGAGTGAACGCGACATTCTCGCTGACGGTCTTATTTGGCAGGAGGCGAAAATCCTGGAAAACGGTGCCGACTTGGCGGCGTAACTCGGGAACCTTATGGTCGGCGAGGGTGCCCAACTCCTTGCCGGCCACGATGATGCTCCCGCTGGTGGGTTGCTCCTCTCGGAGGACCAGACGCAGGAAGGTGGATTTACCCGAGCCTGAGAGCCCTACAAGGAATACGAACTCACCCTTGGTGATCTCTAGATCGACGCGATCGAGGGCCGCTCGCTCCTGCTTAGGATAAATCTTGGTGACATTCTCAAATTTGATCACGAAAGACTCCTGGAAGCTGGGCGACGGGGCAAAGTTACTGCAACAGTTTAGTTTGAGAGCAGGTTGAAGTCGGGGAGATTGGGCTTCAATTGCCTGTGAAAAAGTACATAAACAGGGCAATTCGGTAAGTCTGGGTCGCGCGGAGGGCGAGAGGCCAGTCAAGCGTGGGTTGTTCTTACCCGGTTGTTCTTACCTCGTTGTTCTAGGCGTGCTCTTTATTCCCACTCATTCGCCAGCGAATCCCAGCCTCGATAAATCCATCAAGATCGCCATCTAGAACGGCTGCCGGATTTCCGACCTCGTAGTCAGTGCGGAGATCTTTCACCATTTGATAGGGAGCTAGAACATACGAGCGCATCTGGTTGCCCCATGATCCCGAGTTATCGCCTTTGAGGGCGTCGATTCGGGCGCGCTCCTCTTGGCGACGTCGCTCCAGAAGTTTGGATTGCAGGACGGCCATCGCCGTCGCCTTATTCTGAATCTGCGAGCGCTCGTTCTGGCACGAAACAACGATGCCAGTTGGAATGTGAGTGATCCGAACCGCGGAATCGGTTGTATTCACGCCCTGCCCACCTGGACCGGAGGAGCGATAGACGTCGACGCGAATCTCTTTCTCATCAATATCAATGTGATCGGATTGTTCAACAACGGGCACAACTTCTACGCCTGCAAAGGAGGTATGGCGACGGCTCTGTGAATCAAAGGGCGAGATTCGAACCAGCCTGTGCGTACCTTGCTCCACCGAGAGTTTTCCATATGCATATGGTGCGCTTACTCGGAAGGTGGTGGATTTAATTCCAGCCTCTTCCGCATAGGAAGTTTCAAGAACATCGACTTTGTAAGAATTGCGCTCGCAATAACGCAGATACATTCGACTGAGCATCTCAGCCCAATCGGCAGCCTCAACTCCACCAGCCTCCGAGCGAATCGTCATCAGGGCATCTCGCTCATCGTATTGACCACTTAAGAGCGTCTGAACTTCAAGTTCCCCAATTGCGCGAGTCACATCATCAAGTTCTTGACCCGCCTCGGCTAAAGCCTTCTGATCTTTATCCTCTTCTGCGAGTTCAAGTAGGAGAGGAACATCTTCCAAGCGGCGACGAATCGTTGTGATTCTATTGAGGGTGGATTGCACGCGGGATAATTTGCTCGTAACAACCTGAGCCTTCTCTGGGTCGTTCCATAAGTCCGGGGCGCTTGCCTCCGCCTCAAGCGATACAGCATCAGCCTGCAATTTAGGTAGATCTAGAACCTTTTCGATGCTTACCAAGGTGGAGTCCAAGGCCTTTACTTCTTGTAAATACTCGCGAGCGGCCATGGGTTAAGAGTAATGGTTCCAAAGAGGTGGTTATTGAAGGGGAAAGAGGTGCTTCTTGAGGGAACAAGTTCCGCTTCTTGAAGGAAATATTTGAAGCAACTTTCAGGGCCGAACTCCCCCAATGATCGAAGTAGCCCCGATAGTTGCGGTGATGGTGGTGGTCTCGCCACCAATTCCTAATGGCAACTTCAGTAAAACTGGTATCTGAGCCGAGAGAGTTCCGCTGACCTCATCATTAGAGCAATTCCATCCCTGAATCGAGATCACCTCGCCTCGGAGCTGAGAGACTGCTATCTCTTCTTCAAAAGTTGAAAACGCCTTAGCGCAATCCAGTGGAATCCTAAATTGAGTTCCATCCGCACCTGAACTATCCATTAATACATTGCCCGAGTAATAGCGCGAAAGTGATAACTGATGGGCTGCTTGCGTAATAGCAACTTCGCCAATCTCGATCAATTGGCGCTTGGCCAGAAAATTATCCGAGATATCCACGACGCCAAGTGAAGATACAAGTAGAACGAAAAATAGGGCGAAAACCAATATCGAGAGGCTCCCGGTTTCGTCACGTAGCAGATCTCTTATCGGAAGCCTTTTCATCTCCACGCATCCACGATTTGAGTATCGCTCGCTGAAAACTGGACTGACGGTGCCGAGATAAATCTAAATATCCCAGAGAAGTTTTTATGGAGATGAGTAATGGATGCGGTCACCTTTACTTCGGCGTTTGGCGTTAAACATGGGTAGGCCGAACACTCGATATTGAGGGTGGGAACCTCCGAAATTCCTGCGGGAGCCAAGATTTTGCTCTCGAATAAATTGAGAATCGTCTGCATCCGAGGACTCTCCAGGCTTTCATCATTGCTCGTAATAAAAGCGCGAGCACTTTGTCTGGCTAAATTATGAAGATCGGAGTTGATTATTGAGTTTTGGTGAACTTCATTGAGATAGACCGTCAGCGGAAGTAAAAGTGGAAGTGCCAGCACAACGAATTCGATGACCGCGCTTCCCTCCTGATCGCAGAACGAGCGAAATATTGAGTGTGAAATCGACCGCGCGGAAGAACTTGGTCGGGAAATTGATTGGGAATTTGATTGGGAACTGAATTTGGAACTGAATTTGGAACTGAATTTGGAACTCAATCCAGAACTTGATCTCGATTGCTTCCTTACTTCAGTACTACTTGCGAGGCGTGATCTCAACCTTTTGCTCACTCCTGCACCGCGACTCCCGTGGTTCCAAAGGAGTCACCAGCGGGAAGTAGCGGAGATATCGCGGGAACTTTTATCTCACGCTCTCCTACTAGGACCGATCCTCCTCCTGGAAGTGGCAGTGCAATAGGGTTAGAGCTCCACGACTGAGATGAACCATCGCCCATAGCGGTGAAAGCAACGGCTCCCTGAGTGACTTGGCTATAGGTATCGCGGCTGTAAACGGAGATACAGATCTGCAAGACGCCCAGAAAAAGAAGCATCAGTGGGATTAGCGTTAGCGCGCTCTCAACATTCCCCCGCTCATCTCGCAGCTCCTCGAGAAGGTGATGCAGTTTTCCCGATATCGCCGAATTCAACCTCATCGAATACCGCTCATCGAATCAAGTGAGTTTCGCAAAATTGAATCGATCCGAGGTGCGGCCAGAGTCCATATGCCAGTGACAAGTCCCGTCGTCATCAGGACAACTAAGACCCATCCCGGCACATCTCCACGCTCTTCGCTGAAGGCACGGAAAATCTGAGTTGAGGATTTCAAAATTCGCTCTGAGGCCCTCTGAACTATGCGATTCTCTCTCAGTTTCGGTTTCAGATTCATCTTCGGATTCGATTTCAGATTTGTAAGCAGCTCCATGCGGGGCTTGGCATGCGGCCGGGTATTCGCTTTCGTTTTTTCATTAAGACCGAGAAACGGGTGGGCATTCCTTTTTAGAAATGGAATGTGAATTACTTTCATTTGTACTCCCTGCCTGAGGATTCGTTGGAGGAACTTGGTAGTGCTTCTTTGGTAGTGCTTCTTTGGTAGTGCTTCTTTGGTAGTGCTTCTTTGGTAGTGCTTCTTTGGTAGTGCTTCCATATTTCTGTTGTCAGAATCCGATGCTGTGACCGAGTGCAAAGTAGGAGGGCCAGAGGGCGAAGAGAACTGAGATGGGAAGAATGAGAAAGACGACGGGAATCATGAGGGCAATCTCTGCCTTGCCGGCTGCAACAAGGAGTTGGGAGCGCTCCTCGTTACGAACCTCTTCGACCTGTCGATTGACCACATCTACTAGAGGTGATCCGCGCTCGATGGCGATCATTAGGGAATCACAGAACCTGCGCACTATGGGAGATTTAATGCGAGTATTCATAAGATCTAGGGCATGCGAAAAGCTCGCTCCCCCGTGAATCTCTGAAACAGTTTCCCGTAGAAGTAGAGCAAACTCTCCTTGCGTTCGACGACTGATGTGTTCCAGGGCGGTCGCGGGACTCAAGTTGCCGGCCAACAAAATTGCAAACAGCTCCACAACCTGCGGAAATTCGGATTCAATCCGCTTACGAGATTTCTTGCTCTCAACTTTGTAGGTCGCGTTGCTATACCCCGTTACCAGCTCACTTCGAAACTCTTCCCACATCATATTTACGGCGATTACCAAGATTGGAGCAATCGCAAAAAGGGCCAAGAGAAATCTCACTGGAGTTCACCTCGAAATATTCTTTGTACCTCCTGCACTCGCCCCACTCGAGACATCCAGAGATATGCCAGCACTGACAGGACCACGCCTAGGAGCAGAATCAAGTGGCCACTCACAGTGGAGAAAGCCTGCAAGGTTGATGGCTGCGAGGAGAGTATGACGAGGAGAATCCATGGTGCCGCGGCGGCCACCAATGCAGAATTTTTGATCCATCCCAATTTCGCACGAATCTCACCACGAACCGCAATATCACTCCGGATAAAGTCCCCCAACGTCCTAAGTGTTACTGCGGTATCGCGGCTCCCTGTCCCTCGCGCAAAATCCAGCACCTCACATACCTGATCGGCAACTGGATCACTAAACTCTGATTTGATGTAAATAAAGATCTTCGACATATCCGCCCCGGTAATGAGCTGGCGCCTGCATTCAGAAAAAATGGGGCGGGAAATTTCGGGCCCTCGCGTAGATAAACTGGAGATCGTTTCTGCAATTGAAAGGCCAGAGCGAAGCCCAGAAATCATATGATCTAGGAGCTCAGGCCATAGAGCAGCTAAAGATTGTTGGCGGCGTTGCACTTTTCGCTTCAAAATGACCGTGGGTACGGACGCTCCGAGTCCAGCGCACGGAATTGCAAGCAAGTTGGTTCCGAGCAAAGTATGAGCCACCAGAAAACCAATAATCGCCCCCACAAGAATGTGAACGAACTTGGGCTTAGTAGAGAGCTTCATCATGCGCTCCACTGTGGTTCACTAGTTTTGAAGACTCGATACGGATCTCCAAGTCCCACTTCATATCTTCCATCTCGATAAAGAAAGAGAGGTTCGATCTCTGCGCGATCGTTTTCTATTCGCCCAGTGACATGAGCAATCTCTACGATCCGCCGTTCGCCTGTATCTCGCAAAATTGTTGAATGAACGATTAAGTCGATAGTTGCTGCGACAATCGGTGCCACAAATTGATAGGAGATGTTTTCACCGGCGAGTAAGGGCAAGGTCTGCAATTTGGCAATTGCATCCCGAGCAGCATTGGCATGAATTGTTGCCATTCCAGGCAGGCCGGAGTTAAGTGCAATCAAGAGATCGAGCGCTTCAGCCTCGCGAATCTCCCCCACCACTAAATGCGATGGCCGCATTCTTAACGCCTCTTTAATTAATTTCCGAAGTGGAATCTCACCTTCTCCTTGCAAATTGGCTTGCCGAGTTTGTAGGGCTATGCAATCAGGAAGTTGTGGCTTGAGCTCGAAGACCTCCTCAATCGTGATGACTCGATTGTGGAAGGGAACAGCGCTTACGAGGGCATTCAGGAGAGTCGTCTTGCCGGCTTGCGTGGATCCACTGACGAGAATGTTGAGCCCTTCTCGGACCGCTTGCGACAAGTACTCAGCTATCTCGGTATTCATCACTCCCAGTTCAACGAGATTGGCTAATGACTTACCGCGAATTAGGTGTTTGCGAATATTTACCGCCCAGTGAGTAGCGGTCACATCAGGTATCGCTACATGTAATCGACTTCCATCCGGCAAGCGGGCATCTACAAAGGGGTGAGAAAGATCAAGGCGTCTGCCACCCCACATGAGAAGGCGCTCTACTAAGTCATGAACATCCTGTTGCTGTAGTACCAAGTTAGTGAGCTGACTTACCCCGGCACGAGCAATAAAAATGCGATGCGGGGAGTTAATCCAGATCTCTTCGACCGTGGGATCTGCCATCAGAGCAGCCAGGGGGCCAAATTCATTCCTTGTTTCGCCCTTGAGATCACCCTTAATAACGCTCTTGATATCGCCCTTTAAATCGCTCACATGGAGAGCAAACTCCAAGTGGAATTCGATCTACCAACCCTTAAAAGTGACTGGGGATAACTTTCCCCTGTGGAGAGCGCGCCAGGGATTACTATCGTCAGGTGAATAGGCGATCTCGCACTCTGGCTCTTCTCAGCTCTCTGGTGACCGCAACTCTGGTGCTATCGGGATGTGGAGTGCAGTCTGGTGATCAACGACCAGATAACAGCAACTTAATTGCTGGAATCAATCTGCTCGTCTCCTCTTTTGATGCCAACCATCCGAAATTGGTCACTTGGAAAAGTGATGCAGTTAAGGCTCAAATCGCTGGCAAACTCCCGGTAGGCCTTGATACCGAAGCCGGTTGGCTATTGCAATGGCCAAATGCAAAGCAGGGTGAGTTGTCGCAAGTGGTCGTTCCTTGGACTCTTCTCGGGCAATACCCAAACTCGCCAACTCCGTACTTCAATCAATATAAAGGCGGAGCGCTAGTACCTCAAGCCACAAGCACCGATTTAGTAACCAAGATAATTGATACCGAGATGCAAGGCGATAAATATTTTGGCGCGGTCGTCGACATTCGAAGTTCAAAGGTTAATCCACAATGGATTATCTTCACCACAGTTCCATATCTTCCCGTGACAGATAACGCGTACGGCTTCGCTACAGTAGTAAACAAGAAGTGGAGCATTGTCGATTTTGGAACTGCTCTCGTCGGATGCGGCAAGGTGCCTGCAAATGTAGAAGGGGAGTTCGGATTTCAATGCCCTTAATGGTGAAGGCTCGTAACTCTGTTGAGCCTAGCCTTTGGGAGTCAGCCCTCATTCGTCGCACATCGCGAGGATCAGTTCTTATAACAACCAGTTTGTTATTGGCCGCTTCACTCGGGCTATCTGCTTGTGGTGCGGCTACCTATTCCGAAAACTCTGGGCTACCAAATGTGAAATTGACTCCTGGCGCGATAAATCCTGCGGTAACTCAAGCCAATATTCGTAGCACCATCTGCGTCGTTGGTTGGACGGCAACTGTTCGTCCACCCGTTAATTACACCAATCAACTCAAGTACAACCAGCTTCACTCCGGTTACAACTTAGATGGCGACCTCAACATGAAAGATTACGAAGAGGACCACATCGTCCCTCTTGAGGTCGGCGGTAATCCCAGTAGCCCACTCAATCTCTTTCCCGAACCTCATAACATTAAGTACAGTTCATATGTTAAAGATCAGCTCGAAAATCAGATCCATCTCCTTGTTTGCTCGGGAAAGCTGTCGCTCAATGCGGGGCAGGAAATTTTTCTCACAAATTGGGAGAAGGGATACCGCAAATATATTGGCCCGCTCCCCTAATAAGAGACGAAAAGTTCTTAAATGCAAAAACTATTGGATCTTAAAACCAAAAACTTCGGCAAGCGCTAAGAGGCTTTCGCGGCCATCGTGCCACTCACGCGCATAATCGATACCGGCCTTGGGACGTGGCTTATCTCTTGCGACTCTTCGAATTTCTGATTCGAGCGTATCTGGAGTGATATTGATGATGGGAACTTCGCCCGCCTCTTCAGGTACATAGCTCATAACTAAACGACCAGCAGCGAGTGCTTCTATTGGAAAGACTCCAATTACTCCCAGAAATTGATCAATCACAAGGTCTGCTTGTGCGATCGCGTTAGGCACCTGATCATGAGTGAGGCTCTCCCCCGCAGCTAGGTAACTGTGGTAACTAATCACACCTTCATCGCGAAGGCGCAACAAGACTGGTTCAATGAGATCTGCCGATTTCAGCCAGGATCGGCTTGGCAAAAAGAGCACACGGAGAGGTGCTTGCGGATCTGGATAAATGGGCGATTCCATTGCAACTTTGTGGAATTTTTCAAAATCGATTGTGACAGGTAACCAATGCGCATCTGGAAGATCGAGAAATAAATCCTTTGTGGTGACAAATATTGGAATCTTCCGCGCTCTAATTTCAGGGAGTAGCGCTTTGTTCGCTGCAGTCCGAGCTCGCAATTGTTCCAACTCTGGACTCTCATTGTGGAAGGGTGAGAAAGAGTTTCGTGCGGCGTGGGCCGCAGTATCTCGGATATCACTACCGTGAAATACGACGCCGATCTTCTTGCCGATCAACTTCATCAACTCGAAATCTTCAAGAATTAAATTTCTGCCATCTTTCTCATTCTGAAGTCGAAAAACTGGTCTGAGCGACTCAAAGAGCACAATCTCTTTTGTAGAGGCAACTACATCAGCAAGTTGTTGGCGCCGCGCAAAGTCAGTCCATTCCTCTCGCGAAAGCGCGTAATCAGTACTGAACCACTCCTTCGAAGGTTCTCCCGAAATCCTGAGAGATTGTGAAGGGAGGCCGGCCTTGGTTAAAGCCTGTGCCCAGAGAGTGGCTTGATTGGCCGAATTGGTGGGCCCGATGAGGAAGCTCGGTCTATACCTGAACGGAGATCCAAAGAATCTCTTTAACCGACGCTTGAACGAAAGATAACGAAGCCTGGTCTCGCGATCGAATCGAACTCGCCACGCCAAATAGATCGCTTTTCTTCGCAAGAAAAAACGTCTTACCGCCTTGAGCGCATTGATGATTCGCTTCATGGCTTAAGTATCTCCTAGGTGGCTATCCCCAAGGAGCAAATTACTAACCCGTGTTATCGAGTCTCCGAATCGAACTCGATGTCGAGCTATTTGTCGAGACTCTTAGCCTCTCGCTTCGCGAAGCGACTGGTGCCCATAATCTTTAAGACGTTCATGCGCCTTGCGTAATTGCAATTCAATACTTTTAACCGCTTGATCAAATGCCGCCAGGTCATTAAATGCCTGTCCCTCTCCCCTAACAAATGGTCCACTTCCATGAGATGTCAGAGTCACAAGATGGGAGGTCTTCCCAAAACGGGGATTTGATTCGTGGATTATCTCGACTTTGATTCCGTCCAAGACAACACCAAATCGTTGCAGCGTTTGAAGCTTATCTGAAGCGATGGAACGAAAATCTTCTGCTAAAACTGCATTGCGTGTATGAAAGATGATCTCCATGAAAAGAAGTTACTCCCTATCGATAACCCCCACAAGAGGAAGCTCGCCAAAGTTGCTGTCAATTTGCTGCCCATTTGCCTTGAATTTAATCTAAAATTGGAAGGGTCAATTTGCTCGTGTATTTGACGGCTTGCAGGTTAGCCATCAAATTTCGTAATTTGATAATCAATCATCACATCGCATTGATCACCAGAATCACTGGATTGCCCCAAATTGACCCAGCCCAACTTTGAACTACTTAAGGTTCTACATGCAGGCGACGCATGCGAAGTTTCTTCATCGGCTTAGCGGAAGTTCCCTTCGTGGGCTTATTAGCCTTGGGAGCCTTGCTAGATTTTGTGCTCTTTGAAGAGCCATTGCTCACCTTTGCAGCTCCTGCTGCATCGGCCTTAACCGCCTCTGAACCCACTGAACCCTCTGCGGACTTCGCAGAATCGCTCTGGGATTTTGTCTCCGGTGTGGTTGTTGTTGTCGAAGAGTTGGTTGCACCTGCGGCTGTTGTCGTATCTGTTGCTTTAGTGTCAGATCCAGTTGCCGCCTTCTCGTTGGCCAACTTATGGGAGAGATTCTTGGAGACGGCAACCCCTGCTGCTGTCCCTGCTGCCACTGCGGCGCTCTGTGCACCCAACTTCGCAACTTTATGGATCGATCTAGACGATTTTGCTCCGACACTCTTTTTAACACCTGTTGAGCGACCGGCAATTTTCTTCACTGTTTTAGCGCCGGTAGAACTCTTCTTAACGGTGGCTGTACGAGACGCGGCTTTCTTGACCGGAGCCTTCCTAACCGAAGCCTTCTTGACCGGAGCCTTCTTAACCGGTGCCTTCTTGACTGGTGCCTTCTTGGTCAGCGCTTTCTTGACTGGTGCCTTCTTTGCTAACGCTTTCTTAACTGGTGCGCTCTGGCGCACCACGCGCGACTTGGCGGCAGTGGCGGCTACAGCGGCTGTGGCGGCGCTGCTTTGAACAATGGCTGGTAAGCCGATCGCCCCGATAACGGCTACCGCAAGGGTTCGAGCGAGCCAACTCTTACCGACCCCGGTAGGAGCCGCCTTCTTCTGGAATTGATCCATCTGGATTTTCACCTTTCATATTTAGATTCATAGTTAGATTCGTGGTTATTTCCTGGTTATTTCTTTGTCATGGTCGTACTTAGATTCGTGGTTCTTACACATCGTCCCAGCGATGGCCTTCGAGAAGGTCATGCTGAGAGGCGGTTGATAGCCGCCCGAATGTGGGGATTCTGCAGGCTGGGGCAGGGGCGCGTTTAGGCTCACACTTGGGCCTGTGCATAGAGAGCCCCTTGGGATGGCACACTTACCCCTATGCCCGTGAACGAAAATTTCGTCCCCAAGATCCAGGTTTTCGAGCCACACCGTGCCTCTCTGCCACCTCTCATCCCTTACATCAAGGAATTTTGGACGCGGCGTGCCTTTGCCACGGAGTTGGCAAAGTTCAATGACAAGGCGGAATACCTAGATTCACGGCTCGGAAAAGTTTGGCTCGTGCTCAATCCACTGCTTTTGGGCTTTGTGTACTACCTCGTGGTCACCATCATTCGCCCCGGCGGCACGCTTCCTGGCCTCACCCGTCTTGATCATCTCTTGATTGGGCTCTTTACCTTCTACTTCGCTCAGAACTGTGTTACAGCTGGCGCGCTCTCAATCACGATGGGTGGGCGATTGATTCTCAATCAAGCCTTCCCTCGCGCGCTCCTTCCATTTTCATGCGCCATCCAGGCATTCCAACAATTCCTTCCAACCATTCCGGTCTACATCTTCATTTTGGTTGCGGGTAAGTGGGCTTACCCCACAACGATCGTCCCAGGATGGACCTGGCACTTCCTCTGGATTCCATTCATTCTGATCTGCACTGGATTGACGGGATTTGGTTTGGCGCTGGTATTTGCAACTCTCAATGTGTATTTCCGTGACACCAATAAACTCTTAACGTATATCACCAGAATTTGGATGTACCTCTCCCCCGTCCTCTGGCTTCCAAACAGCCTGCGCGGACATATGAAAATTCTTCTCTGGGTAAATCCACTCGGACCGGTCTTAAATGCGACCTCAAGAGTTTGGGTAAGTGGAGAAACTCTCAACAAAGAAACTTTAGTCGGCTGCGTATTTTGGGCAGGCGCGTCGATCTTGATCGGCGGATACTTCTTCATCTCAAGGGAGCGCGATTTTGCCATCCGTATCTAAATCTCCACTCGTTATGCCAGAAGATCTGGCTATTCGCATCGAGGACCTCTCCATTACTTACAAGGTAAGTCTTGAAGCTAAGCGCACCCTCAAGAATGCGGTAATGCGCGCCAGCATGAAACAGAAGCAACGCACCCGCACAATTGAAGCGATCAAACATATGACGCTCGATGTGCCTCATGGTTCAGTGCTGGGAATTGTGGGCTCGAATGGCGCTGGTAAATCAACTCTCATGCGCTGCATCGCGGGAATTCTTTCACCTAGCGACGGCAGAGTGGTTGTCAACGGCAAGATCTCAACCCTGCTTGCTCTCGGCGTTGGTTTTAACCCTGCACTATCAGGACGCGACAACATCATCTTGGGTGGCTTGGCATCTGGACTCAACATGGATGAGATCAGCAACAAGACGGATGAGATCGCGGATTTTGCTGCCTTGCCAGATGGTTTTATCGACCTTCCAGTTCGCACATACTCGAGCGGTATGTACGGTCGTCTCTCCTTTGCCGTTGCTGTAAGTATGACTCCGGATATCTTGTTGCTCGATGAGGCCTTATCTGCTGGAGATGCAGCTTTTAAAGAGAAATCATTTGAGCGAATGCGCCAACTATGCGCCGAAGCTCGCACGATTCTGATCGTCTCACATGCCCTTGCCACCGTTACAGATCTCTGCGATACCGCGATCTGGATGCATAAGGGTCAGATGCTCGCAAAGGGCAAGCCTGACGAGATTGTCGATGACTATCTCAAATTCTTAAATGTGGGATCGTCGCCTTCCAACTACGAAGATATGTAAGTAGCTGATCAGATGTCGCAGAAAATCGATATCTCGATCATATCTTCGGGAGCCAGTCTTGCTGATGCCCGATTGCATCGCTTAACGCGCGCATTACTTCGCGCTGGATTGAGCGTTGAAATATTTGCTCCTGGCGAAATCAAGGATGCACCTTCACCAGATTCCAAATTATTTATTCGCAAACCTTTTTTTAAGGCGCATTGGAAGGCAAGTTCACTTGGACCTCGTTACTTCCGATCTCGATATTTTGTCTTTCGCTCAAAGGGTCGAGTCATCTACGCAATATCCCCTGAGGCGATCGCCCCGAGCTTTGCAATCGCTAAATTATTGAGAAGAAGATTGGCAGTTGACTTCTTCGAAGATTATCTACGTCTGCTCAATGATCGCGCCTGGACCAAGAGATATTTCGGCATTGTTGGTTGGATCGCAAAGAGCGATACGAAATCGGCGCTGTGGTTTGCTAAACGCGCAGACCTCACCACGGTTGCAGATGTTCAGGTCCCACCGTTCGATGCCAGAAATCGACTGGTTGTTCGCAACCTTCCAGATGCCTCTCTCCTTACGTTAAGTGGCGAGCGCAGTTCAACTCCTAAAGCGATTTACATCGGAGATTTGCGTAAGAGTCGCGGCTTGCACGACATGCTGCGCGTTGCAGAGTTAGCAACGGATTGGGATTTTGATTTTGTTGGTGGTGTTGCAAGTAGCGATCAAGAGCTCGTTGATCAATGGTTGCGATCTCATGATCCAAACCAAACTCGTGTGCGATTTCACGGAAGGTTGGCACCACAGGAATCTTGGAAGTTTGCTGCTGGTGCCTGGGTCGGACTCTCGCTCTTAGAAAGCACCCCGGCATTTATCGAGGCCGTTCCATCCAAACTCTACGAATACATGGCGGTCGGATTAGCAACTATCTCTACTCCGCTTCCCCGCTGTGTAGAACTCATATCGGCTAGTAATTCCGGAGCAATCGAGTCGACACCCGAAGGGGTGGCAGAGCGACTCAAGGGCTGGCAAGTGAACCCCGAGGAATTGGATAGGTTACGAAATCAAGGCGCAAAATGGGCCTCCGAGAACCTCGATAGTGAGCGGGAATACGCGATTTTTGCCGCCGAGATGGCGAAGTTGACCCGCTAGACTTCCATTTATGGCTGTAAGGATCCTTCCAAGTGCGGATGTGGATGCTTCTGCAACTCTTGGGGATGGCAGCTCGATCTGGCATCTAGCCCAAATACGCGACGGAGTTGTCCTTGGCTCCAACTGCATTATTGGCCGTGGTGCCTACATCGGAAGCGGTGTGACCCTCGGCAACAACTGCAAAGTCCAAAATTATGCGCTGGTCTATGAACCTGCCCAACTTGGCGATGGAGTCTTTATCGGTCCCGCTGCAGTTTTGACCAACGACCAATTCCCTAGAGCGGTCAATACCGATCTCTCTCTCAAGAGCGGTAGCGACTGGGATGCTGTCGGAGTAACGATCCATGATGGCGCGAGCATCGGTGCACGAGCTGTCTGCATTGCGCCAGTCACCATCGGTAAATGGGCCCTGGTTGCAGCTGGAGCAGTCGTCACAAAAGATGTGCCTGACTATGCGCTGGTGGCCGGTGTTCCAGCGAAGCGAATTCGCTGGGTAGGCAAGGCTGGAATTCCCCTCACAGACCTTGGTGGAGGCCGATTCCAATGCCCTCAGGATCAAAGTTTTTATCGCGAGATCTCAGAGAACGAACTTGTAGCTGAGTGAGTTGGAGTAAAAGATAGGAACGAGAAGTAAGGCTGAAGAGAAGTAATAAGTACCGACAGGTTAAGTAACTAGTGGAGAAGAGAGTCAATTGATTCCAGCAGCCCGTCCGATCATCGGAGACGAAGAGCGCGCAGCGGTAGATCGCGTACTACGCAGTGGAATGATGGCGCAAGGTCCAGAGGTAAAGGCCTTTGAAGAGGAGTTCGCTCGCTTCGTTGGTGGCCGTCGTTGTATCGCCGTTAACTCCGGAACATCAGCGCTCCATCTAGGATTCTTGGCTGCAGGCATCAAGCCAGGCGATGAAGTCATCGTCCCTTCATTCTCCTTCGCGGCAACCGCTAACTCCGTGGCACTCGCAGGTGCTGTCCCAGTATTTGGCGATATTGATCCCAAGACCTTCAACCTCGATCCTGATCATGTCGAATCACTTATTACTCCGCGCACCAAGGCAATCATGCCGGTCCACCTTTATGGACATATTGCAGATATGGATCGCTTCGAAGCAATCGGTCAAAAGCACGGCCTGGCTATCTTTGAAGATGCAGCGCAAGCTCACCTTGCATCGCTTAACGGTCGTATGGCTGGTGAATGGGGAATCGTTGCCTCATTCTCCTTCTATCCAACTAAAAATATGACCTCAGGTGAAGGTGGAATGATCGTTACCAACGATGCTGATGTAGAGCATCAATGCAGAATGTTACGTAACCAAGGTGGAGTTATTCGCTATCAGAACGAAATTGTCGGCTTTAACAACCGAATGACCGATATCCATGCTGCTATCGGACGTGTACAGGTTACAAAGGTGGAGGCGTGGACAGCGACTCGTCGCCAGAACGCCGCCTTCCTTGATGCAAACCTCAAGGGCGTTGTTACTCCATATGTTCGTCCTGGAAGTGAGCACTCCTACCATCAGTACACAATCCGCATTGCGGGCGCAACGAGTGAAGCTCGTGACAAGGCCATTGAATTAATTAAGGCAGGTGGTGTTGGTTGCGATGTCTACTACCCAACTCCTATTCACCGCCTTCCATCTTTTAGTTCAGTGCATGATCTTCCTGTAACTGAAGAGTTAGTGAAGGAAGTAATTTCCATTCCAGTTCACCCTTCACTTACTGAAGCTGAACTTGAACAAGTCGTCAGCGTCGTCAATGACGTTGTTACCCGAATCTAAGCGAGAAGAACTAATGTCAGATTCATCCCACGGCACAAAGAAATTACGCGCTGGACTTGTTGGCTTAGGCATGATGGGTCGCCATCACGCTCGCGTACTTGGCTCACTTGATGGCGTAGAACTCGTCGGGGTCTGTGATCCCATGGGCGATCCACACGGAGTTGCTGGCTCGCGTCCTTTGGTATCTCAAGTTGAAGAATTGATCGCCCTTGGAATCGACTATGCAATGGTTGCAGCACCAACAGCATTCCACGAAGACCTAGCACTTGCCCTTGCAGCCGCTGGTGTTCATGCATTGATCGAAAAACCACTTGCTGTTGATAATGAATCTGCAGAGCGAATCACCGATGCATTCGCTGCAAAGGGTTTAGTTGGAGCAGTTGGACATATTGAGCGTTATAACCCAGCGCTGCAACAACTCCGCGCAAAGTTGGACGCGGGAGAACTTGGAGATGTCTACCAGATCGCCACTCGGCGCCAAGGTCCTTTCCCTGCTCGTATCGCAGATGTTGGAGTAATTAAAGACCTTGCCACACACGACATTGACCTCACTGCGTGGATCGCTCGCTCTCCATTTGTAAATGTATCTGCAAAGACCGCGCTTAAATCAGGTCGCGCTCATGAAGATATGGTTGCTGCTGTTGGTGAACTCGAAAATGGCATCATCACAAATCACTTGGTCAATTGGCTGACTCCATTTAAAGAACGCCTTACAGTGGTTACTGGAGAACGCGGCTCTTTCGTCGCAGATACTTTGACCGCCGACCTAACCTTTTACGCCAATGCATCGGTTAACACCGAGTGGGATGCTGTGGCTTCATTTAGAGGAGTGAGCGAAGGCGATGTAATTCGATACGCTCTTTCAAAGCCTGAGCCGCTGCGCACTGAGCATGAAGCTTTCCGTGATGCCGTCCTAGGCCTACCTGGGGCAATAGAGAAAATTGTGACAATGGAACAGGGGCTTGCAACCGTACGAGTTGCTAGCGCCATGATTGAAAGCGCAAATACGCGTCAAGTAATTTCGCTCGCGAAAGGTCGATAATCCATGAAGATTGCAGTCGTTGCGCTAGGAAAGATTGGCCTGCCTCTCGCTGTTCAATTTGCAATGAAGGGCCATCAGGTCATTGGTTGCGATGTAAATCAGAATACTGTTGACCTAGTCAACAAAGGAATTGAACCGTTCCCAGGAGAAGATTTCCTAGGTGAATACCTATCAAATGTTGTTAACGCAGGTCACCTAGTTGCAACCACAGACACCGCTGCCGCAGTGAGTGAATCTGAAGCAGTAGTCATCGTTGTTCCTCTCTTCGTAGATGCAGATGGCATTCCAGATTTTGGTTGGATGGATGCAGCCACTGCCAAGATCGCCGAAGGTCTAAAGCCTGGGACATTGATCTCATATGAGACCACTCTTCCAGTTGGCACCACCCGAAATCGCTTCGCCCCAGCAATAGAAAAGATTTCAGGCCTCAAAGCCGGCACTGATTTCCACTTAATCTTCTCACCTGAGCGAGTTCTCACAGGTCGAGTCTTTGCAGATCTCCGCAAGTATCCAAAACTTGTTGGTGGAATAAATGAAGCCAGTACCGAAGCCGGAATTAAGTTCTATGAAGCAGTTCTTGATTTTGATGATCGTCCTGATCTCACAACTAAGAATGGCGTCTGGAATCTTGGTACCTCTGAAGCAAGTGAGATGGCAAAGCTTGCAGAAACTACCTATCGCGATGTAAATATCGCGCTCGCCAATCAATTCGCAATCTTCGCTGAAGGCGCAAACATTGATATCGCTAAAGTTATTGCCGCTTCTAACTCGCAGCCATATAGCCATATCCACCAACCCGGTATCGCAGTTGGCGGCCATTGCATTCCAATCTACCCACGCTTCTATCTTTGGAATGATCCGCTAGCAACTGTTGTTCGTTCTGCGCGTGAAGCAAATGCTGCGATGCCTGCACATGCAGTTCACTTATTAGAGCAATCCATTGGAGATCTCACAGCGAAGAAAGTTGCAGTTCTTGGAGTTTCTTATCGTGGTGGAGTCAAAGAGTCTGCCTTCTCCGGAGTATTTGGGACTGTCACATCACTTCTAGAACATGGCGCAGAAGTGCTCGTAGATGATCCGATGTACACCGATGAAGAGATCACAGCACTTGGTTTTACACCATATGAAGCAGGCTCTCCTGTAGATGCTGTAATTCTTCAAGCTGATCACAAAGAATATAAGAGCTTGACCAAGGGTGATTTTCCTGGAGTTAAGGCAATTATTGATGGACGACGCATCTTGTCCCCCAATAATTTTGAGGGGGTAGCCTTCCGGTGCATTGGGCAGGGCGACCTTAAGTAAAAGATTCTCTCAAAGACCTCTTACATATTTGATTGGCAGGCAACTCACTCTCTAGGAGATATCTGCCAATTAATTCTTGGTTATAATTTTGAAATGACTCGTAAGCCACGCGCCGCAATGATCGTTTTAAATAATGTCACCAACGACTCCAGAGTCCTCAAAGGCGCCTGGTATATGGCCGATAAGGGCTGGGATGTCGTGATCTTCGGTTGGGCGCCAAAGTCTGATGTTGATCACATTGATGTAGGGCGTGCAGATGTCGTTCGAATCCCCCGACCAGTAAATCGCAGTGATGGCAACCGTATCGTCCGAAATGTTCGCAAGTACAGCATGAAGGCTCGGAATCTAGCTCGCAAAGGCTGGATCATGACCATCGGTCAAATTATTCCTGGCCCTAGCTCGGAAATTCTCCGTCCAATTGGTTTAGCAAAGATCGCCATGACACAAGCCATCGCTGATTTTGAGCCAGACTTAATCCACGCTCAGGATTTCTCAGCTCTTCCAGTTGCACTCTCTGCAGCTCGAGCGATGCAAAGTCGAAACGGCACTCGACCACCAATGATTTATGATGCTCATGAATTCTTACCGGGGCAAGCAAATATCAAAAGAGCAATTCGTCGATCACTTGTTGCAATGGAACGCTCTGTTATCAAACAGTTTGATGCGGTAGTAACAGTAAGTCCAAAGATCGCAGAGATGCTCCATGCCAATCATGGGCTTCGCCGTGAGCCAATCGTGGTTCAAAATGATCCAGTTCTCGCCGCAGCACGATTGCATCCCAGCGATATCAGAAAAGATCTCAATCTAGATGCTGGTATTCCACTCATGGTTTACAGCGGTGGAATTGCGCCACAGCGTGGAATCATGGTTGCGGTCATGTCACTTCCCGCACTTCCAGAACATCACTTGGCCATTATGGCTCCAGGGCAAAATGCCCATCTCGCCCAATTGATCGCTAAAGCAAATGAACTTGGAGTCGCAGATCGCGTCCATGTGCTTCCATTTGTATCCAACGCAGAAGTCACTTCGTACTTGACCACTGCCGATATTGGTTTGATCATGAACACCCACCATGTTAACCACGAACTTTCAACGCCAACTAAGTTCAGCGAGTACGCCCACGCAAATATTCCAATTGTTGTGAGTGATGTTAAGTTTCTTGCTGCAGAAACCCGTCGCCTAGGTATCGGAGAAGTATTTATTTCTGAAGATGTCGCAAGTTTTGTTGAAGCTGTAAAGAAAGTCACCACAGATAAAGCCTTCTACATTGCAAATTACAACGCAGCATTCTTGCAGGAGCGCAGTTGGGAAGCGCAGTGTGAGCGGCTTGTTCCGCTCTATGAGGAATTAACTGGCTTGAAGGCAGTAGCCCAGGATCAATCAGTATTTATTCTCTCTGAGCCAGAGATCAAACCTCCAGCCCAAAGTATGAAGGATTTTTACGAGAAGTTTCTTAAAGCAGCAACCAACTCGTAAGCCGCCTTTCCATCTCCATAGGGCTTGCCTGTCGGATTTGTTGGACGCGCTCGCATAGCGATAGCGGTGAGATCGCTGACATCTGCTGTTAAGACATTCCATCCATCATGCAAAGTTTCAGGCCATTCAGTTTCGGTGCGGATTGTGGTGCACGGTGCGCCAACAATGTAGGCCTCCTTCTGTAATCCCCCAGAGTCAGTGATTACACCGGTGGACTTGCTCATCAATTCAATCATGAGTGGGTATGCAACAGATTTCACCGACCGTACAGCTCCTTGATTTAACTCAATTCCATAATCCTTGCTCTTTGCGGCTAAACGTGGATGTGTCATTAAAACTACAGGCAGCGGTAGGGCTTGTAGAGCAGATACAACCTCTTTCAATCGCGCTTCATCATCAGTATTTTCAGCACGATGAATGGTGGCTACAAAATATCCCCCTGCTTTTAAGAAATCCCAGGTGATTCCATTTTCAGTAAAGGCTGCTGGGAGTTCACTCTCTGAACCTTTCACGCGTTCTAAAGTATTTAAGCAAACATCGGTCATGACATCGCCGATCATCAAAGATTTCTCCCCTAAGCCCTCATGAACTAAGTGTTCAATGGCGACCGGCGTAGGTGCCAACAGGAGATCAGATGCATGGTCGGTAAGAATTCTGTTGTGCTCTTCTGGCATTCGGCGATTAAAAGATCTCAATCCCGCTTCAAGGTGAGCAATTTTGATATGCACCTTCACTGCAGCAAGTGCAGCGGCTAATGTGGAGTTGGTATCTCCAAAAACCAAAACCCAATCTGGTTGCTCTTGCAAGAATAACTTCTCAAGCCCAACCATCATTGAAGCGGTTTGTTCGGCGTGCGATCCACTGCCAACTCCCAGGTTGAAGTCAGCCGGCGAAATATTGAGCTCAGAGAAGAAGCTCTCGCTCATTTCAGGATCATAATGTTGACCGGTGTGAATGATGATGTGATCTACGCCCTCTGCCTTGAAGGCATGATCCACGGGTGCTAATTTCACAAATTGGGGACGAGCGCCGACTACTGATACCACCTTCATATGCACAATCTTATGGCATGAAGTTGAGGGTGCCGCCAAGAGTCGTATACTTATCTAAAGATAAAAACTGAAAAGGTCTCTCACTAGAACACTGAAAGGGTCTCCAACTAATAATGTATCTCTTTGAGCTTGAAAAATTTCCTCACAATGCTTCAATTCTCGGAGATATGTAATGGCAATCTTTGAAAATCCGCGTAAATCTAAGCGCTCTCGGCGCACTCTCCTCTCACTTCTTCTGGTTCTAGTTTTAGTCGCAGTCGCGGGAGTTTCATACAACTTTGGAAACCGCCATGCAGAACGAAATGAAGAAGTTTTCCCTAGGTTGCCGCTTGTAACCACCCATGTGCCGCTCCCTAAAACCACACCAGTTACATACGATCAGACTCTTGCCATCAACACCCTCCCAGTCGGCGGCGGCTATCAGGATTCCTCATGTGGAAATTTGCCAGCTGATTGGCTACAAACCGAAAATGCCAAGGTAAGTACAGATATCACCATGGGGCAATTTGGTCATTCCTATACCCCTTGGCTTGAAGGAAGCGCCCTTTGGCTTGATAAAACTTCGGTGGGCTGCGGAGCTACCGTTGGAATTCACGCTTCATTAAGTCCAATGTTTGATGGCACAACGAGCAAGTCACCAAGAGTATTTGAAGCGATCAGAATTGGTTGGTATGGCGGAGCTGGCGGCAGAGTTGTCTGGAGTTCAGCGCCAATAAAGTTAAAAAATCTCAAGACGCCTGTACCTAAAGATGCTACCCGCATGATTCAAACAAGTTGGCCTCTAACTATCTCGGTCTCAACTGCTAATTGGCTTCCTGGTTTTTATCTCTTTGTAAGTAAATTACCTGGAGGAAAATTTGAGAGCAGCGCTCCCCTAATTATTAGAGCGCCACTATCAAATTCAACTTTGGCACTCGTTCACTCAACCATGACCTGGGCTGCATACAACACCTTCGGAGGTCGCTCGCTCTACGTTGGTCCTGGCATCAGTAAGAAACAAAAATATTATGAACGTAGCCGCATCGTCTCCATGGACCGTCCGCTTGCCGGCAGTGGAAATGAGTTGCTCTTCCGCGACGCACTTCCAATTGTGCAATTGGCTGAAAAAGAGAATATCTCTCTCGATCAATTTGCCGATACTGATATCAATGCATCGCCAGCCATACTTTCGCACTTTGCAGGCGTGGTCTGGAGTGGGCATCCGGAGTATTGGACTCAAACACTCTTTAACGCAGCAATTGCCGCGCGAAACAGTGGAGTGAATTTGGCTTTCTTTGGAGCTAATACCGCGTATTGGCGAGCAAATCTGCTTCCATCACCTCATGGAAAGGATCGCGAAGTTGAGGTCTATCGAAACTCACGCGAAGATCCAGCTAAGTTACCTTCACAAGCTACCTTGGAATTTCAAGATCCCATTATCAATGAATCATCTTCACTTATTGATGGATCTATAACTTCTGCTATTGGAGTTTTTGGAGACTTAAAGCCAGTCGATGTTCCAAGTTGGCTCGGGATTCCTAAGAATAGTGTTTTAAAGGGCTTTTCAAAGTTCTCAGAGATTGCCTCTCCTAAACCAGGGGTGCAAACTCCTCCAGATATACATCCACTCTTCCGTGGAAAATTTACCTTCGCCGGAAATCCTCAGACCGAAGAATTAAGGTATGCAAATAATTCTGTGGCGCAAATGGATTGGTGGCAAGCTCCCTCTGGTGCAGTAATCTTTAGCGCAGGAGTAAATCTGTGGGTCTGCAATCTTTTAAATAGCTGTGGCATGGATACTGTTGATCCCGCTACACGCGATTTGATGGACACGATTACTACAAATGTTCTAACGACCTGGTCTAAGAAAGTGAACGCAACCGATTTGCTTAAGTAGTACTCGTTCTTAATTACTTAGTAGGAATTGGAAGCAGAAAGACAAAGGCAGTTACAAGCGCAGCGAGTCCAACGGCTTGAAGCATCAACTTAATGGCTGCCTCACGATCAATCTTGCGATCAACCTCTGAAATTACGCGCTTGGGGCTACCCAGTTTTCCAAAATTAAATAATCCAGAGAGGCCAAATGCAAGACAGAATTTTTTGCGCCCCTGGAGATAGCCCATCGACATCACAACTGCAGGAAGAAAAACTCCTAAGCGCGCGAGATATGTTCCATGTTGACGGTAGAGACCAAGGATTGTTGAAATTGTTAGAAATAATCCGATACCGCCAACGAGTTGGCGACGACGAATCTCTCGCACACCAATATTGCAAACACCAGGAATATATTCAAAACCCTCATCGCTAGAAGATGAGTTGTTTGGCGAACTCTCTGAGTCGAATTCAGAAGAGTTGTTCGTTAAGTTATCTGACATCTGTTCGAGTTCGCCTAGAACTGGCGCTCGGACTCTTCATCATCAGCAAAAAGTTCGTGGGTTCCATGTTCGCTATTGGCTAGCCACGCAAAAACTGATTTGAGGGCACCAAGGATCACGACTAGGACCGTAAAGAGTCCTACTACGCGGCGAATTGTCTTGAACATGGGATAAATCTACTCTCCAAACCTTGTTACTCGCTGGAAGCCCCATGAGAGCGAGCCGAGACGGGAATGAACAGCAGGTGAACTGGTTAGCTCTAGCCCATTCTCCTGAGGCGGAGCGCACGGTGGAAGATCACATAGATAAGCGAAGGGCACGATCAATATCGCGCCAAAGATCCTCAAGATCCTCAATTCCAACTGAGAGACGAATCAAGTTAACCGGAATTGTTGGACTTTCAGCGCTCCAGCGGTGGCGTCGCTCCCACAGGGATTCAACTCCTCCAAGTGAGGTTGCATGAGCAATCAGTTCTGAGCTGGCGCAGGCCTTATCAGCGGCATCGGCTCCCCCCTTATGATCAAAGGAGATAACAGCTCCAAATCCCTTCATAAAACTCTTTGCGACATCGTGATGCGGATCATCAGGAAGACCTGGGTAGCGAACCTTCTCTACAGCTGGGTGGTTCTTAAGTCGCTGAGCAATTTCAAGAGCATTTGTTTGAGCGCGCTCCATTCTGACTCCTAAGGTTCGAATACCGCGCAAGGCTAACCAAACCTCAAAAGGTCCAGGTATCGCACCGTGAATTTTTCGCAGATCAGAAAGGCGTTGATACAAGGCTTGATCCTTTGTAGAGACCGAGCCCAGAATTACATCGCTATGTCCAGAAATATATTTTGTAAGTGAGTGCACGACGATATCGGCGCCCATCTCAAGTGGTTGTTGCACCAGTGGTGTAGCAAAGGTGTTATCAACACCGACCCCAATATTGAGAGACTTTGCTGAAGCGATCAAGGTAGGCATATCTGCAACTTCAAGTGCGGGATTTGTAGGGGACTCAAGCCAGAGCAAAGTTGATCCTGGAAGCGCTGCTAAGACCTCTTTAGTATTTGAAACATCTACATAGCGAACTTCAAGGGCGCCTGACTGTTCGGCTTGGCGCAGCAAGACCATAGTCCCGGAATATCCGTTTCTAGATGCTGTGATAACTGCTCCGCGGGGCAGTAATGAGAGAACGGCGGAGATTGCAGCCACTCCACTGGAGAAAACCAAAGTTGAACCGCGCTCAAGTGATTCAATCGCCTCTTCTAACGCGCTCCATGTTGAATTGCCGTAGCGACCATAACCCTTTGCACCTGGGGCTAAGAATGTGGAGTTGAGTTCAATCGGGACATTAACGCCAGCATCAACAACTCGATCTGGACGACCGGCTGATACAACCCGAGTTTGAAGGCTCAGAGTTTCATCTGAAGCAGAAGTTGAACCGCTTGAATCGTCACCATGATGAGAAGAAGTCGTTGACATAGCAGAAGCGTAATGCAGAGGGTAGCTTTGTGGAGTCTTACTTCTCTCCTTTGCGTACCTTAAGCGCGCTTAAAATGGCAGTGATTGCCAAGGTGCCAATTACAAAGCCAAGTGAGAGGCTAAGTGAGATCTCTGGGATTTTGATTCCCAAGACTTTGTGATGACCTTGAGATATCGCTGCTTCAAAGACCAGTTTCAATCCAATGAAGGCAAGGATGACAGATAAGCCTTCGCTGAGATAAATCAATTTGCCCATGAGATCACCAATGAGGAAGTAGAGCTGGCGCAGACCCATAGAGGCAAAGATGGTGGCGGTAACGATCACATAAGGATTTCGAGTAAGACCAAAGATTGCAGGGATAGAGTCGAAGGCGAAGAGCATGTTGGTAAGGGCGATGGCGATCATCGCAATTACCGCTACGCGAACTCCGCGGCGACGCAGAAAGCCGATCAGCTTGCTCTCTTCCCACTCCTCTGTCTCACTCTCGCGAAAGAGTTGAATCGCGGTGTAAATCAAGAAGCCGCCAAAGATATAGAAGATCCACTGATAACGATTGACTAGCGCCGAACCACCGGCGATAAAAACGCCACGCAATAAGAGCGAAGAGAGGATTCCCCAGAAGAGAATCATCTCTTCCTTCTCTTTTTCAATCTGCATCCGCGCCATAATCAAGAGCAGCACAAAGAGATTATCGAAGGAGAGCGAGTACTCCGTTATCCAACCTGCAAAGAACTCACTGCGACTCTGGCCAGTTGACCAGAACCCTAGTGAGATGCCAAAGGCGATTGCCGCAGCAACATAAACCGCCGTCCAGATAGCTACATTGCGAAGTGAGGTTACAGACCTGCGGTTGCGATAGGCGAAGAAGAAATCTAGGAGCAGGATTAGAGCCAAACCTCCCAGAGTGAGCGTCCATGCAAGTGCGCTCGTGTGGTTTGTGATCACCTGCGTAGCCTACTCACTAGGCTATCGCCGTGGCACTTACTACCGCAGAAGAGATGCAAAAACATATACGCGCGATCGCTAAAGCTGATCCAGCATTTAAACCAATTATTAAGCAGAGTCCACTTTGCAGCATTAATATGAAAAGACCAGGTAGAGGTCACTATGAAACGCTGGTTACATCGATCATCTCACAACAGCTGGCCGTTAAAGCCGCTGACACAATTCGAGATCGCGTACGAGTTTTGGCAGGTGGACATTTAACTCCTGAAGCAATTGCCCCTCTATCAGCTGCGGATCTTCGAACGGTTGGAGTAAGTGGTGCAAAGGCGCGAGCAATTAGTGAACTTACTGAAGCCACATTATCTGGAGCAATTAACTTTAAGAAATTCTCCAAACTCAGCAATGAAGAGATTTCAGAAGAGTTAACCGCGCTCTGGGGAATCGGGCGATGGACAGTAGAAATGTTCTTGATGTTTCACCTTGGCCGATTAGATCTCTGGCCGGTTGGAGATTTAGCTATGCGTCGCGGGTGGGAGAAGATTCATCACCTGGATTACGAAATTGCTCCGAGGGATCTTGATCCACTTGGAGACAATTTCAAAGGACGTCAGAGCATCGTTGCCTGGTATTGCTGGCGCGCCACCGAAGGCGATTCATCAAGTTGGTAGAAGTTTTTATCCAATAAAGATTTGATCTGGATATGCAATACCGGTCGATGAATGGCAGTCATATCCATTTGGATTCTTCTCCAAATAGCGTTGGTGATATTCCTCTGCTGGCCAGTAAGTAACACCTTCACCGCTTTTAATCTCAGTGCAGATCTCCTCAAAGCCATGCGCCTTTAAAACATCGTTATAGATTTCGCGTGAAGCGAGCGCAGCCTTCAGTTGATCATCAGTAGTTGTATAAATCGCACTGCGATACTGCGTTCCAATATCCCCGCCTTGGCGATTGAGTGAAGTTGGGTCGTGCATCGTCCAAAACTCAGCGAGTAGGCGGTGATAAGAAACAACTGTTGGGTTGTACTCAACTTCGACCATTTCGGCATGGCCGGTGCGACCGGTGCAGACCTCTTGATAGGTAGGTTCGGCTTTTGTGCCGCCCATGTAGCCAACTGATGTGCGCTCAACGCCTGGCATCGACCAGAAACGTCGCTCCGCTCCCCAGAAGCATCCGGTTGCAAAGTAAGCCTTCTCTAACTGTGCGCTCATCGCCTATCCCATTTCTCTAGCGGGTCTCTATTTTGATTGGGTCTTTTCAGCTTCTCTACTTTTCGTTCTTCGTTAAAACTGCGCCACGTTTGCTCTTCTTCTTGCTTCCTGCCTACCGTCAAACCCTACTAACGCTTAATTCATTCCCAGAAGGCCACATTCTTTCACTGATACCCTTAGCGGGCTTGGCGAAAAAGGATTACTAATGCCTTAATCGCTGAGTAACGGCCAGGTTAAAGCCCAGCCCTCGTAGCTCAGTGGATAGAGCACCGCCCTCCGGAGGCGGGTGCGCAGGTTCGACTCCTGTCGGGGGCACTACCACGTGTTAACAAATGCTCCCCATACATCTAAACAAATGCCCACAGAGACTTCCAATTCGGATCTCTCTGTGGGCATTCTCTCTTTTGAAACCTATTTTTGAAGCTCTTGATTGCCGCCGCACCCTAAATACCCCACCTAAACGCAAAAAGGCCACCCTTTCGGGCAGCCCTAATCAACCTCTTCCTTTTCCTCTTCTTGGTTCTTCTTCTTCTCGCCCCGCTTGCCCCTCTTCCTACGGCGCTGGCGGCGGCTCTGAAACTCCTAAAATCTCCCCGGTCTTGAGATCAACTATCAACCCCATCTCGGCCAGAGCCTTCTTCGCCTCCAGCTCAGCCGCAAGCTTTTGGCGGCTAGCAGCAGCGCGCTGCCTAGATCTTGTATGCCTTCTTGGTTTGCGCCGTTTTATCTCACGTTCAGGATCTAAGTTAAACACCCCAGACTTTCTCATCCTCCAACGAGTTACCTCTGCCAAATTAGAAGCCATCGCATTTAACAAAACTACAAAGGAAACCTTCGCCTGCCCCATCACCCGAAAAGTTCCTCGTCTAACTGACTGCGTCGCCCCATCTTTAAGTCTTGAAAATGCAGACTCAACTAGATTGCGACGATTCACACTCCATTGATGCTCAGGAGTTCCCGGAATGTAAGGCTGCCAATACGCTGACTCTCTAAATGAAACTGTAACCGAAGACTGCTCACAGATCAAAGGCTTTGGATCTAGCACGATCACCGGCAGAGCATTTCCGATCTGTATCCGATTCGGATTTCCCACTTTACTAACTGGTTTGTTATCACAAGAAATTGAAGCCTTGGCTAAATTGGATGCTGGACAGTAAAACTTCAAACTTCCATCATCTTGGCGCGCACCACCGTACGCTCTGATTCTAAATGGCGCTCTCTGTAAATTAAACGCCGCCACCGCCGCGCGATCATCTCTTGAGGCAAACATAACTGGATCCATACTCTTTCTTAAACTCTCTGGCATTCCAGGAGAGTAGGCAATCCCGTCAACAATAATCGCACCACTTCTTAAAGTCGTCGTATGTCCGAGTTGATCCTTTGGCAGACTAAAGTGTGGCGTTAACCCAACCTGATGCATCCGCCACTGCCAATCTCTTGAAACGCTGTACTCGCGATCAACTGCAATGTCAGCTCTAACCCGGTCGGCAACTCCCGCTCTCTCATCCTCTCTTTCATGGTGCGAGATCATCTGCTCAACTACTCGCGCTCCTTCAGAAGCTCCTGGAGTTCTAGCCGTCTTAACCGAGAAATGATCAATCAAGTAAGGCAGATCTCCTCCGCGAGTATTTACTCCGCAATCCTTCTCCATCCAGGTAACTGCAGAAACTAAGTAACCTAACCCCGACTCATCATTTTTAGTCCACCAAGTAGCATCTGGATCACTCATCTCATGAGGCCTAGCCTTGCGACGCCTCTTCACCCCATTGCTATCTACGTAATACAGCCTTCTTCTGCTCCGCCTTGAAGCCTCCCAAGAAGAGACATTGGTTCCATCTAAGCTGTAATCCCCTTCATGAGGAGCATCATCTGGGTGCGTAGCTACCAAACCATTACGAATAAACTGATCTAGGCGAACCTCTTTCTCCTTCAAAATCTCTTCAATCATCACCGCCTGCTCATAAGGATCTAGCTTCTCCTCTTCCTTCATTCCGAGCAGGGCCTTCATCTTGACTTCATCATAAAGACCCTGATTAGAACTTCCATAAAGACTTGAATCCAACGCTCCTGCGATTAAGTTAAAGCAGTAAGAGACCATCCTCTCTGTTATCTGTAACTTTGGATCAAGCCCTAGATGCTTTCTTGATGCACTATCCAAGCCAAATGCTAAAAGCCGCCATACATCCCTAATAAAAATAGGCCGCCCCATAATCGCAAGCATCAAACTCCCAGTTAGAAATGCCTTAACCGATACATCAGGTTTTCTCCCACCAAGACTTACCCCGAGAGTTTGCCTCGCTGCCCAAGGCATCAATGGCTCAATCATCTCCACCCAGCCGCTCTTGGCAATGATCTGTGAGGCCTCGGTGATCTCCGCACAGCTAGGTCTGGCTATCCCCAATGAAATAGGGATAACTCGCGGCTTAGCTTTTCTGGTTGGGGCTAGAACGGAGTGGCGAGTGCCTATCTGATGTAGCGCTAGGGAGGCCATTTACCTATCCCCCTCATACTCTTTTAGATCACGAAAGCTAAGTTTGGTAAACCCTCTCTCTTTTCCACGAACACTTCGCACGTAAGTTTCAAAATCCGGCTCTAAACCAGCAACCAAGTCATCAAGGTATCCATCTTGACTTACCGCGACTCCAGCCTTGCGCATTGCGATAAATGAAACCTCATTCTCAAGAAGAGTTTTAGTCCAAGTAGCTCTGCCCCTATTCACCTTAAAAGTTTGTAACCCACTTCTACGAGGAAAAAGTGAGCTTGGATCGCGAAGGTTTCCCTTACTATTTCTTCCTATAAACTCCCCGGTCTTTACCGCACGCGCAAGGGCATACAACTCCTTTTCATACTTTCCCAAAATTGGAACTACCCGAGGACCGCGATTGCCGCCAAAGGAGAGCCCTTCAGTTTTTATTAAAAGTCCTCCAGTTGTGTAAACCAGGTCCTCACCCTTTGCATTCGTTATCTCAGCTCCTGTAAGTCCTGCCGCCAAACTCAGTAAAACTGCTGCAAGGAATTGATCCCGCCCTTGTCTTGCCACAGCAAGAAATTCAGCCACCTCTTTGTCGTTGTAGGCAGAAACTCCCTCAGGAATTCCATACTTCAATTCCGGCGAGCGAGCGTAAAGATCAGGCAGTAAAAGCGCTCGCATTCTTCGTAAATTGCTCAGATCGCGCGCTAACGTTCCCTTGGAATACCCACACTGCTTAGTTATTCCGTAAGTAAATGCCAACGTCTCTTCACTAAATAATTTCTGAACATCAGTTGTGACATTCCCGCCCTGATCAAGAATCGCCGTATGCCTACTTAGGGCCATCAACGCCTCACGAGCCTTCTTCTCGCTTGTGTAGTTAAACTTCAGCGCGATCTCTCGCACCACAGGTCCCGTCCGTTCCCATGTTTCAGCGAAAGTTCCCAACTTCAATCCCGACCTCCAATTGAGGATAAAATCCGCCATCTCACTTGGGCCCTGGCTTAAACCAAACTCCGTAACTGTGGCCTTTACCTTCTCCTTCGCTGGCCCAGCCGTCGCCCGCACACTCTGCTTGCGAGCCGCGCTCGCTCTCTCACTTCTCAATTAATCCCCTTAATTTTCTTTAAGCACACCTGTTCGCTCTAGCGAACACCCCCACTATTTGTGAGCTTTTGTGCCTTGCAACTGTGACCTCTTGCCCCAAATCTGGCGGGGGTAGGGCGAACAAACTGTTCGTTTTAACAGACAACTAATCGGCGCGGGGGCTATGTTTTTAACTGCCGTCTCGGCACCCTTTACCCATGGCATTACTCCAGGAACCAACCGGTCCCGCCAGCCTGCTTGTTTCTAACAGCAACTGGCTAGATGCCCATGCCCTCTTCACGGCAAGAGATCAAGAACTAGCTGGCGCTGCCTTAATGCTCTGGGAGATCACAAGACAGCTTCGCGCCCGTCAAGGAGAACGTGGGCTTTCAAACTCGGCCCTCGGAATCAAATCTGGAGTTCGCCGGCAGACAATCGCCGATGTCTTAATGGGACAAGTTTGGCCAGATACCAAGACCCTCTTTCGTATCGCATCAGTCCTAGGTCTAGAGATCACCACGATTAACCAAGACACCTCACCTAGCCAAATTGTCCCCTTCTCCCAGTAACCTCTCATCCAGATAACGGCAACTTTGAAAAAGGACGAACCTTTCTATAAGAGCAGCCCGCTTATGAATTCCGCATTAAAGCTCGGCAATGAGCCAACAGAGAGGCATTAGAACTTGGACAACACGCAAAGAGACCAGCTCCACAAAACTATCTGGCGGATCGCAAACGAGCTTCGCGGAAGTGTGGATGGTTGGGACTTCAAGCAGTACGTCCTCGGCTTTCTCTTCTATCGCTTCATCTCTGAAAATCTCACCAACTACATCAATACCAATCAAATCGCTGCCGGTAAGAAAGACTTTGACTTCACCAAATTAGATGACAAAAAAGCCAACATCGCACGCAAAGAAACTGTCGCCGAAAAAGGTTTCTACATTCTTCCAAGTGAGCTATTTGTAAACATCAAAGCCACAGCCGCTGAAGATCCAAACCTCAACGAAACTCTCTCACGAGTATTTAGAAACATTGAAGCCTCGGCAATCGGAACGCCCAGTGAGCTAGATCTAAAAGGCCTCTTTGATGACCTAGACATCAACTCCAATAAACTAGGCCCCACCGTCATCAAACGCAATGAGCGCCTAGTAAAGCTTCTTAACGCTGTAGGAGATCTCCAACTAGGTGATTACTCCTCTAACACCATTGATGCTTTCGGTGACGCCTATGAGTATCTGATGACCATGTATGCCTCAAGTGCCGGCAAATCTGGTGGAGAATTCTTCACCCCTCAAGAAGTCTCTGAACTTCTAGCTCGCATCACTTTGGTCGGAAAAACGAAAGTTAATAAGGTCTATGACCCAGCCTGCGGTTCGGGATCTCTTCTTCTCCAGTACGCCAAAGTGCTAGGCAAAGACAAGGTTACAAACGGCTTCTTCGGTCAAGAAATCAACATAACTACCTACAATCTCTGCCGCATCAACATGTTTCTCCATGACATCAACTACGAGAAATTCTCGATCGCTCATGGCGATACCCTCACAGATCCCTACCACTGGGATGATCAACCCTTTGAAGCCATCGTCTCCAACCCGCCATACTCAATTGACTGGGATGGCGATGCCAATCCGTTAATGATTAACGATCCGCGCTTCTCCCCTGCCGGAGTCTTAGCCCCTAAGAGCAAGGCGGACCTAGCTTTTACTATGCACATCCTCCACTGGCTAGCCACCAATGGAACAGCAGCGATTGTTGAATTCCCTGGAGTTCTCTACCGCGGAGGAGCTGAGCAAACCATCCGTCAGTACTTAGTAGATAACAACTACGTAGACGCTGTCATCCAACTTCCTAAAGATCTCTTCTTCGGAACCGGTATTCAAACCTGCATACTAGTTCTCAAGAAATCACGTAAAACAAGTGACGTTCTTTTTATCAATGCCGATCGCGAATTTGCCCGCGTCGGAAATAAAAACAAGCTCCGCCCGGAAGACATCAATACGATCCTTGAAAACTTCAAAGCCCGTAAGGACGTGGAGTACCTTTCAAGAGTCGTCTCCCATGATGAGATCAAGAAAAATAAATATCTACTCTCGGTAACCTCTTACGTTAAGGCAGAAGATACCCGAGAAGCTATAGACATCAAAGCCCTGAATCAGTCCATCTATGAAATGGTTCTCAAGCAAAATCTGCTTAGAGAGTCCATTGATGAAATCGTCAAGGATCTTGAAGGCGAATCTAAATGAGCAGGATCGAAAAACTAATTCAGCATCACTGCCCGAAAGGAGTCCCATTTGCTCCTCTGTGGCAATTAACGGTGTGGGACAAGAAATTCAACGCGGTGGACAAACAAAAACAGCCCGTGGTGGCAAGTTACAAATATTTCCTGGCGTCTGATCTAAAGGCGCTGGCGTCTGATCAGAGGGAAGTCAAGCTATTAACTACAAATAAGTCTGATCTCTGGACAACACGGGAGCTTGCAGAACCCTATATTTCGGAAGGCGAGATAATTGCCATTCCTTGGGGAGGTAATCCGCAGGTTCAATACTTCAAAGGCAAATTTTTGACAGCCGATAACCGCATCGCAATCGCTAGAAACCCAGAGTCGCTAAATCTCAAATTTCTCTATTACTTTTTGGTTGCTAATCTTGATGCCATTTCAAGAATGTACAAAGGCGCAGGTATAAAACATCCAAGCATGGACCTAGTACTAGACATTAAAGTCCCCGTTCCGCCGATCGAAATCCAGAGTGAGATTGTAAAAATTCTTGATACCTTTTCTGAATTAGAAGCTGAATTAGAAGCTGAATTAGAGGCTAGAAGGAAACAGTACATCTATTTCAGAAACAAGCTACTAAACGAAGAGGAAACTCCAAGAACTTCGTACACACTTGAAGGAATTTGCTCCTTGATAACTTCTGGAGGAACTCCTCCAACTGACAGGCAAGACGAATATTATGGCGGGGAAATTCCTTGGGTACGAACTACAGATGTCAGTGACATTGGAATATTTGATACACCTATAAAGATTACGGATCAGGGACTGAAGAACTCTTCGGCAAAAATGATTCCTTCAAAGAGCTTAATTATTGCAATGATTGGCGCAACTGTTGGAAAAGTTGCCTTCACTGAAATTCCCGTATCCACAAATCAAAATTGTTGTAATTTGGTAATTGATCCCAATGTAGCAAACTATAAATACGTTTTTCACTGGTTACTCAATAACACTCAAATGCTCATTGATTTAGCTCCTGGGGCAGTTCCAATTCTTAATGCGGGAGTAATCAGGAATATTCCAATTGAACTGCCTGACCTTCCAACACAATCGCGATATGCGCAGATTCTGGACCATTTTTTTGATTTGATTTCAAACCTAGAAGTAGGGCTACCAGGCGAAGTCAGCGCCCGCAGAAAGCAATATGAGTACTACAGAGGCAAACTCCTTACCTTCAAGGAATTGGAACCTGCCTAATGGTCCAGAAATTTGAGCCAATCTCCATTAGCAACGAGAGCACCGTTGTAGCTGAACTCAGCGAGTTTGACCGTAAAGAAACCGCCTACCAAAGTGAATCTGCCCTAGAAAAGCAATTCATAGATCTCCTTCAAGATCAAGCCTATGACTACCTCTCCATAAACTCGGAAGAGGAGTTAATTGAAAACCTAAGAGCAAAGTTGGAAAAGCTCAATAAGATTCAATTCTCCGAGAGCGAATGGGAGAACTTCTTCTCGTCCTGCATCACCAGCGAGAACGACTCGGTTCTGGATAAGACCAAGAGAATTCAAGAAGATCACATTCAAGTCCTTAAACGCGAGAACGGCGAAATTAAAAATATCTACCTAATCGATAAGCAAAACATCCATAACAACTCTCTTCAAGTTCTAAACCAGTACGAAATAGAAGGTGCCAGAAAGAACCGGTATGACGTGACCATTCTGGTTAACGGCCTTCCGTTAGTCCATGTAGAGCTTAAGCGCCGAGGGGTAGACATCCGTGAAGCCTTCAACCAGATAAACCGCTATCAGCGAGACAGCTTCTGGGCAGGATCTGGCCTCTTTGAGTACATCCAAATCTTCGTCATTAGCAACGGCACCTACACCAAGTACTACTCAAACACGGTTAGATCTCAACACATCCAAGAAGCAAACGGCTTTACTAAGGTTAAAAAGACTTCAAACAGCTACGAATTCACCAGTTGGTGGGCAGATGCCAACAACAAGGCTATCTATGACCTTATCGCCTTTGGAAAGACCTTTTTTGCTAAACACTCTATTCTTAACATCTTAACTAAGTACTGCGTCTTCACTACCGATCCAATGCTGCTAGTAATGCGCCCCTACCAGATCGTAGCTACCGAGAAAATTCTCCAGAAAATCGTCATCAGCGAAAACCAAAAGGTTCTAGGAACTATCCAAGCCGGAGGCTACATCTGGCACACAACCGGCTCTGGAAAAACTCTCACCAGCTTTAAAACTGCCCAGCTAGCCTCAAAGCTTCCCACAGTAGATAAAGTCCTCTTCGTCGTAGATAGAAAAGATCTTGATTACCAGACCATGAAAGAGTACGACCGCTTTGAAAAGGGCGCCGCTAACTCCAACGTCTCAACCTCAATCCTAAAAAAGCAGCTTGAAAACCCAGATGCCAGAATCATCATCACCACCATCCAAAAGCTCGATAAGTTCATAAAACAGAACGAGAACCACTCCATCACCAAAAAGCGAGTAGTTCTCATCTTTGACGAATGCCATAGATCCCAGTTCGGCGACATGCATTCTGCTATTAAAAAGGCCTTTAATAACTACAACCTCTTTGGCTTCACCGGAACTCCCATCTTCGCCATCAACTCCTCCTCAGGCAATAACCCACAACTTAGAACCACCGAGCAGGCCTTCGGGGTGAAACTTCACACCTACACAATCGTTGACGCGATCACCGATAAAAACGTTCTCCCTTTCAGAGTTGATTACGTCAATACCCTAAAACTCCCTGAAGAAATTAAAGATAAGCAGATCTCGGCAATTGATAAGGAGAATGCCCTCTTAGCTCAGCCTAGGCTGGAAAAGATTGCCAGCTACATACTGGAGCACTTTGATCAAAAGACCCGCCGCAACGAGAGCTACAAGCTAAAGGACCGAAGAGTTGCCGGCTTCAACTCCATTCTGGCTACCGCCTCCATTGAGGCCGCCAAAAGGTATTACGCAACCTTCAAAGAGCTCCAGAAGGACCTTCCAACGGATAAGAAGTTAAAGATCGGCATCATCTACAGCTTCGCTCCTAATGAAGCTGACGCCGATGGACTGCTTCCCGAAGAAGGCTTTGAGACCTCAGATTTAGACGTATCCTCAAGAGACTTTCTGGACGATGCGATCAAGGACTACAACGAGATCTTCCAAACCACCTGGTCTACCTCTTCCGATAAGTTTGAGTCCTATTACAAGGATTTAGCCCTAAAGCTTAAGAACCGTGAGATAGATCTAGTCATCGTAGTAAATATGTTTCTCACCGGCTTTGATGCCACAACTCTTAACACCCTCTGGGTGGATAAAAATCTTAGGCTTCATGGCCTCCTACAAGCCTTCTCCAGAACTAATCGCATTCTCAACTCCGTTAAAACCTACGGAAACATCGTCTGCTTTAGAGATCTAGAAGAAAACACCAAGGAGTCCATCTCCATCTTTGGCAATAAAGACGCCGGAGGCATCGTCTTACTTAAGCCTTATTTAGTTTACTTTGACGAGTACACAACCCTGGTAAATCTTCTTAAAAGCAAGTTCTCACCTCGCCAAATCCCCGCAGGAGAAGCCGATAAGAAAGAGTTCATTAGCCTCTATAACCAGATCCTAAGGCTCAGAAACATTCTCTCCTCCTTTGATGACTTTCAAGGCCACGCCCTCATAACTGACGCTGACTTCCAGGATTATCAGAGCACCTACATTGAGCTCTACAACGAACAGAAGAAGCTCGTTGATGGGGATAAAGAATCCATCATTGAAGATTTGGTCTTTGAAATAGAGCTTGTAAAACAGATAGAAATCAACGTTGACTTCATCCTCATGCTTGTAGGAGATCTCGTTAACTCAACAGGTAATAAGAATAAGGAAATTCAAGCCAAGATTGAAAGAACGATCAACTCGTCTTACGTACTTAGAAGCAAGAAGGATTTAATTCTCCAGTTCATCGCATCCGTCAATAACGGAACAAACATAGATGAACATTGGAAGCTCTTCATCGATGAGCAAAAAGCCATTGAGCTAGATGAGATCATCACCCAAGAAAATCTAAACCCTCAAAGAACTAGAGACTTAATCGCAAACTCCATAAGCGATGGCGAGCTAAAAACCACCGGAACTGCCATCAGCGCTCTTCTGCCCGCTCAGGATCTATTTGATGAAAATAACCTCAGAGGCATCCAAAAGATGAGAGTAATTGAGAAGCTAAAGATCTTCTTTGAGAGATTTGCAAACTTGTAGGATGAGAACATTGGGAGCTCGGCTCAAAGCCCTTCATCAAACTGGAGACACCATGATTTTGAGTGTGCAAAGGGAAAGAAATGACTAAGAAGAGGGCAACCGTCTCTAACCCCACTGCAATCAAAAAAGTCACCTCAAAAAGCAATCCATCATCCACACTCCAAGAGAAAAAGAAAGAAGCCTCTAAGCCAAGCAAAAAAATTCTGGAAGCTCGAAAGGCAAAGGCCACCGCTCGTTTACGAAGAAAATTCTATTTAGAGCTCATTGGCAAGCGCCCTACTTGGATTCATCGCCGAGTTGAAACCATCTCTTTTTTATCGGACGACTCCACGAAGCGAAGAGTGTCCTATGACTTCACTTTGCCGCCTCAAGCTAAGAAGTTCGCGCTAGCTGAGCGGATCGGAGTGCCAATTGATAACATGCGAAAGGAAACGCTAAAAGATCTCAGTATCACCGATGCGGGCAACAAAGCTTTAAGTATTTGGGGAACCGAGCAAAACGGAACTTTAGGTGTGGAAGTTTTAGAGGCTCTTGTCTCAGGTCACATGAGTAGAAATTTACATGACGATGAAAAGGAACTTATAAGGCATATTGTGTTCAGCGAGTCCATAGAAAAGGCCCAACCATCTGTAACTTATCTTCTTAAGAAAATGGAAGGTGCTCCTGGCAGGACTGAGAATGAGTACAAGGCAGCCAAGGCATTCGTCGAGGAATTAGCTAAGAATTTTATTTTTGTTGTAGAAATTCCCAAAGAGAACATCGGAGTTCGCACGATAATAAAGTTGTCTTACGACATGGAAATGAACGATGAGCGAGCATCAATTGCTTTATTAGATTTAGAAGTTAATAAGAGCAAGGCTCGCAGAGGTTTTCTTGTCGCTCAACGAGAGAAAATTAGTCGTAAGGTTTCAGAAATCAAGATGAAAATATTTAACCGCGTTCGGATCACTAGAAAAGCAATAAGCATTACGGAAAATTTCCCCGTGAGTCGTGAATTTTTTGTGGAATCCAAATATTTACCTTCTTCACAGAGCGAGCACCTGGAAATTCATGCCCCTGAAGATTTGCAAATCATCTCTTTAAAGCGCTACCGAATTGATGAGAAAGGAAGGCATGGTGAAGCCACCGAGACTTCTGCTGCTCTAGGTCACATAGGGCATATTCGTTTCAAAAATGACACTCTCAATTCTTACGAATCTGCAGCTTTTGTGGAATTCGCCCCTGTCATCCCAGGTTTAGTCATTCAGACTTTCACTGGCGTGCTCCTGGGGATGATGTTTTTAGTCGTTGAGTTAGTTGGAAGAACTAAGCTGTACTCAATCATCCATAACATTGGAGACGCTGGCCCGCTTGCCGCAATCGCTCTTGCGCTTCCGGCATTCCTGCTCTCCCTCTTAGTCCGTTCGAGAGAGCATAACTACGTTAAGGCAATCCTGAAGGCTCCACGCGCCATAGCCTTTCTATCTGCCTGCACTCTCTTTATAGCCGCCAGTTCCTTAGTACTAAAGCTTTCAATCCACCACTTCTTCTGGATTCTTTGCCTATTAACCGGAGTGCAAGGAGCGCTATTTCTGATAATGTCCTGGGTAACGGTTATCGTTCATCGGGCCAACAGGCCGCTATAGATCCTTGCTTCTATAGCGGTAACCATGACAGTATTAGCGAAAGGGAAGGGGAAAAATGTCACCAATTGCAAAGCATCGCGCTAAGCGGGCTGAAGCTAAGCGCTCACTTAACAACGTACGAGTGCTCAAGTCAGCTAATGCCCCCATGCTTACAGGCCTCAGACTGATTACAGGGGCTAACGAGAAAGAAGCTTCGGATAATCGTCGTGAAGCTCTAGATAGCGTTATAGCGAACGCTCGCTAAACCCCAAGAATAGTTTTCGCTTTGCCCCCACCGAATCTGGCGGGGGCATTGTTCTATCCCCCAAAAATCTAAATTTCAGTACCGAGGCGTCAGGTCTCGGGTTTGAGTTTTTCGGCTCTCGGGTTTGAAGACCCCTCGGCTTATCCCAAATCCCCGTTCAAAAAGGCATTTGTTAGCTAGCCACTACGCATTATGGAATATGTCCCGCGAGCCATATGGGACCCGAGAACCCCATGAACCAACAAATAAGACCCAACTGGACGAAAGTCACAGGTAATACACGGAATCTTTGGCCTTTTATCCTTGTTATCTCGTGAGGCTTACGAGAGAATAGGACGGTATTCACCACTACTCCAGCTCGGCTTCGGTAGTTTTATGCGAAGTTTGGGTTGTTTTAGTCTGAATTAGCACTTTCGCTCAGCCAGAACCGCACTTCGGCCGAGTAGAGAGTTTCCCTAAATTGAAGGAGATGGCGATGGATTGGCGACACGAAGCGGCCTGCCGCGATGAGGATCCAGAGCTCTTCTTTCCCGTTGGAAATACCGGACCTGCCCTAGCTCAAATTGAAGAGGCGAAAAAGGTCTGCCAACGCTGCCCGGTCAAAGAGGCTTGCCTCGCCTGGGCCCTTGAGAGCGGTCAGGATGCTGGAGTCTGGGGCGGTCTCTCTGAGGATGAGCGCCGCGCCCTCAAGCGCCGTGCTGCCCGTAACCGTGCTCGCATGCTGGAGAGCCAGAACCAGTTCTAAGTTTTCAGATCTCTTACTTGGAGAATCAGTCTTCTGAGAATCAGCTTTTTTGAAGTTCTTCTAAACCTTAAAAACGATCATCGCAACGGTCTCATTGTTGACGCGATTTAACGAGATGCTCCCCTTGAGCTCGTTCTCGGTCAAGGTCCGCACTATCTGAAGTCCGAGGTTTGAGGATTTCTCCCAATCAAAGTCTTCCGGCAGACCACTTCCGTTATCGATCACTTTAATTGTGTAAGTGGTTTCGGCTCTTGATACTTCAACTCTGACGATATCGCCGGTTTCTGCAAGACCATGCTCCAAAGAATTGTGAATCAACTCTGTGACCACAAGAGCAAGGGGCGTTGCAACTTGTGAATCCAATATTCCAAAGTCGCCGATCTTTACTGGAGTGATGGGACGAGGACTCAATTCGATTGCGTTGTGAACAATGCGTTCGTAAACCTCATCAAATAGAACAGATTCTGCAGAGCTCGTCGAAAGCGTCTCGTGCACAATCGCAATAGATGCGACGCGGCGAACCGCTTCAGCGAGTGCTGCACTTGCCGTTGGATCTTCAACTCGGCGCGATTGCAAACGTAAGAGTGCCGATACTGTCTGTAAATTATTTTTAACGCGGTGGTGAATCTCGCGAATGGTTGCATCTTTAGATACCAGTGCGCGATCGCGTCGGCGCAACTCAGTGACATCGTGAACCAAAACGATGGAGCCGATACGGTCTCCACCTTCGATCAGTGGGATAACAAGTAGGTCGACAATCCCGTTGCCATTATCAAAATCGGCGCGGCGAAGAGTCTTGCCACTTAAGATCGAACTCCAACTCTCCTCACTTGGAAAAGTTTGCGGACGCTGCAAAGTGTCGAATATTGCACCCAGCTGAGTTCCTTCGATCTCGTTATCCCAACCCAAACGGCTAATTGCAGAACGCGCATTAGGGCTGGCATATGTTGCGGCGCCAAGTGCATCAAGACGGACTAGGCCATCACCAACGCGAGGTGCGTACTCTGCTTGATAAATGCTGTCTTGAATCGGGAAGGTACCCTCAGCAATCATGCGGAAAACTTTGTGGGCGATCTCGCGATAGTTGATTTCAAGCGGGGATGCAGAGCGCATCGCTACTGCGTTGCGATGGCGCGATATAACCGCAATGGTCTGTCCATCAAAGTGAACGGGTACGGTCTCTTCTTTGATCAAAATATCGCCAACCATCTCAGGTTCGGCATCTCTAATGATTGATCCTGTCGACAGAGTTTGATCAATCCTTGCGTTCTTACCCCAGGTGAGTTCCTGCCCGATTACATCTTGGGCGAAGACCGTCGGTGCGGTCGTCGGACGAATATGTGCAATCGCGATATGACCTTCGGGCCAGCTCTGATAATCCTTGCGCCGCGGCACCCAAAGGATCAGATCCGAGAATGAGATATCCGAGAGCAACTGCCACTCCGAAACCAACTCCGACAGGCGCTCGCGGTCCTTGACCGTTAAAGCGGTGTGCGAATAAGCGAGATCACTTCGGGAGCTAATCGCCAATGTTCACACCTGTCTGTCGCGGTATCTGGCTAAGCCAGTGAAGCGGCAATCTTAGCAATCTCCCTTCGCTTTGGATCTTTCACCTTCAACGCACCAAATAGCTTGCTCTCTTTAGAAGTTCCCAATTGGCTCTCGCGCAGGATGTATCTGCTCTCCCCCGTCGTCAAAGTCAGAAATCTGGCTTCCCACTCCCTCAACTCTCTGGAGTGGCCAGCCAAAATGCATACAAAGACAACTGGTAAACGCTTTTGAAGTAGTGGGTATTCACGCATGAATTGAGAGAGTTCAGTCATGCTAGCAGCCGTTGATTTGCTCAGATAAACCAGGTGGGTTGCCCTGTCTAGAACATTATTTACAAGTGAACCATGCCAACGTCGATCAGCGGTTGCCTCTGCCAAACCGGGCAGCACCCCAAGATCGACAACTGCAGTCTCTCCCCCGTCGGGAATATGTGTAGGCCTCTTCTCGCGATCAAGAGGGATGACTTCAACAGCGCTTTTGGTCAATTCATCTCGCAACGGAATCACACCATGAGACCTAATATCTGCATCAATCAAAAGTGTGGCCCCTTGCATCGCTAACTCGCGTGAAAGAGCTGTTGCAAATCTTGTTCTGCCGGGTGCTCCAGTACTACCGGTTACCGCTATTACTTTACGTTCTCGCACAGGCAGAAGGGCATTGCGGTTAATTCTCTTAGAAGGATTAGTGGGGAGATCGCGCGATTGCCTGACCTGAGGAAACGAAGCGAAATCTGCTGATGGAGAATCAACTGGAGCCAAACTTTCACTGGGTGATGCCGTCTGCAACATAGGAGCACGGAGATTCCCGCGAATAGCTGCCATCATCTCGTGAGAGGTAAAACCAATATGGTCAAGGGAGATCACGGTAATTGCCGGCTCATCTAATTTCTGAATCAAGTGTGAAGACATACCAGGCAGCTCACTCTCATAAATAATCACGGTACGTATTCCCGATCCACGCTGCTTCATAAAAGTCATGAGGGAATTGGCATCAAAGGCTCGATAAATTATGTTCCAGCCCTGAGAGAAGAGAAGTTGCGCGAGAAAATCCTCGCGATCAGCATCTGGTATCGCGGTCACAACCTCAAGCTGTGGAATTTCAGAACGGGTCACGAGCAAGCACCAATCTTCCCTGGGATTCTGCAGTCACGATTATCGATGTCACGGTTGGACTTGCCGAAAGACTCACTGCAACACTTCCACCCAGAGCGCGAGATTTATCATCTATGTACTGAACTGGAATGCGATGAGCGACCACCGCCGGTAACACACCTTGATCCTTCGGAATCACATAAACATCCACCAAATCCCCCACCGCTAAATCAGCTGGCAGGTCATCGACCGCAACACCAATCGGTAAAAAGGTAGAGGTGGAATTTGAACTTTGTTGTGTCACATCTGTGACGGCTACTAAGTCGCCGGGTTCTAGCAATCGAGTGGCAAACTTCCCCACCACCAAATCATTCTTGCTCTCAAAATGCAGCGCGTCCTCAGTCAGATCAACCTTCACCAGCTTTACTTCGTTAGAAGTTATGCGACTTCCATTTGGGATTGAACCCGTTGCCATCCATACCAGCGTCGAGGGCTGGGAGTTAAGTAGAAGCGACAAGGCAAGCAATGAGAAGAGAAGACCACCAGCAGCCAGAATCCTGCGAAAATTCCTCTGTATAAATTTCTGTATATCGTCCATGGGAGATGGATACCTAATCCCGAGTAGATCTGCGTTTCTTTATCCACACTCCTTTTTCATCCTTTCGGATGATTTGAATTAGTGGGCGAGGTGAGAGTTTTGCCCCATGAGCGCAGAACAATTACGGAGCACCGATTTAGCACCTCGAATTATCCGATTTCCAAGACCCGGTCAGTTAGAGCCCAGTGTCGATCTTCGCATCGCACCGACTCTTCAACTTCTCACGTCGGTCGATCTCAAAGTTCAAGAGAGTGCACGAAAACTCTTCCTAGTACCAACTCCACAACATCTTGAAGGAGAAGATGTCGACAGCGAGTACCTACCGAAACCATCACCGCTTTCTGAACTGCCTCCACTTAAAGAAACAGTGCATCGATACGTACTCGGAATAGTGGAAATCTGGGGTGGCAGGCGACAACCCATGCAACTAGCCCGACTCTCGCACAGAATTGTTTACTCGAAGATCACGGCGGCAGCAGGTAGTCATCGCGAAATTCCAAAAATTCGAAAGATCTACATCACCGAGCCAATTGAAGGAGTTGCAGAAACCACAGTGACTCTGAGATTCAACGATCGCGTTCGGTCTTTGGTGCTGAGATTTGAAGGAGTAGATAAGCGCTGGTTGTGCACGGAGTTGGTGCTGCTCTAGCTATTAAATTCCTGTTGCGCCTGTATCAACCCTTTTTCAATTAAGTACTCAACAGCCTGCGCACTTCTTGCAATGAAATCAGGAAGCTCTTTCTGTTCAGCGCTTGAGAACGGCTTTAGCACCCAGTCGGCTGGGGCTTGTGGGCCAGAGGGGCGACCTACGCCTAAGCGAACACGGAAGTAGTCGGGACCCGCGAAATTTTTGGTGATGTCTTTAAGGCCATTGTGGCCGTTGTCGCCGCCGCCCTGTTTGATGCGGATCGCACCAAATGGCAGGTCGATCTCATCTTGGACGACGATTACTCGCTCGACTGGGACTTTGTAGAAATCGGCCAACGCCTTAAGAGGCGCTCCAGATTCATTCATGTACAACTTTGATTTTGCGACTGTGAGTGGAATCTGCCCGAGGTAAATATCGGCGATCTCCGTGCGAGATTTGTGGGATGTAAATTTTGAATTACTCGCCAGATAATTCATAACCATCTGACCGATGTTATGGCGAGTTTTGGCATATTGATCGCCGGGGTTTCCGAGTCCGAAAACCAGCCAGCGATCAGCCATGGTGAAGTGTTAAGTCGCTACTTATTCTTTTGGAGCAGCTGCGGCTGCATCAGCAGCAGGTGCTGCAGCTGTCTCTGTGTCAGATGAGGTTGAACGCTCTGACAAGTGAACTACAACGAGCTCTGGATCAGAGACAAGTGTTGTGCCAGCAGGAAGTTGTACATCTGCGGCAGTCTTGCTGGTGCCTGCTGGCATACCAGTGAGGTCAAGGACCAAGAATGATGGGATCGAAGTAGCTTCTGCTTCAACTTCAATGGTGTTGTTAACGTGCTCAAGGATTCCATCCTTGTCGAACTGACCTTCTGTGTGAACAGGAACTTCAACAGTTACCTTCTCACCCTTACGAACCACGAGAAGATCGATGTGCTCAAAGATTCCAGTAAGTGGGTTCTTTGAAACTGACTTTGGAAGAACGAGTTCTGACTTTCCATCAAAGCTCACGTTGAGAAGCACGTTTGAAGCCTTGAGGGCGGTTGCCAATTCGCGTGATGGAAGAGCGACATGTTGTGGCTCAGCGTTGTGACCATAGATAACGGCAGGAACTAAACCAGCCTTACGATCGCGGCGTGAAGCACCCTTACCAAAGTTGGTGCGCTTGCTACCGTTGATTTGAATCTCGGCCATTTAAAACTCCCTTATAGTGAACGGACACAACACGTTCCAAGAGAGAGACCGTCGATCACGGATATTTCTATCCCTCGCCGGAACGAAGCCTAAGGTTAGCGAATTTAGGGTAGTTATAACAAATTGCCTAGAAAAGGGCTTATAAATCGCTTATAAATCGCCTATTTCTTAGGAATGACCATCGAAGAGGCTGGTGACTGAGCCATCTTCAAATACTTCTTTGATCGCACGACCCAAAAGTGGCGCAATTGAGAGTACGGTCAATTTATCGAAGCGGGATTCTTCTGCGATGGGAAGAGTGTTTGTAACAACCACTTCACTTACTCGTGAATTGCGCAGGCGTTCAACGGCTGGACCAGATAAGACAGCGTGAGTAGCTGCAACAATTACTTCTGAAGCACCTTCATCGAAGAGTGCATCTACCGCCTTGGTAATAGTTCCGGCCGTATCGATCATGTCATCAATCACGACGCAGGTCTGGCCTTTAACATCACCCACCACACGTCCCGTTACAGATTCATTTGGAATCCGTGGATCACGCGTCTTGTGAATAAATGCAATAGGAGCGCCACCCAACATATCTGACCAACGCTCAGCAACGCGGACTCGACCCGAATCTGGTGAAACGATGGTTAAACGTGAGCGATCAACTTTGCTTCCCACATAATTTGTAAGCAGTGGAAGTGCAAAGAGATGATCTACTGGACCATCGAAGAAACCTTGAATTTGCGAGGTGTGAAGATCAACGACCATCAGACGATCTGCGCCTGCGGTCTTGAAGAGATCGGCCATCAGACGAGCAGAGATTGGCTCACGTCCGCGATGCTTCTTATCTTGACGGGCATATCCATAAAAGGGAGCGACAACCGTGATGCGCTTTGCTGAAGCTCGCTTGAGAGCATCGACCATGATGAGTTGTTCCATGATCTGTTTGTTGACAGGTGCTGCATGACTTTGAATTACAAATGCATCAGAGCCACGAACAGATTCTTCAAAGCGAACAAAGATCTCACCATTTGCGAAGTCATATGCAGAGGTTGGTGTGATGGGAATACCAAGTTCAGCGGCGACATCTTCTGCTAACTCAGGGTATCCGCGACCGGTGAAGATCCGTAGTCGCTTTTCCGAGCTAAGTCGAAGTTCGCTCATGCTTCCCCCTGTACTTTGGTAGAGCCATCAGTGGCTCCGGCTTTCTTGGCAGATTCGGCCGACTTCGAGCCCGCCCGCTTACGCAGAACCCACCCTAAGACATTTCTCTGTTTTGCCCTAGCAACTCCGATTGAACCTGCTGGAACGTCCTCGGTAATAACCGAACCGGCTGCGGTGTAAGCCCCGTCGCCCACGGTGATGGGAGCCACCAACATGGTGTCGCTTCCAATGCGGACATCGTTTCCGATAGTGGTCTCGTGCTTCTCCACACCGTCATAGTTCACGAAGATGGTGGCCGCGCCGATATTGGTTCCAGAACCGATGTTGGCATCGCCAACGTAGGAAAGATGAGGCACTTTGGATCCAGCGCCGATACTTGAATTCTTTACCTCGACGTAAGCGCCGACCTTGCTGCCTTCGGCAAGTTTGGTTCCGGGACGGATAAAGCTAAATGGACCCACATTAGCCCCTGCACCAATCACCGAGTCAGCAGCGCGACTTTCGATGACACTGGCTCCGGCACCCACCTCAACGCTACTGAGTGTGGTCCGCGGACCAATCGTCGCCCCCGTTGCAATCTTGGTAGTTCCGCTAAGAGCGGTTCCAGGAAGGATCGTGACATCAGGAGCAATCTCAACCCCAAGGTCGATCCAGGTGGTGGTTGGGTCAATGATGCTGACCCCGTTTTTCATATGAGACTCGTTGATGCGATCTCGCATGATCGCGGCGCACTCGGCCAATTGACTGCGGTCGTTAATTCCCAGAGTTTCGGTGTAATCGTTGGAGCGGATAGCAATTGCGCTACCACCAGCCTCTTTGATCAGAGCCAGGACATCGGTCAGGTAGAGCTCGCCTTGAGAATTATTGGTTTTAAGACCCGCGAGCGCATTTCGAAGTACCGCAATATCGAACAGGTAGACCCCGGTATTGATTTCATCGATCTCTTTTTGGAGTGGGTCTGCATCCCGTTCCTCAACGATTCCCTCAAGCCCGCCATCTTCTGAGCGAACGATGCGACCATAGCCAAATGGGTCCGGCACCAGTGCGGAAAGTACCGATGCTTGGACCTCAAGCCCAGTATGGGCATCGAAAAACTCCTGAAGGGTTACTGAGGTGAGAAGCGGTGTATCCCCCGCCAAAATCAAAACTGAGCCACTTTGAGGCGCCCCTTCAAGGGCTACTTGGACTGCATGCCCAGTGCCATTGCGCTGTTCCTGAACCACGATGGTGGCCTGCGGAAATTTAGATTGAAGGTGTTGCTCAACTAGTTCGCGGGAGGATCCAACTACGACCCGCAGCTCCTGCGCGCTTAACGGGGTGGTCGCATTGATGACGTGATCAAGGATGGGATGTCCAGCAATGGGATGGAGGACTTTAGGAAGCGCAGATTTCATGCGAGTTCCCTCGCCGGCAGCTAAGACGATAACGAGGTCGAGCTGCTTCACTGCTCTCCCCCTCACTTCTTCGGCGGCACTTCTATGGCTCCGCCACCCTTTACTCGGGTGGCTTCGCTCCGCTCCGCCACTACTTGTTCAGTGGCTTCGCTCCGCTCCGCCACTACTTGTTCAGTGGCTTCGCTCCGCTCCGCCACCAGGTATCGATCCTGGACCCTGGGCTTCAAAGGCCCATGTGCTAGCCACTACACAATGGCGGAACCTGAATTCTCCCTTATAACTGCCAATGCGACAAATACGCAGAAATTGTGGGGTGGCGACAATAGGCATCTAAAGGTTCTATGGGGTCTAAGCCAGTTTTTATAGGCTTTTAAAGGGGATTACAGGGTTCTACAGGGTCTCTATGACGCGAGCGCCATGGGTTGGCCCAGTGGCTCTTATAACCCCAGCCACTACCCCGCTGGCACTTAAGGCCACAGTTAGGTCTAGGGCTCGTTCTTCATCGGCGACCAAGAAAGCAACGGTAGGCCCACTGCCCGAAACCACGGCACCTAGTGCTCCATAGTCAATGCCCCCATCAAGAACCAGTCGAAGTGCAGGTCTTAGGGAACAGGCAGCCGCTTGAAGATCATTGGAGAGCGACTTACCCACGAGCTCGGCATCGCCGGCACGCAAGGCCTGCAAGATCTGATCGGAGACCTGAGGCCGGGCAATATCTAATCCGGTACGGAGTCGATCGCACTCGCCATAAACCGATTGAGTAGATAGACCTTGAGGGGCCATCGCTAGTACCCAGTTATAACTTCCACGTGCAAGTACTGGTGTGAGTTGATCTCCATGTCCCCGACCAATGGCAATTCCACCCGTGATTGCAAATGGAACATCACTACCTAGTTGTGCACCAATCTTCTCCATGCCATCTCGCGACAACCCGAGTTCAAAGAGAGCATCAAATGCAACGATGACAGCGGCGGCATCGGCACTTCCGCCAGCCATTCCTCCAGCTACCGGAATCTCTTTTTTAATATGAATCGAGATATCTGAATCCAGATCATGTAGATCGATCATTAACTGCGCCGCGCGATATGCGAGGTTAGATGAATCAACCGGGACTCCTGATGCAGTTGGTCCAGCAACGGTCAATGTAATTCCAGAACCAGGTTCTGCGAACTTCACCGTTACATCGTCATAGACCGCAATTGCTTGAAAGACAGTAGTGACCTCGTGATAGCCATCTGACTCCAACGGACCGACAGAGAGTTGCAGGTTCACCTTCCCGGGAACTCGCACGACTACTCCGTTGCGCCTCATGGCTCTAGCGTATTGGCAATCGCCATAAAGTCGCGGAGAAGCAAAGTCTCACCTCGGGCAGTGGGATCTATCCCAGCCTTGGTAATCATGGCCTCTGCCTCCCCCGAAAAAAGCTCAGAGAGAGCACCGCGGAGCATCTTGCGCCGTTGTGCAAAGGCGGCATCGATCACGGAAAAAGTCAGCGCTCGCTCTCTTTCATCGCCCGCAGCTTCATGCCTGACAAATCGCACCAGCGAAGAGTCCACATTAGGAATTGGCCAAAAGACCTGTCGGGCAACGTTTCCCGCCCCACTCATATCTGCCCACCAGGTAGCTTTTACTGATGGTGAGCCATAGGTCTTGCTCCCTGGCTTTGCGATCAAGCGATCCGCAACCTCACTCTGCACCATCACTACGCCCGATCGGATTGTTGGAAATTTCTCCAGAAAATGCAGCAGCACTGGTACCGAAACGTTGTACGGCAAATTGGCAACGAGAATCGTTGGATCCAACGGAAGCGACTCTGTTGTAAGTGCATCCTCATTCACCACTATCAATCGTTCGCTTTCAAATCCGTGGGTAGCTGCAGTGTTGGGCAACTCTTGTGCTAATCGGAGATCAATCTCAACCGCCACAACAGATTTGGCAATTTCAAGTAGCGCCAAGGTGAGTGAACCTAAGCCTGGGCCGATCTCTAAAGCAACATCATCTGAATTAACATCAGCAACTTTTACGATGCGACGACAGGTATTTGCATCAACAACAAAATTTTGTCCCAACTTCTTAGTTGGGCTAACTCCGATGCGAGCCGCGATCTCCCGAATCTCTGCCGCACCGAGCAGCGTGGTCATTACTCGAAACTTCCGAATAAACGCAGTGCATTTTCAGTAACTTGGTCACATAAATAATCGACGCTTACATCGCGTAGATCTGCAACAAATCTAATGATATTTGCAACTTGTGCAGGAGTATTGAGAGTTCCGCGATGAGGAGCAGGTGCCAAGAAAGGTGAGTCAGTCTCAATCAACAATTGCTCAATTGGGACTAGTTTGGCGGCTTCACGCAATTCTGGTGCATTCTTAAATGTCACGGTGCCTGCAAACGACAAGATATATCCGGCACCTATACATTCGCGCGCCATCTCGGCATCACCGGAGTAGCAATGAAAAATCGTGGAGGCCGGTGCGCCAACTTCAAGCAAAGTATCAAGGACGGCGCGGTGGGCATTGCGATCATGAATAACCAGCGCTTTATTAACATTCTTTGCGAGCGCTATATGTCTCTTAAACGAGTAGATCTGTCGATCGCGTAACTCTGGCTCGGTCCTAAAAAAATCAAGTCCGGTCTCTCCAATAGCGCGAACCCGAGGGTGAGTTGCGAGCTCTTCGATGACTGCGAGGTCACCCTCTAAATCTTCAACGACAGGTGCTTCATTGGGGTGAAGTGCCACCGCCGCCAATACTTGGCCCGGGAAACTTTCAGCACACTTAACGCCCCATCGAGATTGTTCAGCGGAATAGCCAACTTGAACGACTCGATCTATTCCAGCCTGCGCCGCGGCAGCAAGTAGATCGCGAATCTCTGGGGCATCTGGCTCACTCTCTGTAACCAGTTCCATGTGGGCATGCACATCAATACATGGACGATTGAGCGGTTCTGGAACAGGAGCATCTGGACGAGGCTCTTTTAAAGAATGGCGGTCAGACATCTACTCTGCTTTTTCTTCAAGCCGTGGGAAGAGAACTGCACCTTTCGTGACCTTAGAACCAGTAGGCAATTGACCAAAGCGCGCCACATCCGCAATACGTTGCTGTGAAATATCGCCCAGCGTCTCATTGGCTCCTAGGCTCTCCCACAGAATCTCTGTCGTCGCAGGCATGATCGGATGGAGCAAGACCGCGAGTGCACGAATTGAATCCGCGGTGTTGTACAAGACCTTCTCTAACTCGACCTTATTAGCAGGGTCTTTAGCCAACACCCATGGTTGTTGCTCCGTGACATAGCCGTTTACCCGCTTACAAAATTCCATGATGGAATTAATCGCGGTCTGGAAATCTAGAACCTCAATAGCGCTGTCAGCGGTTGCGACAGCAGCGCTCAAAGCACCAGCTAGGGATTCATCGCTGGCCACAGCGGGAATCAATCCATCACAGTATTTTTCAATCATTGCTATCAAACGTGAGGCCAAGTTTCCAAAGTCATTTGCAAGCTCAGATGTATAGCGTGCTGACATATCTTCCCACGAGAAAGATCCATCGCTTCCAAAAGGAATTGCGCGCAGGAAGTAATAGCGGAATGCGTCTACGCCAAAATGGCTTGTGATGTCCGCAGGAACAATTCCAGTTAACTTGGATTTGCTCATCTTTTCGCCGCCCACTAACAACCAGCCATGAGCAAATACCTTCTTCGGAAGTGGCAGATTCGCTGCCATCAACATTGCTGGCCAGATCACGGCGTGAAAGCGTGAGATCTCTTTTCCAATTAAGTGAACATCTGGAGGCCATACTTCCGCAAATTTGCGTCCACCCTCTGAGTCGGCAGGATCACCCAATCCAACTGCGGTGCCGTAATTTAAGAGTGCATCAAACCAAACGTAAATGACCTGCTTGGTGTCCCATGGGACAGGAATGCCCCAATCGAGAGATGATCGTGAGATAGATAAATCCTGAACCCCGCTTTGGAGAAATGACAAGACTTCATTTCTAACACTTGCAGGTTCACAGGCTTCAGGATGTTCTTCATAATGCTCCAGAAGTTGTGGAACAAAGGCACTCAACCTGAAGAACCAATTCTCTTCGCTCACAATCTCGGCAACGGTGCCATGGATCAGGCACTTGCCATCATCAAGGTCTGCGGGCAATTTAAATTCTTCGCAACCCACGCAATAAGGACCTTCATATTTACCGGAGTAAATATGTCCAGCATCCTTTAGTTGAGTGAGGAAGCGCTGAACTCTCTCCGTGTGCCGAGATTCTGTCGTGCGAATGAAATCGTCGTACGTAATATTCAAACTCGACCAGGTTGGCTTCCATGCAGTCTCAACGAGACGATCACACCATTCTTGAGGCGAGACTCCGTTTGCATCAGCGGTGTTCATTATCTTTTGGCCGTGCTCATCGGTACCTGTTAAAAACCAGACTGACTCTCCACGCTGACGATGCCAGCGAGTCAATACATCTCCCGCGACAGTCGTGTAGGCATGACCAATATGCGGAGCATCATTTGCATAGTAAATCGGCGTCGTCAGGTAAAAAGAGTTGGAATCGGCGCTCATAGGGCGATCTTATCTTTCAGCGGGCTTTGCACTGACCATGGCATCAAAGACGATCCGCTTTGGCAGGTTAAGCTCTTTGGCGAGTGCAGAAATGGCATCTTTACGCGATTCTCCGGCTGCCTCGCGAAGGCGGACCATCTCAACTAGTTGTCCAGCACTATAACTTTGTGAGGTCGGATCAAAACCCTCAAGAACAATCGTTATCTCGCCCAAAATCTCTCGATCGCGACTCCATTCCAGAAGTTCTGCGACTGTGCCTCGAATGGTCTCCTCATACGTCTTCGTCATCTCCCGACAAATCGCGCCACGGCGCGTGGCTCCGATACTGGCGAGTGCATCCGCTAGTGATTCCTGTAATCGATGTGGGGCCTCAAAGAAAATAATGGTCCGCTCTTCGTTGCTCAATTTTTCATACCAACTCTGACGCGCCCCAGAGCTTCGAGGTGCGAAACCCTCAAAGCAGAAACGATCGGTAGGCAATCCAGAGAGCAAGAGAGCAGTTGTGACAGCGCTTGGGCCCGGGAGGACCTGAATATCGATCCCATGTTCTACCGCTACTCGAATAAGGCGATATCCGGGGTCACTAATCCCTGGAGCGCCAGCATCTGTGATGACCAACAAATCATTGCCGCTGGTCAAAATCTCAGTGAGTTGCTCCAGCCGCTCACTCTCATTGCCTTCGAAATATGAAATGACCATTCCTGAGTACCGAATTCCTAAATCACTTGTCAGACGACTCAATTTCCGAGAATCCTCGGCGGCGATATACGGCACGCTCTCCAGAATCGCTTTAATCCGCGCGGTGGTATCCCCGACATTTCCCAGAGGACCGCAGGCGAGGATCAGCATGGGGCAATTCTCGCAGGCTTTAGGCTTGGCACATGACAATCATTGAGGTCGATCGCCGCCAATTGCGTGATCACCTCACCGCTTTCGGACTTGGATTCGCTGCTCTCCTTCTCCGGGTGTGGCATCTAGGTACTCCCAAGGGCTTTGTCTTCGATGAGGTTTATTACGCCCAGAATGCCAACTCGCTTCTCCATCATGGTGTCGAGCTGGACCCAAAGACGGCTGCAGCTCAATTTATCGTCCACCCGCCTGTTGGCAAATGGATGATTGCCCTTGGAATCAAGATCTTCGGTTATCACGAATTTGGATGGCGTATCTCAGCGGCTGTAGTTGGTTCGCTGTCGATCGTGATGATCTTCTATATTGCTAAGCGACTATTCAATAACTACTACCTATCACTCGCGGCTGGAATTTTAATGAGCGCCGATGGACTTCATCTGGTCTTGTCGCGCACCGCACTACTTGATATTTTCTTGATGTTCTTCACCTTATTAGGTTTCTTCTTTCTTCTTCGTAACCAACACTTCGCTGCTGGTATCGCAATCGGTTTGGCGGCAGCCACAAAGTGGAGCGGCCTTTACTATTTAATCGCATATTTTCTCTTCACTTTGTATGTCGATTACCGACAGAACAAGGCACTTGAAATTGAAAATCCACTCAAAGTCCTTTTGAAAGAGAAGCTCTGGAAGAGAGCTTTGCAATACATCGTCATTCCTATTTTTGTTTACGTATTGAGTTGGGTTGGTTGGTTCTTTAACACCTCTGGCTATGATCGAAATTGGGCTAACTCGCAGAAGCATGGATTCTTCAATTTCATCCCTGCCCCATTGCGCTCCCTGTGGCACTACCACTCCGAGATGTGGACCTTTCACACCACCCTCACCGCCTCACACCCATATTCCGCAAATCCATGGGGCTGGCTAATAATGGCTAGGCCCACCTCCTTCTACTATCAAGCCCCACATTCGTGTGGAGCTCCAGCATGCGCTCAAGAGATTGTGGCACTGGGAACTCCGCTGTTGTGGTGGTCGGCGGTGGCCGCGATCGCAGTGACTTTCGGTTACTGGATTGCGCGACGCGAATGGCAGAGCGGATTACTTCTTTTGAGTTTAGCTGCCGGATATTTACCTTGGTTCAATTGGCAAAAACGTACAATCTTTAATTTTTACACCATCGCATTTGAGCCATTTATTATTCTCATAGTCGTATTTGCCTTATCTAAATTGCTTGAACCCGACGAAGCTGGAGAGATCTCTAAATTTAGGCGTTACGCCAGCAATACATTCTTGGGATTAGTAGTTCTCAACTTCTTATATTTCTTACCGCTCTACCTTGGAAACGTAATTACGTATCACCACTGGAGTTCTCTCATGTGGTTCCCAAGTTGGATTTAAAGCTACTTACTTTTATTGGTTAGCGGCCCAATCACGCTCTGCCGCTGCTTGCTCTGCCAACTCTTGATCAAATAGTTCATCGCGGGCTGGAATTTCAAGGGCGCTCTGACGTTCTTGTTCCGCACTCCACTTACCAGGGGTAGTTAGATCGATAGTGCGCTTTGGAGTAATTGCCTTGGGCGCAGTTGCGTATGTTGGCTTTGGAACCGCAATTGGTGACCAACTGCGCTCTTCGCTCTTTTCAATAATTGTGATGCTAGAGGATGTGCTGCGCTCGCGGAGAGGAACCCACTGTTCTAGAACCGCTTCGCTCTCGCTCAACTCACGTCGTGAGAGATCGATTCGAGCCTTTGGATCCACCTTGATTTCAACTGCTGTGATGGCGGCAAGAGCTGCAAGCCTGCGTTTTTTAATCTGGGCTGCAACAACCTGACGGCGAACATGAATCAGATAAATCGCGAGGGCTGTAACGGGAATCAAGATACTCATCATTGGGATGTAACCGAGGGCAACCACTGCAACCGTGCCAATTGTTACCGCAATCAGAGCGCCGAGAACACGTCGACGAAGACGCAAAGTTTTTAACTTTTCATCGGGGTTGATGGGATCGGGGAAATTGGGAGTAGAGGCCACAATCTTCATCGCACTCTTATAGCGCTCGGTCTCACGACCGGATTGAGTCTCGTGTTGACGCATCCAGCGAGGCAAAAAGTAAGCGACCCACATTCCGATAATGATCAGATAGATGAGTCCGGACGCCATGGAATGAAACAGTAATTCAGGTATGGGCGAAAAGTCGGGATTTAGACGCTATGTCTTAATTGAAATTATTGGGGTTTTCCGCCACAAAAGTGAGGTGGTCGCGCCAATCCCCGGCGATATGAAGATACCGTGGACGCAAGCCTTCATAGCTATAACCGCTCTTTTCCGCCACTTTCTTAGAGGCTGCATTTTCGGGGCGCAAATTAATTTCAATGCGATGAAGATGAAGATCATTAAAAGCGAAGTCAGTCAGTGTCTTTACTGCCCTCGTCGTGTAACCACGATTGGCAACTCGCTGGTCAATCCAATAACCAATATGGGCACCTCGATATGCACCAAAAACTATGCCGCCAAGTGTGATCTGACCTACCAGGCGTTCTCGGCCACCCTCGCGAAGCCAGATTCCAAGGGAAATTGATCGTAATTCACGGCCTTCTTTGTTGTAGTAACGAACCATTTCGTAATAAGAGGGTAATGGTCGGTCGCTCTCCAAAGGGGGTCTCGTAGCTTCCCACGGGGCAAGCCACTGTGCATTGACCGCTCTCACTTTGAGCCACTGGGCACGGTCTCGATAACGTAATGGGCGAAGGGTGATCTCGTGATCTTCGATCACGAACGGCCAACTGCCCATTATTAAACGGTCCGATCCAAAATCATTATCTCTGCTATCTCACCTTTCAGGTATCCAGGCGAGTCAGCTGGAACAGTGATAAAGGCATGAGCATCAGAGATTGAAAGCAACCCGCTTTGATCCGAAATTGCCGTGACAATCGGAACACCGCTTCCAACATCAGAGAGAGTGGCTCTGATGAGTGCGGCTACACCGATTGGAGATTCAATATCGGCCCCGATCTGCGCCTTGCTCGTTGGACGAAATACATTCTTCACGCCCAACATTGTTCTAATCATCGGTCTGATAAAAACCTCAAAAGAAATGTATGCGCTTATTGGATCGCCAGGTAGGGCGATTACTGGAATCCCATCCTCCCCGATGGTCCCAAAACAGTGGCGACCGGCCCCATCCAAATTAGGTACTCCAATCCGAATCTCACCCAATTCAGCGAGAACCTGTTCAATAAGTTCAAAAGAGCCATCGTTGCTCTCACCGCTGATCACGATCAAATCTGCGCGAACAAGTTGATCCTCAATGACTGCTTTAAGTTGCTCATGATTCTCAGGGATGGTGTGAACCCGATACGCCATAGCGCCTGCCTCTCGGGCTGCCGTCGCTAACATCCAAGAGTTTGTTTCAAACTCTTCATGATCTTCAATGGGTTGCCCTGGCTCCACTAAATCATCTCCGGCTGAAATAACAACGACCCGAGGATGAGGTTGGGTGGGAAGCCTTGAGAGGCCAAGCGAGGCCGCGAGCCCAATCTGAGGAGATCGAATACGCGCTCCCCGAGCTAAAACAATCTCATCTCCTACAAAAATATCCTCTGCCAGTGTTGCCCCATGAGCATCGAGAAGAGGCATATCAAAAGGAGTCAATGGATGAGAAATCGCAAGGAGTTCAGACAACATATTCTTAACTGAAATCTGCGAACTCATGGTTTAACCTTACTTCGTTCAACTGATATTCCAACGGAGGTGATCTGCGTGGATTCGAAGGGTGATGAAAAACGCCTACTTCGGGCCGATCTACGCCGATTGCGCGAAGATAAATTCCTCTCTGAAAGTTGGATACACATTGTTCATTGCCCTGAGATTCAAACCTCTCGAGTTATCGCCTCATACATTTCATATGGTGTTGAACCACAAACTTCAGATATAAACCAATCGTTGATTGCCACTGGCAAGACGGTGCTACTCCCGCGGACCTTGCCCAATAGAGATTTGGAATGGGTTGCCTGGGATGGATCGACCGCCTCGCTTAAGAAGAATGGCAAAGTACTTGAACCTACTGGAACTACCTTCAATGATGAAGCGGCTATTGAGGTCGTTATCGTGCCTGCCCTAGTTGTCGATCACGAGGGTAATCGGATGGGGCAAGGCGGTGGATCGTACGACCGAGCCCTTGCTCGGTTAAATGCTTGGAAGATAGCGCTGGTAGGCGCGCACGAGATCGCCCATCTTGCACTGCCAACTGAGCCACACGATCAGAAGGTAGATGCCGCGGCAACGCCTGGATTACTCATGCGATTTAATCGGGGTGCTGCTGATCCCCTTTAGCAAGTGATGCTAAATACTTGTTGTATTTGGCAAGTTCATCTTCTTCACCCATCGCAGCGGCTCGGTCAGCTGCTCGATCTAATCGCTTCGCCTCTCGTGAATCATCGCGCATCCATTGAATAAATGTGGCGATCAAAGCAATCAAAATCGGTATCTCGCCCATCACCCATCCGAGTGAACCGCCGGTGTGCTGATCCGAGAGCAAGTTGGTGTTCCAAGATCGATCGAGGGAGGCGAAGTAACCTCCATCCAACAATGTGGTTGTTGATAGCAAAGCGATGGAGAAGAAGGCATGAATACTCATCGCGGCAAAGAGAACAATAATCCTGACGATATGTGGAATCTTGCGAGGGTTCGGGTCAATTCCGACAATCACATAGAAGAACAAATATCCTGCCAAGAGAAAATGGATATCCATCAACAAGTGACCGCTATGCGATTGCATTAACTTGCCAAAGAGCGGTGTCATATAGAGCAAGAAGAGAGAGCCATCAAATAGCCCAAGTGCAACCACTGGATTTGTGATGATCAACGAGTAACGAGAGTGAATTATCGATATCAAAACTCCTCGGATTCCTCGCTCTTCTGGAGTTCTACCTTGAGGGAGTGTGCGCAGGGCCAGGGTAATCGGGGCGCTGAGAACAAAGCCGATTGGCGCGATCATTCCTAAGATCATGTGGGCCAACATGTGGTACGAAAAAGCGAAGTGCGCATATACGCCAATCCCACCGCTCGTTGCGAAGTCAACCAATGAGACTGCGATTGCGAAAGAGATGGTGCGACCTACTGGCCATTTGTCTCCGCGGCGGCTCAAAACAACAACTCCGTAGATGTACAAGGCGGTTATAAGAAGAAGAAAACCGAGCATCGTTCCGTCTGGAGAATAGGCAGAGAAAATGCGCCCAACAGTTGGTGCCGCCGGCATTTTGATTCCCGTGATTGCAATAGAAGGATCGCTAGCAGCGAGGATCTCCGAGGGAGAGATCGGAGGAACGCTCGTGCTGAGCCATCCCCCAATTCCAACCGCTACTAACATAACCAAGCTCTCATTGATCAACAACCGAAATACCTGCTTGCTCCCTGAAAGTTGGGAGGCAATGTGAGCTCTGTGACGAGATCCAATAAATACAAGAACAAGAAAGAGAATGACTTTGAGGATTACCAGCAGGCCGTATCGAGAGTGCCAACCTGCCAAGAAATTTAATCTGGTCCAGGCACTTAATACGCCGCTTACTCCCACGATGATGGCCGCCCAGAGGGCAAATGCACTAAATCGCGATATTGATTCGCTCCGTTCACGCGGTGAGATCGCGGCGAGACCAATAACTCCACCCACCCAAAGCGATACCGCCCCCACGTGGAAAATTAGGGCGCCAATGGCTAAGCCGTGATTCCCAGCGCTTGCGGCATGGCTCTGAAAAAGTGGAATCAAAATCGCCAGCATAGTTGCGGCAAGTGCGAAATAAACCGCTCCAACCTTTTTAGCTCTAGCAACTAAGGCGAGCGCTAAAACGCCCATCAAAATCTGAAAAACGTAATCGCGACCGATGCTGGTTGAAAATAGAAAACTCCGTAGAACTGAAGTGTGAAATGCATCTAAGAGTCCGCTGCCAAGAAGATTCGCTAATTCAACAAAGATGCCACCCACAGAACAGACCAACCACACGACGGTGGCTAACTGCACCAAGCTTCTCAGGCGACCAGATTCTTTTGATAACTTTCCGCGGTTTTCGTGAACTAAGAACCCAATCGCAAAGAGTAAACCGATCGAGGTAATGATCGAGATGAGATAAAAATCCTTAACAATGGGTAAGAGCAGATCGACGACGGAGTTCGAACTTAGTGAGTGGTTGTGAGCTGCAACCACCGCCATTGCCAGATTTATTTCTGGCCTCTTTCATGAGTGCGACGTTTGCGAGCTTTTCGCGATTGCTTCCAGATCAGGCGGGCATACCAAACCAAGAAGAGCGCGACAATTGTTGCCAGACCAAGGAATACCAAAACAGTTATTTTGGCCGCCGAGCTGCTCGCTGAATTCGAGGGAATGATTGGGTGCGTAACGACAGGAGTCGGTGAAGCGGTTGGTGTGGTGATCACAGCAGGAGCATTAAAGAGAAAGGTGTAGGAGTCGGTAAGCGGCGCATCTGTTGCACTCAGCAGGGTGTAGGAAACTGTGTAAATTCCAGTGACAGTAAGGGGCTTCAACCCCACGACCGCAGTCGTATCTGAGATCGTCAAGGAGCCATCGTCGACTTCCACCCCATTTGGGTCAGTCACGGAGAGGCTGTTTCCATCTGGGAGCAAGGTGGTTGCTGCAGTTACCGAGACTGCATTAGGGGCTTGAGTAAGCACTGCGCCTACTGCGGGAACGGTCGAGACCACGCTATTTGCCTGGGCCGGGGTAGCGAGTAAAGCACTGAGCGCCAATAAGCCACCCACAGCCACTAGATGTGCCGACTTGCTCCTTATAAGGGCGCGCATTCCAGGCCTTTCGTAGATGTGAGCCCGCCGAAGAGGTCCAACGGCATATAAGTTCGCCCACCATCCATTTGGATTAGAACCTATCCTCTCACCTCTTTAGACTTACCTCCATGCCGACCTACCAATACGCCTGCACCGCCTGCGGCCATCAATTTGAACTCTTCCAGGCCTTCGCCGACGACCCGATCTCAGAATGCCCTGTTTGCAAGGGTGAGGTTCGGAAGGTCTACTCCAATGTAGGAGTGGTCTTTAAAGGCGGAGGTTTCTACAAGACAGACTCTCGGCCCGCTGCTTCAAGTGGTGGCGAATAAACCCGTAAATTCTCAACCGTGATGTGGAGGCCGATCGGCCTCAATCTGAGCTTCGCGAAGAGCTTCATCATCTTCTCGAGGGTCAATCTCATCCTGAGTCACTTTGGGCAAGATATTGGAATCACTCATTTTTTTCTCCCGATCATCGCAAGTTCAAGTCCGTCGAGAAGAGATTCAAATACTTCTGGAGGCAGATGCCCTTCAACAATCAGGTTTGAAGCTCCTTGGACAGATGACCACGAAATCAGCTCCCCGTATTGACGCATCTCCGGAGATATAAGTCCGGTAGCAAGTAGATCATCGAGACACTGGGTCAACATTTGAAATGCCTCATCTTCGATGTGAAGTCCCTCTTTTTCGATCTTGCAGAATCCACCAAACATCAATCGAAAGAGATTTGGTTCTTTATACGCCCACCGGAAGTAAGTTCGTCCGAGCTCTCGATACCTTAGTCGCGCCGCCCGCGCTGATTTGCCAGGAATATTGGCGAGAGCTGCTCTCTGCATATCGGCTAGATCAACAAAAAGTTTGTCACCAACGTGAGAGACCAAGGCATCCTTATCTGGGAAGTAGTGATAGACCGCGCTCGGGCTAACGCCGACCTGTTCGGCAACCGCGCGGAGTGAGAGGTGTCCTGGTCCAGTCTTTCGGACTAGCTCGATAGCGGCATCGACGAGCGCCGCCTCCAGGTCGCCGTGGTGATAACTCTCCCGGCCAGATTTACTGGCTCGAAGAACTTTAGGTAAAGACACGCCATAAGTATCCCTTGAAACTTGACAGTGTTCAAATCAACACCCCATAATCTGAACACTATTCAGATTCCGACCACACCTGAAGGGCCCCCATATGTTTGAGAAACTCGGCCACACACTGGTTCGCCGCAGGAAGGCAGTTTTAGCCCTCTTCATCGTCGTACTTATCGGTGCGGGTGCTACAAGTTCCCTGCTCTTCCCCCGCCTCGATAGTGGGGGCTATAACGACCCACACAGCCAATCTGCAAAAGCTTCAAGTTATTTGACCTCGACGTTTCACGTAAAGGATCCAGCGCTCGCACTTGTAGTGCAGAGCTCAACTTCCGTTACTGATCCAACGACCACAGCAGATGCCGCATCTCTAGAAAAGTCGATCAGCGCAGAGCCAGGAGTCGTTAAGACACTCTCCTACTGGTCGGCCGGAGGATCACCTGCGCTCAAGAGTATCGACGGGAAAGCCGGCTATCTCTTTATTTACTCAGCGGCCAGTGATCCCAGTACATCAAAGGATTTGGCAAAGTTAATTCAATCTAAGTACGACGGACCTTATAAATCACTCCGCGTGTATGTCGGAGGAAGTTCCATGATCAATGAGGCAATTAACACCAAAATCTCCAAGGATCTCGCGCTAGCAGAATCAATATCAGTACCTTTAACTTTCATCCTTTTGATCTTCATCTTTGGCGGGCTTATTTCATCAGCGATGCCTCTCGTTGTTGGACTCAGCGCGATTCTCGGAACTTTCCTAATTCTTTACCTCATCAGCCTTGCAACCGGCGTGAGCATATTTGCACTCAACTTGACGACAGGTATGGGTCTGGGATTGGGCATTGATTACTCACTTCTCATCGTTAATAGATTCCGCGAAGAGTTGCACTCCGGCAAATCAGTTGAGGAGTCAGTCGCTCGAACCGTTGCGACAGCTGGACGTACAGTGTTCTTTTCAGGGCTAACCGTTCTGGTTACCGTTGTTTCATTGATGTTCTTCCCACTGATGTTCCTTAAGTCCTTTGGGTATGCAGGCGTAGGGGTTGTATTCACAGCGGTCTTTGGCGCACTCGTTCCCCTACCGGCAATCCTGGCCATGCTGGGAACACGAGTAGATAAATTCGTAGTTCGCAAGAGCGCTATCACACCCAAGGAAGATGGAAGGTGGGCACAGACCGCACGTTTCGTGATGAAGCGTCCAGTGGCGGTCGTTACCTTCGCAGTAATAATTCTGGCGATCCTCGCTACTCCTATCAAAAACATTGTCTTCTCAGAAGTTGATAGCCGAGCTCTTCCTGCAAATAACAAAGCAGCGATCGCGAGCGCAATAAGCAACAAGGAGTTCGACGGTCAGAGCGCCAATCCGATAGAAATCATCATTCCAGGCGGCGCCGCGCACCAAGATCAATTGCTTTCGTACTCTTCGGCGCTTTCAAAGGTAAAAGGCATTGTGAACGTCGCCGCACCGCAAATCGCCGGGAACGATGCGAGGATCTCTGCAATCTCATCAATCAGCCCTCGAACGAATGCGGCAGAGTCTCAGATCGATGCAGTCCGAGCAATTCCAACATCGCTAAAGCCGCTGGTCGGCGGTACCGCTGCTGAATACACAGATACACAGGGAGGAATCTCGCGGACGCTCCCTTGGGCGCTCGGCTGGATTGCCCTCTCGGTGTTGATTCTTCTCTTCTTGTACACCGGCTCGATCATCTTGCCGATCAAGGCGGTAATCCTCAATATCCTTTCCCTGAGTGCAACCATCGGCGCGCTCTCGTGGATTTTTATCGACGGTCACCTGACCTGGCTAGTCGGCTCCTTCACTAAGACAGGTTCGATTGATACTTCAATGGTGATCCTGATTTGCGTAGTCACCTTCGGCTTATCGATGGACTATGAAGTATTCCTGCTCTCTCGCATTAAGGAAGAGCATGATGCGGGTCGTTCTAACGTGGATGCGGTTGCTACTGGATTGCAACGCTCAGCTCGAATTATCACTTCAGCGGCTATTCTCCTGGCCGTTGTATTCGCAGCCTTCCTCACAAGCGGCGTCACCAATATCAAAACTTTAGGTTTTGGTGTCGCCTTTGCAATTCTCCTCGACTCGACTCTGGTGCGGGCTCTATTAGTACCAGCACTTATGCGACTTTTTGGCGAGCGAAATTGGTGGGCTCCAAAGGCTCTCAAGCGCTTCACCATAAGCCACTAGTTAGAAGCCACCAGTTACTGGATTGCATCCATCCGTAGGTACCATCGGCGGATGGATGCAATCCT